>Ga0180438_10000149_pt1 | contig 148604 bp, 152 predicted proteins | sample SS_ome_12_FD_132455 | JGI IMG/M metagenome (GOLD analysis project Ga0180438, IMG submission 132455) | Hypersaline lake sediment archaeal communities from the Salton Sea, California, USA - SS_3_D_2 metaG | ecosystem: Environmental > Aquatic > Non-marine Saline and Alkaline > Hypersaline >... | reverse complement strand
TCACCCTAATATCGGGCTCAAATTGCGCTGAATGAATCCATTCAGCTCCATTTTCCGCCAAATATTGGGGCAAAAAATCATAAAATTCCGCGCTTCAAAGCAATTTCCAAACACCCTCTTAGAGCTATGAGTTTTCTCAAGCTCCTTTGTTTTCTTTCTTTTTTCTTCGCTCTGCCGTTTCTCGTAGAGCCAGCCCGCCATCGAGAGCGTCTGTATCTTTTGCTCCTTCTTTACTAACCTGACTCGCTAGAGCAGGAGACGGGGTTAAAGGTTTATTCTTGAGCACTAGTCCTTTAATTAGGCTTATCCCATCTGAAAGAGCTCTATCGATCTGATCACTCAACTCTTTTGCCTTCTCTGGAGTGGCGCTTTTCATGCTATATCTGAATTGGCCAACTTTTGAGAGAAGAACGTCAATAGCACTCAGGCTTGTCGGTGTATATTCATCGCTTTGAGACAGTTTTTCCAAACGCTTTTCTCTTTGATCCCCTGAGAAATCATAAACTGAGGGAGTAAGAGTTTTTTGGCCTTGTTCTGTCTCAGTTGGCTTGGGAAGGCGTTGAGGACGCCTTTCATGCGTCTGACTACTTTTAATTTGTCCTTTAGTATTGCTTTGGCTCAGCGATTGTACGACATTGGGTCTAGCGCCTGGTTTGCTTGCGGGTGGTTTTACTTTTCCTTCCAAACGTTTCTTTGGAGCCCCTTTACTGTTTGGAACAGGTGTGGCCCCTTCTTTACCCTGATCTACTTCTGCTTCTATAGGAGGGGCTGGTTCCTCTTTTCCTATGGGTCGTAATGATGACGCCGCCTTTTTGGTTTGTGAATTCAAGTTCAATCCTGATAGCTTATCTCTGCCTGCTATTGGCATTTTGCTCTCTTTTTTCTCTTTTTTCTCTGGGAGCGGGGCAGCAGCAGCAGTCTTATTGATTAAGGCTGATTCATCGAGCTTGCTTATGAATATTTCAAAGGCACCTAGCTTGGAAAGTCCTTTAAAATAATTCTCAGCTGCCGCTTTGATTTTAGCTGTAACGTCTTCGGCAAGGTAGTATTTTTTCTGTGCCAGCTGGCTCCGTTTTTCACCAAGTGTATAAGCAAAAAGAAGAGAAGAGGTGATTGCAGTTCGAAGCCAAGCATCTGAGGGAGTCAATAGGTTGGGGATGATTCCAACAAGTGGAATCAATGGAACGAGACGGAAAGGCACATAGTATGCAGCTCCCCAATAAAGAGAGGCCTTCAGTGTTGAGCTTGCCGCATTTTGAATTTTTGATAGTGTGGTGGTGGGTTGCGGCTTTTGCGAATCTTCGAAAATGGTGTTGAGCTCAGTGCAAAAATTCAAAATTTTAACTTTAGCCGTATTTAATTCTCTACCTTCTAGGTTAGATAGGAAATGATAGTTTGCCCAGCCTTCAATGTTCTTTTTGATGGCTTCTAGATCGGTTTTAATCTTTTCTGGATCTCGTTTTTCTGTTGGGCGGGTAGCGTCGAAGAGAAACTTACCTGGTATTGCTAAAAAGGGGGCAACAGCACCTTGCCAATAAAAGCCGCCAAAAGGATTGAATGGCAAGCTTGCAAATGAAGTAGCAACGGCGCCAGCTGCGTTTCGCACGTTTGTAGGCAATTTGTGAGCCCACTCGGATGCTTTGTTGCAGACCGATGGGAGCGGTTTTTTACAAAGGGGAGTTGCATTCCATTTTTTAAAGGCAAAGGCAGATGCTTTGTCTGTCCATTGCTTGCAATACTCAGCTCCAGATTCTGCAAAATATTCTAAAGCGGAATGAGTGTAATCATAAAATGTTTGTCCTGCAGACCTTAACTGGGGAAGGATGATCTGCTTAAGGATTTTTTGTGCTTTAGATTGTCCCTCTAACGTTTCCTCTCTAGTTCTGTGGACAACAGGTCGAAGGCTTTGATTTTGGTTTGTATGGTCTTGAATAGTCTGGCTTTGATTTTCTGTTTGTGTAGGTCTTTGGCTTAATTCTGCTTGTGGTGCTTGTGGTGCTTGTGGTCCTTCCATATATGCCTCTCGTTGTTGAGTGTTTTCTATTTCGTTTGCTTCAAAACCATACCCCTTTAATAAGAGGGTGTTTGAAAAATCATTTGGGCGGAGAATTTTCCCTTTTTCACCCTAATATCTGGCTCAAATTGCGCTGAATGTATCCATTCAGCTCCATTCTCCGCCAAATATTGGGGCAAAAATTCATAAAATTCTGCGCTTCAAAGCAATTTCCAAACACCCTCTAAGGGCGTAGGCAAAAGCCGTGGGCTAATTTTCTGATGAAAAAATTTAACTTTTCATGAAGAAAATTTAAATGCAGTGGAAAGATAGCCAATGGGGTTCTAGATGTCAATCCCAAATTTAGGAAAAATGAGGTTAAACACAGTCGAGGCGCTTTTTCAAGCGGGAAACGGCAGTGGCTCCCATAGAAAGGTTAAAGCCCCATAGAACAAAGAAGGAAATCCAAAAGGGGAGGTAACCCTCTTGTCCACGAGCTGCGGCACGAACTCCTTCCATCACATAGACCATGGGATTGAGCAAAGAGATATAGCCAAGGGTTGGAGAGAGAGAATAGATGGACTCCCATGAGTAAAAATAGGCCCCAAACATAAAGAGGGAATTGATGAAGCGCAAGAATAAGCTCGAAATATTGATCACTTTTTGAATAATGCTTGTGAGCCAAAGGCTGAACAAACCAAAGAATAAGCACAAGGTGGGATAAATGAGGAGGAGCTGAAAGTAGTTGATTTGGCTCAGTGAAAACCGATTCCATACGAGGAGCTTCCCTACAAAAAAGAGGGGGGTGCATAAAAGAATCGTGGTTAAAGCCCATTTAAGGGCCAGTTGGACAAAGACAAGCCAAGGGGGGATAGGCATCGATAGGGTAAAGTTGATCGTTCGATCTCCGTCGAGATCGACAATCAGCTCGGCCACCTGTCCTACAATTTCAAAGAGGCCAAAGCTGGCATTGGCGTCGATCACGATGAACGGTCCATAGTCTTCTGAGAGCCCCGATTGGGGGAGAAAGTAGGTGAAAACAATCGCATTGGTAAAAAAGAGGAAGCAAGTGTCAAAGAACTTTCCTGGGTAGATGCGCAAGAATTGGAGGAGGTCTTTACACATGAGTTGGGCTAAAATTTGTCGCTTCACTTTGTCTCCTCCTCTGCCGTTTCCGTTAGATGCAAAAAGACGTCTTCTAAGCGCCCCTTATCGTAGTGTTTTTTGAGGTTTTCTGGAGTATCGAGAGCTTGCATCTCGCCGTGGTCAAGAAAGCAGACGTGATCGCAAAGGGCTTCGGCTTCCTCAAGATAGTGGGTTGTCAAGATGATCGTGACCCCCTCTTCTTTAAGGGCGGAGATGATTTTCCAGAGCTGTTTTCGGATGTGCGCGTCAAGACCAACGGTCGGTTCATCGAGAATGAGCAGCTTTGGATGGTGGGCTAAAGTTCTTGCAAGTAAAAATCTTTGCTTATATCCCCCGGAAAGGACAGTTGCTACTGATTGTGCGTAGCTTTTCAAGTCGAGCAGATCGATGAGGTGATCTTTATGTTTTTCGGCTTCCTTTTTTGTTTTCCCATAGCAACGAGCAGCGAAAACGAGAGTTTCTGCAAGGGAGAGGTTTGGGTCAATGTTTGGTTTTTGGGGACAGAGCCCCACCGTTTTTCGGTATTGAAGGATGTTTTTATAAACAGATTTCCGTTTCCACAAAAGATCGCCGTTTGTTGGGGGGGGTTAAGTCCAGCTATGATTCCTGACAGAGTAGTTTTTCCAGCACCATTGACTCCAAGCAGGCCAAAAATTTCTCCTTCTAGGATGGAAAAGGAGACTCCCTTCAACGCTTTTTTGGGCGCTGACTTTTTAACTAGGTAGGTTTTGTGAATGTCTTCAACTTGAAGGATTGGTTTTCTCAATGGGAGCTCCTGAAAATATGACAAGCTCCATAGATCACTGGACTTTAATTGTCAATCAAAAAATGAGATCATTGCACAAGTCAATACAGGAGTGAGTTTGAAAAATGGACTTGGATGGTGAATTCTATAAGAAACATGCAATAGTTCAGGAGAAAAAAGCCCGGGACCTGATTGAGGGTATTTATTTTGCTGACTCATTTTCTTTAGGTTGTTTCAGTATAGCCATCTCCAAACATGATCGCGTAATACCCCACCGGATGGACATTGAGGGATTCGTATGAAAAGCTAGATAAAAAGCGTTTATTTCTCAGTATCCTGCGGAGCCAGATTCAATCGTAAAATTTCTTTCACTACAGGCTCTTAAATGTAGAAATAACCAGCAGGAAGCAACTAGATAGAGATTAGTTTTTGTCCAAGTTCGTGGGCTTTTTTTGCTAAGGCCTTTTTTGCCTCTTCAAGACAGTTCGTTTTTTTGATTTGGAGATCTGAAGTTTGGCTACAACTGACTTCAAGATCTACTAGATAGTTAACTGTTCCGGGTTTGATTTCAAATGCGCCGTATTTGACGGGAAAGTGAGCAGGAAGTATCTCTTTTTTTGAGCTATAAGTGACATTTCCTTCTGTCCAAGAAATATTACCAATTACATAAAACCCGGGTTTAACACTCAAATATTCATACGATTTGCCCCAAGCTTTTAATTGCTCGAACATCCCTGGAGAAATGTGATAATAAATAGGGCCGTCTGTTAAATCAATTTTTTCAAGATCAAAGCTGACTTTGGGCTTTTGTCCTAAGATATTCGATTTTCGTCGAAGTTTATAGACTATCAACGCTTTGTCATCAGGATCAAACTTAGAAGCGATAAAGTTGTGATCTTGGTATTGCCTTCCACCAAAAGAACAGAGGAGCAGTGTTAAAATTATCAAAGCTTTTCCCACAGATCCTCCAGATTCAAAACGACTATTTTAACCCGTAGTTGCTAGCTATCCTCTTCCGATACTATCTGCGCTTTCTATCTACGGCGCTTTTGTCATCGGTCATATTCAAGAATATGCCCTCTTCGTCCATGAAAAAAAAAGACTGGCTTGCTCATCTCGCTTGAGTCTGCTGTCGCAGCGGGACTAAGCGAGCATGAAGTTGGGGCAAGCTGGACTTGAACCAGCGACCGACGGGTTATGAGTCCGCTGCTCTAACCACTGAGCTATTGCCCCTTAAGGAATGTTCAATATTCTAGCGCCCCTCTTTCTCAGAATCAAGTCTTTTCCGATATTCCCCCTCTGTGATATAGAAAAAATTTAAGGAGTAGAAGGTATGCATTCTTCTAGGCAATTCATTGGATATTTAGTCAGTTCACTCTGTTTCTATACGGCCCTATGTGCTGAAGAGGCTTCTTCTCCTATAGAGGAAGGGTCTCAGAAAGAGGTGAGTGACGCATCGCACGTCTTTTTCATGAGTCGGGCAGAAGCAATTCCTGACAAGGCAATGGAAGACAACACGGATCACTACCTGGAAGGATACATCCAGGCGCTGGTGGATATGCACTTCTATGAGTGTCAGGTGCTTGTCTTAGTTGAAGAGGGGGTTGTCTACCTCTATAATCTTCCTAATAATGCGCTCTTGAAAAACTCCATTATTTCGTTTGTTGAGGACTGTCCTTGCGTCTGTGAAGTCAAGGAGGTCTGCGATCTCACAGAAGAGCAGTGTGACCGGCGCAAAAGTTATGTGATGCAGCCTTGCATCAGTGGAGTCTGGTTTCCCCAGTCGACGGTCTTATTTCAGCCCCTTGTTGCCAACCCGCGCCAAGTGGTCTACTCAGTTGCCTACCGAGGAGGAGATAAGGTTGTTGGGAAAAAAGCGATCTGTATCTCAATGGGAGATGACTTTCCTGTCTATAGGTGGTGCAATGTTTTCCCTTGGTGTGGAGACCTTCAAATAGGGATTGAAGCGGGAATCTGGGCGCCCTTTAACTTCGACGATGTTCCCCATTCGGATGGTACCTATTGCGAGATTGTCAATACCGACTATCTGCTTGGAATTCCTCTTTCATATGCCGTCGATCGTTGGACGTTTCGGCTCAGAGCGTATCACATTTCGAGCCATTTGGGAGATGAGTTCATGGTCAATCGACCCGAGTATCTCGATCTTCGGGTGAACCCAAGCTTTGAGGCGATTGATTTTTATACCTCTTATCAGGCAACCAAGTACCTAAGGCTCTATGTAGGACCTGGATTTATCATCCATAGCGACCGCTCCTTTCCAATGGATACTTTCTATGTTGACTATGGAGCTGAATTTAGATTTTGGCCTACCCGATTCCATTATCACCGCATATACGGTACTCCATTTATAGCCCTTGATGTACAAAACTGGCAGGTGCGCGACTGGGGCTTTGATTTCACGATTAAGGCGGGGTATGAAATCAGTAAGCTAGCTGGGATTGGACGTAAGATGCGCCTCTACGGCTCCTACCATCACGGTTATTCGTACGAGGGGCAATTTTTCTTAGAGAAGACAAATTATGGTGAATTTGGTTTCTCTTGGGGATTTTAAACCCAATTTGTTATCTCATATTTCCTCTATGCAAGCTGCACTATCTATCTACTTCGCTTTGCTCGTCGTAAAGGTGTAAACACCTTCCCTTTCTCTCAAATCTTGTGTGTAGCCAGTTCCCTATTGCATAGAGAAAAAGAAGATAGCAACTTGGGGTTTTAGTTAATACAGAAGAACCCTTCATCAGAGATTGGCCCATCTGCCCCAATTGGTAGATTTCCAGACAGAAATTCTTTGTACACTCTGAGACCTTGCGTTCCTGTTTGAACGCAGTAGAAGCTATTGCTCACCCACTCAGAGCCTGAGATGGTTCCTTTTTTGAGATTTGCCTGAAATTGAGGGGTGATTTTTGCCTGCCAATAGTCTTTGGGACCAAAGAGAAGGATAGGAGTTGCTTGGCCAATCCCAACTTTTCGCCGGACGGTTTCAAGGGCAAACTCAAAATCAGTTCCGATTCCACCCTCTAAAAAGATGGGGAAGTCGAGGTTAAACTCTGCTTGCCGTTCAAAGAGTCGGTCGAGCCGAAAGGTCATCTTCGCATCGATGTAGGGGTTTTGGGTTTGCTCAGCTAGATCGGCCTTTCCAAAGTCAACAATGTTGGCACAAGATAAGATCCTTACTCTTCTCGCCACCCGATTGCCCATCTCCATGACGCCTGGCCCCCCTCCTGTAATGAGCGCCAAGGGGATGTTTTTATTGATCAGAGGGTGCCTGCTTGTTTTTCTCATCTCAAGGACTCCTTCTAAAATATGTGTCACTTCACTTTCGTAGAGGGGATCTAAAAGATTAGACCCATACACGCCAAAGGTTGTCGCCTCAGCGAATGTTTGTACATCGGAAAGGGGGACGAACATCCCTGTGTCTTTTTCTCCTTTGGGGACAAATTGGAGCAACTTCCCGGTCGTTTGGTCCGCCCAAAAGACCAAAATGGCAAACTTGGCGAGGTCGAGAAGCGCAGTTCTGTCTTCATGTGAGAAAAAATCGCCATGAGATTGAGAGGGTTTTGAAAAGTAGATCTGCTTGAGCGATGATTGGACAAGATCGCCAAGGAGCATTTTCTTCATGAGGGGAGTGGGAAAATAGCGGGAGAAAAGCACCCCTTGGGAGGTGATAAGACCCTCTTCAATGGCTTTTAGAAACGGGTAGGAGGGCTGCTGCTTAATGTACTCTTCGACACTATGCGATTGTTGCTTTAGATCAAAAAGGCCGGGAAATTGTTCTGGGTGAACCTTGCGAGAGACCCAATCCTCTTCTGAGAGGTTTTGCATTTGCTCTCCCTTCACGATAAAGACAGCAGAGCGTAAGTCTTCAGCTTTTGGAGCAGTATTGAATGCTTGAAACACTTTATCAGGAGAATCTAAAGAGCTTTGGAGCTGGTCCCGGTCTGTAAAAAAAACATGCTCACGGTGAGGTTCTAGAGTATAAAACTCAAGGGGTATGTGGGTGATTTCTTGGCCAGGTTCTCCAAAGATCTCATAGATATCACCAGAGGCTCTCGTGTTTGGCTCGAGTACATTTGCCGTTGTATGGTGAAGTCCACTTGGGAGCTGCTCTTCAACGACTCGGCCAAAGGCGGTCCGAATATGCAGGGGCATTGTTTTGATGAGCAAGATGTTTTCTTCCTCAACGCACCTTTTCTTTCCAACGATCCACTCTTGGTGGAGACGGAGAAGTTTTCTGGTTTGGATATCCAGTTTGCTAAGGGCCTTTGCTAGAGTTGGTAGAAAGTCTTCCACTGACTTTCGATATTCAATGACTCCATCTTTCAACTGAAGGTGAGCGACAGTGAACCCATTGGCTTTTTCGAGATGGAGGCTTTTGCCACCCGTAGAGCCTCCCAATGAGAGAAGGGGGTCTCCATCTCGGTCTGTGCGGCCAAACATTCTCAGAAGGTAATCGGCATTGCGCACCCGCCTACGCGGGTCAGCAGCAAATAACTTTCCAATATAAGCGCCTACATCGATATGTGGAAGCAGAGCCTTGGCGATCGGGCCGATTCCCACTAGCTCAACAAGGATGCGGGCTGATCTTGTTTTTCGATCGAGCTCGATTTCTTTGCCTATCTCATTGAAGCCCAATTGGGCTAGCGTGCTTTTCCCATTGAAAGACACATGTTCTTGATCGATTTGAAAACCGACAAAAGCGGGCGAAATTCCATCAATCTGTACCAAAGCCTCTACAATGCCCTCTCTGCGCTCAATGATCTCAGTAATAGCTCCATCAGGGGTAACGAGGTCAAAGTGGCCAGAAAATAGGTAGCTCTCCATAATGTTTGTCATAAGGAGAATGTGGATTTTTTAATAGTCGAGAAAAGAGAATTTGGGTATTCTCGTCCCTTTTTTGGAACCTGTGTTTGCTAGCTATCCTCCTCCTAGGCGTTAGCGAGCTTTTTAGATACAAGATTTGTGCAGAAGGCCATATGTTTACATATACTCGATAAGCAAAGCGCAGAAGATAGAAAGCGTAGGTAGCATGGGAAGAGGATAGCTAGCAAACACGGGTGGAAATATTATGATCAAAAGAAGTCTAGGTACCCATGACGGGAGTTTTCATGCAGATGAGGTAAGCGCTTGTGCTCTTATGGTCGTCTTTGATCAAATCGATCTAGATAAAATTGTCCGCACCCGAGACCCGGATGTTTTGGATACGTGTGAATATGTCTGTGATGTCGGAGGTGTCTATGACCCTGACAAAAAGCGATTTGATCACCACCAAAATGAGTATACTGGACCTCTCTCAAGCGCGGGAATGATCTGGCTCTACTTGCGCGATCAGAAAATAGTCGATTCCGCACTCTATGAATACATGAATAAGCGAGTGATCATCGGGGTAGATGCCCATGATAATGGAAGAGAGCTTCAAGAAGAGGGGGTATGCACTTTCTCTCACATCATTGCAAATCACGTCCCTCCTCAGCAATCAGCCCCCGCTGAAGAAGTAGAGAAAGCTTTTTTTACGGCACTTGGTTTTGCGATTGATTATTTCTCTCGACTGATTGAGCGCTACAAATATATCCAGTCTTGTAAAGGGGTTGTAAAAGAGGCAATGTCTAAAGAAAAAAAGCTCTTGATTTTTGATGAGCCGATGCCTTGGCAAGATAATTTCTTTGACCTAGGAGGGGAGTCTCATCCAGCCCTTTTCTTGATCATGCCCTCTGCAAGCCATTGGAAACTTAGGGGAGTCCCACCAAATCGTCACAAGATGATGGAGGTAAGACAGCCTTTACCTGAGGAGTGGGCAGGGCTTCGCGTAGAAGAGTTGAAGCAGGTCAGCGGAATTCCAGGGGCTATATTTTGCCATAAAGGTCGTTTCATCTCGATCTGGGAGACCAAAGAAGATGCACTTAAAGCGGCAGATTTAGTATTAGGAAAGGAAGGATCATGAGCACAATTTTTGGGAAAATTATACGGGGAGAGGTCCCTTGTAAAAAAGAGTTTGAGAGTGAAACCGTTCTTGCATTCCATGACATAGTGCCTCAAGCTCCGATTCACATTTTGATCATTCCAAAAAAGGAGATCCCCGACCTTCAATCGGTTGAGCCAGGGGACTATCCTTTGATTGGGGAAATGGTGAAAGCTGCCCAGCATATCGCAAAAAAGCTAGGGGTTGAGAAAGCCTATCGACTCGTGACCAATACTGGGTCCAAAGCAGGCCAAGGGGTGTTCCATCTTCACTTTCACCTTTTGGCAGGGAGAGAACTATCCAACGCGTTGGGATAAGACTACTTGGAGCCTTTACCCTTTTGTCTGCTCCTGTTCTTTACGCAGACACCGTAGAGACAAAAGGGGTCAAAAGAGTCTATAACCACCTTCTTATCGATGATCCTTACTCAGCTATTACAGAAGCCCAAACCCATTTAAAATCCTACCCTGACTCTAAACCTCTGCGTCTAGCCTTGATTCGAGCGCTTTGTGCTCAAGGAAATGAAGTAGAAGCCCTCGAAGAGTGGAACAAGATCGTGATAGATCATGACGAGCTACTTCGTGATCGCTCCAGTCTTGAGATGCTTGCTTGGGGAGTATTAAATAAAGGGGGAGGGTCTAACCAGCTTGTGATTCGCCTCAATGTTCTCATCGGCGCTATGATGACCAAAGATGCGAAAGCGATCCCCTTAATCCTCGATGCCCTCAAAGGGAGCAACTCGTTTTTACGCGCCGTTGCCGTTGGCATGGCGGCCAGCTACGGAGATCTTCCTCTGCAGGAAGAGATAGCACGCCTTTTGAAAGAAGAGCGGGTATGGCATGTACGCTTAGAGCTCATCAAAGCAGCAGGTCAGCTCAGAATGACAGAAACAAGAGAGCGGCTGATTGAAATTATTGGAGATTCAAGGACACTTGCTGAAGAAAAAGTAGCTGCGATCGTCTCCCTCGTCAATATGTATGACTCTGTGGAGGACCGGGAACTGGCTGGACTCATCCGAAGCAACCGGGCGGGGCTACGGCAACTTGCTTGTGAGGTAGTCTCTCACCTGAATCTGAAAGACAAAGCAAACCTGCTCCTGCCACTGCTTTCAGATGCCCATTCTGATGTGCGCGTTTCTGCCCTCAACACATTTGCTCTGCTCGACGTGAATGAGATCAATGGAGAATCGGTCATGAAGATCGAGCGGGTGGCTCGTTTGATGGAAGACCGTGTTCCTGAAGTGTCTATCACAGCGAGCTGGCTTGCGCTCTTGAAGGGGGAAAGGCGAGGCGCCATTCGGCTGAAGCGATGGATCCAAAAAGGAGAACTCAAAAATGCACGCCTTGCAGCTGCCGCATTAGCGATCAGTGGGCAGAAGGGAGTTGACCTCTCAATTAAAATGCTAAAAAAACAGACCGACCCTTACGTCCAAGTAACACTCGCCCTAGGTCTAATTGGCCAAAGGGTGGCAACCGACTTAGCTTGCAGGGTAATCGATACTCATCTAAAAATCGGCGAACTTTGGATGTGGGACAATACCGTCAACCCCCTTTTTCGCAGCCTTGCTCCAAGCCAGGTGCGCCACATGTCTCAGATCCCCAATTACCCTTGCGTGATCGATCAGATCACACGACTCGATCTTCTCCAGGTTCTTTGCATCATGGATTACCCCAAAGCAAAGGAAGCGGTGAAAGAGTTTTTGCAAACCCAGACATGGGGGGCTGTTGGCACAGCAGCTGCGATGCTTATCCAAGAAGGGGATGATGAGGCACTTGATGTAGTACGCTCTTTGCTGAATGATAAAGAGGAGAAAGTAAGGATCCAAGCAGCGCTGATTCTTGCCCTCTTAGGCGGAGATACCGATGCGGTCAAAGTGCTTAAAGAGGTCTATCCGAAAGTAGGAAAAGAGCTGAAAATCCAAATCCTCGAGGCGGTTGCCAAAGTAGGGGATGCGGAATCGATCCCCTTCCTATTAGAGCGCCTCAACGAGCCGTTTCAAGTGATGCGCGTTGTCGCAGCAACAGCGATTATTAAATGTCTGTACCACTAATTATGCTTCTGTGAGATTAAAGATCTCTTGAGCTAATTGCACGGTTGTCTTGTTATGAAGGATATCATCCTTGAAATAGAAAGTAGGTTGAGAGTTCCTTGTTTTTACAACAGAATGAGCATTTCCGTCGTCTAGCTCATCCTCTACAAATGATCGAGTCTTTGCGGAAAGAGGAATGAGGCAATAGAACCTCGATAAGCCCTGATCATTTAGGTAAGGGTTTTCGATTAGCTTCAAAAGTTTAGCTGCCTGGAACTTTAAAACAGCAGCTTCGGTCTCAAGAGCATATTTCCGCTCGGCTGCTTGAATCTTCACGTTGTGGATTTCAAGCTCATTAGGTCTAGCAAAATCTGTATTTGCTACTTTACGCAATGTTAGATCCGGTCTAAAATCAAAATCTGAGTTGAGTTCTCGATCTCCAACAAGTTCTTTATATGCTTCATTGCTTAGGTGATGTTTGATTCTATCTGCAAGAATAGGAGCATTTGCTCGCTGTTGCTTCTCTTGTGAAAACTCGATATGTTGGTCAAATTGCGCGACGATAGACTTGAGTTTTGAAGCTTCGATTCCTGGGTTGATTCTCCATGTTCGGAGTCGGTTTGTGACGGCTTCATCAGAAAGAGCTTCAAGTTTTTCAAAAACTTTCAGAGCAACTTCTGCTCCTTTGTATTGTTGATTTCCGTATTTCCAATAATTGGCGCTTAATGCCACGGCAGGTTGAGCGCAAAGAAGAGCGACGAAGGGGAGGAGTAGCGATGTTTCTGTACTCAAAATGATAATGGCAACTGCTGTAGCTACATAGGCAGTAAAGATGAGAATAGAGGTGGCTTTATAAAGAAGGCCCCATCGGTTTAAGCTTGTTGCCTCAGCTTGGGGGTCGTATTCGACCAGAGGATGGAGTTTGGGCCCTCCTGCTTCACTGTTAGAACACTCGTGAAGGTAAGTTGAGTAAGTGATCCTAGGATGGGTGATGGTTAATGCGCTCATAGAGCCTCCTGTAAAATAGTGAGGCTAAATGATACTTGATTTTGAGAAAAAACTCAAGGAATCAGCCCAGGTCGTATTCTTTTTTTGGTACACTCCAGTGCTTCAATTACAATCTGTATTTTGGGGTGTAAATTGCTGTAGAGATGCATACTTTAACAAAACCTTATAGCAATAAAGGTACAGGTGCTCTGGCATGATATTTCCTTGTGCAAACCTTCGGCCGTTTTCTGCAATCTGCTGAGCCTTAGCATCATGCTCTTTTGCCCATTGGAGTTTTTGGAAAATATCTGAAAGATCTTCCTTTATAGGTATGTAATGAACCCAGGGGGTCAGGCATTCATAAAACCAAAGAGTATATCTTGAATCGTGTTTTAAAACTGCGCAATTAGATAATAGTCTCCAGGCACAACCAGGCGTTGCGGCCACCAACCCATCGATGTCTATTAAATATTTCTGTTGCATGTGCACTTCCCAAGAAGCCCACTTTTTTGGGAAAAATTGAAAAAAACGATCTTGAAGGCTTTCTTATAGGAGCCAGTTATGCGTTCCCGAAAAAGTAGCATCGATTAAATGAGGATACTTTTTGGAAAAGCAGCCAAGAATACATCGTTGATAGCTTTCCTGTTGCTACATGTCAAAACTACAAAAGATTTCGCTGCAAACTGTTTCCAGGAAAAAAATTTCATAGCTACACTGCCTCTAAGAAGGGGTATTTCTTTGGGATCAAAGTCCACATGGTCATTGATGCTGACGGGGTCCCTATAGAATTTGTTTTCTATCCAGGAAGACAGGCCGATAGTAGAGGACTCAGAAGATTGGATTTAGGACTTCGCTGAGGCTCACGTATCGTGCTTATACAGACTATGCCCTGGAAGACTTCTTGTACGAAGAGTTGGGAATCCAACTTCTGGCCAAAAGAAAAAAGAACTCAAATAGGCAACATTCTCCCTAAAATGAACTGAGACTCTCCCTTAACAAGGAACAGGATAGAGACGGGTGTGTTGCATAACCATTCCTTCCATATACTTCGCCGTTAATGATTTGTAATCGAGAAAGCTCGGGTCCAAAAGTGATTTCGGGGACTTGCGCCATCACACCTTCTAGCATTTTTAACGTGATGCCCGTTTTTTCGAATTCTTTGAACTGCTGTTCAATTTTAACGTCCATCCATTCCCATTTTGGATTTTGTACATCTAAAGATTGTGCGGCGACTGCGCTAGAAAAAAAATGAATAAGCAAGTGATGAAAGAAGAAAATTTACAAAGCATAAGATTTAAGGGCATCCTTCTGCATTCTAAGCAGCATGCTGCTCAGTCCATTTGAGCGACCTGGAGAGAGAGAGGCGTAAATTCCTAAATCCTCGAGAAAGGAGGGCTTTGATTGAAGGATCGTTTCTGGTGAGAGCCCACTATAGGCCTCTATAAGGAGAGCAGCTAGCCCCGAAGAGATGAGCGCCTCGCTAGAAGCAGTAAAATAAATTTTCTCCTCCTTAATAGTGGAGTGAAGATAAACAATACTTTGACAGCCGACAACTCGGTTTTCTTCTGTCTTGAGGGTATCAGACATTGGGGGGAGTGATCGTCCTAGCTCGATCAATTTTTTTACTTTAAGTTCAGAGCTATCACACTCCTTAAATAAGGAGAGTACTTTGGCTTCTCTATCAGGTGGAAAAATCATCCCTCTACCATAGCAAATGGATTTCTTTTCTCCAAACCCTTGTTCTTAGAGGGTGTTTTAAAATTGCTTTCAAGCGGGGATTTTATGATTTTTTGCCCCAATATTTGGCGGAGAATGGAGCTGAATCGATACATTCAGCGCAATTTGAGCCAGATATTAGGGTCGAAAAAGGAAAATTCCCCGCCCAAATGAATTTTCAAACACTCTCTTAGTTGACATAAATCAGAAAAAAGGGTTTGATTGTGGATGTTTTATTAATACATGCTCGATGCCAAAAGAAGATACCATAAAGATTGAAGGTTCCGTTGAGGAGCTGTTGCCCAACATGACGTTTAGGGTAGAGCTTTCCAATGGAATGAAAGTTCTTGCCCACCTATGTGGGAAGATGCGGATGCGCAACATCCGTGTTCTAGTAGGAGACAATGTCACTGTAGAAATGTCTCCTTACGACTTGTCAAAAGCGCGGATCGTCTACCGACAGAGATAGATAAGAAAACTTTTACTTGCCAATTTTTTAGCGATGTGAAGTTTTGTTTGCTATTTTTTGTAGGAGGAAGGTTCAGATTTGTTTTGTCAGAAATAGAGCAGTCCGAGGGGACTTTCAAAGATTGTGACACCTTTGGATAAATGAGGTTGATTTTTATTTGTCAGGAGACGTAAACTCATTAGGAGTAATGCAATCTGAGCCCAAATAGCTCAGAGGTAGAGCACTTGCATGGTAAGCAAGCGGTCGTAGGTTCAATTCCTATTTTGGGCATACCACGAAAAATGATACAAGTTAACGGAGGAATAGATGGCTAAGGAAACATTTCAAAGAACCAAGCCACACATTAATATTGGAACAATTGGGCACGTTGACCACGGGAAAACGTCGCTAACGGCCGCTATCACGAAAACTCTTGCGGAAGCAGGAAGTGCTAAGTTTCGTGATTATGCAGAAATCGATAACTCGCCTGAGGAAAAGTCACGCGGGATTACAATTAACTCATCTCACGTCGAGTATGAAACACCAAATAGACACTACGCTCACGTAGACTGTCCTGGACACGCCGATTATGTCAAAAACATGATTACGGGTGCGGCTCAAATGGATGGAGCGATCCTCGTTGTAGCAGCGACTGACGGAGCGATGCCTCAAACACGTGAGCACATTCTTCTTGCAAGACAGGTAGGAGTTCCTGCGATTGTTGTCTTCTTGAATAAAATGGACCAAATCGGAAAAGGCGACGAAGAGCTTGTCGACCTCGTCGAGATGGAACTTGCCGAGCTTCTCGAAGAGCAGGGGTACAAGGACGTGCCAATCGTTCGTGGGTCTGCTTTAAAAGCTCTTGAAGAAGATGCTGATTACAAGGCTAAAATCGTTGAGCTTATGAGTGTTGTGGATGAAAAGATCCCTACTCCTGATCGAGAAGTAGATAAGCCATTCTTGATGCCTGTTGAGGACGTGTTCTCTATCTCGGGACGAGGAACCGTTGCTACAGGTCGTATCGAGCGCGGGCAGCTCAACGTCAACGACAAGATCGAGATTGTTGGTCTCCGTGAAACTCGCGAATCCGTTGTGACTGGAATCGAAATGTTCAACAAGCTTCTCGACAAAGGTCTTGCTGGAGAAAACGTGGGAGTTCTTTTGCGCGGTATCGATAAAAATGACATCGAAAGAGGGATGGTACTTGCAGCTCCAGGTACATGTACTCCTCACACTAAGTTCAAAGGAACTGTCTACATCTTGAACAAATCTGAAGGAGGACGACATAAGCCCTTCTTCACTGGGTACCGTCCACAGTTCTACTTCAGAACGACCGACGTAACCGGGACTGTTGAACTTCCAGAAGGAACAGAGATGGTTATGCCAGGAGATAACGTAGAGTTGACCGGGCAGTTGATCAGCCCGATTGCGATGGAAGTTGGAATGCGTTTTGCGATCCGTGAGGGTGGTAGAACCATTGGTGCTGGAACAGTAACCGAGATTATTGAATAGATCGCCTGCAGCTAAGAGAGAAATCTCTTAGCTGCTTTTTGGGTGTGTAGCTCAGTTGGTAGAGCAGCGATCTCCAAAGTCGCCGGTCGGGGGTTCGAATCCCTCCGCACTCGATAATGAGTGAGGGACTAGATCCTTGGAGCGTAAAGAAAAATAGGAAGCAGCCTTGAGTACTTTAATGGAAGCTAAAATCAAGAAGCGAAAGAAGAAGGGGCCGCTCGCCTTTATTCAGGAGCTCAAAGAAGAACTAAAGAAGGTAAGCTGGACAACAAAGCCTGAATTGATTTCAGCAACAAAAGTTGTCATTGGAGCCACCTTCTGTTTTGGAATTGGAATTTATTTTTCCGACTTTTGTATTAGAGGAGTGCTCGAATTAGTGAAAAAAACGGCACTGTTCATTTTCGGATAAGTACAGGGAATTAGATGCATCATTGGTATGTTATACAAGCCGTTTCAGGGCAAGAGAAGAAAGTAAAGAAAGCTCTCGAAGAAAATCGAGAAGCGAAGGGGATGGTGGAGCTCATCGAAGAAGTCCTCGTGCCTTCTGAAAATGTCGCTGAAGTGAAGCAGGGACAGCAAAAGGTGCTTGAAAAGCGTCTTTGGCCCGGATACATCATCCTAAAGATGACCCTCACGGATGATTCTTGGATGTATGTAAAAGACACCAACGGCGTTTTAGGATTCTTGGGAGGCGACCCTCCGACAGCTCTTACCGAAAAAGAGGTTGAGGAAATCCTCAGTGAACTTGAAGGTAAGAAAGATGATGTTGTCCAAAAGCATAAGATCAATGTAGGGGACAAAGTCAAAGTAACCGATGGAGTCTTTGTCAACTTCATTGGTGATGTAATTGAAGTCTTCCACGATAAAGGGCGCCTTTCTGTCATGGTTTCCATTTTTGGAAGAGAGACTAGGGTCGATGACCTAGAGTTCTGGCAAGTAGAAGAAGTCCCTTCAGAATCAGAGATTAGTTAAAGGAAAAAAAATGGCGAAAAAGCTTGTAAAAACAATCAAACTCCAAATCCCTGCTGGGAAAGCCAATCCTGCTCCTCCAATTGGACCGGCTCTTGGTGCTGCTCAAGTGAACATCATGGGTTTTTGCAAAGAGTTCAATGCGAAAACACAAGGGCAGGCAGGAGACATACTTCCCGTAGTGATCTCCGTCTATGCGGACAAATCATTCACTTTTATCACCAAGCAGCCTCCCATGTCTCAGATTATTCTCAAAACATTGGGAATTGAGTCGGGATCCGGAGTGCCCAATCGAGATAAAGTGGGCAAATTGACAATGGACCAAGTCAAAGAAATTGCAGAGAAAAAATACCCAGATCTACGCGTCTCTTCAAAAGAGGCTGCAATGATGGTTGTCATGGGGACAGCACGGTCTATGGGTGTTGATATTGAGAAGGAAGAAAAATAGCCATGGCAAAGAAAAGCAAACGATTTAAACAAATCGAAGAGCAGTTCTACCAAGACAGGCTCTATACCCTTGATGAAGCGGTAGAGATTTTGAAAAACTGTCCACCTGTGAAATTCGATCAATCAATAGAGATTTCACTGAAGTCGGGAATTGACATAAAAAAATCTGACCAACAGGTGCGTGGAACAGTCGCTCTGCCGAATGGAATAGGAAAGAAACTCCGTGTTTTAGTTTTTGCAAATCCAGATAAAGCAAAAGAGGCGACAGCTGCTGGTGCCGATTATGCTGGCGGAGCTGAACTACTTGAGAAAGTGAAAGGCGGATGGACCGATTTTGATGCGGTTGTTGCTACCCCTGATATGATGAGAGAAGTAGGGAAACTCGGTAAGGTTTTAGGGCCTCGAGGACTCATGCCTACTCCCAAAGCAGGCACTGTTACCCAGGATGTGACCAAAGCCGTCACCGAGCTTCAGGCCGGTAAGGTTGAGTTCAAGAACGATAAGAGTGGCCTGATCAATAACCTCGTCGGAAAGCTTTCTTTTGATAAAGCCAAGCTGATTGAAAATATCGAGGCATTCCTTTCTGCAGTAGCTAAGGCAAAACCTGCTGCAGCGAAGGGAGTTTATATGGAATCTTTAGCACTATCATCGACGATGGGGCCTGGCCTTAAAATCGATATTAATTCGGTTCCAGGACTTTAAATTAGGACGAATCAATGAGAGCAGAAAAACAATATCTTTTAGATGAAATACACGATAAAATTGAAGGTGCGCAAGCGGTAGTACTCGCAAAATACCAAAGCCTTACACCTGATTTGTCGGACGAGTTTCGCAAAGCTTTAAGAGAAACCGGCGGCACTTTTGCTGCCGTCAAAAAAAGGATTTTAGTCAAAGCAGCTGAAAAAGGAAACATTGATCTCGACGATGTTGCGCTGGATGGACATATTGGGATTATGGTTGCCCATGAAGATCCTGTCAGCGCTACAAAAGCCCTTTTTGGGTTTGTCAAAGACCACAAAGAGACATTGGAGGTCCTAGGGGGACAATTTGAAGGAAAATTCTGCAGCGCTGCAGATATTAAAGCTATATCACAGCTTCCTTCTCAGGATGAGATGAGATCTCAGTTCCTTGGCCTTCTTGAGGCACCAATGTCAGAGACTCTCTCTGTTATGGAATCGCTATTAACTAGCCTTCTCCACTGCATTGAGAATAAGAGCCAACAAGAATCGGAATAATTTTTTTTAAACTTTTATGAGGTAAAGACGTGAGCACCCAAGAAAAAGAAATTGAACAACTCGTAGAAACTTTGAGCAAACTTAGCGTTCTCGATATGTCTAAGTTAAAAACTGCGCTTGAAGATAAGTGGGGAGTCAAAGCCGCAGCCGCAGCACCTATGATGGTAGCTGCAGCGCCAGGAGCAGGAGGAGGAGCAGAAGAAGCTGCAGAAGCAACAGACTTCAAAGTCACACTCCAAGAAGCACCAGCCGACAAGAAAATCGGGCTTATCAAAGTTGTTCGTGAGGTAACTGGCCTTGGGCTAAAAGAAGCCAAAGAACTCGTTGAAGGAGCTCCTGCAGTATTGAAGGAGAGCGCACCTAAAGCTGAAGCAGATGAAATCGCTAAGAAGGTTTCTGACGCTGGTGGAAAGGCTGCTCTTGCTGGACTATAAGGCCACGAATCAGTTGATTCATCACTCGAGTAGAAGCCATAGATTGGCTTCTACTCATTGCTGTTTATAAATAGTTCTCCAACTAGGGGATAAATCAAGTTTCAGAGCCTAAGGCACAATGCTTTGCTAAGAAACTTAGAGGCAAGTGCTTCTTTTCGAAAGAAGGGCATGCCATAGACAAACGATAAAACTTTACTTTAGGAGTTGAGTAAATGTTAAAAAGACCGCCTAAGCGGGTGAGCTTTGATGAAGAAGAAGAGATTTTAGCTCTTCCGAACCTCATTGAAATCCAGATCAAATCCTACCGTCAATTTCTTCAGACCGATGTGTTGCCGCAAGAGAGAGAAAACGTTGGACTTCAAGAGGTTTTTTCAGAAATTTTCCCTATCAAGTCGTATGATGAAAAGACCATTTTAGAGTATCTTTCGTACGATTTAGGAGTGCCAAAATACACCCCAGAAGAGTGCATCCGGCGTGGGATTACCTTCAACGTGACGCTCAAGGTGAAATTCCGACTTACCGATGAAACGGGGATTAAGGAGGAAGAGGTCTACATGGGTACAATCCCAGTCATGACTAGGCACGGGACCTTCATCATTAATGGTGCCGAGCGAGTCATCGTTTCTCAACTTCACCGTTCTCCAGGGATTTCTTTTGAACAAGAAAGACATGCTAAGGGAAATATCCTCTATTCCTTCCGAATTATCCCTTATCGTGGAAGCTGGCTTGAAGGTGCATTTGACATCAACGACCTAATCTACATCTATATCGATCGGAAGAAGCGGCGACGTAAACTCCTCGCCACCTCGTTCATCCGAACGCTTGGATATTCAACAGATGCTGACATCATTGAAGAATTTTTTAGTACGATCCGAGTAAAAATTCGATCAGATAAAGACTTCGCAAAGCTGGTTGGAAAAATTCTTGCAGAAGATGTCGTCGATGAGCAGACTGGAGTTGTTTTTGGAAAAGCTTCAGAGAAGTTGACCACAGCAATGCTAAAGCGAATGCTCGATGCAGGAGTTTCTGCGATTCGTGTGGCTGAAGATGCGGATGAGACCAATCCAATCATTAAGATGCTTGTCAAAGATCCTACCGATTCTTACGAATCAGCTCTAAAGGATTTCTACCGCAAACTTCGCCCCGGTGAGCCAGCAACTTTATCCAATGCTCGTTCAGCAATCATGCGCCTATTCTTCGATCCTAAAAGATACAACTTGGGTCGCGTAGGGCGCTATAAGCTCAACCGGAAGCTTGACTTTGAACTCACCGACGAGGAACTAACCTTTGTCACGCTGAAAAAAGAAGATGTGATTGGAGCGATTAAGTACTTGATCCGCCTCAAAAGTGGCGATCCAACGGTGAACATTGATGATATCGACCACCTAGGCAATCGCCGTGTGCGCTCTGTTGGAGAATTGATCCAAAACCAATGTCGTATTGGTCTATCTCGGATGGAAAAAATCATTCGCGAGCGGATGAACCTCTTTGATTTCTCATCGGATACACTCACACCAGGAAAGATTGTTTCAGCAAAAGGGTTAGCTGGAGTACTCAAAGACTTTTTTGGTAGATCACAGCTCTCTCAGTTCATGGATCAAACCAACCCTGTTGCTGAGCTTACCCACAAGCGGCGCCTTTCATCTTTAGGACCTGGAGGACTGAACCGCGAACGTGCTGGATTTGAAGTGCGTGATGTGCACTCGAGCCACTACGGAAGAATTTGCCCGATTGAGACTCCTGAAGGACCCAACATTGGTCTGATTACATCTCTCTCATCCTATGCAAAGATCAATGAATTTGGTTTCATTGAGACACCCTATCGAATCGTTCGAGATGGCGTTGTCACCGATGAAATTGAGTACATGACTGCGGACCAAGAAGAGCGTAGCGTTATTGCGCAGGCTTCTGCTCCACTTGATGATCTCAAGATGTTTGTCGAGCCCACTTGCTGGGCCCGCTCTAACGGTGAGTCTTTAAAAATTGAGACAGAAAAAGTCACTCATATGGACGTTTCTTCGAAGCAGCTTGTTTCGATTGTCGCAGGGTTGATTCCTTTCCTTGAGCACGATGATGCGAACCGTGCTTTGATGGGATCGAACATGCAACGTCAAGGTGTTCCTCTTCTTAAGACAGATGCCCCTCTTGTGGGTACAGGGCTTGAGCATAGGGCAGCAAGAGACTCTGGCGCAGTACTAATTGCTCAAAACAATGGAACTGTTGAGTATGTCGATGGTTACAAAGTTGTTGTTGCAGCAGAAAATAACCCAACCGAAAAACACACCTATGAACTCAACAAGTTCATGCGATCGAATGCGGGAACTTGCTTGAACCAAACTCCTCTTTGTAACGTAGGGGATAAAGTGAAGCTAGGCGATGTGATCGCCGATGGACCTGCCACCGATAAAGGGGAGATGGCGATGGGGAAAAACGTCCTCGTAGCCTTTATGCCATGGTGCGGTTACAACTATGAGGATGCGATCATCATCTCTGAGAAGTTGATCAAAGAGGATGCTTATACCTCGATCTACCTTGAAGAATTTGAAGTGACGGCTCGTGATACTAAGCTTGGGAAAGAAGAGATCACTCGAGACATTCCAAACGTCTCGGAAGAGGCTCTTTCAAACCTCGGTGAAGATGGAATCATCCGGATCGGTGCTGAGGTGAAGCCTGGAGATATCTTGGTAGGAAAAATCACTCCAAAATCTGAGACAGAGCTTGCTCCTGAAGAAAGGCTTCTAAGAGCCATCTTTGGTGAAAAAGCAGCGGATGTAAAAGATGCGTCTCTTACTGTTCCTCCAGGAACTGAAGGGGTCGTGATGGACGTGAAAGTCTTTAGCAGAAAAGACCGCCTTTCTAAAACCGATGATGAGCTTGTCGAAGAGGCTTCTCGAATCAAAGACATCCATCAAGAGTACAAAAACAAAGAAGCGGAGATTGTCATCCAATTTCATGAGAAACTAGGAGCTCTTCTCCTTGGAGACCCTGCACCAGGACCGATTATGCATCGGAAAACAGGGGATGCTCTGATCAAAGAGGGCGAGGTGATCACCCAAGAGATGCTCGAGATGCTCGAAAATGAGAACGCAGAAGATCTCTTGATGGCTGAGAATGAAACCTACTCGGCCATGAAAGAGATTCTCCATGAGTTCGACCACGAAATCCAAAAGCTTCAGTCACTGCATAAAACAGAAGTGGAGTTCACTCGAAAAGGAGATACGGAACTCGATCCGGGTGTGATCCGCCAGGTGAAGGTTTATATCGCCACCAAGAGAAAGCTTGAGGTGGGGGATAAGATGGCAGGACGCCACGGAAACAAAGGGGTTGTATCCCAAATTGTTCCCGATGCCGACATGCCCTATCTCGAAGATGGATCTACCATTGAAATCATCCTCAACCCACTTGGGGTTCCTTCACGGATGAATATGGGACAGCTTCTAGAGACTCACCTAGGCTATGCAGCCAAAAAGGCGGGTGTCTACATGAAGACCCCTGTTTTTGAAGGATTCCCTGAAGAAAAAATTTGGGAGATGATGGGAGAGCAAGGTCTTCCAACCGATGGTAAGATGCAACTTTACGATGGGCGGACTGGAGAGCGCTTCGATAACCGAGTCGTCGTTGGCTACATCTACATGATGAAGCTAGGCCACCTCGTTGCCGATAAGATTCACGCCCGTTCAATTGGCCCCTACTCTCTTGTAACGCAGCAGCCACTGGGTGGTAAAGCTCAAATGGGTGGACAGCGTTTTGGAGAGATGGAGGTATGGGCACTTGAAGCGTATGGTGCAGCCCACCTACTTCAAGAAATGCTCACGGTCAAATCTGATGATGTGGCAGGTCGTACTCGGATTTATGAGTCGATCGTCAAAGGGGAGAATACGCTTCATGCGGGAACCCCCGAATCATTTAATGTACTTGTAAAAGAGATGCAGGGACTATGTCTCGATGTGCGTCCAGAAACTGTTTCAAAGGGATAGGAGTTTAGTTGATGCAAGATCAAGAGAAGCAAGGTTCTCAATTTGACAAGTTGGTGATTCAGATCGCCTCGGACGACGTGATCCGTAATGACTGGTCGCGCGGGGAGATTAAGAAACCTGAAACAATCAACTACCGGACCTTCAAACCTGAGAAGGGAGGTCTCTTCTGTGAAAAGATTTTTGGTCCAACTCGGGATTGGGAATGTGCCTGTGGAAAATACAAGAAAATCAAGCACAAAGGAATCGTCTGTGACCGTTGTGGTGTTGAAGTAACCCTTTCAAAGGTTCGTCGTGAGCGGATGGCTCACATCGAGCTTGCTGTTCCTGTGGTTCACATCTGGTTCTTCAAGTCGATGCCTTCACGGATTGGAAATATTCTGGGGATGTCTACCAATGAGCTTGAAAAGGTGATCTACTACGAAGAGTATGTGGTTACTGAGCCGGGTCGCACGACCCTTGAGCCAAAGCAGCTCCTCAATGATATAGAATATCGAGAAGCGCAAGAAAAATGGGGTCCTGGAACCTTCACTGCAAAAATGGGTGGTGAGGCTGTTGCCGAGCTTTTAGAGAAAGAAGACTTGAAGCTCCTGGTGGTTGAACTCAAAGATAAGCTGCGCAAGACCAAGTCGATGCAAGCGCGGATGAAAATTGCAAAGCGACTCAAAATTATTGAGAGCTTTACTTCTTCTCCAAACCGTCCGGACTGGATGGTGATGTCTAACGTTCCTGTCATTCCTCCAGATCTGCGCCCACTGGTGCCACTCGATGGAGGGCGTTTTGCTACCTCTGATCTCAATGACCTCTACCGAAGAGTGATCAATCGGAACAACCGTCTAAAAGCCATTTTGCGACTCAAAACGCCTGATGTGATTGTTCGCAATGAAAAGCGGATGCTTCAGGAAGCGGTAGATGCACTCTTTGATAACGGACGGCATGGACACCCTGTTATGGGCGCTGGGAATAGGCCGCTCAAAGCTCTCTCCGAGATGCTGAAGGGAAAAACAGGTCGTTTTAGACAAAACCTTCTCGGGAAGCGGGTTGATTATTCTGGCCGAAGTGTGATTATCGTTGGTCCTGAGCTGAAGTTTAACCAATGTGGATTGCCTAAGAAAATGGCACTGGAGCTGTTCGAGCCCTTCATTGTAAAACGGCTGAAAGATCTAGGGTATGTCTACACGATCCGTTCTGCAAAGAAAATGATCCAAAGACAAGCTCCTGAAGTTTGGGATGTTCTCGAAGAGATCATTAAAGGACACCCTGTACTGCTCAACCGGGCACCAACGCTCCATCGTCTCGGGATTCAGGCATTCGAGCCTATCCTCATCGAGGGAAAAGCGATTCGGATCCACCCCCTTGTCTGTTCGGCCTTTAACGCCGACTTCGATGGTGACCAAATGGCGGTTCACATCCCTCTCTCTATTGAGGCGCAAGTGGAAGCAAAGCTGCTCATGATGGCACCCGATAATATCTTCCTCCCATCATCTGGGAAACCCTCTGTGGTTCCTTCTCAGGATATGATTTTGGGTCTCTACTATTTGATGCACGAGCCCATCTATATCCCTGAAGATCACGGTAAAAAGACCAAGGTCTTTGCAAACCCTGAAGAAGTGCTCTTAGCCATGCAAGCGTCTGGAAGCTACAACTGGAAAGATACGAAAGAAGAAGGGGAGCGATGTGATGACCTTGGACGGGGTCTTCATATCCACGAGAAGATCAAACTTCGTCTAGAGGAAGGAATCATTGAAACCACTCCTGGGCGTGTGATTTTCAATACGATTGTTCCTAAGCAGCTCGGTTTCCAAAACTATACGCTGCGCAAAAAGAAGATGAGTCAACTCGTTTTAGACACCTACAAAAAAGTAGGCCTTGAAGCGACCGTTCACTTCTTGGATGATCTGAAAAATCTCGGATTTTCTCAAGCGACTAAATCTGCGCTTTCGATCGGAATCTGCGACGTTCGCATTCCTGATACAAAGCAAAAAGCCATTGACGATGCGCAAAAAGTAATTGCTCAGGTTCAGAAACAGTACGAGGATGGAATCATCACTGATGGAGAGCGTCATTCGAAGATCATTAGTATTTGGACGGAAGTTTCAGACGATTTGTCTGAAGAGCTCTTTGAATTGATTAGCAAGCCTAAAGACCATGAGCTGAATCCGATCTATTTGATGATGGATTCAGGAGCTCGGGGAACCAGGTCACAGGTGAAGCAGCTCGGTGCGATGCGGGGGCTGATGGCTAAGCCGTCTGGAGAGATTTTGGAATCGCCCATTACAGCGAACTTCCGCGAAGGCTTGAGCGTTCTTGAATACTCGATTTCAACCCACGGTGCTCGTAAAGGTCTTGCCGATACAGCACTAAAAACGGCTGACTCGGGATATTTAACACGTCGTCTTGTGGATGTTTCTCAAGACGTGATTGTTGCCGAAGATGATTGCGGTACCCTCAATGGGATCGAAGTTTCTGCGATTAAACAAGGACAGGAAGAACTCCTCCCTCTTAAAGATCGGATCTATGGCCGAACTGTTTGTGATGATATCTACCAGCCTGGAGATCGCACTAAATTGCTCGCTAAAATGGGAAGTGTTTTAACTCTTGCCCAGGCAGAAGCCATTGATGATGCCGGGATTGAGAGCGTTCGGATCCGCTCGGCGCTTACTTGTGAAGCTCCTCGAGGAGTCTGTTGCAAGTGTTACGGAATCAATTTGGCCAACGGAAATGTTGTTGGACACGGAGAAGCCGTTGGAATCATTGCCGCTCAGTCGATTGGAGAACCGGGAACCCAGCTTACGATGAGAACCTTCCACTTAGGGGGGATTGCTGCAGCCCACGTAACTCCAGAGATTGATTCTGAACATAATGGAATCCTTGTCTACATGGATCTTCGCACTGTTCAAAATCAGGATGGAGAGTGGCTTGCTCTTAATAAAAATGGAATGCTCCATGTGGTGCGTGATGAAAATAGAAGCTTAGAAGAGGTGAAAAAACTTCTTAGCTCTAAATCTCTTGAGCCTCTCCAAAGCTTCAACGTTGAGCTTGGAACACGGATCCTCCTTGCTGATGGATCGGCTGTGAAGAGAGGAAAGCAGATCGCCGTTTGGGAGCAGCATAATATTCCAATTATCTGTGAGCGTCCTGGATATGTGAAGTATGATGACCTCGTCGAAGGGATTTCAACCCAGCGTGAAATCAACAAGCAGACAGGCCAGACTGAGCTCATCGTTAAGCAACACCGCGGCGAGCTTCATCCTCAGATTGCGATCTATAGCGATGAAGAGTTTAGCGAACTCATTGGAACCTATGCAATTCCTTCAGGCGCTTTCATCTCGGTTCAAGAAGGAGACTATGTCCAAGCGGGTATGTTACTTGCGAGATTGCCTCGTGGTGCGATTAAGACAAAGGATATCACCGGGGGTCTTCCCCGTGTTGCCGAGCTTTTCGAAGCGCGTAAACCTAAAGATGCTGCTGAGATCGCTAAGATCGATGGAGTGGTCGACTTTAGAGGCGTCCAGAAGAGCAAGCGGATCGTGATTGTCAAAGATGAAGACTCTGGAATGGAAGAAGAGCACCTCATCCCTCTTACTAAGCACTTGATTATCCAGAAGGGAGATCATGTGGTTAAAGGGCAGCAGCTCACCGACGGGCTCGTTGTTCCTCATGAGATTCTCGATATTTGCGGAGTACGTGAGCTCCAGAAATATCTGGTGAACCAGGTGCAGGAAGTGTATCGACTCCAAGGGGTAGATATCAATGACAAGCACATTGAGATCATTGTCCGTCAGATGCTTCAAAAAGTTCGAGTGATCGATCCCGGCGATACAACTTACCTTTACGGAGAAGATGTGGATAAGAAAGAATTCCACCGCCAGAACCGCAAAGTGATTGAAGAAGGAGGAAGAGCCGCCCAAGCAGCTCCTGTCCTACTTGGAATCACCAAAGCATCCCTTTCGACAGAGTCGTGGGTCTCTGCCGCCTCCTTCCAGGAGACGACACGCGTCCTTACCGATGCTGCTTGCGAAGGGAAAACGGATTACCTTCTCGACTTCAAGGCGAACCTCATCATGGGACACATCATCCCTGGAGGAACAGGGTTTGCAGAATTTAGCGATCGAGTAAAGCGCTATACCGAAAGAGAAGGGGAAGAAGAGCTCGTCTTCGCTTTCAACGACTAAACCATAGGGGGCTAGAGCGAGACTCTAGCCTTTTTTTAGCTAGGGGTTTGACATGGCTGTATTAGCCGTCAAAGATTTACGCAAAACCTATCCTGGAAAAAAGCCCTTTTTAGCTGTCGATGGGATCTCATTTAACCTTAAAGAAGGAGAGATCTTAGGTCTTCTTGGGCCTAACGGAGCAGGAAAGACCACTACCATCCAAATGCTCTTGAGCACCTTAAAACCCACTTCAGGATCGATTCAATACTTTGGAAAAGAACTTGCAAGTCACCGAAGCCATGTGCTGCAACACGTCACCTTTGCCAGTACCTACATAAGCCTTCCTTGGAACTTAACGATACAGCAGAACCTCAATGTGTATGGAGGGCTTTTTTCAAAAGAGAGAAAAGAATTAGAAAAAAAGCGGGATCAACTCCTCGATCGTTTTGGCCTGATCTCAAAAAAGAAAGCTCTTGTTTCTCAGCTTTCCTCTGGTCAAATCACTCGCTTGATGCTCGTCAAAGCCTTTATGGTCGATCCAAAGATTGTCCTTCTCGATGAACCAACTGCCTCTTTAGATCCAGACATAGCTCATGAGGTGATCGAATTTATCCTTGATCAACGGGAAAAGCAAGGGCTTTCGATTCTCTTTACCTCCCATAATATGACGGAAGTGAGTGAGGCATGTGATCGGGTGCTGTTCCTTCGCAAAGGCAGAATCATTGCGGATGATGTGCCTCAGAACCTGGCAAAAAAGGCAGGACGAAGTAAAGTAGAACTGATTATCCCAAAAGGAATTAACCAGGTAAAAGAAATCGCTGAAAAGGAGAAGATCAAAGTCGAGTGCGATCACCGCTCAATTCAACTCGATCTAGATGAGAAGAGGGTGGCTTCATTTCTTGCAATTCTTGCAAAGGAAAACATCTTCTATAGTCATATTGAAATCACAAAACCGACATTAGAAGACTTTTTCCTCCAAGCATCGAAAGATAAGGAGGAAAAACGATGAGCTTTACTCGGATCAAAGCGATGCTCATGCGCTATCTCTACTTCTTTGGGAAGTTTGAAAATATCTCAGAGAACTTCTACTGGCCAGTCATTGACATCCTCCTCTGGGGGATGACCAGCATGTGGATCCAGTCGGCCCAAAGCGAAATCTCTAATGTTGGAGTAGCAATCCTTACCGGCCTTGTCTTTTGGCAAGTGATCTGGAGAGCGAGTTATGAGGTGTCTGGAAATCTCTTACAGGAATTTTGGGGACGGAACCTAGTCAACCTCTTTTCTACGCCCTTGCGGTTTGCAGAATGGGCTATCTCCTTCATGCTCGTTGGGTTTTTGAAGACCCTCATGGTGGTTTTCTTCTCAGCCCTTGTTATCTGGCTTTTCTACGCTGTGAATGTCTTCCAGATCGGACTTGCCATTATCCCTTATATTGGATTGCTCACCCTGTCAGGATGGCTGATTGGATTTTTTTCAGCCGCTATCCTGATCTACATGGGGCAGAGAGTGCAGATGCTTGCATGGATGATGCCCTTTCTGTTTGCTCCCTTTAGCGCGATCTTCTACCCTCTTTCTGCTCTCCCAGTTTGGGCGCAAGGTGTGGCCAAGTGCCTGCCCACTACCTATGTCTTTCAGGGGATGAGAGAGGTTTTGATGGAAGGAACCTTTTCAATGGGTCTCTTTTCGATGAGTCTTCTCCTTAACGCTATCTTTTTCACACTTACTCTAGTGTTGTTCAAGATCGCCTTTGAAAAGAGCAGAGCCAAAGGCTTATCTCGTCTTGAATAATCTAAATAGTCGATCCTGAAAAACCCCTTCGGGCGCAGCAAAATGCCCCTTTTTGGCAGAAAAGAGATTTAAATCCTCGACCAACCCTTCATAGGGTTGGTCTCATCTTTATCTCTATTTTTTGCTTTGGGCAGCTCACAGATCTTTTTTAGCCCACTCTTTGATCTTCGCTGTGCGGTCTTCTTTTGAAGGGAATTCTAAGGAGGCTTCAGGCGCAAAACGTTCGAGGAATTCTAATGCAACCTCTTTAACTCTTTCCGTTTTATATGTAGTTTGGGTGGGAGAGCTAAAGTTTAGGCTCTTCTCTACGCTACTGGACTTGTATGAGCGGTAAAATTCCATTGTTTGTTTATCCGTCTGATAAACGTCTCTACGTATCAGGAATTGGTACAAAGAGACTGCGCATTTGTGAGCCACGCCGGCCGCTACCCAGGTTGCAGCCAGTTTATAAGGGAGTCGAAGGGGGATGTATCGATTCCCCAAATACCAAGTTCCAGCGTTTACTGCACAAATTCCAAGAAGATAGAAAGCCTTCCAAAGAGATTGGTTTCTTTGGATACCTATAAGATTGTGCATGATCGAAAAGCGGTGTGCTTCTTCGCTCGCCACTTTATTTTGATCTGTAGTAGAAGATGGCCCTTTGTGTTCAGAGCTAGGCTGGGCCTTTTCATCGGCAGGGCAATAGATGAGGAGTGGTGAAATCCATCTGAATCCTCGAGATTGATAAAGGGGTTCTTCTGCATTTCTGGTTTGGGGGATATGAAGATAGTAGTAAATTTTTTTTAGGTTAAGCTCTTTTCCAAGGTTCTCAATGGCTTCCCATCTGCGTGAGAGGCGAAGTTCAATTCCTTTTTTGTATGGCTGTGGTGTTCCTTGAGGGGTACTTGGTGTTGCATGCTTAGGTAATCGCCATGCAAAATATCTACTTGCTATTTCCTCGTCTGTGTGAAGATAGTACCATTTTTCTCGAGAAACGTTGTGCCTCGGAGAAAAGATCTGCTCTTTGAAAAAGGGGACTTCCTTATGAATGAGTTTGATAGGGAAGGGTAAAGAGTTAAGAGCAGCATCTTTTACTGTTTGAAAGGTGAGATTTGAGATAGACATAATAAAGCGGTTCCTTTGCTTGTTTTGGCACGAGCAGACTAATGAAAAGAGAAAAAAAAGGCAATAGGGAGTGTAAATTGGTTAACAGATAGTTTCTAAAACGTCTGCTGCAAGACCTTTTCAAGCTTAACAATGTCTTTTGCGAAGTTGCGGATTCCCTCCATCAACTTTTCGACAGCCATTGCGTTATCGCAAAGCATCCAGCGAAAGGCTTTTTCATCAATTTTGATGGGAGAGATATCGATAGCTTTTCCTTTAGCCGGGTCAAGTTTGCGTGGTACATCTCCTTTTGTGCTTTCAAGCTCATTCAAAAGAGGCGGAGCTATGGTAAGTAGATCGCAGCCGGCGAGTTCGAGGATTTCGCCGCTATTGCGGAAAGAGGCGCCCATCACTTGGGTCTTAATACCCATTTTTTTGTAGTAGTTATAGATCTGAGTAACCGACAAGACGCCTGGATCTTGCGCAGACGGATATGAATCTTTCCCTTCCGCTTTTTTATACCAATCAAGAATTCGACCGACAAAGGGGGAGATGAGAGTAGCCTTAGCATCGGCGCAGGCGATCGCTTGAGCAAGGGAGAACATGAGGGTCATGTTGCAATGGATCCCTTCGCTTTCAAGAACTCTGGCAGCTTGCACGCCTTCCCACGTAGAGGCGAGTTTGATCAAGATTCTCTCTTTCCCAATGCCCGCAGCTTCGTAGAGGGCAATGAGTGAGTGGGCCTTTTTGATGCTCGCTTCCACGTCGAAAGAAAGACGTGCGTCCACTTCGGTAGATACTCTGCCTGGAACGATCTTCAGGATCTCTATTCCGAAGTTGACAAATGCTTTATCGAGAGCTAAAGAGAGTTGCTCTTCTTTGGTTTTTCCTGTTTTTTTTCCATACTCGACAGCCTCTTGGATCAGGAAGTGGTACTCGGGGAGGCTGGCTGCTTTAAAAATCAGAGAGGGATTTGTCGTTGCATCGGTTGGTTTGTACTTTTTGATCTCTTCGATCTCTCCGGTATCAGCTACGATTGTTGTGTATGTTTGCAGTTGCTCTAATTGATTCATAAATCCTCCAGTGTGTCTTTTGCGGAGTATAGGAGATCATCATTTAGATAGGAAGGTGAAAGGGGAGTTTATAGGGCGGGGTTTTTAATTTTTTTAGAAATGGTGCAAAAGCGGAAGGGTCAATCGTTTCATGAAATCCTTCCAAGTCGATCGTCACTGGTTGTCCTTCTTCAAGCAGAGTGAGAAGAGCTGTTTGTTGAGCAGGCAAAAGGCGCAAACGTTGCTCTCCTTCATGGAAATCGATGAGAAAAGAGACTGTTTTCTCTGAAGTGGAAAAAATCACTTTCGCTTTTGGGCCTGATTCATCAGAGGCATGGATCGAGCCAAAGTGGACCTGTAGGTAGGTTGTTAAGGTCTCTTTTGTTTGGAGCCATTCAAGGTCAATCCCTCCAATTGGATCTTCCGATCGGTAAAGAAGTCGACTGCAATGGTCAATCTCTTTTGCGGGAATGTTTTGGTGGTGCCAGTGGCCATGTCTCTGACATGAGGAGAGTAGAAGCAGAAGGAGTAGCCGTTTCAACGCTTATTGTGATCTTTTGAGACAAGGATAAAGGTAGCAATCCCAACAGCCGTTGAAGTGAGGGCAAGCGTCCAATTTTTTTGGCGCTCACGACGTCTAGCCCGTTCGTATTCATCAGATTCTTTGGTGACCATCTTGCCTCGATTGAATAGGTCATCCTCTTCATCGTCATAACTAAATTCATCGCAAACGCCAGGACGGATTGCGAGTAAACAGAGGAGGGTGATAGAAGCGATGATTTTTTTCTTCATAATTTCAGCATTAAAATTTGCCAGGGAGCTCCTAAAGAGCAACACTCTTTAAGAACCAGGGTTTCAAACGTCTTTGATTCTAAACCTACTTCCTTTTTTTGCCAACTTGTCCGGAGTTTTTCTTGCAGCTTCTCGTTTTCTACAAGGGAAAAGAGGTCATCTGAGAGAGTCAGAGAGGAGAAGGCCTGCTCGATCAAAGAAGCGTGTTTCGAAAAGTCTTTTTTTAGGGCTCCCGCGGTGAGAATGTAGGCAGTTCCCTCCTTAAAGAGGATCGCCTGCATCATCCGGGCGGCTCCAAACTGGGTCCTCACCTCCACCTCAGTTAGCTCTGCCACTCCAGCGCGCGTCTGAATTTTCCCTAGGTGGCGCCATTTTTGCCGCTTCTTTTTGCAATTTTCTTCGACGATGAGTAGATATTCTTCTGGGGAGAGGGATACCTTTTCGGACGTTAGATTGATCGAGGGGCAAAACCCCGATTTACTTTTATCGAGAAATCCAAAGATCGCTCTTTTTGAAACCATTTTCGGATCGGCGATCTCCCAATTGGGGGGAGGAGTAAATAGGCAATAGGTTTGCCCATACAGAAGAGATGAGAAAAAGATGAAGAGAGGGACGAGAAGTTTCATTCACCCAGTTTTGCAAAAATAGGTTAGTTTGTCGAGTTGGAAGTGTTCGAATCGGTGTTTGAAGAGTGGCTATTGAATAAACCGGTGAGAAGGGCAATACCAGCAAATAGTCCCACTCCCCAGCCGATCATGGAAGAGGAGATGGCCGTATAGATCCCGTCTTCGCATCCAGCGCCGGCATTGTGAAGTTCATTCATTTCTCGATTAGCCTCTGCTAAATAATCACAATCTTCTCCACGCAATGACTGCGTTGTGAGAAGCGTTAATGGAAGCAAGATTTGGAGCCATCGTTTCATACTTTGGTGTATTACATAAAAATAATTTTAACGCAAATGAGTCTGTAGTGATGTGGGAATTTCATTGAAAAATATCTCTCTATAGGGGATAAGAGGGGAGACTAAGTGAGGAAATATTCATGGAAGCTGTAGAAACTGGCAAAGACAAAGTGAAAAAAATCTGCGAGGTACTTCGAAAGGAGACCTTGGAGCCGGCTCTTCAAGAGGCGGAAGGGATTGTGGGCGAGGCAAACGGAAAAGCTGAGGCGATTTTAGAGCAAGCCAAAGCCAAGGCCCAAATGATGATCCAAGAAGCGGAAAAGGACATTGAAAAAAGGCAGGGGATTTTCCAAGCCTCCTTAAAGCAGGGAGCTCGCCAGTCGATTGAATGGCTCAAGCAAGAGATCGAAGAGAAGATCCTGCGCCAAAATCTTTATGAGCAAATTGTCAATGCAACACAATCAGAAGAAGTGGTTGGCAATCTGATCAAAGCAATCATAGAGGCAGTCGAAGATGAAGGGCTCGCAACTGAGCTCAGCGCTGTGATTCCAGCATCTATTGAGCCACGCTCGATCAATGAACTGCTTGGCAAAGACCTCTTGGATAAGCTAAAAGAAAAAAGTGTGATCGTTGGACCCATGAAAGGGGGGATTGAGATCAAGCTTCATAAAGATAAGGTGACCATTGACCTTACCGAAAAAGCTTTGCTCGATCTTTTGACAAGGTTTGTGCGGAAAGATTTCCACGATTACTTTTTTGCCTCACAATAAATAGGCAACTAGATGAATAACTACTACTTTATCGTCCCTTCTCTTCCTACGCTTGTGCTCGGAGAAAAACCAGATATTACTTTCGAAGAGCTCTCTGCACGGCTTCGCCAAAACCTATCAAAGCAGGATCTAAAAGCAGTTGAGCTGCTGCGGCTCAATGTGGATCTGCACAATATACGTGCTCTTTTGTCAAAGGAGCCTCTCGATCCCCATGGCAATTTAAATGAAAAACAGCTCGATGAGGCGCTGCTTGCAGAAGATCACCTTCCAGAGTATGTATTTGCCTTTCTCAACCAGTTTGAAGAGGATAAGGAGAAGGTGCGCCACTTTTTTGGCCTCCTCTCCCGCTATTACTCTGAAGAGATTCCCAAACAAAAGGGGCTTCTCAAGCAACTGTTGATCTTGCAAAGGGAGATGCGACTGGTCATTGCTGCCATTCGAGCAAAGCGCTCTAAACGATCGATTGAACATGAACTGCAGTTTGAAGATTTTACCGACCCTATAGTGGCTCATATCCTGGCGCAAAAAGACGTAGAAGAGTATGATCCTCCTCTAGAGTATCAAGACCTCAAACACAATTTAGATTCTTGCGCAAACGACCCTTGGCAGCAGTATCGGGCAATTGTCCAATACCAGTTGGCCAAAATCGAAGAGATGAGCGATTATCCTCTCTTCTCCCTTGACTGGATTTTAGGCTATGTTGCCCGCCTAGTTCTCATTGAGCGATTTAATGGTCTCGATCCTGAAAAGGGGAAGCAAATTGTCGAGCGCTATAAAACAGGATAAATATGACCAAGCTACTTGCTACAGGAAAAGTCGTTAAAGCATTTGGAAACCTCCTCCATGTTCAATTCGAGGGGAATATTCGTCAAGGAGAGGTGGCAATGATCCACCTTGGTGACTGCTCTCTCAAGTCCGAAGTGATCGAAATTGTGGGTGATGAGGTGAAACTCCAAGTGTTTGAAGACACCCGAGGAGTGAAGCTAGGAACACATGTAGAGTTTTCTACTCTTCTTCTCGAAGCTGAACTTGGGCCAGGTCTTCTCACCTCGATTGTGGATGGATTGCAAAACCCTCTCGAACAGGTTGCGAAGGCATCAGGTCTTTTTCTCAACCGGGGAGTATATCTTCCTGCACTAGACTACACCCGCAAATGGGACTATCATCCAACGGCTAAAGAAGGAGAGACGCTCACCCGTGGCCAGAATTTAGGCTACACGATGGAAGGGCGCTTCCACCACTACATCATGGTTCCTTTTTCTAGTTGGGGGAAGTACACCATCACTTGGGTGGCTAAGCCCGGCGCCTATACGATAGATACGGTCGTCGCTAAAGCGGTTGACGAAGATGGGAAAGAGCACTCGTTCACCATGGTCCAAAAATGGCCCATTAAAAATGCCCTCTTTGCCGGAGAAAAGGTGCGGGTCGAAGAGATGCTCGATACTGGACTGCGAACTTTAGATACTCAGTTCCCCATTATGAAGGGGGGAACTTTCTGCTCGCCAGGCCCGTTTGGCGCTGGAAAAACTGTCCTCCAACACCACCTTTCAAAATACTCAAGTGTCGACATCGTGATTGTGTGTGCTTGCGGTGAAAGAGCAGGAGAAGTGGTCGAAGTGCTTCGCACCTTCCCTCACTTGACTGATCCCCACACAGGTGAGCCGCTGATGCAGCGAACCGTGATCATTTGCAACACCTCTTCAATGCCCGTGAGCGCTAGAGAAGCTTCGATCTATTTAGGAGCAACCATTGCAGAATACTATCGCCAAATGGGGCTGAACATCTTGCTTCTCGCAGACTCTACTTCTCGTTGGGCGCAAGCGATGCGGGAAATGTCTGGACGGCTGGAGGAGATTCCTGGAGAAGAGGCCTTCCCCGCCTATCTTGCCTCGCGCATTGCCTCGTTTTATGAGCGCTCAGGGGTGGTTCATCTCCCCAATGACAAGACAGGATCGCTCACCATCGGAGGGAGTGTATCTCCTGCTGGGGGAAACTTTGAAGAGCCCGTCACCCAGTCGACCCTTGCTGTTGTCGGGGCCTTCCATGGCCTTTCCCGTGCACGCTCGGATGCGCGCCGCTACCCAGCGATCGACCCCATGATCTCATGGAGTAAATACGTCGATCCAGTAGGAGAGCAGCTCGATGAGAAATCCAAAGGATGGGGAAAGACCGTGAAAATGGCCGATCAGATTTTGCGCGAAGGCGATGACATTGGGAAACGGATGGAAGTGGTTGGCGAAGAGGGGATCTCTTTGCGCGACATGGGCATCTATCTCAAGTCAGAACTCTATGACTTTGCCTACCTGCAACAAAACGCTTTTGATAAAGAGGACGCCTATTGTCCGCTGGATCGGCAGATTCCTCTTTTTCAACTGATTGGAAAGATATTCGAGACAGAGTTTGACTTTGAAGATCACGATACAGCTCGCTCGTTTTTCCTCGAGCTCCAAAATGAGATCAAAAATATGAACTTTATGCCCTTTGGATCGGAGCAGTACCACAATTCTTACAGTCGAATCACAAAAAAAATAGAGAAGCAGGCCCATGAAAAAGACCTATGATAGAATTGTTGACATGCGAGGAAACCTCCTCACGGTCCGTGCAAAAGAGGTGAGCCTTGGCGAGATTGCTCAAATTCAGAAGCAGTCAGGTGGAGTGACCTACGGTTCTGTCTTGAGTTTCGATGATGAGCTCGTCACCCTTCAGTGCTTTGAAAATACCCGAGGTATTTTTACCAATGATCGCGTTACATTTCTTGGGAAAGAAATGCAAGTGACCTATGCTCCCTCGCTGCTCGGCCGTCGTTTCAGTGGAACGGGCGATCCGATCGATCGTGGCCCTTCCATCTACGGAGAATCGATTGATCTAGGAGCCCCTTCATTCAATCCTGTCCGTCGGGTGATTCCTCACCAAATGGTGCGTACGAACATCCCTATGATCGATGTGTTCAACTGCCTGGTCAAATCACAAAAAATCCCTATTTTTTCGATTGCAGGAGAGCCTTATAACCAGCTTTTGATGCGGATTGCCAACCAGACCGACGCCGATGTTGTGGTGATTGGAGGGATGGGACTTCGTTTCGACGATTACCAAGCCTTTATCGACAACGCTGAAAGCGCCGGTTCGATGGAGAAGACCACCATGTTCATCCACAAGGCGACCGATCCTGCTGTGGAGTGCCTCCTCGTTCCCGACATGGCCCTAGCCGCTGCTGAAAAGTTTGCCATTGATGGAAAGAACGTACTCGTTCTTCTCACCGATATGACCGCCTTTGCCGATGCGATCAAAGAGATCCTCATCACCATGGACCAGGTCCCTTCGAATCGTGGCTATCCTGGATCTCTCTATTCAGACCTTGCCTCTCGCTATGAGAAAGCCGTCGACATTGATGGGAGCGGAGCAATCACCATCATCTCTGTGACCACCATGCCTGGTGGAGATGTGACCCACCCCATCCCCGACAACACCGGGTACATCACCGAAGGACAGTTTTATCTCCACGGCGGAAGGATCGACCCCTTTGGCTCGCTGTCCAGGCTCAAGCAGCAGGTGATTGGAAAAGTAACGCGCGAAGATCATGGAGACCTAGCCAACGCCCAAATCCGTCTCTACGCCGATTCGAAAAAGGCAAGCGAGCGGCAAAGCATGGGCTTTAAACTCTCGCGCTGGGATGAGAAACTGCTCAACTTCACCATCCTCTTTGAAGAGCGGATGATGAACCTAGACGTGAACCTCTCCCTTGAAGAAGCCCTTGATTTAGGATGGGCCACTTTGAAAGAGTGTTTTGAAAAGCATGAGGTGGGGATCAAAGAGTCTCTGCTAGAAAAGTACTGGCCCAGAGGATAAATAAGGATTAAAATGGCGCAGGTAAAATACACAAAGTCGGCACTACGGGAGGAGCAGATCAAGCTATCTCAGCTCCAAAAGTATCTGCCTACCCTGCAGCTGAAAAAAGCGATGCTCCAGCTTGAAATCAATCAGACTCTAGGAGAGGCGGACCACCTTCAAAAGAGCCTCGATACAAAGGGTAAAAGGGTCGAAGACTATTCTCAGCTGCTCACAGCAAGTGGCGCTGATTCTCTTTTCGATGCGTGCGAGGTGCATACCGTCCACAAACGTTTTGAGAACATTGCCGGGGTAGAGATCCCCATTTTTGAAGAGATCATCTTCGAAGAGGCCGACTACTTTTTATTCGATACGCCGGTTTGGCTAGAAAGCGGCATCGAAGGGGTGCGAGAATTGATCGAAGTGCGTGAAAGGCGAATCATCCTCCTTGAAAAAGTGCGCCTACTCCAGAAAGAGCTTAGAGAAGTATCGATCCGCGTCAACCTCTTTGAAAAAATCATGATTCCGCGCACCGAAGAAAACATCAAGCGGATCAAAATCTTCCTTGGAGACCAACAGCTAGCTGCTGTTTCACAAGCAAAAGTGGCGAAGCGAAAAATTGTATCGAGGAAATTGAAGAAAGCCTCATGATCATTGATTGCAAAAAATACCTCTTTTTTGGAGCAAAGGAAGACCTCGTCGACTTCTTTGTGCGAGCGCAAGAAGAAGGGTTCATTGAGTTTCTTATTCCCAAACAGAAGAGAAAAAAAGAGCTCCCTGAAGAGGTGCGCCTCTTTAGTGATGCAATCAAAATTCTGCGCAAACAGCCAGTGAAAGCCCCCTATCAAGGTGGGGGAGATCTAAAAAAGGCAGAAGACATCGCTACTCAAATCCTCGAGCTGAAGGCGGAGATTGAAAAGCTCAGTGAGGAAGAGCGTTTTTTGGAAGGTGAAATTGCTCGTGTTGCACCCTTTGGTAACTTCTCTTTTGATGATATTGAGTTCATCGAGTCGAAGGGGCACAAGAAAGTCCAATTTTACTGTGTGAAGACGAGCAAAGCCCATGAAGTAGAGGTGGAAGACCTCATCTACGTGGGAACCGACTATGAGCTCGACTACTACATTGGGATCCACGATCGCCCAAAAACCTATCCTCACATGATCGAGATGCAAGTTGAAAAGACCGCCTCCCAGATCAAAAACCACCTTATCTTTGTTTCAGAAGCGCTCCATCAAGTGGAAGCAGAGCTCAAAGGATATGCGGGCCACATCGATTTCTTGCGCGATGCACTGATTGAGAAGCTCGATATTCTCAATCTTAAAACAGCCCAGACCTCCACAGAGTTTCCTATCGAAGGATCTGCATTTTCAATCGAAGGATGGGTCCCAGAGAACAAAACAGATAAACTTATGCCACTTATCGAAGGGAGCGCAGTCTTTTTTGAGCCAATTGCGGTAGAACAAGAAGATCGGATCCCCACGTACATGGAGAACAAAAACACCAATCTTGTTGGGGAAGATCTCGTTCACATTTACGATACCCCCTCCCACTCGGATAAAGACCCTTCAGGATGGGTGCTTTGGTCGTTTCTTCTCTTCTTTGCAATGATCATTGCCGATGGGGGGTATGGACTCTTCTTTCTAGCTATTGCCTTCTTCCTGAAAAAGAAGTTCCCGGACCTCAAAGCAGGCAAGAAGAGGATGCTCAAGCTCGCCTTTATGCTCTCGTGCGCCACTATCCTATGGGGAACTTTTACCAGCGGTGTCTTTGGAATCCAGCTTGGCCCTAAAAATCCCATATCGAAAGTTTCAGTTCTGACCCACCTTGCCGCCAAAAAAGCAGAATTTCACAAAGCCACAAAAGACGATGTTTACAAACAGTGGAGTAAAAACTTCCCCGTAATCAAAAGTGCTCCTCACGGCAGAGAAATGCTCAACCAAGCTACTATCAAGAAAGATGGTCTCACCACCTACAAGATGCTCGATGATTTTACCGATACCATCTTGCTCGAGCTCTCGCTTCTCATTGGAGTGATCCACATCTCCCTCTCACTTTTGCGCTATATCCGGCGCAACTTTGCAAATATTGGATGGGTCGCCTTCTCCATTGGTGGGTATCTCTATTTTCCAACCTACCTCAAAGCCACCTCCCTAGTCGAGTTCTTGGGCTGGATGGGACCAGAGACGGCAGCGGTTGTGGGGCTTCAACTCATCTATGGTGGGATTGGAAGCGCTGTTGTTTTAGCTCTTTTCCAAAAAAGGCTTGGAGGCTGCGCCGAGATCACCAACGTGATTCAAGTCTTTGCCGATATCCTCTCCTACCTTCGCCTATACGCCCTTGCCCTTGCAAGCACCATCATGGCTCGCACATTCAACGAGATGGGTTTTAAAGTAGGACTCATCGCAGGATCGCTGATCCTTGTAGGCGGACATATCCTCAACATGCAGCTTGCGATCATGGGAGGGGTGATCCATGGACTGCGTCTGAATTTTATTGAGTGGTACCACTACAGCTTTGATGGAGAAGGCAAACTCTTTAACCCCTTAAGAAAATTAAAAGAATCTATCAAATAGGAGAAGTTACGAAATGGATTTTGCAATGATTGGCCCAGCCCTTGCACTTGGGCTTGGATGTATTGGAAGTGCGATTGGCTGCGGAATTGGCGGAATGGCCGCGCAAGCAGTGATGAGCCGCGTGGAAGAGAACCATGGAACGTTTATTGCGATGACCGTCATGTCGGCCTCTCAGTCGATCTACGGATTTGTCTTGATGATTCTGCTCAAAGCAAGCATTGATGCAGGCTCCACCTCCCCCATGTCTGGGATCGGAATTGGCCTAGCTGCAGGACTTGCGCTCATGATCTCATCGATCTATCAAGGAATGTGTGCCGCGTCGGGGATCCAAGCAGCTGCGAAGCAGCCGGCGATTTTAGGGAAGTGCTTCATTGCGCCGAGTATCATCGAATCGTTCTCAATCTTCGCGTTCGTCTTTGCGCTGATGCTGTTATAGATTTTCTAGCGGCGAGGAGGGCCTCCTTGCAAATGGTTTACTCGCCGCGCATGAATTGTGACAAAATTAGATTCTGTACGTTCTCTGTTGGTTTCTATATCATTTAAGCATGATAGAAAACATTCTCCAACGGCTGTCCAGAATCTTTTCACGCCTTCTACAGTCTCGTGAAAGTACTGCCTGGGAGCTTCAGCCATTCTGTATGTATGTTCAATCCCTAGCATCATTTTGGTTCCCAAAATGAACGGGTTTAGGGGTTTTTAAATAAAATTCTCCTTCATGCTTGATAACTTCTCCCAAATTTTTAATAGTAGTAGGATCAGGCGGTAGTAGATGAATTAGAGTAGACATCACTGTGTGGCTATAATGCTCAAAACCATCCATTTTGTGGTACTTATATTGGCCGTCCAATACGGTCTCTAATTTTTTTTGAACTTTATCTGCATCAGAAATTTCTTCCTTGCTCTGATCACTATTCCCGTATTTGCATACTGCTGGGATTCCGATTAAAATAATTACTAAAATGATTGCAACGATAGAGGTGATGACGTAGATTGGAACTTGCCAAAGGGGCATTTCCTTTTCGGTTTCTTTAGTTCGATTAGGTTTTTGAGGATTTACAGATTTTTCTTGGTCAAATTCCGTTGCAAGAGGAGTTTTAACTTCGATTGCCTGATGTGTGTTATTGGCTCGATTGCAACCATCACAAATATAAAGGTTGTATCCTCTTTGTGTCTCAGAAGGTTGTATCTGTACAGCATTACGGCCACAATTGTAACAAGCGTTCTTTTGAGCTAATTCGGTTACACAGTCATGATGTGCCGAACCGGTATCTTGACCATATTGGACAACTTCTCTCTTTTTGGCGCCAAAAAGCCACCTACAACAAGTTTGCTGTTTTGGCTCAAGAGATTCTTTGCAGATAAAGCACTCATTTCCTGTTATATTTGGAGTATTCATTTTTTACCTTTATTTTCTAATTACATATTTATTATACAATAATAAATATTAAATATATATATCATTAATTATTTTATATTTAGTATTTTATGGAGTGGTGGGTTGTAGTAGATTAATTATAAGTGACTTAGATAATTAGCGCCACAACGACTACCGTAAGAATGAGAGCTGCGAGGAGTGCAATCCCTGCAAGAAGCCATGGATTCCACTTATTAGAGTCCGTTTTCTCGCTTTTGGGGCTTAAAATAGCTCCTTTTTCCTCCCCTTGGTGGACTCTTCCAGCTAAGAGGTTAAAGCCACCACAGTGCCGGCAATGGTCATTCTCGTCGACATAGCCCTTATAGCAGCTTTGATGGAAAAGGGGAGGGTGTTCAAGTGCCTCACCCTCAATGTGTTCCAGAATTGGGGCGCCTAGCTGCTCATCAAACGCATATCTGGAGAGGTCTTCGTGCTTGTGGGTGATGGCTCGATCGCCCCTTTGGCCGGCGACCTTCTTATTACAAGCTACACATTCGCTTGGGTTATTTCGGGGTACATAGACCTCTTGAAATTGACAAATTGACATAATTACACCTTTATTTATTATCTACTTATTATAATTCAGATATTAGATTTGTGTAAAGATGTAAAATATTTAAAATCAGTATTTTATATACTAAAATGTTAAATACAACCTTAGAGGTGCTTGAGCTCGACCTTCACCTTTAGCAGGAGAGTCAGCATCTTCTCAAGAAGCGCTTTTTCTGGCTTTTCTTCGAACTTCTCTAGGGTATTGGTGATTTGCCGAATCATATCAACGAGGCGATCGTCATTGAAGTGATTGGCTGTCTCATGGATGCGAGCCTGAATGGTGCGAAGACGCTCCAGATCGGGCACAGACTCCCCAAGAGCTGTTTCTAGATCAGCAAGAGCTGTGACGAGCTCCTTGCCTCCTCTATGAGGTTGATCGGGAAAGGGGCGTACATGGTAAGGGTCATGTGGATGTTCCATAAAAGGCTCGCTTGTGTTTTTTCTCTTTATAAGCCATAACGAAAAAAGAATGCAATATTGGAATCAACCCATCTCAGAGATCAGCGAAAAGCTGAAGTCAAATACCTCAAAAGGTCTCTCTTTAGAAGAAGGAACAGCTAGGCTTGCAAAAGAGGGACCAAACAAACTTCCTAAAAAAGGGGGCATTGTTTGGTGGAAGCTCCTTTTGTGTCAGTTTTCAAGCATGATCGTTTGGCTGCTCATCGGCGCTGCCATTGTCGCTGCCTTTTTAGGGGAGATGATCGATTCTTTTGCGATTATGGCCATCGTAATCCTCAATTCCATTCTTGGCTTTGTTCAAGAATATAGAGCTGAGCGCTCCTTGGAAGCCCTTCAAAAGCTTGCTGCGCCTATCAGTAAGGTGATTCGAGGTGGGGTTTTGCAGACTCTTCCTTCTGCAAAGCTCGTCCGAGGCGATCTTGTTCTACTAGAGGCAGGAGATTGTGTTCCTGCGGATGGGCGGGTTGTGGATCATGTGCATCTTACTGTCGATGAAGCATCTCTTACTGGAGAGTCTCTTCCTGTAAAGAAGACAGAGGGTGTTTTAGACGATGATTTAAGTCTTGGTGATCGAAAGAACATGGTTTTTCTAGGAACTCAAGTGGTATCAGGGAAAGGACACGTTTTGATCACCGATACAGCCCTTGGGACCGAGATGGGGAAAATTGCTTCCAAGCTCGCTACGCAAGAAAAGGAAGAAACCCCACTTCAAAAGCAGCTCGACCAATTAGGGAAAAATCTATTTTTTATCTGTCTAGGAGTGGTAGCTATAGTTTTCGGTCTAGGAGTGCTTCGTGGCTCTGGCGTCGTCGATATGCTTCTGATCTCTTTAAGTCTTGCTGTTGCAGCCATCCCAGAGGGGCTTCCTGCGGCGGTGACGATTTCACTCTCAATTGGAGTGCGAAAAATGGCGGAGAAAAACGGTCTTATCCGGCGCCTTTCCTCTGTAGAGACACTTGGATCGACAAATGTGATCTGCACCGATAAGACGGGGACCCTTACCCAAAATGCCATGACTGTCCGCAAAATTTATGCCGACGGAAAACTCACGTCGGTCACGGGGAATGGGTATGCCCCAGATGGGGAGTTTGAAGGGGGAGCTTTATCGGGCCCTCTTTTAGAAGCTCTGAAGGTAAGCGCTCTTTGCAACAATGCCAATATCTTTCAGCAAGAAGAACAGTGGAAGGTAGCTGGGGATCCCACTGAAGGGGCTCTTATCGCTGCTGCTGCAAAGGGGGGGCTCGTTAAAGAGACGCTCGAAAAGGAGCACCCTCTGATTTTAGAGATTCCGTTTGATTCTGAGCGGAAGATGATGTCCACAATCCGCAAAGAGGGCGAGGGGCAAAAGCTTTTTGCAAAAGGAGCTGTCGATGTGCTTCTACCAAAAGCTACTTCGATTCTCATGGATGGAAAACAGCTTCCTCTGACTGAAGAAAAACGAGAAGAAATCAAGGCGGTCAATAAGGAGCTTGCGGGCAAGGCATACCGGGTACTTGCTCTTGCCATCCAGACCGACTTTTCAAAAGAGAAAGAAACCAATCTCGTTTTTGTGGGACTCATTGCGATGCGCGATCCTCCTCGCGAAGAGGCGAAAGAGGCGATCGCTCTATGCAGAAAGGCGCAAATCGATACGGTGATGGTAACAGGAGATCACAAAGAGACAGCAATTGCCATTGCCAAAGAGCTGGGGATGCTCGATGAGAGCGGAACTGCGATTGATGGGAAAGAGCTGGAGAAGCTTTCCGATGAAGAGCTCTCAGCTCGGCTTGAAGAGACCTCGGTCTTTTCTAGGATCAGCGCTGAGCACAAGCTTCGTATCATTGAAGTATTCAAAGCCAAGGGCAAAGTGATTGCGATGACAGGCGATGGGGTCAATGATGCTCCTGCGCTTCATGCGGCCGATATTGGGGTAGCGATGGGGATCACAGGCACCGATGTGACCAAAGAGAGTGCCGACATGGTGATTCTCGATGATAACTTTTCCTCCATTGTCAAAGCCATCGAGCGGGGGAGGGGAATCTACGACAATATAGTGAAGTTTGTCAGCTATCTCCTCTCATCAAACATCGCTGAAGTGCTCGTGATTTTTCTCGTGATGCTCTTTGGGCTCAAAGGGGAAGATGGGGCTCCGTTTGTGGCACTGCTTCCCGTGCAGCTTCTTTGGATCAATCTGGTCACCGATGGGCTTCCAGCCATTAGCCTTGCACTCGACCCCATTGACCCAAGGGCCATGCAAAGACCGCCAAGAAGGAGCGATGTGGGGATCCTTAACAAACGATTTTCTCTTTTCATCGTTTCAATTAGCGTTCTTGTCACAGCTGGAGCTTTAGCTGCTTGCTTTTACGGGCTAGAAGGAGGCGGTGCTAAAGCACAGACGATGACCTTCACAACGCTGATCATTTTAGAGCTTGTCCGTGTACAGATGATCCGAAAGCAGTATCGGCTCAAACTCTTCTCAAACCCTGTCCTTATCCTGGCACTTTTAAGCTCGCTTATTCTTCAGATCATAGTGCTCTACGTTCCCAAAATGGAAGTGGTCTTCGGAACAATCCCCTTAAGCTTCCTTGATTGGGGTGTCATCTTAGGGATTGGATTCGTTGTCTGGTGGGTGGGGATGTTTGTCACTCATTTCTTTGATAAAAACGGCGCCAAGGGATAGGGGGTTTTTCTATTTTTTAGTTGCTAATACCAAATGTATTTGGTATACTGAAGCTAAAAGGAGAGCCAATCATTGCCTACAAGTGGAAAGCAGATGGCTAAGCTATTCAAGAAGAATGGGTTTGAAGAAATAAGCGGTGGAGGAAAAGGATCTCACATAAAGCTGCGGAAGGGGAAAGTAACCGTGATTATTCCCAATCACAGAGAGCTTAAAAAAGGCTTAGAGCATGCGTTAAAAAAACAGCTTCGGGAGAATAAGTAAGATGAAATACCACTTCAAAATTCATAAAGAGAAAGGAGGCTTTTGGGCAGAGTGTATTGAAATACCCTCTTGCATGACTCAGGGAGATTCTTTAGAGGATTTAGAAGATAATATGCAGGATGCAATCCACACCTATTTAGAGGAGCCACAAGAATCGAATTTTTTAGCACCATTGCCCAAAAAATCGATCAAAATAGGTCGCAATGTCGTTGATGTCCCTGTAGATCCATCAATAGCGCTTGCCTTTTCTCTTCGAAGAGAGCGGATTAAGAGAGGCCTTACCCAGCAAGAAGCTGCTGAGAAGCTAGGTATGAAAGGCACTTATAGTTATCAGAGACTTGAAAAGAGGTGTAATCCCACGCTAGAAATGATTTTTCGGATCGTATCTTTATTCCCAACGCTTTCTTTAGATAGGATTTTGCGTTAACATCATTTGTCACTCGTTTCTTTGATAAAAACGGCGCCAAGGGATAGGGGGTTTCTCTGCTTCGGAGGGTACGATTGCGATCATCAAAAGCAAGATGCCAAAAGTGACATAGTTTTGAATTTCTGCGTGGTAGGGGCTATCCTTAAGAGCATAGCCTACGCCGATAAGCCAAAAACAGATCACTAAGTTAAGAAGATGCATCTTTCGAAGAGGTTTGTAGTAGCAGATGAGGGAAAAAAAGGCGATGAGCGATGCACATACAAAGTCATTGGCCCATAGGAAAGTGGCATCTGTATCATAGCCAAAAATAAAGGGGCTAATACAGAGCCAGCAGGCGAGCATAAACTCAACAACTCGAGCCCACATTATCCCCTCCAATCCCGCTGCTTTGCCATTTCAATGCCTACTTCGTGTGCAATTTGGCTTGGTCTTCCCCAAAATGTGTCCCAAAAGACCGAGAACTTTTTACTGCGCTTCGCCACTCGGTAGAGAAAAAGGACACTCGACCACACTTCATCGTAGGCCATCACAACGAGGATCAATGAAATGACCGCGGTCACCAGGCAAAGGAAACAGTAGGAGCCTACCACAAATCCTTGCATGAAGATGAGCACTGCGCTGACGATGCCAAGAGGAATCACATCAAGGCTAAAGAGGATGACGAGCCAAGGGCGATCGTGCCATCTTCTGCTTGAGCCAGCAAGTGCAAAGATGATGTCTCCCAGATAGGCCAGAGCTCCTAAGATCGAATCGGGGATGCGGGTCCACTCTTTGATTTTGTGGGATACGGCAGAGTCGAGCACTTCTTTGGACTGGTCCCCAAAAACGGGGTCCCAGACATCGCCGATGAGTCTCTATTGATAGAGGCCCATATAGATGGCGATGAGCACGGCCATCGAGGCGATGGCGCAAATACGCAGACGCTGACTCCACTTCGATGGGTTGTATTCCCACGGGTCAGGAATCGCATTGAGGGCAAGCTTCTTCATACTTGAAGCTTTATCAAATTAGCTCTTTTGGTGCAAAATAGATAGGAAAGAGAAGCAAACGTTTTTTTGGAGAGGTAATATGAATCCTGATGCTGTACTAAAAAGCCTTATGGAAGGAAATGAGCGCTTTGTTCAGGGCGCTTTGCAGCACCCCAATCGGTGCAACGAAAGCAAGGAAAAGACCTCTTCTGGCCAAAGCCCAAAGGCAATCATCTTAGGGTGCAGCGACTCGCGCGTTCCGGTCGAGATTGTGTTTGATCAAGGGATTGGCGATCTGTTTGTCATTCGAGTGGCGGGAAACGTTCTTGGTGATCCCCAAATGGAGAGCATCCTCTTTGCCCTTGAGGCATTTGGCCCGACGCTTGTTGTTGTGCTCGGCCATGAAAACTGCGGCGCAATTACTGCTGCTCGAAGCGGAGCAATCGGGGGGATTCCATCGATTGCAAAGTGTCTTTCTCCCAATGTGGGAGGTGCTGCAAGCGTTCATGATGCCGTTGTAGAAAATGTGGCTCATGTGGTGTCTGAGCTCGAAAAAGTCGAGAATGTGAAGGCTCTTGTTAATGACAATCAGCTTAAAGTGGTTGGAGGAGTCTACGAGCTTACAACAGGAAAGGTTACATTCCTATCGTAATCTCGCTGCTGCCAATTTCTCCAGCAATCACCATTTCCGCTTCATCGCCATGGTAGATTTTACCAATCAGCTCTTCAAAGATCTCTTTAGCCAGCGCCTCAAACATATCGCCATATTTCTTATACTCTGGCCAAATCACTTCGTTCATAAATGTGGGGGAGACGCGCACCATGGTGGTGGTGTGTTTTTGTCTGCGATACCGATAAGTCTGGAGTCCATGCTTTCGGCAAAAAGCAACAAAGAGCTTTTTCTTCCAGTGGCTATCAACCCGGACAGCATATTCAACAACCCGGTCGCTCTTTTTCTTTAAAAGGCGCTTTTTGGCTTCTTTGGCTGCTTCTTTCTCACCACGTGTGGTGGCTCCGGCTATTAGCGCTTCGATTTTAGCGATTTTTTCTTGGATATTCATTTTCTTAATATAAAACGGTAAGGGAGGAGAGCGTCTTCTTTTGCGTAAGCGACTCCAATTCTTGGGGTCGCCTCAATCTCCTCAGGTTTAAACTTTTTCCCCCGGTCTTCAATCCAAAGGGGGGCTCCTTCTAAGGGTTGGCCTGTATGGCTCGTGTCTATCCCCAGCGCCTGGGACACCTTGCCAGGTCCTGAGCTAAGAAGGGATAGTTTATCTGTTTTTCGCCTTTTCTGCATGGTTTCAAGGCCAACTTCAGGTTCAATGGCTCGGATCAAGATCGCATGAGGGGTATCCTTTTGGTGGGTGACCACGTTGAAAAGGTTGTGCATGCCATAGCAGAGATATACATAGGCCACTCCGCCTTCTTGAAACATCACTTCGGTGCGCTTAGTCCTTCGATTGTTGTAGGCGTGGCAGGCGCGATCCTCTGCTCCTCGATAGGCTTCAGTCTCGATGATCATTCCACCGGTGACGACTCCATCGATGTGGGTGAGTAGGTATTTCCCTAAAAGATCTTTGGCAACTTGGATTACATCGGAGCGGGTGTAGAAAGAAAGCGGAAGCGAGTTCATTTTTTCTTTTTTTTCGGGGGAAGATAAAGGGCCCATTCACTTTCGAGATAGATCAGATCAATCGCTAGGGGGTAGACGAAGATTTGATCACCAACGCCGTACCTTTTTCCGGTGCGCTCACCCTGGAGCGTTTCGGACTTAGGGTTGTATTGGAAGTAGTCTTCTTCGAGGTTTGCAACGTGGATAAAGCCCTCAATAAAGAGCTCGCGGATCTCAAAGACAAAACCAAAGGGTTTGATTTTAGTGATGTAGCCTGGGAAATTCCGGTCGGGGTTTTCTTCATTCCAGTGGCGCAAAAGACGCAACTTCTTGAGTGTTTTTACAGCTGACTCAGCACGGGAAGAAAGGCGCTCTTGCTCGGAGCACTTTTGCGCAATTTTATCAAGAGAGGCGCTCGTGTCTTCATCATCAAATAGCAAATGCTGAGTAACGAGGTCGCTGTAGCGGCGAATGGGACTGGTGAAGTGGCAGTAGTGCTCAAGAGATAGTCCGTAGTGGCCCACGTTGCGGGGGGAGTAGTACGCCATTTTAAGCGTGCGGATAAACCCGATGGCCAGCTGCTGGCTAAAGGGGGTGTTTTTCGCCTGATCAAAGAGGTATTGAAGATCTTCTTTCGACGGCTTAGCGGGAAGAGTAAATCCAAGAGTTCGAGCGTTAGCGAAAAACTCCTCCATGTTCTCAGAGGTGGGCTCCTCGTGGATGCGAAAGAGAAGGTTTTTTCCCCGATCATCGAGCTCTTTGGCCACCATTTCATTGGCTTTGAGCATAAACTCCTCTACCAGCTGGTGGGTGATGTCATACTCTTCAACGCGAGTTCCGGTAGGTTCTCCCTTGTCGTTTACATGGATGATGAGTTCGGGAAGGGCAAAGTCGATGCTTCCCCGCTCACTGCGTTTTTGCTTTAAAAGGAGGCACAGCTCAACCATTTCGCCAAGAGCCTTGGCGTGGGGGCTTTTTTTCTTTCCATCGAGCACTTCTTTCGCCTCGCCGTAGGTGAACCGCTTTTTGCTCTTGATGTAGCTACGTTTGATGTCTGCTTTTTTCAGAGTTCCTTCTTTGTCAAACTCCATGAGAACAGAGACGGTTAGGCGGACAACCCCTTTACGAAGGCTACAGAGGTTATTAGATAGATCCTCTGGCAGCATGGGGATACATGTTCCAGGAAAATAGGTGGAGTTGCTTCGCCTCTGTGCCTCTTTATCCAGGGCTCCTCCAGGCTTTACATAGAAAGCGGCGTCTGCAATGTGGACGCCGAGGAAGAAGTTGCCTTTTTTGTCTTTAGAGATGGAGAGGGCATCATCAAAGTCTTTGGCTGTTTCTGGGTCAATCGTAAAGGTGGTTGTCTTGGTGAGATCAAGTCTTCCTTCGACTTGGCTTCTGGTCACTTTAGTCCCAAACGCTTTGGCCTCCTCAATGACCTCTTTAGTGAAGGGGCCATGGAGATCATACTCTTCGATCGCTGCTTTGACATCGCAGGAAGGGTCATCTATATGTCCAATTTTGTGGGAGATGGTGCAGACAGTTGCTTTTTTCTGATCGCCCCACTCAACCACTTTAAAGATATAGCGATCGCCTATTTTGACTTTTTCCTTCTTGCCTACTTTGATCTGGACCGGTTTGTCGGTCCCAAGAATCGGTACATGGGCAAAGGTAGGGGGGCCGAGCTCGATGATGATGCCAGCCATGTGGGTGCGGCCCCGATCAAGAATCGACAAGATCTTTCCATCGGGCCCTTTTTCTAAGTCTGAGTCGGGGTTGATCTCTAGCTCGACCTTGTCTCCATCTACTCCACCATTGATGTAGTTTTTGGGAATAAAAACATCTTTTGGCTGAGTAACGGGGTCTTCGGGAGTGACAAATCCAAATCCCCTCGGATGGATCCTTAAAGTACCGGTGATGATTTCGCCGGCTTCAGTTAAAGGTTTTTTTTGCTTTGAGCGAGCTCGTTTTCGTGGGCGGTTTGCCATCCCTTAAGTATACCTGAAGGAGGGATTATTTCCTTGCAATCAAGTTTAGTCGACTCGTTTTTCGAAGCTCTGTGGGTGATCATCCCTGCTTGCTTTTTGGCATTAGGAATGCGTTCCAATAGTAATACCCGGTATACAAAATTGTATTGACCACATATGTGCAGAAATTCAATCCAATAGCTATCGCTTTTTGGGTGCATGAGGGGGTAGTTTTAAGCGGAGCAACTAAACCGTGATCACTATTTGTGTTGCCGCCGGCCGAGCGAAGAGGTTGCCCAGCAGGCTGCTGGCCATCGCTGGGTAGGGGACGGTGTTTTTTTTCTGGAGGCTTAGCGACTTTTTTGTAATTGAGGAGATAGCAATTTTCAGCCATCAAGTCTTTAGGAGATTGTTGATACGGGCTTTCTTCCCCTGATTGAACCTCGACCCAATTTTTTCCATTCCACTTATGCACTTCGCGATCGTTTGCCCATTCCCAGCCACCATCTCGGGTTCGTACTAGAGTGGTATAGTGGCCTCCATTGATTCCTTGTCCATGATGGAGAACGCAAGAATCAAGCTCAAAAACAGCCTCTGGCCCGTGCTGGAGCTCTCCTTCTCCAAGAGTAAGCTCTTCGTCTACCTTGATTGGTGTGGTGATTTTACGCTGACCTTCGGGTGTCCACTCAAAACGGTTTGCTTTTACCAAAAGGTTTATGGGAGCATAAGTTAGTTTTTTGACCTGCCTCGCAGGGATCTGATCTTCACCAGTTTCAAAACTATAATCAATTTCGACTAATAAACTAGCTCTTAGTTGCTCAGAAATAGAGGAGCTCGGCTTAATGCTACAGTCAATGAGTTTTGGTTGATCAGTAGTTTCCCCTTTTTTCGTCCGATTTTCTTTGCCTATCGCAGAAAATGTGCTAGTAATTTTATATTCCATCCCCAGAAAGTCGAGCAGCGGCTCAAGAGCAGAGAGTGGATCTTGAGAAATGTTCTTATTCGGGCTAATTTCATTTGCGAATGGCAGAAGGGCCAATCGAATCTTTTGACTATCGATGTTTTTTCTTTGATCATATTCTTCAAGAAGTTGGAGTAAACTCCTCAAACCGCTATGTTTTTCAGCAAAGTCAATTGGTATTTGCGTTTCTATTCGAGCAGTTATTTTTTTCGTTGCTGCCGCTTTGAACTGGGGAAGTTGATGCAAAAGATGGAGCAATCCGATTGCCCAGCAATTTCGTCCTGGGTTGATGATACCAATAGCTTTCTCTCCACTCGAAGGAGAAGCAGCTCCCTCGGAGGGGCCCGAAGAAGTATAGTGTGACGCCCCCTTTAAGTTAGAAAGTCTGTTGCTTTCGTCCCATTTGGCGTACATTTTGCTAATCATTGTAGCAGCCTCCATTTGTCTTGCAAAAGGAATTTGATTGATCTGTTTTTCAGCGTTATCAATGAGTTGAGCAATCCGTTGAGGATTTTTGGTTTTTTCCGCCTCAAATGCATAATTTTTAATCGCTTCAAAATTTGAATTTATTCCTAAGTAATACATATTAAATCCTTTTTTATATTTATTATACTAACATCATAATAAATTTACTATTTAATTTCAAGTTTAATATTAAAAAATAAAGCAGTTATATTAATAAAAAATATATAATAGATGGGTAATTAACAATTTAAGAAAATAAGTTCCCGAGCTCTTGAAGTGCCGACTTTGACCCTTGAGCATCTTGGAAATAGTGAGATTAAATTTCAAGTTACTTATCTACATAGACATAGTCTGATATATCATCGGTGTAGAAGATTTCTTCTCGAGGACAGCCTCCCATGGAAAGGGCAGTATTGTTGATCTCTTCCTCCGGTTTTTAAGCGAAGATAAGACTAACTCTGCTTTTATACATTCCATAAGAAACACGCTCCAATAACAAAGGAAATAGCTATGGCTCGTTTTAACCAGCTTGGGGGATTTTCATCCTGAGAATCAATTTTTGTGGTTTTGTCGGATTATAATTTTTGGGGAGTAATATTTTTGTAATTGAGGAGATAGCAACTTTTATGCATCAATTGTTGAGGAGTTCGTTGATCCAGTATTTTTTTATTTGATCGAACATTTACCCAACCGTCTCCATTCCACCGATGCACTTGGTGATCATTTGCCCATTCCCACTCACCATCTTCGGTTCGTACTAGAGTGGTATAGTGGCCTCCATTGATTCTTTGTCCATGATGGAGAACGCAAGAATCAAGCTTAAAAACAGCCTCTGGCCCGTTCTGGAGCTCTCCTTCTCCAAGAGTAAGCTCTTCGTCTACGTTGATTGATGTGGTGATTTTAATCGGATCTTTGGCTATCCATTCACAACGGTTTGCTTTTACCAAAAGGTTTGTGGGAGCAGAAGTTAGTTTTTTGACCTGCTTCGCACGGGTCGAATTTTCACCATTTTTAAAACGATAATTAATTTCAGGTTGTAAACTAGCTTTTAGTTGGTCAGAAATAGAAGAGTTCTCCTTAATGCTACAGTCAATGTATATTTGATCTTTAAGGATTGGCCCTTTTTTCGTCCGATTTTCTTCGCCTATCGCCTCATATGTGCTAGTAATGTTATATTCCATCCCGAGAAAGATGAGCAGCGGCACAAGAGCAGAGAATGGATCTTCAGGGCTTATCCTCCAAGAGCTGATGCTTGGTGCAAATACCCTAAGAGCTAATCGAATGTCTTGACTATAGATTCTATCTTGGTTTTCGTATTGTTCAAGAAGTTCCTTTAAATCTTTCAAAGCTTGAAGTTTGTCTTTATCTTGGTTACCGTGGTCTAGTTCACTTATTTTTTGGCTAGCTTTTAGCTTGAAATCAGGGAGTTGATTCAAAATATGGAGTGTCGCAATTGCCCAGCAATTTTGTCCATGATTGCTTATCCCGATCAATTTTTCTCCTTTTTGCACGCTGAAAAATTGAAAATAAGTATCCTGCAAAAATGTAAGAAATTTTGAAAAAACATCTGAAACTATCGAAATTAAATTTCGTAAAATTGGTGTTGTTTTTTCTGATTCAATTGCTTCATTTGAATGAATTTCACCAGTATTGGTTTTTGTTCCAACTATCAAAATTTTAGCTCCTTGCTTTTATATTTATTATATTAGTTTTTTGTTAAAAAATCAATTATTATAAATAAATAATATAATTTTATTATTTGTATCTTTTTAATTATTATGTGTTTGCCCTTTTTAAACGATAAAAATTAACGGTTTTTACCTGATTGAAATCCCGTAATTTTTAAGAGCCAAATTTGTTCCTTCAGCTCCCTCAAAGTGGTGTGCATTTATTCCAAGCAGCTTAGCTGCAGTGACATAGTCTGATATATCATCGGTGTAGAAGGTTTCTTCTGGAGCGCAGCCAGCCATAGCAAGGGCTGCCTCATAGATCTGTTCTTCTGGCTTACACCGTTTCACCTTATAAGAGAGGATGAAGTCTCTAAAGGGGGCGAGCAGGTGGGGGAAGTGGTTTTGGAGGAACATGAAATGGGCCTCACATGTATTGGATAAAACGTAGAGAGGAAGGCCCATTTCACTTAGCTGCTCTACAAGAGAGAGGGTCTCATTTTTCACCGAAAAGATGTCTCCTGCGGCCTCTAGCAGGCGAGGGTAGTCTAGGGGTTTTTTGCTTAGCTCACAAAACTTCTCATGCAGCTGATCGCTACTTACTTCTCCACGCTCATATTTTAGTCCAAGACCTTCATCTACAAGGATTTGGGTGATGACAGAGAGGGGTAGGCCAGAAAACTGCGCTAGGTTTTCGTACATCTTCTGGTGGCTGAAATTGAGAAGGACGCCACCGAGATCAAAAAAAGCTGCCTTAATGGGCATGGCTCCACCTTTGTTGTTGCCGCTCCATCGTATTGGGGCCATAGACTCTGCTTAGGTGCTCATAGCCTTCTTCGGTCTTTCCATCTTCGAGAATTCTCCAGTAGGCGTCAATGTGCCATGCTCCTTCCTTGGAGAGGAAGAGGGTCCAGGCGTGGCGTCCGCACCGGACGTAGTCTCTAACGAGAAAGGCTTCTCCTTGGAGGTGCCCTTCTTTGATGAGGCGATTGACGATATAGGTGGTTGCCAAAGCGATGTGGCGACAAACACCCACTCTCTCGGCAAGGAAGATTTCAAGGGGGATCTCTGGCTCAAGTTGTCCATTTGCGTGCTGATGGATCAGAGCATAGACGGCGTGATCGGAGCATTTTTGAAGATCGAAGAGGGTCTGTCCTACGTAGTCGGCTACTTGGAAAAGGATCTCTTTTTCAGAAAGCTCGTTACTCAGCGTAAGAAGAAGCTCTTGGTATCCTTTTTCCAGAAGGGGAGAATTTTGGGGATCGACGGTAATGATCTCGCGGGGGTTGAGTCCTGCGTAGGCAAACGGAGTGTCGGGAAGGGTCTCTTTGATGTGTGGAAGAGAGGTGAGGAGGAAAATGAAGGATAAAATCAGGTTCATGGGTGGCTCCTTTGGTAGCTTAAGAGGGTATTCGATAAAAGCATCGCAATCGTCATGGGTCCCACCCCTCCAGGGACGGGGGTGATGTGGGAGCATTTTAAAGAGACGCTCTCGAAGTCGACATCTCCAATGAGTTTATCACCTACCCGGTTGATCCCCACATCGATCACGACGGCTCCTTCTTTCACAAAGTCTTCTGTAACAAAATGGGGATGTCCCATGGCGCAGATGAGGATGTCGGCAGAGCGGCAGAGGGCGGTTAGGTCTTTTGTTTGGCTATGAGCAATAGTGACTGTTGCATTGGCTCCCGCTTGCTTTTGGACGAGAAGAGCCGCAAGGGGTTTGCCCACGATGTTGCTCCTTCCAAGGATGACAACGTGTTTTCCAGCGGGGTCGATCTTTGCATGGTTTAGAAGGATGAACACTCCATAGGGGGTACAGGGAATAAAGCCTCCTTTCTCGCCAAGAAGTAGCTTTCCCATATTGATTGGGTGAAACCCATCCACATCTTTCTTCGGATCGATCGAGGAGAGGATTTTATATGAAGAGAGATGGGGAGGAAGGGGAAGTTGTACTAGAATTCCATCGATATCGCTTTGGCTATTGAGATGGGCAATTTCTGCAAGTAGACTCTCTTCTGTGACCGATGCGGAAAGCTCCACATCATGGGAGACGATCCCTACTTCCATGCACCTTTTCTTTTTCATCTTGATGTAGCTCAAAGAGGAGGGGTGGTCGCCGACGCGGACAAAAGCTAAGGCAGGCTTGCGCCCGTGGATCTTTTCGATCGCGCTTTTGAGGTTTTCTTCAATGGTATATGCGATGGCTTTCCCGTCGATGATCATTGGATGTCCCCCTCAAGAAAAGAGACCATTTCATTGTGCAGATGGCCATTCGTTGCAAGGATCGGATGGTAGCCGTAGATCGGGTGACTGCTTCCATCATAGAGGGTCACGCTCCCGCCAGCTTCTTCAATCAACAGTTTCCCCGCTGCCATATCCCAAGAGTGAAGTCCAACTTCCCAAAATACGCTATATCTACCCGCTGCAACGTAGGCAAGATCAAGAGCAGCCACTCCAAATCTGCGAACAGGAAGACCCATTTTGAGCATGGCGTTAAATCGCTCGATGCACCCGAGGGGGTTTTCATCGACATTGTAGGGAAAGCCTGTTGAAAAAAGGGCTTGCCCTTTAGCTGTGTGGCTGTTGACGCTTAGCTTTTTTTGGTTGAGGTAGGCGCCCGCGCCTTTCTCGGCCGTAAAGAGCTCACCCAGTGTGGGGCAATAGATGGCGCCGCAGAGGATTTCATTGCCCTTGGCGGCTGCAATGCTTACGGCAAAGAAGGGGATCCCATGAGCAAAATTCACGGTTCCATCTAAAGGGTCGATGATCCACAAGATCTCATCGGAAGGAGCTGAGGTGACATCCTCTTCTTCTGCTAAAAAGAGGTGGGAGGGGAAGGCAGAGCTAATCCTCTCGATGATCTTTTTTTGGCAGAGGAGATCGTATTCGGTGACCAGGTTGTGCTTTCCTTCTTTCGCCTCTATTTTAAAGGAGGTCTCAAATCCCTGAAGTAGCAGGTCTCCAGCTTCTTTGGCCGCCTGCGACGCTATTTCTAACATTTCCATCAATAAGGGCTCTTCTGCTGTCTTCTTCGCTTCCAAACAGTGTAACCCATCATGGGGCAACAAAACCAGAAAAATGCATATATGCTGTCGACAACAGGCATTAGAAAAAACTGGGAAAAGAGCCCAGAAAAATGGAAAGAGAGGGGGGATCCAAACAAAGACATTAAGGAGAGCTCAAGAGCAGAATAGCTCATCGAGATCAGTCCAACATAGAGAGAAAGCAAGAGGGGGTTTTCTTCAAAAAACCATTTTCGAATCAGAAAAGAGAAGGCAGCTAATAGAGTATAGGTAAGAGAAAAGAGACCAAAGGGGAGCGTTGTATTTGAGAGGTCGATCAGAAGACCCATCGACAGTCCCACCCATAGAGCAGTTAAAAAGGTTTTTCGCAGACAGATGATGGCGAGAAAGGGGGCGAGAGCGACCAGGCGAACTTGTGGCAAAACCATCGGGGCAAAAAGGAAGGCGATCACTGCCAAAGTGAGGGGTAACTTTAGGGGGGGACGTGTCATACCAGAAGCGGAGTGTTATGCCAGCGCCAAGCGGTCTCTAGAATCATTCCCAAATCGGAGAATTTTGGCTCAAAGCCGAGCAGATTTTTCGCTTTTGCCGGGTTGGCCACAAGGATGGGGGACTCAGACGTTTGTTGATCTTCTTTTTTCACAGGGATAGAAACACCGGTTATGGCTTCTGCTTGTTTAATGAGCTCAAGGATTGAGTGGCCTTGCCCGGTTCCCAAATTAATGGGCTCCATCCCTTCGACTTGAGGAAGATGTTTGAGAGCAAGTAGATGTCCGGTGGCAAGATCACAAACATGGATATAGTCTCGAATGGCTGTTTTATCTGGAGTGGGGTAGTTAGAGTGGTAAATCGTGAAATGAGACTGTTTTCTTTGTGCCGTGAAGAGCAAACGTGGAATCACATGTGTTTCAGGTTGATGCGCTTCTCCAAGCTCTCCATCTGGATCGGCGCCAGCAGCGTTGAAGTAGCGCAGGCAAATTGCTTTTAAGTCGTGAGAATTGCAAAAGTCGCGAATCATCTGCTCGCAGATAGCTTTCGTGCTTCCATAGGGGCTAAGGTTCCCAAGGGGGTGGTTTTCATCGAGGGGAAGGTGTTTTGGAGGAGCATAGACAGCAGCGCTGCTTGAGAAAACAAGGTTGTATACACGATGGTTCACCATCGATTTGAGTAGGTTTAGCGTGCCTACAACATTGTTGATGTAGTGGCTGTAAGGATTTTCAAATGACTCCCTGAGATTGATCAAAGAGGCGAGGTGGATGACTCCATCGGGCTCATATTTAGTAAAGGCCCGATCGAGGGCTTCTTGGCACAGTAGGTCTCCCCTAATAAAGGGACCGTATCGTACCGCCCACTGGTGCCCCTTTGAGAAGTTGTCAAAGACGACTGGGACTATGCCTTTTTTTTTAAGCGCTTTGCAAACGTGGCTACCAATATAGCCAGCGCCTCCAACAACTAAAATCTTCTCCATAGCCGCTAAAATAGCATCGCAAGAATTATAAGCCTACTTTTTTGGGTTGTAAAAATCCAAAAAATGCCACAAAATGTTAGAAATTTTTTTTTGAGGTTTACGTATGATTGAAAGACCAGCAGACGGTTTGGATGAGCAAGCGAGGCTTTGCCAAAATAGATTTGAATCTCAAACTCTAGAAGAACTACTTTGTAATGAAAGAGAGTTAAGGATTAAAGAAAAAACTTTGTTGGATCAAATTATTAATTTTAGAATTAAATTTTCTGATTTAATTAAAAAAGAAAATGATACTAATTTAAAAAGGTCTTCAATTATTTTAATCGACACACACAATTATTCCAAAAGATCCGGTCAGCTTCTTGAGTTTTCAATGAAAATTGCGCGTTTTTTTCATAAGACTATTTTCAAATATTTAAAAATAGGTGAGTGTCACATACAACAAATGACCTATATATCTCGTCTTGAGGGAAAAAGAATAAATAAATTTTATGAAAAAATTTTATCCTTCCATTGGCGGAACCCAGACTTTTGGCCGGAACAAAAAAATTCTCCTAAAAATAATAAAATCGTTGGGATAGACTACTCTGAAAGAATTTTGTTGATCTGGGAGAATTACGCTATCGCTAGGGACAACAAAGAAAACATGGAAAGTTATTTAAATAATTATTTACTAAAACAAAAAGAATACCTTTTCCTTTTAGAACAATTTAATAAAACCGAAGCTTCAAAAATGTATGTTTACTATAATATATCCTCGATTTTTTTGTTAAGTAAATGCCAACTCCGGACAATTTATGCTATAAAAAAGGAAGAGGCGTTGTCACCCCAAATACAAGCTCTTGACATTGACGTACATTTCGATAGCTCGGTTGGGATTTCCAAATTGAATAGATGGCTTCTAGAGAAATGGAGATGCTTAAGCTTCCGTATAATTGATTGGATCCAACCAATTTCAAAAAAACATTGTTTTTCAGTAAAAGAAGTTGATGTTTTAAGTAATTTTATTTCTTCTTGTTTTTGTCATTTTTACAAAAAAAACGATGTCATATCATTTTTCAAAAAATTTTATTTCTCTTCCAAATTAGAATTTAATGCGATTAAAATTAAATATTTATTTTTAATTTTTTTAAAAAAATATCTTACTCCAAAAGAGTTTGAAGAGGCGGAGTTAGATGCTATTGAATCCGATTTTAAAGAAAAGACAAATTCAGTCTCATTTTTAGGGGAAGGATTTATTTTAGAAGTTTCAAAAAGCTTTTAAAGCACCCCTAAATCAATAAGCTCCTTTAAGAGAAAAGAGAATTAAGACTGTCTTGAAGATTATTTTTAGATCTAGCCACAGCGACTGTGAATCTATGTACTCTTCTTCAAACTGTATTCTCTTTTGAAAAGTTAGATTATTGCGTCCACGCGTTTGCCAAATACAAGTGATACCAGGCTTTGCAGAGAGGATCTTTTTTGTTTTAGCACCGTATCGAGCCTCAATTTCTTCCCAAGCTTTTTCACGTACGCGTATTTCGATGGGTCGAGGACCGACAACGCTAATATCTCCTTTGAGTACGTTCCAAAATTGAGGGATCTCATCAAGGGATGTTTTGCGTAAAAAATTCCCAATCTTTGTAAGTCGCGGATCTTTTTTTAGTTTGTGAAACGTTTCCCATTCGTAGCGCAACTGGGGAGCACTCTTCAGAAGTTCATCAAGTTTTTCTTCTGCATCGATGCACATAGTCCTAAACTTAAAACAGGTGATAAGCTCTCCGTTTTGTCCCATTCGAAGACCCTTAAAAAAAATTGGTCCTGGTGAGGTTATTTTAACGAAGAGAGCTGTAATGAGATAAATAGGAAAGAAAACGGTAAGAAACGTCAAGCTAAATGCAATATCAAAAATACGTTTCCCTAATCTATTTTTTTGGGTTGAATAGATTGCAGTGATTTGTTGCGTCTTCATAACACCTTCGATTATGCCATAGTGCAGGTTTATGTCAAAACTTAGACGTTTCTAAAGATGAGGTAGGTGGCAAGCTGTTCTAAAATAGGTGCGGGTCGATCGAGTTTTTGAATCGCAAGAAGCGTTTTTTCGTGAAGGGTACTTGCCCACTCAGAAGTTTTCTCTTCCCCCAGCATGGAAATGATTCCGTCTTGATCGAGCAAATCATCTACAATCTGGTAGGCGAGTCCTAAATGATCTCCCATCTCTTGAAACGTCTCCAGTGGCTGATTGCATAAAATCGCGCCAAACTCAAAAGCTGCTTTAAAAAGGGCTCCTGTTTTTTTTCGGTGGGTATCGACGAGGGTAGTTAGGCTATCGAAGTTGCCCTGGTAGGCAATATCAAGGACTTGTCCTCCAATCATCCCTTTCTCTCCAGCTCTTTGCGACAAACAAGAGATAAGCTTTAGTTTTTGTTCGCTTGTGATGTCAGGGGCATTTGCAAGGACTTCAAAGGCGAGGGTAAGAAGGAAGTCACCAGTGAGTACGGCGGTGCTTTCACTGTAGGCCTTATGCAAAGACGGCTTTTTGCGGCGGATATCGTCATCATCCATGCAAGGGAGGTCATCGTGTATGAGTGAATAGGTATGGATGAGCTCCAAAGCGCAGGTAGGATGGAGTGCAGCTTCCAGGGATTGGTCAAAAGTAGAAACGACTGCCAGAGTAAGCAAGGGGCGGAGTCTTTTGCCTTCTTCCAAGCTGTAGCTTGCTGCTTCAAAAAGAGGAGAGCCCACCAAAGGGATAAGCTCTTCTAGAGTCTCCTCAAGTAGAGGCTTTACTTCAGCGATGAAATCATTGAGTAGGAGCATAGGCTGATGAGAGGGGAGTCGCTTCTTTGGGGGTTCCAATGCAGAAGTAGTCGAAGCCAAGCTTTTGCATTTCACTTTTTTGGTATTGATTGCGACCATCAAAGAGGGTTTTGTTTTGCATCAAGGCTCCAATTTTTTCAAAGTCGATAAACTGAAATTGGTTCCACTCGGTAGCGAGAATAATGGCGTCTGCTTCTTTAGCCGCTTCATATTCGTCTTCGCAGAAAAGGACTTGATCATACTGATTGAGCAGAAGCTTTGCTTTGGGCATTGCAATGGGGTCGAACAGTCGCAAACTAGCCCCTGCATTGAGAAGTTTCTCAATCAGAAATAGAGCGGGAGCTTCGCGCAAGTCATCGGTATCGGGCTTAAAGGAAAGGCCCCAGATGGCAATGGTTTTTCCCTCTAGGGGCTCGAGACGACCTTCAATCTTTTGAAAGAAGGTTTCTTGTTGACCCTGGTTAATTTCTAAGACACTGTCGAGAATGGGCATTGAATGACTCTTTAAAGCACCCATAGCCTTAAGCGCTTTGACATCTTTGGGAAGGCAAGAGCCTCCAAACCCAATCCCCGCTTTGAGGTACTTGTCCCCAATGCGTTGATCGGCTCCCATTGCCTTTCGAACTTGCTGGATATCGGCGCCCACTTTTTCACAAAAAAGGGCGAGGTTGTTCATGAAGGAGAGTCGAGTGGCGAGCATGGCATTCGATGCATACTTAGCTAGCTCAGCGGAAAAGACGTCCATCACCAGGATCCGGTCGTGGTCCACTGAAAAAGGAGTATAGAGTTCTCTCATCACAAGCTCAGCCTTTTGGCTGTGAATCCCAAGCAGAATTCGATCTGGGTTCATGCAGTCGGAGACGGCCGATCCCTCCCTTAAGAATTCAGGGTTTGAGACCATCTCAAAACGGATCTCCACTCCTCGGGTTTTGAGAGAAGATTGGATGGTCCTTTCTACATCTTCAGCCGTTCCAACGGGGACGGTCGATTTGTTGACAACGATAAGATCATTGTCCAGGTTTTCAGCGAGCTGGGTGGCTGCTTTTAAAATATATGAGGTATTACAGCTTCCGTCCTCATTGCAAGGGGTAGGAAGAGCGAGGAAGCAAACATCTGTCCCTGGGATGGCTTCATTATAATCGCCTGTGAAGTGAAGGCGCCCAGCTGCAACATTGCGCTGGACGAGCTCCTCTAATCCAGGCTCATAAAAAGGGATTTTTCCTGCTTTTAAAGAGTCGACTTTTTCAGTATCAATATCCAGACAGGTAACGCGATTGCCTTTTTCAGCAAGGCAGGCTCCCGTCACAAGGCCTACATATCCAGTTCCAATGATGGTGATTTTCTTCATAAGGGCCGAGTATACTCAGACTCTTTCGAATAAGTAAAGTTAGTTTTCTGTGGCTGGGATGAGTTTTCCGTTTTTGAGCAGGAGGATCCGGTCACATTTTTGCGCAAAGTCTCTATCGTGAGTGACTACAATGAGACCTTTGCTTTTTTCTTTCGCGGTTTTGAGAAGCAGGTCTTGGACTTGATTGGAATAGCCTTGATCGAGGTTGCCTGTAGGCTCATCGGCAAGAAGAATGTCGGGGTTGTTGGCAAGTGCACGAGCAATGGCAACGCGTTGCTTCTCTCCGCCAGAGAGGTGCTTTGCTAGCTCCTTTTCTTTCCCTTTAAGACCCACTTCTTCCAAAAGACGGCGCCCCAATTCTTCCGCTTCTCTAGTCGACGTGCGTCCAATTTTGAGGGGCATACACACATTTTCCAAGGTAGTGAAGTCCTCAAGTAGGTAGTAGGACTGAAAGATAAATCCAATGTGCCTGTTGCGAAGCCCTGCCATTTCGCCTTGTGTGGCGATCGAGCCGCAAATGGAAACCGAGCCTTTGGACGAACATTCAAGTGTGCCGAGAATGTGAAGAAGGGTGCTCTTCCCTTCTCCCGATTTGCCCATAATAGCAAGGGTTTCTCCCGCTTTGAGCTCTAAGCTAGCTCCTTTGAGCACCTCGACGGGGGGGCTCGAGGGGAAACTCTTCCACAGATCGTTTGCCTCAAGAATGATCATTCGCCCCTCAATGTGGTTGATGGGTTAAGACGAGCTGCTTTGATGGCAGGAACAAGGCCTGCAAGGAGTGCTAAAACCGGTGTAGCAATGGCGGCAAAAAGAAGGGCTCTTCCGGTCAGCTCTCTTGGAAGGGAGGTGCCAAAGAACTGTGCATTGAACGCTTCATGCCCTTGAACCAGGCTCAAGAATTGAACCACGACATCAATGTTTCTCAAGGTGAGATAGGCAAAAAGTACGCCAAGTAAACAGCTTAAAACGCCCAGGGTGGCGCCGCTAAAGGCAAAGATCGCTGCGATGCTTCGTTTCTTAGCGCCCATCGCCCGCAGTATTCCAATCTCTTTCTTTTTATCAGAGACGAGCAGAACGAGCAAAGAGATGATGTTGGTGCAGCCTACAAGAAGGATGATGATTCCGATGAGGGTGTAGAGATATTTGTCGCTTTGAAATTGAAGCATCAAATCTTTGGCAAAATCGTATTCGCGGAATGTCTTCACTTGCCAATACTTATCGATCCCTTTCTTTTGAAGAGCGTCTAACAGAGCTGTTTTTACTTTGGGTGCATCATTGATCGACCGAAGCCAAACAAAGACATTGTTTGCTTCCGAAGGTTCGAGGGTGAACCCACTTTCTGATGCGTTGATCGCTTCGGTGATTTGAGGGGGGACGAGAATGCATTTGTTACCGACAGCCATGATCCCCGGATCGTAAAACCCAGCAACGTAGACGGGAAGGTGCTGTTCTTGGATTCCCGATAAGGTGGGAGCTGAGTAGGCGAGGTGCCCCCGATCTCCAATCTTCACCCCATTTTTTTGGAAGTGTTTTGGTAGCAAAATGCCAGTACATGACGATACCGAAGGGAGGACAGCTTGGGCGTCCTTTCCAAAGTAAGGCCAAATGGGAGCAGAAGAGGGAGACTGATCAAAGTGAGTTTTAAATGAGGCATCCACGATGAGCAACTCACTTAAGGGAATCTCTCCAGAAATGCCATGGTTTTGAATCTTGCCTTCGACAGCGACAGCTTCAGCAATTTGATGGGTTACGTTTAACTCTTGGACTCCTTGGGCAAAGAGGGGGACGCCATCTTCAAGGGGCTGCTCCGGAAAATCCTCTCCCCAGAAGAAGAGGTGATCTCCACGTCTTTCAATAAAAGTGGATGGGCCCCCAGCTTTGGCGCTTGGAACAACGAGATGGGAAACCTCTCCTTTATGGAGATAGGCGCCCACACGAAAAGGGGTTTTTTCAGGGAGAAGATGAAGAGAAATGCGCCAAAGATCAGAGCGGGGTTTGACTGTTTGAATTTGCACATGCTCAAGAAGGGCATCCCATGTTTGCCCCTCTTGGAAAGGAGAAGAAGAAAGGTAGAGGAGATGGTTGAGATCATCTGCCGTTGGTGGGACGATCAGCTCGGATAGGTTGGGATTCTTTTCTGGGAATGAGGCCAAATAAGAGACATGGGTGAGTTGGCTCCTATGATCGGAAGGTACGGCGCTATTTCTATCTTGCCTTATCAGGTCGAGCCGTAAAAGCGCACCAGAGAGTTGTACATCTTGGAAAGCAAGGGAGGGGAAGTCTTTTCTTAGGCTTTCAAGGGCTGCGATTGCCCCCTTGACCGGGTCTTTTAGTCTGCCCCCATCTTCTAAATCAGGAAGGGCGATTCCTTTTGGCAGTTCTTGATCGATCTCAGGGTCGTAGGGGTCTGAAATAAGAGACTGCGCTTTTTGGCCTAAAGTTTTGGATAGATATTGTGAAGCGAGGCTGTACTGATCTACATTGTAATAGTAAGAGGCATAGTACTCTTCTGTGGGCTGGAGCCGAAGAGGAGCATTGAGGGCTGTGAGCTTTTTAAGCCACCCCCGCTCAATCCCCTCAGTGACCGACAGAAAGACGGTTACAAGCCAAACGACAAGAGTGATGACCGTTACTGAGAGAAGAGCAATCAGCGAGGTAGAGAGCTGTCTCCTCTTCGGTGTAAGGATTTTTTTAATGAAAGAAAGCTCAAACAAGACACAATTGAGGGGAGGGTAAGTTATTTAGACTCTTTGAAGACAACATGCCGATTCAGGCTTTTGTCATATTTTTTGAGCTCCATCCGATCAGTCGTATTTCGTTTGTTTTTCATGGTCCAATAGACAGATGTACTTTCTGTACTTTTCAACTTTACTTTTTCTCTAGCACCTTTTTTAGCCATATCACGCTCCTAGTAAAAGGGTCATCATACTAGATCTTGAGAAAAACGACAATCAAATAGTGATTCAAACTCAAATATATAAAAAATTATTTTAAAAAAAGAAGGGGAGGGATACGGTGCGAATTAGAGGAGCGTAAGGGGAGAGCACCTCTTTGGAGAGAAAAGAGATGAAGAAGATAGTATGGGGTTTGTCACTGGCATTGGTGGGTCTAACAACCCAAGTGGGTGCGGCTCGTTTTATTCTAACCGATGAGCAAGAAGATGAGACACTACTTGCGATCGCCATCGAAGAGGCTTCTCGCCTTGATGAGGAATTTGCACAAGCAATGGAAGGAATGGAGCTTGGTGATTTCGACCCAGGTGGCATCTCTTTTTTTAGCATGGATGTAGAAGAAGTGGACGAGGTGCTTCTCCCTTGGGCCTTTGATGAGATTATCAGCGATCAGATGCGCTCTTATGTTGAAAAGCAATCGTCCTGCGCATCTCCACAGCCGCAGCCACTTTTAGGAAAAGATGTGTGTGATCAGGGGAATCCATACCAGCCCACATTAGAAGAAAACCGAGAAACACCTTCCTATTTTGATGAGACAGCTGCTGTTGAGCCTTTAACTCCAACGCCTCACTCTGAGGAGCATCCTCATCGCCGCTCCAAGCCAAGAGTTTCTATAAGCCGTGAAGTTGAAGAAGCTCACCTTTCCGATAGCGTGGTCCATATAGACGAGGTGGATGATTGGACGGAAGAGAACCTAGAGGCAAGGGAAAGAAAGAAGGATTGGCTGAAAAAAAAGAAAAGGCGCTCTTCAGCAGGTAGGGTCGTTCGAAGATTAAGGTAATATTTTTTCTTTTCGAATATTTGTCGTTTGCCTACCATAAGGTTTTTCTTAAACTAAACCCTGAGGTGGTAGATGAAGAATGCATTGATTACAATTTCCGTCCTATCAGCAGCTCTATTTGTGGCAAACAACTTGCCAGCAACCGTAGCTGTTGACGGATCATCTGTGAAGGCTGGATGTCCATTTCGTCCGAAGCCAAAAGGGTGTCCTTTCCGCCCCAAGCCAAAGAAAGCGGACAAGAAGTGTCCTTGCGAGTCAAAACCTCGTAAGTAGTTGCACTAACTCATTGGAATGCGGGTTTGGGGCTCTAAACTTAGAGGGTCCCCTTCCCCCTTTTGTTGAAAAAGGTGGAGGCCAAGACCTGCAATCATCGCCCCGTTATCTAAACAAAGATCTCTCTTTGGCCAGTAGATAGGGCAGCTGAGATTTTTAGCGTCTAGCATTTCTCTAAGGCGCTTATTTTGGCTCACTCCTCCCCCAATATAGATCGCCCTGGAGCAAAATATTTGACTTGCTTTGGCCGCTTTTTCACAGATATCTCCAAGTGCTACTTCTTGAAAACTTGCAGCTACATCTTTTTTTTCCTCTTCAGAAATGAGTGACGCATTCTCTTTCAATCCATTTTGACCTTTAATTGCGTACAGAACATTGGTTTTTAAACCGCTAAAGGAAAAGTCGAAAGGGTGTTTTTTTACTTTTCCAGCTTTGAAAGGAAAAGCGGTTGGGTTGCCCTCTTTGGCCAGCTTCTCAATCTCAGGGCCTCCGGGGTAGGGAAGGTCGAGGAGAGTGGCGACTTTATCAAAGGCTTCGCCAATCGCATCATCGACGGTTGTTCCGATGAGCTCATAGTTTCCGACGCTACTTATTTTAACGAGGAAGGTGTGTCCTCCTGAAATAACCACTCCAAGAGAGGGGAAGAGGAAGGATTGGTTGGACATCATCGCTCCATAGAGGTGGGCCTCGACGTGGTTGACTCCAATCAAGGGAACGTTCCAGGCAAGGCTAAGCGTCTTTGCTCCATTGAGGCCAATGAGTAAAGGGCCAATGAGGCCTGGGCCCTTGGCAACTGCAATCAGGTCGATCTCACTTTTTGTAACCTTTGCTTCGGTAAGCGCCTCTTCGAGGGTGGGGATGAGCAGATCTACATGCTGGCGCGCAGCCATTTCAGGGTAAACACCGTTAAATTGCCGATGATAGTCGGACTGTGAGGAGATAACATTGGAGAGGATCTCCACTCCATTTCTTACCACGGAGATGGCCGTCTCATCACAGGTTGTCTCGATTCCAAGTACGTTCATAACAGGAGAGTATACCCGATTTTGGCTTTGTGGTGGAGAAGAGATGTTTGCCTTTCTATAAAAAAGAAAATAGAGTACTAGAGGAAGTATGAAGGTTTTCCGATTTACACTCTTATTTTTAATTGCTGCCGCTATCTTTGCTCATGCAGATGCTGAGAAGCCAACCCCTCAAGAAGCTCTCCATAGGCTGAAGGTAGGCAACGCTCGGTTTGTCAATGGGCGTTTAACTCACCCTAACCGGGAAAAAGAGGCTCGCGCGGATGCGGCGAAGGGACAGACCCCATTTGCAGTGGTCCTTTGCTGTTCCGATTCAAGGGCGCCGCCAGAGATCCTCTTTGACGAGGGGATTGGAGACCTCTTCATCGTTCGAGTCGCAGGCAATGTTCTCGGGCCTGTTGAGCTTGCAAGTGTTGAATATGGTGTTCATCATCTAGGGGCATCGATCATTCTGGTTCTTGGCCATGAAAGCTGCGGGGCTGTGACGGCTGTTGTCCTGGGGAAAACAGAGGGAATTGAACCGATTGCTGAGCTCATTGAGCCGGCTGTAAAACAAGCAAGAACTGAAAAAGGGCCACTGATTGAGAATGCGATCATAGACAATGTCGAGCATTTTGTTGCCAAGCTTAAAGAGGATAGCGAGATCGACGGTCTTATCAAGAAAAATAAGCTAATGGTTGCTGGTGGATATTTTGAGCTTCTCTCTGGGAAAGTAAGGTTTTTAGAGCAAAAAAAATGAGGGAGAATTCTCTCCCTCATTATGAGCAAAAATTGGAGCCAGCTTAAGTTCTGGCATTCATGTAATTTGTGAAATCACATGCCCTATCAGCAATCCAATCTGTCAATTGTCCAATTCTTCCTGTAGTTTCAAAAACTTCGCCTTCTTCAACAGGAGTAGTTACTGCAGGAGCTTCTGTAGTCGTAGGTGTTCTTACAGCAGGCCTTCCTTTAACAACAGGTGTAGCAGGCTTCAATTTTTTGTATGCTTCTTCAAGTGTTTTGTTGTTAATAGCCTTGCTAGAAGCAGGCTTGCTTTCACCTTTTTCAGCTTTAGGAGCAGACATTGTGAAGATGCTTCCTAGAGCAGACTTAGCGTTTTGTCCTGTGACTATTGCGCTGTTTAGTGTTGCATCAGCCAAGTTGTTAAAGAAGTTCGCTTTGCAGAAGCTAAGTGGGAATCCAACAATCTTAAGAGCAATACCGATGATTGCGCGAGCAGCTGCTTCAACGGTTGCACCAGCAGTGAGGATAGAGAAAACAGCTGTTCTAGCGAAAAGCTTAACAAATTTCTTTCCACAGCAGCTGTCTGTTGCTGTGTATGCAAGAGCAGAGCTTGCTTTTTCATTCATTTTTCCAAAAAAAGACTGTGACAAAGTGAAAACTTTTGTGCTTTCTGGTTTAGGATGCGCTGCTGGGAACTTTCCTAGATCTGGAAGTGCTTGGGTTTGCGAAGCAACATTTGATGCTGCTACTAGACTTGATGATGCCATAAAAACTCTCCTTTAAAAGGGTTACAATTTTTTATTCATCTTCAATAAATTCGATTTATTGAAAAGATGGATTAAATTTAACAAAACTCAATTCTTTTGTCAAAGATTAAAGAATTTCGTATTCTCGTTAATTTATTTATTAAAGGTTTCTGAAGCAGCTGCTTCATCAATGATCCAAAGAGCAGGATGCTTACTTGTTCCTATCTTTTCAATGGGAAAGGGCTCTTTGGTCTTTTGAGTGTAAAAGACTTGGGCTAGAGTATGTTTTTTGCCAGCCCCCAATACGTAGATCGCAATCTCCTTGGCAGCGTTGATCAGCTCGAAGGTAAAGGTCATCCTCCAAGTGTTTTTTTGAGGAACAAAATTGGCAACGACCCATCGATTCGATGCATGAAGGGCTTCAGTTCCGGGAAAAAGGGAGGCGGTGTGTCCATCTTCTCCCATCCCCAAGATGACAAGGTCAAGAGAAGTGTCGCCTAAAATTTTTCTTAAGGTGGCTTCGTACTTAGCTGCATTTTCTTCAATCTTTTCTTCAGCGACCATCCGGTGGATTTGCTCTTTTGGGATCGGCATCTGTTTTAAGCCGGCATCGAGAGCCATCTTGTAGTTGCTCTCATCGCTATCTGAGGGTACGCTCCGCTCATCTCCCCAAAAGAGCCACACTTTGTCCCACTCAATTTTTTCTTTATATGGAGATGAAGAGATGTGTTCGTATAGAGCTTTGGGGGTGCTCCCACCTGAGAGAGCTACTGTGAATCTTCCATGATCTTTGATGGCTCGTTTACACGAGTCTATGAAGTGATGGATGCACACATCCAAGGTGGCGTTTTGATCGCCAGGAATGAGGATTTGGCGGCGCTCATCAAAAGGCTTTGATTTGAAGGATGGCTCATTCACAAAGAGAAAACTCCGGTTTGTCTTTAAAGAAGTTGAGGAGGTTGATGTAGTGGCTGCTTGTTCCTTTGTGGCAGATCTCTTTCACAAGTGATCCTCCCGAATCATCTTTTGAAAAGACGTATTTTAGGGGCATGTCACATTTCTCAAGTGTGGAAAAGCGCATGCTTACAATATGAGGGTTAGAAAGGTCTCGACCAAAGGAGAAGTGTTCTTGATCTTCTGTTTCTAAATCAACGGAGATGATGGTCCCTGATTTGAGAGTCTCATGCCACTCGGGGTAGAGGGTGATCACCACTTCTTGCTCATCCCGCTCATAAAAGAAAGTTAGCTTCTCTTTTTCATTTTTCAGTGACTTGAACGTCCAGCCAAGTTGAGCACAGAGCCATCCCTGCAAATAGATCGCTTGCACTCTTGTGTGACAATAAAAATCGGTCTCTTCAGCATTGTAGAGGATTTGGATGTTCTTGGTATTCCGGAGTCGGGCAAGGCGCTCTTTCGTATAGAAGGTGGAGGTGAGTAGGTTGCGCCAGCTCTCCATGCGTCCCCAATTTAGGTCGGCAATGTTACATGGGGAGTTTTCTTTGAAGGCGAGGAGGTGCTGGGCAAATGCTGCGAGGTCTGAGACTGCCTCTGAGTCAAAGATGAAGCGGTCAGAGAGTTTTTTCAGCGGTTCAAAGAGGGGAGAGTTGTCTGCAGGGTCTTCGGCCCAGATCACATAGATAGGTAGGTCGGGCAAGATGTGGGGGAGGATGACAAAGGGGACTCTCTCTGAGGAGCCTCCCGAGTAGCCAATCTCTATGTAGTCACACACAATGTCACATTCTCCGCTGCTAGCAGCTAGAACAGAGACGCCAGTCTCTAGAGAATCTTCTTCCTTTTCAGTATCGTTTGTGATGAAGATGACTCTTGAGGGGAACTTCTCAATCACTTTTTGGGAAATGGTCTTGATGTATTCGGCACGTGCTTTTTTCTTCGTGTAGAAGACGAGGTTAAAAAGGGAGGCGCGCATCTTGTTGGTTCCTTCAAGAGAATCCCAAATGCGGGTGAGCTCTGCCTGGATTTCTGAAGGGGGGATGATATCTATTGGCATCAGAGGAGCCTCCATTTGCGTCCATCGTGGCTCATCATATCTTCGGCAAGTTTGGGGCCCCATGTTCCCGATTTGTAATTGGGGAAGCAGTCGGGAGGGGTGGTTTTCCAGGTCTCTAAGACAGGGGTGAGCAGTCTCCATGAGCTGAGCACTTCATCTTCACGTGCAAACAGGGTGCTATCACCCATCATGCAATCGAGGATGAGTCGTTCATACGCTTCTGGAGGAGACATTCCAAAATAGGAACCGTAGCGGAAATCCATTTTTACGGGTTGGATAGGGCTTGCAGGGCCTGGTACTTTGCAGTTGATCTTTAGAGCGGTTCCTTCATCCGGCTGAATCCGGATAGCGAGCACGTTGGTCTCATGCTGCTTCCCATGCTCTTGAAAGAGGACTCCGGGAGGATGCTTGAAATAGATCGCAATTTCAGTGGCTCTTTTGGGAAGGCGCTTTCCGCCGCGCAAATAAAAGGGGATTCCATGCCAGCGCCAGTTATCGATGAATAGACGCATGGCAACATAGGTTTCGACATTTGAATTGGGGTCGACGTTGTCTTCGCTTCGATAACCTCTCACCTCTTCTCCATCGACAAATCCAGAGTCATACTGTCCCCGTACAATGGAGGTTTTGAAATCTTCTTCTTGAAAGGGACGGATGGCTTGGAGGACCTTTACTTTTTCGTCGCGCACAGCATCGGCGCTCAAATTCACAGGAGGTTCCATTGCAACAAGGGAGAGGAGTTGCATCATGTGGTTTTGCACAATATCGCGCAAAAGACCTGCCTCTTCCCAAAAGGCACCTCTTCTTCCAATGCCGATGTCTTCTCCGACAGTGATCTGGACGTGGTCAATGTATCGATTGTTCCAAAGCGACTCGAAAATGGAGTTGGCAAAGCGGAAGACCAGAAGGTTCTGGACGGTTTCTTTTCCTAGATAGTGATCGATCCGAAAGATCTGATCTTCTGATAAAAACTGCAGAAGCTCTTTTTGCAACGCAATAGCAGAGTCTGAGTCGTGCCCAAAGGGCTTTTCGATGATGAGCCTCGACCAGCTGGGGCTGTCTTCTTTGTCAGGGTAGATGAGTCCCGCTTGGTGGAGCTTTTCAGAAATGGTTGTAAAAAACCGAGGCTGGGTGGAGAGGTAATAGACTCGGTTTCCTTTGGTTCCAAAGCGTCCATCGAGATCTTTAAGGAAGGTGCTGAGCCGTATATATCCTTCTTCATCGGGAAATTCAGATCGGTGATAGAAAATTTGCTGGGAAAAATTTTTCCAGATTGCCTCATCGACTGGCTTGTTGCGAGAAAATTTGTTGATCGCCTCTTTCATTTCTTCTCGAAACTGATCGTGCGACTTGTCACGTCTTGCAAATCCAACAACAGCAAACTGGCTTGGGAGTTGCCCTTCGAGGGCTAAGTTGTAGATTGCTGGGAGGAGTTTGCGAGCGGTCAGGTCTCCGGTGGCTCCAAAAATGACGAGGATACATGGATCAATGAAGCGGGATGATACGCCGATCTCTTCGAGTGGGTGGGCTGTCATAGTTTTTCCTATCCGTTGGTGCCCTTTATCAAAACACCGAAAGAGTTAAAGATCAATAGGGATTTTCTTGATCCAAAAAGCTTTGCAGGATGACACCGGCGGCCATTGCATCAACATGCTGTGTCCTTTTTTTTCGACTCATCTTTGCTTCTTTTAGAGTCCTCTCAACCTGTGTTGTGGTGAGTCTCTCATCCCATAAGAGGATGGGCACTTTGGATAGCTCTTCCAGGTGCTTTTTGAGCTCTCGTACCTTCAAAGACGAGGGGCTTTCTTTTCCGTTCATGTGAAGGGGGAGTCCCAGGACGATTTTTTCGATCGGCTCATGTTCTTTAAGAGCTAGAAGGACAGCCTGAGCAACTTCTTTCATTGTTCCTTTTCCAGGAATGGCTTTTAGAGGAGTCGCTAAAAAGTGGCCTAAGTCTGAGAGGGCGAGTCCAATCCGCGCTTCTCCAAAATCTACACTGGCTATTCTACCTTTCATTTTCTACCTGCGCTAGTGTCGCTGCAATGAAGTCGCGAAACAGGGGGTGGGGGCTGATTGGCTTTGACTTGAACTCGGGATGGTATTGGACCCCAACCATCCAAGGGTGGTCTTTCACCTCTGCAATTTCGCAGAGCTGATCGTTTTCGAGAGTTCCGGTTAGGAGCAGTCCTTTACTTTCCAGCTTTTCCTTGAAGGCGTTGTTGAACTCGTATCGGTGGCGATGTCTCTCAGCAACTACATCAGACTGGTAGGCTGAATAGGCTTTGCTTGGCTTTTTTAGGCTACATCGATAGCTACCAAGACGCATGGTTCCACCTAAATTTTCCACATCACGCTGTTCGCTCAAAAGAGAGATAATCGGGTGAGGGGTAGCAGGATCCATCTCTGTGCTGTTCGCATCGAGAAGACCCAGCACGTGGCGGGCAAACTCGACACAGAGGACTTGCATTCCAAGGCAAAGGCCAAAGTACGGAATCTGATTTTCGCGGCAATATTTTGCAGTAAGAATCTTTCCAATCCAACCGCGCTCACCAAAACCGCCAGGCACGAGATATCCATCGCACCCAGCAATTGCCTCTTCCACGTCTCCATCTTTCACAATTTTATCGGCTTCGAAGGTTTTCAGCTCCAAGGCTATCTGGTGGTGGGTTGCAGCATGCTCAAGCGACTCAAAAACCGATTTGTAGGCATCTTTGTGCTCGAGATATTTGCCAACAACCCCAATTTTAATCGTCTTTCTCGGACTAAGATGTCGATCAAGCATAGCTTGCCACTCGGTCAAGTCTGCCTTGGCTTTGGGAAGGGTAAGTAGGTCACAAATCTTGCTGTCGAGTCCCTGTTTATTCAGTGCGAGGGGTACTTCGTAGATGCTGTGCTCCACATCGACCTCATCAATCACGGCTTCTTTGGGGACGCTGCAGAAAAGGCTGATTTTATCTTTTATCTCTTGGGAAAGACTATTTTCGCAGCGGCAAAGAAGGATATCAGGGATGATCCCGATTTCCCGGAGGACTTGGACCGAGTGTTGGGTTGGCTTGGTCTTGACTTCTCCGGCAGCTTTTAGATAGGGGACATAGGTAAGGTGGATATTGATGCAGTCTTTTGGTCTTTCATGGCGAAACTGGCGGATTGCCTCCATGAAGGGTAGAGATTCAATGTCGCCCACTGTCCCGCCAATTTCAACGAGAACAACATCTGTCTGGGTCTCCTGGTCGGATGCTGCTATAATCCGCGATTTGATCTCATCTGTGATATGGGGAATAACCTGGACGGTATTTCCTAAGTAGTCACCTCGCCTCTCTTTTTTGAGAACCGTCTCATAAATTTGGCCAGAGGTTGCATTCGATAGGCGACAGAGAGGGGCATCGGTATAGCGATAGTAGTGGCCAAGATCGAGATCGGTTTCTGCTCCATCGTCGGTCACATAGACTTCTCCATGTTGGAAAGGATTCATCGTTCCCGGATCGACGTTTAAATAGGGATCCAGTTTTAAAAAAGCGACTTTGAGGCCACGCCGCTCTAAGAGCATAGCGATTGAGCCTGAAGTGAGCCCTTTACCTAAAGAGGAGACCACGCCTCCTGTAATGAAAATATATTTTGGTTGCATAAAATCGTTTTCGAAAATAATCCTTCAGTGTAGTGTGAATTCAGAAAAAATGCAAATTGGCTGTATCGATCAACTTTTTAGATTCCAAAAAGTAAGATCTAAGTTATCATCGCAAATGGAGACTTTCGATGAGTGTATCACTTTTCCAAATATTTTCTATAGGGATTGGCCCTTCAAGCTCTCACACTGTGGGACCCATGAGGGCTGCGCACCAGTTCATTGCAGACATAGAGCAAAATGGTCGTCTTGATGAAGTCGCTAATATCCGGATCGAGTTATTTGGCTCTTTAGCAATGACAGGGGAAGGTCATGGTACCGACTTTGCTGTTCTTCTTGGTTTAGAGGGGGAACTCCCTGACACGGTGGATCCCGTCGCCGTGCAACCGCGTCTTGACTCCATCATCAACACATGCACGATCGACTTGCTTTCCAAACGAAGAATCTCTTTCCACAAAGAGACAGACCTTCTGTTCCATAAAGGGAGACGCCTGCCCTACCATTCAAATGCAATGCGCTTTAAAGCGTTTGACCAGTTTGGAGCCGAGCTTTACAAGCAAATTTTTTATTCGGTAGGGGGAGGTTTCATCCTCGACCATGAGCAAATTTTTTCTCCCGCGCTTGATCAAGAGGAAGGGAAAGAAGTCCCTTACCCATATCTTCTTTGCAGTGAACTCATTGAGCACTGCAAAACTTCTTCGAAGACAATCCCTGAAATCATCCTGGAGAATGAAAAAACTTGGAGGGGTGAAGAAGAGATCCGAGAGGGAGTGTTGAAGATTTGGCAGGTGATGAAAGACTCAGTGGAACGTGGCTGCTCTACGGAAGGAGTTCTCCCTGGAGGTCTTGAGGTAAAAAGAAGAGCTCCAGCGCTTCTAGCAAAACTGAAAGAGAAAGAAGCAGCTGGTATCCAAGACCCTTGCGAGGTGATGGACTGGACCAGTTTATTTGCTCTTGCGGTCAATGAGGAAAATGCAGCTGGAGGCCGGATCGTCACGGCCCCTACCAATGGAGCAGCAGGGGTGATCCCCGCCGTTTTACACTACTACATGAAATTCTGTGATGGGGATGAAGAGGGTGTGATACGCTTCTTTCTCACTTCCGGAGCGATTGGAGTCCTCTACAAAGAAGGCGCCTCCTTTTCTGCCGCAGAGATGGGGTGTCAAGGAGAGGTGGGCGTAGCGTGCTCCATGGCAGCTGGGGGACTCGTTGCTGCCCTTGGTGGAACGTGCCATGAAGTGGAGCAGGCAGCAGAAATTGGAATGGAACACAATTTAGGGCTCACCTGTGATCCGATTGCAGGACTTGTTCAAGTCCCTTGCATCGAGCGGAACACGATGGGAGCGATCAAGGCGATCAACGCATGTCGCCTTGCTATGCATGGTGACGGAGAATATCTTGTTTCTTTAGACCAAGTCATTAAAACGATGCATGAGACGGGGCTTGATATGAAGCACCATTATAAAGAGACATCAGAAGGGGGACTTGCGATCCATGTTCCAGTCAGCATCCCTGAATGCTAATTAAACCCTATTAAGGGGAGTGAAATGAACGAGCAAAAAAGTCCACTTCAAAAATTAAGAGAGCGGTATCAGCCACCCTTGCCTCAAATCTTGCAGAATCTTTCGCAACTGCAGCTTGAAATGGGAGAGCCGACAACGTGCGTTTCCGATAAAGAAGAGATTCAGTCCCTTTTTCCAAAATCATTTGGCCGTACTCTCGCTAGAGCGGCAAAAGGTGCATCTCGCCAGTCCAAACCTCTTAAAGTGGGCGTTGTACTCTCCGGGGGCCAAGCCGCTGGAGGGCACAATGTGATCGCGGGGATTTTTGATGGATTGCACTCCTTGACTAAGGATGCCTCACTGATTGGGTTCTTAGGTGGCCCCAGTGGTATTGTCGAAAACAAGGCACTCGAGATCACAAAAGAGGTGCTTGCTCCTTATAGAAATCAGGGAGGATTTGATCTGATTGGGTCTGGACGGACCAAGATTGAGACGGAGGAGCAGCTTGCTGCCTCTTTAGATACAGCAAATCAAAGAAAGCTCGATGGGCTCGTTGTCATCGGGGGAGATGATTCGAACACCAATGCAGCTGTTTTGGCCGAGTATTTCATGCAAAAAGGGTGCTCCACCACTGTGATCGGCGTCCCCAAAACCATCGATGGCGATCTTAAGACCGAACATATTGCTACCTCCTTTGGCTTCGATACAGCAGCTAAAGTCTATTCGGAGATGATCGGCAATATTGCTCGCGATGCTCTTTCAGCAAAAAAATATACTCACTTCATCAAGTTGATGGGGCGCTCTGCCTCCCATATCACTCTTGAATGTGCACTCGCCACTCATCCAAATCTCGCTCTCATTGGTGAAGAGGTTGCCAGCTTACGGCTCACCTTAAGTGATATCACAAAGCAGGTAGCAGACCTGATCGAGACTCGAGCTAAAAGCGGAAAAAACTACGGGGTGATTTTAGTCCCGGAGGGGCTCATCGAGTTCATCCCCGAGATGAAGCTGCTCATCAACGAGCTCAATCACCTCGCTGAAGAGAAAGAAGAGTGGTCGTTCCATGAGCTCAAGCCTCGTCTGACTCCAGAGGCGAGCCACTGTTTTGGCGCGCTGCCCCTTGAAATCCAAAAGCAGCTGCTGCTCGATCGAGATCCCCACGGAAACGTTCAGGTTTCGATGATCGAGACGGAAAAGCTGCTAATGGCAACCGTGAAAGAAGAGCTCAAACGTCGCAACTTCTCAGGTAAATTCGCTGCACAGAACCACTTTTTTGGCTATGAGGGGCGCGCTGGCTTTCCCTCCAACTTCGACACTCACTACTGCTATGCACTGGGGCAGACAGCCGCTCTGCTTATCGACGAGAGGCTCTCTGGGTACATCGCCTTTGTCGATAACCTCTCTTCATCCGTCGAGGATTGGGGAGTGGGTGGAGCTCCCATCACATCGCTCCTCAATATCGAAGTGCGTAAAGGAAAAAATAAGCCGGTGATTCAAAAAGCTTTGGTCGATTTAGAGGGGAAAGCGTTTGCGTTTTTTGCCAAGAACCGAGCTAAGTGGGCCAAAGAGGATCAATATCGATTCCCAGGCCCGATCCAATTTTTTGGCGATAGGGACGTAACCGATGCTATCTCCAATACCCTCTCTCTTAAGTCCTAAAAATCAAAGACGAATCGAAGTGCCCATCCTTAAGTAGCGAGATCCCCACTGCGCTGATCATATGAGAAATTGCGTAGAAAACCTTTCGAATAACCTTGTGATGTTTCTCTAGTCATCGCCACCATCTGGTTTTGGTTTAAAAACAAGTGTTGTTCCCACCCTAAGCTAACAGTGATTCCATATTGGCAGCTGCATAGGAGTTTTGCCCATTGAAGACCAAGCGCTAGGTCTGTTGCCAATCTAGAGGCTCGAAATGAGGTGTCTTTCTGAAAAATAGTCGTTTTTGAAAAGGGGGAAGAAGCTTCACGGACATATTCATCGTGATCGATACTGAATCGACCATAGATAAGCGAAAGCGCAAAGTTCCCATAAATTCCAAACCCGCATCCAAGGTTCCAAATAGAGTCGAGGCCTGCTCGAACTCCCACTCCTTTGAAATCGTTATCAATATCGACAAAATCATTCAAACTAGATCCAGCTTCTATTACAGGTTGTGAAAAGGCACCCCCTTTGTGCTGAAGGTCAAAGCTTTGTTTGAGATATGCAATGCGCAAGCCAACGTGAGGCCGGAGAGAAACTTTTGGGCTCACCCAAAACTCTCTTCCGAGTTCAAGATCAATGAGGTCGAGGTTTAGTTTCCATGATGTTTCAATGTCTGTAGCAAAAATGAATACTGAATCGATACTCACGAAGTCTAAAGCATCGCTTGGATAAGCTGTCCACAAGGGAAAGAGAACATTATTATCATCGTCTTCTGTTTCAACATGGCTAGAAGCCTTGCCTTGATACCGTGTCCATAGGATGGATAGATCCCATCCGTCACAAGCACTGTTGTAGCCGATTCCTGCCTTGAAACCAAACTCCCACTTGAAATCAGGAGTTTTATCTTCTGCATTGATGATTTCTAGACCATTGAAATTTGAAAAAACGTAGACTGAGCCTGTTCACTTTTAATTGCATACTCCATTCCATCTTGGTGTGAATTCCAGTAAAAGCCATCAATTTCTATGACAAAGTCTCCATTGCAGGTCTAGGGGCGTACGGGGGCATTGACCCCGTAGTTGTCGGGCCCAAGGCAATATGTTGAGCAGCAGTCGTCACCGGGATAACAGGTCGCTGGAGGAGAAGGGGCGCAACCATCTGCAGTGCTAGCGCGTGCTGCATTTGCTGGATTGGCAAGGCCTAATGCCGACACGGCGGCAACAGATAGAATATATTGACTTTTCATGATCATCCTACGGAGATGGTTTTTTTTCCTCATAATAGAGGATAAGAGAATTTGTCAAATTCATTTCTTTTGGTTCAACTCGAGTCAGAAAAAATCAGTTGCTCTGATTTTTTGAAACGTGCTAATTGAGAGGTATGAAAGAGCCACCACCGCGCACAGGTAAGGGACGCTTCGTCAACCCGCATATCCACAACATCCGCCGCAAGAGAAGAGACTTCTTCCTTTGGATGGTTGGGTTCTATCGCGACTATCCTTTTGAAAAAGCGCCTAGAGGATTTTCTTACCCTGTCCCAGAACTCACCTTTGATGATACAAAGCCAACAGCAAGTTGGATGGGGCATAGCACCTACCTTATCTCCGTGGGTGGAAAAAATATCCTCACTGACCCTATCTGGAGCCGCTGGTGTTCTCCGGTGCCACTAACAGGGCCACGAAGGAAGCGCCCCGCTCCCATTCCACTTTCCAAGCTGCCCAAGATCGACTATGTGCTCATCAGCCATGATCACTACGACCATTTAGATCGGCCTACAGTAGACAGGCTTCACGCTCTTTTCACAGATATACTTTGGGTGGTTCCAACCGGGGTGAAAAAGTGGTTTGAAAGCCGTGGCATCAAAAATGTAGCCGAACTCTCGTGGTGGGAAGAGATCCATGCTGACTCTGCATTTCGAATCACCTGTGTGCCCTCTCAGCATTTTTCAGGGCGTCTGACAAAAAATCTCAATCGAACTCTTTGGGGAGGCTATGTGGTTGAAAGCCTTCTTTTGGACAAGGTGCTCTACTTTGTTGGAGATACGGGATATAATAAGTACCACTTCAAAGAAATTGGGGAGGCTTTTCCAAAAATCGATCTTAGCCTGATCCCGATTGGCTCCTATTCTCCAAGAAAGTTTATGGCTCCAGTTCATATCGAGCCCAAAGATGCGGTCAAAATCCATCTCGATGTCAATTCAAAGTTAAGTTTAGGCATGCACTGGAAAACCTTTCGACTCTCTGAAGAGCCGATGGATCAACCTCCATTTGATCTACTTCGAGCCATGAAGAAAAAGAATCTCGATCCACACACCTTTTTAGCTGTCAATCCAGGGCAAAAAATCAACTGGTAGGCTATCCTAGATTTATGGAATCTTTGATCAATGGCTACTTTTATTTTCGCGCCAAGTTTTTTGAAAGCTTGGAGCAAAAACATGTGGAGAAAAGATTTTATTCTCACGCAGAGTTTGCTCGTCTCGATCAGCAGCTTCTTGGATTGTATGAGAAGAAAAGTCCCTATCAGATGAGTAAAGAGTATTTGATCGAGCAAGAGGCGGACGATGTCTATACCTATGGGGAGACGCCTCTGACCACAATGGATCGAATTGTAAAAGAGTGCCAGATCACAAAAGAAGACCGGTGCATTGAAATGGGCGCTGGAAGGGGAAGAGCAGCCCTTTTTTTGTCTGAGGTTGTGGGGTGTAGCGTCAAGGCTTATGAGCTGATCCCTTCTTTTGTCAAAACGTTCCAAAAACTTTCCTTCTCTGATGGGCTTGAAATGATTGAAAGCGATTTTTTTCAGGCCGACTATTCGTGGCCAACGGTCGTGTTTCTTTATGGAACGATGTTAAAGACAGAGGAGATTAAAGAGCTTGCAAAGAAGCTCTGCCGGAAGACAAAAATCATTTCGGTCAGCTACTCTTTAGAAGAATATGCAACGGGATTTGTGACCAAAAAAGCTTTTCCAGGTCACTTTCCCTGGGGAAAAACGACCATTTACTGGAGTGAAAAACATGAGTGATCTTGCTAAGAAAAAATGCCTGCCATGCACAGTGGATACACCTCCACTTGCAGGTGATCAGCTCAATCAATACTATGACCAGCTCTCTGATGGTTGGAAACTCATTGAGGGGAAGCGGCTAGAAAAAAGCTACAAGTTCAAAGACTTTAAAGAAGCTCTTGCTTTTGTGAATGACATTGGAAAAGTTGCTGAGGAAGAAGGTCATCACCCAGATATTGAGCTAAGATGGGGAAGAGTGAGGCTAACGTACTGGACCCACAAAATTGGGGGACTGTCGGAGCCCGACTTTGTCATGGCAGCTAAAAGTGATGTCTGCTTTTTATTGAGAAATTAGATCAACTTTCTCAGCATGGCTTGAAGAAGGGCGTAGGAGAGGAAGGGGTCTCTGCAAAATACTTTGGTCTTTCTGCCTTTGATATCAATGACGATGTAGCCTTTTACAAAGGCTTCTTGTACCTCTTCTAAACTCATCTCCACATTGATTTCAATCGCCTCGCTTTCATCCTGATGGCGACTTTTTTTATCTTTGATCCGTCCAAAATAAACTGGAATGACACCAGAAAGCATTCCCGTTTCAGGAGAGACTTTTCCAAGAAGGACTAGTTCATTCGTCACATATCCCGTCTCTTCTTTTAGCTCTCGAGAAGCTGTTTGAAGGACCGTTTCATTCTGTTCGCGGTTTCCTCTGGGGAGCTCAAGCTCCCAGGTCCTGGTTGCATGGCGGAAGTTGACGTTTAGCACAATATTGTTGTTTTCTAAAACAGGGAAAACTACAGCGCCATGATGACCTAAGAGGCCCGTCTTCCGGATAATCCGGTTGTAGGTTCCTTTGATGCCTCCAGGAAAAATGACTGCATCGCGAATCCAGATCCAGTACTGGTCTTCTGCAACAATACCGACTCGGCTATATTGCTTTGCCTCTTCAATGGAAAACCCTTTTCGGATAAGTTTGTGGCAGGTATGATCCTCGATCTTTTTAATCTCAGCGGGGGAGGTGGCGATCTCAATTTCCCCTTGCTTCCACGAGCCAAAGCGGCCAAAGGCCTCTGGAAATTGCTCAATCAACGTCTGGTACTGTGCCTCGACGCAGAAGGGGGAAAGGGCCGAAATGAGGAAAACGAAATATTTCATAGCAAACAATTTGCAACATGGAGATGTTAATGTCAATTGAGATTCCAGAAATTGGGCTTGGAACGTGGGAACTTCGAGGAAAAAAATGCATCGAAGTGGTAAAGATGGCTCTCGATTTAGGATATCGGCACATCGACACGGCCTTTGCGTATGAGAATCACAAAGAGATTGCAAAAGCCCTTAAAGGGTATGCAAGGGATGAGCTGTTTTTGACAACAAAAGTTGATCTTGGCCAGTTGAGTGCAGATGTCTATCTTTCTCAAGCCAACGATCAAAATATCGACGAGAGCGTGGAGTCGATTTGTGACCTTGCACTTACAGAACTTGGAGTTGAGTATCTCGATCTCTTACTCATCCATTGGCCTGATCGCAATCGTCCACTCGAAGAAATTCTGGCCGCTCTGCACAAAATGGTTACAAAGGAAAAAATCCGCTTTGTTGGAGTGTCTAACTACACAAAGCATCATCTTCAAGATGCCTATGATGCAAACGTAGCTGTTGCATTTAACCAGGTAGAGTTTCATCCCTACCTATATCAAAAACAGCTTCTTGATTTTTGCAAGCAGCACAATACCCATTTGATTGCCTACCGCCCTTTAGGAAAAGGAAAACTGCTCAAGGAAGAATCCCTGTTTTCGGAAATAGGCAAAGCCCACCAAAAATCTGCAGCCCAAGTGGTTTTGCGATGGATCATCCAAAAGAGGGTGCCTGTCATTGTAAAATCTGTCTCATCGGATCATCTCAAAGAAAATCTTGAAATTTTTGATTTTACACTTTCGCCTGAAGAGGAAAAAAAGATCGACAAACTCTCTTGCGAAAAGCGCTTCTGTGGAGTGACTTGGAATGAATTTGATTATTAGAAAGCAATTGCATATACTTTTTGTATGGAAATCGACTCTCAAAAATATGTTGAATCGGCGAAATTTGCCGTTATAGCATCCTGTATCTTCGGTGGCATGGGCGCTGTATACTGCTATGCTACTGGATTAGAAACTCCTTTAAAAGGAGCTCTGTGGACGATTTGTTCTGGGGCTTTGGCTTACGGAGTGAATGAATGGAAAAAAGCCAATCCATGGATATCGAACCATCTGGAAAATATAAACCCCTGTGTTCCTTTTTATTTATCGCTTTATGCAACTAGCGCCCTGATCGATTTCCCAGTGAATAAAGGGATGACGATGATTGCAACAATGGGTGCAGTGGTTGCAGTTATAAAAGGAATTGTTGAATTCACCGGTTTTTCAAGGCAGCTATTCAACCAGCAACAGATCCAATGAGTTATTGTTCTTCTATCTATCAGAAGAGGCGGTGGAAAACCCGCGCCATTCAAGTTGGCAACGTAGGCATTGGGGGAGATAACCCTATTCGCATCCAGTCAATGACTACATCAAGCACCAGAGATGTTCAGGCAACCGTCGACCAGATTTTGCGTCTTGCAGATTACGGATGTGAAATTGCCCGTGTCACCGTTCAAGGGATGAAAGAGGCAGATGCTTGCGAAGGGATCAAAAACCTGCTTCTTCAGAAGGGATGTACGATTCCATTGGTAGCAGACATTCATTTTTATCCTCCCGCTGCGATGCGCGTTGTCGACTTTGTTGATAAGGTGCGGATCAACCCAGGAAATTTTGCCGATCGTCGGGCCACTTTCCGGCAAATTGAATACGATGATGCAGCGTATGCCGCTGAGATTGAGAAAATCGAAGAGAAGTTTGCCCCTCTTGTTGAAAAGTGTGTTCGTCTCAAACGAGCCATGCGGATAGGAACAAACCATGGTTCTTTATCTGACCGGATCATGAACCGCTATGGAGACACTCCTTTTGGGATGGTCGAGTCGGCTCTTGAGTTTGCACGGGTTTGTCGCAAATACAATTACCACAACTTCCTCTTCTCGATGAAGGCGAGCAATCCTGTAGTCATGATTCAGGCATATCGCTTGCTCGTTGCCAAAATGATTGAATTGGGATGGGACTATCCACTTCACTTGGGAGTGACAGAAGCCGGGGAGGGAGAAGACGGACGGATTAAATCGGCCGTAGGCTCGGGAGCTCTTCTTCTCGATGGCCTCGGAGATACGCTGCGTGTCTCTTTGACCGAAGATCCATGGGCAGAGATGGATCCTTGCGAGCGGCTCATTTCTTTTGCGAAAAACTACGAAGGTCAAGAATCCCCTCCGTTCACAGAAGTCGGAAGAAATTTTGAGGAAATCACTTCGCGAAGGGTTGTCCTTCCTTCTGAGAGCGGACTTCATCGAGATGGCTCAGTTTTTATGACCGTGGGTCCAACACACTGGGAAAGAGAGAGCTTTTTTGAAGATCTTGGTTCCTCGGTGCAATTTGGACGTCCCGTGAAAGAGACCGCGACTGTTGATGGGCTTATCTGTGAAGGGATTGAAGGGGAGTTGCCCAAGCCCCTTGATCAGCTCAAAGAGATCGGAGTGACCCTTTTTACCTCGTCTCCAAATATTGAAGGGACCATTTGGCTCGTAGCCTTAAATAAGCTCCATGAGGAGCCAACCACACCTTACGCTCTTTTGGTGAATGAAGGAGATGACTGGGAGAAACTTACCTCGCTTTCTCCCCAAATGATCTTGTTTACCACTGCGAAATCCAGGCTCCATGAAGGGCGCCGCTTCTTCTCATGGCTCTGTGAGAAAAAAATCAATCTTCCCGTCCTGCTCCACTTTTCCTATAGCTGTGATGAAGAAGATTTGCTTTTGCAAGCAAGCTCTGAGATAGGAGCTCTCCTAGCCGATAAGCTTGGAGAAGGAGTGGCTATCAAAGGCAACTATCCTCTCTCATTTTTGAGAAGCTATAGCTTTTCTTTGCTCCAAGCCGTTCGCATGCGCACTTCTAAGACAGAGTTTATCTCCTGTCCCGGGTGTGGTCGGACTCTTTTCGATTTGCAAGAGGTGTCTAAGCGGATTCGAGAGAAAACGGCCCACCTACCGGGGGTGAAAATTGCCATCATGGGCTGTATTGTAAATGGCCCTGGCGAGATGGCTGATGCTGACTTTGGCTACGTGGGCTCAAAGCCTGGAATGATCGATCTCTATGTCGGAAAAACGTGTGTGGAGCGCAATATCCCCTTTGATGAGGCGGATGAAAGGCTCATCGAGCTGATCAAAGCACATGGCCGGTGGGTTGATCCTTCTCCGAAATTAGTAAATACTAGTTAGTTTTATTTTGTTTTTTTTAATAAAGATCGTGATATATTTAAGTTAGATTGGGAACCATTCGTCCTTCTTAGATTTCGGTCTTTGAGGGATGCCTCGAGGTATCATTGTCTCTTATAGAGATAGAAGATGGTAGGTCGTGTGTCATTCACAGCCTGCAGTCAAACTAGCTTGGGGAAAAGGGATGGCTCTCCGCTCTTCCATCCTTTACGAGGTAGAAGTATCCGTGGGGGCACCGGGAGAGCTTTTTTGTGCGCGCAGTTTTGTCAAAGCTTTTTGCAGGCGCTGTTGAATAAATCAGATAACTGACTAACCGTTTCCTTTTCACTCTTCTCGTATCATCCAACTTTTCTCAAGATTTCGTTGGTGTTATTGAAAAATTTAAGATATTGCTTTTGAGTCTCTTACTGATTATGCAACCGGTAAAAACACCCAAAAACAACAAAAAAGAGCGCTTTTTTGGTGATTTGACATCACTTTCAGTTTGGTGTTTATCCTATGAGAATCATTTATTGTCGAATTTTTCAACAACACCATAAATCGTTCAAATCAGAGGGTTTTTGCGTCGAATTCAAAAGACAAAAGTTATCCAACACATCCGGTTTGTACGACCATCTCATCGAGGGCTAGGGACGAAGTTTTTTAACAAGGGGGATTGTACCCGTTTTATGTGTGTTCTTTACGGTTTAACTCGCGCACTTCGACAATCCAATGGGGTTTGCGGAATTGGTAGATGACTAAAGGGATGGCCCCCATTACTATGAGCCCAATAATGAGGAATGACTCATAAAAGGGTAAGTTTCCCACATCAATCTGAGCAGGAGGGATAAACCCAAGAAAGATCACTAATATACAAGTGACTAAACCCAGCGATGCAAGCGCCCACATGCCTCTTTGTTTAGAATGAAATGGGACCTTATAGGCTCTTGGTACATGAGGTTTCAAATATCTTAGACGAATGGCTGAAATAAACATCAAGGCGTACATTACAAGATAGATTTGGGCACTCATGACACTTAAAATCCAAAAAGCCGCGCTAATGGAAGGAAGCTGGAGAATCACAAGGGATGTGATGGACATGATGATTGCTTGGAAAAAGAGAAGAGTGGTGGGAACCCCGTGTTTATTTACTTTATGGAACATGGGTGGGAGGTTTCCGTGGGTTGTTGTCGCATAGAGGCCTTTGGCCGGTCCAACAATCCAAGCATTTGTTTCTGCAACCGCACCAATCACAAGGAGGATAGCCATGATGGGCAAGATCCAATCCAAGTGATAGACGGCAAAAAAGTCACGGAATGCTTGCATGAGTCCCGATGCGAGATCTATCTGTTCACCCGGTAGAACATAACCAATAGCAAGCGAACCGAGCATAAAAACCGAGAAGGTAATTAGAGCTGCTATGATGATCGATTTGGGGAAATTCTTTTTAGGGTTTTTAACTTCATTTGCATAGCCAGAGGAGACTTCAAGCCCAGAAAAGGCAAGAACCATCCCTGCAAAAAAGACGACTTTCTCAAGTCTAGATAGATCAGGAATGAGAGCGGAGAAAGAGAAATCAATGTTGGTGGGTCTTCCTTGGGTGATCCATATGAATCCCAAAGAGATAATAAAAAGGCCCGGAAGGATCGTGCCTAAGATCACACCGATTGTGCTGAACCAGCTTGAAGTTTTAATGCCTAGGTAGTTAAGAAAGGTCATTCCCCAAAAACTGCTAAGTACGATGGAAAGGACAAAAACCTTGCTTTCAGCAAGAGCTGGATTGAAGGTATAGGCTAAAGTTGTCGCCACAAAAGATAGGATAACTGGGTACCATGCAGCATTGTGGGCCCACTGCATCCAAACGGCAAAAAAGCCCCATCGATCTCCTAGAGCTTCGCGCACCCAAATGTAGATTCCCCCTTGCTTTGGCCATCCAGTGGCTAGCTCAGCTGCAACTAAGGCGCAGGGAAGCAAGAAACATATTCCAACGACCGCAAAGAAAAAAACCGCTTCGAGCCCATAAGTAGCGACAAGAGGAAGGTTTCTTAAGCTGGCCATAATGGCAACGTTTAGCATCACGAGGACAAAGACGTTGATGACGCGGCGTTTTTTCTTGCTGGCTTGTACCATTTGTATCCCTTAATTTTGTTCTCGGTCCCTTTTACATTATCTTTCCTTAAGTGGAAAGAGGGACTTAAGAGACAGAAAGAGAGTTTGTTTGGTTGATTTTGATAATTATCTGAAAATTAGTTAGATAGGGGTGAAAATATATTTTCAATTCCAAGTTCCTACCTCTTAAGAAGCTCTCGTTTTAAGCTCTTTTTACCCTATATTTTGAAAAAAAGGATTCCGATACAATCACGTTTAAGGGAACGATGCATTTCTCCCTTACATGCACCGAACCACTACAATGGAGTTGAACTATGCCCCGCAGAAAAAAACAACCAATGGAAGAACCTACACCGAAACCGAGAAGAAAGAAACGAAAACCTGTTAAAGGTCAGTAGTCGACTTTTTTGCCGTCTTGCTCTTGGCAAGTTCTTCGGAACTTGCCTTTTTTTTTACCTCTTGCTACTCTCTTTTTATATGAGCTATAAATCTCTCTTTCTATGTCTTTTGACCTTTTTATCCATCAGCTTCCAAGGGGATGCCAACATGAAATTTACTGAGCCTAAAAAAGCAATGACGTTCGAGTCTGGCAAAACATATAAGGCTGTGATTCACACAAAAAAGGGAAAGATCACCTGTGAGCTCTTTCCAGAAAGGGCTCCTCTTTCAGCGACCAATTTTATTACCCTTGCAGAAGGGGGATTTTATGATGGTCTCACATTCCACCGAGTGGTTACAGGCTTTGTGATTCAAGGGGGAGACCCCGAAGGAACTGGCCAAGGAGGGCCCGGTTATACAGTTCCTGCTGAAATCGGCCTTCCCCACGAAGAAGGAGCGCTTGCTTGGGCTCGCCTTCCCGATGAAGTTAACCCCAAAAAACGCTCAAGCGGCTCCCAATTCTACATTACTCTCGACAAAGTACCTTATTTAGACGGTGAGTATACTGTCTTTGGACATGTCATTGACGGGCTCGATGTGACCAAAAAGATCGGACCCGGTGACAAAATCGACCGAATTGAGATCATAGTCGAGTAGATAATCGCCAAAATACGGGCGAATTCCTCCATCTTTTTAAGTACAAATTCAAAGATTTAGGCCTAATTTTGGTCAAATCATTCCCTTTTTTTTTAAAAATTAAAATTTTTTTTTAGGTTCGGAATCGGGCTCAGAATATACTGTAAAACGGAAAATACAAGATTGTTCTTTTTAATACGAGAAAAAATTGAAGTTTTTTTTTGTTTTAAAATAAAAATCAATTATATTGGGGATTGTAGGAGACAATATTGTGTTAAAGGCCCCACGCCATGCGGGCAAACTAAAACACAATCCTATGCATGCAAATAAGGAGGAATTGTCGTGGCTTTAAGAAGAAGAAAAAAAACAGCAGCGAAAAAGACTGCGAGAAAAACAACTCGCAAGAAAGCAGCTAAGAGAACTGTAAGAAAAACAACTGGTAAAAAAGCGGCGAAAAAGACTGCGAGAAAAACAACTCGCAAAAAAGCTGCTAAAAAGACAGCAAGAAAAACAACTCGCAAAAAAGTAGCTAAAAAGACAGCAAGAAAAACAACTCGCAAAAAAGTAGCTAAAAAGACAGCGAGAAAAACAACTCGCAAAAAAGCTGCTAAAAAGACTGCAAGAAAAACGACTCGTACTAAAGCAGCAAAGAAAACTGCTACAAAAACGACTCGTAAGAAAGCAGCGAGAAAGACTACTGCGAAGCGTAGACCTCGCAGAAGAAAAGCTGCTGCCTAATCTTTCTCCTGAAGAGAGCTTAAGTCATTGCACTAGCGGTGCTTAAGTTGCAGATTTTCTATTTCATCGAGCAAGTGCAGGGCTTGCTCGTTTTTTTGCCCGCATTTTTTGTTACTGGCGAAATTTTCCACAGAAAACAAATTCTTCGATTGGCTTCCGGTCGCTTGGAGCTTCTATTTTAGCGAGCTGCTCAGGAAGATTATCCTTGGGCCCGCGCTTCCCAATGGCTGCCATGGCTTCTAATGTGTATCCATCGGGGACATTCAGTACCTCTTTGGCTTTCTTGAAGTCAAATCCACTTATTCCATGGACAACAAGGCCTCTTGCACTTCCTTCGAGCGCCATAGCCATCCAGGCTGCTCCAGTATCATAGCTGTGAGTAACGGCAGGCTTATTATTTCTCTCTAGAGTATCTCTTGAGACAATGACGAGTAAGACGGCTGCATCTTTTGTCCAGGCCTGATTTCCTTCTACCATTAGATCAAAGAAAAGGTCCCATTCTGGAGTTTCTCTCTTGGCATATAAAAATCTCCAGGGCTGGCTGTTGTAACTAGACGGAGCCCATCTTGCTGCTTCAAAGAGGGGAAAGAGCTCTTCATCACTTATGCCCTCCCCCTTCATAGAGCGAGGAGACCACCTGCTTAAAATAAGAGACTGGATTGGATAGGCAGGTTTTCTGCTTTCTTGTATTTCTTTAGGGTGTGGCACATCATTCATGACGCAATGGTAAAAAAGATAAGAGATTTTTTCAACTAAATCGGCTAATGTAAACAAAAGAGGTGGTTTATGAGAGTTGCTGTGATAGGTTGCGGAGTGATGGGGAGTGCATTTGCCCGCCAGTGTGCAAAAAAAGGACATTCTCTCTTGCTTTGTGATCATAGCGAGGAAAAAGGGAGGGCTCTTGCTGACGAGCTAGAAGGGAGCTTCTACTCTGATTTAAGAGAAGCGGCTACCAAGGCAGATGCGATCCTTTTAGCGATTAAGCCCAAAGACTTAAAAGCTTGCTCCAAGCAAATCGGTCAATTGAAGGGGCAAATTCTCTTGAGTATTTTAGCTGGAACTGAGCTGAAGACACTAAAAGATGCCTTTCCTGGAGCAGAAGTAGTGCGCTGCATGCCCAATCTAGCTCTGACGGTAGGAGAGTCGGTCATTGCCATTGCAAAAGATGACACGCTTTGTCCATCTGTAGTGGAAAAAATCGACCATCTCCTCGAGGGGATGGGGCTCGTCTTTTGGGCAGAAGAGGTAAAAATTGATCCGATCACAGCTCTTGCTGGGTCAGGACCTGCGTTCATCTTAGTAATGATTGAATCGCTCGTAGAAGGTGGCATTATCATGGGACTGCGTGCTGATGAGGCAAAGGAGCTTGCCCTGCAAACGATGATTGGAGCTGTCGCACTTGCTAAAACTCAACCTGGCCATCCTGGCAATATTCGGTGGCAAATTTCTGCGCCAGGAGGAACCACAATCGCTGGTATGAAAGCGTTGGAGGAGAGTGGGTTGCGCATTGGAATCATCAATACCCTTTTGGCAACTCTAGAAAAAACGCAAGAATTACACTAGAAAATTTAAAAATTTTCTATATATAATAGAGTTGAGGGGTAAACGTATGAAAGTAGCTGTTCTCGATCAAAAAGTAAGACGCAATATTGCTCTATTTAAGCATCTTGTCAATAGAAATGCGATCAAAAGAAAGTGGTTTTATCGTTCGATACAGAAAAGCTACCGGGCATTTGTCAATTGCCAAACCGGGGAAATTTACTTTCCTGATTTAACGGAAAAAGATCCTTGTGAGAAGGAATGGAAAGCCATTACAATCAAATTAGAGCCAACAGATGAAGGCTCCTTTTGTATAAACGAGGAGGGGTCTAAAGAGAGATTTTCTTGCGAAGAACTAACCTCAGAAGCCTACACAACTCTTACCAAAACGTTGCATATTTTGAATCAGATTTGTGATGATCCTAAACAGAAAAAAAATCCGTTTTGGGTCCTTAGACAAGTGAGTAAACTCGAATTTGAGCTTTTAGCGAATGAAGAGGGGAAAAAAAATCTGATGCAAGAGGCTTGGTTTGAAGGAAATCGAGAAGAAGCTGAGCAGCAACTACTAAATAAGCCAAGGGGTATCTACGTTTTTCGAAAAGGGGAATTTGCTCTTGCCCTTGAAGAGATCTTGAATCGAAATTTCCCTGTGCCAATCTCCTGTTTTACCCTTTCATACTCTTCTGGAGATAAGAAAGTATCGGAAAAAATTATCATTTGCAAAGACGAGAGTTGGCAGCTTTATAACGATGATCCTAGCCTGAAGGGACAGAGTTTTTCTACGCTAGAAGAGCTCCTTGCAAACTGGGGCGAGTTTCTACAGATCTGTTTTCATAAGCTATAATTTGTTCTGCTAGCTCCTCTTTGAATGCTCCTCCACCCTTTGAAAAGACGATTGTATCATAGAAAAATCCAGCGATAGCACCCCCTATAGCTATTCCGTCAAGAAGAGCGATTAAAAGAAGAGATGGAGGACTCACTAAGGCCATCGAAAGCAAAATCAAGGGAAGAATGATCGTGGTAATCACAAGAAGGTGAAGAGCGATTCGCCTTTTAGCTTGGGTCGTGATACTTTCCATAAGGACCTTTCCCTTTACCACTGCTTTTTCTCGAACTTTAGGGTCGCTTGAAGAGAATTCTTTGAGCACCCCATTTAATTCAAGAGCTACCTCTTTAGCGAGTCCATATGAAACTCTCCTGCCCAGGGCAGCCCCTTTGAGTTTGAGGGCTTTTGTGGCAATCTTGTCAAAAAGCTCCCTTTTTTTCACAGTCGGAGCCTCTTTGAGGTGCTTCTCAACAAAGGTTTTAATTTTTTCCGTTTCTTTAGGTTCAAGAGAGAAATAATGTTTTTTAATTTGCTTTAGCTGGATTTCAAGGGGGTGTACTTCGGGGTCGATAGAGCGGAGAAGCTCAAATCCAGAAGAGCATTGAATCGATTCAGTCACTATTTGGATAGGACCTAAAATAAATGAAACGATGAGAAATGGAAGGCTAATGATCTGTAGAATAGTCCATAAAACTGGATTACTTGGACAGTGGGTGAGAATTGTTGAAGCCGCGATGCTTCCTTCAATTCCAACATGAAAAACAAACGTTCCTCTCTCTATGGCAATTGCGGCAACTCTCGTAATTTCGATCTGCTGATCATAATCGAGTTTAAGAGTGTCAGCTCCCCACTCAACCAACCGGTCTGAAAGGTTGTGATGCGATCTGATTTCATCAAATACCTCACTTTTCTGCCTAGGGGTGCTTTTGAGATAATAAGGATTGAAATAGGAAATCTCTGGTGTTTTTTCTATTACGCTCATCTTTTATTACCAATTTCTATCTATTATATATCTTTATCTTTTATTTAAATAGCTGTAAATAATAGGTTTATGTAAATTTTTTTCTTGAGATAAATTCACTATTGAAGAATTCTGGTGCTAAGGTATTCTATTGGAGGATCAATGAACGTTTTCAATAAATTATTTCTGTTTTTAGCCCTGCCTTTTCTTATCTTTGCAGCAGAAGAGACGAAAATGCCCTCTCTTCCAGCTATTTCTGAGTACTCTGCTGTAGATTTTTCGCATCTCATTGGAATGGAAGGGTTTAGCGATGATCTTCTCAAAATGCACTTTTCCCTCTATCAGGGGTATGTAAAAAACACGAATCTCCTTACTCGCCTCCTTGGCTCCTATGTTTCTGGGGAGAAAAAAACCGATTATGCATACCAGGCGCTCAAACGAAGATTTGGTTGGGAATTTGATGGAATGCGGCTCCATGAGCTCTACTTTGATAATTTAGGGGGGAAAGGGGACCTAGATACTTCATCGGCTCTTTACCAGAGGATTGTACGGGATTTTGGATCGTATGAAGCGTGGAAAGCCGACTACATCTCCACAGGGATGATGCGGGGGATTGGTTGGGCCATTCTTTACTTAGATCCCGTCTCAAATCGTTTATTCAATACCTGGATTAACGAGCACGATCTAGGGCATTTGGCAGGGGGAGTCCCTTTGCTTGTCATGGATGTTTGGGAGCACGCTTATATGATTCAATATCGTCTTGACCGGGCAAAGTACATCGAGGCCTTTTTTAAGAACATCGACTGGTCTAAGCCGTCTACAAGATTAAAATCTAGCCGCTGATCATGTCTAAATTTCCTGAAGCTCTTCCTCTTTCTCGTCATATCACCAAGCAGCGACTCATCAGGCGTAAAACCGTCCTGATGGCAGCCCGACGAGGGATTCTTTTTCGAGGCCTGTTGATTGCCATTGAGCTTCTTGGTTGCCTGATCTGGGGGAGTTCTGCGCTGTTTGTCGATGCCCTTTCTGGCTCGATGGACCTATTAGCGAGCTTTGCCTTGATCTGGTGCATCCGTAGGGCAGATGTACCTCCAGATGAGAACCATCCTTTTGGCCACGGCAGATTTGAGCCGGTCGCAGGTCTATTCATTGGATTTTTGCTCGTGTTTCTCGGAGTTTTCAGTGGTTACGAGCAGATGAGGCTCTTCTCATCCCACACGTTAGCAGGAGCGGGATTTTTCCCTTTTGCTTGGCTAATTCCTTGTTTGGGGGTCCTTTTCCTTGAGCTCTCCTACCAAAGGGCGAAAAAGGCAGCTAAAAAGGAAAACAGCCCCGCACTTATGGCCGATGCAGTTCACTATCGGATTGACGCTTTGGGAAGTCTTTTTGCTCTCATCGCTCTTGGCCTGGCTGCTTTTTTTCCAAGCAAAGCGCATCTATTTGACCATGCAGGAGCGCTTTTCATTTCAATTCTGATGATCTGTGTCGGCGGTGTTGCCATCAAAAAGAATCTGCATCAGCTTCTCGACCAGACCCCCGATAAGAGCTACTTTCACACAGTGCGTGAAGCAGCTTTAAGCGTGGAGGGAGTTCTTGCGACTGAAAAGCTCCGCCTTCAATCCTATGGCCCAGATGCTCATGTGGCGATCGATATCGAGGTAGAGCCCCACCAGTCGGTCGAAGAGGCCCATGCTCTGACCCAGCAGGTGAGGCGTAAGATTCAGATGGCTTGGCCAGCTGTGCGCGATGTGATTGTCCATGTAGAACCATACTATCCTGGCGATCATGAAAATGGATGAGAAAAAGCTCTTAAGCCAGTGCAAGGTGCAAGCTTTTAAAGCCAGTGGCCCTGGAGGGCAGCACGTAAACACGACCCAAAGTGGGGTCCGCCTTATCCACATACCCACAGGCATCCGCGTAAGTTCCCAAAAAGAGAGAAGTCAGTACCTTAACAAAAAAAACTGCTTAGAAAAGCTAGCTAAGCGGCTCGCAGAGAGAAACAAGAAGGGGAAAAAAAGGGTTCCGACGACAAAGTCACGGGGAATAAGAGAGAAAGAACTTCAGCAAAAGCACGCCCATTCAGAGAAAAAGCGGCTTCGCAGGCCGATTGGAGACAAATAGTTTATTTATTCCTTTCATTTTGTAAGTGCTTTCGAATGAGAAGAGCAACGGCAATGAGCACAATTAAGCTGATAATGCACATCATACCAGCTGGCATAAACTTCATGGTGACCATGAAGCGATAGGTAAAAAAGGCATCGAGGAGCAAGGTGAGGACGATCCCCATATAGGCGGGGAAGAGCTTGTCTCTAAGGGTACCGATACCGCAGAGGAGTAAAAGGACTCCAAAGACTGTTCCCATCACAAGAGAAAGGGTACTTGCAGCTTTGACCTGCCCCATAACCCCACCAATAAAAATAAAAATTGCAAATAGAATTAGGATCCAACCGGCTGTTTTCATCTCTCTCTCCGTAGAAATCTAAAAACGGTTTGTATACCAGAAGTGGGTTTTAAGGTATACTAATGGGCCATGAAGACAAGAATTTTTTCTGAATCTGAGATCGATCAGGCGGCGCACGTTCTGCGCAATGGTGGACTCATCGCTTTTCCCACAGAGACGGTTTATGGCCTAGGTGCTCCTCTATTTTCTCCTTCGAGCATCGAGGCCATTTTTCGGGTGAAAAAGCGCCCCCAAGACAATCCGCTCATTGCCCACCTTAGCGATCTAAGCCAGGTTGAAGAGGTGGCTCGCAGCCTGCCAACAGCGTTTGACATCTTAGCAAAAGCGTTTTTCCCAGGCTCTCTTACGCTCGTTGTGGAAAAAGCCCCTAAAGTCCCATCGATTGCAAGTGGAGGGTTGAACACCATTGCCGTGAGGATCCCCGATCACCCTCTAGCTCAAAAGTTGATCGATGCTTTTGCCGCCCCTCTCGTTGCACCTTCTGCCAACCTATCTGGAAGACCAAGTAGTACGAGTCTTCAACACGTCCTCGAAGACTTTGATGAAAAGATCGAAGGAGTTCTCAATGGAGGAGATTGCGTGGTAGGCATCGAGTCCACCGTTGTCGATCTCGTCTCGTTTTCAAAGCCAACCCTTTTGCGCCCTGGCGGAGTTTCCAAGGAGGCGCTCGAAAAAGTTCTTGGCACTGAGGTTGCTCTATATACGGAGGGGCCTAAGAGCTCACCGGGGATGAGATATCGCCACTATGCCCCAAAAGTTCCCGTCCGTCTCTTCACCCAAAAAGAGTCGTTTCAAAGTCATCTCACCCAAGTATCTCATCCCCTGATTCTTTCTACCTCAACGTCTACGCCTTCTCACCTCCCTTTGGAAGCTAAAACTCTTTACAGGAATTTGCGCTTAGCCGATGAAAAAGGGTATGATGAAGTTGTTATTTACTGTGATCGCCAGCTCGACAGCGGCTTGCAAAACAGGCTAGAAAAGGTGGTAGAAAATGAAAGCAATTGTCCTGAATCAGTTTGGAGAAGCTGAGCATTTTCAAAAAGCAGACCTTCCCACTCCAAAAGTAGGGCGTACAGACGTTCGCATCAAAATCAAAGCGTGCGCTTTCAACCCGGTCGACTGCAAGATTCGGAAAGGGAAAATACCGGGAGATCTCCCCATGGTTTTGGGGATTGACTGCAGCGGAGTGGTCGATAGCGTTGGCGATCAGTGCCACGAGTTTTCCAAAGGGGACGAGGTAGTGGCTTTTGCCTTTGGTCCCTGTTCCAATGGCGCCTACGCAGAATATGTAAGCCTTCCAGCCCAGTTTGTTGTCCACAAACCAAAGAACCTCTCATTCACTGACGCAGCGGCTTTCCCTTTAACCTATTTGACCGCGTTTCAAGCGCTCATTGAAAAGGGTATTCTCCAAGAAAACCGCCCCTTTTTTATCGCTGGAGCCAGTGGGGGAGTGGGCTCAGCCGCCCTTGCTCTATCAAAATGCTATCGTGCAGGACCGGTTTTTACCCTATCTGGCAGTGAAAAAAGCAAAGAGTATCTACTCAGCCATTTCCACCTTCCGTCTGAGAACATCATCTCTTACGAGAGGTGGACTCAAGAAGAGCTAGAAGAATGCGTCATCGAGCGAAATCAAAAAGAGCGCTTCTACCTTGCGTTTGACTGTGTGGGAGGCAAGATGAAACAGCTTTGCTACTCAATATGCGATCTTGGCGGGCATCTTGTTTCCATCCTTCCAGAGAGTGAGGAGTTTGAGCTCTCTGTTTGGGGGCGAAAAAAAGAGTCAGCCTTCTCTCGAAGCGTATCGATCCATATGGTAAATTTGTTAAGCCGAGTCATCTATGGAAAAGAAAAAGACTGGATCGCGTATAAAGCGCAGCTCAAGCAGCTAGTTAAGCTCTTTGAGCAAGAAAACATGCTTGTTCCTCAAATCGAGATACTGGGGTCTTTATCTGTGGAGACGGTGCAAAAAGCGCACTGGCGTATGGAGCAAGGACACACCCAAGGCAAGCTTGTTATGAATCTCTAATTTTTTGTGCAATTCCAGCTTACAAAGATTGGAGTCTCCCTTTCGTATCCCAGAATGGAGACGGAAGCTGTTGAGAAGGAGAAGAGCTCGCCTTGTGTCACCCGTAGGTGGAGCCATTTTGCCCCAAGGCTGCGCAAAAAATGTCCACTAGAGAAGATGGCAACATCGCCAGAGATGGAGCGTACTTTTGAGAGAACATGTTCGGTTCGCGAGGAGACATCGCCAACAGATTCGCCATTAGGAGCTCCGTCGTGGAAGAGGTTCCACTTGTGGTTTGTCTCTTTGATTTCAGCAGTTGTTTTCCCTTCGTAGTCGCCATAATCCCACTCGTAGAGGTCCTCATCAATTTCAGCCACGTCGAGAAAGCCTGCAATTTTGCACGTTTGTTTAGCACGATCTAGTGGGCTGCAAAACACCTTTTTAAACTTGATTCCTGCAAGTTTTTCTTTGAGCCACTCGGCCTGTTTTTTTCCTTCATCAGTTAAGGGGATGTCAGTGAGTCCAGTGTGTTTTTTCGACTTCGACCATTCGGTCTGTCCATGGCGGATGAGATAGACTTTTTGGTGAAAACTCTTCATTCAATGTCCTTAGAGTGCTCGTAGATGAGCCATTTTACAAAGTTGTCAAGGTAGAGGGAAAGAGGGTAGGAGCAGGTTTCGTGGATCAAGTCCTGACTTGCATGCGGATAGCCTCCTGTCGTCCCTGGCCCGACGCACTCGACGGCAAAAGAAGGAGGCAGGAAGAGTTTCACAACAGCTTCTTGATAGCCAACAAAGGGCTGGGTGGAGATCACAAGACAGCTTCCAGGGTTTGGCTTTGCTTTTAGAAAATCGCGCACTGTACTTGCAGTATTGGGTCTACGAGAGGATCCTCCTGGGAAAAGCTCCTGCGGAGAGTCGATCACTTCCATAGGAGCTAATTTAGAGAGAGGGTGGGCATTGAAAAGATGGATAAAGAGATCGGTCTCATACTTTAGACCAAGAGGAAAGCTCTCTCTTTGAGGGTCTAGTACTCTCTCTCCCGTGAGGAGATAGATCTTCTTAAAGCGGACTCCTTTTTCCCACTCTTCATAAAGAAAGTTTAAGCGCCGCTCCATCGCCTTCCCTACAGCTCCAAGGACAAGGGCGTAGTCGTACTGGTCTTTGGTTGCATAGATCGGGTCGATGCACCCAAGGCGCTGGAGAATGGGAAGAGCTTTTTCTTTCATTTCTTCATAGCGCTGATCCAGCTCCCACCGTTCTTTCTTGGCTTGAAGCCATTGGCCTTGCAGCTTGAGGATGAGACGTTCGATGGAGAGGTCTGGATCGATCGAAAAGAGAGTTAAAAATTCTTTTGCATCTGGATTCAGCTCTCCCGAGTCGTCTTTGAGGGAAAGGGCAAATAGAGAGAAGGGGATAAGGAGAAAGCTCAGAAGTTTTTTCATATTGCTATCTTTGCAAAATTCAATAAAACTTGCAATTGTAGATCGATGATAAAAGTACTTCTTCCTCACACCCAGAAATTTGTTTGGATGACAATCAGCGAAGTTGAAAAAGCGATGCAGTTTCGATGGATTAGTCACCTCCATTTTCAAACGCCTCTCATAGAGCAGAAGGTGCAGACGCGTTCGTTTAGGGCTATTCGAAAGAAAGAGCTAGATATGCGCGAGAAGTGGCTTGGATTGCGCTTCCATCCCCATCTTACTAAGCCAAAACTTCCGCCTGTGAGTATCCGATGGATTGATGAGGAGTTTGGCTACGGGGTCTTTGCCGATCGCTACATTCCGGCACATGCGTTCATTGGAGAATATACCGGGACCATCCGCAAACGAATGCCTCGGATTGATAAGAACAATGATTATTGTTTTGAATACACTATCGGCGACTGGCTACGTAACCCATATATCATCGATGCAGAGAAAGAGGGGAACTTTACCCGGTTTATTAACCACAGCGACGACCCTAACCTGGAAACACGCTCTGTCTATGCCAATGGAGTGATGCACATCATCCTCATAACAACCACAGAGATCGAAAAGGGGGAGCAGCTTGGATATCACTATGGGGATTATTTCTGGAAAAAGCGGCGAGATGCAAAGGCTCTTCTAAATGCCTTAGAGTGAGTAAAAAAAGGCACCTCATTCGAGGTGCCTTTTTGGCTTTATTTGATCTTGAGAAGTTCCATCTCAAAGACGAGGGTGGAGTTGGGCTCGATTTGAGGACCATATCCATTTTCGCCGTAGGCGAGGTAGGAAGGAACGAAAATCTCCCACTTATCTCCAGTCTTCATGAGTTTAAGGGCCTCAGACCAACCGGGAATGACGCGGCTGACAGGAAACTCTTGGGGCTCATCCCGCTCGTAGGTGCTGTCAAAGACGGTTCCGTTGATGAGGGTTCCACGGTAGTGGACGGTGACGGTGTCGTGCATTGTAGGGTTTTTTCCATTGCCTTCTTTAAGCACTTTGTATTGAAGTCCACTCGAGAGCTCAACAATGCCTTCCTGGCTTTTATTGTCCTCTAAGAACTCTTCTCCTTCAGCTTTGTTTTTTGCAGCAATTTGCTCTACGAACACTTTTTGCTGCTCTTGAATTTGTTTTTGAAGAGCTTGAAGAATTTCTTTTATTTCTTCAGTTTTTAGAGCGGGGGTCCGCTCAGCCACTGCGTCGTTAAATCCTTTTTTTAGAAGATCTTGATCGATGTCGCCAAACTGTCCCTTGATGTTCTTTCCCGCTTCAAGGCCGATGCAATAGCTGACCTTTTCTCGATTGGTATCCATATGAAAGCTCCTTTTCGGTGAGTTTTAGTATTGGACTCTGTTATACTACTGTCATGGAAATTAAATCTTCTAAAAAAATCACTCTACTCTCTCTCTTAGAGGAGCTTTCGCCTGATAGCTCCAAAAATACCCTTCGTGGATGGCTCGAGAAAGGGCGTGTTACCGTTGATGGGAAAAGGGCTAAATTCGCCAAACAGACGGTCGAGGGGGGGCAACTGGTTAAAGTAGGTGACAAGAAAAAATTTCTCCATCGTGGTCTAAAAATTGTTTATGAAGATGAGCACATTGTCGTTGTTGACAAACCTGCTGGCCTATTAACGGTTGCTACCGATAAGGAGACCGATTTAACGGTACATGCGATCTTAAAGCGCCGCTTCAACAATCGCCCCGTCTATCCCGTTCATCGACTCGATCGAGAAACCTCAGGTCTTTTAGTCTTTGCGTATACTGAAAAGGCAAGAGAAGATTTAAAGGGGCAGCTGTTTCGAAGAACAATGGGTCGAGAGTATCGCGCTCTTGTTCATGGCGATCCAGGTAAAGGGGTTTGGAAGGACTATCTTTGGGAGAATATCCGCCTCTATATCGAGATCTCAAATCCCAAGGCTGGAAAGCTGGCGATTACGCATTATCAGGTTCTGCAGAAAAGAGGAGATCGCTCTTTGGTGAAATTCAAGCTCGAAACGGGGCGGAAACACCAGATTCGAGTCCAGGCAGCCAATGCAGGGTATCCTCTTGTCGGGGATAACAAGTATGGAAATGCTGAAGATGGGCGTCTATTTCTACATGCGGCACATCTCAAGCTGCAGCATCCCGCTAGTGGCAAATCAATGTCTTGGAATTCTCCTGTCTACTGGTAAACAGTGTTGTGTCCGCCACAGACCTGAGCTGAGCGATTCATAAGAAGGGTGTCTGCAATCACAAGTGCGCCCATTGCTTCCACGACGGGAACGGCTCGAATGGCCACGCAAGGGTCGTGTCTTGACCCCTCAGGTAAGGTGAGCGTTTTCTTTTCTTTCTTCTCGTTGAGTGTTTCTTGAGATTTTTGGATCGAAGAAGAGGGTTTAAAAGCAGCTCGCATGACAAGAGGCATTCCGTTGGAAATCCCTGCCTGGATTCCTCCTCCATGGTTTGTCTTGGTGATCACTTTGCCTTCAATGCTCTTTTCAAAAAGGTCGTTATGAAAGGAACCTTTCATTTCTGCACTGGCAAAGCCACTTCCAATTTCTACCCCTTTGCAAGCAGGGACGCTCATTAGAGCCTTTGCTAGGTTGGCGTCGATCCGTTCATAGACAGGATCGCCGAGGCCTACGGGAAGCCCTTCTCCACGCAGCTCAACGACTCCACCAAGGGAATCCCCTTCAGCTTTCACCTGCTCAAGAGCTAGGAGCATCTCCCTTGTAGCTTCTTCATCAGGGCAAAACAGGGGGCTTTCTAATGCTTTTTCACGCAAAGAATCCACCTCTTCATCGCCGAGATCTCCAATCGAAATGTTTCCAATTTGAGAGATGTAAGCTGCAAGCTCGATTCCAAAGGACATGATCAATTTTTTCGCAATCGCTCCTGCAGCCACGCGACAAGCCGTTTCTCTTCCAGAAGCGCGTCCACCTCCTCGATGGTCGAAAACCCCATACTTTTCTTTGTAAGTGTAGTTTGCATGTCCAGGGCGCAAAAGGTCTTTGATCGGCTCGTATTTTGCTGAATCTTGATCTAGGTTGGGAATCACAATGGAAATTGGCGCGCCTGTTGTATGTCCCTCAAACACCCCTGAATAGATTTCGGCCCGATCGGGTTCTTTCCTAGGGGAAACAAAAGAGTTCCTTCCGGGGGATCGATAGGATAGCTCAAGAGAGACTTCTTCTTCTGTAATCGGAAGACCCGCAGGGCATCCATCGATGACAACACCTACGGCTTTGCCGTGGGACTCTCCCCAGGTAGTGATCCGAAAAATTCTGCCAAATTGATTACTTGCCATAACTGTTGGAGATTGTATAAAAAAAAAGAACCACTACGCAATCATTTTTTTCTTTGGTAAAAAACACCTTACATCATATAAAGACTGCCAATATTCAAATCGAAGTTTCAAATTATTGAAATTAAAAATTTAATTAATGAGGTGAAAATGCATATTTTTAATCGATTAAACAATTCCTATAATAAAATGGTAGGTGTGACTTTTAAGCAAAGTATACCAAAAGAAGGGGATGAATGTGCAGTATGTACCGCTGAAGCCACTGGGAATGAGAGGTCTAGATGGAAGGGACATGGCGCTCATCACTTTCATGAAAATTGTATTGACCCATGGCTTAACCAACAAGGAGTGAATGCAACATGTCCGACTTGCAGATTGCCAGCCGTCTCATTGAAAAGACGGGTTTGGAGTATGTTAGAGTCGGATGTAAAGAGAGTCAGCCTGGGCGCTCTGCTGGGCGCCGTAACGCTCCTCCCGATTCCACACACATACGAAGGGTTTAGACTCCTAGGAGTCTCTGCAGCAGTTGCGATCGCTGGCCTTTGGAGACAACAAAATACTTCTTTAGAACTAGGAGCAGTATCGTTTGCTTGGGCAGTCCTTCGGGGAGCAAATACATGTACAGCTCTGAGCATGGGTTTGATCGCTACTCAGACATTACAGCAATTGAAAAAGAATCAGTTTTCTTCTTTTTTCCCATTTAAATTTTGGTTAGACATCTTTGCTTTTTGCAAAAGAGGTGACTCTTTAAATTCTTTTGGAGTACCTGCGGTTGCGCTACCTGTAGTGAGTTACTGTCTAATCAATGCTTTTGATCAAAGTCATCTCCTTATTCAGATATTTAACAGAGCAAAAGAGGCGATTTTTTCATAGATTTGGATCCTTTGCTCGTAGATTTTTTCAAAAGATCGTTCAAGGTCATTGGGGTCTAAAAAAGTAGGGTAGGGAGGTTTAAAAAGGCGCTGCTTTAAAGTCATGACGGGGCAGGTAAGGTGGATCATGTGTCCAAGCTCTAGGAGCTTCTCCACATTTTTTGGGCGAAGGACGCTCCCCCCTCCAACGGAGATGATGAGTCTATCTCCCCAAAGATTTTCAATCACGCGGCTCTCTTCTCCCCGGAACGCTTCTACACCATTTTGGAGGGTGAAGTCGCGTGGGGACAGGCCCGACGCTTCTTCGATGATTTGATCTGTGTCAATAAAAGTGCGGTTAAGAGATTTTGCCAGCTTCCTGCCAAAAGTGGTTTTTCCCACTCCTTTAAACCCGAAGAGGATCCAATTCAATGTCAGCTCCTATTTCTTTGATAAACTGTGGATAGGTCTTTTGGATGCACTCGGCTCCAGACAGATACGAGCTTCCCTTAGCGCCTAGAGCTGCTACGATGAGGCTCATCGCAACCCGATGATCACCATGAGACTGTAAGTTCGCTCCAAGAAGATCACTTCTCTGCACGATGAGTCCATCTTCTTGCTCTTCAATAGTTGCTCCCATCTTTTTAAGCTCATTTGCCATCACTCTAATCCGGTCCGACTCTTTTTTGCGAGCGATGGCTCCGTTGTACAAGGTGGTTTTCCCTTTTGCAAAGCAGCCTATAACGGCCAAAATGGGGAAGGCATCAATGGCCTGGTTGAGGTCGATCTCTATGCCTTGGAGCTGAGGTGAGGGCTCCACCAAAAGATGCTTATCTTGCCACTCAATATTTGCTCCCATCCCTTGGAGGAGTTCAATTACGACTTTGTCTTTTTGGATATCGGAAGGGTCGAGTCCTTCAACGAGGAGTCTAGATTCAGTGACAAGAGCAGCCGCAATGGGAAAGAGGGCGCTGCTAAAGTCTCCAGGTACACGATAGGAAAACCCATCGTAGGAGAGACCTCCCTCAATTCGATAGTGTCTATAGTCTGTGTGCTCGATGCTAGCTCCAAGCCTTGAGAGCCAACTTAAAGAGAGGTCGATCCACCCCTCTTCTTTTGGATCATCGACAAAGACTTCACTCTTTCCGTCTAAAAAAGAGAGTATGTTTAAAAGAGCAGAGACGGGCTGCGAGTCGGAGCCATCGAGTCTGCACTTTCCAGGCTTGATAGGGCCTTTGACTAGTATTGGAGCCTGTCCATCTCCTCGTGCAGTTTTTGCAAAGGCTCCCAGTTGCGTTAGAGCTCCTAAAAGCGGCTCAATGGGCCGAAGGGTGCGGATCGATCGATCGCCGGTGATGATCGTATAACTGGGGAGGACAGCTCCAGCTGCTGCTAGGAACCGATAAACAATCCCCGAGTTTTCGGCATCGATCACATCTAAAGCGGGGTGAAAACCTCCTTCCACTTCAATCGAGTTGGCTTTTATTTCAGAGACGGCTCCAAATTGATGGATCGCTTGGATCATTGCATCTGCATCTTTTGACAGAAGAGGGGAGTGGATCACACTTTTTCCCCTGCCAAGCATCCCAAAAAAGAGCGCACGCAGGGTGTGGGATTTTGAAGTGGGGATTTTCATTCTGGATGAAATCGCGCTGGGAGTGATGCGAAGGTCAACCATGGCTTTTTAGGAAGTTTTTGTGGATCCAAATAAGAGTTTCATCGATGAGAGAAAAGTCGACTTGCGTGCAATATTCTCCGTTGAAGGCAGCGACGCGACCGATCCCTTCGATAAGGACCATGCGAGGGATGGACCCTTGTGATTTTTTATCGATGGAAAGGGCTTTGACAAGAGCATCAAAGCTAATCTCTTTTGTGATTTCTAATGGAATATGAAAGAGGCGAAATGCCTTCTCAATATTGAGTCTTGTATTCGACCCTAAAAGTCCCATCTTCTCGCTGATATAGCAAGCGGCTAGGATGCCAATAGCAACTGCCTGCCCATGGGGAATTTTGTACTCTTCAAATTGCTCAATCGCGTGCCCGATCGTATGCCCAAAGTTGAGTATGCGCCGCTCTCCCCTTTTTTCAAAAGGGTCCCGCTCTACCACCTCCTTTTTGATTTGGATTCCCTCAAAAATCTGGTCCATAATGAAAGGAAGGTCTTGCGCATTCCAAAGATCAATTTGAGAGTTCATGCTTTCAAAAAGGGAAGGGGAGGCAATGAGCGCTGCTTTGAGAAGTTCAACGACGCCGTTTGTCCATTCATGTTTTGGAAGGGTCGATAAAAACGAGCCGTCTATGATCACCTCTTCTGGCGGATAGAAGCTGCCGATCATATTTTTCCCAAAGGGGGTATTGATCCCTGTTTTCCCGCCAATAGCGGCATCGACCATCCCCAGCAGCGTTGTGGGCACAAAAATGACAGGCACCCCGCGGCAGTAATTCGAAGCAAGAAAGCCTGTGAGGTCGGTGACCACCCCTCCTCCAAGGCCGATGAGCAAAGAATCTCGCCCAAATTGGTGAGAAAGAAGATGGTCTTCGAGCATCTCTTTGGTCTTTCGATTCTTCTGAGCTTCTCCCTCGGGAAAAGAAAACACCTTTAGATCGAGCTTCTCTAAAACAGGGCCATAGCGCTTTTCAATCTGTGTATCGGTAATCAGTGCTACTTTTCTATCGGTCTCATCGAGCATCCTAGGGATGTGCTTAGACAAAGCAAAATCGATGCCAAAGTGGATCTGGGTTGTATGGGAGGGGTGAGAGACTTTCAGTTTGATTTGTTTATCCATTGAGTCCTATCATACTTAAGGAAATAGATACTTGCAAAAACATGTTGATAGCAGCGATTACAGGGCCCGATTTATCTTCCGCTGAGCGGCAAATTAAGCTAGCCAATGAGCTTTGCGATGGTGCAGAGCTACGGCTCGACCTAATTGATAAGGATGTCAATGTACAAGAATTGATAAAGCAGATTGAGGGGGTCAGTGTTCTTACATCAGATAACCCTACAGAAGAGCTCTTTGGCTTAGAGCCGAACTACTTGACCCTTCCTTGGGATCACCCTTTTTTACCAGTCAAGACTAAAACAAAAACCATCCGCGCCTACCACAACTTTGATAAGACCCCTGAAAACCTCGACGAAATCTTAAGCAGAATGCCTGCTGCAGACATTTACAAAATGGTAACTTTTGCTGGCTCAATCCTTGATGCGATGAGAATGCTTCTGTTTGCCAAAAAGCGCACTGACCTGATTGGCCTTTGTATGGGGGAAGTGGGGGAGATCACTCGAATTTTATCTCCGCTAGTGGATAACCCTTTAAACTTCTGTGCAGTTGAAGAAAGAGCAGCCCCTGGCCAGCTCTTTGCTCAGGAGCTCAATACTGTCTACCATTACCGATCTCTCTCCTCAAAGACCGTCCCCTATGGTCTAATCGGTGACCCGATTGTCCAAAGCCCAAGTCACCACACTCACAACCGGTTTTTTAGAGAAAACGGGGATGACGCGGTCTACGTAAAGATGCGAGTGGAAAAAGAAGACCTTCCCGGATTTATTCCTCTGGCGGCAGAGTTTGGGTTCAAAGGTTTAAGTGTCACGATTCCACATAAAGAGGCCGTTTGCCAGTTTGTGGATGCTTTTCAAGGAGTTGCTAAAGAGATTGGAGCGGTGAACACACTTACCTTTCAAGATGACCAAATCTATGGAGCCAATACGGATGCCAAAGCCGCTTTAGATGTTTTGGAAGAAGAGGGGAGCGTCAAAGGAAAATGCGTTGTGATCGTGGGAGCGGGAGGAGCTGCAAGAGCAATTGCTTATGAAGCAGTGAAGCGTGGGGCTCTAGTTACTATCGCCAATCGGACAGCTCATAAAGCTGAGGAGCTAGCAAAAAAGTTAGGGTGCAGCTGGTCCACCCTAGATGAAATTCCTAAGTGTGATCTAGTCGTGAATACTACTTCTGTCGCAAATTTGTCGGATTCTGTCAAAACCAGTTGCTTATCATCGGTGGTAATTGGAAGCGAGAGTCTTTTTGGGATGAGGATGTTTTCAGATCAGGCTCTAGGTCAGTTTGGCCTGTGGGGCTTAATGCCGATCCTGCCGGCAGCAAGGGTGTACATCTATTGAAGATATATTTTATTGCAAAAAAATTGGAAAAAAATAATCAGTATTTTATATTATTTATCTTTTTTTAATTATTTTAAAAACCGTGCTTTAAACCATATTAAATAATAAAAAAACAGAGATAGATAGCTCTGTTTTCATAAATGACTGACTGTAAAAATGGTGCCTTCTAATCGAAGACCTTCTTAGTGAGAATCCGCTTTTCCCCTTCGGTGCGAGCAACGAGAGTGGCGCAGCAGCTGTCACTGAATACGTTGGTAGTGGTACGGAACATGTCGAGGATTCGGTCGACGGCAAGTAAAAGCCCAATCCCTTCTGCGGGCAGTCCCATGAGCTTGAGGATGATGATGATGACGACAAGGCTTCCAGCGGGCACCCCGGCGACGCCCATCGAGGCGAGGAGGGTAAAGATGGTAAAGGCGAGCTGGGTTGTGAAGGAAAGCTCGAGACCAAAGGCCTGGGCAATGAATAGGGCGCCCATCCCCTCATAGAGGGCAGAGCCCGAGAGGTTGATCGAGGTTCCAAGTGGGATGACCAGGGAGCAGATTCGATTGGATACACCGGCTCTTTTCTCCATGCAGTCAAGAGTGATAGGCAATGAAGCCGCAGAGGAGCTTGTGGAGAAGGCTGTGATAAGAGCAGGTGCCATTGCTCGAAACTGGTTGACTGGACTTACCTTCGCTACAAAACGAAGGAGAAGGGGGAGGCCAATGAACACAAAAATTCCAAGTCCGACGAGGACGGTCACAAAAAAGACTCCAACAGACTTAAGAGACTCAAGTCCTATTTCAGCAAAAACTTTAGCAACAAGGCAGAAGACCCCAAGAGGTAGGAAACGCATAATGATGTGGGTGATATGAATCATCGCATCAAAAATGCCTGTCCAAAATTGCATATGGGTGGCTGCAGATTTTTCCGAGATTTTCGTGATCGCATAGCCAAAAAGAAGGCTAAAAAAGATGAGCCCTAGCATATTCCCTTTAGCAAGAGCATCGAGAATATTGGGTGGAATGATATCGAGGATGAGCGCAATAAAGGCGGCATTAGCTCCGTGCCCAATGTTCTCCTTAAGAGCTGATAAATGCTCTGGGTCCATCATGACCGAGGTGTTAAAATTGATTCCTACGCCTGGTTGTATCAGATTGACTAAAGTGACTCCGATTAAAATAGCGATTAGATTAGTAAGGGCATAAAAACCAAAGGTTTTAAGTCCAAGTCTTCCGAACTTTGCTTCACTCCCAATACGTGCGACTCCTGTGATGATTGAAGTAGAAACAAGAGGAACAACGATCAAAGTGAGGGAGTTAATGAATAGTTTTCCAAGGATGTCAAACAGAGCAAACAGAGAAAGTCCGAAAATAGTGGTCTCTTTATTTGTAATTGCACCGACAAAAATCGCAAGTACAATTGCGATGAGAACCGACCATGGTTTTTTCCGTTTTTTCTGTGGCATAGAAACTCCTTGTATTCATTACACAAATTCCATCCCTTATGACAGCATTGATCTTTTCTTTCAAGCCGTATTTGCCATATGTGCTCTCCCGTTGTATCAAAGCGCAGGTTGCATACTAGATTTTAACATTTTCTAATTTGAAAATTTTCTTGTGACACGATATAGGTTAGACAAAAGTTATTTGGAGCAGATTATGGGCAAGACCGCAACGCATAAAATCATTGAAAAGCACCTACTTTCTGGAGAGATGGTTCCTGGAGAAGAGATTGGCTTAAGGATAGATCAGACGCTCATGCAAGATGCAACAGGCACGATGGTGATGCTTGAGCTTGAAGCAATGGGCACAAAGAAAGCGAAGACAAAAGTATCTGCTCAATATGTGGATCACAATATCCTTCAGACCGATTTTAAAAATGCAGACGATCACGTGTTTTTGCAAAGTGCTTGCCGGAAATTTGGAATCTGGTTTTCCCGCCCTGGAAATGGAGTGAGTCATCCTGTCCACATGGAAAATTTTGGAAAACCTGGAGAGATTCTTCTTGGGTCTGATAGTCATACATGTGCTGGAGGCTCTATTGGAACGTTAGCTATGGGTGCAGGAGGACTTGAAGTGGCCTTGGCGACCATTGGAGAGCCATTTTACGTGAAAATGCCTCAAGTGATGGGTGTAAAAATCACAGGAAAGCTTCCCGACTGGGTAAGTGCAAAAGACGTGATATTGGAGATGCTACGCCGCCACGATGTCGATGGGGGAGTAGGGAAGGTAATCGAGTACTATGGGCCTGGACTTGCTAATTTGACTGCAATGGACAGGCACGTGATTGCCAATATGGGAGCTGAGCTTGGTGCTACAGGGACTGTGTTCCCTTCCGATGAGATAACTCGAGAGTTTTTGCGAATGCAAAATCGTGAACAAGATTGGAGTGAACTTAAAGCCGATGAGGATGCAACGTATGATCTTCACGATGAGATTGACCTTTCAACATTAGAGCCGCTCATTGCCACCCCTACAAGTCCTGGAAACGTCGTGCCTGTGTCTCAAGTGGCAGGCAAGCCAGTCTTCCAGACAATGGTGGGCTCCTCTGCAAATCCAGGCAAGCGGGACTTTGCCATTGCTGCGATGATCGTGGATAATCTGAAAATTCATGAAAGAGTTTCTTTTGATGTGATCCCTTCTTCGCGCCAGATCCTTCAAAACCTCTCCCATATGGGCTATTTAGAAAAACTCATTTCTGCAGGGGCTAGGATCCACCAGGCTGGCTGTAATGGATGTATCGGAATGGGACAAGCGCCACCAACAGGCAAGATCTCTCTACGCACCGTTCCTAGAAACTTTCCTGGCCGCTCAGGAACCAAAGGAGACCAGGTGTATCTCTGCAGTCCTGAGACTGCAGCAGCATCGGCCATTAAGGGAGTGATCACCGACCCACGCACCCTAGATATGCCTTACCCAAAATACGAAGAGCCAAAAACTCTGCTTCTCAATCCCGATGCTTTGATTCCACCTCCAGAGAATGGAGAAAAGCACGAGCTGGAGATGGGCCCCAACATCAAACCTCTGCCAAAATTTGGTCCCCTCGAAGATCAGATTGAAGGGCCTGTCCTTCTCAAAATGGGAGATAACGTCTCTACAGACGAAATTCTGCCAGCTGGGACAAAAGTGCTTCCGTTCAGAAGCAACATTCCCGAAATCAGCAAATTTACCTTTGCTGAGATCGATGAACATTTCTACGATCGGGCAATGCCTTTTCAGAAGATCGGCTGCCTTGTGATCGGTGGGAAAAACTATGGCCAAGGCTCTTCTCGTGAGCATGCGGCGATCACTCCACGCTACCTTGGAGTTCAAGCTGTTATTGCGAAAGGCTATGCTCGGATCCACCGAAAGAACTTGATCAACTTTGGGATTCTGCCTCTTCTTTTTGAGGGGGATAGCGACTACGATGCGATCGATCAAGAAGACGTTCTTTTCATTGACAATGTCCACGAGCAGGTGAAAGCGGGCGGCCCAATTAAAGTGCAAAATAAGACCAAAAACACCACTTTTGAGACAAAAAATAATTTGAGTGAGAAAGAGACCGAAGAGGTGCTTGCAGGTGGACTCATCAATGTCTTCTTGAAAAAGCACTCAATATAGATTTTTTGACCGTATTTATTTATTTCTTATTTCGTTTTCAGCGTAATTATAAATTTAAATATTTACAATTTAGAATTTTTAGCAATTAAACTACCAATTATTCTCTGTTTTTAATACAATATTAATCATACGTTAATATTAATAAGGGAATATTCATATGTTGCCACCATTAACTAGCCACGCTTCTAAGGTGCCCGAAGAGTCCGAGGCTCAGCAGGGCCCTCAGCCTCAGCAAGAGGGTGGTTGGAGTTTGATCGATACTATCTCCTCCATTTTTTGGGCGATTATTTCATTCTTATTCACCTGTTGCTCTCGAAGTGGAAGGTCTGAATCTATGTTACCTACGGACTCGTACCAGACAGCGGAAAGACTGCCACAGCCTCATGAAAGAACCGTTGAACAGAGGCCGCAAAGTCCTCCAATGGCTGAAGAACCACTTTACGTTGGTATAGTATATAAGGAAAAGAGTCCTGGCCAGGACGATGATCAGCTAAACCAAGAGCCTAAATTGTTTACTCAAGAAAATAACCCTTATTCAAGTATTGATACATTTATTTCTGAGATATCTTCAGTAAACCAAATTATACTTCCAGTAGACCAAAGTATACCTCAACCTAAGGAACGTCGAAAACAACAGAACCCTCCTACCTTTGGTAAAAATGTCATAGCGGATGATGTAGATCGAACCAAAACATTTCCTCCGGCATCGCAAGCTTATAGTAGTGAATATTTAGATAAATTCGTGGGGTTGAACTTTGATCAGCGAAAGTATTTTTTCGATCACCCACATCTTAGTTTTGATCAAGTCATAGCGCAGACAACTGGTTCTGTGGAGACAGATAGCTATCAAAAGACGACAGGTGAGCCGATCAATCCTTTTGCTCTCCCGTTTGATGAATCTGAAAAAGATGACGAAGTTGATATTCTACAACCTATACAATCTTCAGCTCGTTTCGACGATACCCCAGATACTCAAAAGCCAACAACTCAACAGAAATTGGATGAAGCGTTTAAAAAAGGGAAAGTTTGGTTTTCAGTAAAGTGCAACGCAGCTCACCAGTTATTGAGTGCTGGGTTCACATCGGTACAAGCGTGCCGAAAGTGATCCTTGCTTAAAGAGGTCGAGCAGCTCTTTTAGGTTCCCTTTTTCCTCTACCTTAAACAGTCCATAGGCTGGATCCCATATTACCATTTCTCCCTGCTCTTTGATCAAAGAAACCGCGTGCTTATCATTCTTGACGTAGTAGGCGCCATCTGGAAGAGAATGGATTTTTTGTTTCAAGCTCTCTTCTTCTAAACTAACTTCCCATCCGGTATATGCTAGTTCGAGAAGCTCTGCTTCATTGCCATATAGAGCCTGTAGCACAGCAGCTTGTCTAGGTTGTCCCTCGACAAACTGAGCCGCAACAGCAACAGCTCCAGCTCTCAAGGGCACATTGAGGGAGCTCTTGGATTTCAGTTAGAGGAAGTTAAACCAACTCACCCCACCGTGGCAAAGGCCACTATCGACCTGTGAGAAATCCACCTCTTTCAACTGATAGTGGAGGCTTTCTTTTAGGATGGGTAGGGGCAACTTCTCTTTAGGGATTGGATCCAGGGTATAGAGGTCACATGAATCCATTCGGTGATCGTTGAAAGAGGGAATGAGAAACTGCTTCCCATACCAAAGCTGAAGGTATACGCCCTCTATATCTCGCATCAGGTGGCCGCTATAAAGAATGAGCCTTTTAGATAATGAGGGGACACAAGGACACATCGAGCCAATGACATAACAAAACAAAGCGGTGATGGCAAAAAGGGGAGAAGTGACAACTACCCAAGTAACCATCCACCGACTGTAATAAGGCTCATCACTTTTGGCCTTTACTCCTGCTAAGTCTTTTATTTTAGCAAGGGCTTTTTCTCCACTGAAGAAACCTTTAAGCCGATCCATGTCCCCGAGCATTGAAGGGGAGAAAGTGGCTACGCTATAGCTCATAAAGCCTCTTCCAAGGTCTCTGTATTTTCAGCACCAAGGCTCTCAAAATGCTCAAAATAAATGGACGAGAAAGGGCTTTCCCTCATGTAGTGCTTTTCAATGATGTGGTCAAATAAAGCACCAGCCCCTCCCTTCAAGAGTCCAATGTTGGGATTCCAGAAAAATCCATCGTTTTCACCTGTTTTGCAAAAAACCAGAGAGTGTTGATAAGCGCCTACGCGGTAGATCCCATTAGGGAGGTTCTCTATTTTTGCTCTCGCTTGTGCTCTTTCAAGGTCAAGATCAAAAAGAGATGCATCATGCTCCGTAGCTTTTTCCATCTTTAACCCTAAATAACGGGGGGCTATAAATAACTCCTGAAGCAGGGCTCCTTCTCCAGGCACCCCGGATGTGAACTCTTCTGCGACCGCTTTTAGAGTTTCTTCCTCGGAAGCAAACCCGCCCTGCGTCTTTAGATAGAGATGAATGAACCATTGCGATGCACCTCGACAGCTACCTCCACCTTGGTAGAAATTCAAAGCATCTAACCCTTTACTCACTATGGCTTGATGGCAAGCCGATTTGTACAGCTCGTCGACAGTCTTTTTCCCATTGGGAACTTCTCTAAACCGCTGAAGGTCTTCCATTGCTTTCTTAAGCCCATTTTCCTTGTAGTTTTGAAGAAAATGCTCTCGGGTCTCACTCTTCTTTTCTTCAGAAAGATGAGGAGCTTCTAAGGTATGAAAGAATTCGTGAAATAGCTTTTCAAATCCTTGTTTTAGATTCTCCGACTTAAGAGTCATTTCCCGAACGCTCTCGTCTCTTATTTTCTCTACAGGGAGGGGAGCTGAAGCATACAGATCCCAGCTCGAAAGTTGATGCTCATTCTGAGAGGGAACAAGCAGACGATTCCCATACGTATTTTGAGACTGAAGGTGCTTGTAGTCTACCACGAGCCTTTTGGACAAAACTTCCAAGCATCGGTAGCAAGTTTCAAGACAGAGGTAGTAGCTTAAGTTGGCAAGAGTCTGGCAAACACAAGAAGTAATGAACACTAAGGGGTACGAGACGTAAATCCAGACTACCTGCCATCTGCCGAAATAGAGCTCGTCACTCTTTGGCTTTCGCTGCTGAATGCGCTCGATCGATTCTTCACCCGATAAATATCGATGAAGAAGGGTAGGGCTTTGCAGCACCTCTGTGGAAAAACTTATGCTCATACTCGGAGAGAGTATACACAAGAACTTATTTTTTTCTTGGCATATGAAAATTTGAAAGCCAGTTATTCAAAAGAAAACTAGCCGTTGAGACGATGATCCCGCCCCAAAAAGCTCCCCAAAAATCAGTGATATGAACCCCGTATGAGACCAGGCTAGCTACCCAGAACAGGAGGACGTTGATGAGGAGAACGAAAATTCCCAGCGTCATCACCGTCAAGGGGAAAGAGGCGACGATGAGAAGAGGAGCAATAAAACTATTGAGAAGAGCCACGACGAGCGCAAATAGAAGGGCGTCTGGGAAATTGGGGACATCGAGCCCAGGAAGGATATGGGCCAAACCTAAAATAATGACTGAGAGGATGAGGACTCTAATGATGAATTTCAACATATTTGTATTGTCACCTATCCCCAAAAATTTCTTCAACCCTTTACTTCATATTTGTTTCGATTTATAATTTTGTGATAATTTAGGTTTATTATGAAAATGACAATTAGAAATATATTTAATTTTTGCTTTATTATTACAGCGCTAACTGGGATGTTTTTTTTAGGGACCCAGTATCAGGTAGATCAGCTTCCTGTTAAACGGGAAGAGGCATTCACGCAAAACGTAGTTTCCGTAAAGGCGAAGGTGCTGAGCCAAAAAGAGACGCAGTTTTACCTAAAAAAAGATCTTCATAGCCATGGGTACCAGCCGATTTGGATAACGATTCAAAACGACACGGAAAAAAGCTATCTTTTGTCTGAGGACGGGGTTGACCTGCCCAATTCAAGCTCAAGCCAAGTGGCCATGAGAGTGTCAGCAAGCTCGATTCCTCGCTCCATTGCGCTGAAGGTAGCGGGTTTTTTCTTTTGGCCCTTCATGATTCCATCGGCGATTGATGGTATTTTAACCTTCCATTCCCACCTTAATATGCGCTCAAGCTTTTACGCTAAATCGATCAAAGAGATCGATGAAGAGGTACTTCCCCACTCAATCGTGCACAGAGTTCTCTTTGTCGGGCACGATCAAAAGATCGATTCCTTCACCGTCTATCTGAAAGAGAGCAGCGGAAAAAAATATCTTCCCTTACCCATTACATTGAATTCCTAAATCCCCTAATGTGAGGGGATGGAACGAAGAGCAGCTGGTCTCAATATCCCCCTCTTTTCGCTTCGCTCAAAAAGCGGGTGCGGTATAGGAGAGTTTAACGATCTTATCTCACTCATCGACTGGGCGAAAAAGGCAGGGCTCAAAATCATCCAGCTTTTGCCCATCAATGACACGTCTATGTCAGGGACTGACTCCGATAGCTACCCCTATTCGATTTTGAGCGCATTTGCTCTCCACCCCATCTATATCCACCTTCAAGAGTTGGCCCCAGACCTTAAAGAGGAGATCGACGATGCGGACCATGAGCTCAATCGTCCTACGCTTCACTACGAGGATGTCTACCAGACGAAGAAAGCCTTTTTGAAGATGATCTTCCAGATGCGCGGAGAAAAAGACCTTGCTTCGAAAGAGTTTCAGCAGTTTTTCAAGCGCCATCAAGAGCACCTCAAGCCCTATGCTGCCTTTTGCTTCTTGCGCGAGCGTCATCAAACAACCAACTTCCGCAAATGGGGCAAAGACGCAAAATATAGCCCGATCCTCGTAGAGATGATCTGCCAAGAAGAAGACGTCTCCTTCTACTACTTTACCCAGTACCATCTTCATCGCCAGCTCAAGCAAGCCGTCTCATACGCGAAAAAACAAGGGGTTCTTCTGAAAGGTGACTTCCCCATGGGGGTTGATCCAAACAGCGTGGAAGCGTGGCGATTTCCAGACTATTTCAGGTGGCACATGTCGATGGGTGCTCCTCCCGATTTCTACAACAAGCATGGTCAAAACTGGGGCTTTCCGCCCTACGACTGGGAGGAGATTAAGGAAGAGGGCTTTTACTATCTCAAAACCAGGCTCAAATGGATGGAGCAATACTTTGATATTGTCCGCCTTGACCATGTGCTTGGCTATTTCCGCCTTTGGGAGATACCGGTAAGCGAAGTGAGAGGATTGATGGGCACCTTCTTCCCAGCGCTTGGCTATACAGAAGAAGAGCTCAAATTAGCTGGGCTTACCGATATCAAACGACTCATCACTCCTTACAAAGCCGATCTCCCCAAAAAATTTAAAACCGAGGCTGAGGCAAAGAAAAAAGGGTATGAGGAGTACTATCCCTTCTTAGAAAACGTCTTATTCTTCAAAGACCAAGACGGAAATGGGACCTATCATCCTCGCATCGACGTAGCGTCCACCGGCTCCTTTAAGGCACTCCCTCCCGAAACGCAAACAATCGTCCAAGAGCTCTTTGAAGACTACTACCTCAAAAGGCAAGATCCTCTTTGGGAAAAAAAGGGCTTGGAGAAGCTCAAAGTGATGCAAAGAGCCACCAAGATGAAAATCTGCGCTGAAGACATCGGCGTTGTCCCTGCATGCGTTGGAAAAGTGCTTAAAGAGCTGAAAATTCCCAGCCTCTGTGTCCAACGGATGCCCACGAATTTCGAGGTCGATTTTGAAGACCCCAGCAAGTTCCCAAGACAGTGCGTCTGCACCCCTTCTAATCACGATACAGCGACTCTTCGAGAATGGTGGGAAGAAGACCCCAAAAAAACAAGCAAGTACTACCACGAGATTCTCAAAAAGTTCGGCAATCCACCAAAACAGCTTACACAAGAGCTTGCCATTGAGATTATCCAAGCTCATCTCAACTCAAAAGCGCTCTATGCAATCTTCCTTTTGCAAGACCTCTTTGCCATGAGTGATACCGTGAAGTTTCCCCATCCTAGCCTCGAGAGAATCAACGACCCAGCTGATCCCGAATTTGAGTGGAACTGGCGCATGCACCTCTATTTAGAAGAGCTCCACCTAGCGCAGAGTTTCACCAAAAAAATCAAAATGATGGTGAAGGAGAGCAAACGTTGAAAAAAGCGCCCAGTTCTCTCTATCGATTCCAACTCTCTGCCAAATTTCCCATCAAGGAAGCGACCAAGTTGATTCCCTACCTTAAAGAGCTTGGCGTGGAAGGAGTCTACTGCTCTCCCTACTTTTGCGCGTATAGCTCTCACGGGTATGACATCACAGACCCTAACAAGATCAATCCGCTCCTGGCTACCCCTGATGAGTTTGAAACCTTTTGCCAGACGCTCAAAGACCACAACATGGTCCACTTTGCTGATCTAGTGCCCAACCACATGGGGATCAAAGGAGAGAACACTTGGTGGAAAAGCGTGCTTGAAAAGGGGAGGGGGTCTTACTACTGTGGCTTTTTCGATATTGACTGGGAACAAGAAAAACTCCTCGTCCCCCTCCTTGGAACTCCCTACGCAGAAGCGCTTTCATCCAAAGCCCTCACTCTTGTTTGGAAAGAAGACAAACTGATCGCTCGCTACTTTGATCAAGAGTTTCCTCTGCATCCCTTTACCTATAGCAGCCGCACCCCCATAGAGAGCATTGACGACATTGACGCCGTCTTGTCTCAGCAGAGCTACCAGCTTGTCCACTGGCAAATGTCTGCGCAAGAGATCAGCTATCGCCGTTTTTTCAACATCAACGAGTTGATCGGCCTTCGGATCGAAGAAGAAAACGTCTTCAAAGAACATCATAAATGGGCACTTGAGCTTGTCAAACAAGGCAAGATTGACGGCCTTCGGATCGATCACCCTGATGGTCTCTACGATCCTGCTGCCTACTTTGAGCGCCTACGAGAAACTCACAAAGGAGTGATCGTTGTCGAGAAAATCCTTGGCTGGGACGAAGAGCTCCCCGCCAGCTGGGATGTCGAGGGAACCGTCGGTTATGAGTACCTAAACCGCCTCTCTGGCCTCTTCATAAAGTCTGATGAAGCGCTCACCAAAACCTATGAGACCTTTACCTCTAAAGAGCACGACTTCCAAGAAATGCTCATCGAGAAAAAGCTCTTCTATATGCACACCGAGATGGCAGGCGATCTCAAAAATCTCAACAACCGATTCTACGACTTCTCTTCCAAAATGGCCGAGTACCAAGACCTGCCCAAGCAAGACCTGCTCAATGCGCTCTACACAATCCTCGCCCACTTCCCCGTTTACCGCTCCTATATCCCACCAGAAGGAGACCTAACCCCAACCGATCGGACACGATTTCAAACCGCTCTCTACTTGGCTCAAACCCACAATCGAGAGCTCAATGATCGGGCTCTTGACTTCTTTGAAGAAGTATTCACCCTCCAGCTTGATACCCCTTATCTTCGGGACTGCATCCTCCGCTTCCAGCAGCTCTCAGCGCCAATTATGGCAAAAGGGTTTGAAGACATCACCCTGTATAACGACAACCGCTTCATTGCTCTCAACGAAGTAGGAGGAGAGCCGAATCTATTTGGCACAACCAAAGAAGAGTTCCACACGCACCTTAAGCGCAAAAGAGAGAAGTGGCCACTGGGCTTTTTGAGCACCTCCACCCACGACACAAAACGAAGCCTCGACGCGCGCATGCAAATGGCCGTTCTCTCGGAGATTCCTGCAAAATGGGACAAAGCCGTGAAAAATTTTGCTAAGCTCAATGAAAAGCACAAAACCAAAATCCAAGACACCCTCTTCCCCGAACCCAATGCGGAGTACTTCCTCTACCAGACCCTCATCGGCGTGTGGCCAGACAGCCCCACCTTCAAGCGGCTCTGGCCTCTATGGCAAAAATCTTTACGCGAAGCGCGCGTCCACACCTCTTGGCGCCATCCTGATACCACCTATGAAAAAGCCGCTCAAGACTTCCTCGAGGCCATCCTTAAACCCTCGAGTCCTTTCCTCAAAGCTTTTAGCCGCCTCCAAAAAGAGATAGAGTCAAATGGCCGACTTAACACCTTGTCGGCAACCACCCTCAAACTTGCCTCTCCAGGCATTGTCGACATCTACGAAGGGTGTGAGAACTGGCGCTTTACCCTTGTCGATCCAGACAATCGAAGTCCCATCCAAATCCCACGCACCCTCAGCGAACTTGCTAAAGAAGATCAGCCAAAACTCGATCTGCACAAAAGACTGCTCCATTTCCGAAAAGAGCATAAAGAGCTGTTTTTAGAAGGGGAGTACATCCCACTCAAGATCACCGGTGCAGCAGAGGAGCACCTAGTTGCTTTCTTGCGGACACACAAACGCCAAACATGCCTTGCCCTAGCAACTCGCTACTTCGCCACCTTCACCAAATGGGGCAACACAACCATCCATCTTCCCAAAAAGCTTGGGAAGGGGAGATCAGTTCTTACAGGAGCTGAAATCAACGTTTCATCCAAGACGCTCAAAGTAGAGAAGCTTCTCTCAGAAGCCCCATTTGGCTGGATCTACTGGGAAGGCTAAAAAAATATCGAAGTCTTTTAGAGGCTAACGTACTGATCAACAGTAAGTTGTAAAAATACGCATGCAATTTCCTCATCTTTAATGATTTATGCTCTTCTACGCAAGAGGTTTAATCAACATTCTCACGATTAGCGATTTACAATTTAAATTTATTTAAACCGCTTTAGTAGAAGATTCGCGCAAGTTCTTAATCGCAAGTTTAATAAGTCTTTAAATTAATCATAGTTAATATTTGACTAAATATTAATTTTTATTTAAAATAAAGTTATGAGAAACAAAAAAGAGGTTTAATATGTGCGCTCCAAGATTAGTCCCAGAATTTACTCCGAGGAATGAAGGGGGCTAAGAAAACTGCGGATTCTAGCCCGTTGGAGAATTAAATGGCAGGACTGTTGAGCCACTGTCAGGAAATCGCGCAAATGCAGAAGAGGCGCAAACAATGCTGGACCTTAGCCAGAGGCTAAGCAATCTAGTTGATCTTAGTCAAATATCCATTACGGTCGTCAAAGAAAAACCTCGAACTGAACATCCACGTTCAATTCAATTTGCGTTTATCGGAATTTCTGTTCTTGCTGCTCTATTTCTTCCTGGAGTCTTGGCCGTTGCATTAACTGCAGTGGCTTTGTTGGGATGTATGTATCTTTCAACCAGCAGCCGAACTGAAGAAACGACCAATTTGCCGCAACATATTTGCACAAGAACTGTAGGGGATGTCATTCTCACTTTTGATGCCCAGATGGAAACGATTAATGCTTCAAATGCGACTCCGGAAAGTAAAAAAGAGGCAATCGACAAGTGTGTGAACCAGGCCAAGACTTTGTTAGGAGAAGACAAATTCAAGCATCTCAAATCTAAGGGCTATTTCACGATTTCTCAAGTGAAGAGTCCTCAAGATACTGAGATTGAACTATCCTCTCTTCGTCATTTCGCCCTTAACGCTACAGTGTCTTAGTCAGCGTCTGTATGAAGCACTATCCCGCTTCAAACACCCTCTTAGATGCTCTACATTCGAGATGAGATGTATACCACACAAGCAGAGGAAGTTCAGCTTTTGAGCCAAAACGCTCAGAGTAGAGAAGCTTCTCTCAGAGGCCCCATTTGGCTGGATCTACTGGGAAAGCTAAAAGCCTCTCTAACTCACCTTAATACCCTAGTGTCTCATTGCACAGAAAAGCAGATTTCTGTATACTGGAGGAAAGGAGATTCGATCTATGAAGGATAAGTCTAGATTAACGGTGGACATGTCGTCTGATGAGCACATGTATTTAAAAATGGCTTGCGCCAAGCTTGGTGTGACTATGCGCGAATTTATGCTTAAATCAGCCTTTGAACGAGTAGAAGCTTTGGAGGATGAGTGGCTAGCAGAAAAAGCAAGAGAAACTCTTCAGAACATTGAGTCTGGAAAAGAAAAAACCATTTCCTTTAGGACGATGAAGAAGAGACTCAAATGAGCTATAAAGTTCGCATTGCTGAAAAGTTAGAGAAGACCTTAGCTCGGATAGGAAAGAAAGATCGAGAGAGAATTTTTGATCGAATTTCCCTTTTAGAAAGTGACCCAAGGCCAAAAGAATCGAAAAAATTAAAAGGGCAAAATAAGGCTACGATTTATCGAATCCGCTCAGGAAACTATCGAATCTTATATACGATTGAAGATGAAATCTTACTAGTTCTAGTCGTAGATATTGACCATAGAAAAAATATATACCGAGATTATTGAACTTCGATGTAGAGCTCCATGGGAGCGCCGCTATCTGGCGAAAAACCACCTGGATAGAGCTCAAAGTCATTTTGATAGCTCCTCTCAATATTGTCTTCCCAGACCCATTCCCACGCATCCATGAGACTTTGCGGGAAAGAGCCTTCCACCACAATCTTTGCAAACTTAGCCTTCGGCACTTCCTTGATGACCATTCCTTCTGTAGGAGTGAGGGGAGTGGAGGCTACGCATCCAGCTACCAGAGTATAAGGCTTTGTATAGTCGCCCTCATAGTCTGTGTAGAGACCAACCATATCGCCACTAAGCTTTTGAGGGATCCCTTCCAAATAAAATCTATCCCAGAGAGGAGGGATCGTTTCAGCGGCATGGGCATTGTCTGTTCGCACTTCTATCCCAACCACCCATAGAGGGCCCTTCTCAACAATCGAATACTTCACTTTAGTTCCTCCTTAGATGCTCTACATTTGAGATGAGACTCATATCACAGAAGCAGAGTAAGTTCAACTCCGACAGAAATGGATCTGCGAGCCGTTTTTCTTAAACTATTTTTTTAAAAAATATATTTTTAATTATATAAATAGTTGATAATAATTGATTTAGTTTGATATTTAATGTTATTAAAGATACAATAAAGATATTGTAAAAAAAGAGGTGGGAAATTATGAATCAAATAAGAGATGCAATTGCTCATTCGTACCAGCATACTACAGGTCAAGCTGTAGTTCAAGCTGTTACGACAGAGGAACAGCCAAAAGAGATATTATACAGTAGTTTCGGATATGGAACAGTGTATAAAGAAAACAACGGTGAAAATATACAAATTGATTACTCAATATTTCAGCTCGTAAAGTTTTACTTTCAAGCAATCATGATCAAAATCTTCTGTGATAGTGCACAACTTGAAAAAGATCTCAGTATTTGCAATGGAGGAGCTACTGTAGACAATATATTTTATCTTCTAAAGGTCAAGGATAAGAGGAAATGCCTAGATGAAATCCATATAGCTGAATTCAGTATATTAAACGTATATCGAGCTCATAATAACGTATATAGATGATTGATCAAAACTTTCCTTTTTCGTCTTAGTTCGTGCAACCCATATGTCAATTTCGGAAATATTCAATATGTTTATTGCACATATGAAAACATATGCTCAACTTTGCACATTTTCATGGCTTCCTTGCTAAAGCTTCGTGAGCCATGAGATTGTACAAATAAAAAATTGATAGAGAGCTCTTTTTCACGTTTCGAAGCTATGTAATAGGCATTCAATGACTTGAAAATATGATTTTTAATCTACTCATCCTCAACAGGCTATGATCTAACCCCAAATCCATTTCTACAAACTCAACTTCTCATTCATTATCAGTAAGTTATGAGCTAAAATATTTTTTTTACTCTCTTGAAGAAAATTGTGCGCAAGTTCTTAACTATAAATTCATTGAATCTTTAAAGATACTTCGAATAAATTTGATTTAATATTCGATTTATTGTAAAATATAACTATAAAGAATAATAAAAGAGGTATAAATATGACAGCTCATAGTTGTAAACATCCAGGGAATTGCACCATTCATGACGCCTCAGGCGCCGATACGGGCGTACGCATATTTTGCCGTGAAAAATCGGAGAGAAGAGAATCTCTGAGCTCTAAAAGTTCAGGCGATCGTGGTGTGTCTTTAATTCACGTAGATACTACAGATACAGAAGATAGTCCAAGCGACTACAGTTCTAACTCTTCTACTCCGCCGAACACACCAACGAAAGTTCGCAAGACGTTTGTGGAAGCGACTAAAGCTACTAAAGAAGATGATGGGTGGAATGAAGTTCACTCTGAACACTCCCACTTAGATGATGGAGGTAATTTTCATCATATACCTAATACTGAACAAGTGGATTCCAGAGAAAAACTATTTGTCAATCTTTCTGAAAAAGAGTATCTTTTAAAAGAAGGATTTTTTATTAAATGCATTAAATCGATTGTGTATTATTTATTATTTGGATGGTCCTTTGGGCAAGATTATCCATGGGAGAAAACCCAAAAACTTGATCTACCGAACTTTGAGAGACTTGAAGGGCTCGACCTAGTAAAAGGCCCTGATACAGTGTTAGATGTTTTGGTAAAACAGTATCAATCTATTAGTAATGCAAATGCTTGTTTTTCAGAGAAGGATTTAGCTCTAAAAAAATGTAAAGAAAAAGCTATAAAAGAAATCGAACATTATAAATCTCGTGGCGCTGAAGATTGCGAAGATGCAATAAATACGATCAACCGATATTTACTACCTCAGGATCAGCAGATCGTGAAATTTGAGAAATTAAGCCTAGTGAAAGACTCTAGTTTGGAAAAAATTAAAAGAAAAGTTGATGCATTTAAGACAATTAGGGATTTTTTCGTCAAAAATTACAACAGATTGCCTCCTGATAGAATTCAAAGACTAGAACAAGTCATAAACTCACATTTAGATAATTTAATTCAATCTCTTCTAGAAAGAGGATATCACCCATTGAATGGCTCATTAGATATGTTTTCTACAATTGATCAATTGAATATTTTAGAATCAAAAGAGATTATTAGGATTATTGGAGGTATTCTGGACAGTCAGTATTCAAAAACCCTGAATGACCAACATAAAAGGGGTTTACTTATTATTTTAAAACAACATCAGAATTTTATTAGAATACCAGAAGCTTTGAAAAGTATTAAAAAAGAGATATTTCAAAAAAACATTTATTATAAAAGAACCTTTTGTGGAGATGTTGATAATGAGCATGAGGTATTGAATAGGACAAAATCAGAATTATATAGTTTTATTTTTCAAGAGATCGCAGCATGTTCTTTTTATGATTGGAATAACCCAAATATCTCTGATAAATATAAAAAAGAATTTATAAAAAAGTTCATTGAAACTTATTTTGAAAATGATGATCAAATAAATCCAGATAATTATTTTGAAACAGATATTTTTTTTGAAGAACGTTTGATTACTCATGAAATAGTTTGGGAGTGGAATAAACCTGAAATTTATAACAAATTTCTAAACCAAAATCTAATTTTTTATAATTAAAGTATTATATTTTTTTGATAATAATAAATTAATTCTTTTCATGTTGTTAAATAAGGTTTAGAGAATGCTGTCTCTCCAGAATATTTTTAATAATCTCATTTGAACCAAATGAATCGATTGTGTAATTTGCCGTTGCTTGCAGTGATTGAATTAAATTATCTAAATGAGATTTTATGACACGTTGTAGTTTTACCGGAGCAAAAGAGCAGCGTGACCGATACGAGCTCTGTTTCGGACATAACATATATTATCAGACGTTTTAAAGGAAGCTGCCACAGGGCGCTTCCTTATTAATCCCCTTCGAAGAATTGGTCTTCCCTATAGGATCGTGCATTCGCATCTATTTTTTGTTGAGGAACGAGAAAGGTTTTTTAGAAGCTCTTTCTTTTTCTCAATCTCCTGTGTTCGAGGATGATTCGATCCATAGAATTCTTTCCGCGCCTCAAAAATCCCTTCTTAGCATTGAATCGCTTTTGCACAGTTGCCTTGATTATGCCAAGTATCACCAAGAATATTCAATATTTTGAAATTCCCTAAATGAACTCCAAGCTCAAAAGGAGTGAATCCATTCGATTTTGTGGCGCTCAATAATGGTTTGATCTTTTGAAAATACTCAGTAAGGAGATGTCTAAAGAGGTCGGATTTCTGAAAATAGATAGCTAGGTGAAGGACATTTCCAAGTTTAGGTACTTGTAAGTCTATCTCTACGTTTTGTCTAAGCAGCACATTGAGAGAAGAAATATGTCCAAAAATTGCAGTGAGATGGAGAGGAGTCACCTTCTCCAACTTAAATTCTTCCCAAAAAAATGTGGCCTGCCGATTGAGGTCAGCTTCTCTTTTCGCTAGAGAAGACAGAATCACATCATTTGCGTGATGAGCAGCCCAGTGGGCAAGAGTCTGACCTAACCTGTTTTGCTCATTAATAGTAATCGAGGCTCGCGGTTCAAAATAGGGAGCTTGCTGGTGAATACCATTTTTTTTCTCGCTTTCTTGGGATTTTGGCGGGATCTCGTCACGGCCTGGGCAAAGAGGGCTTGGACTATCTCTCCTACTAATATCGCTGAAACTACTGAGACTTGATGATCGAGAGCATCTATCGGTTTTTGATGATTCTAAAGAATATGTTCTGGATCTGCTCGAACTTGAATCAATTGTCCTCGGAGAAGTGTGGAAATAAACTGGTTGAGGTTCGAGTTCAGAGGGTATGCTATACATGTTTGTCCGGTGTATTGACAGAACGAACTTAGGAGAGCAAGTTTAGGCTAAAGAGCCGAATAAGACAATGGGAAAATGTAGCTAGAGCTCTGTTATTTTTCCATTTTTTGGCTGTAAGACAACTGATGCTATCAAAAACCAATTCTTCAATCACGATGTGTATAGAGTCTCATTATTTAGTATACAGCTCTGCGCGATCCTCTGAGATATCCAGGTATTTACGATATGCGTAAACCTTTCCTCTCTTACGATTATTCATCTCCTCTAAGATTCCCAGCTCTAGCATATGGTTCAATACTTTTCTCTCTGTAGTTAGGGGTCATATCCAATGAATCAGTCAATAAGGGCACCGATACCTGACGCAATAGCTTAAGATAGTTGAATACCTGCTCATAAAGGCAAACAGGGAGGAACATAAGCTTGATAAGCCTCCCTTGGAACCTTTCTGGTAATAAACGTTCCTATCCTTGGATTTTGGGTCATCTTTTCTTTATCAAGTTCGTTAAGAAAAATTAGAGGCCAATCTTTTCTTATCTAAGGTGGAAAAGAAAGGCTGAAAAGTTGGTGTATACCCAAGCACTCATTTAGAGTTTGTTTTGAAGTGCTCCATCCTCTAAAATTTCCGATTTACCTCGGAGGGTATAGACTAGTGGAACTGTCAATCATTGATAAAGTGGATACTGCGGTCTGCTTGCTTAGCTTAGAATGGGTTGGTGATCTGTTGGCTACCCCTGGAAGGCTCTTTTTAGGGAGAAGCTATACTCTTGAAAAGGATCCTTCAGGTGATCCCCTCTTGAAGAATAGAGAGATCTTTCCATCCATTGGAAGGCTAATTGCTAAAATAGTGATCGTCGTTTTGTTTCCTTTGTCTATCCTTTCAACCTTGACTGGTTTGGGATTAAAGCTCCTGGCACAGAAAGTTGATCCGAATTTATCCGAGAAATACTCTCTCCCTTTTCTTATCCACGCAAGAGAAGAGGAGAATTTCGCAGGTGTACTCCCCTCTGTTTCTATCTATCCAAACTGTGTAAGCAGTCAGGAAAACAGCCTTTGGGGAGAACTCTACCAAGCCGATCCCCTTCAAATACCCGAATCGATGGAAGATCCTATTGAGGAACTGAAAGCTCTATTATCTACGGTCGACCGCCAATTTCTTAAATCGGAAAACTTGACCCTTGTTGAAGAAAGAGATCATTACCTGCATTACATCTACAAAGTAGAAATCATCTCTGGTCCTCTCAAAGGAGTATATACAGATGATGTCGATATTTATTACGATGAGGAACATAACTGCTTTGATATCCGATCTGCTTCACGTGTTGGCTTGAGAGATTCAATAAATGTCTTTAATTTTTCAAGTCCAGGAGCCAATAAAAATCGAATTGAAGATCTGCGCTCAGCTCTTCTCGAAATTTAGTCAGAAATTACAGGTAGTAGTAAAAAATTGTAGCATTTTTTTTCGTCTAAGGGCGTTGTTGAAAAATTCGAGAATAAATAATTCTCATAGGAGAAACACTAAACTGAAAGTGCTGTTAAATCGCCAAAAAAGCGCTCTTTTCGGTTGGTTTTGGGTGTTTTTACCGGTTGGGTACTCAGTAAGATAATCAAAATCAATATCTTAAATTTTTTTATAACACCTCGTTTAAGTTAGAATGTAAACCTTTTAAGATACCTATCAAGGATTCTTTCTAAATAAATCAGATTTGTGGTAAAATTCTTAGCATTATGAAACTGGATACTGATCAGACAACATTTCCTTTGACCGGGACCCTTATTTCTGCTTCTGCAGAGTTCACTCTAGTCGAGGCGGATGCAAGCTTGGGTAAACGGATGCTTGCGGGAACGGTCGGCTCTGCTGGAGGGTTGTGTTTATGGCTTCTCAACCGGATAGAGGCCGTGTTTGCGTTTGCATTACTGGGAATTGCAAAAAGTGGAAAATCAATCATCTCCTTTCTATCGGAAAAGGGATCTAAATGGATAGATACGCATCTTGTCCAGCCCTTGAACCTTTATTCTCTTTCAACGGCTCTGTATGGAAGACTTGCATCCAACCGAATTTGCAATTTTGCCACACGGGATAAAATCATTCAGCAAGAGGCTGAAATTCGAAGAAAAAGCGCAGAAGTTCAAAATCCATTAAATATGGAGAAGCGCAAAAGGAAGAAGACTTTTTCAAAACCGGTCAATTTTCAAACCAACGAGGATATTTCCAATAAGAAAATACAAAACCTGTTTTCTAAAACTACGATTATTAAAAATCCCTCCTCATTTTCAAATTTCGAAATTCCTTCGCTTGTAAAAATGCACCCTTCTCCTAAGAATTCCGAAGAAAATGGCCAAGCTTCCTTTCTTTTTTCAAAGAACTGGAGAAAGATCAGTACCTTTGCTGCTTTAACTGTTGGGGTATTGATAACTATTTACGCCATACATCGTATGGGATGGCCATCTTCAAAACTTCCCTCCCCTATTCCAGACAACTTTGAGAACTTGGAAACAAAGACATGGAATATATTCTCTCAACCCATTGCTCAAAACATTACCCTTGGAACTTGCCCAATCGTTCTCGAACCCTTGAAGAAGGTTGTAACTAAGACTTGGAGTGCAATCTCTCAACCCATTGCACAAAACGTTACCCTTGGAACTTGTCCAGCCGTAATTCAAAAGACAGTTCAAGACAACGTGAAAAGCGCTTCAGAAATGCTCTCTTCAGTACCAAAAAAAGGCGGTTCTTGGAACGAGAAAAATTTCAATATCTTGCCTTCGCCTATCCCAAACCTAGCCTCTCCAAGCCCTTCGATTGCAAGCTCATCGCCCACTCATTCAGCAAATTCCAGCAGCTCTTCTTTGCTTACTAAAGTTTCTGTTATCTCGGCTCCAATCACTTTTTTCTGGAATTGTTTGCCCCTTTGGGCACAAAAAGAAGCTAAAAATCTTCTAAAGAAGTATTTGATCGATGAGGCTAAAAATAAGAGACATCTCTTAGTCGCAGGAGCCACAGTTGCTGGCGGGTATGTAGCAAATAAAGCCCGTGAAAAATTTCCAGAAGCTAGTGCATATGCAAGTACTGCTTTCTATTTTTGTGCTCAAACTACCGAATCCTGCTGGGAAGCGGTTAAGCCTCAAATAAGCAATGCGTTCTCTAAGGCTAAGGAGAAGTTTGATTCGTTACTTCCGGTTAAGCCTCCGGAAGCCGATCTGGGTGGTGAAGCTTGGTCATTACCTGACAAAGGTGAGAACTATTTTGAAGAAGCTAGGAAGGCTCTTCCTAGAGGCGTATAACCTGCAAACAGTGTCAAGTCATGGATTTTGAATTTGAGAAAGAAAGACGAAACTAAAAAAAATATTTAAGGTTTTCTCTACCCATTATTTCGTCCAGTTTATAGTATGAGCAAAAAGGTGGCTAGCTCATGGAAATTTTACTCTGGATTGCTTTCTTCGTCGTTGGAATTTTAGCCGGTATCGTAGGTGGTCTCTTAGGCCTTAGTGGTGGTGTTGTAACCATCCCCTGCTTGGTTTTACTCCTCAATTTAATCGACTTTCCGCAAACGTTTCTCATGCATACTGCAATGGGAACTTCTCTCGCAGCCATGGTTCTTACAGGTATTGCTACGACATGGGCTCACGCAAAGCAGAAGGGGGTGGTTTGGGACATTGTTGTCGCGATGGTTCCTGGACTCATTATGGGTTGCCTTTTAGGCGCTTTTGTCGCCCACTTCCTTTCAGGAATCATTCTGAAGATGATCTTTGGAGCTTTTCTCTGTTTAATTGGAGCTGCCATGCTGCTAAAGAAGGACAAGAGGAAACAAACGGCTCGCCCCGATAAAACTCTCTATACTTGGATCGGTCTTGGAATTGGAGGACTATCTAGCTTGCTCGGCCTCGGAGGCGGTATTTTGATTGTTCCCCTTCTACTTAGCTATCGGTATTCTGAAAAGCAGTCCATTGGTACGGCTGCAGCATCGGGAACGTTGATTTCTCTTCTTGCTGCCATTGCCTTTATGTACTTCGGCCTCAATGAAGTCAACTTGGAAGGGAGCATCGGGTATGTCTATCTTCCTGCTTTCATCGCCATTGGTTTTGGTACCGTGATTTTTGCACCTATTGGTACAAAACTTGCTCACCAAGCAACGGGAAAAAAACTCCGAAGGATTTTTGCTGCAGTATTGATTATGATTGGAATTTTGATGGTTTTTTAACCAAGGACTTTATTTGAGCGTTAGTTTACAAGACTTTGAGGTGGTTCGCCCCAAATATGAAGAGTGTCAAGAAAATCTTCTCGATTGGTTTGCTCATATCCATACCCAGAGTAAAAATCAGTTGCAGAATTGGAATTCAAGTGAATCGAGCGCTTTTGAAAATGAGCTAAGAGAAAAATTGTTCTCTCTTGGAGTTGGAGAAAATAAAATCGAGCGGAGAGGATTTGAGTTTAACGATTTCAACCACCGCAATTTCGAGGAGATGGAGATCTATAATCTCTCTGATGCCCCGACAGGGTATGGTCTTGGAAAACGGATGGCTCTATATGATGAGCTCACTTCAAATATTTTTGAAAAGATCTACCCTGAAAATAGATTGCTCCCTTCTCACTTGATCCACGTGACCTGTACAGGCTATGTAGCTCCCAGCCCTGCTCAAAAGCTGGTCTCATCCCGCTCGAGTGGAAGTAGATCCATGGTTACTCATGCTTACCATATGGGCTGCTATGGTTCTATCCCCTCTATACGGATTGGCATGGGCCACTATTTTGTAAATGGGGAGTCGTCTGACATTGTACATACAGAGCTTTGTTCTCTTCATATCAATCCCACGAATCAATCGACAGACCAGCTAGTCATCCAAAGTCTTTTTGCAGACGGGTTCATTAAGTATTCGGTGGGAAAAAGTGGCTCTTCTCCCGGGTTTAAAGTTCTAGGCATACACGAAGAAGTCATTGGCGACTCCACTTCTAAGATGACCTGGGTTTGTGACGAGTGGGGATTTAAGATGTCTATCGCCCGTGAAGTTCCTCTCCTCATTCGAAAGGCCCTTGAACCGTATCTAGCAAAACTTGCTAAAATTGCAGGAGTTGACAGGGAGGTGCTTGGAAAAGCACATTACGCAATCCACCCTGGAGGCCCCAAGATCATTCAGCAGATAGCCCAAGCTCTCGATCTTAGCGAAAACGAGGTTGAACATAGCCAAGGTGTCCTGAACGACTATGGCAATATGTCTTCTGCAACGCTGCCCCACGTGTGGGACCGCATTGTAAAGGATCCAGACATTAAATCGGGTGAGCTAGTGGTTAGCCTTGCCTTTGGCCCAGGGCTCACTATCTGCGGAGCTTTATTTGAAAAGGAGTAAATATGTATTGGTTGATTGCTATCCCTTTTGCCGTTCAAGCCTTAGTCATTGGCTTTGATGAGTATTATTTTCATATAAAAAGGGGGCTACCCAAATGGGAGCGCATTGGCCATCCGATCGACACTCTCACCCTCGTTGCTTGCCTCCTTTTTGTCCTTTTTGTCCCCTGCACAGCTGGAGCTATCAAGGTATATATCTGTCTTGGTGTGTTTTCTTGCTTGATGGTGACAAAAGACGAGTGGATTCACAAGCACCACTGCCCACCGGCAGAGCACTGGATCCATGCACTTCTGTTCATCAACCATCCGATCATCCTCACGAGTGTAGGGTTGATTTGGTGGGTGACAACGGGGCAAGGAGCCCCTACTTGGATGGCAAGTTGGCTCCATCACACAGCTAACTTACATGCAATGCTCGTTCTACAGACTGGAGCGGTCATCCTGTTTTTTCTTTATCAAGTTATCTACTGGAATATTCTATGGAAGGGCGAAGTACAATCCCAATAAACAACGCATTTTACGATGAATTAGATGAGATGTGGCACGGGTCAACAGATCACCCCGTTGCTCTTTTGCGCGCGGAGAATGATTTGCGCAACCCTTGGATCCAAAAGGTTCTCGAAAATAAGGGAATTTCCTCTGGCTCTATTCTCGATATTGGATGTGGAGGAGGGTTTCTCACCCACTTCCTTGCAAAACATGGCCACAGAGTAAAAGGAGTCGATCTTTCGTTGAAAAGCTTGGATATTGCAAAAAAACTGGATTCGACTCAAGGGATTGAATACACACGGGCGAGTGCTTACTCGCTCCCCTACGAGGATGCTTCTTTTGATGTGTGCTGCGCCATGGATCTACTAGAGCATGTAGAAAACCCAGCCCAGGTAGTTAGAGAGGCTTCGCGCGTACTGAAAAAAGGAGGCCTTTTCTTTTTTCACACCTTTAACCGGAATCTTTTGAGCTATTTTATGGTAATCAAGGGGGTTGAGTGGTGTTTCTCCAATGCCCCTCCAAATATGCATGTCTATCCCCTCTTCATCAAACCCAGCGAGCTTTCCGAGTACTGTGAAAACCATGGCCTACAAGTAGAGGAGATCAAAGGAGTGCGCCCCCACTTTTCTAATAAGGCATTTTGGAGAATGGTCTTTAAGAGGAAGGTCGAAGAAGATTTCCGCTTTGTCTTCACCTCGTCTCTTAAGACGGGCTATTCTGGCTTTGCTCAAAAGAAATAGTTTGCTTGGCAAGCTTTTCCCATTTTTGAGTGAAAGTATTCAAGTCGACCCGCTTGGTTCCATTACACTGCCCACCAACATAGTGCAGTCCTAAAAATTCTACTTCGGGGTAGTAAGCTTGCAGAATTGAGGCTACACTGTCCAAATTCTTTTTTCGGTCATCAATCAAGACCACTTTCTTTGGCATGAACTTAACTTCCTTGAAGAAAGCAATCAGAGCATCTCCCTTTGAAACTTGTGGTCCATTCACAAAAAGAATGCCATCCTGAAACAAAGTATGGCTATCTCTATATTGAGGAAGGTTCGTGAATGTAATCTTCTCTTTATGAGGGGCTGAAGGAGTAAAGTCGATTCCAAATTGGAGGAGTCGGTCCCGCTTCCACTCGTGCATACTTGCTATATGGGCCAACTTTCCGGTAGCTCCAGCTGTAAGTGCCATTGTGGGGATTTGTCGATCTATCAGAGTATGAATGACACTCGGCGTCTGCTGCTCAACCAAGATCGCATCGCAGCTAATCACCATCAAGTTGAGGAAAAGGTAAGCCTGCTCTTTTGAAAGCTGTTTAAATATCCGCTTTGCAATTTGCTTATGCTCTTTCATATTTTCTAGCTGAAAAGCGGGTTCTTTCGTCTGGATGAGTACTCCGTCGATATCAAAAAGAACAAGGTCGTCCTTGGTATAGTAAGATAGGTGGATTTCAAGGTCGCTTATATTGTCCATGGTCACGATATTAGTCGCTGAAAGAAGGGGTGTCACCATTAAAGGGCTGTTACAAATAAATTTTTCATCAAAAATACCTCCTATTTTCCAAGGAAGAGTATATCAGATGTCAGATAAATACTGAATGATTCGGTCGATCCGAAAGTGTCTTTCTTCTCGCTTCTCAATCAGATCATGTAGCTCAGCAGGATCTTCTTTTAAAATTTTCACTCTATTGCGCTCGACTTCAGAATAAATCCACTGCTGCATCTCGATTGAGAGCTTTTTCATGTTTCGAGTCGCTATGAATTGTTCCTTGGCCGACACGCTCTTGATTTTCTTTTTTTGCATCGCTTCCGACTTTTCAATGAAAAAAAGAGGGTAATTTTGGCAGGTAGTGCAATGCACCTGCTCCATGGCTGACTTTGGTGCCTTTTGAACGATCACCTGCGCCTTTCCGATCTTTCGATGGCCACTCTCTTCTTTTGGGTCTCGAATTGAGATCTGATCTAGCCCTGAAGGCAGAGGTGGACTTTCTTCTCGTTTAAAGGAGTATTTCTTTGCGTTTTTGGAAACGATTTTTCCAGGGAAAGAGCTTTCATCGCCAGCGAGGTACTTCTTCACACGGTCGGCAGATGCCTGATTGCCCTTTTTTTTCTTCATGAGAAGTTTTTAACAAAGCTTTGATTTTTAGCCAAAAAATATTTAGGATAAAATTTTTACCAAGGAGAAAAGAGCAATGGCCAAGATCACCTTAAAAGAAAATCCAATCCACACCAATGGAGAGCTCCCTAAAGTAGGAAAAAAAGCTCCCCCGTTCATTCTTGTAGATAGAGCTCTCTCAAACCAGAGTCTTGACTCTTATAAAGGAAAGAGGAAGCTTCTCTCTATCGTTCCGAGTTTAGATACGGCTGTTTGCTCCATAATGGCAAAAAAATTCAATGAGGCGATCAAAGAGCATCCTCAAGCGATTCTTCTGCTTGTCTCAGCGGATCTGCCCTTTGCCCAGAAACGATTTTGCGAGCAGGAAGAAGCAGAAAATATCATCCCTCTTTCAATGATGCGTTCAAAAGACTTTGCTACCGATTATGGGGTTTTGATCGAGGATGGTCCTCTAGCTGGTATTTGTGCGCGAGCTGTTGTTGTTCTCGATGAGGATGACCGAGTGATCTATACCGAGCTTGTCGATGAGATCACCAAAGAGCCCAACTACGAAAAAGCTCTATCCTACTTTTTGGTGTAGATTGGATATTCGGGAAGCCACATTGTTTGGTCTATGAGCTCTTCGACCGAGTCGGTCGATTTAATTTGGCTGTACCCTTCTTGAATGATTGTTTTTGCCACCTCAATGCCAATTTCTCTTGTAACGCTGCGTAAATGTTCCAGAGTTGGAAACAGCGGCGCATACGGATCTTTCAACATGGGTGAATAGTTGCTAAGTGTCTTCGCTGCATTGATGAAGATCTGATCGCTTGCATAGGATCCTTTTGTAGCAATCAGGCCAAGGCCTACCCCAGGGAAGATGTAGACGTTATTACATTGAGCGATGTGGTAGAGATTTCCATCGTAAGCGACGGGATCGAAAGGGCTGCCGGTTGCAATGATCGCCTCTCCATTTGTCCACTCAATGAGATCAGAAGGCTTTGCTTCTGTGAGAGACGTGGGGTTGGAAAGAGGGAAAATAACCGGCCGCTTTACGTGCTTAATCATTTCTTTGATGATTTTTTCAGTAAAAGCTCCCGTTTGGGTCGAAACTCCGATGAGAATCGTTGGGTGAACATTTTCGACAACTTCTTCAAGGGAGATGTTGTCTTTGTTTTTCACCTTCCAACCACTTAAGTGATTTACTTTTTGTGCAAACGGTGCTTGGGCCTGAGATAAAGTGTCCATCTTGTCATGCAAAAGACCGTTGCGATCGACCACAAAAAAGTTTTTTCTCGCCTCTTCAGGATCGATTTGACTCTCATCCACCATTGCATTAACGAGTTGGTTACAGATGCCTATCCCGGCAGAACCACCACCTAGGACCACAATTCGCTGCTCTTTTAGGCTGCTTTTTGACAGCTTGAGCGCGCTGTAGACAGCCGATAAGACAACAGAGGCCGTTCCCTGGATGTCGTCATTAAAAGAGCAGAGGAAATTTCGATAGCGATTGAGTAGGGGCAATGCGTTAGCTTTGGCAAAATCCTCCCACTGAAGGAGTACTTTAGGATACCGCTCTTTGATTGCCTCGACAAACTCTTGTAAGAAAGTATCATACTCTTCCCCTGTGATACGCTCATTTCTCCATCCAATGTAAAAGGGGTCTTCGAGCATTTTTTTATTCTTTGTCCCCACATCGAGAACAATCGGTAGAGTCCGAGCGGGATGGATCCCTCCAAACAGGGTATAGAGCGCAAGCTTTCCAACAGGGATGGCCATTCCACCAACGCCGAGATCTCCCAGTCCTAAGATCCTCTCTCCATCAGTGACAACGATGACATCAACGTCCGGCTCGGGAAATTGATTCACGATCTGTTTGATTCTTCCTCGCTCTGGGTAAGAGATGTAAAGCCCTCTTTGTTCCCGAAATAAAAGGCTATAGCTTTTCGAAACGGTGCCAACCGTCGGAGTGTAAATGAGCGGCGTCATTTCATTAATGTGCTCTAAAACAAAGCGGTAAAATAAAATGGTATTGCGATTTTGCAGAGCATTTAAGAAGTTGAATTTCCCAAGATCGGTCGTGAGCTCAGAGAAATTGGCATAGCGCCGCTTGACCTGTTCTTCGAGCGTGGAAACATGGAAAGGCAGTAGCCCCTCAAGGCCAAGCTCACTCCTTTCCTCTTTTGTGAACGCGGTACCCTTATTGGTTAGTGGGTCCTCTAAGATTAAATGTCCCGGTAAAGAGTAGTGCTTTTTTTCCATGATTCTATACGCTTTCCTGAGTAACTTTTTCATACTCACGAAGGCCAAAGTAAACGCAAGCAACCCAAATGCTGGCTATAAGTACTGCGGCCCAAGTGAGAATGGTTCCTGCTTGAACGAAGGCTAGCTGCAGGAAAAGGATAAGTAATGAGGCGACCCCTTTTGCACTTCGATAGGCAAAGACATCGATGACTGCCTTTGCTTGGTACTTTTCATTGGCTTTAAGCGGAATATAGAGCATCTCCTTGCTAATGGTGAAGATCGAATGGTCAGAAGCTTTTAAGGTAATAAAAACAAGGCTAATGATGGGCAAGAGGGGCACGGCCAGAAATAAGCAAGCACAAGAGCCTAGAAGAGTAGGGACAAATAGATGCGCTCTTTTGAGCCCCATCCATTCGATCAACATGTAGGTTCCTACAAGCTGAAGAACTACGGTCAATGCGTGCATAATCCCAAAGATTCGACCGATATACTCGGTCCGCATATCTTTCTCAGAAAAGATCTTTTCGAGAAAGTCGTTAAACTGGAATTCAATAATTGCCGACGATAACTGCATAAATACGACAATTAGCAAAATAAAGATTAAAAATCGAGAGCGGCGGATTAGAGCTATTCCCTGCAGCATCCCTCCCCTGTTATCATCGGTCTGTATCGGAGCAGCTCCCCGGTCAAAATGCATCATTCTTGCGTAGATAAAACCAAGAATCAAATAGATAGGCAAAGAGAGAAACAAAAGGTTTTCAGAGCCCATCGAAACAGCAAAATAGCCAGGAAAGGCAGAGCCCAGCATGGACCCACAGCCTCCAATTCCAAAAAAGATCCCATACAGGTATTTCGCCCTTTTCATCTGGATATTACTGTGGATGACAGACCAAACGAGCTGAAACATGAGCATCACATAGACCTCTTTCCACATATAGAAGAAAAAAGCGAACGGACGGCAGGTCCTGCATAACATAGGAGCCACAAGGTTGATACCTATGACAATTGCGATCAGAGTGAGAAAGAGTCGTTTGGATCCCCACTTAGGGACAAGTCGGTTGTAGAAAGAGACGAGAAAAAAATTAAATGGGATGAGTGCAATCCACACATAGGGAAGGAAAGAAGTGGAGAAAGAGGAGATGAAAACAGAAGTGCTGACGGGGCGAACAATTGAGTAGCCAAAGCAAACAAAAAAACCACAGAGCATGGCAAAGAAGATAAATCCCCTCTCTTCTTTTGAGAAGCGAGATAGGTTTTCCTTCAAATGGTTAACTTTATTCTTCACTGCTTTGATCATAAGATCATTATAGATGAAACGAGTATTCCGGCGAGAGATAAAGCCAATTTTTTTTCGTTCTAGGGATCTGCATTTGAGAAAACGAGCTTGCCGAAACGATCTCCCCCTCCTTTAGGACAATGGGGAGGGAAAAAGGAGCAAATAAAGATTTTGTTTGAGCTAGCTCCCAGTGGATAAGAGAGGACTCTAGCTTTTCTTTTTGCTGGAATTTTTCTAATTGAGAGGAGTTAACCCCTTCTGGCAGCTGCGTAGCTACAAATCGCCTCTTCCGATCAAAGACACAAACGGCATCGAAATGACCCAAATGATTGGGGTCTTTCTTTGCTTTTTGAAGGGCCGTTAGAATTTGATACTCTGTAAGCTCTAAATACTTCTCTACTGAGGCAAAATAATCTGAATCTTTATACAGGGTTTCCATAAATCTAGCGAGGTGGAATGAAAAAGCCTTGATCGTTGGGTGCTGGTAGACTCTTCGTTGCATGAAATGGCGTGCAAGCAAAAGCGCTTCGCACGACTCGATCCCGCTTTCCTCAACACCGATCTGAAGGCTTTCTTTCTCTCTGGGAATTACTGTCAGCATTTCGATTAGTTGGGCGTAGTCAAAGAGGCCATAGCTAAGGCCTGTGGCCTTGGCATCGCGAAGAAGATAGTCAATTCGGTCAGCTCCAAAAAAATCGCCTGTTGTAATCAGAGAGTAGACTTTTTCCCAAGGAGTAAATGAAACTTCAGGCCGAAGAGCCGTAAGCTTTTCTTCACCTAAACTGAGCTTTGCCACTGCCTCTTCAATGTTCTTTTCTGGGAACACTTCTCTAGCTTTTTCCCAGACAGGAGCAAGCGCGCTCGATTCAATGATTTTAAGTGTCCACTCTTCATGTCCTTCTTTCCCAAGCAGTCTCTTCTCGGCTACATGAGAGAAGGGAAGGTGACCAAGATCATGGCAAAGAGCGGCAAACCGAGTCATCTGCCGCCAAAAGCCCCTCTCTTCTTCGCTCCCTATTTGGTCGAAGATCAAGCTTGCAAGGTGCATTGTCCCTAAGGAGTGTTCGAAGCGGGTGTGTGTCCCTCCTGGATAGATGAGGTAGGCCATCCCAAGCTGGTGGATGTAGTGAAGTCTTTGAAAGGCCTCGGTATCAATCAAAGCTTTTTCAAGATCGTTGAAGTGGATGAATCCATGGACAGAATCAAAAATGCGCATAGACAAAAATTTATCAGAAACCTCACTTATATTAAACCCCTAGGTGTTGTTGAAAAAACCCCCTCTTAGTTAGTGGCATTTAGACGCAAAAAACTTCTTGCACGGGGATTAGGTAGCAGTCCCGGGTAAGACTCTTCAAGAGAGAATTCATCAGGCTGATTGCTCTAAAATAGGGAACGAAGCATCCCTTTCCAAAAGCGCTAAAGAAAAACTCACTTCCTAGGATGACTCTCACGGATGTAGGCCTCTGAGACCTCGATGAACTCTGCTTTTCGCTGCAGCTCTTTGAAATTACGTGCTCCCCCATAGGTTAAGCCGCTGCGGATTCCCCCTAGGAGCTGGTCGATCAACTCGTCTGCGCTCCCGCTCACCGGCGCCCAAAAGTCGATCCCTTCCGCTACCGTCTTGTCCTTAAGACCACCGTAATAGTCGGTTTGGAAGTCTTTGCTCGCCTGTCCTCGATACTTTGCCATTTGTACAGAGGGCACTTCACTCGAAGGCTTCTTAGGAGCCGCGCTCTCTTGCGTGAGAGCAAATAGCTTTCCAATCATCACACTGCTCGCTCCAGCAGCTAGAGCTAACACCACGTCGCGACTGGTACGGATTCCCCCATCGGCAATGAGAGGGACGCGGAGCTTTTCGGCGATCTTGGCGCAGTCGTAGATGGCGCTGAATTGGGGCACCCCAAATCCTGTGACCAATCGGGTCGTACACGCAGCGCCAGGACCCACTCCCACTTTTACTGCGTCCGCTCCCGCATTGACCAGATCGTGATAGGCCATTGCCGTGCATACATTGCCTGCAATCACCTCCGCATTTGGATGCTTCTTCTTGATCTTTTCAATATGCTTGAACATCTGCTCCGAATGACCATGTGCTACATCGATACACACCCCTGCAGCGCCTAAATCGAGAAGTTCAAACGTAAGATCAAGGTTTTGGATTCCGCAGGAGATGAAGGTTTTTGCCCCAAACTTTTTCACCCACTTCTTTTGCACTTGTGCTTCACAAAATCGATGGAAAATCGGGTAGCTACCCGCCTTTATGAGAATTTCGGCAAGCTCCTGAGAAATGGCCGTGTCCATATTTGAACAAAGAAGGGGCATGGCCATCTTCGTCGACTTGGTGAGCCAAGTCTCTAAGATTGGCTCTGTCCTTGAGGGAACATTATTGAATTGAGGAACAAGTGCAATATCATCAAATGTATATCCTTTTCGGATCATATTTTCTCCCTTTTCGCATATATATGGCCATGATATACTGCCGACATGATTAGCGCCACCGTCCTCACGAAAGATAGCGAAAGTACCCTTGCAGCCACTCTCGACTCCCTAAAGAAGTTTCCCGAAGTGATCGTTCTCGACTCCGGTTCAACCGATGCCACCTTAGAAATTGCGAAGGGCTATCCAAACGTACAAATTTTCACCACCTCGTTTTTGGGGTTCGGCCCCATGCACAATTACGCCTCAAAACTCGCCAAAAGCGACTGGATCCTATCCATTGATAGCGACGAAATTTTAAGTGATGAGCTGGTAGATGAGATCCTTGCCCTTGAGCTCGATCCAGATAGCCTCTATGGGTTAAAGAGAAGCAATTACTACAATAACAAACAGATCCGCTTTTGTAGCGGATGGCATCCAGACATTGTCTATCGACTCTATCATCGAAGCAAAACCAAGTTCTCTGACGATCTTGTTCATGAAAAAATAGTGCCCAAACAACTCAAAAAGCAGGTTCTCTTATCCCCTCTGATTCACACTCCTTATCTGGAAATCAAGGATTTTTTGCATAAAATGCAACACTATTCTACATTGTTTGCTGAAAGTAAGGAGCCTAAAGAAGTCTCCCTCTTAAGTGCTCTTGGACATGGATGGTTTGCTTTCTTTAAAAGCTACATCCTCAAGCGCGGCTTTCTAGGAGGAAAAGAAGGGCTAATCATCTCCCTTTACAACGGACATACAACGCTCTACAAGTACCTGAAAGTTCTCGAGAAAAAGGAAAAATAGATGTCCAAGCACGCTCTCTCTATCATATTAGCTATATCGCTATTGGGAGCGGGGTGTAGTAGCAAAAAGGCCACTAATCTCTTTACCACCGCATCAAACTATCAAGAAGAGGGAAGTGACGTTTTATCCCTTGCTGAGTACGAGAAGCTAGCTGCCATTGCTAAAACCCCTGAGCATCAATTCTGGGCACTGCTCCAAGTGGGACTCCTCAAAGAAAAGCTGGGCCACCCTATCAGCGAAATTGAAGACGCCTTTCGCCTCTGCCATACCCTCTTTCCACAAAGGGCTGAAGGCGCCTATTATCTCTCCAAAATCTATCACAAACAAAACCGTTATTTGGATGCTTACCAGCTTGAAAAACAGACTCTTTCTCAGGCCTCATTACCAGAAAAAGAAAGCTCTTTTGCTTTGAGCTGGATTTATGAATATGGTCTTCTTTTTCAACTTTCCCTATCCACCTATTACATTGGATTGTATCAAGAGTCCCTCAACCTATGTGATCAGCTCTTAGAGCTGAAAGATCTCCCCACGAACTTCAAAGAGCAAACAGTCAAAAATCGAAAATATCCCGAGCAAATACTCGCCCAGCTGAAAAAAGCACCCGAAAATTTAATCTTCTCTCTGCTTAGGGCCGCTAAACATAAAGAAACAAACAACCTATCAAAGACCGATATCATCGCCGACTATTGCCAAGCTGCAAAGATTGCCCCCAATGTTGAATCTTACTTTTACCTGTCAAAGTACTATATCGACCAGGGGATGCACGAAGAAGCTTACGAAACCGCCCTTAAAGGGAAAAATCTATTAAACGCTCACAATTGCCTAATCTTGGAGCCTTGGGTGCACGAATATGGGATGCTTTCTACCTATGCATACAGCTCTTGGAAGTTGGGCAAGTTTGAAGAAGCAGTAAAAGCCGTTGAAACAGCCCTACAATCACCTACCCTATCTTCTGATCAGAAAGAGCGACTGAAAAGAAGCCTCTTCTACTACCAATCCGGAGTAGACGTTTTTGAACTGGCGCAAAGTAGATGGGAAACGCCCCCTTGGGAGGAAACGAAATAAATGACTTGGAACATCAAACTCACCCCTCTTTTTCTCGTTGTCCTTTCTCCTCTCTTCTGCGGTAAACTCCACATCTGTACAACAGCAACAGAGAAAAAACCAGCTCTTGAGCAATTGATCACATCGTGCGCAAACACAAATCAAAAAGTCGAAGTATGTAGCATCGGAGAGACTTTTAGCTTTGAAATGAAGATTAATGACTGCAGGAAGTTCCTTGAGAAGCTCCCTGATAACGACGTGGTCCTCTATGTAGATGGATATGATGTGTTGGTTTTAGCTGATGAAAAAACGACCTTAGAACGCTTCTACTCAATGAAAGCCCCCATTGTTTTCTCTGTAGAGAAAAACTGCCATCCCTTCCCCCATATAGGAAAATATTTTCCTTCAAGCCCAACACCGTTCCGCTATCTCAATTCGGGGTCATACATAGGATACGTTAAAGACCTCAAAAAACTCTTTTCTAAGATCGGTCCTTTGGACAAACCCTTAGATGACCAGGGACTTTTCTGTGTCTATTATTTGTACCACCCTAAAGAGATCAAGCTAGACTATCAATGTGAGCTTTTTCTCACTCTAAACGGGTTAGAAAAAGAAGATCTTGTGCTTAATCGAAAATCGAAAGAAGTTACCTATACTCCACTCAGCGTAAGACCGTGCCTAGTTCATGGAAACAGCGTGGGGCAAGTTCTCTACCAATGGGTCTATGATGAACTTTTTTCAAAGGAGCAGCAGTGATTAAACTTGCAGCCTTTCTTATCCTGATGCAGGCGACTCTGTCAAACGGTGTCCACCACTTCGGTCTTGCTAAGTCGTATCAAGACCAAGGAAGAAAAGAAGAGATCGAGATCGATCTAGAAAAGAAAAGAGTCGTTTTCCGCGCAACGGGAATCTCGCCCTGCATCATCCATGGGAATGGACCGGGACAGGTCCTTTATCAGGAAATTTACGATACGCTATTTGCCGACTAGGAGAAAACCATGATCAAAATCCAGAAAAATTTAAAAATCTGTTTTTTATTCGCACTCATCATTTTTACCCCAGCTATCTTTTCAGACACCTTCCATTCGATGCTTGATATTGGACGCCTTCAAGACGACCTCCAATACCCTCTTGCCCAAGTGGAAGAGAGCTTTCGCAATTGCAAGAAGCAGTTCCCTAATCGGCTCGAGCCTGTCTACTATCTTTCGAAAGCTCTGTTTCATAAAGACAAATTTTTCGAAGCCTACCAGCTGACAAAAGAAGCCTTCAACAGCCCTGAATTTTGGAAAAATCCTGATTTATCAGATTATTTATGGATCTTTGAATATGGACTCTTATTCCAGCATGCCATCAATTCTTTCCATGTTGGAGCCTATCAAGAGGCACTCAATATCTCAGTAGACCTCCTTGAAAATAACAACCTCCCCCAACCTCCGCTGGAGAAGTTGAAGAAAATTCGAGATTATTCGGTTGCCAGAGTCCTGACAACCATTAAGGCACCTGAGTCACACTATTATGGGTATGCTGCGGGACGACAAGGGTGGAATTTGATCAAAGAAGCGCAGGAACTAGAAAAGACAAAGATAGGGAGCCAGATGGTTGCTAAGGCGTACGCTGAGTCCATCAGATACTATGCCAATATCGAAGCCTACTACTATCTTGCAAACTATTACAAAAAACTGGGAATGGATCAAAACTCTTTTGAAGCTGCCTCCCACGGAATGGAGCTACTCATGCATCAACAGCTCAAGCCAATACTTCCTTGGATCCACGAATATGGAATGGCTTGGCTCTACTCCTTGGCGGCCTGGAAAGTTGGGAAAATCGATGAAGCCATTGAAGTAACCGAGCAGCTTCTTTTGAGCTCCACATTAAATGCACAACAGCGTGAGGAGCTCGTGAGGAATCTAAGCCTCTACATGGATAATCGAGGTCCTTCCCAAGAAATTTAACCACTAGGATTTGTTATGAAGATCTTTTCTTGCATCATTTTTACGCTTTTCACCTGCCTACTAGCAGCTGGTTCCCAACAAGAGCAACCCAGATACATGGAAAAACAATTCGTTGTTTCCGCAGAAAATGCCTTCTTCCGAGTCACAGTTCCATCTGATTGGGAACTAGATAGAGATCCAACAACAGAAGATGAGAGTTATTTTATTTTTTCAGACTCCTTTGGAAAAGTCAGATGCACCATTGAAATTCAGCCTTTTAAAAATGAAGCTGACACAGAGGAAGAACTGACTCTAATGAAGGAGCAGTTTTATAGAATCGAAGAATTCACTTCAGGATTCAAAGTAAAGATGAAAACAAGCGCATGCATTTACATGAAGCAGGGTCGATTTATGATCCAAGTCTGGTACTTTTTCGGGAAAGATTGTCCTTGGGATGAAACAGTTTGGCAAAAACTTGAAAACTGCATTGAAAGAAGACACCTAAGACATGGAGAAAGCAAAGAGTCATTAGAAAAGGCTTTCGAGTTGGCAAATGACAGAATAAGAAGGCATCAAGAAGTCATCGTGGAAGAGATTGAGTCAATAGAACCAGAGGTAGAGCCCGCTATTGAGATTGAGGAGACTGTAATTGAAGTGGAAACTCCAACCATAGTTGAAGAAACTCGTCAGATAGAAGATACAAAGCCTTCTCTTACCCGATATATCCCTAAGCGAGGCTGGATATGCTATCGGCCTGAAAGCAAACAGGGAGTCCTCCTTCAATCGAAAGGAAAATTCCGCACAAAAGCCAATACAAACAAATCCATGACCTACCTGCTCGAGGTAGAAGATAGGAACTGCACTGGTTTCTTCTACATTCTATGGAACCAAGTAGGCACAAATCAAAGACCTACTCATGAAGCCTTCCTAGGTGAAATGAAAGACGAGCTCTTGAAAAATATTGAAGGTCAAGCATTCGAAAAAAAGATCACCTTTCATAATCAACGCAAAAGTATCGGGTCCTTAAAAGGAACCCCCTATTCTTTGATAACCGTTGAGGGCGATGGATTTCTTTTTGGCTTTGCACTTAAACAAACACGAAAATTAGGTTCCTATGATCCTAGTAGGTTGATCAGTCGCGTGCAATATTGGGTTGAAGAATAGGATCGATGATAGAGGTATTGATCGCCCTCATCGGCTTTATCCTGATTGGCGCTTTTGCAGGAGTCCTTGGAGGGCTGCTAGGCATTGGTGGTGGGGTCATCACTGTTCCTAGCCTCTATTTCCTATTCAGACTATTGGACTATCCACATTCGAACTTGATGCTGGTTGCTATTGGTACATCTTTAGGTGCGATGGTCTTAAATACGATTTCCTCAACGCGTGCGTTCAACAAACGAGGCTCTGTCAAGTGGGATATCTTTAAGCAATTGATCCCTGGACTACTGATAGGTTCTATTTTAGGAGCTTTCATAGCCAACCAGCTCGAAGGAGCCGTTCTAAGGTATGGATTTGGCCTTTTTCTGATTCTTTTGGCCATAAAGTTTTTTAAAGAGAAACCGAGCCATCAAGAGCATCATGTACTGCCTAAGCCTCTGCTCTTAGCCTTTTTAAGCACAGGGATTGGAACTATCTCCAATATCTTAGGGATTGGCGGTGGGACTCTTCTTGTCCCTTTGCTAAGCTCCTTTCGGTTAGAGCCTAAAAAAGCGATTGGGACATCCGCTGCATGTACACTCTTTGTCACTTGCGTAGGGGCAACCTCCTACCTCATCCTTGGATGGAAAGAAACAGACTTTCCAAAGACGATCGGCTATGTGAGCCTTCCCGCCTTTTTGCTTGTGGGGATCGTCTCTTACATCACAGCCCTATATGGAGTAAAGCTAACCCATCAACTTAAGCCGCAAAAAATAAGAAAGATCTTTGCTGCTGTCCTTCTCATCACAGCAATCATGATGTTGTCAAATTTTGTGAAATAACCCCTTTTTTGGTAAAACTCCCTACACTCAAATTTCAGCTCCCAATTTTCGTGTCTCTTCTTCTTTTTTGCGGAAGATGCATATAGCTCTTTTGTGAATTAGGCCGACTCTGGAATTTACAAAGTTATTTTGTAGTAAGGGATATTAAGGTATAGCGGTAGTCGGACTCGAACCAACGACACGCGGATTATGATTCCGCTGCTCTAACCAACTGAGCTATACCGCCGGAAAAATTAGCGGGGAGAGGATTCGAACCTCTGACCTTTGGGTTATGAGCCCAACGAGCTAACCACTGCTCCACCCCGCGCCAGTTGAATTTTTTGGCTTACAATTGAGGAGTATACCTAATGTAGGTTTTATCCACAAGGCACTATCTGTTTAAGCTTACCCCAAGTCTTATTCACCACATCTTGCCCTACTTTCGAAAGCTTTCCCGCGTTCTCTTTATAAGGAGAGGAATTAGAAAGGAGCTGATTGATTGTGCTTGCAACTTGATCCGAGGCGATCTGCAGACCTGCCTTAGCATCTAGGACCATATTGACAAGCTCTTTTTGCGTCTCCATAAACGGGCCAAAGAGTACGGGGATTTTTGCTTGAATCGGCTCAAAAATGTTGTGTCCGCCGATTCCGGGCGCAAAGCTCCCTCCGACAAGAGCGATCTCAGAGAGCTGATAGCATAAGTTGAGTACACCCATCTGATCAATGAGAATGATTCGATCATTCCCAAGATTAGATAGCCATTTTTTGACCGCTTTAAAGCGCTCGGGGTGGCGAGGAACAAGTAAAAATTTCACATTAGGGATTTGACCCAATTGCTCACCGAGAAGCTCTTCTTCTTTCGCATGTGTCGAACCAACGGTAACCAGTCTGTCTTCCTTCTCAATTCCATATTGCCGGCAAAAGCGATCTATCTCTTCGCTAGAAGGTAGAGCCGATTTGATCGCCAGCTTGAGGTTGCCAGTAACAACTACCCTTTCCTTAGAGATCGGTAAACTTGAAAAGCGACTTTGATATTCAGAGTTTTGGACGCAAAAAAGATCGACGGGGGCAAAGAGTTTTTCACTGAAAAAAGCTGCCTTCTTAAACCGTCTATGGGATCGTTTAGAAAGCTTGCCATTGAGAACGATTACTTTCCCCCCTCCCCTCTTCACCATCTGGATCAAGTGGTACCAGAAGTCGCTTTCGGAAAGGATCAGCGCCGTTGGCTTGATGGCTTCAACGAGACTTTTCATGGTCCACGAAAAATCAAGCGGCAGGAAGAAATGCTCAGCCCCACGCGTAAATCTTCTCTTCGCCTCTTCATACCCGGTTTTACTCGTCGAAGAAAAATAAAACGAGGCGTGGGGATAGGTTTTAACCAATTTTTCATAGATGGGGATCATAGCCCTTGTCTCCCCCATCGAAACCATATGGAACCAAAAAATGACTCCTCCTTTCGACGGGCTTGGCAACTTCATTCCCCATCTTTGCTTAAGTGTCCCCTTATACTTATTTTGGAAAAGCCATTTGGGGAGCGCAGCAAGCCCTCCTAGAAGGAGCGCAAAGTTATAGAAAAGAGACCGAATCAAGCCTTCACCACAATATTGAGGAGCTTATTTGGCACGAAAATCACCTTTTTGATCTCTCCTCCCTCTAGATGCTTGGCAACTTTTGGCTCTGCCTTTGCCAGTTGGAGAATTTCTTCTTCGCTTCGATCTTTCGGGAGATCCCATTTCCCTCTTAATTTCCCATTGACCTGGACAACATAAGTAGCTTTTGTTTCAACTAGATAGGTAGTATCTACTTTGGGGAATGGGACATAGGTGATGCTCTCTTCCCCACCCAGGTGTTCCCATGCCTCTTCCGCGATATGAGGAGCAAAAGGAGCGAGAATCTGAGCAAACATTTTAAGAACCGATTTCGGATAGCTCGAGAGCGGAGTAAATTCGTTCATAAACTCCATCATCTTCGCAATGGCGGTATTGAAAAACATGGTCTCGATGTCTTTTTCGACACCGGCAATGAGGCGATGAATCAGCTTTAAAGCTTCCTCGTCCTCCTCTTCTACCACCTTATCTGAGAAAATCATTTCATAGACACGCTTTAAAAAGCGGTAGCACCCAGTCACCGAAGCGCTATTCCAGAGCTTCTCTTTATCAAACGGAGCCATAAACATTTCGTATAAACGAAGGGAATCAGCTCCAAACTCTTCAATCATCTCATCAGGAGTCACCCCATTGAGCTTGGATTTAGACATTTTCTCGATCTGGCTTTGAAGCTGAACATCGCTCCCCATTTGGTAGAACAAGCCGTCTTTCTCACTGACTTCGTCCGAGGGTACATATCCTCCCTGTGGCAACTTGAAAGCGCGCGCAGTAACAAGTCCTTGGTTGCGAAGCGTCTGGAAGGGCTCCGGGGTAGAAACTAGACCACAATCGTAGAGCACTTTATGCCAAAATCGCGCATAGAGTAGATGAAGCACCGCATGCTCAACGCCTCCGACGTACATATCAACGGGGAGCCAATACTTCTCTTTTTCAGGATCCCAGGCTTCCTGATCATTGTTCGGATCACAGAAACGCAAGTAGTACCAACACGAACCAGCCCACTGGGGCATGGTGTTAGTCTCCCGCTCTGCTTTTTTCCCCGTCTTAGGATCTGTGATGTGTACCCAGTTAGGAACACGAGCCAGTGGGCTATCTCCAGACTCTGTCGGTTTAAAGTCGATGAGCTCGGGAGGACAAAGTGGAAGCTCATTGACATCCAAGACACGTTTTGTCCCATCTTCAAAATGGAGAATGGGGAAGGGCTCTCCCCAATACCTTTGCCTTGAAAACAGCCAGTCACGCAGTTTAAAGGTCACTGTCTTCTCACCATACCCACTGCTTTCTAGCCAGTCGGTGATTTTCTTTTTTGCTTCTTCAGCAGATAGTCCGTTTAGATCGATCTGATCGTTAGCACTATTTACAGCCAAACCACTGTATGGCCAACATACTTTGCCAGATAGGACGTCCATCCGGGCATTTTGCTCTCTTCCCCCTTCGGGAATTTTTTCGGGATGTTTTTTAAAGTCTGGATCAACCACCGCCTTAATCGGCAGATCAAATTTTTGCGCAAACTCAAAATCTCGCTCATCTGATCCAGGAACACCCATGACAGCCCCTGTTCCGTAGGTCATAAGCACGTAGTCGGCAACCCAAATAGGAATTTGCTCCCCTGTCGCTGGATTGATTGCATAAGAGCCTGTCCAAACCCCCGATTTTTGCTTTGCTAGATCGGTCCTCTGAAGATCACTCTTGTTTGCCGCCTGTCTCTTATATTCGTAGACCTTCTCCTTCTCCCCTTCTGTAGTGAATGGCTCAACAAATGGGTGTTCTGGAGAAAGAACCAAGAAGCTCACCCCAAAAAGAGTGTCTGGGCGAGTGGTGAAAGCCGTAATTTTCTCTTTGGTTTTTTCCTCCACAAAGTGAACATTGGCCCCTTCACTTCGTCCAATCCAATTTGTCTGCAGCCTTTTGAGATAGTCGGGCCAATCGAGAAGGTCGAGATCCTTTAAGAGGCGATCAGCGTAGGCGGTGATCTTAAGAACCCACTGTCGAAGTGGGCGCCTTTCAATCGGATAGCCCCCCTCTTTAGAGACTCCATTCTCTACCTCTTCATTCGCAAGAACCGTCCCAAGGGCGGGGCAGTAGTTGACCAGCATCTGAGCTTCGTAGGCGAGCCCCTTTTCATACAGCTTGGTGAAGATCCATTGTGTCCATTTGAAGTACTTGGGATCGCTCGTAGCCATCTCTTTGCTCCAGTCATAGCTAAATCCCATGGCCTTGAGCTGGCGTTTATACGTCGCAATATTTTTTTTGGTGGTCACCTCAGGATGAGTACCTGTTCGGATCGCATATTGCTCAGCAGGAAGGCCAAAGCTATCCCATCCCATCGGATGGAGCACATTGAAGCCCTTTTGCCGCTTATAGCGAGCGAGAATATCGGTTGCCGTATATCCCGTCACATGCCCTACGTGGAGTCCGGCTCCCGATGGGTAGGGAAACATATCGAGGACGTAGTATTTAGGTTTTGAGCGATCAACCTCTGCCTTAAATATTTCCCGATCTGCCCAGATCTTCTGCCATTTTTGTTCGATTCGCCTATGGTCGTATTTGGTCATGAGCCTTCCTTCAATTGCTGAAGGGATCAGTATATCAAAAAGGAAGATAATTGCCATTCAACAGACTCAAGAGGTGTTGTTGAAAAAATCCCCCCTTAGGTAGTGGCATTTAGGCGCAAAAAACTTTGTTTTTGCGCTTTTGGCACTTCGTGACTTGAGCTGACTATCGCTTTGGTAGATGGGATCCTTCGCTCGGCGACCCGTGCGCAGCACTGTG
>Ga0180438_10000148_pt1 | contig 148643 bp, 107 predicted proteins | sample SS_ome_12_FD_132455 | JGI IMG/M metagenome (GOLD analysis project Ga0180438, IMG submission 132455) | Hypersaline lake sediment archaeal communities from the Salton Sea, California, USA - SS_3_D_2 metaG | ecosystem: Environmental > Aquatic > Non-marine Saline and Alkaline > Hypersaline >... | reverse complement strand
CCACGGCCGCCCCAATTATTCATCTGGGAACGACCAGCTGAATAATTGGGGCGGCCGTGGGACAGGCGTCGCCGTAGGAGTGGACGTGGGCCATCACGTCGTGCCGAAGTTTCTTCTCATGGGCGGCGGCCACTTCAAAGTCGATGTCGTCGATGTGGGCTTTCAGTTCCGCAATCTGCTCGTCGCGGATCGGTAGGCCTAGCTCTTGCTCCGCTTCGGCCAGGTGGATCCAGAGCTGGCGCCAGGTGCTGAACTTTCGCTGGTCTCCCCACAGACGGCTCATCGCCGGCGAGGCATAACGGGCGATGAGGGGATTGTTGTAATATTCGTGGGACATGAGCGTGACGGTTCTGATGCGTTCCAGGGAAAACGGCGCGGCCTCACAAGAGCGAACGCGACCGTCGAAAAAATTGAGCTGGCGGTCAAACCGCCATTCTAATCGTTGCCAGGCGCCGAGGGCAGGGCAGGGAGGACGCCGTGGAGAGAACTGGGCTGCCAGCCGCGACCGAGTTCGGGCAACAAGAACCAATCAATCAAGGACACGATTCCGCAAGGTTCGAGATCATGCTCGCGGACTACATGTTCGTGACATCGTCGGTGCTCACCGGGCCGAGCAGCTTGTCGAGTGCCGCGGTCAGTTCGCCGACGTAGCGGTCGTCGTGGGCGTAAATCCGTACGATCCTCGCGCTGGTCGGCAGTTGGCGGAAGAGTTGATCGTCGGTGAGCGGGCGCGTCTGATCCTGGGCCGAGTCGTACAAGAAATTCATACCGGCGGTTGGGCCGAGCGTGTGGGGTCGGTGGATGTGGCGGGCGACATCGACACGAAACGGGCTGGCCGCGGCTTCCGCCGATAGGGCGTCGCGAATCTGTGACTCCACCGCACCCTCGTAGCTGAAGATGCTGCTCTGCTCCGCGTCGTCGGCCGCGAAGACTTTGTGTCGCTGGCAGACCATCTTCCAGGGGATCTGGCGGTCGAGAAGCTGTCGCCACTTGGGAGCTAGTTCGCGGCGCCGCGGATCGTCCGACTCGTGCCACTGGGCGACGTCTCCCAGCAGCGACCATTCCGTGAAACGCTGATAGCCATCCAAGTGTTCGCGAGGGCTGCCGTCGAACAACAGGTCGGCACTCTCGTCGAACAAATCGGCCAGGGTCAGGTCGATGGCACGGACAGTGCGATGAAAGTAGACCGAGCGAAACAGATCGGCGCGAACGCCCATGAAGCGAATTAGCGCGTTGATCGCGCGATCGTGGATCGTCAGCCCTCGATTGCTGAAGAAGGTGTAGTGAAGCAATCGTTCCAGATCGAAGCTGCACGCGCTGTACCCGGTCATGTAGGCATCGCGGAGCACAAAGTCCATGTTGTCGATCGTGTAGATGCCACAGAACAGGCTCCGCAAGAATACGAGCCAGCGGGGCTGCTCGATTTCATCATTCTCGGTGGGCCTTGTGATTAGAAAGGCGATTTGCGCCGGGTCGAGTGACTCGCCACTCTCCATCACGCTATTCGGGTTGCGGCGAATCCCTCGCAGTAAATCGCCCAACTCCTGCTCCACAATCTGGCTGCCGAGGGTCTCATGGGTGAGGCCGTAGCGACTCAGAAACTTGGCGTCGAAGAAGTGGCCGAACGGACCGTGCCCCACGTCGTGCAACAGTCCGGCCATACGGAGCAGGCACTCGACATAACCGCGACTGGGCACCGCGTCGCACTGCTCAGCCAAGCTCTCATACAGCTGGTCCACCGCCCGGCTGGCCATGTGCATCACCCCCAGCACATGTTGGAAGCGGGTATGCTCGGCTGTCGGATAGACCCACCAGGCGGTCTGCAGCTGGTGAATCTGTCGCAGCCGCTGAAGCCAGGGATGATCGATGATTTGACGCTCGGAAACCTCCTCCTCGGGCATCCCCACGCCCGATGTGAACGGGATATACCCGTGCAGCGGGTCGTGGCTCAGATTCTCGGAAGGATAGTCTTTCATGGGAGATTCGTGCTCGTTGGCGCCCTTGGATGACCGGCGGACAGCCAGGCGGGGTGTCATAAGCGTCATTGCTAGCAACTGCAGCCTATTTTGCCTCACCTTGCCAAATTCGTCCGTCTCGGTAAAGATTAACGGGCTCGGGCTCAGGTACTTTTAGAGCAGATGTTGTATCACATTCGTTTTGACAGGGTCAAACAACCGATATAACACGTGCCTGCCCCATATCGTCCCACCCGCGGTTCTATCGCTCTACTGAACGACCATCGCCGCTTTCCCATTTGTGGCCGAGGAGTATGATCGTGCAACGTTGGTTTAGTCTACGCTTTCTCGTCACTGTATTCTTCAGTTGTTCCGCGATCAGCGCGCTCCCGACTTCACTGGAAGCCGCGGTGCCGGCCGATCAATTGTTGCCCAAGGAGACCAAGGGCATCGTCTTGATCCCGGATCTCGATCGGCTCGAGTCTCAGTTTGATAAGACGCAGCTGGGCCAGCTGATGGCGGACCCGGTGATGAAGCCATTTGCTGACGATCTGAAGCAACAGCTACGTGACAAGTGGAGCAAGAACAACGAGCGACTGGGACTCTCTTGGGACGACATTCGCGAGGTTCCCGGTGGTGAAGTCGGCATGGGCATGATCCAAGCCTCCGAGACCAAGGGTGTGTCGGTCATTATCGTCGATGTGACCGGCAAGATGACCGAGGCTGAAGGACTGCTGGCAAAAGTTGACAAGAATCTCAAAGACAAGAAGGCCACGCTCAGCACGCAAACGATGTCGGGTCTGAACGTTCTCGTTTACACCCATGTCAAAGAGGGCGACCGACCGACCGAGCGAGCGGTATTCGCGCTCCATCGCGAAGAGCAGCAATTGATTGCGACCGACGATGTGGACCAGATGCGCAATATCCTGGCCCGTTTTGGCAATTCGTCCAACGATCGATTGGTGGACTTGAAGGCCTACCACGAGACCATGGCCCGTTGTGCCCGTTCCGCCGGCGACCTGCAGCCGGAGCTGCGTTGGTTCTTTGAACCGTTTGGATATGTCGAAGCGATGCGTGCCCGCAACGTTGACGGCAAGCCTCGTAAGGGCCAAGACATGCACGCGGTCCTCAAGGCGGAGGGTTTTGACGCCATTCAGGGCGTCGGTGGCTACGTCAATTTCTATGACGGGACGCACGATATCCTGCACCGCACGATGATCTACGCCCCGGCCGTAGAACGTGCCCCGGGCGACAATTCGACCGACAAGTACAATCTCGCGGCTCGCATGCTGAAGTTCATCAATACGCGGGATCATCAGCCCCCGGCCTGGATGCCGCGTCAGCTGGCGACCTACAACAGTATGAACGCCGATTTGAAGAACGCCTTTGAATACTCGAAGACGCTCGTCAATCGCATGGCCAGTGATGAAATCTTCGAGGATGTGTTGAAGAGCCTTGAGGAAGACGATAATGGCCCGCAGATCAACATTCGCAAGGATTTAATTGCCCACTTGGGGCAGCACGTGATGGTCGTTTCGGATTACGAGCTGCCGATCACACCCCAGAGCGAACAGCTGGCGATCATGATCGAAATCACGAACGAGGAAGTCGTTCGCACGGTCGTCGACCGCTTGATGCGAGCCGACCGCAAGGCGCATCGCGAGATTGTCGGCGAAGGCGAGAATCAATATATCCTCTGGAACACCGTCAAGGAAAAGAACGACGATCTCAACGTTCTGGAGATCGATCTGGACGACATCGGTCCGATTGGTTCCCTCGATACTCCGGAAGAAAAGAAGAAGGAAGAGAAAGCGTTGCCGACACAAGCCATGGCGGTCGCCCATGGCTATCTCATTACTGGCACCCACCCGGCGCTGATTCGTCGCATGCTCCAGGCGGCCGACCGCCGCGAGACGCTCGATGGCAGCATCGACTTCCAGATGGTACAGACGGCGTTAAACGACTTGGGAGCCTCGTCCGTTTCGGTCCGCACCTTCTCTCGCACCGACGAAGAGTATCGTCCGACCTACGAGTTGATGCGACAAGGCAAGATGCCCGAGTCGAACACCCTGTTGGGCAAGCTGCTCAACAAGATGCTGGGTGACGAGGAAGAGGACGAAACCGTTCGCGAGCAGCAGATCGACGGCACCAAGTTGCCGGAGTTCCAGATCGTGCGTCGCTATCTCGGTCCGGCCGGCATCTTTGTGGAGAGCGAAGACGATGGTTGGTTCGCCACGGGCGTCTTCCTGAGCAAGGAAACCCCGCAGGTCGTGCAGCGAAACGAGCGGTAAGCCAGAGCCAAACTGGGCCGCCCGCATCGAGTAGCAGATCGCAACTAACGATCGCGTCCAAATTCGACCTTCGCCCAGAACGGATGCTGACGATCGCCCCGCGTGCGAACGTCGTCGAGCAGCACCTCAACATCGGGTTGAGGATTTCGTTGGCGCCCCAAATTCCGCACCGACACGATCAGCGGTTTCTCGAAATCGACCCATTCGGGCGACAGCCAAACCGTGGTCGGACCCCCGCCCGATTGCACGCGGACCGTGGTCTTGCCCTTGCTGTCGGAGTTGATCTTGCCGTGGACCTTCAGGGCCACGCCCCCTTTGTCGCCCCACTCCTCGGGATCGAGAATCTGTCCCGGCTTGAACTGTTCGACTTCCAAGAACCAGAAGAAGTTGTCGAACGAGCGGAACGTCGCGGCGGCAAAATCCCGAGGATAGAAGTTGCGTTTCCGCAAATTCATCCATTCAAAGATGCGCTGCACTTCGTCGGCGTAACTCTCCTGGCCTCGGCCAAGATACTCGACGACGGTGGCGTCGAAACCGATCCGCCCCAGATAGCGGTCGTATTGAGGCGCGTTCTTGATCGATTTCTGCCCGTCCAGCGTGCCGCCGACAAAATAGAGCGGAAGTCCACGAGCGTTTCGCCAATAGAGTGCGTTGTAATTAAATCGCTTGGCGTCGACCTCGGCCACGATCGGAACGACCCCCGCCCACAAATCGGGATGGGCCAGCCCCATATCCCAGGCGGCGTTTCCTCCCATGGAGTGTCCCGAGATGAAGACCCGATCGGTGTCGATCGAGAAACGGCGCGAGGCATCTCGCAAAGAGTCAAGCACCGCCAGGTGTTCGCGGCCCGAGTAATTGTAAGTTCGTTGGTCATCCCGGGCCCACTTCGGGGCAATGATGATGTAACCATGGCGGGTTCCCTGGCCAAGTCGCATGCCCGTCTTGCTCTGGCCTCCAGCCCACCAGTCGATCTGCTGCATGGGAGTCGTCAGCGCGCTGTGCAAGGTGACCACCGCCGGATAGCGCCGATAGGGATCGTACTCCGGCGGCAACTGCACGTAATAGGTCACGTCCGGTTCCTTACCTCGACCGGGCACCGTTAGCTCGAACAGGCCATCCACACCTTCCACCGCTTCGCCAGGAGGCAACGGTGGAGTCATCTGGGCTATCAGCGCGGCCACCAATCGCGGCGAACCACCTTCCTGTTTCTTAATTTGCTCCAGGATTTGACGACGCTGGGGCTTGATCTCCTCGGTCAGGTATTGGCGGATCAGATCGCGAACCTCAAGCAGCGATAACGAGACCGCGACGTTGGGTGTCGCCTCCGCGGCTCCTACCAGCCAACCGCTTACGGCCAGTGAGAGCTTTTCCGCATCGCTCATCGCCGGATCGCTGGCCAGTCGCGTATAGGCGGCCAGCCGGCCCAGATTCGATTCGCCCAGATCGCGGGTGATTTCGTCAATAACCGGTTGCAGCGCGGCTCGCTGCGGGGCGTCGTTCAGATTGTCGAGTTTCGTGATTAGGGCCGGGCCTAACTTCTCGACTCGGACTTCCGTCTTGCGACGGGAGTCGATGAGTTCGCGAATTTCGAACATCGTTTCCCCGGCGATTCCCTCTTTGGGGAAATTCTCCAGGATGCGGAGCGCAAATTCATGCTGACCACTGCGCATCCGTCGCTTGATCTCCGTCAGCGCCTCGCGGGCCTTGAGTTGTTGCATCTGTTGAAGCAAGCGATCGATGCCGTCCAGTTCGGGGAATTTCTTGACGATCGCGTTCAACTCCTGTTCCGCTTCTCGGTAGCGACGGCCTTGAAGAAAAAACTCAGCAACCCGCAGTCGTTGGTCCGGATCGTTCGTGTCGATGCACTTATACAACAATCGACGGACCAGTTCCGATGGCAGCGACGTCGTGGCGTAACGTTGATCGAGCAGCAGGCGGGCGGCAGCATCCGCGCGCAGGCTGCGAACTTCATAGAAGCGGGGCGTGATTTGCGAAATTCCCTGGATGATACTCAACGCGCCGCCAGGCGCGCGAATCGTCATCTTGCGGCGACCGAATTCGCTCCAGGGTGATTTCTCGTTCACCGCGCCCAGCGCCGCTACTCGTTTGCCGGCCTGCGCGAATCGGTGATGTTTGACTTCAAACGTCTCTTCCGGATCGGGAGCGGCGTTGATAATTTCTTGGACCCGATGCAACGAAACAAAGGTGCGACGCAAGCCGTCGTCTATCATCACAATGGCATGGTTCGCGGTGGCTCCGCCTGGGCTGTCGATTTGGACCATCGTCTTGATGTTGGTCACATCGCCGGAGAGCAGACGCCCATTCTTCAGGCGGACTTTCGCCGCCTGGCTGGCGGTGGTCCAGAAGGTCAGCGCCACGAAGCAGCCTGCCAGAATGAGCCCCCAGGTTCGGCCGCGCGTCATCGTCGAAGTCCTTCCTCTCAGCATGCCTGAATCGCCCCACGCAACGCCCAAGTGCCTGCCCGGGCGTGCTTCCCCATCGACTGGGGCTATGGTTCTATTCTCGCCGCTCCCGGGGACAAGTCAAACTGCCCGGAGAATCGACTCGCCACCAGCTGGCCCAGATGCCGACGGCGACGGCAGTCGTCTCACAGGACGAAAACGTCGACAAACGCCAAGCTACCGAGGCAGATGAGCAGCGAGAAATAGGCGGGCCAAGCTGAACGCGGAGCAGAGCGTCGTCGTGCGAAGGTCGTCGGTTGTGCCGGTTGTGCCGATCGTCTTTCTCCAGAGCGACACCGTCAGCTGGCATCTCCCTCATCCGCTCGGCAATTGACACCCATCCCATGACTGTGCAAAGATGGCGGCTTTGGGCAAAGTGTAGGGACGCGTTTGTGGTTTCACGTACTTTCTTAATTGCACTCATCTGGGCCGCCTTAGCCCTGGTTGTGGCGATCGCTGTCTTGGCTGGCGTTAGCGCCTTGCTGCGTCTCATGGAAGACGAAGTGGGAGCCTCTTGGACCGGGCGATTGGCCCTGGTTCTGGGGGTCATTTGGGTCGTGGACCTCGTGGTGCTGATCCTGGCCATGGCGGTCAAGAGTGTCGGTCTCTCGCACAATCCTCCCGCTGAGAGCGACAACGTGGAGTGATTCGTCGACACGTTGGCTTAGGCCATCTTGGCCTGACCGAGCACCTTGCGGAGCGCGGTGGCCGCGATCTCGCCAAAGCTTCGCGCCGGCACCTGCCAGATCTGCGGATTCATCAGTTCGATCGACACGTAACCCTGGTAGTCGATTCGCTCGAGATGCTGCACCAACGGTTCGAGTGGAATGTCGCCATCGCCAGGCAGGATGCGATCGCCGTCGGTCGCCAGTTCCCGCGGCACGTCGGCCAGGTCGCAAAGCTGTACATGGAAGAGATTCTCGGGGGTCAGGAAACCGAGATCTTCCGTCTTGCTGGGACCGGTGTAGAAGTGAAACAGATCGAGACAGATACCCAAGTGGGGACTGTTGGTGTCGGCCACCATCGCGGCGCACGATGGCAAATTATTTCCGATCGTCGCGCCGGCTTGAAATTCCAAGGCGATTCGCAAGCCATGCTCGCTCGCTTTTCTTGCCGCCTCGGCCAGTGAAACGCTAACTCGATCGAGATCCTCGGCGGTCATCGGCCCCGCCAGATCGCCGGCCACCACGAGGGTCTCGACGCCCAACTCACCGCAGACGTCTAGCCGCCTTTCGAAATGTGCCCACGCCTCGCGGCGGGCTTCGCCCTGGCTGGTGAGCAGACCTCCCTGAAAGCTGGCCACCGGGGCCGCCAACTCATGGTCGGCCAACAATTGCTTTATGTCGGCGACGCTATGCGATTCCAGGTAGCCTTCGAGTTTGCCGAGCCAGAGTTCGATCGCCCCGCAATGTCCGGCGGCATATTCCTCGATATCCGTCTGGAACGGCGAGTTGAGCGAACAGACTTGAGACAGGGCGGGTTTCATCGCAAGCGGGCTTATTGAAGACGGGAGGTAAGCTCACCGACCACTTCATCGAGCTTGACGCGAGATTGTTCCAACGAATCGCGATCACGGATGGTGACCGTCTTCTCGGAGAGCGTATCGCCGTCGATGGTGATGCAGTAGGGCGTGCCGGCTTCATCCTGGCGACGATAGCGACGCCCGACCGCGCCTTTCTCATCGTAGAACGTGGGGAAATGTTTCTTCAATTCCCGATATAGGTCGCGAGCCACTTCGGGCATCCCGTCCTTCTTGACCAGCGGGAACACGGCCGCTTTGATGGGGGCCAGCCGCGGGTGAAATTTCATCACGGTGCGCGTCTGCATCTTGCCCTTGTCATCGGGAGCTTCGTCCTCGGTGTAGGCCTCGCAAAGAAAGGCGAGCGTGGCCCGGTCGGCGCCTGCGGAGGGCTCGATCACGTGAGGGACGTACTTCTCACCGCTTTCGTCGTCTCGATAGGACAGGTCTCGGCCGCTACCACGGTACTTCGGTTGGCCATGCTCGTTGAGTTCGACAGTCAGCGGACAGGTGTCGGGATCGAGCTTGCCTTCCATGTGGCTGCGAAGGTCGAAGTCGCCACGATGAGCAACCCCTTCCAGCTCGCCATATTCCCCTGCGGGCAAGAACGGAAATTGGTACTCGATGTCGGCCGTGCCGGTCGAGTAATGGCTCAACTCATCGGGATCATGATCTCGCAATTGGAGTCGTTCGCCGGCCAGGCCCAGATCGGTGTACCACTTGAAGCGACGGTCGCGCCAGTACTTGTACCAATCGGCCGACTGTGAGGGCGGGCAGAAGAACTCGATTTCCATCTGCTCGAACTCCCGCGAGCGGAAGGTGAAATTGCGAGGCGTGATTTCGTTGCGAAAGCTCTTGCCGACCTGAGCGATACCGAAGGGCACCTTCACACGCGTGCTATCAAGCACATTCTTGAAGTTGACGAAAATGCCCTGCGCTGTCTCGGGTCGTAAGAAGGCCGCGTCGTCTTCGGTGCCCATCGCGCCGACGATCGTCTTGAACATCAGGTTGAACTCACGCGGTTCGGTGAGCGTTCCCAGTTCATTGGCGTCGGGGCCGAGGACCTGCGACGTATCTTCCACCTCGGTCAACGCGATCACGTCGCCGTCCCAGGCGAGTTCCTCGGCATTCTTGGCACGCAGCTTGAAGAACTTGAGCGCCCGGCGTTGCAGGTCTTCCTGTTCCTCGTGGGTTTCCACCATCGTGGCTACAAAGATCCGCTGACCCTTGGCCTCCACCCAGCGACCGCGGACCTGATCGTAACGATAACGCTTATTCGTTTGACGACAATCGATCATCTCGTCGTGGAACAGATCGTAGTGCCCCGAACACTTCCAGACCTGGGGGTGCATGATGATCGTGCAGTCGAGGCCCGTCATTTCGAAACTCGACGGGGCTCCGGCCGGCGCATCGAGGTCGTCGTGGCTGGTCACCATGTCTTTCCACCACGATTCCTTGACGTTTCGTTTCAGCTCGACGCCCAGCGGTCCGTAATCCCAAAAGCCGTTGAGGCCGCCGTAGATTTCGCTCGACTGAAAGAGAAAGCCTCGCCGCTTGCAGAGCGAGACCAGTTTTTCCATTTCCATGATGTTGTGATCGGTCGGTTAAGTGTGAAAGGAATTCGTGTCCCGGCCTGTGGAGTCCAGCGGAGCCTGGCGAGGCGGCCAGCCGGAGAAATTCTCCCGGCGTCGCTGGCCTAACCAATCGCGGTTCTCGTCAGAGCCGCAAACAGCGCGCCGTCTTCCGGGTCGTGCCTGCTCAAGCGTGCCGCTCGGGGAGAACGGCGACGACAGACCCTCTCTGGGGGCAAGCCAGTGTAATGCGTTCGGGCAGAGTGGTCTATGCCGAACGAATTTGCCAGCTATTCAGATCGAGCTCTCCGACCAGATCGAACTGATCCAGCTCGGCCGCCGCGTCGATATCGGCCTTGAGCCCCAGTGCCGTGACGTTTCGCCCACCCTGGCTGTCGCGTAGCTGCTGGGCCAGCGAAATCTGGTCGAGCCGTGATTCGACATCGTGCCAGGCGTTCACTGCCAGTCGAGCCTGATCGTTCATCGTCCAACTGGTATTCTCGTTGCCTTCGAGTTCCCCCGCCAGCGCGCCGGCCAGCAGCACGTCTTCGCGGGTTACCTTTTTCTGCGTGCCCGAGCAGAGCAAGTGCACGTCGCTCGCTTCGCGAAGCAGCGCGCAGGTCGCCGCCAAGTTGACGAACGCGCCGATGAAGACCCTCGTCGCTTCTCGACAGAACTCCATGGCCTGTGTTCCGTTCGTGGTGGTGAAGACCACGGTCTTGCCGGCAACTATCTCGGCAGAATATTCGGCGGGCGAGTTGCCGAGGTCGAACCCCTCGATCTTGACGCCTTGCCGTTCTCCGCCCAGGCAGACCGAATCGCCGGGTAGCTGGGCGGCCAGCTCCCGCGCCCGATCGATATCGCCGCAAGGAATCACGGCCTCCGCTCCCGCCGCCAAAGCGTGGGTGATCGTCGTTGTCGCGCGCAGCACATCGATGACCACCACCGTGGCGTCGCGGAGCGCCTCGGGCGACGTCAGGGCGGGAAGTAAGTGAACATTCAAGGTCGGGGACATGGCAGCATTGTAAGGAGATCAACACGGCGGCGGAATGTCACACAGGAGCCTGAATTTGGCGGTCGGCGTTGGCAATCGACGTGTCAGCCCGAGTCAATTCGCTGTTGGGTTGCGCCCGACTGAGGCGCTACAATGTGCGGCATGCGATGCACGAGTCTCCGCGGTTTTCTCGATCACTTGGACGACGTGGGCCAGCTAACCCGCGTGGCGGTCGAGGTCTCGGCCGACTTGGAGATAGCTGAAATTACCCGACGTGTCGCGGCGGCCGGCGGTCCGGCACTGCTCTTCACCAACATCCTCGATAGCCAATTCTCGCTGGCGACAAACGTATTGGGCACCCGGCGAAGAGTGGAGCTATCGCTCGATGCCGAATCGATCGACGAGGTGGCCGATCGTTTCGCGGTCAACATTCGTCAGCAGAAAGCGGTGTCGCCACGCGCCGTGACGACCGCTGCATGTCAACAAGTCGTACAGTTGGGGCGTGATATTCAACTCGATGCGCTCCCTTGGCTCCGCCTCGATGTCGACCGGCCGGCGCCGGAACTCCCCGGCGCGCTTGTCGTCACCCGCGATCCTGATACCGAACAGATTGCCTTGGGCCATTACCAACTCACGGTCGTCGAGCGGCGAGTATTGGCGATTCGCTGGTCAGATCGTGACCCGATCGCTCGGCACTTCGCGGCATTCTGTCGGCGCGATGAGAGAATGCCAGTGGCGGTTTTCGTCGGTGGGCCACCCCGACTGAGCCTGGTGACGCGGGGCCATGGGAATCATCAACTCTCCGCGTACGAACTGGCCAGCTGTCTCGACGGCAAACCGATCGACGTCGTCGATTGCCGTACGATTCCGCTCCCTGTTCCCGCCGAAGCCGAGTTGATCGTCGAAGGCTACCTCGATCCAGTCCAGCCACAGAGCCTCGGGCCCGGCGATGCCGAGAGCGGAGCCGGCGAGGCTTGCCACGACAGGGGCGCCGTTGCTGACGGCTCGTTCCCTTCCGACGCTCTCGCGCTGGAGGTCGGCATGGTCACCCATCGTACCGAACCGTTACTCGCCGCCGAGGTCACGGGCGATCCGCCCGATGAGACCGGCACCATCGCGCTCTGCGGATCGCGACTAGAGCTGCCCTGGCTCAAACACCGGCACCCCGCGATCGTGGATCTTGTTCGTCCGGTTTCGGCGCCGCTTCGTTACACTTTCGTGGCGATCAACAAAGACTACGCCGAGCAGCCTCGGGAATTGGCCGCCGCTCTGTGGGGCGAAGCCTCGCTCCGCGATGTGCGATACATCATTCTGGTCGACGAGGCGGTGAAACTGGAGGACGAACAGCAAGTCTGGCGGCAGGTAGGGCTGCACGCCGAGCCTGACCGTGATGTTCTCTCTCCGCCGACCAATCTCCGTGGCGAGAGGGCTTCGTCGATCGTGATCGACGCCACGCGAAAATTGGCCGCCGGCCGGTCTGCCGGCGTGTGTTCCGCCGATTCGTTTCAATCTCTTCGAGAAGATTCCGAGAAGCTTGAGGAGATCCGCCAGCTGGTGTCGCGGCGGTGGGGTGATTACGGTATTCCATAGAGGTGATCGAGGGCAGTTTTCTGCCCAGGGACGTCGATAGGAGAGTCTCAACCATCCCTGATGTTCGTTGCGTGTTACTTCCGGCCCCAGCTTTTAGTCCTCCGCTTTGATGATTCACGACAAGTACATCTATTTTCTGTTTGGTGTCGCTTTGCTTGCCGTTTGGGTCACGCTCTGGATGGTGCGACCCGACATGCGCCAAAAGTTGTGGCGGACCAGCGCGGCGGGCATCTTCGCCGGTCCGTTGGCCGAGTACTGGTATCTGCGCGACTATTGGCGTCCTCCCATGTTTCTCGAAATTGGGCCAGTCACCTTGGACGATTGTCTGGTCGGCTTCTGCATCACCGGCATCGCCGCCACCATCTACGATGTCGTGTTTCGCGTTCGTCTTGATTCGGGAGCACCACGATACAAGATGACGTTCTTATTGTTCTTCCTCGTCGGATTGATCGTGCTGACGATCTTCTCTCGACTGCTCGACTTCAACTCGATGTTGATCAGTAGCGTCGGTTTCTTGGTCTTTGCCGCCATCATGATCAGCAAACGTCCCGATCTGTTGGCGGTCTCCGTCTGGTCGGGTGTGTTGTGCCTGGCCGTGGTACTGCCGATCTATATCGTGTTGTTTGATGTCGTGGCCCCCCACTACTGGCCGACATACAACCAACTCACCGGGACAATGGTCGACGTCAAGTTGCCGGGCAGCAGCATCCCGCTGCTGGAGGCGACCTGGTACTTCAGCTGGGGGTTGTTGGCCGGGATCGGCTACGAATTCGCGGGAGGTCGCCGCAAGGTCCCGCTGCAACCGTCCGAGATGGAAGCCGTGGCCTAAGGCTCTCCCCCGGTGGCAGGCGGCTGTTAAGGCGGCTGCCGATACGGGATAATGGGCCGCCGGCCAAAGCCGGAAGATATCCTAGCGCCGACGACCGAGGAGCTGATTCACCTCGTGCTCTTCATTGCCTCGGCTCCCAGTTGATTGAGTTCCTAGTTAATTGAATACCTAGGTACCCGGGCCGCCGGTTAACAGTGGGCTTGTCGCTGCGGTTGGTGGCGTGGATGCGTACTGGCGGATGTTGACCAGGCGGACCTGTGAGATGTCCGCTTGGGGCGTGGTCCGCCTGACATGAGGATTTTGTCTCGGCCAAGGGTCGCCAAGAAGCTCCCGCCACCGCATTCATCTCCCGCCAAACCAAAGAACCCCGCCGCTTACAGACAGATGGCCACCGATCACGCCACCGAAGACAAACGACCCGCCACGACTGTCGACGCCGTCGACAAGTCGGAATCGCGGGTCCGTCGCATGTTCGGTGAGATCGCCGGTCGCTACGACTTTCTCAATCATTTTCTGTCTCTCAATGTCGATCATTACTGGCGCTGGCGAGCGGTCCGCCATACGCCGCCGGTTGGCGACGACCCGATTCTCGACATCTGTACCGGGACGGGCGATTTGGCACTGGCCTACTACAAGCGGACCCCCCAAGGACTCCCGATCGTGGCTTCCGACTTCTGTCCGGAGATGCTCGCCATTGGGCGGAAGAAGGGAGAGCGGGCGGGTGCCGGAGAACGAATCACCTGGGTCGAGGCCGACTCGCAGTCGCTGCCGTTTCCCTCCGATCGTTTTCAGATTGTCTCGGTCGCGTTTGGGCTTCGCAATGTCACCAGCACCACCGCGGGGCTGGCCGAAATGACGCGCGTTTGCCGGCCTGGCGGCCACGTGGTGGTCCTGGAGTTTTCCATGCCCCGGAGACAGCCGATTCGGGCTCTTTACGGTTGGTACTTTCGCCATGTCCTTCCCCGGCTGGGGCAACTGTTGTCGCGTAATCGCGAAGAAGCTTACAATTATCTCCCGCAAAGCGTGGGCCAATTTCCGCAGGGCGAAGCGCTTTGCGATATGATGCGAGATGCGGGGCTCGTCGAGGTCATTCATCGTCCCCTGACGTTTGGGGTCGCCACTCTCTACGTAGGTAAGAAACCGACATGAGTAAGAGTCTTGTCGTTGCCATGACTGGCGCGAGCGGCGCCATCTACGGCATTCGCTTATTGGAAGTGTTGATTTCCGCCGGTTACGATGTTCATCTCTCGGTGACTCCCGCGGCCCAGCAGGTGTTGGATCACGAGCTGGAAATTTCGGTCGATCTCGAAGAGTTCCAGGTCAGCCATCTGCTGCTCGGCGACGCGGTCGAGACTTCCGACAGCAAACTCAACATGATCCGCCAGTCGGCTGGTATCTCGTCGAGCGACAGCAACGTCCTCTCCTTCGATGTCGGTTCGCCGGGCGAGATCAAGTATCACCACTATCAAGATTACATGGCCCCCATCGCCAGTGGATCGCATCAGACCGCCGGTATGGTGATTTGTCCCTGTTCCGGAGGGACCTTGGCGGCCGTCGTCAATTCGCTCTCGGGAAACCTCATTCAGCGGGCGGCACAGGTCCACTTGAAGGAGAAACGCCCGCTGATTGTTGTCCCACGTGAGACGCCCGTTTCGACCTTGCAACTGGAGTGCATGCGCAAGGCGTCGGAAGCGGGAATTTGTGTTCTGCCCGCCTCGCCAGGCTTTTACCATGGCGTGACGACGATTCAGGATCTGGTCGACTTTGTGGTGGGGCGGATTCTGGACCAGTTGAACATCGAGCACGGCATGGTGAGGCGTTGGGGAAGTTAACCTCTCCCTCAAGACGTGTGAATCGTTATGTTCCAGTCGATCCGCAAGCTACTCGAGTTGATTCGCTTCAGCCACACCATCTTTGCGCTGCCATTTGCGCTGCTGGCGGCCGTCATGGCCTGGGAAGTCAGCCGAGGTGAGCCGGGCTACGCATGGCGTTGGCAGGATCTTGTCGGCATCCTGCTCTGTATGGTTACCGCGCGCAGTTGGGCCATGGCGGTCAATCGCATCGCCGACCGCAAGCTCGACGCGGAGAATCCCCGCACGTCCGGTCGCCATCTTCCCTCGGGAGAGTTGGGCCTGGCGAGCGTGGTGACGTTTGCCTTCGTTTGTGCGGCGGGATTCGTGGCCTCCACGCTGTTGTTCATGCCCCACAATCCGTTGCCGCTGTACTGCTCGGTGCCGGTGTTGCTCTTTCTGGCCGGCTATAGTTTCACGAAGCGGTTCACATCGCTGGCCCATTTTTGGCTTGGCGCGGCCCTGATGCTCTCACCCGTCTGTGCCTGGATCGCGATTCGCGGGCAGGCGGTGCTGGCCGATCCGGCCGATCTGCTGCCGGCATTGGTGCTGGGGGGTGGTGTCTTGCTCTGGGTTGCCGGGTTCGACATCATCTACGCATGCCAGGATGTCGAAGCGGATCGCCAGGCAGGATTGCATAGCGTGCCGAGCCGCATCGGAGTTCCGGCCGCCTTGCGTCTGGCCGCCGTGTGTCATCTGGGCACGGTGATCCTGCTGGCTCTGTTAGCGGTTGTCGGTTCCTTCGGTTGGATTTATGCCGCCGGTGTGTCGCTGATCGGACTGTTGTTGATTTGGGAACATTCCCTGGTTCGTCCCGATGACTTATCACGGGTTAACGTGGCGTTCTTCAATGTCAACGCGGCTGTGAGTATCGGAATTCTGGTTGTCGGTTCGCTCGACCTCTGGCTCGGTCGATTTTTGGGAGCGTAGAAGATGATTTGTTCGGAAACGGCACAATTCAAAGATATTTCGGCAAAGGTCCATGCCGGTGAGCGGCTGACTTTTGACGAGGGTCTGTACCTCTATTCGCCAGAGGTTCCGCTCGGCGAGCTGGCCGTATTGGCCAATCACGTTCGCGAGCGGAAGAACGGCAATCTCGCCTTCTACAACATCAACACGCATATCAACCCCACCAATATCTGTGTCTATCGTTGTACGTTTTGTGCCTTTCGCGCCGACCTGCGCGACGAGAAAGGGTACTTGATGAGCGATGAGCAGATCCTGCAGCGAGGCCAGGAGGCGGTCGACAACGGTTGCACGGAGATGCATATCGTGGGCGGGCTGCACCATCAGATGAAGTACGACTGGTATCTGAACGTCGTCCGCATCTTGCATGAAGCCTATCCGCGGCTGCACCTGAAAGGCTGGACCGCGGTCGAGATCAACTGGTTTGCCCACCTGACTGGCCGTTCTTATCAAGAGATTCTCACCGACTTGGTCGATGTCGGGCTCGGCAGCATGCCGGGTGGCGGAGCGGAGATCTTTCATCCCGAGGTTCGTGACAAGATCTGCGAACACAAGGCCGATGCTCACAATTGGTTCGATATCCATCGCACCGCGCACCAGCTGGGGCTGAGAACCAATTGCACGATGCTCTACGGACACATCGAGAAACCGTACCACCGCATCGATCACCTCGTCCGACTCCGCGAGCTGCAGGATGAGACCGGCGGATTCCAGACCTTTATTCCGTTGGCGTTCCTGCCCGAGAATACCGGGCTCGACCACCTGTCGCGGCCCTCGGCGGTCACCGATCTGCGGACCATGGCGATTAGCCGGCTGATGCTCGACAACATCGACCACATCAAGGCGTATTGGATTATGCTCGGCGTGGGCGTGGCCCAGACGGCGCTGGCCTACGGGGCCGATGACCTCGACGGCACGGTCCGCCACGAGTTGATCTACCACGACGCGGGAGCGGAGACGCCGGAGATCATGGCGGTGGAAGATATTCGCCGTTTGATTGAAGAGGCGGGCCGCACGCCGGTCGAACGCGACACGCTCTACCGCGAGGTGGTCCGCGAAGGTTCCGATTGGAGCGTCGGCGAGGCGATTACGAGCGGAGCGTAGCCGCCGTTTCTGCGAAGGCTATGAGGTGTTGGCACATCAACTGCCTTGAAGGGGCAGTCGCGTACCAGCCCGCGCCAGCTACGACGAGCGATGGCCAGTTAACCCACGTCGCCCAGGTCGAGAACCTTGCCGTACTGGGCGATCACTTTCCGGCGCAGTTTCGCGTGGGCCGGGTCGGCCAACCCGGAGTCTTTCTCCATCAAGGCGTCGGCATCTTCGCGGGCTTGTTTCACGATCTCCGCATCGCGGATCAGATCGGCGATACGCAACGGCGGCAATCCATGTTGACGCGTGCCCAACAACTCGCCCGGGCCGCGGAGTCGAAAGTCGATTTCGGCCAGCTCGAAACCGTTGGTCGTTTCTACGAAGGCGTCGAGTCGTTCTTGCGCTTCTTCATTTGTCGGATCGGCGAACAAACAACAGAAGCCGGGCTGTTTACCACGGCTAACCCGGCCACGAAGTTGATGGAGTTGGGCCAGCCCAAATCGTTCCGCCCCTTCAATGGTCATCATCGTGGCGTTGGGGATATCGACGCCGACTTCGATCACGGTCGTGGTGACCAAGACTTGAATCTCACCACTGCGGAAGTCGCGCATCACGGCCTCTTTCTCGGCACCGCTCATGCGGCCGTGTAACGTTCCCAGTCGAAAGTCGCTGAGTTCGCCGGTGGCCAGTTGCTGGTGAACTTCGTTTAGGCTCGCCAGTGGCCAATTCTCCGACTGTTCCACTAGCGGCGTTACGACGTAGGCCTGACGACCTTCCTTTAACTTTCGTCGCAGGAAGTCCCACCACTGGGCGCGTTTGTCTTCGGTGGCCAGATAGGTGTGAATCGGTTGCCGACCCGGTGGCGACTCGCCCAACGTGGAAATATTCAAATCGCCAAACAAGCCCATCGCGATGGTCCGCGGAATCGGCGTAGCGGTCATCACCAGGTAATGGGGCTCGCCTCCCTGTTGTCGTAGCTGAGCCCGCTGGCGAACGCCGAATTTGTGTTGCTCGTCGATTACCACCAGGCCGAGTTTCTCGAATTCCGCGCCCGACTCGACAATCGCCTGGGTTCCGATCACGACGTCGACCTCGTGCGCCTTCATGGCGGCAAGCAGCTCTTCGCGCGGCTTGCCACTGAGCGAGCCGGAGAGCAACGCCGTACGGACGTGACTCGCCTCCAGAAAGCTGCCCAACACTTCCGCGTGCTGTCGCGCGAGGACTTCCGTGGGCGCCATGATGGCAACCTGTTGTCCGTGGGCGACCGCCAACAGTGTGGCGTACAGAGCGATGACCGTCTTGCCACTTCCGACATCGCCTTGCAGCAGTCGATTCATCGGCCGCTCAAGCGCCATGTCGGCGGCGATCTCTTGCACCACTTGATCCTGGCCGGCGGTGAGCTCGAATGGAAAACGCCGCCGAATGCGGGCATCGATCTTGGCCGTCGCCGGCAACGCCGGGGCGACTCCACTGGCGCTGAGCCGCTCACGGCGCAGGGCCAGCGCCAACTGCAGAATGAGCAGCTCTTGGTAGATAAATCGAAAGCGAGCCTGTTGCAGCCGATCGTCATCCGCGGGGGCGTGAATCTCGCGGATCGCCTCTTCAATGGTCAACAACTCCCGCTGCTCTAAGAACTCGGGCGGAAAGACCTCTTCGACCGCCGACAGGCAGATTTCCAGACAGGCTCGCACGACTTTGCGCATCTGTGGCTGCGAAATGCCTTCGGTCAAGGGGTAGACCGGCAGGATTTCGCCGGTCAACGCTTCCAGATCGTCCTCTTCGGTAAGAAACTGAACCCGGGGATGGTTCATTTCCCAGCGCATGCCGCGGAGACGCACTTTGCCGGAGAAGACGACTCGTTGTCCTTCGGAGAATCGATGGACCATATAAGGTTGGTTGAACCAGACACCTCGCAAGTACTCTTCGCCCTGACGTACGAGCACCCCCAGCATCGATCGTCCTCGGCCGGTATTGCGGATATCGACCTCTTCCACCGTGGCGTGGATGCTAACCAACTGTTCCTCTTCCAACGAGGCGACATCTTGTAGTTCCGGAGTCTCCTCGTAGTCGCGGGGAAAGAAGAACAGGGCGTCGCTGGCGTAGTGCAGTCCCAGCCGCGTGAGAATCGCGGCGCGCTGGGGACCAACCCCTTTGACGTACTGAAGCGGTGTCGCCAACAACTCAGCGGCCGTCTTGTCGTCGGTGTTGTTAGCGGCGGTGGACATGCAAACATTGTATCGTTGCTGTGCCGTCTGGCCACCGAGGATGGGCGACTCGGCCAAAATGGGGCGCGCGGACCTGGCTCCCTGCGGTTATCCGCCAGGCGGGGTCGCTCGATGCCCTCGGCTACCGATATTGCTGGTAAGCCTCGACGGCCAGCTCGTCACAGCGCTCGTTTTCTTCGTGGCCGGCGTGACCGGCGACCCATTCATATTGCAGTGTGTGCTGTTGAACGAGTTCGTCGAGGCGTTTCCAGAGATCGACGTTCTTGACCGGTTTGCGGGCGCCCGCCGGTCCGCGTTTCCAGTTATTCCGCTTCCAGTTGGGCATCCATTCGGTCAGACCCTGTCCCACGTACTTGCTATCGCTAATCAAGCGGACGGAGGTGGCGCGGGTCAGCGCTTCGAGACCAGAGATGACCGCCATCAGCTCCATGCGATTGTTGGTCGTTTCCGGCTCGGCCCCGGCGACCTCTTTCTCCTGGCCGCTGGCGACGTGTCGCAGAATGTAGGCCCAGCCGCCCGGTCCCGGGTTCCCCGAACAAGCGCCGTCGGTAAAGAGGAGGACTTCGACATCCTGCGAATTTTGATTCATCATCGTGTTGCGAATCCTGGTTGACTTCGATCGGCCTGAAAAAGGGGCGTTCGCTTCGAGGCGAAAACAAACGGTGGGGGGTGGGGGAAGGAGCGCGAACGTCTTAGACCGGTTCTTCAGTCGAACTGATGCGAGAGCGGTGCTCGATACGCTGTGGATCGAAGCGGACCGGTCGATTCAGGTCGTCGAGTTCGCTGGTTAGCGTCGAGTCGAGTCGCGGTTGTTCTTCGCGAACGACCGGGAGCGCAACGGTGAAGGTGCTGCCCTTGCCCAGTTCGCTCTCCAGTGAGATCTCTCCGCCGAGCAACTTGCAGAGTTCCTTCACGATCGACAGACCAAGTCCCGTTCCGGAATACTCGCGGGTCATGGCGTCTCCGGTCGAAAGACCGGTCGGTCCTTGGCGAAACTTCTCGAAGATGGCGAGTTTATCGGGTTCGGCGATGCCAACTCCGGTGTCGGCCACGACCAGCTCGAGTCTCTGGCTGGCGTTCAAGCGGACGGTGACGTTAATCTGCCCACCTTCGGGCGTAAACTTGATGGCGTTGGAGAGCAGGTTGCTGAGCACCTGTTGAATTTTGGTTTGGTCCTGATGCAATTCGGGCAGATCGGGGGCGATCTCCGTATTGACGTCGATATTCTTCTTCTCGGCCAGCGGCCGGGCCATATCACATTGCGCCGCGATAATCGGCTCGATCTTGAAGTCGGTTAGATTCAGCTCCATCTTGCCGCTCTCGATCTTCGCCAGATCCAGAATGTCATTGATCATGTCGAGCAGCAGTCGTCCCGAACGCTGAATATTCTGCACGTAGCGACGCTGCTTGTTGTCGAGCGAGTCGATGGAGTCGAGCACATCGGAGAAGCCGATGATACTGTTGAGTGGGGTGCGCAGTTCGTGGCTCATCGTGGCCAGGAAGTCGCTCTTCAGCCGGTTCATCTCGAACAGTCGCATGTTGGTCTGGGCCAATTGGTCGACCTTGCCATCCAGGTCGTCGTTCAGATGGCGCAGCTCGGCTGACGAGTCGAGCATGTTTTGCAACATGCGATTGAAGGAGACGGCGAGTTCTTCAAACTCATCACCGGTTTGGATTTCAGCTCGCAGCGCGGTATTGCCGCGGCTAATCTCGTCGCTGACATCGCGCAGATGGCGGAGCGGTTTGACGATGACGTAGCGGACAACGACGTACAGCGCGATCATCGCCAGAAAGACGGTGATGAAGGCGATAGCCAGCAGGTAGGCCTTGTTGCGCGTCACCGCGGCCTGGACCGTCCCGGTCGGAATGCGCACCTGGACGATCGCCTGCAACTCGCCTAATTCAAGATCCGGATTTGTGTTCATCTGCTTGTGGCAGACGACACAGAAGTCTTCACGAATAAACACCGGTTGGTAATAGAGATATTCGTCATCCTTGCGGATCTCATGATAGGGAGCGAACTTGGGATTCGGAATGAACTTCTTCTTGGAGACGCTTGACTTGGGACGATTTCCGGTGATGGCTTCGCCCACCGGATCAAGTTCGAGGCGAGTCTGCGCTTTAGCCTCCAGCGCTGCGACCTCTTCGTCGGTGCGATCCTGTTCCGTCCCGACCTTCCATCTTTCCAGCAACATCTCCTCAAGTTCATTGGCCGGTTTGTATTTGCCTTGCTGATCGTTCTGTTCATTGCGGATAACCCGCCATTGGTACTCCTCGGTGTCAACCTGACCGACCAGCTTGTCGACCAGAATGCGATTTTCCTTGCCTTCAAAGTGCTTCCAGTGCTCGAAAACCTCGACACGTGGAACCAGCAGACGACCCGTCTCCGCCGTTTGCCCCCAGACAATCTCGTCAGTGGTGTAGCCGTACCACATGAAACAGCCGGTGATCAGAATGAACAGGCAGATACCGAACAACAGCCGGCATTTCCGCTCGAGATTCGTCTCGCCGAGAACGCGTTTGACCGATTGATAAGACATAAAGGTGGCTGGTGACGGAGTCGTGGTGTTTGAGAACTTCTTTGCGGGTTGGTTCGAAGGGCAACCTGGTGTCCCGTCTACTCCGGCGTCGAGGGAAAAGTGTCGACAGGAAAGCGGATCTGCACGATCGCCTGCAGATCCCCTTCTTTGAGCTCGGGATTGGTGTTCATCTGTCTGTGGCAGTTGACACAGAATGCCTCACGGATGAAAACCGGCTGATAGTAAACGTACTCGTCATCCTTGCGAATTTCTCGATAGGCCGGGAATTTGGGATTGGGGATGTACTCCGTTTCCGAGACGCTCGACTTGGGGCGATTGCCGGTGATGGCTTCCTCAGCCGGATCGAGTTGGAGCCGCGTACGCGCTTTGGCCTCAAGTGCCGCCATTTCCTCATTGCTCCGTTCGCGCTTGACGCCCTCGTTCCATTCTTCCAAGAGCTGTTCTTCAAACTCGTTGGCCGGTTTGTACTCGCCTTTTTTATCATTCTTCGAATTACGGATGACTCGCCATTGATACTCTCCGGTGTCGAATGTGGAGACTAGCTTGTCGACCAGGACTCGATTCTCCTTCGACTCAAAATGCACCCAATGATCGAATACTTCAACTCGGCTAGCCAATAGGCGTCCTAGACGAGCGACCTCGCGCCGGATCGCGATCGGGACGTCCGTGCTATTTTCTGCTGTTTGGTTACCGCCCAATTGTCCGTTTGCTTCATCTTCTCCATGAACGACTTCACTTGTTTTCTGAATATCTGTTTGTTGGGATTCCCGCGAGCAGGCACCGGCCACCAGGATAGGGAAGACGCCGACCAGGAGGTAAGTACTCCAGAGGCGTTCTCTACACCAATCTCTTGAGACAATCGCATTGCCGTGCGATCGGTACTCATTCGACGGATGTTTCATGTCCATCTCCCTATCGATGGTCAAGTCAACACGGAAAATCAACCTCGGGGCGCCAGCTGATTGATATTCTAGGAGAGCGGCGCGCCGTGAGCCAGAGCAAAGCGTTATGCCTGGGGGTGGTTCTAGCCATATACGACCCCTGGAGGGCCCATGCAGCGAGTGGCGGACCATCCAACGGGCGACCGGCGGTCTGTCGCCCCGGTTCCATCTCGATTGTCTAGAGCATGTCGATCGGATCGACGTCGATGATGTACTGAACCGAATCGGGTGGCGTCACATCGTCCGTCGCTGTCCGAACCAACTCGCGGAGACGTTCACCGTCGCCGCATTGCATCTGAATCGCAAAGCGGTAATTTCCTCGCAGCTTGGCCAGCGGGGCCGGCGCGGGACCGACAATCCGCGCTCGGCTACCGAGCAGTCTTTCGACGCCTTTGAGCTTCGACACGAGATACTTGCCGAACTCTTCAGTAACCTGCTCATCCGCGCCGCGGAGCACCATGCGGATCATGCTCGTATAAGGTGGGTAACCGATCTTCTTGCGCGTCGGCAGTTCACTTGAGATGAATGCACAATAATCATGACGCACCGCGGCGCGCAGCGCGACGTGATCGGGATTCGACGTCTGGACCAGCACGCGGCCCCCTTTCTCGCCGCGCCCCGTCCGCCCGGCCACCTGTGTGATCAATTGAAAGGTGCGCTCCGAGGCGCGAAAGTCTGGCAGATGCATCGCCACATCGGCGTTGATGACTCCGACCAAAGTGACGTTGGGAAAGTCGAGCCCCTTGGCGATCATCTGCGTGCCGAGCAGGATCTGAGTTTCGCCGTGACGAAATCGATCCAGGGCCGCCGCGTGGCTACCGACTCGTTGCATCGTGTCGGCGTCCATTCGCTCACACTTGTATTGCCCAAACCTCGCTCGGACTTCCGCTTCCAGCCGCTGCGTGCCACGGCCGTAGTGATGAATGCCATCGAAGGAGCACTCGGGACACTTCTGCGGCACGCGCGTTTCAAAATCGCAGTAGTGACACAGGGCGCTGTTGAGTTGTCGATGAAACGTGAGGGCGATCTCACAGTGCGGACACTCCAGCACGAAGCCACAGGAGGGACACTGAATGTGCGTTGAGAAGCCTCGCCGGTTCAGTAGCAGGATCACCTGCCCCCCTTCACGCAGCGCCGTGTCCATGGCGATTTGTAGCTGACGACTGATGGCCCCTCTCGACGAACGATCGTGCCGCTCGGTCCGCAAGTCGACCGTCATCACCGGCGGCATCGGCAAGTCAAAGATCCGCCGCGGCATTTCGACCAACCGATAGGTTCCCTGCTCGGCACGGTGATAGCTCTCCAAGGCGGGCGTGGCCGATCCGAGCACCAGCGGAACGTTTTCTCGCGCGGCCCGCTGTCGGGCTACCTCCCGCGCGTGATAGCGGGGCGCCGACTCCTGACGAAAAGAAGATTCGTGCTCTTCGTCGATCACGATCAGTCCCAAATGAGGCGTGGGAGCGAACACCGCGCTGCGTGCCCCGACCACCACCGAGACCTCGCCCGCGGCGATTCTTTGCCAATGTCGATGCCGGTCGACGTCGCTCAAGTGGCTGTGCAGCACCGCCACCTTGCCGAAGCGACTGCGGAAGCGACGCTCAGTCTGGGGGGTGAGACTAATTTCCGGAACCAGCACGATGGCCTGGCGACCGAAGCTGACCACCTCCTGAATGGCCTGAATGTAGACCTCCGTCTTGCCACTGCCGGTCACTCCGTGAATCAGCAACGTCTCGTGCTGGCCGGAATTGATAGACGCCAATATCTTGTCGAGCGCCGCCTGCTGATCGTCGTTCAACTCCAGATGAGGCTCGATGGGCACGGATTCCGTGTCGAGCGCGCCGGTCGCTTCGCGACGGACCTCGCTCCGCACCAATCCCTTGCGTCGCAGCGCCGCGATTGGTGCCTGGGTGCAGCCCGCCGCCGCGGCCAACTCGGCCGGGGTCATTGGATCGGAGCGATCGGCGAGTAGCTTGAGGGCTGCGGCTTGCTTCTTGGGCAGCTTCGTCTCGCCCAGCTTTTCGGCCAGATCCTCCGCCACGTGTAGAAATGTCATCAACCGGGTTCCCGCCTCAGCACGCACGCCCGCCGGCACCACCGCATCGAGGACCTGTCCCCAGCCGCACAGATAGTACTCGGCCATCCACTTGGTAAGCTCCAACATGGCGGGAGAGAGCAGACTGCGAGCGTCGACGACTTCGCGGATTTCTTTCAATCGCCGGTTGGTTGGCCGATGTTCCAGCGAAACACAATAACCGGTGGCCGCCTGGTTCCCGCGTCCCAACGGAACCCGTACGCGACAGCCGACCGAGAGCGCCGCGGTCAGATGATCGGGCACCGCGTAGTCGAGCGGACCGACCGGTCGCTGAGGAATGACGACCGTCGCCACGCACAGCTCTTGAGCATCGTCGACTTCCCAGGGGGACTCGTCGGTGTCGAACAGCGAGCGTTGTGGATTGGCCATCAGCTGGGTGTGTCTACGGGAGAGCGGAGTTGGTAGCGAGCGAGTTCGCCGATCGCTACGATAGCAGTCACGCTTCACCATCAGCAACCGCCCCGGGCGCGGACACCTGGCTGTGCGATTAGCTGATTGCACGATCACCTGATTGCCGCTCACCGTCGGGAGCGATCGCGGCCCAGAGAGAGGAATTCATGCGTCTCGGTCTTTTCGGCGGCAGTTTCGATCCCATCCATCTGGGCCATCTGTTATTGGCCGAGTACTGTCGCGAGCAGTGCCGGCTTGACCAGGTGTGGTTTATTCCGGCCGCCGTGGCACCCCACAAACAGCGACAGCCATTCTCGGTCGCTCAGCATCGTCTGGAAATGCTCTCCCTGGCGATCGCGGGCCACGCCGCCTTCGAGATTTGTGATTTGGAGCTGGAACGGGGCGGTATCAGCTACACCGTCGATACCTTGCAGGCGATTTCCGACAGCCAAAGGGAAGCGGAGCTGTTCCTGTTGATGGGAGCCGACACGTTGGTCGATTTGGTCAATTGGCACCGGCCCGACGATGTCTGTTCCCTGGCCACGCCGGTCGTCGTCGGCAGACCGGGCGACGCGGAACCGGATTACCGTGGTTTGAGCGGTTTGGTCAGCCCCGAGCAGCTCTCGTATTTTCGCCAACATCAGGTCACGATGCCGCTGGTCGAATTGAGCAGTCGCGAGATTCGCCGCCGTGTGGCAGGCGGTGAGAGCATTCGCTATCAGACCCCCCGCGCGGTGGAAAAGTATATCGAGAGCCACCAGCTTTATCGGGATGTCGATCGGCGCGAGAGTGACTAGCGCGATCGCGAACCCCACCAGGCTCGGTGGCCACGATCCGCCAAGCTCGGGAAGTCACTAAGCCGACTTGCGCACACCCAGGTAGCCTGCCAGGGTCGGTGGCATATCGATCGAGTAGATCTGCGGATCGGCAATCAGCGCCGCGGCGACCTGTTCGAGCTGTTCGCTCGTACCGCTGGCGACATCCAGAAACAGCCATTTCTGACCGTGCACGGTACAGGCGCCACCGCCTCCGTCGAGATGTTCTTCCCGAATCTTGAAGCCCAATTGTTCAGCGATCGCTCGCGCGGCTTCCAACAGTTCAACTGTGTGCATCCCAGCTTCTCCAAGCGCCAAGGTCCATGGCCGATGGGGTCGGTTGCCCCCACACCGGGTCGGATTGTACGGGGATGTGCTACAGAGGCCCAGCCAGATTCGACGATATCTTTACTGTGGCTAAGTGGCTTTCTGGTAAGAAGTTAAGGCGTTCGCTTCGGGTAAGCCAGACAGGACAACGGTGACCTGGCAATTTAGAGTCAAATTGCGGAGTACGTGATGCAGGCAGGCGAAAGCAACGACACCCCTTCGCTCGAAGAGCAGATCGAAATTCTCCGGGAGCAGCTGGCCCATGCTCAGAAGATGGCCGCGCTGGGAGAATTGGTCAGCACCACCACGCACGAATACAACAACGTCCTGATGACCGTCATCAATTACGCCAAGATGGGTCTCCGCCACAAGGACGATGCCACACGTCACAAGGCCTTCGAAAAGATTCTCAACGCGGGTCATCGCGCGGCCAAGATCACCAACGGAATCTTGGGCTTCGCCCGCAACCGCAGCGACGAGTTTGAACCGACCGACATGGTCAAGCTCATTGACGATGCCCTGATTCTTCTCGAGCGCGAGATGAACAAGTATCGCATCTCGATCGAACGCCGGGTGGAAGAGAATCTCCCTGAGGCGATGGTGAACACGAATCAGATTCAGCAGGTGCTGCTCAACTTGCTGATCAATTCCCGACAGGCCATGACGGGCGGCGGTCGCATCATGATCAAGCTGACTCACGATCAGGCCAATGGCATGATCGAACTGATGGTCCGTGACAACGGGGCCGGCATTCCCGAAGAGAAGCTCCGCCGTATTTTCGATCCCTACTTCTCGACGAAGAAGGGCCCCGATGAAACCGGCAAGGGGGGCACCGGCGTGGGGCTTTCGATGTGTCGCGACATCATCGAAGCGCATCACGGAAAAATTCAGGTCGCCAGTGCGGTCGGGAAGGGGACCGCCTTCACGTTAAAACTGCCGATCGCCAAACCGACTTCCTCGGCACCCCGGCCGGCCGTCACACTAGGGCTGCACACCAATCCCACGGCCACCAGTTCCGCGCCGTCCAATCCGGCTCAAGGGTGAGCGATTCGCGCGTAGAGCTTGCTGAGAATCGCTTGTTCTAAAGCGATATCGCGCCCAATGGGGATCCAGCCCAAGGTGTCGGGCGAGACGTTCAGGTCTTTTCCACTTCGTCTTAACGAATCGTCATTGCGCAGATTGCCGAAACTGCTGAGCGATTTCTCGGGGACGATCACGTCCTCCAACTCTTTGTCGACCTGCACGTCGACGAGAAATCCGCCCTCGACTGGAATGACTCGCAGGTGGGCTGTGCGGCGAATCGATTGAAAGGTGCTCTCCAGCCGTTCCTGCGGCGTCACCGAATCGAGACGCCACGGTTCAATCTGGGTCGCTCCGGTCAGCGGCAGGGTATCGATTCGCCCTTCGGTGTAGATGTCTCCCGCAAAACGTACCCGCTCTTCACGGGCGATGCGAAAGTAATCGTCGACCACATCGACCAGGTGTTCCCAGAGAAAGTTGGGATCGGCGATCGGCACGTGGGCCGGGTTCTCGACCTGGGCGATGGCCATCGGTTCCACCTCGCCGCAGGAGATGCCGCAGGGAATTCCCCAATGCCCGCAGCCGGCCGTGGAACTGACCAGGGTGACCGCCAGCAGACCGCCCACCGCCCAGCGAGCGCTCTTGGCCAGCGAACTCGATTCCCACAAGTTGGTCAGTATGCGAAGCATCCGCAGTGATCGTGTTAGGAGCAGGAGGATCCGCGCCGAGGGCCCAAGCCCGCGCGCACCGGTGGCGATCGTTCGCCCGAAAAAGGGGCCGCGTAGTGTCTAGAAAAGCGCCTCTCGGCACAAGAGAGAATCGGGCCCTGCCGCCCTTCGAGAGGGAAAACAGTCGAGCAGAAATGCTGCTTGCGAGCCGAAAGCGTGCTAGCACGCACCAGCTCCCTTTCGCTTTCTTGTCGCCCGAAGCTACCATTCCGCAGGCGACTGAACTCGGAGAGTTCAGCGACATGACGCTCCGGCGGACTACTTACCCCGCCGGCTTGTACTGCCGCTGATCAGGTTCTTGCAGCCAGTACATGTAGGGCGAAGGCAACACGCGGCTCTCCCAGGCCCACTCGAACCAGTCGTCGATCATCCGCTTGGCCAGCTCCGGCTCCGACTCGACCAGATTGTTGGTCTCCGCCCGATCGGCCTCCATGTCGTACAACTCCCATGGCTGCTTGAACCGCGCGACCAACTTCCACTTGCCCTGCCGCATCGCCCGATTGCCTTCGTGTTCCCAATAGAGCGCGTCGCGTTCGATCGGTTCGTTGGCCAGAGCGGGGATCAGGCTCTTCCCCTGCATGGGAATGATCTCCTTCCCATTGAAATTGTCGGGATAGGTTGCCCGTCCCACGTCGACGCAGGTCGCCATGATGTCGATCAAGTGGCCTGGCTGATGTCGTAGTTCGCCGCCGCTCTTGATCTCGTGAGGCCAATGCACGACCAGCGGCGAGGAGATGCCCCCTTCGTGAACGAAGTGCTTGAAGAGGCGAAAGGGGGTGTTCGATGCGTTGGCCCACGCCTGACCGTAACTGGCGAACGTATCGGCCGGTCCCGGATAAGTATTCGGATGATTGCCGCCGCGATACGCGCCGTCGGGCAGCGACTTGCCAAAGGTGTGAAAGATGCTCCCGCCCTGATGACTGCCGATCGGTTCGTGGCAGCCCCCATTGTCGGCCAAGAACATGATCAACGTGTTTTCCAACTGGTCGGTCTCTTGCAGGGCCGACACGATCTTGCCGATGCCTTGATCCATGCGGTCGATCTGCGCGGCGTAGACTGCCATGCGGTACGCTTCCCAATGTTTGTTGGGCGTTTCCTCCCAACTCTTGACATACGGATTCCGCGGAGCCGCCGGCCACTCCTTCTTCAAGATGCCCATCTCGACCATCCGCTGGTGGCGCTTCTTGCGCATCTCGTCCCAGCCCATGTCGTAGACGCCCATGTACTTGTCGATATCTTCCGGCAAGGCGTGCAGCGGCCAGTGCGGCGCGGTGTAGGCGACGTACATGAAGAACGGTCGTCGTTCGTTCTCGCGGCCACGGACAAACTCGGCGGCGTGCTTGCTAATCGCGTCAGTGTAAAAGTAATTCTCTTCGTCCGGTTCAATGAACGTATTCTGCCGCATCAAACCTTCGGGATAGAAAAAGCTGCCGGCGCCGGCAATGGTTCCATAGAATTCGTGAAAGCCCCGCTGCAACGGCCAGGTCGGTCGATGCGAAGCGGCCAGGGTGTTGTAATCGAACGGGGTGACATGCCACTTGCCGGCGAGCATCGTGCGGTAGCCACTCTTGCGGAGCACCTCGGCAATCGTCACACATTCATCGTTCAAGTGGCCGATGTAGCCGGGCAGGGGGCCGTCGCCGCGAACATGCGGCGACACCATGTGGCCGATGCCCGCCTGATGGGAATAGAGGCCCGTCATTAGCGAGGCTCGCGTCGGACAGCACCGCGACGTGTTGTAGAACTGCGTGAACCGCAGCCCGTCGGCGGCCAGCTTGTCGATGACCGGTGTCTTGACCTCGCCCCCATAGCAGCCGATGTCGCTGTAGCCCATGTCATCGGCCATGATGACGATGATGTTGGGACGCTTGTGGGCATCGGCCTCGGTGGGGAGTAGGGCGTTAACAGCGAAAATCGCCAGCAACAGAGGAGACCAAGTTACGAAACGCTTCATGTTGTGAACCTAAGTGGAATGTCGATTCGGCGGACCGCTTCTGATGACGTTTTCAAACGACGACGTTGTATTGTAGTTGGCCGCGAGCGGCTCGGACAACCAAGGGAGAGCGCGCCGGCGCCGGTAGCTCGGCCACCGACAGTCACGCCAAGTCTTCGACGGACTATTCATCCAAGGGGACGAAATCGTAGGTGCCGATGCCTTGCACGATCAAGAATTTGCAACGTCCGCCGTCCTTGCCGTGAACGTAATGCGGCGTCTGGGGCGGCACGGCGTACGTCTCGCCCGTGGCGAGTTCCGACGCGGCCATCCCGTCGCGATGCTCGACGACCATCGGGCCCGCCAGGCAATAGAAAGTGTCGGTGATTTCCGTGTGGAGATGCCACGGGACACATTGCCCCGGCGCGAGGGTGATCACGATGACACGCAGCGTGGGGGTCTCGGCCACGGTTTCCCACTGTTGAACATCGTAGCTGCGGGGATTGCACATCGCGCTGTTTCCTCAAGTGAGTTTCGCTAAGTGACTGTCGCTCTCAGCATTCTAGGGTGAATGCTTTCTCAACGAAACCAGCACGCGACTTGTAGGCGGGCCGGGCTAACAGGCTCAAGCGATTAAATTCGTCACCATTTACTCACGAATCTTCTCCGCGCGGAGCATCTCGGGACCGATCCAGCTGTCGCCCGTCACATTGTCCAGATCGAGCGGTAGATTGATGGTGTCCCACTTGGGCGAGCCGTAGGTCGTTTTATTGTTGTGCCACTTCACGACAATCCGATCGGGAGTTTTTTCCCACGTTCCTTCTCCACCCCAGCTGGCGGTCGCGGTACCGTCTTCAAAGAACGTGACGCGATCCCTCATACCGCGTGCGCCCCACTTCCAGGAGCCCAGCAGGTCTTGAAGTTGCGCGGGCCAGCGGCGATCGTTGTTAGTCGCCGTACTGCCCGTCTCGGCTTGAGAGAAGCCCTCCTTCAGCTGCGCGATTTGATCTCGAATGCGGACCGCGTCGTCGAGATCCCCTTCCTGCTTCGCCTTGTCGACCGACTTCTGGAGCGCCAGAATCGCGGTGCGGCGATTGCGTTTCCGTTCGGTTTCCTGTTTGGCATCGAGTTCGGCCTGCTCGCGCTGCTGTTTCTTTTCCAAGCGGTGCCATTGCTGTTGGTGGGTCTCGTCAAGCTCACCAGCGGCAGCCAGATACTTCTTGATGGCGGCCAACGCATCGGCCGATTGAATGTCGCCGTCGACCTCGCCCGTCCTCGCCGCGGCCTGCTGTTGTTGCTTGCGAAGCTCGGACAAATATTCCTGGTCGGCCGCACTCAATTTGGATTCTCGAATCTCCACGATCTTGGAACCCGTATCGAGTCGGACCTTGCCATCTTGGAACCCGACGAAAGTCGCCTCGATCGTAAACTTGCCACTCGTCCAGGTTCGTGCTTGGGGGGCTGCCAGGCCGGTGGACGCCACCGAGAGGATCAGTATCAGAAAAACGAAAGAACGCATGCCCTGCCTCCAAGATTCTGTCTGCCGTCGGTCTCAACACTCCCGGCGCTTCGCCTGGGGAGAAAGTAGCGGGCAATCATACCCGTAGAGTCCGTGGGAAGGCAAACCCAGCGCGGGCCTACCGCTTGAGCTGGCTGCGCGTAGTGGCACAGTGGAGAAAACGCCCCCCGGTATTCAGCGGTTGTCGCGCTCTCTCGCCCGCACGACAGCCACCTTGCCTGGCGGAAGAGTTACCAGGTCGAACGGAGACGCAGACTGACGGCCGATCCGAAATCGTTGGTCAGATTCGCGCCAGGGTTAAAGATACCCTGGTAGGCGATCGTCATGTCGGTCTCCGGAAAGAGTGGAAACCGGTAAAAAATCTCGACGTCCGATTCGTCACGCAGACCGGTCGTGGCGCGGCCGAAGTCGTAACACACACCGACCACATCGGACTCGAACCCCATTCGCTCGTAGCGGCCTGAGTGGAACGGGTCGTAATAGACCAGATGGGCACCGGCCAGCCGCTCGTACGTTGCCGATTCCTTGTAGCTGCGTCCCCAGCGACCGATGCCGACCATGCGACCATCGCAGGTCAGCTCTTGTTCGAACTTGAAATAGATTCCGTAGCCTTCGGGGCCGTTGCTTCCATTGAGTGGCTGACCGTTGGCCGTGCCGTCGGTGTGCCACAAGGTGACCTTGGAATAACCGGCGTTCTTGGTGATCGGAAAGATCTTGACTTGCAGTTCCAAAGCCGAGAACAGATCGCCTTCGCCCAGATCACCAAAGTTGGTCCGATCGGCGTTGGCATCATGGACCACCGCTGCCAGGTTGACGCGATCGTTAAGGTACAAGCCGCCGATCCAGCCCAGGCCTGAATCGGGAAGGCCGATCACAAAGGCACCGGTGCCGATCGGCAGGAACGTATCGAGCGGCGTGATATGCCGAGATGAAGCCAGGAACTGATCGGGCGTTACCCGACCGATCCGGTAGCGCCAGCCAGCCTCGCGACTGCCTTGTCGCCAGAATAGGTTCCGCACCAGGAAAGTGGGCGTATAGGTCGTGAACGGATTGGCCGTGAACAGTGTGGTTCCCAGTCCCTGGGCCCCAAGTGTCACGGGATCGGGTGGGCCATAGTTCCAGCGTCCTTCGAGACTGAAGGTGACCTCGCCTTGATCGGGGCAACCCTTCCGCCAACCATCCCAGGTCCCGGTCAGGATCAGGAAGGAAGACATACCGAACTCATCCTGGTCCGGCAGCTCGTCACCGAGTCCCTGAAACAGGTGGTTGTCCGATGCGCCGAACTTGAAGTCGGTCCGTTCGTACACGCGTCGCTCCGCGGCGATGATACTCTCGCGCAAAGGGGTCAACGGCGAGGTGTAGAACAGTGAATCTCCCGGATCTCGGATGAGTTCCCGTCTCTGCTGGATCCTTCGCAGTTCAACGATGGGATCTTGGAGATCGGTGGTCAGGCCGGCGCGTTCATCAAACTGCGGGCCGCCAGAGGTCGACTGGGCATCGCCGCCGTCCTGGGCCACGCCGACAGAGGTCGCCAGCACCACCAGCGCGAAAAGTGGCAGCATGACCACCATCCTGGAGCCGAACGTCGAAGACCGGTATCTGCTTTGCATGCTGCGGCTATTCACTGTTGAGAGAATGTCGGAACGGATCGTGCTAGCATTCTTGACTCTGCGAGGACAGATCACGGAGACAGACCGTGGAGACAAGCTACAGAGACCTAGATCTCATCGGCCGATAGCCAGGCAGCATGAACGGGAAAACCGTCATATCTGGTGCTACCGGCTTCAAAGGAGTCCGGTTATGACGGTCGCAGCGGCGGAGCGCGACGATTTCGGCAAGAAGTGCGCGTCCTGCGCGAGATGGCCGATCGACGCGGCTCCCGCGCCAAGCCCGTCCCAAGAAAGCAAGCAAGCTGGTCAGCGACGATGCGCTACCGATACGAGGCCCGCAAGGTTTGGGAGGGACGTTCACCAAACAGCTTTTGATAGCGGGAGGCGAAACGACTGAACGCCCATTCGCCATGTTCGACCAATACCTGGCTAACGGTCGTATCGTCCGACTCGGCCTCCCTGAGCGCTCGACGGACCGTGTGCAGATGTCGCAGCTGCAGATACTGGCTGGGACCGATACCAAAATACTCGTTGAACACCGAGCGCAGCGTTCGCTCGGAAACGCCGGAGGTGGCCACGAGATCGCGAACCGTCAAGGGCCGATCTCGCTGCTGGTCCATCAACTCCATACAGCGGACCACGATCTTGTCGCGAGAAAAACGGGGTCGCCCGTCGCCGTGCAGCTCCTCAGGGTGCGTCGTGGGAACAACCTGACGGGCCAAGTGGAGCACTTCTTCCGCCGCGATCCCAGCCGCACGAGAAGACTCAAAAGGCGCACATTGCCCGGCCGTGGAAAAGATTTCCAGTAGAGTCTCTCGAAATCGATGCGCGGCCAAAGGCTGCGAATTCGAAACGTAGCACGATCCCGAAGCGGGAGCTCCGCTGTCGGGCTGAAGCATCTTCGTCGGAACGAACGCCACGCACCAGTCGTGTTCGACTCTCGTACTGATGCAGAACTCGCAGCCTGGTTCCAAAATCGCGAACGTACTGGGCCCGAGGACTTGTCCGTTGGCGGTGTACTCGACGCCATCGGTCAGTGGCAAGTAGAGCATGTAGCCGTCGGGGCGAAGTTGCCCCTGGGCAATATTCCCGCTTCCCAGTTTTCCCAGCTGGACATCGATGCGCCCCAGATCGACGGAGCTGACCGACCAGGTGCGCTGGTTGGGATTCCGTAGCAACATTTTTGAATCGACGTCACGAATCGATGCGGCGAAGGCGTCGAAATCGTCAAAGGTCTGAGTTCGCATCGAACGAGTCTCGCTTCGAGTTCTTGCCGAAATTGACTAGACACGTTGATTCACATCCAGCCATTCTAAACGGTTCATCGGCTTTATACCATGAAATTTCCGGCCTTTGTCGGCGACCCTGTCTCGAGGATGAAATCATGAAACGCAGAACGTTTGTCAAAGCCTTGCCACTCACGGCCTTGCCCCTCGTCTCCGGCGGCTCTTCTGCCCAGGCAGAAGAGGGTCGCGATACGAACGAGCAACCGGCGGGCGATTCAGGGCGGGTTCCTGTGCGAACGGTCTCCGCTCGCAATAAGTCCGGCACGAGCACCATGCCGAAGTACGCGGGCAAGCTGCAACACTCCGACGGTAGCATTACCAATGCGGATGGTTCCACCAGCCAGGGATTTAAGGACACTACGAGCAAAGTCGATCCGAAAAAGCCCTATCAGATGCCGCTGACCCGGGACGAGCAGGACATCCTGAACGGCAAGGAGGGGCCGGAGCTCGCCAAGGTCATGAAGATCGTGGTTGCCCACGGCAACGCCTTTGGGGCTGAGAGGTTGGTCGATCTGGGTGGCGCGCCACACTGCTCGCTCTACACCGGCACCGATTACATGGAACCGATGATCAAGCTATTTCAGGAGTGTGCTGACGCAGGGCTGAAAACCTATGCCCCCTACACGGTCAATCCGCGTTGTTACGACCTCTACAACGTCAACAACAATCCGATCGATATCGAATTGATTTACGAAGGATACCGATTGCAGCGAGACCTCGATCGAGTTCATGCCCTGCTCGGTGCGCCCGATCTGAACTTCCGCAGCTGCGCCTGCTACGTGGACGAGGTCGGAAATGCACCGCCTCCTGGAACTTACGTGGCCTGGGCGGAGTCGTCGGCGATCAACTACGGCAACTCGGTCCTGGGAGTTCGCACCAACCGTAACGCCGGCGGTATGGAATTGTTGTGCGGTCTTCTTGGCAAGGCGCCGCTATTCGGACTGATGACCGACGAGGGTCGTATGGCCAATTGGCTCGTCGAGGTGAAGACCAGCGAAGAGCCTGATTGGGGGGTCGTTGGCACGGCCATCGGTCTCAAGGTGATCGACGGAGTCCCCTATATCACGGGCATCGACAAGCACCTGGGTGGCCAGGTGACCAACGAGAACATGCACCTGCTCAAGAAGATGGGCAGCGCCACCGCAGCCAGCGGCGCCGTGGGTTTGTACCACGTCGAGAACGTCACGCCCGACGCCCAACAGAAAGGACGCAAGCTTCTCAAGGAGGGCTTCCAGACTTACGTCATCGACGACGCCGAACAGGCGCGGGTGCTTAGCACCTTTCCGACGGAGAAAGAAGGCCGTCCTGAGAAACCGACCGTCTGTCTGATCGGTTGTCCACACAATACCTATCACGAAATTCTCTGGTGGGGAAAGAAGGTCACCGAGGCCGTAGAGAAGCGAGGACTCAAACAGACCGCGATTCCGGTCAAGCTGTTCTGCTCTCACGTTGTGCGGGATCATCTCGTCGAGGATGAACCGATCCTGGTGAGCAAGATGAAGAAGGCCGGCATGAACTTCACGAATATGTGTACGGTGAGTTATGCCGGCATGAAAGACTTCTCCGAGCGCACCTTCGGTGTCACGAATTCTCCCAAGACGCGGAACTACTACCCCGACGTACGTTATCTGACCGACACAGATCTGCTTGAGACGATCTGTACGGGGGATATACCTCAGGGCGCGTAGAACGCTCTCGTGTTTTGGACCAAATCATTCAACACCATCCCTGGCGGACGAAAAGAACATGGCTAAGAAGACATTCAAAGGACGTTCACTGCTCTCCGGTAACCTGACTGGCAAGGCACTCGCCTCGAAGCAACCGCTCAACACGACCGGCTCCTACCTGGAGAATCTCTTTGGCGGCAATTCCGAATCAGCTCCTTGCACCGATCCCAACAACAAAGCCTTCTATGGCAAAGAACTGGGCGGAGCGATCATCTGTACCACAACCACGGTCGGCTCTTCGTTGGGCGGCGCCGCTCTGATGGGCGTCGGCAGCTTGGGGCTCGGTCCCAAGGCGATCCTGTTCTCACAGCACGTCGATTCGGTCTCGCTCGCCGGCCTGTTGATGGACGATATCTGGAACGGCCGCCGCGTGATCACCATCGACCTCTTGGGAGACGAATTCCTCGACACGGTCAAGTCGGGCGATCCGATCGCCATCGGGGAAGATGGAACCGTGACGGTGGGCTGAGCAATTTGCCCCGACAAGATTTTAGGTCTATGCTCAAGGCTGCCCGCAACAGGGCAATCAGGTGGCCGTTGCTTGCAGCGCTGCTGCACGTTGTATCGCGTCTTGTCTTGTCAATCACAGGTCTCTTAAGGGTGGAGGAGTGACCATGGCGATCAATACCCAGGTCTCGACGAGTGACTGGTTGGAGTTCTTTGTGTCGTTTTCCAATGGAAATCAGGGCCGTCTGCTCAGCTTGGAAGAATTTGACACCGAATCGGGTAGCACAGGCCAGGTGGTGCAGGGCAAGCTGATGGCGGTCGACTATGATCCCGTCGGTAAAGGCAACGATCTCGTCGTGACGACGGGCGACGGAGAGATCGATAACAGCCACATCGTCAAGGCTCCGGTAGAGGTCTGGAAAGCACAGGCCGACGACGGCGAGATCGTCTCACTCGAGATCATCGACCAGAACGGCGCCAAGACAATCTTGAAACTGAGCTGAGTAAAAAGCGTCTGTCTTTTAATCCCCGGCAATGCTGGTGTCGGTGGCTGATAAGCGCTGGTGTGTCTTAGCGGACCGGCCGCGTTCTAGTGAAGCCTCGGTTCGAGCCTCAAGCCAACTTCTGGAGATGATGCGTGATTGTCACAACACTTGTTGCTGCGTTGTTCTGCGTCGTTTGCCCGCTGAGCAATGGAGCTTTCATAGAAGGGTGCGTGTTCACACACACCGATCCTATCTCTCGTCCCTAACTTCTTCCGGTGCGTGCCAGCACACGCCCTACCACCTGCCGAGCGTGAAGGGTCATCCGCGCCCGGTTTCTATCACCTGGAGATGTCGCAGTTGGGCAGCGCTTTCTGGAGCATCTGCACCTGTTCCTTACTCACCGGCGTGCCCTTGAGCCAAAGCACTGCGAGATTCTTCAATCCGGAGAGGGCCGACAAGTCACTCACCTGTGTGTTTTCGAGATAAAGCACTTCGAGGTTCTCCAACCGGGCCAATGGCGTCAGGTCGCTCACCGGCGTGTTTCTGAGCCAAAGAATTTGGAGTTCCTTCAGCTCGGCCAATGGCGTCAGGTCACTCACCGGCGTGTTGTCGAGATAGAGGTTGGTGAGGTTTTTGAGTTCGGCGAGTGGCGTCAGGTCACTCACCTGCGTGTTGTGGAAGTTAAGCCGATGAAGGTTCTTGAGCCCGGCCAATGGCGTCAGGTCACTCACCGGCGTGCCTTCCAGATCAAGCCATTGAAGATTATCCAGCCCGGCCAGTGGCGTCAGATCACTCACCTGCGTGTTGTAAAGAACAAGAACTTGGAGTTCGGTCAACCGGGTCAGCGGTGTCAGGTCACTCACCCGCGTGTTCACGAAGTAAAGCTGTTGAAGATTCTCCAGTCCGGCCAGCGGCGTCAAGTCGCTCACCTGTGTGCCGTTGAGCTCGACGGTTTGCACCGATCCACCGATCCACTCATCGAGCCAGCCTTCTTGAAGGTATTCGACGCTTCCGCCCTGTTTCGTAACCCAGGCCGCTGCCTCTTGATTCCGCAGCGCATCGCGAACCTCACCACCTAACCACGCAAACGGAATCGTGAAGAGCGCACCTACAATCAGCAACGTCCGCAGGCGAAACTGATACCAGCCAGAGTGCGCATTATCCCTCTGGTCGTTCATGTCTAACCATGATCTTTCAATCCTGTTAACCCACGCTCGCCAAAAAATCCGATTCACGCTAAATCAGAACAACTTCGCACCACGTTTTTTCTGCTCAACAGCGTTCATAGTTCCCGTCATAGCCTTCTGGCCACAGAACGTGGTGGTTCTCCGATTTCGTTCTGCGAACAATAATGCCACGGTGAAGTAACTTGTGGTATTTCAAATATGCCTTGACCGCATCAACGCATGCGCTGAGGTATCCGGTTCTCGGATACACAAATACGTTCATCCGACCCTCTCCGAAATCATTGCCATCAACCTCGCCAGATCGATTCCGAATCAGGCCTGCCGATAGGGACTCCGAAAAACCGAATAGCAGCTCCAGATCAGCGGGTTCACCACTGGTTGTAAACTGGATGATGAGAGCATCTCTAGCCATCCGCCTTACCTCTTTCTACGACGACACGTGAATTACACGTGCGGACACGCACACGACTACCTGGGTACCCACATTGCAGCTCACGTGACCCGCTCTCAGCCTGGCGAGGAGTCGATTGATATCTTCTCAGCAGAACCACTTGAAATGAACATGAAAATATGTATACTATTTCCAGCTGCGCCAGATAACGCAGCAGGAGGCAGTCCTGGGGGGCCGTGCGCCGAGAAGGCCGGCCACCGAAAAGTGCATTGAGCGGTAATCGCAGTCACTTTAAAGAGGTGTTCGCCGGTGGCGGGTAACCGCCATGAAAGGGACACGCCCCTCGCTTGATCCTTTGCGCTCGCACGCTGCCTGCTCGTTCTTTGACAATCGAAGCGATCAAAGCCAATCCAGTCCAGGGCAGGGTGGGGTGGCGCGTCCGTCTGCACGCAGATCCCGAGGGCGCGGACCCCGACGGCTCGGGCGCCGCGCTGCTTTCCACCATGCTCCTCCCACCTCGCTCTCCCACTGTTGGGGTTCGACGGGCTTGATGACAGCTGGATTAGCTTCAGCCCGCAGAGTTCGTGCTCGGCAGGCACCAATCTGCTCTTACTGCGACTTTCGCATAGAAACCGAGCCCGGACCGAAAGCGAATCGAATGTTTGCCGAATAAGCTGCGAATATTGTGCGAACATTCGCGGAACGTTCGGCGAATGTCGGACTGTGACATCGGCCGCAGCTGTCACGGCCAGCCCATCAGGCGGCGCGGCGCTGCTGCGGAAGTTCCGCGGCCGTCTCAGCCGGGAGCGATTCACAGCCGGTCTTCTCGACCGTCCATCTCTGCCCCAGAAGTTTGGCGATCGTCTCGTCGGCTGTGGGGCCAATTGGGGCCGGCAACGGCCGAGTGACATGCTCGGTGCGACGACGCGTGCCGGTTTCCGCCCACGACTCCGCTTCTTCGGTCAGATAGTTGAGCATGTCCTGTACGCGGCGGCGGTGATACTTGATGCCTTGGCGGTCGAGATTGGGCGGAATGAAAATTCGGGGGCTGATCACGATGCGGGCCCTTGAGAAGGGACGTGGAATCGCGAAGCGGTCCCACGAGTTGAGCCGCCAAGGGCGATTGTAGCCGACGGCGTAGATGACCAGCGGCAGACCGGTGTGGGAGGCCAGAAAGATAGATCCGACCGCCAACTTACGCCGCGGGCCGCGGGGACCGTCCGGCGTTACGGCCAGGTGTTCCTTGTCACTTCGCGAGATCAACTCGCGGATCGCCTGATCGCCACCACGGTTGGAGGAACCGCGTACCGTGTTGTAACCGAGGTGCAGGGCGAGTCGACAGAGCAGGTCGGCGTCGCGGTGACGGCTGGTGAGCATCGCCAGATTGCAGTCGCCACCCAAGTCGAGTGGCAGCATGATGCTCTCATGCCAAAAGAGATAGATGTTGCGCTGAGTGCAGTCCCGCCGTGAGGGCTCGACCGATGGCTCGTAGGTGGCGATGCGAGAGTCGAGCGTTCGCAGCCAGAGCTTGGCCCAGACGTAGATCAAGAGACCGGCGAGTTTGGTCCAAAACGGGTGACGTAGCTTCATGGCATCCTTGCCGCGAGGTAGCGTGGTTGGCGATGGAGGTTGGCGTGCGAGAGTCACGCACTGGACCGTATGTTAGCGAATTCCGCCCAGCGACTCACGGTGAGTTTTCGGTCACGGGGCGGGCCACTGGCCCGAAAATACCTCCGTGGCGGGGCCGGTCATGAAGACGTGATCATCTTCCGCCCACTCCAGCAGCAGGTCGCCGCCGGAGAGGTGGTTGAGAATCTTGCGCTCGGTGCGACCTGATAGCACACCGGCCACACAGACCGCGCATGCCCCCGTGCCACAGGCCAGGGTTTCGCCACTCCCCCGTTCCCAGGTTCGCTGGCGGACCTCGCCGGGTGAAATTATCTCGACAAACTCGACATTCACGCGATTGGGGAATCGCGCGTGGCGCTCGATAGCCGGCCCGACTCCCAACACCAGCTCGTCGCTGGCCTCATCGACGAAGATTACGCAGTGGGGATTGCCCATCGAAACGCAGGTGACTTGAAAGGTATGGTCGCCAACTTCCAGCGACTCATCGACAACCCGCTCGCCACTCCAGGTGGTGGGGATCTCGGCGGGCGTGAGAATGGGCCGACCCATGTTCACGCGAACCTGGTCGGCCAGACCATTGGATGTCTCCAGTTCCAACTGCAACACGCCGTTGCCGGTTTCGATAGCCATCGACTCCTTGCGCGCCAGCTCATGGTCGTAGACATATTTGGCGACGCAGCGGATGCCATTGCCGCACATCTCCGCTTCGCTGCCGTCGGCGTTGAACATCTGCATCCGGGCATCGGCGACTTCGGAAGGGTGGATGAGGATCAGGCCGTCGCCACCGACCCCAAAATTCCGGTCGGCAATCTCGATGGCCAGCTGCTGGGGGTTGGCGGGTGCCGACTCATTGAAGCAATCGACATAGACATAGTCATTGCCGGCTCCGTGCATCTTGGTAAAACGCATGACTCTCGGGTGCTCGTGGGCGCTGGATTGGTGGTATCTGCTAGCTGCGATTCTAGCGCTGCGGGCGGTCGCCGGCAATCATGCTCGGGAGGAGTGAGCCACCAGGCACCGTGAGCGGGCCGGGAATAGGACATGCAGTGGACCAGATACGAGTAGGGCCTCAGCCGGTCAAATCGAGCTGGCCGCCGCTCGATCCGCTGACGTCTTTGCTCTGGCGGACGGTGGCATCTTCGCTGCCTTCCTCGCCATCTGGTTGGGCACCTTCTTCCGGCGTGCCGGGGGGGCGTTCCCAGAGCCGCCGCCCGTCGGCGTCGCGGTCATGCGATTCATGGTCGTTGCCATCGGTTTCGCCAATGCCAGCGGCGGCGTCCGCCTTCTTCTCGTTGGTTTGCTTGCCCTTTTGGCTAGCGGTTTCATTGGCGGACCTTTCCGCCTCGGAGCCTTTGGTTTGGGAAAGTGGCGACCCGGCGGCTCCGCCGAGAATGCCACCCATGCCTCCGACGCTCATAGTATTTTCTCCGTTGAATAGGTCGAACGAATTGAAGAAACACCGATGATGCGTATTCCAGGTGCCAATCACCCAGCGACGTAGTCGAGCTTGTGAGCACAGATGATGAGGTTGTTATCAGCGACGGGCCTCCGGTTCGGGCCGTGGGCGATTACCGACCCGGGACCAAGGACTCGAAAAATTCCGTGGCCTGTTGATGGAGCGATTTGCGGTTTGGCTCTCCGTTGAGTTCCTTTTGCAGGCCTTCGGCAAAGCGGGCCACACCTGGCAAAGGTTCACGCGTGGTGCGCGGATTGCTGAGCGGTCCGTCGACGTAGATCAGCAACAGTAGCGGGCTCGCTTGCTTCAGGAGCGGACTCACAATCGGGACCTTGAATTCATCGCGACCGACGATGGCTTTGAACACCATGCGAATCTGCTGGTCGAAGTCCATCTCGCCTTTGCCCAGCAGACTCACCGCGTCTCCGAGGAAATTGATTTCATCGAAGTAAACGTGAGACCCGTTGATGTGATACTTCACATTGCAGGCCGAGAATGCTTGCTCGTCAGGCGTGTGACCACTCAACAGCTTGAGGAGCGAAACCAGCAGGGGAAGTTCGCCAATGTCGGCGTTCTTGAGTTGTGCATCGCCGAGGCCAACCAGAGTATGGGCGCCGGCGCTGGTGCCTTGGAGATGCATATTGACGTGCAGCGAGCCCTTGAGTTTCGATGCTCCGGGAAGGGCCTCATCGGCAATTCGGCTCAGGTCGGCACCGGCTAGAGCGCCTTGGATGGCGAATTTGGAGGTCTGATCAAATTCCACCCAACCATCGCCCGAGACGATGCCGTCATAGAATTTGGCTGTGATGCGACTCGGTGTTTGCGATTGCTGCCGGTCTTCGGGAAAACCACCCAGCAGCAGACGGTCTTCGCCGAGCCAGATGGGGCCGCGGACTTCGGTGAGCTGGAATCCGCGATAGGTCAAGGCATCGAGGTCGAGCCAGCCGCGCGACCCGAATGTCTTCCCGTCAAAAGCGCCGGCCAACCGTACCGTGCCATGAACATTGTCCAGCTTAATGCCGGGATCGAGCTTGGCACTTTGTGTGGTGAGTTGCACGTCCCAGGCCGAGCGAATGGGCGACTTCTGTTTTTGGTTGCCGTCGAAGGTCATCGCACCACGAAGGTTCAGCGGACCATTGAAGTCAAGCTCATTAACACCACGCCGCAATCGCAGCGGCAAGGCATCGAGCAGGTCTCGGCGGAGCTGGAGCCGATCGACGACAAGATCATTCATGGTGACGTGCCAACTTCCATCGCTGGCGTGGCGGCACTGCCCGATCGTCGAAATGGTCGTGCGACCATGTTGGGCGGTCATCTTTCCACTCTGCTCATTTCCGAACTGAACGAAGCCATCCCCGATGTGGATGGGTCCTTGAATTTTCTCCAGCCGATAGGGGAAGAACTTGGGAAGCACTTCGAGCCCTTCGCCAACCGGCTCGGCATCGATGGTCAGGTGAACTTTGCGCTCGGCGCTGCGATACGTCAGCTCGGTAGACATTCGCACCGCGCCTTGCGGATTGAATTGTCGCCACAGTTCCTGCAGGTTGGGCGAAAGGGCTCCTCGCAACTGGTCGTCGAGCGCGATATCGATTCCATTGAAGTTAAGCCTCAGCTCGGTGCCTTGTTCCATCGGGACCAGGTATCCTTGACAGGCGATCTTGGCCTCGCCACTCACGCCTTGCAGGTTTCGAAACGCCCAGCGATGGTTTTTCTCTTCCAGTGTTCCGCGGACGTTTCGCAGCGGGTAGGGGAATTTCGCGTAGCGGACGGCGATGTCATTCAGTCGAACCTGGCTGTGACGACTCCAACGTTCGCTGGCATCCTGGCGTTCCAGCTGCACGGCCACATTGAGGGTTCCTTGGGGACCCAAGGAGCGGACAACGTCATTCGATTTGCCTGGCAACGCTTGCAGCAACTTCTCGTCGATGGGCAATCCATTGGCGACGATGTTGAGCCGACCGGTGGCGTGCTTGCCCGGATTGTGAAACGTCCCTTTCATATAGACAGGTTGGCCACTACCCTGAGCGGTGAGCTGAACATCGAGCGCCCCGTATTGTAGCTTGACGTGGCCTCTTCCTTGTTCAACACGATAGGGAAACTTGTCGTGGGTGAAGGAGACATCGTGGCAAGTGACGTGCATCTGAGGCGACCAATTCTGGCCATCGAAGTTGAGCCCCAGGTGGACATCGACTTCTCCCGCGGGGCGGAACTTATTCCACGACTCCTGCCACGATTCGGGCATCACGTTCATCAGCTGGCGATCGAGCACAAGCTGACGAACGGAAGCCTCGATCGTCATCGGGCTGTCGGACGCATACCCTTGACGAACGCCATGGGCTTCAATCGTGGTTCGTCCCCGTCGTGCCGTTAGCTTTTGCAGCTTGACACTGTCGGTCGTGAGTCGCGCTTCGGCGGTGACATCGGTCAAAGGATAGGGAAGTCGCTCGTGGTCGACGCGACCTTCAGCCAGACGAGCGACCACGTCGTACTCGATGCTGCGATCCTCGGTTATTGCGCTACTGACGGCGAAGTCCACTTCGACGCGGCCACGAAGCCCGTCTATTGCCACCAATGGTTTGGCCACGATCTCGGGAAGCGACTGCCGCAACTCGGGTGAAATGTCAATGTTCTCGACACTTCCGCGAATGTTCCATTGTCCGGTCGATGCGTCGTACCAGCCTCGCAGGTGGACGCCTTCCATGTAGTCACCCGCCAGAGAGCCCTCGAAGGCCATGGCCTCGGGGTGATCGGATAGTTCGGGGACTCGATCAGCCGGCTGCAGCAGCAGACTGACGTCGCGAACGGTGTAAGTGCTGGCGGGATGTTTTAGCGGGTCGAACAATTCGACCGTGGCGTCTTCGATGGAAATCGTGGGTCGCGCGTCGCTGAACTTGGGAAGCGGAAGCAGCTTCTCGATGCTCCAACGGCCATCGAGTTGCCGGGTGGCGCGGAGCGTTGGCCGCCTGAGCGTGATCTTCGTGGCCTCCAGATCGCCCGAAATGAGTGCCTGCAACTCGGTGCTGCAATGCATGAAGATCTCTTCAAAGTAGACCGCCTCGGCAAGTGGTCCGTCGGCATCGCGCTCGGTGATCGAGAGTCCACGAATTCGGATGCCTTCATCTTCAACAAGCTGTGCGCTGCGGACATCGACGTCGAAGGCCTCATAGTGTTCGGCCAAACGGGTGACCACCTGGCGGTGAATCTCGCCGTCAACTCGGCGCATTAACAAAGGCACGGCGATTGCCGCGGCCACAACAACCAACAGCAAGATCCACTTGAAACAGCGCCAACAGAAGTTGATCGTGCCACACACGATTGCTTGCGATTCCTTTCGCGATTACTAATCGCAGCGGTCGCACGCCGGACCAGTAAAGGTGGGGCGCGTAACTGCCCCGTGTTTCCAATTGAAATCGGGGCAAAGCGACGACTGCGAATTCTCAGATGCGGGATTTCAGCGTGGCGGAATAGTAGAAATCTCCTGGCGGCATAGCAAGGCACATTGGACGCTGTATTGCTTGCACCGGGGGAGTCAGTTTGAGCAATTAACTTGTTGGTGGACAAGAGTTTGGGAGTTGGCGATCGTGGTCGGAACGGCTCCCGTCGCGTCAGGGATTCACTGGCCGGGATAATCGATAACCGGTTGGCAAGTGATCTTAGCGAAACGTCGGAAATCTTTCTCAGACAACGTTTTACTCGCCCCGGGGAGCCGCTATACTCGACACGTCGCTGGCGCTGCTAGCGTTCTATTCGTAGTCGGTTACTGGCTGTATTCGACGCCAAGATCGGCAAACCGTGCCTTAGGCGGTCCACAATTTAATTCGCCCAAGAAGGGCTTTTGGCGGGCAAGGGAGACCAATCGAGTATGAACGACAAGAATGACAAGGTTGTCTTTTGGGGATGTTTTATTGCACTAATCACGACTTCGTTCGCGTTCATAAGTCGAATCTATCTCTGTGAGAATCGCTTCGAGACAGAGTTTAGTCTTAATGAGGTCCAGAAAGGCACCTTGATTGGAGCGGGCATCTGGCCCTTCGGCATCTCAATCATTGTCTTCAGTCTAATCATTGATAAGATTGGTTATCGCGTAGCGATGTTCTTTTCGTTCGCCTGCTATGCCATTTACCTCGTTCTCGCCTGCATGGCATACGGTACTATTCAAGGCGTCGAAGAGGCGGGGATACAAGCGGCGCAGGCACGGGGTTACTCTTTGCTTTACCTGGGGAGCGTCATTCTTGCTCTTGGTAACGGAACGGTGGAGGCGTTCATCAATCCGGTCGTGGCCACGATGTTCAATAAAGAGAAGACAAAGTGGCTCAATATTCTCCACGCCGGATGGCCCGGTGGACTGGTTGTGGCGGGAATCATTACGATTTCCATGGGAACGATTGCAACTAAAGGAGATTGGCGACTTGTCATTGGATTGGTCGCACTCCCGGCGATTGTCTTTCTCATCCTTCTTTGTAGGGTGAGATTTCCAGTTCAGGAGCGAGAGCAGGCGGGCGTTACGTACCGTGAGATGCTATCTGAGTTCGGAATGTTTGGGGCACTTGTTGGTTTCGGACTCATCTTTTGGCAGTTAGGCGATATCGTTCCTTGGCAATCTGTATTGGGATATGAAGCTGCTGAGGTTGAAAAATTCACGCCGGAACAGGCGAAAGAACTTGCCAGCGAAATCAATACGTACAAGTTCAGCGCCGTGGGTATATTTACAGCATTAGTCGTCATCGGATTTGGGATCTACACCAAGAGTGTTGGTCGCCCATTGATGGCGTTGCTAATCATAATCATGATGCCGCTGGCGACCACGGAGATTGGTACAGACGGTTGGATTATGGGCTTGATGAAGGGGCCTATGAAGGAGGTTGGGCGCGACGCAGGTTGGGTGTTGGTTTATACTTCGGCAATTATGATGGTCTTGCGATTCTTTGCAGGACCAATTGTCCACAAGCTATCTCCATTGGGCTTGCTGATAGTGAGTGCTATTCTGGCTATCGCCGGTCTCTACTCTCTGTCTTTGACGGGAACATTCTCTGGCAAGGAAGCTCTTCTGCCGATCTTTGCAGCAGCGACCCTTTATGGAATCGGCAAGACGTTTTTCTGGCCTACGATGCTGGGCGTTACTTCTGAACAGTGTCCTAAGGGTGGGACGCTAACTCTCAATGCGATCTCCGGCATCGGAATGATTGCGGTTGGAATCATTGGATTTCCTTTGATCGGCATTATCCAGGCGAATACGGCGACTAGCCACCTGCCGGAGGCGACCGCCGAACAGGTCCTTGCCCCCGATGAGAAGCTTGGAGTTTCTTTCAAGGCAATCGATCCTGACAAGAGAGATGCACTTACTGATGAGGAAGATATTGCCGCAGTTGCAGCCGCAGAGAAGGCGGGCCAGTTCAACGCACTGGCCAAGATGGCGCTATTCCCTGCCTTTATGCTTGTCTGTTACATCGCCATGTTCTTCTACTTCAAGTCGAAGGGTGGATACAAAGCGGTTGAGCTGGCGGCCGACGAGGCGATTGCCGATGGCTCAATTGCTGGTGGGGAGGCATAAGTCGCTTGCGAAGCCGGGTGCCGAATTCGATTTGACGAGTTCGTACCTTCCGTTGCGGACAAATGTCGCGCAGGAAACTTCGTGAGGAAAATGAAGCACTAACGAGGGCGGGTCAGCGAAAGCTGCTCGCCCTCTTTTTTTGCACGGACTCCGCCAGGCAGCGAGAGTGCTCCTGAGGCCGGTCCCTCTTCCTGGGTCATGGCCGCCAGCGCTTCCCACTGCGGGAGACCCATCTGTTGCTGCGGCCAGTTCTGCCGACGCCAGAGCGACATGAGCAACTCCCGCACCAAATAGTCGCTCTCTCCGCAGAGCACCCTGTTGTCGAGGCGAACTGTCGATGCCGTCTGTTCGACCACAGCTGACTCCCATACCTCGTCGATACGCGACTCGATGACTTGTTGAGCTTCGGTGGCCAGTCGGCCGAGACGCAGCAAAGCGTCGGTAGAGTTCGGGTTGTAGTCCGCCTCGAGCTGAGGCAACAACTGCTGTCGAATTCGATTGCGAGTGAAACGAAGATCACGATTGCTGGCGTCTTCTTGGTAGGTTTGCTGAAGTTCTTTCAAATAGGCCAACACGTCGACGCGACGCAGCTGGAGTAACGGTCGCATCAGAGAGATGCCATCGCACAACTGGCGGCTGCGGGCGATGCCGGCCAGCCCCGACAGTCCGGTGCCGCGCACGATGCGATGCAAGATGGTCTCGGCCTGGTCATCGGCCGTATGGGCGGTGACGACATAGCGGGCTCCCACACGGCGCGCCGTCTCGCGGAAGAAATCGTATCTGGCCTCACGAGCCGCCGCTTCGATGCCGTCGCCTTGCTGCTCGGCCATGGTGGTGACGTCTCGTTGGCCCGATTCACAGGCGACTCCGAGCCGCGCGCAGAGGTCAATTACAAACGCCTGATCGGCGTCCGACTCCTGGCCACGCAAACCGTGATTGAAATGAGCCACATAAATCTGGCCTTCGCCTCCAGGCGGTGAGGAGAGATGATGCGAATTGTCCTGCTGCTTGAGGGCGTTGACAGCCCGCAGCAGGGCGACGCTGTCGGCGCCGCCAGAGACCGCCAATAGCACGGTAACATCGCGCCAAGATTCGAGCGGCCAAGCTCCGGCGAGCGTCGATCGAAAGTGGTTTTCGGCGGGCATCGGTGCGGACATGGTCTCGCGGAGAATAGGATCGAACGGAATACGTCGGAGTCGTTTTCAAGATGCAATTGGCCGGTGAAACGACAGATGGCCAAGTCTCGATCGAGGCCGTCTGCTGTTACTTCGACGGCCGAACTGTCGCTATAGGCTACCTAATTATGCCGACCCGGAGCATCGCGGCCGCATCCCCAAACGCAACATCTTGTTATTTCTTGAGATGTGACTAATACGGTTGGCAACCGATCGAAGCCCTGGTATTATTACATGGCTGTCCATTCTGCCCCCAGTGGCCGCGCGGTCATCGGGGAAGAGCTTGGCAGTGTGTCGAAACAATTGAATTGCAGTCCTCAGCGACTCACCAGCGATCGGCTGGACCGGGTACGGCTGGGCGACGGAGCTTGCGAGTACTCGACCAAATTTGTGTCAATCAGATTGACTCTCCGACAACCAACTAGCGAGACAGAGCGATGATGACTTATCTACTGGTCCTCATGCATTCGATCTGTCGCTTTTTGGTAACTGGGCTGACAGGCAGCGCGGGCGTTTGCCGATCGCGGATCGGCCGATTCTCTCCGGACCGTTTTGTCGCAAGACGCGACTGGCGGTTGGCGCGCCAAGTCTCTTCGTCGGGCTGGATGAACGACGTTTATGCATGGCTGTATCCCGGCGCGCGCCCTTCGGCCGTGGCGCTTGCGGTACGGAGCGGCGATCGACCCCTGGGGGTTGCATTGTCGCCAGACTTGTCGGCGGATGTCGCTTCAGCGGCACTTCGCGGCGGCGCATCACGTCGTTTTCCTTGGCCACCGCTCGGCCGACGTTGATCGGATTTCGTTGTCACACTGCTGGTCTAATCTCGCGCAAGCCCTGCTGGCTTGTCCGTTGTCCACGCTCTCGCCTCATGGTCTTGTCAACGGACGTTTGTCCCTGATTCGTGTGAGAGTCTCTCCAGGACGATATATCCGTGGACACTGAATTGTCCGCTGGGAGAGAGATAACCATGCTAGAGATATCATCCCTGTCGCTATTAGCGGCGATCGATTCCCCCTGGCTGATGGTGCTGATCATTGTCGCTGTGGCGGTGTTTTCGGCCGGCGCCATCAAATTCATCGATCATCTCCGCAAGAAGGACGTCGAGCACGAAACGCGCGCGATGCGTGAACGAGCCGAGCAGGATATCGACACGCGTCGCAAGGAAGCCGAATTGGAGCTGAAAGAGTCGGCCATCAAACAGAAAGCAGACTCCGAGAGAGAGATGGCTGAAGTTCGCAAGGAACTACACGAACGCGAACGCCAGCTGGATAAACGAGACGACGCGGTGGAGCAGCAGCAGGATCAGCTCCGCAAGCAAGAGCGGATGGTCGAGTCTTCTCAACGTAAGCTGGCCGAGAAGATTGAAGAAGCCGGCCGCCGCGACGAAGAATTGACCAAACTGCTTGATCTGCAGCGGCAGACTCTTCACGAACTGTCGGGATTGGGCAAGGAAGAGGCGGCGGCAAGGCTGCTGGAGATGCTCGATCAGGAGATGACGCAGCAGACCGGGGCAATCATCGCCAAACACGAAAAGCAGATCGCCGAAGTGGTCGACGTGAAGGCGCGAGAAATGTTACTCACGGCAATTCAGCGCTACGCGGCAGCCCATACGGCGGAGACCACGACCAGCACGGTCGATATTCCCAATGATGAGATGAAGGGCCGCATCATCGGCCGCGAAGGGCGAAATATTCGAGCTTTCGAGAAAGAGACCGGCGTCGACGTGATTATCGACGATACGCCGGGCGTGGTGATTGTGAGCGCCTTCGATCCGGTTCGCCGTGAAGTGGCGCGCATGGCGTTGAGCAAGCTGATCACCGACGGTCGAATTCATCCGGGGCGCATCGAAGAGGTCGTTGGCGAGACTCAAAAGGAAATGGACGGGCACGTGCAACGCTGGGGCGAGGCGGCTGCCCAGGAAGTCCAGGTCCACGGACTCCACGAACGAACGATCCATCTGCTGGGACGTTTGCAACTGCGAACCAGCTACAGCCAAAACGTGTTGCGGCATTCGATTGAAGTCGCTTTTCTCTCGGGTCAGATCGCATCGGAACTAGGTATGGATCCGGCGCTTGCGCGACGCTGTGGCCTGTTGCACGATATTGGCAAGGCGGCCGATCACGAAGCGGAAGGTGGCCATCCCAAGATCGGTGCCGACTTGCTCAAGCGATATGGCGAGGGACCGGAAGTCGTGCATGCGGCGCTGGGGCATCATGACGATATTCGGCTCGAAAATCCGTTTACGGTTATCGTTGCCACGGCCGATGCCTGTAGTGCGTCGCGACCGGGAGCTCGACGTGAGACGCTCGATCGATATATCAAACGTATGGAAGAGCTGGAAGCGATCGCCACGGGATTCAACGGCGTTCATCAGGCTTTCGCGATTCAGGCCGGACGGGAGGTTCGGGTGATTGCCAATGCCAAGAACACCACCGACGAGTCGGCGGCAAAGATCTGTCACGACATTGCCCGAAAGTTTGAAGAGCAATTGACCTATCCAGGCGAAATCAAAGTAACGGTGTTGCGAGAGTCCCGCGCCACGGAATTGGCCAAGTAGAATCGCCAGGGAGTTCTGGAAGAGGTAGCCGGGATTCTATTTTGGCCATCGCCAGAGTTGACGAATTTAGAGAGACTTGAACGTTGCGACTGCTGCACATCGGCGATATCGTAGGCGGCCCTGGGCGACAGATCGTAGTTCGCGCGGTTGAGGCGCTGGTCGCTCACGAGAAACTCGATTTGGTCACGGCCAACGCGGAAAATGCGGCAGGCGGCTCGGGACTGACTCCGTCAAACTACGACGAGTTGATTGCCGCCGGCGTCGATGGCATTACCTTGGGCGATCATATCTATCGGCGTCGCGCGATCATGCGCGTGTTGGAGTCGAAAAAGAATATTGTCAAGCCGGCCAATTATCCCGAAGAGTCGCCAGGACGAGATGTGGCGTTTGTCCAATCGCGTCGTGGCGGCGAAGTGGCTCTGATTAGCGTCATGGGTCGCGTCTTCATGAAGCCGGCCGACTGCCCATTCAAGGCGATCGATCGAGTGCTGGCCAAGATTGCTGGCAGGACGAAGATCATCCTGGTCGATTTTCATGCCGAAGCGACCAGCGACATGCAGCTCATGGGACGACACCTCGACGGGCGCGTGTCGGCGGTGCTGGGCACGCATACCCACGTACCCACGGCGGATGAGACGATTTTTCCTGGGGGAACCGCCTTTCAGTGCGATGTTGGTATGACAGGCCCCTACGAGAGCATCCTGGGCCGCCGTATCGATCGCGTGCTGGAGACGACACGAACCTTCAACCCGACGACGTTCGACGTTGCTAGCGGAGATGTCCGGCTCAGCGGAACGGTGGTCGACGTTGACGATTCGACTGGCAAAGCGACCGCGATCCGTCGACTGATGGTCACCGACGACGAAGTGCAGCAGATGCTCAATTCTCTACCACCGGCGTGATTGCTGGAGATTGCTCGGGGAATACTGCTCGGGCTGCCTCGCTCCAGGTCTTCTGCTTGGCTGTTTCTCATCGTTGGTTGCTAGCAGTGCCGATTCCGGAGGGTTGGCGCGGTCGGACCTCCTCGGATTAACAGGGCGATTCGTCTTGCCGCGAGGCGACCGGTTCGCTATCTTGCCCGCCTCTTATCTGAGCGACGTTTCGTCGCACCGTCTTCGGTGCAGTATGGAAGTTTCGTTTTCTCGGCCGTAAACCGACTTTCCGCGTCGCGTTAAGCCTGTCTCCCTCATGCGACTGGACAATAGTGATCATGACGATCTCGAAGCGAACCCGATGGCGCGGACCTTCAATTTGGACCGCTGCCGCCTGTTTGGCCGTCTCCATTACGGGCTGTCAGGCGATCTCGACGATTGCCATCCTCACGATGCCCAACGATGTTCCGGCCGAGTATGACGAACTAGAGGGAGAGCGTGTGGTCGTCATTTGCAACGATGTCGGTGGCCTCGGTTACCAAGATGCGGGTGTGCCGACCGACCTGTCGCGGTTGGTTGGTGCCCGTCTGCAAAAGAAGGTTTCAGGGATCGACGTTGTGAATCACGATTATGTCAACGACTGGATCGATAGCAACGATATCCACGAGGACGAACTCGGCAAGGCCATGGACGCCACGAAAGTGGTATCGATTCAGCTGGAACACTTTGGATTGACGAAGGGCCCCAACCTTTATCAAGGTCATGCCCAGATCACCGTTCAAATCCACGATGTGGCGACCGGAGAGGTCGAAGAATTGCAGCCGATCGAGTCGCTCTATCCACCCCACGCGGGTGTGCCGCTCGATCAATCGGAGCCGGTCTTTCGCCGACGTTTTCTGGGAGTCTTAGCGAATCAGGTGTCGCGACGGTTCTTTGCCCACGAATCGCTTGAGGCTTCGAAAGAACGACTCTACCCGAGCGAGTAAGAAAACGGCGGTCATCAGGGGCCGGGTGACTTTCGAGAAAGCGAGACCGCGGCTGCTCGTAGAGTATCGAATTCGATGTCGCCTGTCGGCTAGATCTTTGGCGGTTCGCGCCGCTCCTTCTTAGGAATCGAACGTTTCCTGTCATCGCGCGGGGGCGGGCGATTGTTGTTATTGTTTGGGCGACGAGGTCGATTTTCCTGTCTTCGCATGGTCGAGGCCTCGGTCCACTGCCAGCCCATCGGGTCGCGTAATTCTTGCTCCGCCAGCAAAGCCCAGGGAGTTCCCTTGTGTTGCTCGGTCACTCGTGTGAGATACATGGTGGCCGCTTCAGCGACTTTCTGTAGCGCACTACCGGCATGCACTTCTTTGCTCGGCTTGAGGATCCAAGTGTCGCTGGCTTCCTTTTCGAACTTCATGCCACCTTTGGCTTTCGCCAACATAATGTTGTAGCCGTGGGTGCGGACCTTGGCCGCCAGGACACGCCCCATGGCCAGATCGTAGCCGGCTTGCCAGCGAGGGCGCTCGATCTTATTGCGATCTCGCTCACCTTCCTTGAGGTCTCGATAGAGTAGTTCAACCTTGGGTGTTAGCTTGGCGGCTTTCTTCTGCGCCTCGGTCAGGATGCGCGACAGCTCGGCCTCGCTGCGTTTGGGGAAGCGCAGCCGAGGCTCGTCCAAGGGATCGAGCCAACTGCGTTCGGCAGCCCGAACGAGGGCCAGTTTCGCTTTATTCTTCTTAACCAAGAAACGATACTTCTTGGCGCTGACGTAGTCGGGGCGGTACCGCCGCATCACATCGGGATCGAAGAATCGCTTGAGATAGGCGGATAGGTGAGCGGTCTCCGATCGTCCGATGGCCCGTTTCAAATTCCGATTTGGATGAACGGCGAAGTAGATTCCACCGGTTGAGACGGCCAGTCGGGTGAGGGCGAAGGGGCCAAATCCCGAGTCGAGCGGTTCCTCGCGGCGGCGGCCCGCGGAGAACGCGATCTTGATGCGTTCCGGCACCAGGCTCTCCGGACCTTGCGTGACCGTGGTCCACTGCGGAGATTGATCAAATTGTGGATCGGGGTCGATCCATTTGACTTCCACCTCCTTGCGTCCAAACGGCGAGGGTATTCCTACGACATAAACGGGGATTACCAGACGTTGGCAGAGACCAACCGCTTGGTCGAGCATCGCTGGGCCGTCGTCGCCCGCCTCGTCAGTGAAGACAACAAACATCACACTTCGCGGATCGTCATCCTGGGCATACGATCGATATCGCTTGGCCAGCTGCGTGATCGAAGAAAAGACATTCTCCACCCCGGAATCGTCATTCTCAATCGCGCGGATGGCTATTTTGATTTCGTCCAATTCGTCGGTCGGTTTTTCGGTAAGGATCTGAAGTTGTTCGCCAAACGCGGCGACCGACGAGAGCAAAGGCTTGTCGTGATGTTGGGAAAAAGCCTCGTGCTGGCTGGCCTCGACAACTCCCAATTCATGATAGATGCGATCCATGCGTTTGATAATCGACGCCCGTTGCGCCGACAGACTGACCGACCGGTCGAACAACCAGACGACCATCGTCTTGCGGCGATTGAGCGAATCGAGAATTTCTTGCGTGATGCGGTCGATCGCGCCCTTGACCCCCTTGGTGCCGACACCGGCGCGACCTCGTATCGCCAACACTTTGTGTTCTTCCAACGCTTCGGTAAGATCGTTCGGTTCCGTGATCACCTCCGGCAGGTCGTCCGATTCCAGATCTTGGATATTCGGGGGCGTCTCCAACTCAGAAATATCGGACTCTTCAGAAACAGCCGCCAGCGACTCGGCCGCTGTGTCGCCCATCAGGCTGTCCGCGCCGACCTCTTCTTGTTCCTGGTGAGAGAAGAAAAATTCCTTGGGAACAATCTCCGGCTCTTCTTCTTGCTCGGGCGGAGGTGTCAGCAGAATAACGGAAGGCTGAGGCGAGGAAAATTCGATATGCAGCCAACCCGACAGCAGGAAGAGCGCCGCCAGATGAACCATCAGGCTCACAATCCAAGCTGGCGTATCGCCATCGAGCGGTGTTTCTTCATCGCCCGTGAGGTACTGCCAGCGAGTGCGCAGACTCTTGAAGGGACGCACCGATAAGCCTCCGATTCCCTCTTCAAACCCCACCAATATTGTCGCCGTTTCGCCGATTCAACGCAAGCAATCGCCTTCTAGCGAGCGTCGCGGGGTTGCCAGGCGAATCGACTAGGGATTGAAACCCCGGCCAAGCCGTCAGGTTTCGCATTGCCTCGCTAGGAGCATCACGCGCTCACTTAGTGACCGCCGAGGGCCGGCCACACAAATCAGCTTGGCCAGACGCCCTTTTTTTCGTTAAATTCGGACCCTATTTGCCTGTTCTATCATTCTCCAGGCAAGCAAACATTGACCGTATCGAGAGGGACATCTACCATAAAAATATAGCGATTCACTACGAATATAACGTCGTTTGAGATAGGGCAATGCAAATGTTCTCAGTTTTCCGACCGGCGTCATCTCCGGGTGTGTTGGCTACCGTGGCCATGCTCCTGCTATTTGGTTGGCTCTTACCGGCGACCCTCTATGCCGAGACCGACAAGAAGGAGGCGGAAGATGGCCCGCCGGAGCCGGAGGAACTGGAACTCCGCTCAAGCGATGGACTGAAGTTGTTCGCCACTTATTATCCCGGTACGAAGGGAAAGAAGTCGGTTCCGGTAGTCATTCTGCACAACTTGAAAGAAAGTGGCGAAGACTACGCCTCGCTGGCGCTCTTCTTGCAGGGAAAGGGGCATGCCGTGGTTGTGCCCGATCTTCGCGGCCATGGACAGAGCACCCAGATATTTCGAGCAAATCGAAAGCCGGTGCCTGTGAAAATGAACCGTCCGAGTCCGCGGCAGGTCAAGAAGATGGTGATCGACGATATGTCGCCGATTCGAACTTTCTTGCTTCAAGAGAACAATGAAGGCCGCCTGAACATCAACAAACTATGCCTCGTCGGTAGCGGGTTTGGCGCCTTGGTGGCGATGAACTATGCCGTAGAAGATTGGAGTTGGGAGGATCTGGCCTATCAGAAACAGGGAAAGGACGTCAAAGCCCTGGTGCTGATCTCCCCGGAGTGGTCATTCGGCAAGAACCTATCGGCCTCGACCTTTATTGATAACCCACGCGTTCGCGGACGCCTCTCGTTATTGTTGATGGTTGGTCGCGAGAAGAAGAAGACCTTCAAGAATTCTGAGAAGATCCATACGCGTCTCTCCAAGTTCTATCCTGAGCCGGAGGAGAAGGAAGCGGCCAAAGCGAAGGCACTCTTCTTCGTCAAACGAGACACCGTGTTTCAGAGCGAAAAGCTGGTGAACACGCCCGAGTTCAATTGCCCCAAGACGATCGCCGGGTTTATTCAGGTGCGTCTTGTAGCGAAAAAGTTTCCTTGGGAAGACCGCAGCGCCCCTTAGGCCGACGGCGACGCTCGCTTTATCAAGAGACGCCCCTTCTCAAGAGACGCCCCTTCTCAAGAGACGCCCCTTCTCAAGAGACGCCCGAGCAGCGGCGGACTTCACCGTGGAAACGGAGATAGATCGCCAGTCGCATTATCCGGCGAAGACTAGTTGTGAATTGCGGCCGGATCGGAGATAGGAACCAGTGGGGGCGCATAGCTGCGCGGGGTTTTCTCCTGGGGCGATACTTCTGTCGGAGTCTTCGATTTCTCTTCCTTCGACTCCGAGCGGTCGACTGGAATCCACATCGTCTTACTCTTTTCGGATGTGGAGTCGTTAGAAGCCGCCGTTATGTCCTGGAGGGGATCCATGGTGGGTGTGATCTCCTCACGCGATGGCCAGGGCGGAACCCGGTGCGTCCGCCTCGGTAATTGGACTCGTGTGCCGATCGGCAGCAGCATCGGGTCGGAAAGTACATCTCGGTTCATTTCAAATATCTCCTGAGCTCGATCGACATCGCCCAGATACCACTTGGCGAGTTTCTCCAGCGAATCTCCGTCGCGGATGGTATGGACGAGCTCATTCTCGGTTTCTTCCACAGTTTCAAGCGGCGCCGTCTCGCGTGGTGCGTTGACAACCGGGGGCTCGTCCAGTGGCTGTCGGTTCGTTGTGGTCGTGAGTTGGGGCAGGGGGGGCATCTCCGCCTGAGGAAACGCGGAGGCCAGTTCGGGAGGACTCTCACCTACCGAGTACTCCGGAGTGTCGATCCGACTCAGCAGATCGCCAGCTGTTCGAGGGGATTCATCTCCTGAGACAGGGGCTGTCCTCGGTGAGCCGAAGACCGCCGGCGGAATATTCGTGTGCGAGTTTCGATCGATGGCGCCGGTCAGCGGAGCAGAGGAAACTCGGGGGGCACCCGACGAGGTGGCCGGTTCACTCGGTATCACCACGGTCGGTGTGTTTCCTTCAAGATCGCGAAGCACCAGTGTATCGTTCCAGGCGGTGGTCGCCTTCTCGGCCGATTTCGTTTCGGCCGGCTTGCGATACATCGTGGCAACGCCGATCCCGACGCCAAGAACGGTGACAGCTAGTAGTAGTCTTCCCATAGTCCGATTCACTTTCTTCTCGATGGCGGGCGGAGGTTGCCGGGTTTCTGGCAGATTGCCTTTCTGCTCGGGCAGGCTGCAATCGCAGCCGGTGCGCCGCCAAACACGATCGCGTTCCAGGGAATTATTCACCGTAAAACGGGGTTCGCCAAGAAGCGAAGCTCAAGATAATCGAAGTCGCCGACGACCGTGGTTCGTTTTTGTCGACTTCGACGAATGTCGCGCAGCCGCCTGTGCCACGTGGCGTAACGAATCGAATGACGCGGTAAACTTTTCCGCGCGTTCGCATTGCGGGCTTTGGAGAAGCCTTGACGCGAGATCGGAGAAGAAGCGTTGTGGGTCGACGAAGGACCGCTAAGTTGTCGCGGCACCGGCCGGATAGGGATCGGCCGCCACGTCTTCTGGCACGTTCAACGAAGATCGACTGAGCCAGAGCAGCGTTGGGGAAGCCACAAAGATTGAACTATAAGTACCGACCAGCACACCCGTGACCAGGGCGAAGGCAAAACCGTGGATGCCCGCTCCACCCATGACGTAAAGAATGGCTACCACAATGAGCGTCGTGGCCGAGGTCAACAACGTTCGACTCAAGGTCTGATTGATACTCTTGTTGATCATGCCGGCGGTCAAGTCGGGGCTCTTGCCTCTTACTTCGCGGATTCGATCGAACACAACAATCGTGTCATTCAAGGAGTAACCGATGATCGTCAAGAAGGCGGCCAGAATTTCCAGGCTGATCTTGAACTGATCGATTAGCAACACCTCGCGGAAGAAGAAAATATTGGCGACATAGCCGCTGAGTGCCAACATTCCCAGCGTGATTAACACGTCGTGCACCAAAGCCACGACAGCCGCCAGTCCGTAGATGACTCGTTGAAATCGAATCCAGATATAGCCGACGATGAACACCAGACTGGCGATCAACGCTCCCCATGCCTGGCCTTGCTGATTGCCAGCCACCAGGCTGCCAATCGAGTTGGCGGACGGAAAGACGGGTTCACCTTGCATTTTGGTCGCTACCGCGTTGAGCAACGTTATCGTTTGCTCTTTGTCCAAGCCACTCTCCAGTCGCCACTCCTTCATGCGGTGGGTCTGATCCGCGGCCACGGCGTCGTTGGTGACGTCGAAATCGCGAACCAATGAGATCTCTTGCATGACCTCTTCAATGTAGGTATGGAGCGTCCCCTGGTTCAGCGCGATGTCGAACTTCAAATCGGCGCGGGTTCCTCCGGCGAACTTGACGGCCGCGACTTCAGGGGCCGCGGGATCTCCAGAGAAGATGTCGGTCATATCGATTTCAGTCTCGACGGAATCCGATTCGCCCGGATCATCCGCCGAAGCAGGCGAATCCTCGGCCACTTCCTCGGTGACTTCGGCGACGGTTTCATCCCCGGAATCGCCTTCGCCGTCGGCGGCCGCTTCGCCTTCCGTAGCGGGCTGCGCCAATACGGGCGTCTGTTGAAGGGCCACGATAGATTCCGGGGCATGCTCGATGCGGGAGCTATCGCCGGGGGCCGGAGTCGTCTCTTCTGGACTGCCCTCAGGTTGGGCCGGAGTCTCAGGCTCGGCAGGGGTCTCCACGTCGCTCGGCGCTTCGGGGGTGGTCGGTTCAGCTGGCTCCGTGGCGGACTCGCCCGCTTCCGCCGGTGTTTGAGGTGTCGTCGATTCGGCAGGCGTTTCGGACGTCGCGGGTTCAGCGGGCCCCTCGGGCGTGGCCGGTTCGGCTGGTCCGGCGGTCGCGTCCGTCGAGGTAGTTGCGGACGTCTCGATGGTGGTCAGCGAAGCCGGGTCGTACGACAGCGAGTTGTTTTCCAGCCAGTTGCCCCAAGCGCGCGTGGCAGTGTCCCGCACGACATCGAGATCGGGTTGTTTCGTTTCGATCTCATACAGAATCAAATGCGATTCCTTGGGCTTCCCATCGGCAGCATCGTTGTTCTTCGTCTCGGCGTCGGCCGCGGCATCGTCGTCGTTGTTGAGTTCTTCATCCGTTACCGTCACGCGGGTGTCATCCGGATCGAGGAGCAAGCTCTGGTAATAGTCGCCTTGTTCGCCGTTCACTTCTTCGATTTTCTTGCGGATCTCATCTTCCGAGACCGACTCACTCAGGAAGACCTCGTAGCCGCCGGTCCCCTGGTTCTCCAGGACCTCGGCTTTGGGGAAGGCCAAAAGGGCGATCTTCTCCGCAGCCCGAGGGAAATCCTCCGAGGAAATTTCAAACGTCGATTGCGGGTCCGATTCCTCCCCGTCGGGTTGCGAGAACTTCTGGGTCACCAGGTCGGTGGGACGTTGTTCCGCGGCGTACGCTTCGGAAGCGGCTATGAGTTTATCTTTCAATTCCTCCTCGGGACGGTTCTCCTTGGCGACCGCGGCCAGCTTGGAACCGCCGGTGAAGTCGATCGCCAGCATGTCGAGTCCGCGATCGTAGACAGCGACCAGACCGAGCACGATCAAGCACATCGAGCAAAAGCCGGCCAGCTTGCGCTTGCTCAGGAAATCGAAGTTGGTTTCGCCAAACAGTCGGGTCATGTGCAAGGTCTTGATCCAACGACGCTTTTCGGCGATATCGAAGATCACGCGCGAGCAGAAGATCGCGGTGAACATACTCATCAAGATGCCGAGAATCAGCGTGACGGCGAAGCCCTTGATCTGTTCGCTACCGATGACGTACAGCACAAGGCCTGTAATCAAGGTCGTGACGTTGGCATCGATGATCGTGCGAGTCGCCCGGTCGAAACCATTGCGTATGGCCATGCGGAGCGCCGCACCGCGATTAAGTTCTTCTCGTATCCGCTCGAAAATCAGCACGTTGGCATCGACCGCCATGCCGACGGTGAGTACCAGGCCGGCCATGCCGGGAAGTGAGAAGCGGGCCTTCAACACCATCATGATCGCCATCACCAACACCAGGTTGAGCGTCAGTGCAAAGACCGCCACCACGCCAGCGAAGCGATAATAGAGTGGCATGAAAATCACCACGGCGAAGAATGAGATGGTGATCGCCGTCTCGCCCTTCTCGATCGTATCTTTTCCCAGCAGAGGGCTCTTTCGTTGTTCGCGAATCGGTTCTTCCGACAGCGCCGCGGGCAGACTACCCGCATTGAGCACACTGGAGAGTTCTTGGGTTCGCTCTTTGGTGAAGTTACCCGTGATTTGACCGTCGCTGGTAATCACCGCCCGCAGGGCCGGAGCAGATAGCAGCTTGTCATCGAGCGAGATTCCGAGGAAGCGGGGTGCGCCCGTTTCTTCGTCGGGTTGGTTGCCAGCTGTCAGGCGGCCGAATTTCTCGGCGCCGACGGTGTTGAATTTAAACTCGACGGCCCAGCCACTCGATCGTCCGTCTGGTGGAGCCGACCTGGCGCTGGTGAGATAACCACCATGAACGTTCATGGGATCGATCACCACCAGGGCGTCGTAGCCGCCGTCGGGACGCTGACGGGTGACGTTGAGGTTCGGATCGAGAGTGATGCTGAGTTGCTTCTCACCCGGATTATCCAGGTCGTCCTCCAGCCCGATTTCAATCCAGCGGGCACGGAGACGGTCTTTGATCATGAGGATTTCGGTTTCGCCGCTCACATCGCGGGTGACCCATTTCTTGTTCGTATCGAGTTCGCTTCGCTGCCCATCCGTGATGGGAACCCATTCCGCGATCGTGCCGTCTTGTTCACGTCGATAGCTCTTCTGACCTTCGCCCAACTCAATGGCCTTCTCGATGAGCGGATCGGCAAATGGGTCGCCTTCCTTTGCTTCGAATGGTGGATCGCGGACATCCATTTGGTAAGAAGGAAGCGCCCGAGCCTTGGCGACCAGCGAGCTGTTCTTGGAAGGATCGGCCAGAATTCGGAAGATAAGAATACCGGCGGAGCTGATCGTCCTCTTGAGTTGACTGACTTCTGTCGGATCGACCTCTGGGATCGTGATTTCGACCTGCTCGGCTCCATAAGCTCGAATGCGGACCTGCTTGACGCCCGCCGGATCGACACGACGGCGCAGCGCCGCAATCATCCGATCCATGTCAATACCTTCCCCATCTCTCCCAGCGATCTTCTTGGACTTATCGACCTCGTAGATCAGCTCGGTTCCCCCGTTGAGATCGATGTCCTTCTGAACCTGACGCGTGGAAACGATGAACACTCCGGCGGTCACAGCGAACAGGATGATGTAGAGCTTGGTCGTGTAATCGCGCATCCGCACCGCCGAAGCGATAAATTGTGCCAACGCGAGTGGTACGAGAATGATTGCCAAGACCGTCAGCACGATGAACCAGGTCTGGTTGTGCCAAGCTTCGCCGCCCCCATTGTCCGCGGTTGCCTGCGCGATTAGTGCCAGATTTGAACTCAAGAATGACATACTCGGTTGATCCTTCTCTTCAACACCACCTGGTACGTGATCGAGTCACAGTCTGCTGTGCTCGGACGAACGCACGGTTTCAAATCTTCGCACGTGCGTGATAGCGAAATTGCCACACACGGACGATGCTGTTTCGATTGCTTGCTATTACTTGTCGCCGCTCTTCTTCTTGCTGGCCTCGTCCGACTCGACACGAATGATCGAGCTGAGCGCGATTCGCATCTTGGTTCCGGTCGCTTCGTCAATCAATAGGGTGACTTCGTCCGCCTCGCGATTGACCTTGGAGATGACACCCTTGATGCCGCCGGCGGTGACCACGCGGCTGGTGACCTTCATGCCGTCAAGCAAAGCCTTCGACTCGGCCTGACGCTTCCGGTCGGGGCGAATGATCATGAAGTAGTACAAAGGAATGATGATCGCCATCGGCACGAGCATCATGTTAACGAATGGGCCGAGCGCGTCTGGGGCCCCCCCGTCACCACCACCTTGATTGGCTGCCGCGGCGGCCAATAATAAGCCGGTTAACATACTGGGAAGATCAAATGACAAGACTGCGATACCTATTTCTCAAGAGGGAGAGCCCTCTCGACACCGACCGTGGGCCAAGAAAGTCCGCCCGGAAAAAACAAGCGAATCATCATAAATCTTTACGGCGCAACGGGCAAGTGCGCCTCACGGCGCGTCGGGCAAGTGTACCTCGATCGGTCAGTGGCGGAGATCGAGGCCGGCTTCTCGTGGGGGCGTCTCGCTGAGCGCGAGCGAGCCTCTCGCGGGAACTTTCGGGGGCTACCTTGCGATCGCCCGAGACTTCCCCGGGCCCTTGGCAATCTTGGCTATCTTAGCGTCGCTTGGTTCAGGGCCGATCAACGGGACCCTTCAAGTGGGACTCTCGAAGGGGGCTCTCAAGGGGACGCCTGCCAGCCGGCGAGCTTATCGGCCAGCAGATAGGCATACCGGTTCTCACGGATCGCGGTGCGGGCTTGCTGCATTAAACGCTGGTAGTACGTGAGGTTGTGGACCGACAGCAGGATCGGGCCGAGCATCTCGTCGGCCGCGAATAGGTGTCGCAGGTAGCCCCGGCTGTACCGGCAGGCCACGCAGGAACAGCCCTCCTCCAGCGGTCGATCGTCCGTCTTGAACTTCTCATTTCGCAGCCGCATGGGCCCCGCATCAGTGAACGCTAATGCGTTTCTGCCGTTTCGGGTCGGCATCACGCAGTCGAATAGATCGACGCCACGGGCAATCGCCTGGAGCAGATCCTCGGGCCGCCCGACGCCCATCAGATAGCGAGGCCTGTCGGCGGGCAGCTCTGGCACGGTGACTTCGAGCGTCGAGAGCATCTCCTTCATCTCTTCTCCGACGCTTAGCCCGCCGATGGCGTAGCCGTCGAATTCCATTTCGCACAACCGCGCCGCACATTCCCTCCTGAGCTCGGCATCCAGTCCGCCTTGCACAATGGCGAACAGTGCTTGATCGGCTCGCGAGCGCGCCGCCTGGCACCGCTGGGCCCAACGGATGCTCCTCTCCATGGCCTCACGGATCACCTGGCGGTCGTTCGGTAGCGCTACGACGTGGTCGAGCACCATGGCGACATCGGGGCCGAGGGCTTCTTGGATCTCGACAGCCCTTTCCGGAGTGACGTGATGGCGAGAGCCATCGATATGTGACTGGAATACAGCACCTTCGTCGGTAACTTTCGTCATGGCCGCGAGGGAGAAGATCTGAAACCCGCCGCTGTCGGTGAGGATCGGGCCTGACCAGTCCATGAACTTGTGCAGCCCGCCCAGTGACTCGACGATCTCTTCGCCCGGTCGCAGCGCAAGATGATAAGCGTTGCCAAGCACCATGCTGGCTCCGGTCTGGCGAATCATGGCCGAGGTGAGACCTTTGACCGTGCCGAGTGTGCCGACCGGCATAAAGGCGGGCATCTCAACAGGCCCATGGGGAGTCGTGAAGGTGCTCTGTCGCGCGCCCGTTTGGGCGTCGGTATGTTCGACCTGAAAACGAAATGGTGTGGAATCGTGGCTCATCGAGAATGCACTAGGGCCGAAATAGATGTGTTCTGATCAAGAAAGGATCAGTATCGATCGGTTGCGGGGAGCAACGCAACGGGGCAGGGGGGCTGGTTGCGAAGATCGATCGCCAGGCGTTGGCCATGTCAACGGTTTTTTTTCAAGAAAGTGATCGCCATGATGAGAACTGTCGAGGCGCTCAGCCAACTGGCGAACAGCGTGCCGAGAACGAACAGGGTCCAACGGAATGCTGGGGAGCGAAAGCCGAGCCAGGAGACACCGGTGTCGACGATGGGGGCGGCGAAATAGCAGACATTCACGGTCAGAGCGCCGAAGAGGCACAGTGACCAGAACTCGACATCACCTAACAGACGGGGCTCGAGGAGGGCCGCGATTCCCAGCGTTACGACGACGAGAATCATGTTATATAGGAGCCGTCTTTTCTCCCAGGCGATGAATGTGTTTCGAGCCAGCTGAGAGAGCGACAGATCGATGGGATACTCAAGCTCCTCTCTTGGGGCACCGGCCTCAACGACCGGAGCACGGTAGGGATTGTCGGTGGACATTGGCGATGGGCTCCCACTTAGATCGAAGGTTCACGGCGCGTAGAGAGCCGCCGCGTAGAGACTAATGCCAGGCCAATTAGTGTGAACACCGCCAGTACGAACGTCGACGGTTCCGGTACCGCGGATGATCCGGTGACGACCAAGTCGAACGGAACCAGGGGCGAACCGAGTGAGCGACTCACTTCCATCGAACTGAACAAGGCGGCGAGACTGGAAAGATCGAGCCCCGCTGGCAGAACAAAGCCGATGCTCATCGGCCCCGCCGGTGAACTTAGGGCCGCTTCGGCCAGTTCCGTCGTAAGGCTGGTCGAGACACCACCTAAGATCGGAGTGTGACCGGCCGACAGGAAGACGCCGCTGCTCTTCAGCGAGTAGCCGATGATCCCTGAACCTTCGGGATCGAGAATGACTTCGCCGGTGGCCGCGTTGTAGATCAAGTCGGGAATGTTGGGATCGCCAGAAGCGGCGGGACCACCAAGTTCGCTACTGGCTTCGTCCAGCGGACCGGTGAAGCTGGTGAACATGGTCAAGATGTCGTTCACGTCGACGTCGCCGTCACCCGTGGGATGGGGCGCCACGGAAGACTCGACATCTCCTTCACTGCGCATCTTTCCGAAGGTTCCTGGCCCCGTAAAGTTGGAGAAGGCGGTGAGGATGTCGTCGCTAACGTCGACATCGCCATCGCAATCGGCGTCGCCCACGACACAGGCCATTGCGGTCGGCGAGACCATCACGCTCAGCTGTCCTCCCGCGCCGCCAGAACCCATGATGGAGGTGAGCAATACGCTGCCTGGTTGATATCCGGCGAGCACCGAGACATCGACGATGCCCGAAGGCTCGGAGAATGCGCTGGCGATCTGAACCTGGCCCGATCCGTCGGGGTTCATTTCCCACATGTCGTCGCCGTCGCCATCTTCTTGCACATAGATTTTTTGATTTGCCGCCCAGGTGATATTGTCGGGCGCTCCGATCGGCCCCACATCGTCGTCGTCAATTTGGTCGATCGATACCGTCGAGGAGACCGTGTCGAAGACGCCCGCGTTGAACTCCATGTTCAGATTCATAATGTAGATGCCGTCGGTCTGATCGGCGAACACAACTTCCGTGCCATTCAACGGATTCGTATGGAGATCTTCCAGTTTTGTTTCTTGCAATGCGCCACTCGTTGAAGGGTTCCAGGTACCGGTGACCAAGCCGTCGGGCAGGTCGGTCGTACTGGCCCCACCATCGGGATCGAAGTAGTAGATTGTCCCGCCGCGGAGACCGTTGCGCTCCAAAAAGTCAATCTCGCCGTCGGAGTTGTCGTCGATATTTTTCTCGCCGACGTAAAGCCGGAGATAGTCGCCCGGGCTGCTGCCCACGTCGGAGTTCAACACCAGAGCGACGTGGGTCGTGTTGCCCGTGTCGACAAGCGCCGCGTTCTCCCAGCTGGCATTGCCCAAATCGGGGACTTCCCACATCGTGCTATTCGCTTGATCGACGGCATAGAAGGCTCCGCCGCTGACCTCCTCGCCCGTGATGTAGATCTGGTCAGCGAAACCACGTCCACCGCCGAACTGCTCGACCAGGTACGACGTGCCCGAACAGAAACGATCGAAGTTGGCGTCTCCATAAGTTCCCACAGCGACCGCACCGGAAGCGACCGGAGCCGGACTGCTGATGGCGTGGTAGCCGCCGTCGTAGATGGTATCGTAAGCGTAACCCATGCCGGTGACGATCGATGTCGGGAACGAGGTCGCCCCGCTGTCGATCGTGCTTTGCAAAGCTTGCTGAAGATCGGGGAGATGGACGTCGACTCGACTGATGGCAGCTGACGAGGTTTCGTGATTGACGTAGATCGACAGGGTCGACCCGCTCAAGTAGCTGCCGAGACCATCGAATTTTTCTCTCGAAATGGTCGTTCCATATCCGGCATCGGCGATCGCGCTAATATCGTCGTCTTCGGTGACGAGTTCGAAGGCTTCCCAGCCCGCAAATGTCGTCAGCTCCAGCGGGTTGTTGCCATCGATGGCCTTGGCGGGGGAGCCGGTCAGCAGCATCGCACAACCGCCAGCTAAAACCAGAATTCCGCGGAGACTCGCTGGAACGATTGGCATCGATTCGGCTCCCGTGATAGTACGGATGTTGTCCAGACGGTTGGCCCGAAGTTGCTACCTTACCAGCGAAACCGTTGACCGGCAATGAATTCTGCAGCGGCCGTGTCGTGTTGTGTGAAAGTGCGGACAGCCGCATCGGAAGTCGCCATGGCGGCCCTGGATTCGGGGGAATTTCCCTCGCAATACCCCCCCACCGATGTTAACATGTGGAGTAGCTACCTTGAGGCCCTCTCGAGGCAAGGTAATAGGGCTCGGAGGCGATGAGAGGAGTGGGCGGAGCCACGCGTCGTGGACTTTGTGGCCGCGGCATGGGATTCCGCGTTTTGTTACTTCAGCTTCTTGGTCACCGTGGGCTTTGGTTGGAATGAATAGGGCCAGATATCTTCTTGCGCTGGGGGTGCTGCTACTTTGCGCTTCGACACTTGCGGCGCGAGAGTGGACTGATCTGACGGGTAAGTTCAAGGTTCAGGCCGACTTCGTGGCCGAAGAGCAGGGCAAGATCAAACTGCGAACCGAACAGGGAAAGACGGTTCGGGTTTCTCGCGATCGATTGTCGAAGAAAGACCGCGCCTATGTTGAAGGCCGCGTCGATTTCCAGGCGTTCGATGACCTCAAGTCATTCATGAAATCAAACGAGAACCAAGCCGAGGTCGAGGCGGCTCTGGAAGGTTTTCTGGCGAACACCTCCGTTCCCACCGAAGAGCATGACGCGGCCAAGAAATACATTGAGTATCTCGATAAGTTGGAAGCCAATAGTGCGCGTCACGACGAGCTTTACGCTCAGGCGATCACATCGCTGCGTCGACAAGATCATGAGAATGCGATTCTCGATCTTCGTCGAGCCAGCAAGTTGAATCCCGATTCGATGAAAGCGGATTTGGCGGCCGGCGTCTTTATGGCGGTTGCCATGCACGACTTCAAGAAAGCCGAGGCGCGATTCCGCATCCCGGCTTCGCGTGGCAAGAAGACTGGCGCCATTTCGGATCAGCAGCGCCAAGCCGACTATATTTCGGTAATCAACAACTTGGCACTGTTGCGTTTGCGGCAAGACAAACTGAACTCCGCATACGCGCTGTGGGACGAGATTCGTCAAGCCAAGATCGAGGCACCGGCGGAGGTCGTCAGCAACCTGCTTCGTGTTCGTTCCCTGATTGGTTATGGAATGGAGTCGCCTTCGCCCAAGTACTTCCATGTTTCCGAGGAGATTGCCGAGCGTTACGAAGAGCTCTATGTCGACCTGGCGGCGGATCGAGGCGGTCATCCCTACGGTGAAGGGACCGGCTGGCTATTCATGCTGGCCGCCGATGAGGACGAACTTGAGGAGATCGTCGGCGGCGAGGGGACCTGGCACGCCTGTGAGGATCGGATCTGCATGGTCTGTAGCGGCACGCAGTTGGTCGAGTGCCCTAACAGCAAGTGCAAGAAAGGGACCGTTCGCAAGATTCGTTACGGCAAGAGCTACAAGAAGACTGCCGGGGGAGTCGTTACGGTGAACACGAAGATCCCCTACCGCGCACCTTGCGAAACGTGTCGTGGCCGAGGTGGCGTGCATTGTGAATATTGCACCGGCGGTCGGTTCTAGATTATTTCTCGTGCCGACTGATTCGGTCCGCACGAGTTCGATTCGTAGTTCTCCCGCTGGCTCTGGTGGTCCCCCAGAGCCGCCAATCTCGTGATATCTCGGGCGCGAGCGAAGCGGTTTTCGTCGATCGAACGCCAAGGCGTATAATGGGGCAGATGTCGTGCCTTGGCTGTAAGTTGAGGGGCTTGCTAGCGAAGTCGAATTGTGACGGCGACAGCTAAACCCCTTTTCTCTGTTGTCCATTGATTCGCCAAAGGGGCAATGCTTCATGGGCAGTCCGTTTTCCGACCACTCGCCCGCCGTGACCCAGCGCCCTCCTAGTTTCCGTGGAGCGGCACTCTTGGGCGCGATCGTCATTGTTTCTGCCGGCCCGATCGTAGGCGTGATTCTCTATCTCGTCCGTTGGATCATGACGGGAAACGCCGCGCACGTTCTCTCTGCTCTTGGGTTATTGACATTGTCCACGCTGATGGGCGGTTGTGCTGGCGCCGTTTTTGCGTTGGTTGCCCGTGCGCGACCCCTCACCTATTGGTGGCAACACGTGTCGTACATGGCGGCGATGCAAGCGTACTTGACGATCGGTTCGATATCGATGGTCTGCGCTGTGTTTCTTGCGCCCCATGCGGTTGCGGATCTACCGGCGGATAGACCGTGGTTCTATTTGTTACTACATGGCTACGGGGCGGCCTTGGTGACTCTTGTCATGGGGTTGATGGGCCTCTTTCGTGGACGGACCAAGGTTCTCTCACTCAAACCGTTCCTGTGGTTTCTCTTAGTTCTTGGGGTTCTCGCCGGCTTTCTGTTGCCGGCGATTCCTCCGAACGAGGGTTACGTCTCGGAGCTACATTACTGTGCTCGCTGCGGAGTTCGCTCTTATACGCTTGAGACCTGGAGCGGGACCTGCAGTTTGCTTGTCGTCGAGGAAGGCCCTGAACTCTACCCAACGAAGTTGTCTCTCTGGTACGAGAAACACTATCAAACGCCATGTCAACACGATTGGCGCTTCAACGACTCGAGCTCGGGTGGTTACTTCGTGGTGGGGCCATTTCGCATGTCAGCAGGCGCACAGGAGAGCGGATCTTCGCCCACTCCATCGATTGTTTACCTTCCCGCGGCGGATGAGGCAGAGCTTGAAGAACGCTTTAGGAAAAACCCGGAAGACTGCCGGCGGTTCATTCACGAGCGTCTTGACCCTAGGCGGAACAAGTAAGGGCAACTACCGCTTGCTACTACGCGTTTCCCGCACGATCGTGATCACGATCCAGATGACGCCGGCGAGCAGCATCAGCAGAAAGATCACGAACATGATGGGCCAGAATCGATTTTCCGTGCCTTTGATCTGCGACGAAAAATTGGACAGCTCGTCTCCTACGTAGACAACCTCGATAGACTGCCCGACATCGTAGTTCTCGACGTCCTCGATCCCGACGCCGCTGGAGCCGCGCATGCCCCGCCCCGCGATTTTGTTGTTCACACCGTAGTGGATGGTATAGCCGACGAGTTGACCGTACTTGTCACGATTCTCGCTAATGCTGGAGACCTTGGTGTGGTCGGTCTGGCCACGAGTGACGTAACTCAGTTGTTCGCACGACTTGAACCAGGAGACAACAAACAGCACGAGAATCGCACCGCCTGCTCGTACAGCCCAATCGGTCTTGTCGTCACCGAATTTTGTTCGCATCGATAGCTCGCCGTTCGACCATAGAATTCGCGGCAACACCCACCTCTGTCTGACTTGCCATAGAACATCTGGCCCACAGATAGTCCCCGGTGCATCCCTGTCGAGTATAGTCGGGTATTGAGAGAAAGGGAGACCCCGTTGATTGACCCTGAGCGCTCTGTTCCGAGCCGGTCGCCTAAGTTGCCGGTGGCAGCTTCGTGTCTGCGTCTTGCCTCTGCAGTTTGAAGCCGGGATGTCCTGCCTTGAGCCAGGCTTCCCACTTCGCCTTGTCGGTGCCGAAGCTGACGTCGGTCAGTTCAATCAACCGCTCGGCCACTCGGACTTCGAATCGGCTGTAGGACAAGTCGAGATCGAAACGGCCAAAGTCATTGTCGAGAAGAGAGATCAAATGGCGTACCGAGTCGAGTGATTCTTCAATGCAGCAGGCATCGATGGCATGTTCGACGGCACGCGAGTTGGTCAGCTCTCCTTCATTGAAAAAGTCGCGAGGGGCTTCTTTTAACAGACGGGCCATTTCGTCGGCGACGGTCGGGTTGGTTCGCTGAGCGAGCCAGTACAGCACTTTGTTGCGACTGGGACAATCCGGCTTGTGAAGTTCTTTCAGCAGCGCGGCGGTCGGATTGTCACCCAGGAGGATCTTGAGCACGCGCCCTTTCGTGCGGGCCTCTCCTTCGAGTTGTGGGAGCTTCGCTTCCAGCGGTCCCGATACATCTTCTGGCTTGAGCTGTAGGAGTATCTTCATGGCGTACCACTCGTCGAGTGACTCGATGAAGCTCTCAATGACCAAGGCTCGATCGTGAGGATATAGATAGCCTTGTGCTTGACGACGCATCCACGAGCCTTCGCCCGGCTGCTTCAAGATCTGCTTGGCGAGCTTGATCACTCTCGGATGGTCGGTCACGGCCAGTGATCCCCACAGCCGATTTCGGATCTTGGCGGGCCAGGGATCGTGCATGACTCCCGGGTTGGGCTGGTCGGTGCCACCCGCATTGGTCACTTGGGTGTTGTACTCCTCAAGTCGTTGACAGGCGATCTCGATGCCCCGTTGGCTCTTCATTTTGATGAGCAGATCGACGAATGATCCGTTTTCTGCGGCCGTTAGAATACTCGGCTCGGGAGAGAAAGCCCCCTGTCGCTTGATGTTCCGATCGTCGGGACGCAGTGCTTCGATCAGCAGCGGCTCGGCCCAACTCATGTCGACGTCTCCCAGGGGTCGGCCCGACTGGGGCGCATCGAATAAGCTGCCCAATACCCCCGTCAAGTCGATTCGCCCGGTCGGATCGGGATCCGCGCCCGCCTGCTCGGGGTCGACCTCGTCCGCCTCCTCGGGTGGAGTCGTGGGTGAGTCGGGAATCGGCGGGAAGCGATAGAGGTTTCCGATGACCCACATCCGGCTGGCGAGGTTTTCCTGCTTGCCAGTCTTCATTTGGGTTAGCAGGTACTGGCGTCCACTCTCGTCGTTGACCGCCGCCAAGACACCGGCATACAACAGCCGCAGAGGGAGGCTCAATCGTTCATCCTGGAGCCGGCGTTTCAAGACGGTTCGCGTTTGCGGCGAGTCGCGGCGAATGATCTCTCTTATGAGCGTGGCATTCCGCCAGTAGAGGAGCAGCGAGTCGCTCATCCAGGGCATGTAGTTGTAGACCACCGGATGCTCGTCATAGAGATTCAACACCCCGTCGGAAAAGCTGGGAGCCTGATCGTAGACCTCGCGGAAGCGAAACGGTTCCAATTCGGCAGAGAGATTCTCTAACTTCGCTTTCTTGATCACGAACTGGGGAACGAGTTCGCGAAACCGAGTGCGAGAAATCTGTCTGAGCGAGGGGCGCAATTCTCTTTCGAGACGGCCTCGTACCCGCGCCCGATGACCATGGCCAATTGATTGCCAACCGGGACACTTATGGATCTGACTGATGATGATCTGTTCCTCGACGCCTGCGTATTCGAACCACCACTTGCCGTTGAGTGACCAAGTTTCGCCGATCAGCTCCACCTCCTGGCCGATCATTTCGTTCAAGTCGCTAAAGGCGAACGAGCTGACCTCGATTTCTTGACTGATTTCTTGACCATCCGATCGACGAATTCCCGAAACGTTGATCGACTTATCGAGCATTGAATCGATCCAAGGGGAGACGCTCTTGAGCGAGAACAGGCCGTCAGCCGTTTGGAGATGGGCCCGTCCGGCTTGATTGATCGTTTTTCCAGAGATCGTAACTCGTACGTCGCGGGGAGGCTTGCCCGCTTTTGCTACCTCCACCTTTGTCATTGGTCGAGAGAGTTTGAAGCTGTAGGTGGAGCCGCTGGCGGTACCAAAACCGTCCCGCAGATAACCGGTCGCCCGATAGTGATCTCCGATGGCGATCTCCGGTTCGTCCGACTCGGGCCGGATGATATAGATGGTGACTTGATTCTCGTCGGTCGACTTGCCGTCGAGGAGGTAGACACCCAGTTCGGCTCGACCCCAGACACGGCGCTGGCTGTTGTCGAACGGAAGTCGGACGACACCTTCGAGGGTGATTTCCCGCGTGATGGGGATTCTCTGCCACCCGATGGTGGCGTTGAACAGATCGCTCTGTAGTAGATCGGCGAACTGCTCGTTGGGCCGACCCAAGCCGACCGCAGCGGGGGCCTGTTCTCCAGTCTCCGGTGGAGCTGGCGGTGCAGCCGAGATCGCGGCCGTACAGAGTGAACAGCATATTGTTGTGACGATTACTGTCGCTACTCGATCGATCATCTGTTTGCCCTCTTAATCGTTTCTGGCGGGCGGGATGGAACCCACTTCGTGGATGTCGCCCGATCGGGTACGCGGCCACCAGCTAGATGTGCTGACAAGAGTCAGCAGAACATCTTGCCGCGGGCGGACGTTCCCTGGTCATTCGCCTTGAAATGGTTAGTATTGCCCCTGATCCCAGGAATGGGAACGCCAATCTGTCCGCCGATCGATTCACGGCACAATAGAATCAGCGCAAGAAGAAGTCGGGACCTGAGGGGCACCTGGAGCGACGAGAGGCTCAACAAAAGAAAAGACGGCGCGATCTTCCCTGATCGGCCGTCCGTCTTATTCGACTAAGAGCCATTCCGTAGCGAGGGCTACTTGATGAACAACATTTCCTGGTAAGTCGGCAACGCCCACAGGTCGTCGGCGACTACACCTTCGAGCTGGTCGGCGAAGTACCGGACCTTCGCCATGGCAGGCAGAATCACATCACAGCAATGGCGTGCCTGCTGGACCAGGTCATTCGACTCTTCTTCGTTCTTGGCCTCTTCCAGCAAGCTAATGCTGTCCTGTAGAGATTTCACGAGCGAGGTTACCGTATCGAGAGTGTCGGTATCGAACTCGTAGCCGACCGATCTCAAATTGACACATGTCGTGGCGAGCTCGTTTTGGTAACGAACGGCGGCGGGAAAGATCATCGTCCTGGCCATTTCGACGGTCAGGTTGGCCTCGACATTAACCGTCATGCAGTACTGTTCGAGGTAGGTCTCGGATCGGCTTTCCAGCTCACGTGCCGACAGCACTTCATATTTTTCAAAGAGTTCGATGACCTTGGCGTCCTGCAATTCGGGCAGAGCGTCGGCCGTGGTCTTAAGATTCAGCAGTCCCCGCTCAGCCGCTTCGGCATGCCAGGCATCGGAGTAACCGTCGCCATTGAAAATCACCGGCGAACTCTCGTTAATGATTTCGGTTAGCAAGGCCTGAATCGCGCCATTTAGCAGATCGGGATCACCTTGAGTCGCCTCTTCCAGCTTGGTCGCGCAGAAGTCGATCGACTCGGCGACGATCGTATTCATGGCCACCAAGGGACCGGCGATAGATTGATTCGATCCCACAGCGCGGAACTCGAAACGATTGCCCGTGAACGCGAAGGGGCTGGTGCGATTTCGGTCGCCCGCATCCTTCGGAAGCGGCGGCAATACATCGACGCCAACGGCCAGCGTACTCCGCTCGATCGATGAGTTGGCACCACCCGCCTTGATTTGCTCGAAGACATCCGTGAGTTGATCACCCAGGAAGATCGAGATGATCGCGGGAGGGGCTTCGTTGGCACCCAAGCGATGATCGTTGCCGGCCGAAGCGACGACGGAGCGAAGCAAGCCTTGGTACTTGTGGACGGCTCGAATCACCGCGGCACAGAAGACCAGGAACTGGGCATTCTCGTGAGGCGTAGCACCCGGGTCGAGCAGATTGCCCTGGGAGCTGGAGCCGAGCGACCAATTGACGTGTTTGCCGGAGCCGTTGACGCCGGCGAAGGGCTTCTCGTGAGTCAGGCAGGTCATGCCATACTTCTCGGCCACGCGACGCAATGTGATCATCAGCAACTGCTGATGATCGGTCGCCAGATTGGCCGACTCGAAAACGGGAGCGATTTCGTATTGTCCCGGGGCGACCTCGTTATGACGCGTCTTGACCGGGATTCCGAGTTTGAAGAGTTCGCGTTCCGATTCGAGCATAAATGCCAGCACGCGTTCGGGAATCGCGCCGAAGTAATGATCGTCGAACTCTTGCCCCTTGGGAGGCGTGGCTCCAAACAGCGTGCGTCCTGCATTGACGAGATCGGGACGGGCGAAGAAGAAGTGACGGTCGATCAAGAAGTACTCTTGTTCCGGTCCCGCCGTCGAGGCCACAAACGCGCCGTCTTCGTGTCCAAAGAGTTTCAGGACTCGTTGTGCTTGAGTGTTCAAGGCCTGCATGGAGCGGAGCACAGGTGTCTTCTTGTCGAGCGCTTCACCCGTCCAAGAGACAAACGCCGTGGGGATGCAGAGGGTGGTTCCGTTGGGATTCTCCAGGAGATACGCCGGACTCGTGACATCCCAGATGGTATAGCCTCGTGCTTCAAACGTCTGTCGAATACCGCCGGTCGGAAAGCTGGATCCGTCGGGCTCACCTTGAATCAGTTGGCCGCCACTAAACTCCGCGATGGCTCCCCCGTCGCCGCTGGGAGAAAGAAAGCTGTCGTGCTTCTCGGCGGTCGCACCGGTTAGCGGAAAGAAGACGTGAGCGTAGTGAGTCGCTCCCTTCTCGATAGCCCAATCCTTCATTGCCGAGGCGACCATGTCGGCCACGCTGGGATCGAGTTTCTCGCCAGATTCGATGGTCTTGAGTACCGATTTGAAGATCGGCTTGGGAAGCCGCTCCTTCATGACCTTCTTGCCGAAGACATTCACGGCGAACAATTCCTGAGTCGAGACCTCGGAATAGTCGACCAAGGGGGCAGAGGAAGAGTAGCTTGTTACGGACGCGATAGCGGCTTGGCGGGGAGACGCTACGCCTGAACGATGGGCGTTGCCAGGGGCGGAGCCAGATGGTTGGGTGGACGATCTGTCGGGGGTTAACGTTGTGCTCACGAGAAACTCCTGTTGTCTTGCCTGGGGGGGAGGTTGGGTGGGTCGTGTCAAGATCAATATCTTGGTGTGTTGCCCCTTGTAAGCAAAATACGTGCCGCGACGCGCTCCATGATCGACCGAGAACCGAGTCTGATCGCTGCACGTCTATGTAAACATTGCGCTAACATAAACTTCCGATTTTCACAGAAAAATCTGCGAATCTGAGACCGACTGAGGGCCTGCAACGACACTGGGCAGGGGTGCCCGTGACGTGGGCATGGGAGAGAGATGGCGGGAGGATCTACCGCACGACTCTCAATTGGCAGCCGGGATAGTAGTGCGAAAGGATCTCGACGCAATTGCGACCTTGCTGAGCCAGTCCCCGAGCACCCCATTGGCAAAGTCCCACCCCGTGGCCCCACCCTCGTCCTTGGCAGCGGATCAAGCCATCCTGCTCGGTGACAGAGAAGAAGGCGCTGGGCAGATCGCTTGTTTTGAGGACGTGACGCCGTAGGGTCGCGGTACTGAGGCGGTGTTCCGCCTGGGCGCCAACAATATGAACCTGGGGGAGCTGGCCGTCGACGGCGTCGGTTGCCTCGACAGTCTTGATTTCGCCGAGATGTCTTCCGATCCGATCGAGATAGGCGCTGAGCCGCGCACGCATATCGTCACGGGGCATGTCGATCGCCCAACGATAACGAGGTGCGTCCGTACAGCCTTCGCATGCGACTCCGATGAGCGGGGGCGCGGCGTCGGAGAAGATCACGGTGCCGTTGGCCGTGTGCCCTCCACAGACGGCGGAGTAGTAGCTATTAATGACGCGGCCATTAAAGAGCAGGGCGACTCCGGCGGTGTCGACAGCAATCTGGCGCGACGAAGGAGTCTCCACGGCCAGACGGCGGCCCTCGCTGTCAATCGTTTCTATGCCGCCATAGGTTTGGCTACGAGTGTTATCGTAGAGATCGAAGTCCTGCCCTCGACCACCCGACTTGATGTGATAAATCGCGTAGGTGCGAGCCGCGATGGCCTGGGCACGGCGCGCGGCGAGTGGAAAATCGCCTGGCATTTCGCCATTGACCACGCTGGCGACATACGATTCGAGATCGACGAGACCGATGGCACGGAGTTGATTTTCGCCGTCGCTTACCAGCCTCAGGCTGCCGTGATAGCGGTGGCCGTTGACCCATAACGTTCCCGTCTCAAGAACATCCAGTTGTAGCCCAGGATGCTGGAATGGTTTGTTGCCAATTCGCAGCGTGTTGTCGGAGACGCTCGCTTGACAGGCCTCGAGCCGATCGCCTTGGGCCAGAACTCGCCAGTCCCCCAGGACTCGGACACGGTAAGGACCATCAATGCGGAGCTGGTGGCTGTTCCGTTTCTTTGAGCCAAGCAGCACGCGAACCGGGGGCAGCGACTCGGAGTCGACCGAAGAGATGGTCGCCTTGTCCGAAGTCGATCTCTGGTCACCAGCTTCGCTCAGCTTGGTTTCCAAAGACGGTAGCCAACCTGGGCGCGCGATCCCAAATGAGAAAGCCCCCAGCGCGACGGCCAGGCCGAATAGCAGGCAAGCGTTCCGGCTCACGTCCTTGCAAGCTCCCTAGGGAATGACGGCGGCTCCTAACGGGCTGACAGTCCGCCTCAATCGCGACAAGGCGGTTTCCCAGTGATTCTTATCCCCGCTGAAGAATCGCGTCGGCGGAGAAGTGCACTCAATGGTTCAGTCGCCACGCAACTTGAGGTTCTGCTGCGTCAGTTTCTCGCGAACCTCGTTGAGGCTCGTCACGCCGAAGTTCTTACACTCGAGCAGCTCATCGCCAGTTCGACGTAGCAAGTCGCCCATGGAGGTGATGCCGAGGCGAACCATGCACTTGCGAGCTCGGACTGACAAGTTGAGATCGGCAATCGGACGATCGTGTGTGGCTTGTTCATCTTCGGAGAGCGACTCCGGCACATAGGGCACTTCCGCTTCTCGTCGCTCGTGAGATAGTTCACCAAGGCTCAGGCCCTTGGAAGCGAGCATATCGCGAATCTCTACCAAGCTGGTCTCGCCGAAGTTCTTACTGGCCAGAAGCTCTTGCTCGGAGGTGCGAGCCAAGTCACCCAGCGTCATGATGCCCATTCGCTGGAGGCAATTGCGGCTACGGACGGAAAGCTCAAAGTCGGTGACTGGGACATCCAGCATCTGGCCCATCTGATCGCGTCGTCGACGCTCGTCGTCGTCGAAGTACATGTCGCCCGAGGCACGGGCATCCTTCATGAAGAGGCGCGCCCTCTCGTGCGATGGGTAGACGTCGAGAACGCGTTGATAGCAGCGCGCGGCCCGATCGTATCGCTCCGAATCTTCGTAGAGCAATCCAAGGTTCAATAGCGCCCCGACGCTTGTGGGAAAGCGGGAGGTCGAACGCTCGTAGAGGTCCAAGGCGACTTCATCGTTGCCGTGGCGATCATTCTCAAGCGCCAGTCCGAACAGGGCTCCAGCATGATTGGGATCGGTATCGACGGCCCGCTCGAACAACGCGATGGCTTCTTCCGGATTCACGCCCAGAGCAGCGACGGTCGATCCGCGTTGATAGAGATATTCCGCTGTTTGCTCGACCGCTCCAGACAAGTTGTCGAGTGTTGTCAGCGCGGCTTGCGGGTCGCCGAGATAGCGTTGGGTTTCGGCAATGGAGAGCTGGCACTGGTCCGAGTCGTAGCCCGCGGTGGCTGCCGCGGTGAAACACTCTTTCGCACGTTCGTATTCGTCCTGGGCCAGATGGGCTTTGCCCATGTAGTAGTGGGCCAGCGCGCCTCCGTCCGATTCGGAGAGGATCTCGATAGCCTGTGAATAGCGTCCCAGTAGATAAGTGCATACCCCCAGTCGTACGGCTGTTGCCGGAGTCCGATCTTCACGAACTTCCAACTCGCCGACAGCGTCTCTCAAGACGCGATAGGAGGACATGTCCGTGGTGATTGCCGCCACAATTTGATCGATCTCATTGGGACCGAAGGAGGTGTTGGACAACACGTACTGACGGACGTCTGATTCCAGTACTTCTGACATCTAAAATTTGCTCCCAATCAATCTAGATTCGGTGAATGAACCAGCAGGGTTCTCACGCCAGCAGTGGGTGGGCACCTACTTCTCGGCGGCCGCCTCGCGCGGTCACGAGTCGTAGCCCTGTAAATATACCGGGAACCGCCACGCCTTGGAACGGGCGTGAAGGACGGACCAAGTGAAGGGGGGCGTCTGATACGAGCCCCTCAATAAGAGCCAGCGGCGGGAGTCGAACCCGCAACCCCCGCATTACGAATGCGGTGCTCTGCCAATTGAAGCTACGCTGGCCTCCACGCGACGCAACATCCGTTCGCGCAAGAGATTAGGTTAGGCCATCGGCCTCGCGAGTGTCAAGAGATGCCGCCCATCGGACGGGCCACCCAGCCCCGCCTCGCTTGAAGCCGGTCGGGGTTCTGTCAAGAAGCATGACCGCCGGGGAGTGACTGGTCCCGAGATCGTCCACGATAGCTGCTGTTCCGCCTTGCCAGCTGGTGAACCCACAGACAGAAGCCGATGAGTCTCTGCGGCTCGAACTGCCGGGTCCGCTCAAGACTGGTGGTCTAGCTGCTGGGCGAGTCGCCCTCGCGGTTCGGCTGATGGGAGGCCACGGAGGCCTTACTTTCTGGGTCTTCGTGCCGCTCGATTACCAAGTCGGTGATGATCACGTCTGAAATCCCACGCAAGGAGATCGTTTCGTTGATTGTTTCCTGGAGCTGACGCTTCAGCTCCGCCAGCACAGGATCTGTGAAATCGACCGCACGAGCCCGACGAAGTAGCTGCTCCACGTTTTGTTGGACCATGCTGCTGCGCTGATCGAGGCGACGGCGGGTTACCTCGCCCGTGCCGGCCAGAAGATCGACGTGGAGCTTGAAATCGACGCGACGGATCGACCCGTCGGTGTCTGCATCGCTGGTAAAGAAGTACTCTCCCAGCGTCACTTCGCGGCTTTCCGATGTCGAGGCCTGTTTGCTCGCCGGATCGGTGAGGAGGTAGGCGACGTGACCGAGCAGTGAGATGATCAGAATGGTGGCCAGGACCTTTTTCGAAATCAGCTGGCCAGGCTTGAGCAGGCGTTTGAACAGAGAGCTCTTCTGGACCTTGGAATCCTCGACACCCTGCTCCCCGTCTGGAGGTGTTGTTTGCTCGTCTGCCATCGCCGTTATCCTGGATTGAATGTGGTTGTCATTACTGCCGGCTGGTCTGCCGACTGGAATCGAGAAGTGGAGGCCTCTCTCAGAAAGTCTAGGTCAAAACAGGGCGCTCGGGACGTCACGAAAGGCCTCTGCGGGTGCCGATTAGCGCGATTTTGAGGGCTGTACTCGGGCCCTTTTCTTGTGAGCCGACTGGCTGGCTCATGAGCCCATCGCCGGTAAGCGTACGATTGCCCCTCTCACAGGCACACAATGAGCCTGGCGTGTGAATTGGCGAGGAGATAGACGCGGCAGGAAAGGCGAGCTCGGGAGGGCTGTGGCTTGTGAAGCGCTAATTCATCGAGAGGCGAGGAGCGGGTTGAAATCGTCCGCGCATAAAGCGGGCCTCTGATGTGCCAAATACACTTTGACAGTGTGGGATGGCCAGGGGCAAGGCAACCATCCCACGAACGCTCATCAGAGGCCCACGGGCCAGTCAAGTTTTTTGGCGAACTTGCGTCCGCGACACGAGCTATTTGCACTTGCCGTGCCAAAGGTGAAGAAGTGGTCGCGCGGTCGGCATTCCGATACACCGCATCGCCGGTGAGGTAAGCACTTACGCCAGAAAAAATGATTTAACTTTATTCACAGCAACGATTTGCAGCCAATATTTCGCTGTCTCAGGTTACTGCAGTTGGTCAATCGCGGTGGTGCGAAATTGCACAATCGGCCATCATTCTCGCAATGAAGCGCTGATCGGCCTCGGTATGTCCCATTTTGGGACCTGGACGGCTATCGGCTCACCTTCGAGCGAGCCTCCATTGCCGAAGCATTCGGTCCGCCAGACAGAGGGTTATAAATCTCGAGCAGTTGGCTTGGCGAAACAATGTCCGCCCTCCTCGCGTAGGACTGATGAGCAGCCTGATCGATGAATTCTCGTCGCTCCTCAGCCGCCGACCCTCACGCGATGGCCCTCACGAAACGGCTAGTGACGTCGTCTTCCTAAAGCCGATATGATTGCCGCTGTCGCATTGCGTTGGCCAAGACCCTGGAACCACTCGACCGGAGAATCTCTTTCGTGGCGCACGACCCTGCCGTTGTTGGACCCTATCGTTGTGGCGTCGGACAGCCACTGTTGATTATCGCCGGGCCCTGTGTCATCGAAGACGAGTCATCGACCATCGAGCTGGCCACTCGCTTGCGGGAGATGACGGCCGACCTGCCAGTGCAGTTGGTGTTCAAGGCGTCATTCGATAAGGCCAACCGGACGAGTGTGGAGTCCTATCGGGGGCCAGGCTTGGAGGCCGGGTTGGCTATCTTGGAACGGGTAAAACAAGAAACGGGTCTTCCGGTGACCACCGATCTTCACGAATCGCATCAGGCCGCTGCCGTAGGAGAGGTTTGTGAGATGTTGCAAATCCCGGCCTTCCTCTGTCGTCAGACTGATTTGTTACTTGCTTCCGCGAAGACCGGACGCGCAGTCAACGTGAAAAAGGGGCAATTCCTGGCCCCGGCCGACATGCAATATGTCGTCAACAAACTCGAAGCGGGCGGTTGCCAAGACATTTTGCTTTGCGAGCGAGGAACCTTTTTCGGCTACGGTCGACTAGTCAATGACATGAAGTCGCTACCGGCCATGCGCGAGTTGGGTCCCCCGGTTGTTTTTGATGCCACGCACAGCGTTCAGGAACCGGGCGGACTGGGAGGCCGGACAGGAGGGAATCGCGAGCTTGTCGAACCTCTGGCGCGAGCGGCGGTGGCGATGGGTGTTGACGGTCTCTTCTTCGAGACCCATCCTGAGCCAGAAAGTTCTCCGAGCGACGGACCGAATATGGTTCCCCTGGAGGATTTTCCACAGCTTCTCTCAAGGATTGTCCGGCTGCGCGAGACCGTGGAGAGTTTGTCTTGAAATGTCGCTTGCCGAATATGGTCTTGGCCTCGCTGGCCATTCTCGTGGTCTTCTCCGGCTGTAGTTCGGATGATCCGCTGCCGCCTGACGTTGCACCGCCGAGGCGGTCATCATCGAAGGTCGACCTTTTTGAACTGGCCTGGGATAACTTCGATCATCTCGGCGAGCACGAGCCCGATGAGCCGCTTCCAGAAACGATAGCCCGGCTCAATCAATGGATTCGCTCCGAACCGCCCATGCAGCCCTGGAAGCCCGACCCTCTCGTGGCGGCATTGCCTGTAGGCCTTCTCGCGACTCCGCTGATGCAGCGGCTCGGCTCGACCACCTTTGTGGAGAGTGATGGTCCCTTTCTGCATGAAGCGATTTTGATGCGGCAGACTTCGCAGTTCATCGTCGGTGATGAGACGGATCCCCTTCGCAAGGCCGAGTTGTTATTCGATTGGACGATGCGCAACATTCAACTTGATCCGAACTCGACGCGGCTGTGGCCTCGGGAGAGCCTATTGCTGGGGCGAGCGGCTCCCCTCGATCGGGAATGGGTCTTTCTGTCTCTGGCGCGTCAGCAAGGGCTCGATGTCGTCTGGTTGGCGATCCCGCGGAACGAAGAGAATACCCAATTCAGCCCCTGGTGCCCGGCCCTCTTCCACAATGGAGAGCTTTACCCCTTCGATTTACTGTGGGGATCTCCCGTCCCGACCGCCGACGGCCAGGGCGTGGCGGCGCTCTCGGAGATCGTCGACAATGACGACCTGCTCCGGCAGCTCGATGTTTCCGGCAAGTTCTATCCCTACACCGCGGACGCCCTGCAAGAAGTGGCGGCACTGATTGCCGCCCGCGAGCCGTTTCTCTCGCGGCGAATGCGAATCGTGCAAGAGCGGCTCGATGCCCGAAACGAGAATCACGGACTCGTTCTGCATGTTGCTCCGTCGGAATTGGCTTCCAAGGTAGAAGAGTTATCAGGGGTTCTGACCGCCCAGCTGTGGCTTTGGCCCTTCGAATATGCGATCCGCCGAGAGAGCGGCAGTGACGAGTCCAAAGCAATGAGGCGGGAGATCGCCACACGGATGCTCCCCTTTCGAGTACGACATATCGTCCGTACCGAGGCTCGTCAGGAGGGGGAGTTTGAGCAGCCCGTTACAGAAACGACCATCTGGCCATTGTGGGCCGGTCGACTTCACCATCTCGCTGGCAGATTTGAGAGACGATCTGAACAGGACGTGGCGACGCAGTCGCGAGATGAATTTCAGTCGCAGCTCGACGAAAAGGCGGGGCCAGCACGATTGTCGGCGGCGATTCCGTTCTATCTGATTGCGCGGACGAAGATCCAGGAACTAGACGATCCTCCCGACGAACCGTTGTCTGAAGCCCAGCTTCAAGAACTGAAGCAAGTTGGCATTTTGCTTCGAAGGATGGAATTGGACGCCAGCTATTGGCTCGGCCTGATTCGTTCTCAGCAGGGGGACGAAACGACCGCGGCCGACTTTTTCCAGCGATCGATCGATCTGACGAAGAATCGCACGGCCGCCGCTCCGTTCCGCTACAATCTCGGTCGAGCCTGGGAGTCACTCGGTAAGCACGACCAGGCCATTGAGCAATATCGCCAGGAGCGCTCGCCCGGCAGCCTGTTGCGAATCAAACGACTTGAGTCGCGCAAAGAGCCGTAGTCCAACGGCCGAGCCGAATCACACGCCTATGAAGACGTTGCTAACAAGGCAGTGGTTCCTGCTCACTCTCGCCGCCGTGCTGGCGGCCGGTTTCTGGTTCTCGGGACCTTTGAGCGGTTTCGCAAGGTGGTTTCCTGTCAAAGCCCTGGTCGCGGTGGTCCTGTTCTTGATGTCCTGGACACTCGACGCCGATTCGATTCATCGCGCGATCCGTCGTCCCCAGGCCGCACTGCTAGGCGTGGTCATCAACATCGGGTTGTTGCCGTTACTGGCCTGGTTACTGAGTTTCCTCTTACCGGAACCTCTCAACTTGGGGCTGGCTTTGGTCGCGGCCGTACCCTGTACATTGGCCTCAGCTGCCGTCTGGACCCGACGTGCCGGCGGCAACGACGCGGTCGCGATGCTGGTTACGACCGTTACCAACGTGAGCTGCTTTGTGGTCACGCCCATGCTCTACTGGCTGATGACCGGTGCCGAGACTTCCACCGGGCAGGGGCCCGGAGAGATGATTCTCAAACTGGCTTGGGTGGTCGTACTCCCGATGGCGCTCGGACAGGTCCTGCGTCTGAACAAGTCCGCGGCCCGTTGGGCGTCGGCCGAGAAGCGACTGGTCTCGGTAGTAGCCCAGCTGGGCATTCTGACCATGGTCCTCGTAGGTGCTGTCCGGTCGGCCCTTGAGATCCAAGGCACGTCGTCCGCTGCTTCCCCCTCAGCGGCCGCCTGGACGAGCATGATCGTCATCGTGATCGTTCTCCATTTGGCCACGCTCCTGGCAGGTTTCGGGCTGGGGCGACTCATTCGGCTCGACAGGCCGGACTGGATTGCTGTGGGGATTGCCGGAAGCCAGAAGACGCTCATGGTTGGGCTTTATATCGGACTGGAGCAGGATCTGGGGGTGGGAATCCTGCCGATGCTCGTCTACCACGCGGCTCAGCTACTGATCGATACCGCGGTGGCTGACTGGCTCGGTCGCGACCGCCGACCGACTGCTGAGCCAGGAGAGGCCGTCTAAGCCCGGGGCCAGGCGGGTGCGGAGCCGGCAAGAGGTCCGCTATGGCCCCCTAGCAGGCGGCGCCTCCCATCCGAAGCGGGTCCTGTTTCGCTCGACTCTTGTCGATTTTGACGAGCCAGAGTATATTGCTAGGTTCAAAGATGGCTCTCCAACGGCACCTTTGCCGATCAAAAATCTAGTCGCCACGGCGGCCAAACCGACGGGCACGCAGGACGGACGGAAATGAAGAAAGACATTCATCCAGACTATGTTGAGACGGTTGTCAAATGTGGTTGTGGCAACACGTTCAATACGCGCAGTACCATCAAGGAATTGAAGGTCGATATCTGTAGCATGTGCCATCCTTTCTATACCGGAAAGCAAAAATTCCTCGACACGGAAGGTCGCATCGAGAAGTTCAAGAGCAAGTTCTCCGGTGCGGGATATGCCAGCCTCAAGCGAGGTGGCAAGAAAGCAGAAAAAGCGGAAGCGGCAGCGGACGCCGAATCTTAGCGAGACTTTCAGCTGATCGCGTGATGGCGCCTATGTTGCGCGCACGTTGATCGCGCTTGAGATTGGTGCCATCCGCTATCGAGCCGCTGCTCGGAATTTATTCATTCATCATGGCGGCTGATTTGCACCACTCCCATCTGTCGACTTCCGAGGCGGTGCTTTTTTCGGCGCGCCTTTCCCCAAATCCGATGCTGATCTTCTAGGACGCTCTCGCCGATGCGCGAAATGTTGGACGAAAAACTTGGTCGCTTTGAAGAGTTGGAAAGACAACTCATCGATCCCGAGGTGCTGGCCCAGCCACACCGTCTGGCAGCCGTGGCGCGCGAACGAGGCTCCTTGGCCAAGCTGGCGAATAAGTATCGCCGCTTCTTGGATGTCAATCAGGAGATTCAGGATGCCCAGGAGATGGCCGAGGGGGACGATGCCGACGTGCGCGAACTGGCCGAAGCGGAGATCCCGGAGCTCAAAGAAGATCGCGAATCGCTATGGAATGAATTGCTCGACATGACGATTGGTGGCGAAGAAGCCAACCGGAGTCGGTTGGTAATGGAAATTCGCGCCGGTACCGGAGGCGATGAGGCGGCCCTCTTCGCGCGTGATTTGTTCGACATGTACAAGCATCACGCCGAGAAGAAACGCTGGAAATTCGAGATTCTTGAGGCCAGCCCGACGGAACTTGGCGGTTTCAAAGAAATCATCGTCGGTGTCGAGGGCGAAGGCGTCTTTCGTGAGCTGCAATACGAGAGCGGTGGTCATCGCGTTCAACGTGTACCGGAGACGGAAACCAAGGGACGCATACATACCTCCGCGGCGACCGTGGCCGTTATGGCCGAGCCGGAAGACGTCGAAATTGAGATCAAGCCGGATGATTTCCGTCTGGACATCTATCATGCCAGTGGTCCTGGCGGGCAACACGTCAACAAGACTGCCTCGGCCGTTCGGCTAACGCACCACGAGAGCGGCATCGTCGTGCAGTGTCAGGACGAGAAGAGTCAGCTTAAGAACAAGGCCAAAGCGCTGCGCGTGTTGAAGACACGACTTTACGAGGCCAAGAAACAGGAAGAACATCAGAAGCGGGCGGACGAACGGAAGTCGCTTGTCGGAAGTGGCGATCGCAGCCAGCGAATTCGCACGTACAATTTCCCGGAGAACCGGGTTAGTGACCATCGTATTAATCTGACAATTTACAAACTCGATGCCATTATCGCGGGCGATTTACAACCGGTGACCGACGCTTTAATTGACCATGAGAGACAAGCCCAGCGAGACTCGATGGGCGGACTCGACTAGACTACTGGTCGAACACCGGACGTTCGGCCTGTTTATGACCGATTACGTTGGTTCCTGATAGCAGGATTGGATCCACGCCATGCCGGAAACCGAAGTTTGGACGATCGGCCGATTGCTCAACTGGACGACCGATTATCTGGCCGAACAGGGATCGCCTTCGGCCCGGCTCGATACCGAATTGCTGCTGGCCGAGGCGTGCGGTTGCGAGCGAATCGAACTCTATACGACGTTTGATACTCCGGCGAGCGATCGGACCCGACTAGCGTTTCGTGAGCTTGTGCAGCGTCGTGCCGAGGGAACGCCGGTCGCCTACCTGCTGGGGCGTCGCGATTTCTACTCGCTTACCTTCCGCGTCACCCCCGCGGTTCTTATTCCGCGCCCTGAGACGGAGCAACTGGTTGTGACGATGCTCGACGAGGTCAAGCGGCTCACGGCCGATAACGCCTCGTCACCACTGCGAATCGCCGATGTCGGAACCGGCAGCGGAATTCTCGCAACTTGTGCCGCTCATCACGTGGATAATTGTCATGTCACGGCGATCGATATCTCGGCCGAGGCACTCGAAGTCGCGCGGAGCAACGCCGAGACGCATCAGGTCGCCAGCCGAATCGAGTTCATCGAGAGCGACCTGTTCGACGCCGTCGCGGATGGAGAGCCGTTCGACTTGATACTGAGCAATCCACCCTATGTTGCCGAGAACGAACTCGAACTCATGTCGCCCGAAACAAGAAACTACGAACCGCGCACCGCTCTGATTGCGGGGCCGACCGGAGTCGAGACGATTGAGCGGCTGGCTCCACAGGTGGCGACGCGGCTCAAACCGGGTGGATCATTCATCTTGGAAATCAGTCCGATGATCGAAGATCGCGTCATGGCCCTGTTTCGGGACCAGTCGGTCTGGGATCCGCAGCCGGTAATCAAAGACCTGGCCGGACTGGCCCGCGTCGTGCATGTTCGCAAGGCTGGCTAATCGAGTCGTCGGAGTTCGCACCCTCGTAGCAGCAACCGCGACGGAGTCGAGACGGATCACGGAACTGGCGCATGGATGCATATCGAATCATCGGTGGGCGGAAACTCCAAGGTACGGTCGCCGTCAGCGGCTCGAAAAACACCGCCTTGCCAATCATGGCGGCTTCTCTGTTGGTCGACGGACCGGTTCATCTGACCAACGTTCCGGATGTTGTCGATGTCTCGACGCTGGCTGCGGTGCTGGGCCGACTGGGAGTGGCGGTCGAACGGAGCGAAGTTGACGACGAACGGCGGAGCCGGATGCGACTGCTGGCCGATCACAACGCCCAACACGTTGCGCCAAACCATCTAGTCTCGAGGATGAGGGCCAGTTTCTGCGTCTTGGGACCGCTTCTTGCCCGACGGGGCCGTGCCGTTGTCGCTCTGCCGGGCGGGTGCAACTTGGGAGATCGACCGGTCGATCTCCATCTCAAAGGCCTGGCCGCCTTGGGTGCCGAGATCCAGATTCAGCGGGGTTACGTCGTGGCACGAGCCAAGCGATTGCGGGGTGCTGAGATTCAGTTAGCTGGCGTTCATGGTTCTACCGTTACCGGAACTGCCAATGTGATGATGGCCGCGACTCTCGCTGAGGGAACCACCACGATTCGTGGGGCGGCTGTGGAACCCGAAGTTGTCGAACTGGGGCGCTACCTGAGTCAGCTAGGCGCCAACATCGAAGGTATGGGAACGCCGACGATATCTGTTCGAGGCGTTTCACGGCTCTCGGGAACCAACTATGAGATCGCTCCCGATCGGATTGAAACGGCCACGCTGCTTCTGGCGGCGGCGATCACCGGGGGAGACGTGACCGTGACCTCGGCGCGCCCGGATCACCTGGAGTCCGTCCTCAAGCTCTTCCGAACCTTTGGAGCCGAGGTTTCGCACGACGAATCCGCATTGAGGCTACGAATGCCTCAGCGGCCTCGTCCCTTCCATTTCGTCGCGGAGCCCTATCCCGGCATTCCGACCGATTTACAGCCGCTGATGTTGGCGCTCAGCTGTATTGCCGATGGTTCGAGCACGATCGAAGACCGCGTCTTTCCTGTTCGCTGGCGACATGCCGGGGAGCTGCGCCGCATGGGAGTCCATGTTCACGTTGATCGTTGTCATTCGACCATTGATGGGGTTGAAAGGCTCGTTGGCGCCGCTGTTCGCTCCATGGATCTGCGAGGGGGCGCTGCTCTGGTGTTGGCCGGGCTTGCGGCCCAGGGCGAAACCGTGGTCACGAACGTCGCGCATATCGATCGCGGTTACGAGCGGTTTGCGCAAAAGCTCGGTCATCTGGGGGCAGACATCGAACGAGTGGCGGTCAATTCTGAGTATCGGGAACCATCGCATCCGACGACTCGGTCGCGCCAAGTCCGCGAAAGACTCGCTGACGCATGACATTCTGCATCGAGGTAAGCGGTCCTTCTTGGGTGTCTTCCATCAAGGTGCGATAGACCATGTGATACTTGGCATCGAGGTCGTCCGCATAATGCACGATGGTCGCCTCGGGCGTCATCGGTGGTTTGGGAGATCCCCATTCGGGCAGACGTTGATGCGAGACGATTACATGTTCCAGTCGCAGTAGCGTTTCCGTATCGACCGGATGCGTGACGGCAGCCTCTCGGACGATGTCACGACCCTGTAGGATATGACCGATGAGGTGACCAGCTGGCCCATATTCGGCGCCTTGCGGGCCGACATCGTATTCTCGCAGCTTGCCAATGTCGTGCAGGATGGCTCCGGCCACGACCAGATCTTTGGACAGCGGCGGCTGCATGTCGGAGTAATAGTCTTGATATTTCTCGGCCAGTTGCAGGCTCGTTCGCGTGACACTCAAGGTGTGTTCCAGCAGGCCAGCCGCATACGCATGATGATTTCGCCGCGCGGCTGGAAAGGTCATGAACTCCGCGCGATTCTCCGTGAGCAGATGGGTTACGAGCGCGGCCAGCGCCACGTCCTCAATCTGTTCTTCTATCAAGGTGAGCAGTTCCCCGAACATCGCTTCCGGGTCGAAACGCGATCGGGGTTGGCACATCAGTGGGTCGAAGCCATCATCGTGATCGCTCTGTGTGACGGGGCGTATCTTGCGGATGTCGAGTTGAGGACCGTAATTCGTTTCGCGATACGTGGCTCTCAGCTTATAGAATTCGCCCGGTGTCCAATCCTGCTGACAGGCGTGAGCATGGGCTGAGTCCTGCCAGATCGGAAAATGGACTTCCCGTCCAGCGTCGCGAAAACCGACTTTGAAGTAGAGCTTTCCATCACGAGTCTTCAACTCCTCCTTCTCAATCATGAGTGCGAAGAAGTCGCCCTCTTCGCCGTCATTCATTTCCGCCAGCAGAACGGTGGGTGTCGTATGCGTTGTCATGACGAACATCTCCCGGCAACGAGTGCTGAAGGTCCGAACGCGAACACGGACAGAAATCTCTTGTCGTGATCGGTTATTCTACCGAAGCAACACCGAGTCGCCAGTCTGGCAACCAAAGAAACGGGTCACGTGGCGGGTAGCCGCAGATGCGGGAAACCGCCAGTCCGCCGGACGGGCTATGGGGATCTTCGGGCGCAGCGCGCCGCGAGCAGATCAAGCCGACGATCGAGCCATGGCGCAACGTACGGAACCAAAAAGGCCACCAACATCGCGGTGGCGATGCCGGCGTAGACATCCACGGTCCAATGAGCCCGCAATACAATCACCGCTCCGATTTGAAAGAGAGCGCTTAGGATACCCAGTACCACGTAGCTCACACGGCCGAGTCGCGCTAATTCAATCGCTCCGTAGACGGCGATGGCCGTGTGACCGGAAAAGAAAAAGTCGCTGCCCACGCCATAGGTCACAAGTAGGCCAGGAGGCTCCCACCCTCCGAGAGTCGGCTGATGCCAAATCATGTCGGGTGGAGCGGGCAAAGCCGAGATTCCTTGGCACAGCTGCCGTAGTGCAAAGAGAATCAGCAGGCCGAGAAAGGGGCGGATGCTACGGCCAAAGATGGCCGCGGCGAACAAATAGAATGCCAGTACGTTGATTAGCAGCGAACTCACGATTAACAAGGCGTTGGCGGCTTGGGTATTCTCATGCAAGTATCGATTGACCGGCTCGGTGAGCAGCAGCACGCCATCCCCTCGAAGCAGGCCTTGGCCGATCGAGGTGTCGAAGCGGTCTCCGCGCGCACCTAACAGCGACTGCGTCCAGAACCAGAGCGCTAAGCTGATCAAGATCAACGTCAGGCGGATGCCGATCAGATAGCGGCGCTGCGGGTTCGGCTTCGTCAGATCCTCAGCCACGGTGGAAACCTCGGAGTTCTTGTGGTGGATTCTTACCGATCTGCTCGATCAGATCGCTCATCTGTTCATTCAGTTCCAACATAATGGGATCGCCTTCCGGCGTTCGTTCGCGCCGTGGAGGGACCTCAATGGCGTCGCCGACTTGAATCACCAGGTCGAGTGGACCGTGGATGGTCGCTTCGTCCGTGAGATCTTCTTCGAGCCGCTCGACGGTTTCCAGAAGTCGTTCGGGCGACGTGCTGCCGTTGTGATAGTTCTGTGGATAACAACCAAGCTGCTGGGCCAGGTAGCACTCGGCCAGTTGATCGCGGCGCCGCTGGCGTTCTTCCGCGGCGATCTCTCGGGCGATCAGCTCGGGAAGAATTCGCGTGCGTAGGCGTTGGACTCGCTGGTAGTAACTGCGAAGCGGTGGTTCGTCTGGAACCCATTCTTGCTCCAAAGGCTCGAGAATCTTCGATAACAGATAGTCGATTCGTTCGTCCATATCTCCCGAGCGCGATTCCCCCAACCGTTCTCGCTCGCGCAGCGCCAGTAGCGCTTCGGAGGCTCGCTCGACGCGCTCGGTCAGAGGAATGTCGTCGCCTCTTGGAATCGCCAGTTGTTCTTCCAATCGTTCCAGGATTGGCGGCAGAGATTGTCCGACATCTCCGCGATAGAAATACTTGAAAGCGATGCCGTGCAGAACGACCTTGCCAGGTGGATCGAGTTTCGCCCGGCGTCTGGCCGCCATGCGAGCGATCAGGGCTGAGCCGTCGAGCAGTGGTGCGAGCTGGTCGTTGTGTCGAGTCACGAAACCTTCAGCATAGATAATAATCGGTCGATCGGCCGTGGCCACCGCGTTGACGCAGAAGTTGAGCGAGGTGTGGTCAGTGCTTTCGCGATGGATGCTGAATGCTCCACAGCGTCGCATCAGGTATTTCTCAATCTTGGAGTTGAGAAACGTGTGCCAGCTGGCCATGCAATAGAAGGGATGCTCAACCGCGCGGGTGATCCAGCTGGCGGCCATCGGGTCGCAGGGGCGCGGATGATTGCTGGTGAGCACGATCCCGTGGCCCGCGTCGAGCGAAGCACGCAGCTTCTCAGCACCGCGCACTTCGCAGCCACGAATGGAGTAGTGTTTTCGCAGGTAACCTCCGGCAACGAAGTGGACGAGCAGCCACGGCCACCACCGGCCTCGGTGAGGCGGAATAAACTCGTAAGGGGCCTCGACGACAATGTCTTGCATAGCGGACGGGAAGCGGGGTGAGTGGAATCGACGCGAGGCGGGTATCGAGCGAAATGGTACAACCTTGTGATGCGGGGCAGGGGAGCCTTTCCGGATTGCAGCCATTCCATATCGGTGAAGCCGAATCAGAGCGAATGTAGCGGGAGACGGCCTGCGGCGCCAATGCGGCATTCTAATCGGTATATCTTGCCGCATCGGACTCTTAGGCGGCACTTCCCTTGAAGTGGGTTGCCCAGACCAACCGAATCACTAGATAGGCGGATCTTTCCGTCAGATCAGCCTGCTGCCGATCTCTCCGCCGTCGGTGAGCAACCAGCGGCGGTGATTAGCTTTGTCCGTAAGTCCTATCCCTCGATCGCCCATGTCTCCTGTGCGCCGCAAGACTCGTCCGCCGAACAAGGCGCGGGCATCTAAGAAATCGAATTCGGTCTCGCCAGGAAAGCGATTTCTCGCTCCGTTCCTCGATTACGCGCGGAGCGAATGTCACTTATCAGAAAACACGGTCCTGGCGTATCGTCGTGACCTGATCCGTTTTTTCAAATGGCTGGGAAAACGGAATCCGGTAAAGCTCGACATTCGTCAATTGGCCGACTACCCCGCTTGGCTTCGCCGCGAGGACCTGGCACCCGCCAGTGTTGCTCGACACATCGTCGCGCTCCGCGTCTTCTTCCGTTATCTGCAACTTGAAGGCGTTCTGGTTGACAACCTGGCGGAATTGCTGGGTACCCAGAAACTGTGGCAGCGCGTCCCAGCGGTGCTTTCCGCCGCCGAGGTCGATCGGCTATTGGCAAGTCCCACACGTGACGATCCGCACTGGCGTCGCGATCGGGCGATGCTGGAATTACTCTATGCCACCGGCTGTCGGGCTTCGGAACTCTCCGGCCTGAAGGTAGCGGACGTCCACCTGAAGGAGGGCTACTGCGTTTGCCACGGGAAGGGCGATAAGCAGCGCATTGTGCCGCTGGGAAAGCGATCGCGACAGGCGGTCGAGGAATACCTCGGTCGCGATCGCAAAGCGTTATGCAAACGTGTCACTCCGGAACCACCCTGGTTGTTGTTATCGGCCCGAGGTGGCCCGCTACGGCGCGAGCGGATCTGGGAGTTGCTAAAGAAGTACGCCGCGCGAGAGCGACTCTCGCAGGCGGCCAGTCCCCACACGCTGCGTCACAGTTTTGCGACGCATCTATTGGCAGGTGGTGCCGACATGCGCCAGGTTCAGGAGATGCTTGGCCACGCGAGTATCGCCACCACACAGATCTATACCCACGTCGATGTCTCCCGATTGCGTAAAGTCCATCAACAGTTTCATCCGCGAGGATGATGCGTTCGGGCGATCTGGCGGGTTCGATCGGAGGGCGCCGATACATTGGCGCTCTTCTTGGGATCTAGTTCTCTGGCCCGCCGACTGGCTGGGCGAAGCGAATCTTGTCGATCAGAGTGATGATTTCGTCCCTGCCGGCGACCTTTTGACGTTTGCCCCGGACAGCCGTAATCGCCTCAATGACATTCTCGTACTTGAGTTTGTAGTCACTCTGGATTTCGACTTCAAAATCGAGATCGTCGGAGGCGGGGCCAGCTCCGATCGGTTTCTTTTTGAGAATCAGTTGATGGAGTTGCTCGAATGAATTCATCTTGGTTCCGTCGAGCGTGAGCGATTTGAGGGTGCCGTCGTCGTTGGCCGTCATGTGCAGCGACAGCTTGACCGGCGCGACCGGAATCACGGTCTCTTGCGCCAGAGCTCCCGGCAGCTGAATCCCGAAATCGCCTTCGACTTCGACGATATTGAAGGTCATGATAAAGAACACGAGCAACTGAAACACGATGTCGATCATCGGCGTCATCTGCAGTTCAATCTTCTCCGATCGGCCGGCCGAGCGTGCTTTCATGGTGCAGACTCCTCCTGAGACGGATTCATTTAGTCATACGTGTTGTGCTCGATGACTCGTCTCGTAGAGCGCGCAGCAGTACACGCTGCTGGAAATAAGTGGTGCCCCCGCTTCAATTCGTACAGCCGGCGCTGACTGAAAAGCGTCAACTCGACTTTACCGCCCTCGGTTCAAATTAATTCTCTGGCCCGCCGACTGGCTGGGCGAAGCGAATCTTGTCGATCAGAGTGATGATTTCATCCTTGCCAGCGACCTTTTGACGTTTGCCCCGGACAGCCGTAATCGCCTGGATGACATTCTCGTACTTGAGTTTGTAGTCACTCTGGATTTCGACTTCAAAATCGAGATCGTCGGAGGCGGGGCCGGCTCCGATCGGTTTCTTTTTGAGAATCAGTTGATGGAGTTGCTCGAAAGAATTCATCTTGGTTCCGTCGAGCGTGAGCGATTTGAGGGTGCCGTCGTCGTTGGCCGTCATGCGTAGCGAAAGTTTGACGGGCGCGACTTCGATCTCGGTGTGTTGTGCCGGAGCCCCTGGCAGCTGAATTCCGAAATCGCCTTCGACCTCGACGATATTGAAGGTCATGATAAAGAACACGAGCAACTGAAACACGATGTCGATCATCGGCGTCATCTGCAGTTCAATCTTATCGGACTTGGCGCCCTTGCGAACCTTCATCGTGTCTTGGCCTTCTCGTCGAAATCGGCTGGATTCATCAGCAGGTCATCATTCTTTGCACAACGTCAAGCGTATCGTGTCGCCGGTCGTCAGAGCTTTTCCTTGGCCCGCAGCTGGTAGCGTACGAATCCCTTCTCTTGGCAGCGAGTTATGAGCCGTTGGACTTTTCCGGTGGCCGCGTCCCGATGGGCACGAATGATAATCGCGACTTCAGAAAGCTTGTCTCCGGCCTGTCGTCGCTCGCGGAACAAGCGGCTGTCGAGATCATCCCCTTCGAGATCCAAGAGTTCGCCACCCAGGATGACCTTTCCGTCGGCGGTCATCTGAAGCATGATCGAGTGCTTCAGTTTTTCTTCCGGTGGCTTGGCCAGCTCGCTGCTCGGCAAGATGATGCTGGCATCGTTGTCAACCTTGGTGAAGTTGACCAGCACCATGAAGAAGGCGATCAGCTGGAAGACGATGTCGATCATCGGCGTCATGTCGCCTTCGGCCTCTTCCTTTTTTTCCTTCTGCAGTCGCATGATGGTTTGCTCTTCTCGTAGTTATCCAACGGTGGGAATCACAGGAACTCCCTCCAGCGACTCAGCAGTCGCTGGAGCCGCTCTGGCAAGACATCTTGCCAGCCGGGTGGACGTTAGCCGCCCTTCTTTTCCTTACCAACCGCTTGGAAGCGGCTCATCAAGCCTTCGCTCAAGATGCCGACTTCCAGCACGAGGCGGGAAGCCCGGTTCTTCAAGATCGTGAAGACCGCGATCGCGGGAATTGCGATAAACAGTCCGGCCAGCGTGGTGAACAAAGCCTTGGAAATACCAGCGGCAAGTTCTTTCGGCTTCGGAGCCGTTTCACTGTTGGCAATCACGTCGAACGACTCGATCATACCGTGGACCGTTCCGAATAGCCCGATCATCGGAGCCAGCGTGCCGATCAGCGCCACGTAGCTGAGGCGGTGTTCGATCTTCATGTCCTCTTCTTCACCGACTTCTTGCATGGCCTCGATCGCCTGTGCGTAGCCAGCGGAGAGTTTTCCCAGTCCGGCAGAGAGTACCTGGCCGAGGAACGATTCGTCGACTTTCGCCAACTCGTAGGCCTCTTGATATTCTTTGGCGTCGAGCCGTCCTTCAAATTGTTCCACCAACTGGAAAGGAACGATCTTGTCGCGGCGGAGCATCAACATGTTCATGACCGCAAGCGAGACGAGCGTGAAGGAGAGGCTCAAGAAGATGATCAGGTACAGCCATCCCAACGACTCGATGACCCAGGTCAGCAAGGAGCGATCGGAAGGTGCGGTGGCGGCAGCGGCATCACCTCCGGTAGCGGCTGAGTCGCCCTGAGCGAAAGCCTCGGTCGGCAAGCCAAATTCGACGACACCTGCCAGGCTGACGAACGTCAACAGCAGCAGAAGGGACAAGCCCACCGGGCGGAACCATTCTTGAAACAAACGCTTGATCATTGGGGCCTCCAATGTGAATTGATTGGTCGGGGCACGGCCGCCGACACCTCTGTATTCTGTCCGTGGGTATGAATCTATTCCGTCTTATTCTAATTGCTCGATCGCGAGTCTGCTCTGATTGATCGGCGCCAATCGGGCCGGTTCACCGGGGAGGTGCTTCGGCAGTCTAGCGGACGCGATGTTGTGCAGCTCGTCGCATCGCCTAACCATTTGAGAGTCAAGGCGTTGCGAGGTTGGAGAGCCAGCCGGCAAGCGAATCGCGGACATTCTAATCCGCGTCGGAACCGATTGTAAACCTCCGGCATCCTCTGCTGAGCGGTTTGAGGGCCTCAATCGCACTCTGACCGCCGTGGTTGGCCCGCCATCGATGGAAATCGTGGCGGAGATTATCGATTTAGCCAGGGGCTATTCGGGTAGCGGCTGCGCAAGGTCAGCTTGGCTTCGGCGGCCCGCTTTGGCTTATTTTCGTCGGTCCACAGGACCGCCAGTCGGCTGAGCGCCTCGGCATGGAGATCCGAATCTTGATTGTAGAGAAGATCGATACGCAATAGGGCCATCAATTCCTCTTTCGATTTCCCCCCGGCGCGAGCGCAGCGGGCCATGACCATATAGGCGTTCGCCATGACATCTTGCTCCTCCGCCGGAGTGTTCAAGATGACTTTATTGACCATGGCCAGTGCCTGATCGACTCGGCCTCCCGCGGCCATCGCGTTGGCGAGGCCAAGGCGGGCTTGATCCTTATAGGCGGCAGACTGCTCGTCATCGACATCGCTATCGACAATCTGCTGATAAATCGAGGCCGCCTCGTTGCTATTGCCTTCGGCTACCAACGCCTGGGCGGTCTTCATATTCATCCGCAGCTTGGTGCCAGGCCAGGGAGCCGCGTTGGCCACCGCGGCGTATTGTTGTTTGGCTTTGGCAAACAGTTTCCCGTCGTTCTTCTTCTTGGCAATGGCCAGGGCCACGTCGCCGAGCATCTCTTGAGCTTCAAACTTGTGGTAGCTGTTTTTGCCGGAACCACTGACGAACGAATTAAGTTGTTTGGCCGCGGAGTTCAGACGCTTCTCTTGCTTGCTAGCGGGAGAGCGGAGTGCATATTGGGCGTAGGCATAGGCCTTGTAGAAAGCAAAGTCGACTCGGCCCTCTGGCTCCTTGATGGTAGCCGAGAGATCTTTGGTGAGCTTCTTCAGGGCGCTGGTATATTTTCCCGCCAATACGCTATTGCGAGCGGAACTGAGTACTTTCGACTCCTTGTCGAACTTGACATAGCGAATCGTGTTGACGGGGATGGGAGGCTTGCCGGCTAGCGTGACCTCCGTGGGCGAGATGCTCGATACTTTTCCCGACTCATAGTCGTTTCCGCCGCCATACAGATAGACACGGTCGGCCAGGGCCACGGAATTGCCTAACAGGAAGGTCATTGCGACCATCATGCAAATTCGTGTTTTCATCGTTCATTATCCTCGACTACGGTGAGTTTGCTTCTTCTTGCTCTGGAAATGTGAAACCTTACTGGAGACGGGATCGAGCCTTCTCAAACTTGGGTGCCCAGTCTTCACCCCCCAGGTCGTCGTATTGCGCCTTGAGGCGAGCGTAGGTCTGCCGAGCTTTCTTGAGATTGCCTTTGTTTCCTGCTTTTCCCGATTCGATGAGGCATGTCAATTTGCCCAACAGAGCTTCGAAGTAGATGTCGTGGAAGGACTGCTTCTTCTGCCGGACGGATTCAAATCGACGAGAAATCTGTTCCCAACCCCAGATAAGTCGAATGCGACTTCCTCTCTTTACCGGAGGCCCCTGTCCGATCACCGCATCGGTGAATTGCTTGTCGGCTTGCAGTGCTCGCGCGGCTGTTAACTGGGCGGCCGCGTAGTCGCTGTTCTTCTGAAGTATTGTCTTGCAAGTGGCGATGGCGTCTTTGTATTTCCCCATGCCGACCTGGCAGGTCGCCAGCGAGGAATTGAGCGCTAGCTCGACGTTTTCCTTGATTTTGAACTCGGTCTTGTTCTTGAGAATCTTCTTGTAGGCGTCGGCAGCCTGGCCGAAGTAGGTCTTGGCCTTCTTGAGATGCTCAGCACGTTCTTTGTCGCTGGTATTACTGTTCTCCGCGAGTCTTTGAGAGGTCGCTCCCAGGTCCTTCAGGTTGGTCGCGACCCAGGCCAGTGTGCCATAGCTACCGCCTGGCTGACTGGAGATTCGTACCAGGATCGTGTGGAACGCTCGGATGAGCCGAGTCGCTCCGACGACGTCCCCTTCCTGCCGGCGACGTTCGATGTCGGCGCCGATTTCTCGACCCAGCGAAGTGTAGATGCCGGCGACCAGGGCCTTGTTTTCCATGCTCCCTTCCATTTTGTCCATCAAGGTGATGACAAAATCCATGGTCTTGTCGAATTCGGTACCGGACAAGGTAGAGAGTAATTTCACATAGCCTTCGACCGAAGTCTTGTAGATGCTCGTGACCTGCTTTGGCTTGCTGGTGATGATCTCCGCGCCTTCACTGAGTAGCTTGAGCGGTCCGACTTGTTCGTGCTGCAGCCAATTGACCGCTTCCTCGGGCTGGTTCTTGTGAACGTAAAGCTGAGCCAGGTAGAGGGCGTAAAAACCCATTCTGGGGGCCGCTTCGTTCATGTTGATTCTTGTCTGCAGACCTCCGGAGAGCATTTCTTCCGACTGTTCCAGCATCGATGCGAGACGCGTGTCGGTGGCGACGACCTGTTCTTCCTCCGCGGTGAGTTTGGCTTCCCACTCCGCGAAGGCCGCTTCGTCCAGCTTGCTCTGCTTATCTTCCAGGTCAGCTCGCTTCGCGGACAGAGCGTTCTTCTGCTTTTGATTCGCGCTATTGAGTTTTAGATATTGGAACCACAACGATGGCCCGAACATCAATTGGCCGGTGGCGCGATGCGGTCCACCTTCGGGCAGTTTCGCGATAATGGCCAGCCCGGCATCGAGGTCTTCATCCTTCCTCTCATAGGCGAAGGTCAGGAGGCGATAGAGCGCGTTGGAAGCGACATCAGTATCGGGCCACTGCTCGCTGATATAGCCTGCCAGTGTCTCGATCTGTCCCTGCTCAAAGCTGAAATCCTGTTTAGCCGCTTTGGCATCGTCGTACATTTTGGCCCAGGACCGGATGGCGATATCGGCTGCCACTTGGGCGTTAATCGCTTCGGGATATCGGCGAGCCAGGAACTCTCCCATAACCGCCGCTTCTCGATAACGCTCCAGATTCCAATAGGTATTGGCCAGTCGAGCGTAGACATCGCTCAGTTGCACCAGATTTGTGTCGGCGTCGGCAAATGAGAGCGCCTGTTTAAGAAGATCGATGACCTTCTGGCCTTCTTCCTCGACGCGCTCTCGAAGCGCCGCCTTCTTCTCTTCAGGAGCTTCCTGTAGCGCGTTCCGGGCAGCGATCCATTGTTGGCTGATGAAGTGAGCCTGCTTGCGCGCGCCGGCGAAACTCTTAACGTCTCCTTTGGGAATTTCTGGCGCTTCGCCAGTCATTTCCTTGTAAACGGCGGCTGCCTTGGCTTGAAATGGGCCTTCGCTCTTGGCGACCAAGGCGAAGGTCTCAGACGCGTAGTCAAACAGCTCTTGGTGGCGTTTCTCAATTTCCTTAATCTTGATTCGCCTCATCTTCTCGGCCATGGTGGCCGCTAGTTTGGCGCGGAAGTAGAGCACTCCCAGTGTCTGCTCGTCAGGATCGTCCAGCAGCTTCTTGGGCACTTTGCTGACGAGAAACGCGTTGTCGAAGATCGGCAAAGCAGCCCGATAATTCTTGGCCTTGATGATTTGGTCAATCCACAGCACCATCGCTTCGCGAATGGTCTCGTTACGGAGATCGCTGAGGGCTTCGATCTTGGCAAGTTCGGCATCGCCCAAGATGCTCTCAAAACAAGAGAGAGCGAAATCGACATTTCCCGAGTCACGATAACACTGGCCCGCTCGAACGATGGCTCGAATGCCGATGGTCAGATCGTCATGGTCGTCGTAAAAGGTCTCGTACCGCTCGGCGGCCACGGCGAATTGCTGCTTTCGCTGGGGGCTGCCTTCTGGAAAGGCGGAAGCCATCTCGTGGGCGACTTCGGCGAAACCGTACTTGGCCCGTACGGTATAGCTGTTGAGTTGCTCGCGGAGAATGGAGATATCGTCGACGTCCGGCGGGCTCTTTCGCAATGCCTCGAGTTGTTGATTGAGTTTCTTCTTGACGGCGACAAGAGCAACTTCCGCCTGTTTGAGAAAGGCTTGGGCTTCGGCGAGGAGTTTGGCGTTGCTGGTCGAAGAATCGACCCTTGATTTGGCTAACGTTCGATAGACGTTACTCACCTCAAGCAAACTATCGACGGCTCGCGGATGATTCGGTTGAGCTTTGGCAAAGGCCTGATAGCTGGCGATCGCCTTGCGGAGCTGCTCTTCCTTCTCTTGGATTTTTGAATCGGGTATGGTGCGACCCCGATAATGTTCTGTCTGAGCGTGCAAGAACGGAATTGCCGACTTTGTATAGGAGTCGACGAGTGGGCTGGTCTTGATCTGCTCGATGTACTCCAGCGCCGTGTCGAAGTACTGGCGGTCGTAGAGAGCCCGCAAGAAACTATCGACGTCTTCTCCCGCGGAACCGGGAGTGGCATGGGTCAGCGCGGTTATGAACAATACCGCTCCCCAGAGAATAGGGGAGATTCTCGAGTGCCTCATCTTATCCCTTCCGTAGACTCCACGAATCTGCGCAGAACACCCGCCCCGTTCGCGATGCCCCCGAGACCTCGCGATCGTCTGTGGTGTTGTGCCTTCTCGCTCTAGGACAAATGGCTTGGTCGAGGAGCCGACGCTCGAATCGATGGCAAGCCATCCGCGTTTGGACGTGTCATCATGCCGTGTCGGGTGTTCCAAATCCCGCCGCATGCATGGCCTTGCCTGGCCTGTTACCAGCATAATTTCATGTCTATTTTTTGGCAACCAGCTAATCATAATGATCGACATATTCTAGGGTTATTCATGTCTCTCGGAGACCGCTGTCCCCTCACAGTGAGGCTAAAAACCGGCGTTTTCGGCCCTTCGCAACAGTCGTTGTAATGGCTCAAACGACGATTCCTCGGCAGCGACAGGGTGGACACCCGCGGCCAGACTCCTCACGGCCGCGATCGACTGCCCTGCGGGGGAGGTGTGGATCGACTGCCGCAACGCTTCCGCGGTCGCCGCTGCCACCGTTGCCAACTGCAGTGAAATCGCCGACTCCTCGAAAGTGGGGGCAAACTGCCAACGACTGAGGCGTTGGATCTGTTCTTCCACGCGGTTCGTTCTTGCGTCTTGCCAAGAGAGTTTGGCCGTGGCGACGGTATCGCTACCGGTCGATTTTAGTTGAAGTTCAAGCAACACCGTCGCTGTCTGCGAAGCGTGCATGTCGATCCGTAGCGATTCGCTCTCTTGACCTACAATCGTCGTCGCTTCGTGCCCCAACAATCGATAGGCGGCGACCGTTTCCGGGTTGAACGTGATCTCGACTTCGGTATTGTGGGCGACAATCTGAGACTGCCCGCGGAGGGACTGTAGCAACGCCCAATAGATCGCCTCGGACGTCTTGGCCGGGGAGTAGGAACCAGGGATTTTCTGAAGCAGCTTGAACCAGGGCATGTCGACCGCATGCTCATCGTCCTCGGAACTCTCGCCCGCTAAGCTATCGCTCTTGGCAACACCAACAACTTGCAGATTGATGGCTGGGGGAGAGGACTCATTTGTGTCCCCTTGTTGCTGAACGGTCGTTTCGCCGTCGATTGGTTGGTTCCCCTCAGTCAAGGGCGCGGTCAAACTTAGCAAGCTTTGCTCGAGTTCAGATCGCCAAGACGTGGAGGCTTCTCCGTAGCCATCGGTACCGTCGGTGATCCAAGCGACGGTGCACCGATTGTCTTCGGCCTGGGAATTCTCGTTGGCAATTCGAGCGCCAAGACGCATGGCCGCGGCGACGTCCTGATTCGGAGCCGATTGCAGGGACGCGACCACCTCGCGTAGCTCCGCCAGGCGATTGCTACCCGCACTCTCAATGCGGGGGCTGGCGCCACGAGGTTGGTAGGTGGTCGTGACGATCGTTATTCGATCAAACGGTTTCGTCTTCCCCTCGTGCGGCTCCAGTGAATCGAGCAGACGGTTGAGTGCCCAACGTACCGGTGCCAAGCGGTTGTGGCGCATCATGGAAGGAGACGTATCGACGATGACCACGAGATGAGTAGCATGCCGAGAAGTTGTCGCACGCGAAGGAGCTGCTTGAACGCCCAGTTGCAGTATCTGAACGCGACCCTGGCCGTCAGGTCCAATTCCGAAAGGCGAGGTGCCGCCGTAGGCCCGTAGGGCCAAGGCTCGCTTGCTCGGGGACGGGTAGTGGTAATTGACCGCGTTGATGAAGTCCTCGGTCCGCACATGGCTAGCCAGGCGAGCACGCCACCAGGCAAGCCGTCGGCCTCTCAGGCGTTCTTCCGGTATGGTGGCGGTGGCCCAGTCGAAGCTATCGCGCCCCGTATGCAAAGGTAATCGGCGTGTGCGGAATTCTCGATGCTTGGCCGGCGAGACGAAGGGATGAAAGCCTGTCCGAATCTGGGCGGTCAGTGCCTCCGCGTCGGCCCAAGGTGGGGAAATACCACGCCACTGCGGCGAGCTGACGGCATCAAGTGCCGGGCGGGACCGGGAAGGATCGGTCGTGAAATAACGAGGCAAGTCCCTCAGTTCCGGGACGGGAGTCTCGATAGTTTCCGACGGCAGATGAGGCGCCGGTACGAACGGCCACCAGAAGGGTTCATTGTCGACGTAAGCATCTTCAGTAGCGTCGCTTCCGTCCGCATCCAGCAAGGCAAAGTCGTCCGAAGCGGCGTCCTCGGAAGCCGACGCACGGTCTGTCCCTGGCTCAACTAAACCGTTCCCTCGCTTCTCTTCGCCGTTGGTTCGAGAGTCCACGACGCTCGATTCGGATTGTCCAGGTTGGAATTCGGCGATAATCGGCTGCAAGTGTTCGGAGCCGAAGTAGACAAGCGAGATCAGCAGTGCGATCGACAAAGCCATGGCACTGGCCCACTGCCACGAGTACGACGATCGACGACGACGCTGGCGGGTTGCGACCGATTCACGGAGACTCGATTTCGTACGCGATTTCTTGCCCTCATCGCTGCCCTGCTGAGATGTTTCACTCGGAATCCGTTTCAGCCGCTCGAGCATGGCGCTGGGCACAGGAACGTCGTGCAGTTCGCGGGCCAGTTTGTCGTCTTCTGGAGCAGCAATGGCCGAGAGGCGATCGGTGAGCCCATGGGGCAGCGGGACGTCGCGGAGGGCGGCATCCACAGGGGCCGTCTCCCGGCAGGCCTTGTCCTGTGAGCCTGGATCGAATGAGGCAATTTTTCCCAGTCGCTCCAGCATGCCCGCTGGCAGTGGAACGTCTCGCAATACCACATCAAGACAGTCGTCCGACAGACCGTGGTCCTCAACATCGGCCGTCGAACCGGCGATCCTTCGCAGTCGGCGCAGGAAGCCCGCAGGCAGGGGGATGCGGCGCAACTGGCGCTCAATCCAGCGATCGGGCGACTGGTCGTCAAAATGTTCACGGTTTCTGGTCATGGAATTCAGAGCACTGGCAGGCAGGCCGAAATCGTGAGGGCCAAACAAGTCGCGCACGAAATTACGCGGTAGCTTGCCCTCGATGGCACGAAGTGATTGGCTTGCCCGTCTCTGCTGAGCCTGCGTATGGTTGGCCTGTATCCGCCTTGCGGTCGTTTAGTGTTGGGCCACCGCGAGCAGCGCCTTGCGTAACTGCTTTCTGGCACGACTGACGCGTGACAATACGGTTCCCAGCGGAATCGACAACGTATCGGCAGTTTCTTGGTGGGTTAGTTCTCCGACCACGACCATCAACAGACAGTCACGGAGGTCGGGTGAAAGTTGGTTGAGCGCGGTTTGCATCTCGTCGGTATATTGATCAGCAAACGGATCCTCGTGCGGTGCAGGGACATCGACTCCGTCCGTTTCGGCGAGCGTCGTAGGCTGAGGCTTGGTGCGCCAACGGTCGACGGTGCGACGACGCAAAATTGTTGCCAGCCAGGCACGCTCGCTGTAGCCTTCTCGAAAACTCTTTCGGCTCTTCCAAGCGGATCGGTAGGTGTCCTGCACAATATCTTCGGCCTCATGCGCATGACCGACCATGCGGTATGCCATGCGATACAACGAGGGACCGTGGTCGGTCACCAATCGTTGAAAATGAGCCTGCGAAAGTGCCAACTTCCTGCTCCTCTGAATCAGATCACGGGGTGAATCAGATCACGGGGCGAATCGGATCACGGGGCGAATCGGATCAAGGGGCAAATCTCATCAAAGGGGTTCGACCTGTCAGGTCCGAATGTATGACAGGGCGATCCACCCAACAGATCGGGAGATGCCCTTCTGATTATTCCCGACCTGGACAAGAAGTTCACCTCATCAGAGCCGAGGAATTTGTCCACAGTTGAGATCTTGTCGTAGTGCGTTGTCTGTAAGTCGTTTGTACAATGTATGTTGCGTCAAGTCAGAGGGTCCCGGACGTCCTCGTCAGCCCGGATTTCGCGAATATGGACGAATTATCGAATTATCGAGAAAAGGACGATCTCTTGCCGAACGATGGCCCTCGCGGGGTAGGTGCCGTTGAGAAGCGGCCGGATGACCTGCTGAGTTGCGGTCTCCGTTTCTTAGCGGGTCGTGCCCTTCCGCGGGGCTGACAGCTCGTCCGGTCGCGGGCCTGTCGATCCTCTGTGAAGGGAGTGTCCCCCCGCCTGAGCCCAAGGCAATCTGGCAACAGGCAGGTCATCAGGACGGCGATCTACGGGCGAACACCGCTTGTTCGCTCGGCGGTTCGCCAAGGCTTGCCAAATTCGCCTTTCGCGGGAATAGCTGATCGTCCCTCCGGCGAAATGGTAGGGCAGGACTTGACGCGAACAGATCCACGGACCGGCATTCCTGATCTCGGTATTTGTTGGGTATTCGCATCGTTGCACCCCACGATCCGATCTCCCTAGACCCCGCTCGGCGCGGTGCGAAGTGAATCGTTCATTGTTGGTTTTCCGTGACAGGACTAGAATAAGAGCGTGCTACGATTTTCCGACAGATCGAAGGGGCGTCGTCCCCGTAACTACTTGCGGCGTCGCGAGCAGCGTCGTCTACTTCTCCTCGTGTTTCTACTGGGGGGAACGATCTTGATCATGTTCAAGGTTTCCGATCCGAGCTTCTGGTCGGCGGTGTTTCGTAGTTTCGGCTTTGACGAAGCCGCGGAGATGAATGCGGAGAACTCCGACGCAACGCTCAACGAATACGTGCCGTACGTCACGCCCTCTGAGGAGTTACCCCCCGATACGATTGAGATCCTCACTGAGGAACAACGCGAGCTAGTTGCTGAAGGTAAGGATCATCTGCCGGGAGTCGACCCGGAGTTGTTGCGTCAAGTGAAGGACAATCGACCTGATCATTTTACTGAGCGAGGTGCCTGGCTGAATCTGTTCGGGGTACTGCGGTCCAACGATCCGAATTATGCCAAGTCGGGTGCCGAAAGGGTCGGCTACGTTTCGCTCTACTGGCAGCCGGCGGAATATCGTGGGCGGCTGGTGACGATTAAAGGAAGAGTTCGCCGAGCAGAGAAGATCCCGTTCGGCAAGAACGAGATGGGCATCAAGGACTACTATCGCCTGGTGCTCGAGGTTCCCGCTGGTGCCAATCCGCCCCGGCCGATGTTTGTCTATGTCCTGGAAATTCCCAAAGATTTTCCAGTGCTCTATGCCATGCGGGAGGAAGTCGAGATCTCAGGCTTTTTCTATAAGAAGGTTCCTTACCAGCGCAGCGATGGATTGCTGCAGATCGCTCCCGTCGTGCTGGCTCGCGGCTTCAGCTGGAAACCAGTGGAGCAGACGACCATTTCGCAGCAGGCTGTCTTGTTGGCGGCTCTGGGACTGGCGGGCTTCGTGGCCTTGGGATCCTGGTTCATGACCCGACCGCCTCGTTCAGCGGAAGAGACCATTGCGGAGGTGTACGCCAGACGTGCTCAGAAAGCGAAGGAATCTTCTGACGAGCCGGGCCACGGACCCACCAAGGATGATTCTTTCAGTCGGATGCCTTCGCGTTACGACCCCTAGCGCGGTTGCGATACCACGTCATCGAGTCAGGGGGGCTGGAGCCAGGGAAAGAACACTTCAACGAGAATGAGAAGTCGATGAGGCAGTTTGACATTTTCAAGCAACCAACCCACCGTCCCCGGCGCTCGATCATTGTCCGGCCTGGCTGGCCAATGCTGGTTGGGATCACTCTGCTAGCCTGCGCATGGCCATTCATGGGCCACGTTTTGGCTGTTGAGCTAGAAGAGATGCCCGCTGCGCCACAGCCCTTATCGTCCCGCTCAGACGCGACGACCGAGCCGCCTAACACAACCGAATCACCGTCCAACACAACCGACTCTCCGCCCAACACAACCACCAAGGCCCCTGCACTAGAAGACCGGCCCACGCCGGCCCGGAAGAATCTCGGCCCGTTGGCTGAAGATCCTATTAATGTCGACACGCCCGAGGAATTGCTCGATACACTAGGGATCACGCGGGAGTCTTTCGCTGGTCTTCCGGAGGGTGAGAATCTGGAAGATGATCCGGCAAGCTTGAAGCTACTGCGATCCGTCTTGTATCGATTGCCGAGGATGTCGTTGGCTTGGATTGATCGATGGGCTTCCGCCGACGCCAATCTCAGTGAATGGGGTGCCGACACGCTTTGGCATCGTCGGGGTTTCTTTAAACTCTCCGGTCGAATCCATCGTCTCGAAGTGATCGATCACTCCGAACAAGAGTACACGTTGTGGCAATTCAAGAAGTACTATCGATGCCACGTCAGATTAGGCGAATCCGAGGTGCCTGCCGTCGTTTACGTCCGCGAGATTCCTCGCTCTTGGAAACCGGGGCCCTTGGATGAAGGGATCCGCTTCACCGGTATGTTTTTTGTGCGCGGCCGAGCCGAGCAAGAGGGAGAGCCTGGCCCGCTGGTGTTCGTTGCTCGCCGCATCGCCTGGCAACCCGACACTTTGCTGGGCAACGCTGGCATGGACTATGGCCTGTTCGACGGGGCTCATAGTGGACGGAAGCTAGACCATTCCGATCGCGAGTGTTTTTATCAGATGCTGAACGCGGTGGGCGGCATCAAGCAAGAAGTGCTCGAAGAGGAAGCACGGAAACGTGTGGCGACTCGACACGTGGAGTTGACCCGCAATCTCACCGATCTGCAACAGCGTCGTGATGAGAGCAGCAAGGCCTTGTCGGCCTCCTCCGCTAATTCCTCCGAATACAACAAACTCCGCGAGCAGTTGGCCAAGATTGAGCGCGAGCTGATCATCACCGAGGCGGCTCTCGTCAGAACGAGGAAAGGTTTTTCCGACTTTATCTCGATTATCGAATCGCCCTCCGACTACACGGGTCGCTTGATCAAGTTAAAGGGAACGGCAAAGAGCATCGTGCGGATGCCATTGGGCGGCGAGGACCAAGATGTCGTGAGACGATTCGGCTTCGACCATTACTACGAGATTCACGCCTTGGTGACGCCCGACCTCGATATTCAGCAACAATTGCCGCGGAAGAAGAAAAGGAAAACCGCGCAAGCCGAAGATAAGAAGCGAATCAAGGAGGCGTCGCGGGAATCCGAGGAAGCTGCCGGCGATGTAGTCGTGGAAGTCTCCGGTTCGGACGACCTCGCAGTGGACGACTCCGACAGCGGAGACATCGAGTCCACGGACAGCGAGGCCCAGGAGGAAGACGACGAGGAGTATGGCGAACCGGCGACCGAAATGGTCTCACTCTATCCGGTCACTTTTTGCGTTCGAACGTTGCCGCCGGGCATGAAGACCGGTCCGAACGTGAACGAACCGATTCAGATTGTCGGCTTCTACATGAAGAGCTGGAAGTACTACGTCCCCGATCGAACAGGGGAGGGACCCAGCTATCGCACAGCCCCTCTCTTGATTGGACGCATGCCGCTCGCAGTGGAGCCCTCGGTTATCTCCAATCCCACTTACTCTTTGATTGCGGGTCTCATGTTTGTGGCCGCACTTGGAATCGTCGCGCTTTCGGTTTGGCTCTTGGGACGCAGCGACCGCGCGTTTGAAGATGCCACGATTGGCAAGCGATTCGCGTTGGCCGAAGGAGTCTCGCTCGACAATCTCGACGTCCCGCAGGAGGAGGATGTCGACTTGAGTCATCTCGCGGATCTGGAAGTGGATGAGCCGCCGGCGTGAGACGCAGTCGCGGTGGGGCGCTCGAGGCACCAAGACCCGAAATTGCGTCTTGTCTAAGTGGAAGCTTCCTCAAGAGGGTCGGCAGAGGTTTGCCCTGCTTGTGGCTCAACCGGTTCTGTCGTCTCTTGACCGTCCGCCTCGCTCTCCTCTTCAAAAGCGTTCCGTTCGCTCTCCGGTAGGCGATTGTCCTCGCGGTAAGGCTGCTCCTTCTCATACAACTCGATTCGAGCAGACAGTTCCTTCATGTTGTCACCGACGGCCAATCGGACCGCCCGCTGCTGTGCCTGTAGAGCCTCTTTGAAATCGCCCTGCTCGGCATAGGCCGCGGCCAGGGTGTCTATCGTGCCGGCCGACCGATATCGTTGTGACTCACAGGCAGCGGTAGCCAGCTCGACCGCTTGTTCTCCATCTCGGATCGCTTCATCCGGACAGGTCGCCAGGAGCCAAGCGAGATTGTTTTGAGCCGTCGCGCTCTTGGGAGCCAGTTGAGCACACCGCTGTAGGTCTTCGAGCATCTCTTCGTACTTCCCCAGCTTCTCATAGAGCATCGCTCGACCACTAATCGCATCAATATTACCCCGGTCGAGCTTGATGACTTCCTTGAAATCGGCCATGGCTTTACGCAGGCTGCCTTGCTTCTCGTAGATGTGGGCTCGGAGTCTCAGGATTCTTGGCATCATGCTATCCTGATTCTTGGTCGCCAACTCTTTCATTTCTTCGCAAACCGACAAGGCCTGCACGTAGTCCTTGTTTTCCGCATGGAGCAGGGCCAGGCGACCGGAAATGTCGAACCAACTGGACGACCCTCCCGCCCTTATTCGTTTCAATAGATACTTGAGATCGGCGATGGCCAGGTCGTATTGCTTGTTTCCTGCCCTCGCCAGCGACCGCAGCGAAATGGCTGAGTGTTCGTAATACCGACGAGAATCTCTTTGCTTAATGAATGACAGATCGGCGATGGCGGTCTCATATCTTTCCAAACGAATGAACTTCTGAGCTCGATCAAAACGGGCTTCAAAAGTGGTCGGATAGAGCTTCTCCACGGCATCAAAGTCCACTTCTGCTCGCTCCCGCTCTCCGCTGTAGAACAGAGCCATGCCTCGACCCAGCAAAGCTTCGAGCAAGTCCGGCTCTAGGTCGATCGCCGTGTCATACTGCTTGACCGCTCCAGATAGGTCGTCCTGATCGACGAGAGCCCTGCCCATCAAACTGTAGGCTCGCGGATCTCGCGGGGCCGGATCTTCATCCTTGTCGAATTGCTTGATCGCTTGTTCCAGAGGAACCAGGGCCGCGACGGGGTTTCTCTGCGCCAAACGGTACGATGCCAGACCGAGTAGTGCAGGGACGTAGTTCTCTTCAAATCTCAGCGCTTTGGAAAAGGCTTTCTCGACTTCACCCAGTTTTTGACGTCGATTGGCTCCCCTCGCTGCCCTCGCGATACGCAAGTCCAACTTTCCCTTGGCCGTCCAGTGACGAGCTGACTGATTTGATTGAGTACAGGCTGCGTCAAAGCTCTGTTTGGCCTCATACAGACTCTCATCGGAGAGGTGCGCCTTGCCGAGCATGTATGCCAATCGACCATCGCCGGCGGCGAGTCCGATCGCTTCTGTCAGATCGGCGAGACCTTGTTTCTTGTTCTTAAGGGCGTGTCGCATCAAACCACGAATCGCGAGACTCATCGTATCGTTTGGATCGCGCTGGAGTCGGTCAGAAAACCATGATTCGGCGTCCGTAAGCGGAATCGCGGCGAGGGCACTAAACTGTCCTCGCACGGGCTTGTCGACCGATATACTCAGACCGTCGGTCTCCTTCACTTGCACGATCGTGCCTCGTTCTATGGTGCCGGCCCGTCGATTGTCACGTCGCACATCGACATCCAGGAGCAAGACAACCTTGTCGCCCGGCTTGAGCTCTTTCTCTTTGGCGGTCGCCGCCGGGGCGGGAAATGCCACGAGCGCAGCGGACGTGACGATTCCCAGAATCAGCGTCGAGAGGAAAGCCGATCGTTGATGCATGATTTCTGTCCTGAGCATCGATTGGATAGAGCTAAATAGAGCGGCACATCGAAAAGGGAAGCAACTGAGGTCCATCTTGCCCATTCGCACACCGTGGCGCCGGCGCTCGCCGACAACGATCCTCGCCACGAGCAGACTAGTGAATGCGTAATGTATAGTAACCGTCGCCCCGGAGCCGTCAATAAACGCTTGGCGAGAGCGTCCCAATCCGTCATACGCACCAATTTCTAGAGGTTTTACTATTCCCGCACCAGGCAGCCACGAGCCGTTATAGTTGACAAGAGTTAGCCAGTCTTCCAGCCTGAGGGTACAACTCCAACCCAGATAGTGACTTCCGACCACCTAAATAGTTGCGGATTGGCTTTCCCGTTGCTAGTTTGGAACTGGAGAGGTAGCGGCACGCTGGCCTGAAGTTAGCCGGGAATGACCGCGGAATTTCAGGCACTTTATTTGTTGTCCTTCCTCGTCTTCTTGTGTTTCCCTCGGCCAGGGACATGGAGCAAATCGATCATGATGTTTTCCGCCGGCGACATGCCTTTGCCAGGTTATCGGCTTGACACTTTTCTCGGTCGTGGCGTCTATGGCGAACGCTGGAAGGCCACCGGGCCGGGGGGGACGGAAGTCGCGCTCAAGTTCATCCCCCTGTCAGAGGCCCAGTCGGAACTGCAAGCAGAGGCTGTCGCTAGACTGGGGCGGTTGCGACACGCCAACCTATTGACGATCGAAGCGGTGTGGCTAATCGATGCCGAGGGGAATGCATTGGCGCAGGTGGGTGGTTCACGCGAATTAGAGTCGCCGCCGATCGAAATGGCCGTGATAGTAACACCCGCCGCGGATCAAAGTCTTGCTCAGCGGTTGCAGGAATACCGGCAAGCCGGCTCTCAAGGGATTCCGGCTGACGAACTCTTGCTCTATCTGGAAGATGTCGCCCGAGCGCTCGATACATTGGCGCGAACCCGCCTCGATCTGGCAGGGAACATTGGTTCTGCGGAATCCTCGACAAGTCGCAAGCCTGTCATCAGCCACGGCGGAGTCAAACCAAGCAATATCATGTTGCTCGCCGACTCGGCCGTCGTGGCGGACTATGGACTACCGGCCGCCTTGGGCAGTCGCTGTTCGGCCACCGTTAGCGCAGGGGCTCTGGCCTATCTTGCGCCGGAGAGCATGCGGGGAGAATCTGCCTCCGCCAGCGATCAATATGCACTGGCTGTCTGTTACGCGGAATTGCGAACGGGCAGTCTACCTATTAAGGAAGAGTTCACATTTTCAGAGGCGCTGAGCCAGCAGCAAGAGGGCCGACTCGATCTCTCCAACCTGCCTGAGGCCGAGGCGGCGATTATTGCGCGGGCAACCGCCGCGAACGCGGATGAGCGCTTTGCAACATCTCTGGAGATGATCCGGGCGCTTCAGGAGGTTGTCTCGGGTGTCGAAACCGCCTCCCAATCCACGCGGCCGTTACTTCCCTTGGCCGCGGCCGAAAGTCCTTCGGCCGGTCCCGTGTTCGTGTCGCATCCATCGGGCTCGGAGGCGGTACAACCTCACGTTGTCGAGTTGCGCGAGGACGAGGACTCCGACGGATCCATTTGGCCGCCGCTGCTGATTGCCGCTTGCGTCGGTTTTGCCGTCTACGTCGGGCTGCAACTCTATTCGCTTCGAAATGAGATCGGTAGCAATGCGGAGCAGATTGATCGCAATACAGACGTCGTCCTAGATCTGAAACAAGATGATAAGGGTCCCGACGAGTTGTACGCGGCCTCGCCCCCAGTAGATTCCACTGAAGATCGTCGCCCGCGCTCTGAAGTTTCCGCGACAAGTGACCCCAGTGAAGGTGACAAGAAGAACGCATTGCAGCCGGAAACCGAGGTCGTTGTCGACGATAGCGCGACGCAAGATACCGACACTTTGGAAGACGCTTCCGAGCAGCACTCGACGGCCGATGCACGCCCTTCCGATCCTCCCAAGAACTATGACCTCTCGCCACCCGACTCGATTTCTGGTGATTTGGACAGGACGGATCCCGAACCGAAATCAAGCGATTCGCTAGTCGACCGGGGGATCGATGCCGAGCGACCCTCCATCGAACAACCAGCGGCCGAACAGACAGGGACCAGTGAGCCCACAGCGGATAGTACACAAACCAGCGAAGCTCCCGCTGAGCAGCCTGAGAAGCCGGCTGTAGGCTCTCTGCCAGTTGAGGACGAATCGGCTTCCATTCCTCATTCCGTGGCGCGGATCCCTACCGACGATGCGGCGCCCGTCGATATTCCCAAGCTCGATCCTGAACAGCCCGGCGACAAGAAAGAGCGGCCTGCCGCGGTAGGCGAGCAGCCGGCGGAGGATCAGGTCGAGAATCCGGAAGAGCCGGCGGAGTCCGATGCCGATCCGGAGAATGTGCCGGAAGAAGCGGCCGCCGTGGCTGACAAAGTCGAGCCGGCTACCTTGCTTCGACGGCGCGATATTGCGAAGGATCAATTGGCCGCAGCCGGCGACGGTTTGTCCGACTTCGCACCATCGAGTCTGGTCGCCATCTTTGGGGAAGCCGATCCCGTCGACACGGCACAAATCGTCTGCGCTGCCCAGAGTCCTGACGGTCGCCGACTCGCCAAGTCAATCCGCGGTCAAAAGGTTCGGGTTTGGAATGTGGCCGACCGCAGCGTTCTCTACGATCTCGAAGGCCATCGGGGAGCGGTCTATTCGCTGGCGTTTTCTCCCGACGGCCAATTGCTTGCCACGGGGGGGACGGCTGACCATGAAGTACGTCTGTGGAGAGCGGAAGACGGAACTTTCTTACAACGGTTCTCGGGCCATAACGGCTGGGTGACTTCCCTGGCCTTTTCCCCCGATGGCTCTATGTTGGCAACCTCCGGCACCGACGGAAATGTCATGCTCTGGGAAATAGAATCGGGCCGATTGATCCGCATGTTCGACGGTCCCGAAGGACAGACCGTACATGCCTTGTCTTTCTCTCCCGATGGTAAATCGATCGCCATCGGCGGCGCCAGTCAGCGCGTTGTCCTGCGCGAAGTGGAAACCGGCTTGCGGACTCGCGAGCTACTCGGCCATGGAGCTCCCATCCGCAGCGTGGCTTTCTCATCCGACGGCAAATACCTTGCTTCCGCCGCGGAGGACAAAACGGTGAAGATTTGGGATCTGGTAGACAAGAGTGCCAAACCGAAGACGTTGGAACACCATGAGGATTGGGTACGGTGTGTCGTCTTCTCTCCCGATTCCCGACGAATTGCATCTTGCGGTTACGACGGAAAGGTTCACCTCTGCAATGTGCTCACAGGCGACATCCTGGAAACGCTGGAGCTCAACCCGCCCGGCAAGCAAATCGTGCGGGTGCTGTTCAGTTCGTCAGGTCGATTTCTGACAACGGCCAACGGCAATGGAACGGTGTATGTCTTGGAGTTGGAAGAAGAGTAGTCGGCCAGGATCTTGCCATCGCGACAACCGGTCGCCTGCCCTTGTTTGCCAGGGTCGTCTTTTCTGGGTCGTCGTCCTGGTGGGCCGTTGCCGAGAGAATCTGCTCAGAGCGGAAAGCGCTGCCGGCCGGGACAAAGCCCGCATTTTCCAGGGAAAAAATCGGGAATGGGTGGACTGGAGCGATAGAGCGGTTTTTCGCCGGGTAATTAAGAGGGCGAGGATTTGATAGAATCCACCTGTTCCCTTCAAAAGAGGGCCCCCCGCAAACAAGGCCACGACCCACGTTCTATAATTCCCAATGCGGTTGATTAAATCCGGGGGATAGGCTGCGGGCGGGGGCAAATCCCTAGCCGCCTCGCTGCTGGGATACTCCCGTTGGATCCGTGAGCTGAACGACTCTCAGACCACCCGAACTTAGCTGTAGATGCCCGAACTTAGCTGTTGATGACTGTCACTCAAGCCATAACACGATCGGTCCAACAGGCCGCTCAACTCTCCAAATCGCGACTGACTCGCTGGCAGGAGTTATTGCCGGCGATCGCAGACCAGGAAGACGAGTTGAAGGCACTCACGGACTATGAACTACGCAAGCGAAGTCTGGCCTTGCGCCATCGTGCCAAGAGTGGTGAACCGCTCGACAGACTGGTTGTCGATGGCTTTGCCGTGGTGCGCGAAGCCGGTCGGCGAACGCTTCACATGCGGCACTTCGATGTCCAGTTGCTAGGCGGCATGGCCATGCACAGTCGTTCGATTGCCGAAATGCAGACGGGTGAAGGTAAGACGTTGACCGCGACGCTGCCGATGTACATGGCGGCGCTCTCTGGCAAAGGGGCTCTGTTGGCCACGGTAAACGACTACCTGGCTACTCGCGATGCCGAATGGATGCGTCCGCTTTACGAGGCGCTTGGCCTCAGTCTGGGCGTGATTGAGACGCAGATGCCCCAGGCCGCGCGCAAGAAGGCATACAACTGCGATATAACTTACGGGACCTCGAAGGAGTTCGGCTTCGATTTCTTACGCGATCGTCTCGTCAAACGTCAAATGACTCAAGGCGCCGACGACTTCCTGGGACGCATGCTGGGTGAAGGAGGCGCGGCCGGGGGCAGTCGGATCGTACAACGGCCGATGAATTTTGCACTGGTCGACGAAGCCGACAGTATCCTCATCGACGATGCCCGTACCCCGCTCATTATCGGCGCGATGCCTTCGGAGGCGCAAAAGGTCGCCGTTGAAGCGTACCGTTGGAGCTCCGAGAGCGCTCACCATTTCATCGAAGATGAACATTACGAATACGACGAGGAGAAGAAGAAGGTCGAACTCACCATGGAGGGGCGCCGGCTGGTCCGAAATCTGCCCAAGCCAAATACGCTCGACGAATTGGGCATGCTGTTCATCTACGATTACATCGAGAGAGCGGTGCGAGTCTGGCGCGATATGGTGCTCGATCGCCACTACATTGTCCGCGACGGCGAGGTTGTGATTGTCGATGAATACACCGGTCGACTTGCCGAAGGACGTCGCTGGCAGGCGGGAATTCACCAGGCGATCGAAGCCAAGGAAGGACTCGAAGTCACGGTCGAGTCCGGTCAGGCGGCCCGCATCACCGTTCAGGACTATTTCGGTCGCTTCCCACGCCTGGCGGGCATGACCGGAACGGCCTCCAGTGCGACGGGTGAATTGAAGAAGATCTACGGACTCAATGTGGTACCCATTCCTACGAATCGACCGCCCCAAAGAAAACAATTACCAACCGTAGTTTGCGGCACCAGTGACGAGAAGTGGGATGCCATTGTCGAAGAGATCCAAGAGGTGCACGCCACGGGAAGGCCCGTACTTATCGGTACACGTTCGATCGATAAATCGAACGAGTTATCGCAGCGGCTCGAGCGCGTCGCTATAGAACATCAAGTGCTGAACGCTCATCAAATCGCCCTGGAGGCGGACATTATCTCTCAAGCCGGGCATCGCAATCGAGTCACGGTCTCTACGAACATGGCTGGTCGAGGAACCGATATCAAGTTGGAAGAGTCGATTCTGGAGAACGGGGGGTTGCATGTCATTTGCACCGAAATGCACGACTCAGCCCGCATCGATCGGCAGCTGATCGGGCGCTGTGGCAGACAGGGGGATCCCGGCACCTTTCGCTTCTACTTAGGGCTCGACGACGAACTCTTGAGAAACGGCTTGGGGCCCCGACCTGCCGATCGTCTGGAAGCTCTAGGGAAGAGCGCGAGCCGCTCTCTGGACGGATACGAGCGACTCTTTAAAAAGTCGCAACGACGCGTCGAACGGAGACATTTCCGCGACCGCAAGGCTCTCTTGTATTTTGAACGTGAGCGAAAAAAGGTACAACGGGAGATGGGACAAGATCCTTATCTCGACACACCGGGCTAATTCAAACTTGCCATTAAGTTTTCGGAGTTTATCAATACGATGAGTACGCCAGGCTCGGTCGATCCTGAATCCCTCGCCGCGACGAAGAACGAGATTCGTGGTCTCGTCGCGGAGATTGCTCAGTTGTCGAAGTCCGATATCGCGCCCCAGGAGTTTTACAACGCCATGTTGACGCGCGTCGTGTCGGCATTGGCGGGCGTGGGCGGGGCGGTGTGGGTCTTGAACGAAGACCGTCAACTCGAACTCGAGTTCCAGATCGGTCTGCACAAGACAGAATTGGCCACGAGCCAAGAAAACCAGCAACAACATGGCCAACTACTCGGCCGGGCGTTGACATCCGATGAAGGCATGCTGGTCGCGCCCCACTCGGGCGGCACGGGGGCCGAAGGTGGCAATCCCACCGAGTTTCTCCTGGTACTGGGAGCCCTTGCCACGGAGAACCAGCGTTACGGAATCGTCGAGATTTTTCAGCGGCCTGGGACAACCTCAACGACGCAGCGCGGCTATCTCCGTTTTCTGTTGCAAATCTGTGAGCTGGCGAGTTCCTATCTGAAGTCGCGTGAGCTGCGTCAATTTGCCGATCGAGAAACGCTTTGGAGCCAATTGGAACAGTTCTCTCGGGCCGCGCACGATAGCCTCGATCCACGCGAGACCGCCTACATTCTCGCCAATGAGGGGCGACGCCTGATCGATTGCGATCGGGTCAGCGTCGCCATTCGTAAGGGGAGGCGTTGTCGCATCGAGGCGGTGAGTGGTCAGGATACCTTTGAGCGTCGCGCCAGCAACGTGGTGCAGTTGGGCGAGTTAGCCTCGCTCGCCGTCTCGACCGGAGATGAGATTTGGTATACCGGCGACACGACCGATATGGCGCCGCAGGTCGAGGAAGCGATTCACGAATATGCCGATCAGTCACACACCAAGGCGATGGGGATCTTGCCGCTTTGGCGACCGGAAAACGAAGCCGACTCTCAAGATGAATCGGACGTCCCTAGTAGCGAACCGATGGGCGCATTGATCATCGAGCAGATCAACCACAGCCATGTCAGCGAAGGCTTGCGTCAACGCGTGGAAATGGTCCGCAATCACGGGGCCGTCGCCATGGCCAATTCCTTGCAGTACGACGGTCTGTTCCTGATGCCCGTATGGCGCGCGATCGGCAACAACCGTTGGGTCGTGGAGGCCAAAACACTGCCCAAGACGTTGACCATTTCCGCCGCGGTGCTGCTAGTGTTAATAGCGATATTCATCGTGCCGGCTGACTTTGAGCTCTCGGCCGATGGAACCTTGCAACCTTCTGAGCAGCGGGAAGTGTTCGTCCCCGAGAGCGGGGACGTCAGCGCCGTCCATGTCGATCACGGCACGCCCGTGAAGGCGGGGCAAGAGCTTGTTGTTCTGGAAAACTCGGAGTTGGCCGTTCAGATTCGCGATCTCCAGGGCGAGAGAGCCTCTGCTGTCAAGGAAAAGGCGGTCATTATGCGTCGGCTCCAACAAGGCAGCAATCTCGACCCCTCCGAGGAAAACCAACTCGCCCGCCGACGCATGCAGCTCGACGAAGAATTGAAGAGTTTGGCCGAGCAAATCGAAGTTCAGAAGAAGAGACAGGAAAATCTCACCGTCCGAAGCCCCATCGCCGGTCAGGTCGTTACTTGGGATGTTCGCGGGCAGCTGACAAATCGACCGGTCGAGCGCGGGCAGGTTCTCATGACCGTGGCCGACCCGAATTCTTCCTGGGAACTCGAAATTCTCATGCCCGACGCTGACATGGGCCACGTTCTGCGCGAACGCGACGAGCGCCGCCAACAGGTCGAGGCGGGAGAGCTCGATGAGGAAGATCGGGACGTGCCGGTGACTTACATTTTGGCCACCGACCCCGGCACCAGCTTCACGGGCAGAATCATCGAGATTCAGTCGAGTGCCGAAGTTCACAACGAGTCGGGCAATACGGTGCTGATCCGTGTGAAAATGGAGGATCCCCAGCCAGACGAGCGGCAACTTCGCCCAGGTGCGACGGTGACGGCCAAAGTCTACTGTGGTCGCTCATCGATCGGCTATGTTTGGTTCCACGATCTCATCGACTTTGTTCGCACCAATGTCCTGTTCCGTCTCTAAGGAGTCTCGGAAGAGGGTCGTCTTGGTAGCGACACTCTTCGAATCGTCTTATGTCAACGGGTTCCGATCCATACGTTTCGAGTTCCGCGCGTCCGCTGGCGATAGTCAAGCGCGAGGATCTCTATGAAGAGCGGCATCGCTATCTGGGGCGGCCCTATTGGATCATCAAGGATCCGATCGCACTGACCTACTACCGGTTTCAGCCGCAGGAACACGCGATTCTCAATATGCTCGATGGCGAAACGAGCATCGACCAAATCAAAGAAAGATTCGAGGCCGAATTTCCACCTCATAAGATCACGGTCGAGGAGATCAATAACTTCATCGGTCGGCTTCACCAGGGTGGTTTGGTCATTACACACGTTCCCGGGCAAGGGCGACAGCTGAAGAAACGGAGCGACGACAAGACACGCAAGCAACGGCTCGCCAAGCTCAGCAATGTTCTGGCGATACGTTTTCGTGGAGTCGATCCAGAGCGTTTCCTCAACTGGCTGGAACCTCGCATGCGGTGGTTCTTCTCCCCGGTGGCCATCGCCATCTGCTTCGCTTTGGCCTTTTCCGCCCTGTTGCTGGTGACGGTGCAGTTCGATGTCTTTCAGTCGAAGCTTCCCGCCTTTCACGATTTTTTCGCCAGCGAGAACTGGATCTGGTTGATTATCGCCCTCAGTGCCACCAAGGTTATCCACGAAATAGGCCACGGGCTGTTCTGCAAGTACTTCGGGGGTGAGTGTCACGAAATCGGGGTGATGTTTCTGGCGCTGACGCCTTGCCTCTATTGCAATGTTTCCGACTCCTGGATGTTGCCCAACAAGTGGCATCGGGCGGCGATCGGCGCGGCCGGGATGTACGTGGAAGTCGTGATTGCCTCGGTCTGCACCTTTATCTGGTGGTTCAGCGATCCTTCGAGTCTGATCAATCAGGTCAGCTTGAGCGTGATGTTCGTCAGCTCCGTGAGCACGCTAATTTTCAATGCCAACCCGCTGCTCCGTTACGACGGTTACTACATTCTCTCTGACATCGCGGAGATTCCGAACCTGCAGCAGAAATCGCGAACCATTCTCAATCGCAAGATGGGCAAGTGGTTTCTCGGGCTGGAAGAGAACGACGATCCGTATCTGCCACAGCGTCGACAAGGTTTCTTCGCCCTCTATACGGTTGCTTCGGTCGTCTACCGCTGGGTGGTCGTGCTCTCCATCCTGCTGTTCTTGAATGAAATCTTCGAGCCTTATGGCCTGCAAGTTGTCGGGCAGATGATCGCCTGCATGGCGCTGTATGGGTTGATCGTGCAACCATTATGGAAACTCTTTAAGTTCTTTCGTGTTCCCGGGAGGCTAGGAAAAGTGAAACGGCCAAGAATGTATGCGAGCATGGCTTGTGTCGCCGTGCTGTTGCTGGGTATCTGGCTGATACCACTGCCCCATTCGATCATCTGCTACATGGAGATCGAGCCTTATGAGGCAGCGACCGTCTATGTGAACGAGGGTGGGATTCTGGAAGAATCGAAGGTTCAGATTGGCCAGCATGTCGAAGAGGGAGAAGTTCTGGCGATCTTGCGTAATCCCGACTTGGAACTTCGTGTGGCACAGCTTCGAGGGCAACGGGCCAATCTGCAGGCCCAGATCAATAGCCTATTTCGCGAACGGGTAGATGACGCGCAAGCCGACGAGCTGATCGGCCCGCTGAAAGAGGAACTCGCGACGGTAGAAGATCAATTGATAGAGCAGCAACAGAAGCTGGACGACTTGACCGTGCGTGCCCCTCGAACAGGAACCGTCATGCCGGCCAGCTTCAAGGCGCGACAAAAAGGTGTTGATGGAAGACTCGCTAGTTGGTCCGGGTTTCCCACCGATTCTCGTAATCGGGGAATGTTTCTGGAAGGAGCCTTCTGTCGCATCGGCGATCCCGATCAGATGGAGGCCTCGATCGTCGTCGAGCAAACGGATATTGAGTTCTTGCAGCGTGGAGAAATTGTGTTGCCCGAAGCGAATTCGGCTGCCGAAGATGTTTCCGACGAGGAGAGGGTCCGAGTTCCCCCAGGGGCGCTGATCGTTCACATCAAGCTGCAAGAGTTACCGGGAGAGACATTCGAATCGCATATTTCAAGCGTCGCCACGAACCCGATTAAAGGCCTTTCCCAAAGAATGTCGGCCAAGTCGGGCGGAAAAGTGGCGACATCGACCACGCCTGGTGGCGGAGAGGTACCGTTGGCGACCTCCTACCGGGCCCAGGCCCTGTTGCCCAAGGGAACCAAGGATTTGCAGATCGGAGCCATGGGAGAGGCTCGCATCTACACTCGTTGGCAGACGCTCGGACAACGGGTGGGACGCTATCTGAGCCGGACATTCGGTTTCAGCATGTAACGCAAGCGTCTTGGTAGATCACCACCTCACCGTCAAGTCATGCCGATTGTATCGGCTGGCGCGAGCCGGGACCGCACGTTTGTGGCTAGCTGCCCCCAGACCGCTGACAGCTCTTCCAACTCCTGTTAGAGTTAGATTGTGGGAAAAATCCTTGCCGTCAGCGGGAATCTTCTGTGAAGACAATGGCGATTCGAAGTCCGGGCGACACGGCTGCCGCTGCCAAGGGGTATCGGCTCGCGGTGTCGATTCCCGCGCTTAACGAAGAGGCGACGCTTGGCGACGTCATTGCCGCCATCCCGGAATCGATCCCAGGCATCGACGAAATCTTGGTCATCGTGGTGGATGACGGAAGCACCGATCGCACCGCGGAGATTGCCCTGGAGTCGGGCGCCCATCTGATCCGCCACGAACAGTGTTATGGCGTCGGTCGAGCATTCCACTCGGCGCTGGAATCGGCGATCGACCTGGGGGTCGATTTGCTGGTGACTATCGATGCCGACGGGCAGTTCGATCCGGCCGATATTCCAAAACTCGTTGCGCCAATTGTTGGCGGGCGGGCCGACTTCGTAACCGCCTCTCGATTCATGGACGAGGATCTGGTCCCCGTCATGCCTTGGGTCAAACGCTGGGGCAATCGGCAAATGAGCCGGCTTATTTCTCGACTCACTCGACACAAGTTTTACGACGTCTCCTGCGGAATGCGCTGCTACAATCGCGCGGCAATGCTCAATCTAAATCTGATGGGGGCCTTCACCTATACCCAAGAGGTGTTCTTGAATCTGGCTTACAAGAACATGCGCCTCGTAGAGATTCCCGTGGTAGTCCGCGGTCAACGCGAGCACGGAGAGAGTCGGGTCGCCTCGAGTATTCTTCGCTACGGATTCCATACTTCGAGGATTATTTTCAAGGCCTATCGCGACTATCGACCCTTTCAGTTCTTCGGCGGCATGGCGCTGATGTTGTTTGTGCCGGCCGTGCTGTTGGGCGCGTTTCAGATGTATATCTACTTCACCACGGAGAAATTCTCTCCGCATAAATGGGCTGGTCTGACTTCGATCACGCTGTTCGTGCTGGGACTCATTCTCGTTCATATTGGCGTGCTGGGGGACATGCTCAGTCGGCATCGCATGTATCTCGAAGAGTTGCTGGTCCGCAGTCGTATGCAAACACGAAAAGTTGAATTGACGCGCACGCGACTGAGCCAGGAAGAGGAGTCCGCGTCGACCTCCGCGATCGAATGACGCCACGCGGTCGTTGTTGGCGACGGCTGGCTGTCTGCGAAAAGTACCCAGCAAACGCTAATCTCTCGATCCCCAATTCTTGCTATTCTTCATCGCCCCCCAGGTTCGAGTGTCTGCGAGAGAAACAACGGCATGAACATCCTGTTTCTCACCTGGAACTTCCCACCCACCAGCGGCGGCATCGAATATGTCATGGGGCACCTGTTCGAGACCTTCCGCGAGAAGGGCCACCAGGTACGCGTCGTCACCGCCCGCAGCGAAGTGGCAGAATCGCGACCGAACGTGCATCGGGTAGCGGGGCAAAGTCTGCTGGGCTACTTGTGGAAATCGCTCTTACGGGCCCGACGCCTTTGTCGTGAGTCGAAACCGGACGTCATTGTCTGTGGTACGTTGCTCACGGCGCCGGCGGCCTGGGTGATGTCCAAACTCTATGGCGTTCCGTTTCTGGTCCTGATTCACGGCACCGACATCATTCGCGGCAGCGCGCTCTATCGATGGGTAGCGCGTTGGTTCGTGGCTCGGGCATCCCGCCTGGCGGCCAATAGTGAAAACACCCGACGACTTATCGAACAAGCGGGCATTCCCGGTGATCGGGTCGATGTCATTCCTCCCGGCGTCTGTGCCGAACGATTTCTGGATGAAGTCACTTCTCCTCCTATTGAGGACGTTGTCCAGATCGCCAACGGCAGTAAGGTCCTGCTAACGGTCGGGCGTTTGATTCGCCGCAAGGGAGTGTTGGAGTTCGTGCAGCATGTTATGCCCGATCTGGTTCGTCGCTGTGAGAAAGTTGTATTTCTCGTCGTCGGCGACGATCCCCGTCATTCGTTGGCTCATAGCGACGCGCTCAAGGGTCGCATCGCCGCCGAAGCATCCTCGCTGGGGCTCGGTGAACATGTCCACCTGCTCGGCGAGGTGGCCGACGACCGACTCCTGGCACTCTTCCGCCGGGCCGACTTGTTCGTCCTGCCCTGCTTGGATATTCCTGGCGATGTGGAAGGATTCGGCATCGTCTTCCTGGAGGCCGCCTTGACCGGAGCGCCGGCAGTGTCGACTCGCAGCGGGGGAATTCCCGAGGCCGTCCAAGACGGAAAGACCGGGTTGTTGGTCGATCCGGGCGATTTCCCCGCGATGACCGATGCGGTTGCCGAGCTTCTGGAAAACGATGAGCGGCGGTTACAACTGGGCCGCGCGGCGGCCGATCGGGCTCGAGGGCAATTCGATTGGCCGATCATCGCCGACCGCTACCTTGAATCGCTACAGCGCTGTATTGACGAAAAACGATCATGACGCGTATCGGTGACCAGTTCGAAAAAGTGATTGTGATTCTGTCCTCCGGACGGACTGGCACCACTGCGCTGGCACGAATCTTCGACCAGGCATACGAATCGGTCTGTGGAAAACACGAACCGAAACCGTCGCGCCGCCTCCGCCGCGAGGGATTCGCTTATCTGGCGGGTCGTCGCTCACTGGAGCAAATGGTCGAATCGCTCACGCGGGCTCGCACCCGGCTGTGCGCCGAGATCGATGAGCCGATCTACGTGGAATCGAATCCTTACCTGTTGGGATATATGGAGGTTCTCGACTCAGTGTTTGGGCAGCCCCAGGTGATTCACGTCACCCGAGATCCTCGCACCCTGATCCCTTCGGCGTTGAACTTCGGCGTGCAGCGCGGTCTCAAGCGTTTTTTCTCGACCTTCGTTCCTCACTGGATGGTCAAGCCGGAAGAGATGCACTCGTCTCCTGAGAGGACGTGGTCCCAAATGTCAGAAGTGGAACGATTCGCTTGGTATTGGCGAATTGCCAATGAACATCTCGATCGCGCGGCCGCGATTTATGGTGATCGATACCGTCGTGTGCGTTACGAAGATCTCTTCAATGGCCAGGCGGACAATCTTCGTGACTTGGCCGATTGGATGGGACTGCACGAACGCCCCGGGGCACTGGAGCCAATGCTCAGCCGTCGCGTCAATCGGAGTCGGGCTAAGATCATGCCGGCTTGGCCCGACTGGTCCCCACAAGATCGAGAATCGCTCGAGCGCCAGTGTGCGAAGTTGATGCGGAGCTACGGCTATGAGGAGCCTTCGTTCACCGCTTCGGCCGACTCCAATGGGTGAGATCGCGGCCGAGCAGTTCGCTGAGCCGTTCGACTTCTGGCTGCATGCTCTCTTGCAACTCCGAACGCAGCTGGGGATCGAGCCCCGCGGTGCGGCCTTTGCTGGAGAATGCGCCCGAGAGACCAGCCCGCAGCCGACGGAATACTGGCAGCGGCAAGACGCGATTGATGGCCCGCCTCAGCCCAGGGCGTTTGGCAAAGAAGCGGTTGACACCTAACATTTGCGTTGGTTTGCTCTCGTTAAATCGTCGCAGATCAGGCTCAAATTTCGGATCGATCTCGAGATAGTCGATGACCCGTCGATAAGAGGCCGCCGTGTCCGCCACGAAATCGTCGAACACCTCAACGCAGATGGCGTCTCTGCCAAATTCTTTGAAGAACCGCTCAATCTGGGCACTAAACTGAACGACCTCTTCGTAGAACAGCGTTTGCGGAAAATAGGCGGTCGCTGGAATGCGGTGACCTTGCCGACGATCCTCTTGGGCCGCCAACGCTTCGCGAAAATCGAGAATCTCTTCGTTGCAGTCCCACAGCAGTTCGCCATGTAGCGAGTACATCACATCGACCGGATTGCGGACCATAATAATGATCTTTGCCGCCGGATCGAATTCGTAAATTTCGGCCGCCGCCCGCTCCGAATAGAGATACCACACGGTGGCCTCGCCAATTCGGCTCTCGGTCGTAACCGAATCGAACAGTCGCAGGTAGTTGTCCCAGTGATGGATGGTGTCGCGAGTGCAGAGCTCCAAATTCAGCTTCAGATCCTGCCCAAAGTAGATCGGCTCTTTCACATCAGGCATAAAGACCTGCGGATGCTGCCGCAAGTATTCATACAGCGACGTGGTACCACACTTGACTCCGCCGACAATAAAGAAATTCGGTCGTGGCATGACCTTGCGGGGAGTCTCAAGGGGCGGGAAAGAGTCTTAAGGGCACGCGAGCCACGGTCCGTCTCCGCGCTCAACATTCGATCGGCTGATGGGGAGGGGAGTGGTCCGCCCAGGCAAGGCTATCTCGACTTCTCTCATAGATGAAGATGAACGCGTCTCGCGTTATCAGAAACGATTCTACTACGCGGAAACACCTCTTATGGGCCGCTGAAACATAAAGATTGCACTGGCCATTACAGCTTAACATTATAGTATACTGGTGCCGAGCTAGCAGCCCGAGAGCAGGAGATCCAGGGCGCGGCGACGGCCAAGATAGCCGCGCCGACCCACAGCGGATCTCCGTGCGAAGTGCTCGGTAGCAGGGAGGATACTGCTGAACGCCGCGCTGTGCGTTCGGTCGCTTTGGAGGCAGGAAGATCGATCGCCATGGCTGAGCCTATTCGAGCGGGAGACCTGAGCGGGGAGGAGGCCGGTTCTGCGAGGAACCGGGCCTGGCTGCGCAAAGTGGTTTCGCTCCTGCTCATTACCGCCATTATCGTCGCTGCTTGGCGATTCGATGTCGGTATTCTTGAAGCGCTTGAGCGGATGCGCAAGGCAAACGTCTGGATGATGGCCGCCATGATTGGAGTCTTCATCGCTGCCCGCTGGTTTGGCGGAGAGATTCTTCGCCAGGCGCTATTGGTGCTAGGGCACCATATCGAGAGATCGGAGGCGTTCTATATCACGATCGTGCGAACCTATGCCGGGCTGGTCATTCCCAAGGCAGGGTACGGGGCCGCGGGCGTCTACCTGAAGGTCAAGCACGGCGTCAACTTTGCCAAGTCGGGTTCCCTGTTACTGCCCATCTTGCTTTTGCAATGTATCGTGATTGGTCCTCTCGGGCTGGCGAGCCTGCTGCTGGTGTCGCACCAGTACGGAGTGGGAGTCAATTGGTGGTGGGCCTCCGCGTTCTTGGCCACGAGTTTTTTCGGCCTGTCCGTGATTCTCGTGCGGGCCTCGCTCCCTTCGACCTGGACCGGTCGCTTTGCTCACTTCGCCAGGCGCTTCGGCAAGGCTTGGCGACAGATCAGCGGTGATCGAGGTTTGATTTTTCGACTCGTCTGCTTACATATTCTCTTGATCTTCCTGCGTGCGGTCCGCTTGAAGTTCGCTTTCTCCGCTGTGGTGTTGGACATCCCATTCTTGCCCGTGTTGGTGGCTTCTCTGTTAGCAGACATCGCCTTTATCATCAGTCCCACGCCCAACGGTTTGGGAACTCGGGAGGCGATGATCTGGGCCTACTTTCGCACCATGCCACTGGGCCCGTCAGTCGAACAGAACATCGTTCTGGCCGGTGTCTTTCTAGATCGCGTTGTCACCACGCTGGTCGTCGTGATATTCGCCCAGATCGGACTCGTGCGCGTCTCCAATGCCATTGGAAAACAGCCCGCTACGAGCGATGACGAAACTCTCCCGTCGACAACCCAACCAGCCAGCCAAGGTCTTCTGGAACCCGATTCGCACCTTTCCGATTCGGACGACACTCCCGTGGTGAACTAGCTTTGGCGCACGGATCTGGAAGCTGCCCGCTCCTAGGTGATAGCGACGCTAGCAGGGCAGGGCGCGTCAGCGAGTGGTTCCCTGTCTGAGCCTTGCGGCCGCGGTACCGAAAAGCAGTTCCTGAAATTCGACTCGTGCGGTCCATTTCCGGGACCCGATAAAGAGCAAGTCGGACTGCGCTTAGCGATCCGCAAGAGAGGGGCCGCGATCGACCCGGCGCGGTTGACGCCCGCTACGTCGAAAGGCCGGGAAATAAGAAACAGCAAGGGATGCCATTATGCAGGGCTTTGAGCTTTCCGAACCAATTCAACAGTGGGCCAATATGATCCTGATGTGGATCGGCTTCGGTACTCTGACCGGCCTGTTGGCCAAGGCGATCATGCCTGGCCGCGATCCGGGAGGAGCGGTTGCCACGCTTTGTATGGGCATCGGTGGCGCCGTCATCGGCTGTGGAATCCTGGCTTACTTCTGGCAGGAGGCTCGCGTGACGCCGATCAGCCCGATCGGATTCCTAGTCGCCACTGGCGGGGCGTTCGTCATACTTTTCTTCTACCGCTTATTGGCCGGTTATTGGTTCATCGAGGGCGAAGTACCCCGTCCTCGATATGCTCATCGACATTCGCGCCGTGGACGACGCCGCTACGATTCGGCGGTCTACGACGACTAGCGGCTGGTCCGATTCCGGTCGGCTGCCAGATTCGCTAGACGCTGGCACATTCCGCGGGAGCGCCCGCCTCAATTAGTGCTCTTCGTCGGATAGCGGCCTCCTGGGCTCGTCGAGCCAGATAGATGTTCCCACGCACGGTCGAAGTTGACCTGCTCAAGCAAGTTTCCTGGGCTACGGACAGCTTATTAGCTGCCGCGTTCTTCTTGGAGTTCGCCGGGCCAGGGTTGATTTCTTCCCGAGCGATCCGCACGTCGGCCGGAGCTTCAACTCCGATCACAACACGATTGTTTGTGATCCTGGTGACAACGATCGTGGTATTGTCCCCGATGGTGATTCGTTCACCCTTCTTTCTGCTCAGTAACAGCATGCGCTTTGTCTCCTCGGCTCAATGCGGTAGGGTAAGCCAGCCGACGGCGAATAAGGCGACAAGGGCATGCCTTGTCCGAGCGCCGATTGCCTTGCAGGCTGGTTGCAGTGACAGCAACTCTATCGATCGACCGTGAAGGCGGCATGAAGGACGGTGGCAAATCTCGTTAATTCGAGAGGTCGATTCATCTCTTCTTGATGGTTTCGCCACACCGAATGGTGCGCGTTCCGATGATCCCACAAAAAAACCGCCCCTCGGTCGGCGCGTGGCCAGCCGGGGGACGGCTCATTTCAAGCGAGTGTTTAGGTAAGGTTAATTAGGCTGGAAACATCGCGAGAAACTGTCGGCCAGGGCCGGAATAGGTGAAGTAGTAGGTCTGGGCCAAATTGCCGTCGACATAGGGAGCGTACCGGACCAACGGTAGGAAGCTTCGCCAGGTGTTGAAGCCAGGACGCAGATCGCTGTCGAAGCGGACTTCGATGGGACTGTGACGGTACGAGCCGGGATAGGTGAAGTTCGACCACAGTGTCCAGCTTTCTCCGGGTGCCAGGCGGATGCTTCGCCAAGGGCCGGCTCCGAAGCGATAGTCGAAACCAATGTTCATATCCGAAGTGTTGACGATTTTCGTCAGGGCGACGGTATCAGCGGCTTGGGCATCCGTGGCTCCGAGGCTGGTGAGGGCGACAGCGACGACGGCGAGAAGCGAGAGTTTCTTGAACATGACAGGGTCTCCAGTAAGAAGGTTTCCGGTGAGGAGGGAAGGTTGCTTTCTATCCCGTACATGTTCGAGCCCTCGAAAAACCCCACACGGGTCGCGCAATTTTTTTGGAGTTTTTTCGCTGCGGAAGATGCCGCCCTGTCCAGATGTTCTAAATCCTTATTTTCCAGGGCGTTATCGTCATGGCCTGAATTCGATTGCCGGAGCGAGTCTAACGATCGGGTAGAGGTCGCAGGCGGGTGACCGACCGAAGGGCCTTTCGTATGCCGCTCGGCCTATGGACCTCGCAATCACACCGTCCTAAAGTAGGGTTTGGGTCTCTTTTCGAGACTGCGGTGCGGTGGAACGGAAGAGGGCCTGTGAAACGGGCAGGCTGCCCAGGTAGCGGTACGTCGTATTTTTGGTGACGTGTCCCGATGGGTCTGTCTGGTTTCGAGTTCCTGACCGATTTCTCTTCTGACGCGGACACCATGGCCAGCGACAATGTGACAGGCTGGATCGCCAAACTGGGCGACGGCGACGATCAGGCGGCGCACGCCATCTTTGATCGTTACTACGAGCGGATTGTCAAACTCGCCCGACGAAATCTCCGCGCCGGTCGTTGCCGTGAGGCGGACGAAGAAGACGTCGCCGTGAATGCCATGCACAGTTTCTTCCGGGGTGCCGGAGAAGGGCGATTCCCGGTCCTGAATGATCGCGACGATCTTTGGAAGATCCTGGTCACCATCACTATTCGCAAGGCATCCGCGCAGCTGCGCCGCGAGAACGCGGCGATCCGCGATCAGCGTAACGTCCGTGGCGAATCGATTTTCATTCGCAAGGAGGGCGACGCGGAACGCGCCGGCGGATTCGATGGCAACGTCGGGGCCGATCCCACACCCGAGTTTGCCGCCTTGATGGCCGAGAAGTGTGACGAGATGCTCGAGCAATTGGATGACGACTCGTTGCGCGCCGTGGCCCTCTATAAACTGCAGGGCTTTACGCACAAAGAGATCGCGGAAAAGTTGGGTAAAGTGGAAGAAACGGTCAATCGCAAGGTGAAGCGAATCCGTCAACGGTGGTCGGAGGGAACGCCTGAATGAACGATCCCTTGTCTTCCCAAGGCCTGAACTCCCAGCGATCGGTCGGTTCCGCGATCGATCTGGCCTGGGATGAATTTGAAGAGGCTTGGACCGAAGGCCGTCAGCCGAGGATCGAAGACTTTCTCTCACGCGTTCCTGAAGAAGAACGATGGGAGATGTTGCGGGCACTCGTCAAGTTGGAATGGGCGTTGCGCGAAAAAGATGGTGGTCAGCCGATCGCGGAGAGTTATCGGGAGCGCTTTCCCGAGTTCGATCAGCAGATTCTTCGTGAGTTTGGAGAGTCGACTTCCGAGGCCCCTTATGGGCAACAGCTGGGCGATTACCGTCTGCTGGAACGGCTCGGCGGCGGCGGGATGGGCGACGTTTATAAGGCGGAGCACGTTCGGCTTAGTAAGACCGTGGCTCTCAAGGTCTTGGCCTCCCGCGCCTTGGGAGATCCCCACGCCATTGCCCGCTTCGAGAACGAGATGCGGCTCATCGGTCGTCTGGAAGATCACGAGAACCTGGTGCGCGCCAGCGACGCCCGTGAGGAAAACGGCATCCATTTCCTGGTGATGGAGTATGTCGACGGCGTCGATCTGGAGCAACTTGTCCGCCGCATCGGTCCGCTCAATTTCAGTGTTGCTTGCGAACTGATCCGTCAGGCCGCGGTCGGGCTGCAGCATGTTCACGAGCACGGACTGGTGCATCGTGATATCAAGCCCTCCAACTTGATTCTCAATTCATCCGGTCGCGTCAAGATACTGGACCTCGGTCTGGCGCGGCTGCAGACTTCCAATCCCGAAGCAACGCGACTGACGCGACCCGGTTTTGCCTTGGGAACGGTTGACTACATGGCACCCGAGCAGTGGGACGATTCGGGCACGGTCGATATTCGGGCCGATATCTACAGTCTTGGCTGCACGATGTACTACTTGTTGGCCGGATCGGCGCCCTACAGCGGGCCGCAGTTGAGTAGCATCAAGAAGAAACTCATGGCGCACGCCGCGGCGCCGGTTCCTTCAATTGTTCAACGGCGTCCCGAATGTCCTGAGGAGCTTGATTGGACATTGCAGAAACTGCTGGCCAAGGAGGCGGATGAGCGGATCGATTCGCCAGGTGAAGTGGCCGAAGCGGTGCGATCATTCGCTTCTTCAAACTCGCTGAAGCGAATGCTGAACACGGAATCGCTGGCCCGCACCAGCGGCCAAGGCGGCACCGACGTGGTTCTCAAATCGGCTCTGACCGATACCGAGGGCAAGCTGGCCCACAAATTGGCGCCGACGATTGGTACGGCGACGCCCGCCTCTAGCTGGGGCAATTTCTCCAGACGACGTTTCGCACTCGTCGCCGCGGGGGCCTTGGGGCTGGCGGCCGCGGCCTTGGCTTTCGTGGCCAGCCGCGATGCAGCACCCCATCCACTGCGTGCCGATCTCGGAGCGCTCCCTGGCGTCAACGGTGGCTGGTGGTTCGACGAAGCGCCTTGGTACTCGCCCGGCATTCGCAACGAGATGATGAAAGCGGTCGATCAAAAGGAGGCCCTCATCGGTGACCGCTCTCCGCTCAAAGTCCTCGAGGCCGCTCGTGGTGCCGATACAACCGGGCTGTATGCCGACCTGCGAAGGATGGCTCGTCCGCTGGTGAGTCGATTGCCGGCGGGAGAGCGGCACATCGCGGGACACTTAATTGAGATCGATCCGGCCAAGCACGATGAAGCCGATTTTCGCCTGCAGTTGCGGCCGATTGTCGACAAACTCGAGAAGCGCGACGATCTCTCCGCCACCGAGACGCATCTCTACGCGGTGTTGCAACACAAGCTGGGCGAGGCCGATGCCGAGCAGATCCAGGAGACGTACCGCTCGGCGCTTGCCTCGTACGAAGAGAGTGGACAGAAAGAACTCTACGCCCTCTGTGCGGCGGATCTGGGGCGTTTCTGCTGCGACATGAAGCGGTATCCGGACTCGTTCAGTTGGTTCGATGAAGGCGAGAGCCGTACCCGCTCGCCCGCCTGGCGCGTCGCCGTTTGTTGTCAAAAGGCGGATGCCAAACGCCGCTGCGGTTACGCTTACGTCGACGACGCTTTGCCATTTCTCAACGCCGCCGAGGCGATCGAAGGGCTCGACAAACAGCATCCGCTGCGCGCCTATATTCACGAACGTCGTGCCTGGGCCCATCTGGACAAGTGGCAATTGAACCGCGCGATTTCCGAGTTCAATTCGGCGGCCGCGTTGCGCAAGAAACAGCGAGGGGCCCAAACTCGGGTTCACCTGTTCTGGATTCAGCAAGGTATCGCCATGGCCCACCATTATCTGGGGGATCAGCCACAAGCACTGGCGGAATATACGGCTCTCAGCAACGAGATCGACAGCGAATTGAAACGACAAGGCTCCTCCATTGCCAGCGATACTCTGTCGGTCCACTTGGAGAGCGAATTCAAACAGCGCCGACCGAATATCTTTGAACGTTGGGCTGACGCCCATCTATTTGGAGCCGAGCCCGATTATGGTCAAGCGGTCTTTTATCTGACCGAAGCGAGAGAAAAGGCGCAGGAGGAGGGTTTTGCCAGCGATCGACGCGCGCCGCATCTGTTTGCCATCGAGTACAAGTTACTGATCGTCCAACTGCTGGCCGGCCGAGAGTCGGCGAAAGATGGTCGCCAGACACCGGAACAACGAAAGCAAGCTCTCAATCAGGTGCGAGGCCAGTTCGATAGGCTTCTCCTGGAAGAGGCGAAGCTATCCTCGAAACAGCGCAAAGTCAGTGAATTCGCTCGCGAACTGGCCAGGGCCGTCATCGCACTCGATGTGCTCGATTTAGGGATTGAGGATGAACAGGTGCGCAATCACGGTTTCGACGGCCTCCGCACCCTGCTCAATGGCCAGAATGTGATCGACGGCAAGGTTAGTCGTCGCGATCTCGACATGCTGCTATTGGCCATCGAAACGCTGGCTACCTCGGGCCATCTTACCGGCGGCAGCCTGGCCAACGTGGCCCAGCGACTTCGCCAGGCAGCGGCCAAACCGTACGATAGTGGCGAGATGGATGACTATCTTCTCCGCTATTTCGTCAATGTTGAAGACGCGGTCCGCCAGGCCGTCGACAAACTGCCTGCGGGCGAGAGCCTCCAGGCCTCGCCGGAGAGCATTTCTCTGCGAAATGCCCATCGCCGCTTGCTGGAGACGCGTTTTCTTAGCGCCCGCCAGCCCTAACCGGGCGAACTTACCGAGTTCCCCCGTCTCGATCCGCCACGAGCAAGCTGATTATCGCGTTACGCGATAGACGCCCAAGGCGATCAACACGGCTCCGACAATCAAGGAGCCGCTGACCGGCTCTTTCAGAATCAGCCAGCCCAGGGCCATGCCGAGCAGGGGCGTCGCCATGCGGAACACGGTCACGTCGTTGGGGGCGTGCCATGACAATAGCGTTGTCCACATCAACACCGCGACCGCCGAAACCGCCATCCCTTGATAGGCGATCGCAGTGATCGCCTGAGCATGCCACTCGACGCTCGCGAATTCTCCCAAGGCGTAGCTCGTCAACAGCAACATCGGTGCGGCGCAGACCGCCGTCCAGAAGACGACCGGGATCGGTGAGACGTGGCGAAGTAACGATTTGACATAAGTGATTTTCACGCCCATCATCACGGCGGCCGAAAGTACTAGCCAATCTCCCCAACGGTTGCCCAGGCCGTTCTCGATCAACCCCGGCGCAAACACCACCAACAGCCCGGTAAACGCGAGCACCAACCCGCTAATCGCTCGCCAGGTAAAAGGGAAATCAGGCAGGCAATAGTGGCAGATAATCGCCGTAAAGAACGGAAAGCTATTGATGATCACGATGCTGTTGACGCTCTGCGTGGCGTCGGTCCCCAGCGTGTAGAGCGTTGTTTGAATGCAGAGCAGCACAGCGTGACCCAGGAGCCAGGGTAGCCAGCGGCGTTCCACGCGGAGGGGAATCCGCAACACGAACGCGACCAGGGAGATGGTGATCAGGGCCAGCAGAAACCTCAGGCCCATGACGAGAAAGGGGGGCATCTCGTTGACGGCAATCTTCACGGCGACCGATTGACCCGCCCATAGCAGGGAGCAGGAAAGTGCCATCAGGGTGGTCAGCATGCCGACGGGCCGTTTGCGCAGCAGCAAGCTCCCCGAGTAGTCGGGCGCCGCTTCTTCGATGCTGCTGCGATTGTCGAGCATGATGGCTGGGCTTGATTAGGGGTCGCTCACGAGCACCGCTTGGACGATTCCTGCCCGACCGACGTTGGTGACCGGATGGGGAGAAACGCGCGAGAAGAGCCCTTGGTACTTACCTCGGATGATGCCCAGGGCGATCGTAAGGTGCATGTCTTGTCGCGCGAGGTTTCCATCGCCTGTTGGGGAGATGACCGGTAGCTGGGCCGCGGCTGCATAGTCTTGTACGACGCATGGTAACGCCTCCGAAGGTTCACAAGCGGCCTGCCATTCCGCTTCGCTGCAATATTTCCCGACAACCACTCCAAACCCCCGGCCTTCGTTGGCCGGCTTGATAACGAGTTGCTCTCGATTCTTCCGAACGAACGGCATCAGATCAATCTGCTCGCCTTGCCGCATGACTGGTCCTGTCTTCAGTCGTGCGGTCCAGAGCACATGCTCGGCGACGAGTGACTGTTGCCGTTCGGAGAGCTCCGTCTGAAACTCTTCATCGGCCAACACCGCCAGTAATGACTTGTCCTCAGCGATGGTGGCCGCGGTCAGATTGTTGACCGACACTATCGCTCCCGCCTCAAGTCCGGCCAGAAAACTGGCGTAACGCTGCTCGAAACCGGACGCCCAATTGTGATTGGGGCTCTCGGCCGTGCTGACGCGAATCTTGTTGTAGGTCAGCGAGATTGGCTGTTGCTGATAGACGACCTCGTCACCATCCAGCTCCAGATCGGCCGCGTTGACCACCATCGCCTGACGCCCGCGTTCGGCAAACAGTTTCTGAAACAGCTGCAATTCATTGTGGAGTTGATTCTCGTCGTTCACCAACCCCACCAATCCCGGGGCCTGTCCCGACGCACATTCCAAGTCGATCAGCGCATCGATCAGCGCCCCTTGAGGTATGCTGCCATGTGTATTGCCTGCCAGCTCTTGCAGACCTAGAGAATCGAAGGCCACGCGGGTAACGTCGGAAAAGATCTGACCGTGACAGAAGCCGGCTGGGCAGCAGGTATTGAGTTCGATGATCTTGAGCTGTCCCCGGGGCGTAATCACCGCGTCGTATCGGCTGTAACCTTGCCAGGAGGAAAGCCCCAAAGTTCGATTCCGCAAGAAGGGGAACAGCCGCCGATGTTCAGCGAAATGTCGCTCCAGCCGCTCACGATCGGCCAGCACCCAATCGAGCGCCAACTCGACGACCGTATGCAGAGACTCGCCGAGCGTTCTGAGCTGTTCAAGCATTTCCGCATCGAGACTCAGCGCCGTGAGCGCGGTCGTCATCGCGCCGCGGCGCTCAAACGTGGCCTGTTGTTGACACAACATCTCTCCAGCGCGCGCGGCCGCCGACACGAAGCGGTCGGGCTCTTGGAGCCAGATCGCTTCGAGCCGATGATGCAACTCGTAGGTCGCTGTTAGGTCAATCATGCAGGTCAATCATGAAACACGTGGCGTAGAGACTCCGAGGTCAAGCAAGGGAGTCTGGCGGAAGGTCCATTGGCTTCGCAGTCCGATCGACCGAGCGGTGCCCGATCGGCGATGCATCGCAGGCGATTATTCCATAGTCGTGAGAGACGAACCAGTCGAACGTAGGTTATGGGTGGCGTTACCGGCTGTCGCTAGGTCGAATATGGACGATTCGCGGTTGGTTGTTCCTGTCGGGTGAAAAAGTGGTAAGCGTCGGTCGTCTCCTTGATTCTCCTTGGTGAATGGGATTTGTTGGCCGGCTGGCCCGGCCGGCTGTTCCTCGAAAAGAAGGAACATGCCGAAGGCGGTTCTGAGCTTCAAGCGATTCCGAATCGGCGGCTGAAACGAATGGCACGATGTTGGGCGTACCAGGCTCGCTTGGCTTCGTTCGGTGAACTTCGTCGTTTTCTCTTACCGTCTGGCATCGTTCTTTCCTTTCCTTACCCCTTACATGTTCCGAAGCGGAAAGAACCCCACATGCGCAACACGGTTTTCGGAGGAAATGCTAGAAAAACTGGCCAGAGGCCTTTCGGAATAGCGTCGTATCGAATCTAAGTCCTTGGCGTTAAATGGTTTGCCGACACTCGGCCGTCTTCTGCCATCGCCCGGGCATCTCCCACACCAGGGAGGATTTTGGGGATTCGCCTGGCACGCTGGCTTTTCAAGAGGGCCGGCTCGGGAAGCGAATGGCCGGCCGTGGAGAGATCGCCCCCAACGCGGCAACGGCCGCCCGGGGAGTCGAAACTCCTCAGGCGGCCGCCACACGTGCGAGGGCAGAAATGGTAACGCCAGCGAGCTGACGGTTGGCAAGAGACAGGACCCGCACCTCTCGATGCGAGCGGGGGAGACGCAAAGAAACAGGGAATTTACAGGTGACAGCGGATGGTGCGGTACACCGGCGCCGGCGCGTAGCGCGGGATGCAGGGCGGCCGGTATATCGGACGAGGGTAAACTGCCGGTTGGTATACCGGAGGGACGTAGACTGGACGCACGTAAACGGGCCGGTGGCAGGTAATGACCCGGGGCGGGTAGTGGCGGTACCATCCGCTGGCTTGGGCTTCGGTACTGGTGACTGACATTCCGACGATGGCGACAGTCAGAACAGCTAAGGGCAAGGTGATTTTTTTGAGGATCGACATGATGGGGTTCCTTGGAGTCGGGGGTGGTTGTGTTTGCTGGCCGGTCGTTCCGGCTCTACCACCTACATGTCCAAGAGGGCGTGCAACCCCACATGCGCAGTCGAGAAAATCTGTAGAATTTTCTATTGCCCGATCGATCGCCCCCGATACCGACTTCGTTGCTCACGACTTGCCGAACAACACGCGTTAACCCACTCGGCATTTTAGACTTCCAGCAGGTTACGAAATGAAGCTATTCTCGCACCTGTCGGAAGAATTTGACGCCCTTCTTGTTCGACGTGACGACGTCGATATGCCCGTCGCCGTCGACGTCGGCCAGTTCAAACTGGGTGCCGGGGCCACTGTCGTCGTCGAACTGATGGCGGATCCACTTCACCTGGCCATTGTCGCGTGACTGCTCGTACCAGCAGAACACGGCCGGTTCTCCACCGCCCGGATCGCCTCCGCCGTGTGCCCACCAGCGTTTACCGGTTACGAAGTCGGTCAGCCCGTCGCCGTTGATGTCGGCCACGCAGAGGCCATGCGTTTGCGAATAGCTCTTGTCGATCTCGTGGGTTTTCCACTCGTCTTCGCCCGTCTGTTCGTGCCACCAAATGCCGTAGCTGTGGGGGCTGCTGGACAGCACGTCGCTGTCGCCATCGCCGTCGAAGTCGCCGACGTGCAGGTGAGCGGCCGAGCGATACTCGCCCGGCTTGGGCGGTCCTTGGCCAAAGGGCGCTAGGTGGAACTTCCAGAACTGACCCTCGTCCTTGGTGGGCGCCTCCCACCAGCCATCGCTACAAAGGATATCCGTGCGCTGGTCGCCATTCACGTCGCCGACACCGAGTCCATGATAATAGACCATGCATCCGGGGGCCCCTTTCTTCGAGACAGCATGAATCTTCCAGGCGGCCGTCGGATCGTCACCGCGGGTGAAGTATCCCATCTGCCGATCCGGGCCGTTGGCCTCTTGGGTGCTGGGCGCGAAGGCGGCGATCAATTCCTTCTTGCCATCGCCATCGATGTCGGCGTAGGCCGGGCTCTCGTTGTTGGTAACCGGAGTGCCGAGATGCTTGGTCCAGGGCTTGTCTTCTTTTCCCGGGTTCTCATACCACCAGGTCGGTCGGCTGGGAAAGTCGACGACGATCAGGTCGATCCAGCCGTCGCCGTTGATGTCGTCGGCGAAATTGCTGAACGAGTTGCTGTAGCCCTTCGGCTTGTAGTGCGGCGGGGTGCCCAGCACCGAGCCGTTATCGGAGGCAGTCTCCTTGGCGATGGTGTGCATCTTCCAGTCGGGGGCTTCATACCACACGAACCCCGCAGCGATATCCTTCTTGCCGTCGTTATTGAAGTCAGCGACGGCGACCCCCTCACTCCGGAATTTGGTGTCGAGTTCGATCTTCTCGAAAGTGATCTTGGGCTGTTCTTCGGCGACCGCACCATGGAACGCCGCAAAGAACAATGAGACCGACAACAGCACGAAGAGGGCAGGGCGATAATTCAAGGGAAGACCTCTCTCAAAGGCGGGACGTGAGGTGGAAAGGGAGCGATCAAAAACCAGCAATTGAGCGTGGCTTTCATCATCGTATGAGTTATTATATCAGGCTGAAAGGGTGTGGGCCGGGACCATTCATCGCCTCCATGCACGGCGATCGTATTTCCGGGCACATCGCGGCCGATTTCCGCGTGATCCGACACCCGACAGAGCAGGCAGCCGATTCTCGGAAAGCGGCAAAACACGAAAGGGCGGAGACATGATTCGTATTCTTCTGGCAGCAGTCCTCGGCGGACTGGTCTATCACGTTTGGGTTTTTCTCTCCTGGGTGCCTTTCGAACTCCACGACAGCACCCTGACGGCCTTGCCCGATGGACCGGCGGTGGCCGAGTCGTTGAAGGCTCAAGACATCGAGAGCGGCGTCTACGTTTACCCTTGGCACAAGGACCATAGCGGCAAGAAGATCTCGGAGGACGAGTTCAAGAAGCGACATCAAGAGGGACCGCTGTTCATGCTCTACTACACCAAGGAAGGGACCGAGGCGATGCCGATGAGCATGATGCTGGGCGGTGCGGGGCTGAACATTATCTCCGCTGGGCTCGCTGCCTGCCTGCTTTCTTGTGCGGGCGGTTGCTGTCGACACTACCTGTGCCGTGTCGGTTTCGTGCTTGGTCTGGGTCTGTTTGTGTTTGTGGTGGGCCACGGAGCTTACTGGAACTGGATGCGCTTCCCGACCGACTACACGTTGCGGTTCGCAATCGATCTGGCAGTCGGCTGGACTTTGGCCGGGCTGGTCATCGCCGCCCTGATTCGACCCACCCCCGCGAAGGACTAAGCGAGATAATAGGGAACAAAATAGAAGTTCTCGCGAGGGAGCGGTCGAGCCCTACCCTCGGTGGTTCGGGCTGCGCCGAATCGTCACATCTTCTCTTCTGCAGGCCGACCAGCCGGCAAGCAGTTCGGCTACCTGGTTCCCCATTCTTCCGACTCTCTCGGTTCAGATGAGGCCAGAATTCTTCTGGAGCTTTCCTCTTGGGGGCACCCTGTATCTCTGCGAGGGAGCTGGTACAATCCGCCCGCATACACGAAATCTTAACCGTTTGTACCCGAAAGCTTAACGCTAAGGCCATTCGCCGCGGCGAGGAAGGCTCCTGAGGAAGACTCCTTTGGAACAGGAAACTCTGGACAGCATTCTCAAGTTCGTGTTTGAGATGATCGGCGGCTTGGGGATTTTTATCCTCGGCATGAAGAACATGTCCGATGGCATGCAGGCCGTCGCCGGGGACAGTCTACGCAGGATGATCAGCGCTGTTACGACGAACCGATTCATGGCGGTCGCGGTCGGAACGGTGGTCACCGGAATCGTGCAGTCGAGTTCGATCACGACCGTGTTGGTTATCGGCTCGGTCAATAGCGGAGTGATGACATTGGCCCAGGCGATCGGTGTCATCATGGGTGCCAACATTGGCACGACCATTACCGGCTGGTTTATCGCCTTGAAGATCGGCAAGTATGGGTTGCCGCTGCTTGGTTCCATGGCCCTGGCCTATCTCTTTCTTAAGGGCGATCGATGGCGATTTTGGGCCCTCACACTGATGGGCGTGGGCATGATCTTTTTCGGCTTGGAGCTGATGAAGGATGCCTGCAGCGTGATCAAGACAATGCCGGAATTCGAGGAATGGTTTCACCAGTTTAAGGCGGACAGCTTCTTCGGTGTTTGGAAATGTGTGCTCGCGGGCTGTGTGTTAACGGTCATGGTGCAGTCGTCGTCGGCGACTCTCGGAATCACGATATCGCTGGCGAACGCCGGCTTGATTTCCTACGAGACCGCCGCCGCTTTGGTATTGGGTGAGAATATTGGCACCACCATCACCGCGCTACTGGCCTCGCTGGGCGCCACGGTCAACGCGCGACGGGCGGCTTACTTTCACACCATATTCAATGTGTCGGGGGTGCTCTGGATCACCCTTATCTTTCAGTGGTATGTCGATCTGGTTCCGTCGATTGTCGGTATCGATGTGTCACCCGCGGCCGTACAGGCGGGACAGGAAATTACCCCCGCCATTGCCGCGACGCATTCGATCTTTAACATCGCGAACACGCTGATTTTCTTGCCCTTCTTGCCAATGTTTGTGCGGCTCTTGGAACGAATGGTGCCGTCGAAGGAATTTAAAGAGAAACCGCATCTTACCGATCTCGATATTCGCATGCTCGACACGCCGCCGTTGGCGATCGAGCAGTCACGAGCCGAGATTCTGAAGATGGGTGAAGGCTGCACCAAGATGCTTCAGTGGCTGCGTACGCTACTTGGCCAGAAGAAGCAGGACATAAAATTGATCGACCGGCTGTCGCGGCGCGAAAAAGTTCTCGATAACATGCAGGACGAGGTCGCGGTCTTCATCACGAAGCTTCTCTCCGGAAACGTCACCCACGCGGTGGCCGAGGAGGCCAGGCTTCAAGTTCGCATCGCCGATGAATACGAATCGGTTAGCGACTACATCACCAATATCATGAAGTTCCAACGTCGGCTTACGAAAGACGGTCATCGCTTTTCCGCGGGCCAAGTCGAGCAGCTGCTCAGGTTGCACGATCTGGTGGCCGAATACGTGGAGGTGGTCAACGAAGCGTTCAAGCAAAGAAACCGAGATATTGGACCGCACCTCGACACGATGGGCAAGCACATTCGTAACGAGATCAAGGCCATGCGTGGCAAGCATCTCGAAGATCTCTCAGCCGACGGCATGGCCCCGCAAGTGGGTGTCGCTTTCATGGCCGCGCTCAACTCGTACGTCCGGGTACGAGACCATTCTCGAAACATCGCCGAAGCGGTAGCGGGCGAGAAGTAGGGAGGTTCGCGGGTTGCCCAAGGCGGTCATCAATGGCCTGAGCCACTCGCAAACCCGACTCGCCCATTGACGCGGGATGCCGGTTCGGGAAGCATGAACTAGAGGTTAGTTCGGTCCGTTCTTCTTGATAACCCCCCCGATGGCAGGCCGTCATGAAATCTGAGTTGCAGTTGATTCCGCTCGAGAACCTGGCGATTGCCTTTGTGCCGGTTCTGGTGGTACTGGCCATTCTTTATCGCTGGTCTCACGACGTAAGAACTCCGCTACTGTCTGTGGGACGCATGCTGGTCCAACTGCTTCTGGTTGGCTATATCCTGGCCTACATCTTTGAGTCGGAGAAGGCCGCGCTCGTAATCTCGGTACTTTCCGTCATGATGGCCGCCGCCAGTTGGATCGCGCTTTGGCCGGTGAAGGATCGCCGCCGCCAACTCTACACGAAGTCGCTGCTGTCGATCGCCATCGGCGGCGTGCCGACATTGCTCCTTGTGACTCAGGGCGTGCTAACCCTCGATCCCTGGTTCTCGCCACCGAAAATGATCCCACTGGCGGGCATGATCTTTGCCAACGCCATGAACGCCGTCAGCTTGGCGGCGGATCGCTTCTCTTCGGAAGTCAAGAATGGGGTCGGCTATGAAGAGGCCCGCCAGACAGCCTTTCGAGCCTCGCTGATTCCAATCACCAACGCCCTGTTTTCCGTGGGCATCGTTTCGCTGCCGGGCATGATGACCGGACAGATTCTCTCCGGTGTGTCGCCCTTGATCGCGGTTCGTTATCAGATCGTCGTGATGACAATGGTCTTTGGTTCCGCGGGGATCTCTGCTGCCTGCTTCTTGCAGATGTTGAAGTCGGATGTGAACACCATCGAATGCACGGAATCGGCTCTCGGCGAGGAACCCGTGGTGTAACGCGTTCCCAGGCTGGGCGCGATAATCGACAAGCCCGCAGAGTGCGTCTTCGCACATCCTCCGGCGGGCACCGGGGGAGTTATAATTGACATAGAGGAGAGACCACCGCAGCGCCGCGCCAATCAGGAGGCTCGCGAATGGATTGGGTCCTGGCTCAGAAACTCGCCTTGTCGCTCGGGCTGGGATTGCTCGTCGGACTGCAACGGGAATGGGCTGCGCCCCATGTCGCCGGCATCCGCACATTCGCCTTGATCACGGTTTTGGGAACTCTCGTCGGGCTCTTTTCCGATCCATTGGGCGTGTGGTTCGTGGTGGCGGGTCTGTTGGCGCTGGCCCTGATGGTTATTGTCGCCAATCACACGGAATTCACTCAGGCCGAAGTGCGGTCGGGACTCACAACGCAAGTCTCCGCGCTCATTATGTATACCGTCGGAGTCGGCATCGCCATCGATCAGACCACTTTGGCGATCATCGTGAGCGGCCTGGTGACGGTGCTGCTGCATTGGAAAAAGCCGCTCCACGGGTTTGTCGAGCGAATCGGCGAGCAGGATATTCGCGCCATCCTCCGCCTGGTGTTGATCGGCCTGATTATTCTCCCGCTGTTACCGAATAAGACTTTCGGTCCGTATCACGTCATCAATCCGTACGAAATCTGGCTGATGGTTGTGCTGATTTGCGGAATCAGCCTGGGCAGTTATCTGGCCTACAAGTATCTCGGCCCACGCTCGGGCACCGTAATCGGTGCCGTACTGGGTGGTCTGATTTCCAGCACGGCCACCACCGTCAGCTATAGCCGCCGTACAAAGAAAACACCCGCCGCCGTCGATTTGGCGAGTATTGTGATTATGATCGCCTCGACCATCGTGTTTGCGCGGGTCATTCTCGAAGTCGCCGTGGTCGGACCGGATATTCTCGCCGCGTTGGTGCCGCCGTTGCTGGTGATGATGGGGCTGATGACCGTGATCTCCGCGGTGCTCTATGCGCGGACGAAGAAAGAACACGAGCAGATTGACTTAGATGAAGATCCGTCCGATCTGAAAGCGGCCCTGGTGTTTGGCGTTCTCTACGGCGTGGTGCTGTTTGCCGTGGCGGCGGTTCGCGAACATTTCGGCGACGAGGCACTCTACGCGGTCGCGGCACTGTCAGGGCTCACCGACATGGACGCTATCACACTCTCGACCGTGCAGATGATCAAGGCCGATCGTCTCACCATCGATACCGGCTGGCGAATGATCATGATCGGCGCCATGTCCAATCTTGTCTTCAAGGCGGCCGCCGTGGCAGTGCTCGGCAATCGCCGCTTGTTCGGCCGCATCGCCCTGGTATTCGGGTTGTCGCTGGTCGGTGGCGTGCTGCTGCTCGTCTTTTGGCCTTAGGGAATCTGCAGCCGACCAAATTGCTCACTTAGCAGCTCAATCTGCAAAACAAGAAACACCGACCCGCGCCTCCTGCGCGAGTCGATGGGGGGCAGATGCGCCATCCTGTTCCTTCAGTGAGCGTTGGCCCGAGCTGGCCCGAGCTATCGCCTTGCAGGACGAGTCATGGGACCGGCAAACAACTCCTCAATCGCGGCATCGACCGCAGGCGGATCGAGACCGGGCGCCGGTACCTCGCCGACATCCGACGTGGCCGAATTTTGCGACGAGTCGTCCTCCACCGGATCATGATCGCGACGGCTTCGACGTGTCGCGTCAACCAACTCCTCATCCGCGGTGGTCGGAGCCTCCGTCTCCGGTGCCGCTTGATTCTCATCCCGCGGACCTGCTGGTCCCGATCTCTGAGGTCTCGATCCCTGAGGTCGCGGATCCGGTCGGTCGGGATCACGCATAAAGGGGCGTTCTGGTCGTTCGCCGTCTCTCGAGCAAATCGTCCAAATGTTGTCGTGGACGTCGGTCAGATCGGTGTTCCGTTCGATGACATCGGCCAGCGTGGTCGACTCGATGTCGCTCAGCTCTCGTCCGCGAAACGTGTTCTGATACCAGAACCGATCTCCGTCACGGATCCGTGTGAATTGATCGGCGATGACCGTATAGGCCAACTCGCCCATATTGGCATTGTGGAAATGATCCTCCGCCAGGGCTCCCACCCAGGCATCGACATTGTTCACGTCGCCATAGAGTGCTTCGAGCTTGTCGGCCAACGTTTGATCGGATGTGATCTCCGAGAAGCTGCTGACCGGATCGAGTCCATAGTCGATGCGGGCTTGATTGTAATCCGCCAGACCATGATCGCGGCCGCGCTGAATGTTCAAGCTGGCCAGGTCAAAGCCGCCCGCGCCCGGAGGTCCGAAGAGGAAGTTGCGGACATCGTCGACCACCTGGGTGTCAATTTCTTGAGCGACTTGACCGAACGCACCCCGCAACAACGAGTCGATTCCGTTGGCGGTCAGCTCATCAGGGGCAAAGAACGCATCCTGCAATGCCAGTGAGCCTTCGGCAGCTTCGCTTCCGTCGTCATTCAATCGCAGCAGTTCGCTCGACAGCATCGAATGTCCAAAGCGGTACATGGCGGTCGAGAAGATATTGGCGATCCCAGGATTCACAGTCGAATCGTAACCTTCGTAGCGATCGACGGCGCCCCGTCCCAACAGCGTGGGCAGCCATTCGTTGTAGGTAATGGCCTGAATCTGAGCCACCACGATTCGCCGCGCTGCTTGATAGATCTCCTCATCCGAAAGACTTGGGTCATCCGCCGCGATTTCGTCGGCCAGCCGATTGTGCTCCCGAACCCAAAGGGTGTGCATGGCCGTCAGGGCCACGTTTTCGTTGGCCCGTACATCGCCCGCTAAGAAGAGCGTGTCGAACGGCCCCCCCGCGTTGTCGAGCCCCGTCGTGTTGAACGGCAACAGATCGCCGTCGCTGGTCGCCAGTCTTCCTCCTGAGAAGGTTCGCAGCGCGGTGGCTCGCTCGGCGTCGGAACCATAGACAACCGAACCGTCGAGGAAGGCAGTGATCGAGTTGATCTGTTGCCTGGGGTTGTCGATCGAACTTCCGGTCGACTCGTCATACTGGGAACGATTCAGCTCGATTTCTTCCGTGCCTGTCTCGAATGGATCAAAATGCACATCTCCCAATGGAACCTCGATGTGGAATGATTCGGCCGGATCGGCGCCTTCCGTGAGATCGATGTCGTGATCGATGAATTGTCCCCACAGCCAGACCAGATCGGTCATCTGATGGGCATTGGTGACCGACTCCGTTTGCGTGGCGACTTCGTTGGAGATTTCGCGGGCGGAGGGACGCTCGGCTCCGGCCGGATCGTCAATGCCGTCTCCATATTCAACCGTGGTGAGACGTAACAGCCGCGTGTCGGCGCTGCCCCAATCCGGGTTGTCGAGGTTGTTTCCCACACCGTCGATCGACGCCACCTCTGCGGGGGTCGAAAGTTCCTCCCCCTGCAGATCGACGTCCGGCAGCGCCGACGTATCGATTGCCAGGAGCCGGCGTTCCTCCAGGGATTCGTGAGCCAGTCGAGTCCGTACGTTCCGCTTGCTGTTGTTATCCACAGCGTGCCTCCTCTCGTTCCAAAGAGAATCTGACGAATGTCTGGGACGCGAAAGGTCCCCAAAAAGAAGTGAAACTCTCTCTTCACCCACGATGTAAAACGGGTTTCGCAGGAAGAATCTACGCCCCTGGCCAAAACTTTTTTCCTCACGCGGGGTTTGAACTATTGAGGTCAATCGATTCTGCATTCGCAGACCGGAACAGAGCCGCGCAAGTCGGTTCACGCGAGAAGATTCATCACACGCGCATCGTGTAACGAAGGCTCCGCGCGCCGACTTGGGTGGGTGAGATGTCGCCCTGCCGTCCCGTGACGCTACGTTGACACGGGACATTGGCGGCGGCATTTGGACACGAGGGATGGGTGACTCGCATGAGGCAGGTTAGAGCCACACCAAGACACGACTGTCGCGAACGTTCGCTGGTCAACGCACTGAGGGCACGCAGCGTCGAGGCTCTGGGCGCCGCCTTCGATCGCTATCACGGTCCCCTGTTGCGAATCGTCAACTTGCGTATGGATCATCGGCTCCGTCGCCGTGTCGATGAAGACGATGTCCTCCAGGAGTCGTACTTGCATGCAGCCCGGCGGCTCGACCACTTCGCCGATGTCTGGACCGGCTCCTCTTGGTGTTTTCGCTGCTCGACCTGCAGCGGTCGCGTCTCCGACACCGTGGCCACGTCCGATTGCGATTCGACCATCTTCTTGTGGCTCCGCTTGATCGTGCGTCAGACCCTCGTCGATCTCTATCGATTTCACCTGGCCACCGGCAAGCGCGACTTGCACCGCGAAGTCGCCAGCGATCGCGTTCGCGTTGTGATCGGTCAGAACGCCGATCTCGTTGGCCATGCCTCGCGCGATATCGAGCAGCCTTCAGAGCCGGCGATCCGCAAGGAACTCTCCGCGGTGTTAAGGGCGGCGGCGCACTGTCTCAGCGAGCGTGACCAGCGCGTCATCGCTCTGCGCCATGAGCAGGGCATGTCCAACTCGCAGGTGGCGGCCGTGCTCGATCTCTCGGAGAAGGCGGCCAGCATCTGCTACGCCCGCGCCGTGAAGCGACTCCGCCAGCGGCTTTCCGAAGTGTAGCTACCGCCGTGAGCGAAGGAACGGCAGCGGCAAACCGAGTACCCGATCAATCTGCGTCGCCCGTCGGCGTATGCGGCCATGGCTTGACCCGGGCGCGTTTCGCCCAGGCGTCCCAACTGGTGACCATCTGCCGGACCCGGTCGGGTTGCTGATCGGCCAGGTCATTCAGCTCGGTGCGGTCGGCCAGCATGTCGTAGAGTTCCCACTTGGCGTACGGCCCCTTGCAGACCAGTTTCCAACGCCGCCCGCGGACGGCTCGGTGTCCGATATGTTCAAAGAAAAGTGGTTCATCTCGCTCCAGCGATTCTCCTGCCAGCACCGGCCGCAGACTCTGGCCTTCCATCGGCTGGATCGCTCGGCCGCCATACATCTTGGGGTATGTGGCCCCGGACAAATCCACGACGGTCGCCATCAGATCGATCAAGTGCGCCGGGTCATGAACCAGCGCCTCGTTTCGACCGGCATCGATCCCGGCCGGCCAGTGCACAATCAGTGGCGATGCAAGTCCCCCTTCGAATTGCAACGTCTTGTACTTGCGAAAGGGCGTATTGGACAAGTTCGCCCAGCCGATGCCGTAACTGGTAAACGTGTCCGGCCCGCCCGGCATCACCCGCGGACGATTGCCGAACCGCGCTTCAGGATGATCCTCAGGGACTTCGCGTGGCGCGATGATCTCCGAACTTCCGCCATTGTCCGCCAGGAACAACAACAGTGTGTTGTCGAGTCGGTCTGTCTGGCGTAGCGCGTCGACGATCTTTCCGATGCCCCGATCCATGCGGTCAATTTGCGCGGCATAGACCGCCATCCGTTCCATTTCCCAGGCCCGATGCGGTTCGTCTTTCCAGGCGCTCACGCGCGAGTCGCGGGGGCTGAGCTTCCACAGCTTGTTGACCAGTCCCATCTCGATCATCCGCCGGTGACGCTGCTCTCGCAGCACGTCCCAGCCTTGGGCATACGTCTCTCGGTAGCGGGCGATGTCCTCTTCCAAAGCGTGCAGGGGCCAATGCGGCGCCGTGTAGGTGACATACAGAAACAGCGGCTTCTCCGCTCCAGCCGCGGCGTGCACAAACTTGGCGGCCTCGTCGCTGATGGCGTCGGTGTAGTAAAAGTTCTCGTCGACACGAATCGCTTCATCATCGCGCATCAATCCTTTCGGATCAAAGTAACTACCGCCGCCCGGCAGGGTGCCGAAAAACTTCTGAAATCCGCGCTCGAGCGGCCAGGAGCTACGGTCGGGCGCGGGGCCGCGGGGGTTGTCGTCGCGTGTCAGATGCCATTTGCCGGTCGCCGCCGTGAAGTAGCCGGCCGCTTGAAGCACTTCGGCCATCGTCACGCAGTCGCGATTTAATTGGCCGCGATAACCTGGCAGATTCTGGTCGCGAATCATATTGCCAACGCCAGCTTGATGGGGGTAAAGACCGGTCAGCAGACTGGCCCGCGTCGGGCAACACCGCCCTGTGTTGTAGAAATGGGTGAACCGCAGTCCGCCCGCTGCCAGTCGATCGAGCTGCGGCGTCTCGATCTCGCCGCCATAACAGCCGATGTCCGAGAAGCCCATGTCGTCCGCCATGATGACGACGATGTGGGGTTGTTCGGAGTCCGCCAGCGCGGCAGACGTCACTAATAGCAGGCAGGCGAACCAGCCGCCGACCATGCCTCTTGGCAGGGCTCCGCGAGTAGCATTCGGTCGGCTAGCGAATTCTGATTTCGACAACTTCACCAGGCTCTCCTTCTTGCTTGTCCTCATGGTAGTCCAACTTGCCTCTCTACGGACCCTTTCGATGAAAAGGGCAGCGGTCGCGCGAAGTCTGTTATCAACGTAATTTGAGAACGGGAAGGAAGAAAGCCCATAGCCGAAACGATTTCAGCTTGTGGACACCGACCTGCGTGCCAACAGCCTACCATGTACAATCCAAGTGGCTGGCGAGTTGAGCGGGGCCGCGCCGATCGGAGGTCACGAGCCCGACCCGCCCCGACGACAGGCCGGGTAGAGCCTCTTGTTTCATGGAATAGCGTCATGTCTGGCACCGTCTTCGAAATCTATATCGGTGCGGAACCCTGTGGTCCACTTCGTTCGGTCCGCGAGATCACACTCGAGACCGGTCGCGGAATTGTGGGCGATCGATACTACGCCGGCAGCGGCACATTCTCGGAGAGATTTATGGGCACACATGACAATGAAGTCACACTCATCGAGGCCGAAGTGATCGATCGGTTCAACGCGTCTAACGGACGCAGCCTTGGTTATGGCGAATGTCGACGCAATATTGTTACCCGCGATATTCGACTCAATGATCTCGTTGACCAAACTTTTCGCATTGGCCAGGTGACCCTTCAGGGCATTCGATTGTGTGAGCCCTGCCAGCACCTTGCCGAACTGACGACTCCGCAGATTCTCTCCGATATGGTTCATCGAGCTGGACTGCGGGCTCAAATTATCACCGATGGCAGAATAGTCGTGGAAGATTCAATTGCCGTTGAGGATGCAGAATAGAAGGAACCGTCTCGGCAGCATCGATCGATGTGGCGGACGAGAGTCGACCGCGGCCCGCTAGAAGACAAAGGCACAAGGCAGGTAGGAGAAGCCAGCGATGCAGAAACTCACGCTCAGCGATGGTCGCCAACTGGCCTTCGAACTATACGGCGATCCGGAGGGGACGCCGGTGATCTTCAACCATGGATTCTCCGACTCGCGATTGATCCGCAACCCTGACGAGTCGCTGACCAAATCGCTCGGCGTTCGCGTCGTTGCTGCCGATCAGCCGGGCGTCGGTGGCTCCTCGCCACAGAAGAAACGCCAGATGGTTGATTGGGGTCCCGACATGCGGGAGCTGGCGGATTCATTGGGTTGGGACAAGTTTGCCGTAGCAGGGCACTCGGGCGGATCGCCTCACGCGCTGGCCATTGCTTACCACATGCCCCAGCGGGTGACCAAAATTGTGTTGGCCTCGCCGGTATCTCCGTTGAGCGATCCCGGCATGAGCAGGTTGCTGATCAACAAAGATCTCAAACTAATCGCCAAGCTTCACCACCTGCACTTGCTAATTAAGTGGGCTTCCCGACTCTCCGCAAAGCAGGCCCTCAAAGACATGCCGACCTTCGTCGAGACGACCGCCCAAGAGGATCCTTCCGATGCCGATACGTTTCTCCGCGATGTGGCCCAACGCGAGATGTTCGAAGCCTCCTTCACCGCGGGCATGGCCCAAGGCGGGGAAGGCATTTATGAGATGATCATGGCCTTGTGGGATTGGGGATTCGAACCGGAGGATGTTCACCAGGTGGTCGACCTGTTCTATGGCGACGCCGACGATATCCTCGACACACGAATGCCCCTTCATCTGGCGGAGCGGCTGCCCAACTGTACCACCCATGTTTGGCCGGGTGCCGGCCATTACGGCTTCGTTGACCGCCAGCGGTGGACGGAGTTCTTAGGCGCGGTGGCGGGCCAGGTGTGACTTGCGGGACTGACAAGCGACATTGATCAAACGGATCGCCGCAAGCTCGCAGGCGAGGATCAGACGCCGAGCAGGTAAGCGACTATGAGGCGCGCCTGCGGCGAAGAAGAAAATCTCAATTCGGGCTTCCAGGCCCCCAAGAAACTCCTTGACACTACCCCCTCTCGTGAACGATCATGAGTTAGCGCTATTGAGTAGCTAGGAATTGCCCATCATGCCATCGAAAAGCTGCTTGGACCCTCCCACGCGAAGTACCTG
>Ga0180438_10000147_pt1 | contig 149733 bp, 69 predicted proteins | sample SS_ome_12_FD_132455 | JGI IMG/M metagenome (GOLD analysis project Ga0180438, IMG submission 132455) | Hypersaline lake sediment archaeal communities from the Salton Sea, California, USA - SS_3_D_2 metaG | ecosystem: Environmental > Aquatic > Non-marine Saline and Alkaline > Hypersaline >... | reverse complement strand
CCATTTCATTTCAGCCCACCATAATAGCAGAGCAGTTGTTAAGAGAGACGTGGCCGGAGAGAGGCGTTTCATTAAAAGTTTTACTTACAGCCGGGGATAAATTGACCCGGTATCCCACCCATCTGTATCCCTTTGTATTGTACAATTTGTATGGCCCCACAGAGGATACCGTATGGAGCACTTGCACTGAGGTAGAGATTTCTACTGGGAGTGGGAAAAACCCCCCTATCGGAAAAGCCATTGGGAATCATCACGTCTATATCACCGGTCCAGGTTTAGAATTAAAACCCGTCGGGATAGCAGGCGAGTTATGTCTTGCTGGTGACGGATTGGCCGCCGGATATTTGAACAGACCCGAATTAACAATGGAACGGTTTCCGGCAAACCCCTTCGGAAACGGTACACACCTATACAGGACGGGGGACCTGGCCAGGTGGCTCCCATTCGGTAATATAGAGTTTATAGGCAGAATCGATTACCAGGTAAAGATAAGAGGCTATCGAATCGAATTGGGTGAGATAGAAAACCGCCTGCTAAAAAATAAAAAAGTAGAAGAAGTCGTAGTAATAGCTAGAGATAATGAAAAAGGAGATAAATATCTATGTGCATATATAGTAGGAGCCAGGGAGTCTGGGAAATCGCTCATTACCGATCTCGATGCCAAAGAGTTAAGAGAATATTTGTCTGGAGATTTGCCCGATTATATGATCCCTTCCTATTTTATGCAGATAGAAAAAATACCCCTCACAGCCAGCGGTAAAGTGGACCGGGAAGCATTGCCTGCACCGGAACTCGGGATAACAGGAGGAGAGTATGTCCCACCTGAAAATGAAATCCAGAAGAATTTAACGGAGATATGGCAGGAAGTGCTGGGAATAAAGAGGATAGGTATTACCGATAATTTTTTTATGATTGGAGGCGATTCCATAAAAGCCGTACAGATATCTGCGCGCTTAAAAAAATATAAATTGAACTTAAAAATCGATGATTTGTTTTTAAATCCCACAATAAAAGAGCTAGCTGGACAGATAAAAGAAAGCGACTGGGTCATTGAGCAGGGAGTGGTGGACGCCGAAGTGGAATTGACTCCTATCCAACGATGGTTTTTCCAGAACGATTTTACCGGGAAGCATCATTTTAACCATTCGGTTATACTGTATAAAGAGACCGGGTTTAGCGCAGCTTTTATAGAAAAAATATTTGCAAAGATCGTTGAACATCACGATGCGCTGCGGATGATCTATAGGTGTGAGGCAGGAGAAGATAAAATTGTCCAGAGGAACCGGGGGATGGAAGGGAAACTGTTTGACTTTGAAATTTTCCATTTCGAAGATAAAACCAATGTTGAAGATCCGATTGAAACCGAGGCAGACAGGATACAGGGAAGCATTGATTTTGAGAGAGGGCCACTGGTGAAATTGGGATTATTTAAGACCTCAGCAGGAGATCATTTATTGATAGTCATTCATCATTTAGTCGTCGATGGAATATCCTGGCGGATATTATTGGAGGATTTCACCACCGGCTATCGCCAATTGGAGCGGGGAGAAGATATAAAATTTCAGGATAAAACAGACTCTTTCAAGAATTGGTCGCAAAAGTTAAACGAATATGCTACAACAATTGCAAGTGAAAAAAGCAAGAAATTCGTAAAAGAATTGGAATACTGGAGAGAAATAGAAACAGCATCTTTAGAACCGCTGCCCAGGGACCATGAAGTAGACATGGAGAAGAAAAAGACGAAGTATTCGGAAGCCGTGAGCCTGGAGTTGGATCAAGAGCAAACAGGAAGATTGTTGAAAAAGGTCAATCATGCCTACAATACGGAAATAAACGATCTCTTGTTGACCGCTTTAGGATTAGCCCTGAGGGATTGGTCCGGACACCAAAAGGTATTAATAAACCTGGAGGGGCATGGAAGGGAATCCATCATAAATGGCGTTGATATCAGCCGTACCGTTGGTTGGTTTACATCGCAGTTTCCCCTACTGCTGGATATGGGGAAGACTGACCAATTGCCGGAGCATATCATCCAAGTAAAGGAGACCCTGCGGCAGGTCCCCAATAAGGGAATCGGGTACGGCATATTAAGATATTTGGTACGTGAACAGGCAAAAGAAGGCGCCCCTTTTAACCGTGAACCAGAAGTTTGTTTCAATTACCTGGGGCAATTTTTGCAAGAAACCCTTCACCAAAACAATGGTGGGGTCTTTAATGTGTCCCGGATGAAAATGGGAAATCTTATCAGCCCGGAATCGGAGATGATATATGTTTTGGATGTTAGGGGCCTTATAGTAGAAGGAAAATTAAAACTCTCCTTCGTTTATAATGGATACCAGTACAGGCCGGCGGTAATCGAAAATTTAAGAGACGGCTGCAAACAATACCTGATGGATATTATCGACCACTGCACTAAAAAAGAAGTGACCCAACAGACCGTCAGCGATTTCACCGCTTCCGATTTCGATGAACAGGAAATGGAGGACCTTTTTGATGAGCTTGAGAATGTTTGATTTAGAGGTAAGCAATGATAGATATAGATAGAAAGAACGTAGAAGATGTTTATTCGCTTTCCCCTTTGCAAGAAGGCATTCTATTTCACCATATAATGGATGAGAAATCAACGGCCTATTTTGTCCAGGCAATAATCACCCTTAATGGTGAAGTGGATGCAGATTTGTTTGAGAAAACCTTTAATAAAACAATTGAGAAATATGATATTTTAAGAACCGTTTATACCTATAAAAAGACCAAAAAGCCAAGACAGGTGGTATTAAAAAAGAGGGAGATGCAGATTTTTTTCAAAGACATTTCTCTCCTGGAAGAAGAAACAAAAACTGAATTTATAAACAATTTTAAAAAAGAAGATGAGAAAATGGGCTTTAATTTAGCCAGGGATATCCCCATGCGGATATCCATAATAAAAATGTCCAGTGCAGTCTATACTATTGTATGGAGTTTTCATCATATCATCATGGACGGGTGGTGCCTGGGAATTATATTCAGGGATTTAATGCGTATGTATCAGGCGTTTCAAAAAGGGGAGCCGGTAAAATTGGAGCCGGTAACCCCCTATAAAAACTATATCGAATGGTTGGAGAAGCAGGATAGGGAAAAAGGTTTAACGTATTGGAAAGAGTATCTTAAAGACTACGAGCAGCAAGCCAGGCTGCCCGGAGCCAGTACAACCACTCAACCTTCGGAGGATAATAACTATCGATTCGGCGAATACTGTTTTTTAATAGAGGAGGCACTCACCACTGATTTAAATAAAATAGCTGTAAAAAACCAGGTGACCATCAACACCGTGTTTCAAACCCTGTGGGGCGTATTGCTGCAAGTGTACAACAATACGGAAGATGTCGTTTTCGGGGCGGTGGTATCCAATCGGCCGTCAGAGATAGAGGGGATCGAGCAAATGGTGGGATTATTTATCAATACAGTTCCGGTCAGGATAAAATCGGAAGGGAGCGTTGGTTTCTCTCAATTACTCGGGAAAGTACAGCAAAACGCCGCATTATCCAGACTTTATGAATATTTGTCCCTGGCAGAGATCCAGGCCGTTTCTCCATTGAGCAGGCAATTGATCCACCATATCCAGGCGTTTGAAAACTACCCATTGGAAAAACGAATCAAAGAGGAAACCAGCAAAGACACCACCGGGTTTGTTATAGAAGATATGGCATTCAAAGACCAGACCCATTACGATTTTAATATTATGGTGGGACCCGGGAAACACTGGGTGGTGAGATGCAGTTTTAACCAGGCTGTATATGAACACGATTCCATCAAAAAGACAGAATCTCATCTCAAACAGTTGATAACCTGCGTGATAAAGGATCCGGAAATCCCTGTAAGGGATATTGATATACTGACAGGAGATGAGAAAAGCCAGTTATTGTATGGGTTCAACGACACGGCGATAGGGTACCCGGAAAACAAGAGCATCCATGAACTATTTGAGGAACAAGTAGAGAGAACGCCGAACCATATTGCTGTGGTGAGCGATACAGGACAACATTTGACCCACAGTGCCTATATGACCTATAAAGAATTAAACAAAAAGTCAAATCAGCTGGCGCAATTATTACAGGAAAAAGGCGTTAAAGCCGGTGATATTGTAGGCATCATTGCGGAACGTTCCATTGAAATGGCCATTGGGGTATTGGGAATATTAAAGGCCGGTGGTGCTTATTTACCTATCGACACCGATTACCCAAAAGAACGAATAAAATACATGCTGGCAGAGAGCAATATCGCAGTTTTATTAACCAATTTCTATCCATCTAATTCGTGTCTTTCGTGGTTATACTCTTTAAATTGTCAATTGTCAATTGTTAATTGTCAATTATCAATGAGTGCTCCTGAAATACCTTTTCATCATTCATCGAACAAATTCATCACTCATCATTCCGATCTGGCTTATGTTATCTACACTTCGGGTTCCACAGGCCAGCCCAAGGGAGTCATGGTAGAGCACCGGAATGTAGTGCGGTTGGTTAAAAATACCAACTACATCGAGTTCAGGGAAGATGACAGGATATTGCAGACCGGTGCATTGACATTTGATGCATCTACATTTGAGATATGGGGTTCACTGTTAAATGGCTTGCAATTATGTCTTGTCTCTAAAGATGATATATTAAACGCCGGGAAATTAAAGGAAACGATAGAAAGATATAAGGTTCGCACTCTGTGGTTGACATCTCCGCTTTTTAACCAGTTATCGCAGGAAGACGTAGAAATATTTTCTGGATTAAGGAATCTTCTGGTGGGAGGGGATGTATTGAGCCCGGTCCACATCAACCGTGTGAGGTGCCGGTTTCCCCACCTGAAAATAATAAACGGTTACGGCCCCACTGAAAACACCACCTTTTCCACCACCTTTTCTATTGAGAGGGAGTATGAAGAAAACATCCCCATAGGGAAGCCGATTGCTAATTCCTTCGCTTATATTATTGGTGAATGGGGCAAATGGGTCCCTATCGGGGTGGTCGGTGAGTTGTATGTCGGTGGTCACGGCGTCTCCAGGGGATATTTAAACAATCCCGACTTAACAAATTCCAAATTCCAAATTCCAAATTCCAAACAAATCCCAAATTACAAATCACAAATCACAAAAAAAGAGGTGCCCACGCACCCTCTCACCCTCTCACCCATTTATAAAACGGGTGACCTTGCCCAATGGCTGCCGGATGGAAATATCGAATTCCTGGGGCGAATCGATCAACAAGTAAAGATAAGAGGATTTCGAATCGAATTGGAGGAAATAGAGCATCAATTATTAAAACACAGCAATGTAAAAGAAGCTGTGGTGGAATCGAGAAGCGACAACAATGGTAATAAATACCTCTGTGCCTATATTGTCCCTGACGAGACCCATGGTTCATGGAGCCCGAAGCATGGAGAACGGTTTCCAGCGGTCCCAGCAGCAGAATTAAGAGAATTTCTTTCCATTACCCTACCCTCTTATATGGTCCCTTCGTATTTTACGTCATTGGAAAAGATACCCCTCACTACAAACGGAAAGGTAGACAGGAGAGCATTGCCTGAGCCTGAATCCGAGACCCCAGGAGAAACATTTGTTCCTCCAGGTGATAAAATTGAAGAGATTTTAGTAGAGATATGGCAGGAGGTGCTGGGAATTAAAAAGGTAGGGATAACCGATAACTTTTTCGAGATCGGCGGCGATTCAATAAAAGCCATACAGGTATCGGCACGGTTAAAAAAACACAAACTGGATTTGAAAATTAGCGATTTATATGCAAATCCCTATATAAAAGAACTGGGGAAATACGTAAAGGGAGCAAACCAGGTGAGCCATCAGGGGATTGTTAAAGGGGAGGCCCCACTGACCCCCATCCAGAAATGGTTTTTCCAGAACGATTTTATAGACCCCCATCATTTTAACCAGGCCGTAATGATATACAAAGAAGAAGGATTTGACGAAAACCATATCAAAAAAGTGTTTACAAAGATTGTGGAACATCATGATGCCTTGAGAATGGTGTTCCGGAAAGAGGGGAATAACATTGTCCAGAGAAACCGGGGATTGGAGGGAGAGTTATTTGATTTTGAAGTTTTCAATTTTAAACATAAAGACAAAATTCCCGCGGAAATAGAAAAAGAAGCCAGCAGGATCCAGGGAAGTATCGATTTAGAGAAGGGTCCGTTGGTAAAGGTAGGTTTATTTAAAACATCAGGCGGGGATCATTTATTGATCGTGATTCATCATTTAGTAATCGATGGAATTTCCTGGAGGATATTATTCGAGGATTTAGGTACAGGATATAGACAATTGGAACAGGGAGAGGAGATAAAATTCCAGGAGAAGACAGGTTCCTTTATGAATTGGTCGCAGAAATTAAATGAATATGCTTCCGGGATAACAAAGGGAAAAAACAGTAAGATACGAAAAGAACTGGAATACTGGAGAGGAATAGAGACCACACCAATGGAACCCTTGCCCCGGGACCATAAAGTCGATTCAGCAAAGAAAACGAAGGAATATATAGAGAGTGTGAGCCTGGAACTGGATGAAGAGGAAACAGAAACCTTATTGAAAAGAGTGAATTGGGCCTATAATACAGAAATAAACGATATATTGCTGACGGCCTTAGGGTTATCCCTAACGGAATGGACAGGAAATCAAAAGGTGTTGATAAATTTAGAGGCACATGGAAGGGAATCCATCATTGAAGGAGTGAATTTAAGCCGAACCGTCGGCTGGTTCACCACACAATACCCGGTTGTTCTGGATATGAGCCGGTCGGAAGACCTTTCATATGCGATTAAATGTATTAAAGAAACATTACGACGTATCCCAAATAAGGGGATCGGTTACGGTATATTAAGATACCTGACACCAGAAGAGAAAAAAGATGGACTTGTGTGTGGCGTTGAACCAGAAATCAATTTTAATTATCTGGGACAATTCGGGCAGGAAAGCAGTGCCGGTTTCATCCAGTCTTCCGTCATGAGTCCCGGGCAGAGTACAAGCCCGGCATTGCAACACAACCGTGTCCTCGATATTAATGGAATGCTGGTGGATGGAAAATTAAAGTTAATACTTTCTTATATCCGGTATGAATATGATACAGCTACCATTGAGATGTTGGCTGACAGCTACAGAGCAAGCCTTTTACGTATCATCGATCACTGCAGCAAAAAGGAAGAAAAAGAATTAACACCCTCCGACCTGGGTTATAAAAAAATCACACTGGAAGATCTTTCAATAATAACCGATTATATTAAAAGTAATTTCGAAAGAAATCTGGAAATACAGTGTATTTACCCGCTGACCCCAATGCAAAGTGGTATGTTGTTTCATTCCTTAAAAAGTGAAGAAACCAATGCCTATTTTGTCCAAAGTGAATTCAGAGCCAGTGGGCAAATCGATGAATGGCTGCTGGAAATTGGTTTTAATACGCTTGTCAAAAGATACGATATTTTAAGAACCATTTTGGTTTATGAAGCATTGGAAGAACCCCTCCAGGTTGTTTTAAAAAATAGGAACGCACAGGTATATTACAAAGATATATCCCATTTAACAAAGGAAAAAAGCACATTATATCTTAAGGAGTTCAAGAAAAAAGATAAAGAGATCGGGTTTGACCTGACCAAAGATATCCTTATCAGGCTCTCCTTGTTTAAAACGGATGCAAACGCATACAGCCTCGTATGGAGTTTTCATCACATATTAATGGACGGTTGGTGCCTTGGAATCGTATACAGAGAGTTGATTCACATATACCAATCATTGAAACAGAGACAACCATCGTCATTGGAATCGGTGGTCCCCTATAAAAACTATATCGACTGGTTGATTGAGCAGGATAAAGCCGAAGGGTACAGGTATTGGGAGACATATCTTGAAGCGTATGAGAAACAGGCCGGTTTACCAATATCGAAAAGAAAGGTAAAAAATGGTGAGTATATTCAAGAAGAGTACAGTCAGGTGATCGATGAAGATGAAACGACCGATTTAAATAGGCTTGCCAGGAAACACCAGGTAACCGTAAATACATTATTTCAAACATCCTGGGGAGTATTGCTGCAGAAATACAACAATATTGATGATGTTGTTTTCGGAGCTGTCGTATCCGGGCGGCCTTCGGAAATAGAAGGCATAGAAAACATCATCGGATTGTTAATTAATACCGTTCCCGTAAGGATAAAGTGCTCGGAGAGCATAGAATTTTCTCAATTGTTGACCGATATTCAAAAAAACTCAATATCGTCCAAATCCTATGAATATTTATCATTGGCTGAGATACAGGCAAATTCCGCTTTAAAAGGAAATTTAATCGACCATATTTTCATTTTTGAGAATTACCCGCTTCAAGAGGAAATAAAAAGCGCAGGGGCAGGCCAGTACCCGGGGTTTAAAATCGAAGAAATGGAAATACAGGAGCAGACCAATTATGATCTTGACATATCCATTATCCCGGGCAGCCGATTTATTATCAATTACAGTTACAATGCCCTGGTATATGGGAGGGATTTAATAGAGCGTACAGCAGCGCGTTTCCTGCATATCCTTCGGCAGGTGGAGGAAAATCCCCGTACAGTGATCAAAAATATCGAAATAATAACCGAAAAAGAGAAAAAACAGGTATTGTTCGATTTTAACGATAACCAGATGGAATACCCGAAAGATAAAAGCGTCCGAGAGTTATTCGAGGACCAGGTGGAGCATACACCTGATCACGCAGCAGTGGTGTTTGAAGATAAAACCATGACCTATCAGGAGTTAAACCAGAAGGCCAACCAATTGGGCACTTTATTGGGGGAGAAAGGCATAAAACCCGGGGACATTGCCGGAATAATGGTGGGAAAATCAATTGAGATGATGGTAGGAATTATAGGAATCGTAAAGGCAGGGGGCGCCTATCTGCCGATTGATACAAACTATCCCCACCACAGGATCAACTACATGCTGGCCGATAGTCATGCCGGTATGCTCCTGGTAAACAGCAGGATAGACCCGGAAATTAACGGCAATTTCACCGTTATCGATTTGAACCATTCCATCGATTCTAAAGATAGTAGAAATCCCTCCGTAGCGAATGATCGCAATGATATCCTCTATGTGGTTTATACCTCAGGGTCCACGGGAAATCCAAAAGGCGTGGTGGTACAGCAGGATAATTATATAAATGCCATTTATGGGTGGCGAAAAGAATTCAGGTTAGAAAAAATTGAGGTGAATCTCTTACAAATGGCGAGTGTCTCTTTTGATGTTTTCTCCGGTGACCTGGCCAAAACCTTTTTCAATGGCGGCAAAATGGTTATCTGTCCTGACGATGTTAAAATAGACCTACCATTTTTATACTTGCTGATCCAGAAAAATAGGATATCTTTATTCGAATCAACTCCAGGCCTGATTTTACCATTAATGGATTATGTGTATGAAAACAGCCTAAAAATCGACTGCTTGAAACTGTTAATTTTAGGATCCGACGTTTGTAAGGTAGAGGACTTCAACCAATTGTTCGACCGTTTCGGGGAAACAATGAGGATCATCAATTCATATGGAATTACCGAAACCACTATCGACTCAAGTTATTATGAGCCCAGAGCAGGTGATTGGTCGCTGCTTTCGGCAGTTCCGATTGGACAACCGCTGCCCAATGTGAAATATTATGTGGTGGATACTCACCTGAATTTACAACCTGTGGGTATTGGGGGTGAATTATATATCGGTGGTGCCGGAGTTGCAAGGGGTTATTTGAATAATGCGGCACTCACAAAAGAGAAATACATTGCCGATCCGTTCGCGTCTACTGATACCCCGAACCGGGAAGAGAACCAGGTCTATAAAACAGGGGACCTGGCACGATGGCTCTCCGACGGCAGCATCGAATTTTTAGGCAGAATAGACAACCAGGTAAAGATAAGAGGATACCGGATCGAATTGGGGGAAATAGAAAATTATCTATCAGCTGTCGATGATATCAAAGAATCCGTGGTCATCGCAGGAAACGATAAAAATGACAATATTTATTTGTGCGCATACCTGGTATCCGATGCAGAGATAGATGCGGCAGAATTACGTTCCCGATTGTTGGACCAATTACCCGGTTATATGATCCCTGCACATTTTATTCAAATCGAAAAGATGCCCCTTTCCACAAATGGGAAGATAGACCGGAAGGCACTACCCGAACCGGGAACCCTGGAAACCAGGGAGACACGGGAAACATATGCAGCGCCGGAAAATAATATAGAGGAAACACTGGTGGAAATATGGCAGAAGGTGATTGGAGTTGAACATATCGGCATAACAGACAATTTTTTCGAAATCGGCGGCGATTCAATCAAAGCCATCCAGGTGTCTGCCAGGCTAAAGAAATACAACCTGGATTTGAAAATTAACGACCTATTTTCAAGTCCCACAATACAAGAATTAGCCAGTTGCGTAAAAGAGACCAGGCGCACCATTTTCCAGGGAATCGTTAAAGGGGAGCTGGAATTAACTCCCATACAACGATGGTTCTTTGAGAATAATTTTGTCCACAGCCATCATTTTAATATGGCAGTCATGCTTTACCGTGAAAAAGGATTCAGGGAAGCGTACGTGGAAAAGGTATTTGCAAAGATCATGGAGCATCATGATGCCTTACGAATGGTGTATATCACAGAGGGGGATAGGATGGTTCAGATGAATCGAGGCATGGAAGGAAAGCTGTTTGATCTTGAAATTTTCAACATTGAAAACAAATGCAACATTGAAACAGAGATAGAAAATGAAGCCAACAGACTGCAGGCGGGGATCAACCTGGAAAACGGTCCGTTGGTAAAGATAGGCTTGTTTAAAACAACCGGTGGGGATCACTTGTTGATCATCGTTCATCATCTGGTGATTGATGGCATATCATGGAGAATATTGCTGGAGGATTTCGAAACAGGGTATCGGCAATTGGAACAGGGAGAAACGCTACGATTCCAGGAGAAGACAGATTCCTTCCAGTATTGGTCATGCAAATTAAAGGAATATGCAGAAAGCAAGGCACTTTTAAGAGAACTCCCCTATTGGAGAGCTATCGAGGAAACAAAGATAGAACCTTTGCCTGTGGATTATGAAATCGGAAGAAATGAGAATAAATCCTCAGACAGCGAGGCGGTACATTTGGTTTTGGATGAAGAGGAAACCCGGAAATTATTGAAAGAGGTCAATCGGGCATATCATACGAATATCAACGATATACTGCTAACAGCCCTGGGATTGGCTCTCAGGGAGTGGTGGGGGATAAAAAAGAGCATCGTCAACCTGGAAGGGCATGGGAGAGAAATCGTTATCGAGGATATGGATATCGGCCGCACGGTCGGTTGGTTCTCATCCGAATTTCCCGTTATATTGGATATGAGTATAAACGGGGATCTGTCATATGCCATAAAATTCACAAAAGAGACCTTAAGGCGAATTCCCAATAATGGAATCGGGTACGGCCTATTAAGGTATCTCACCCCCCTTCAAAAAAAAGAGGGCGTTTCCTTTACCTTTACGCCGGACATCAGCTTTAACTACCTGGGGGAATTTGACAGTAACAATAACAGCAATAGTAACAGTGAAAATGACGGCACTGTTTTTACCGTTTCCCAGATGAAAACAGGAGATGCAGTAAACCCGGATATGGAAATTTCCCAGGTCCTCGATATTAATGGCATGGTGATAAATGATGTATTGGAATTCTCTTTCACCTATAACAAACGTAAGTATAAAAGCGACAATATCAGGAAGTTGTCCGATTGTTTCAAAGCCAACCTTATCCGGATCATTGCGCATTGTACCGGCAAAGAGGAAGAGGAATTAACACCCAGTGATGTGGGAGATGAAGAACTATCTCTCGAGGAGTTTAATGATATCAAAGAAATGATTGCTTAATGCAAGGAGGAATGGCCGATTTATCGCGTCCGTAATAAGGAAAACGAAAACAGGTAACGAAGGAGCAGGATTCATGAAAAAAGAGAGACAAATCGATAAGATATATGCCCTGACCCCCATGCAGGAAGGAATGTTGTTTCATTCTTTAAAAGACACCGACGCTCTTTTTTATTTTGAACAGTACATGTTTACCTTGAAAGGAACCATAAACAAAGCCTTCCTGCAAGAGAGTTTTAACCGGATCATCAAACGGCACGATATTTTAAGAACCCTCTTTGTGTATGATAAAATTCAGAAACCGCGGCAGGTGGTTATTGAAGACCTTGCGTTATATATCCATTTTGAAGAGATATCCCATCTAAAAGAAGATGAACAAAAAACCTATCTTGAGGAATTCAAGAAAAAAGATCGGGCCCGGGGGTTTGATTTGACCCGTGAGCTGCTGATGCGGGTATACCTGTTCAAAACAGGGACCAATCTTTATAAACTGCTTTGGAGCTCCCATCATATCACGATGGACGGTTGGTCTTCCGGGATATTCATCAAAGAGTTATTACAGGTGTTTTGTTCGTTAAAGAAAGGAGAAAATATCCGGTTTGCCCCTGCCATTCCGTTTCGTAACTATGTCAAGTGGCTGGAGAAACAGGATAAGGACGAAGGATTGAATTATTGGAAGTGTTACCTGGAGGAGTATGAGCAGCAAGCTACACTACCCAAGTTGGGAAATCCGGAGGAAGATGGAAGCCATCAAGCAGCAGAATACGAGTTCAAACTTGATGAGGAATTAACCACCGATTTAATCAAAACAGCCGGGGACCAGCAGGTAACCGTTAATATCGTATTTCAAACCCTGTGGGGCCTGCTGCTGCAAAAATATAACAATACCGACGATGTGGTGTTCGGCACGGTGGTATCCGGCCGTCCCCCAGATCTCGAAAGCGTTGAAAACATGATCGGTTTATTTATCAATGCCATTCCAGTTCGCATAGAGACTCGTCCACTGCAGCTGTTTTCGCAATTGGTGGCCCGGGTGCAGGAAAATGCAGCCGCTTCCAAAACCTATGAATACCTGCCGTTGGCAGATGTCCAGAACCTCTCCCTATTAAAAAGAGAACTTATCGATCATCTGGTTACTTTTGAAAACTACCCGGTGGAAGAGCAAATGAAGGAAGCCGGAAACGTAGAGGAATTAGGCTTTAAAATAGAGGATATCCAGTGGTCAGACCCCATCAACTATGATTTTGATATTATCGTTATACCCGGCACATCTTTAATTGTAAAATTTAGTTACAATCGCCGAGTATATGCCCCTGATCAAATAAAGCGGGTCGGGTCCCATTTCCAACAGTTGGTGACCGAGGTGATCAAAGACCCGGATATTCCTGTGGGTAAAATCGATATCCTTACCCAGGAGGAGAAAAAGCAGCTCCTGAAGGATTTTAACGACACCGAATCAGGTTATCCCAAAGATAAAACCATCCATGAATTATTTGAGGAACAGGTAGAGAGAACACCGAACCATATTTCTGCGGTGAGTGATACAGGACAACATTTGACCTATAGGACCCATACGACCTATAAAGAATTAAACAAGAAAGCCAATCAACTGGCCAATTATTTATATTTTGAAAAACAAATCCTACCGGGACATCCCGTGGGAATCCTGATGGACCGGAATATAGAGCACATTATTGCAATACTGGGCGTTCTGAAAGCAGGGGGCGCTTATGTACCCATGTATGCTTCCTGGCCGGAAGAGAGAATCAAACATATGATCACTGACACAACCATTGAAATGGTTATCTCACAAGAAAAACATTTAAAACGGTTAAATCGGCTGCAGTGGGAATGCCCTTCCTTTTGTTCCTTCTTATGTATGGATACAGAGGATAACTATTCGGTCATGGAAATCGGGAAAGACCAGATGAAAAGTGAAAAAGAACTGTGGAACTATATAGGAGAGAAAGCCGTTGATGAGATAACCGGCGGCGGCTGGCTCACCAGTTACACAGGGGAACCGTTCACGAAGGAAGAAATGGATGAATACGGTGACAATATTTTGAAAAAATTACTGCCACTACTGAACAAAGAGATGAGGATCCTTGAAATCGGGTGTGCTTCGGGTATCACTATGTACCGGATTTCCCCGCACGTGGAATTTTATTACGGCACCGACCTCTCCTCCGTCATTATTGAGAAAAATCGTGAACGTATCCGAGAGGAAAATATAAAAAACATAATGCTGGCCTGTATCCCGGCCCACCAAATCGATACCATAAAAGAAAGGAATTTCAACCTGGTCATTATAAACAGTGTGATCCAGGATTTCCAGGAACACAATTACCTCCGAAAAGTCATCCGGAAGTCCATCGACATGTTGGCCCACCAGGGTTACCTGTTCATCGGTGATGTTATGGACCAGGATTTAAAGGAGCACCTGATCAGGGAAATGGTCGAATTCAAAGAGACCAACAAGGGTCGGGGGTTTAAAACCAAAACCGATTTCTCTTCGGAGCTCTTTGTATCTCGCGGATTTTTCGAAGATTTGTTGGTGGAGATTGAGGCGATCCAAACCGTGGAATTCAGCGATAAAATTTTCACCATAGAGAATGAATTGACCAAATTTCGCTACGATACCCTTATGACTATCGATAAAAACTCCCAACAAAAAAGGAAAAATAGACCTTTGGGAAAGAACAGGCACCAGGACGATTTGAGCACACTGCAAAAGTGCGGCAGTGAAACATTGAAGTTGCAGGTTAAGCCTGAGAATCCAGCCTATGTGATCTACACCTCCGGCACCACCGGGAAGCCCAACGGCGTTTTAATAGAGCATCGAAATGTCGTTAACTTGCTCACCTGGTTCAGTCGGACCTTTCACGTGGGAACCGGGACCCATGCATTACAACTGACCGATTATACCTTTGATCCCAGTGTAGAAGAGGTGTTGGGGACGCTCCTTTATGGGGGAGTCGTTTATGGGATCGACAGGGATTTGACGGCCGATATCGATGAATTCTGCCGCTTTGTCGATACACACCAAATCCAGATAATTAATTTTGTACCTTCATTACTGGAACACCTGTTATGCCAAAACCACAAACTCGAATCCCTGCGGGTGGTTATTTCAGGTGGAGAACCGTTAAAAGAGTCGGTAAAGAACCGGATAATCGAAAAAAGCTATTTATTGTATAATAATTATGGCCCCACCGAGATCACCGTCGACGCGTTATCCACCCTATGTTCTGAAAACAAGGTGACAATAGGCAAACCAGTATCCAATACCAGATGTTACATACTGGATGGAAACAAAAAATTATCCCCCATGTACGTTCCCGGGGAATTGGTTATATCCGGGGATGGAGTGTCAAGGGGATATTTAAACCACCCCGAATTGACAAAGCAAAAGTTTAATAGGACTTATATGTCCTATAGGTCTTATAAAACCGGCGACCTGGCCCGCTGGCTTCCAGATGGCAATATCGAATTCCTGGGTCGAATCGATCACCAGGTAAAAGTCAGGGGATTCAGGATTGAATTGGGAGAGATAGAGAGTCTACTGGTGGAGCACCCCCGGATAAAGGAAGCCGCAGTAATCGCAAGAGGAGAAGGTGAACAGAAAACAATATGTGCCTATTGCGTCAGTACATCGGAGAATCAACCGGAACTCTTCCCGTCGATTGGGGAGTATCCGCTGTATGACGAACTGTTATATTTTGCAATGACAAATGATGAACTTAGAAATAAAAGTTACAAAATTGCAATTAACCGGTTGGTGAAGGATAAGACTGTTGTGGAGATAGGTACCGGTCAGGATGTCGTATTAGCAAGATTCTGTGTCGAAGCAGGAGCAAAGAAAGTGTATGCCATCGAATTATCCGAAGAAAGTTATAAAAAAGCCTGCCAACTGGTTAAAGAAAACAGCCTGGAGGAAAAGATAATTTTGATTCACGGCAATTCCCTGGATGTAGAGCTGCCGGAAAAAGTCGACGTATGCGTGTCTGAAATCATCGGTACCATCGGTGGCTCAGAAGGAGCGGCCGCTATTTTAAATAATGCCCGCAGATTTTTGAAAGAAGATGGTATCATGATCCCGAGAAAATGTATAACAAAAATAGCAGCCGTTTGCCTTCCAACACTGCTTCACCAGGCACCGGGATTTTCAGAAGTCGCTGCCGGGTATGTTGAGAAATTATTTAAATACACCGGGTATACATTTGATTTAAGGATTTGCGTCAAACAATTTCCAATATCGAGTATCATTTCAAATTCAGAAATATTTGAAGAACTGAATTTCTCAGGGATAATCGATGAAAAGAGCAATCATGGAATAGAACTGGTTATCAATGGAGATACAACTTTTGACGGTTTTCTCTTGTGGATAAACGTGCATACGATTGAGGAGGAAGTAATCGATACGTTGGAAAAAGAATACAACTGGCTTCCTCTATTTGTACCCCTCCCCTATTTAAGCGTTGACGTGTCGGAAGGAGACATTATAAAAGCAGATTGTATCAGAACGTTAAGCGCCAATAGTATTAATCCCGATTATAAAATTAAAGGTGTTTTAATAAGAGGTCGTGGAGATAATATTGAATTTGCGTGTGATTTACCCTATTTTGAAAAAGGATTTCGGAAAACACCTTTTTATGAAAAACTGTTCGATGAGAAAGCAGTAAATAATGTAAGGAATGGTAATCATAACGTAATGGGAAAAGAGTTGCGAAATTTTTTAGAGCGGAAATTGCCTGATTATATGATACCCTCTTATTTTGTCCAAATCGAAAATATCCCGTTAACGTCCAGTGGAAAAGTGGATAGAAAGGCGTTGCCCGACCCGGAATTGAAAAAAGGAGAGGGACATGCTGCGCCGCGAAATGATGTTGAAAAAAAGTTAGTGAAGATATGGTCGGACGTATTGGGAGTGGATAAGGAGATCATCGGGATCGATTCCAATTTTTTCGAGATCGGTGGGCATTCGTTAAAAGCAACAATACTGGTATCTAAAATAAACAAGGAATTAAATGTTAAAGTTCCCTTAAAAGAGATATTCAGATTCCCATACATACGAAAAATCTCGGGATATATAAAAGGGGCTGAGGAAGAGAAATACACCGGCATTGAAAAATCAGAGGAAAAAGAGTATTATACCCTTTCCTATAATCAAAAAAGACTCTGGATTATCCATCAACTGGACCCGGACAGCCCTTCTTACCATATGCCGGGAATGATCCCCCTTGAACATAACGTTGATGTGGCAGCCCTGGAAAAGGCTCTTTCCAGGATTTTTGAAAGACATGAGAGTTTGCGAACGGCATTCAAACAAGTGGGAGAACAGCCCCTTCAATTTATAGAAAAAACCATTGCGCTTCCGTTTAAGGTTATCGATATTTCCTCTTTACCCGGGAAAGAAAAACAAGAGAAAAAGGATTCCATCTACCTGGAAGTTGCAGTTACACCCTTTAACCTTTCCCAGGCACCTCTTTTCAGGTCGGTGCTGGTAAAATCGGCTGAAACATCCTATGATTTTATGTTTAACATGCATCATATTATTTCCGACGGCTGGTCCCAGGAAGTTCTAAAAAACGAATTTACCGCCTATTATGAAGGATACAGGGCAGGGAAAGATGTGAACCCAGAGCCGTTAAAACTCCAATACAAAGATTTTGCCCAATGGCATAACCGGCAAATCGCAAACCCCCGATTAAAGGAGAACTCCCATCGCTTCTGGAAGGGAAAACTGGATGGTGGGATTCCAGCGCTTCAATTACCCGTGGTTCCCGGTGTGAATAAAGATGAAAAAGAAGGGGCCGCCTGTAAGGGTGTGTTAAGTGAAGAGATTGTCAAAAAAATCAGGAATGTGGCAGAGAAAAACAATACCACCCTTTTTACAGTGATATTTTCTCTTTATATCCTACTGCTTTCACGGTTTGCACACCAGGAGGATATTAGCTGCTCCATCATAAATGCAGGCAGGGATCATGAAGCACTGGGTGATATTGTAGGCTTTTTTGTAAACGCCGTGTTGTTTAGAACCCGGGTGGAATATGATGAATGTTTTAACGATTTCCTGCAGCGAGTGCATACAGAGGTTCTCGAAATGTCTCAACACCAGGCCTATCCTCTCGAACGGGTGTGTGAGGATTTGAGGATGAGGTATCCTGATATTCCCGTGTCCTTTAACATGCTCAACATCGGCGATACCCATAAGATGAAAAAACCGAACATTGATGAGCTCCCTCATATCCCGGATATTTCGGATGTAAAATTCGATATCGAACTTTATATCGCCGAATATAAAAATGCCATCGATATCATCTGGACATATAGAAAAAATATGTTTCATCCCGATAGTATTGATTTTTTAATGAAGGATTATATTGAGCTTGTGGAGTTCTTCTCACGGAACCCGGATGAAAGTTACAAAGCGTACAAACTCTCTAAAAGAAAAGAATCCATATGGGAATAACAAAATGGAGAAAACAGCACGATGATTATCCAACGATTTGAGCAGCAGGTAAAAAACAACCCTGATAAAGTAGCCATAAAAACAGGTAGAGGCTCCTTTACCTACAGTGAGCTCAACCGGTACGCCAACCGGATCGCACACGGGATAATTGAGAAATGGCCCATTTCTGCGAAAAATGAACGGGTGGGACTTTTCCTTGAGGATGCCTTTGATATGATCGCTGCCATGATCGGGGCACTTAAAGCAGGAAAAACATACATACCCTTATCCACCGATTATCCAGGGGAGAGATTATCCTATATGATCTCTCACTCAGAAACGCCGATCCTTCTGACGGATACGACCCATAAACACACGGCAAAGGAATTGGTATTGTTTATTGATGTTTTTATACTTGGAATCGAAGAGATAAAAAAAAACCGTCCAGGATCTTTTGAAAATCTTCACTATGCATGTAACCAGGATAACGATTTGATGTACATCCTCTATACCTCCGGTTCTACGGGAAAACCCAAAGGTGTTATGCAGAACCGGGACAGTGTCCTCCATTTTATCGACCGCTATACCGAAAACCTCTCTCTTACCGGGAATGACCATATGACCTTTTTTTCCTCCTTCAATCACGATGCCTCTGTAATGGATGTATATGGTGCACTGCTAAACGGTGCCGTCCTTTTCCCGTTGAATATTATGGAACTCCCCGATTTGTATTCGCTCTCTTTATGGCTGATAAAGGAACAAATCACCATATGGCATTCCGTTCCTACCGTATATCGGTACTTTATCAATGCATTAAAAATGAACGGTAAAAAAGAGTTTCACGGTCTTCGCTTTATCGTGCTGGGTGGGGAAGCAGTCATAAAGTACGATATCGATATGTTTCATGAACAGTTTCCATCCCCCCATATTACCCTTTATAACCTTTATGGCCAGACCGAATCATCCTATAATTCCGGCATGTTTATCAACCTTCAAAACCCGGTCACTCAAATGACTCTCGGCCAGGTGGTGAAGGGAACAAAAATTTTTGTCATCGACCCATATGGAAATGCTGCAGATACCCTTGAAACCGGTGAGATAATCCTGGCCAGTCCGTATCTATCTCCCGGCTATTTGAACGATGAGGAAGAAACAAAAAAATCGTTCCGGGACCATGCAGCATTCGGAAAACTATATCGAACCGGCGATCTCGGCCGTCTCCTGCCAGATGGAAGCATCGAATTTATCGGCAGGAAGGATTCGCAAGTGAAGATAAGAGGTTTCCGGGTGGAATTGGGAGAAATCGAAACGCTGTTGCTTAAGCATGACGATATCGATGAAGCCGTGGTGGTGGCAAAAGAAAATGAGAACAGCGATAAATATCTCTGCGCCTATATTGTTCCTGATAGAATGCATCACGCACGGCGCACGGCGCATGGAGAAGAGGCTCCAGCAGTCCCAGGAGCAGAATTAAGAGATTCTCTTTCCAGAACCCTGCCTGATTTTATGATACCTACCTATTTTGTAGAGCTGGAACAGATGCCCTTAACACCCAGTGGGAAGATCAACCGGAGGGCTCTACCCGAACCTGAAGCTGAAATCGATGCCGGGTATGCGGCACCACGAGACGCCGTGGAAGAGAAACTGGTGGAAATCTGGGCAAACCTCCTGGGAATAGAAAAAGATAGGATAGGAATCGATGCCAGCTTTTTCGAATTGGGGGGGCACTCCTTAAAGGCAACCATTATGGCTGCCAGGGTCCATAAAGAATTAAATGTAGAGTTACCCCTGGCGGACATTTTTAAAACACCCTTTATAAGAGGACTTTCAGAAAGAATAAAAAAACAGGCAAAAGTGAAATATGCAGCAATAGAACCGATTGAAAAAAAAGAGTTCTATCCCGTCTCTTCAGCCCAAAATCGGTTATATGTTCTTCAACATATGGATGAGGAGAACAGCCGGTTTAACATCTCCATCGTTTTACGATTGGAAGGCCCTTTGGAAAAAGAGCGTGTAGAGAAGACGTTCACCAAGTTGATACAGAGGCATGAAAGTTTTAGAACTTCCTTTGAGATGATGGGAAAGCCTGTTCAGCGCATCCACGATACTGTTGATTTTAACATGGAATATTATGATTTAGGCAGTAAAGAGGAGGGATTAGAAGAAAAAAGGATTGTCAGGCGTTTTTTAAGGCCTTTTGATTTATCTCAAGCACCGTTAATACGGGGCGGCATGATCAGGCTGGCCCAGGAGAACCATATTTTGATGGTGGATATGCATCATATCATCTCTGATGGGACATCGCTCCAGGTGGCAGTGCGGGAGTTTATGGCTTATTACGCCGGAGAAGAATTATCGCCGCTGCGGGTTCAATACAGGGATTTTTCAGCCTGGCAAAAAGACCTGATTGAGTCCGGAGCAGTAAAAAAGCAGGAAGAATATTGGTTGAATCGGTTTAGAGGTGATATACCGGTCTTAAATATGCCCCTGGATTATCCCCGGCCTCCGGTGTATGACGCCTATGGCAATTGTTTCTATTTCACTCTAGACAAAGATACTACCACCGCGTTGAAACAGTTGGCCCTGGAAATGGAAATGACCGTGTACATCGTGCTGCTGGCTGCCTATACCGTCTTGTTGTCGAAATATTCAGGACAGGAAGATATCGTGGTGGGAACACCCGCAGCCGGTCGAAGACATGCGGACCTGGGAAACATAATCGGACTCTTTGCCAATATGATGGCCATGAGAAACCAACCCCGAGGGGAAACACCGTTTTCGCAGTTCCTGGAGGTTGTAAAGAAAAATGCCCTGGAGGCCTATGAGAACCAGGAGTATCAATTTGAACAGTTGATCTGGAATTTGAATATAAAGGCGGTAGGGAGCCGGCATCCACTGTTTGATGTGGTATTTGTACTGGAAAATACCGTGGCTGACGAAGTCCGGATAAAAAGCAAAAACCAGGAAACCTTAAATAAAATTAAGATTTTTCCATATGAATTTGAGATAGAAAAAACACACCATGAATTGCTCCTTACCGTCGAAGAAGGCAGTGATACGCTCTCCATGAGCCTGCAATACGCCGTTGAACTCTACAAAGACTCAACCGCCCGGAACCTGTCAAAACATTATGTTGAAATCCTTGAACAAATCGCTGCCAACAGGGATATCTCTTTAAAAGAGATCAAAATTTCTCATGATTTCATAACGGCAGGGGCTGATATCGTTCAGGACGACGCCAGTGACTTCAGGTTATAAAGGGGTAAAGAGGGAATGGAGTAACGGGTGAAATAAAATGAATCAAACTTCAAACGTCACACAAAAGAGAAAATTTTCAAAATAGGAGAAAACCCAGGCGACGATGTTTAAAAACGAAAAAGAAGGAGTTTAAGGATGTTTGAGAAAACCTATTCAAGTGATATGGCAGCCGCTGCCAGTCAATATTATAAAGAACGGGAGTATTGGTTTGAAAAATTATCAGGAGACCTGGTTAAAAGTACATTTCCCATTGATCATAGAAGCCCCGGTAAAAAAAGAAAAATAGAGGCAGTGCCCCTTCAGTTCTCCGTCGAGGTGGTGGAAAAGCTGCTCTGGATGAGCAATGAATCCGATTCCAGGCTCCTGATGCTCCTTACCGCGGGACTGGCAGCATTGATTCAAACATATACTGACAATAATGATATTATCGTGGGAACACCTATTTATAAGCAGGCAGTTGAGGGTAAATTCCTCAATACCATACTGCCATTAAGAAACCGGGTAGAGAGAAACATGAACTTTAAGGAATTGTTATACCAGGTGAAGCAAACCATTGATCAGGCCGTAAAAAATCAAAACTACCCACTGAAAAGCTTGCTTTATGAATTAAATTTGCCCTATTCTGAAGAAGATTTCCCTTTATTTGACATTGCCCTTATGGTGGAAAATATCCAGGAGAGGAAATATATTCAACATATTCAAACCAATATGATGTTCTCCTTTTCCAGGGTAGGAAACCGCCTGGACGGCCGGATGGAATACAACAGCGAAGTCTACATGGAAGAGACTGCTGAGAGAATTTGCAGCCATTTTAATCGCCTGCTGGAACAATTGCTTTTCCATGTCGATACACCATTGTCTTACGTTGATCTGTTGTCCGAGCAGGAAAAGAAGAGGCTGGTGGAAGATTTTAATAATACCTGGAAGGAGGAATCCGGTATCGGCGGCGTTTATCAGCCAGATAGGACCCTCCATTTGTTGTTTGAAAAACAGGTGGAACGAACACCCGATCAAACAGCGATTATTTTTATCCAGGAGGAAAAGAAACCGGAAGGCAGCAGCGGGGAAAGGAAGAAAACCTTAACTTACCAGCAGTTGAATGAAAAAGCCAATGGTTTGGCCCGTGTATTAAGAAAAAAAGGAGTGGGTCCCGAACGGATCGCCGCTTTATTAATGGAGAGTTCCATCCCCATGGTGACCGCAGTACTGGCCGTATTAAAAGCAGGGGGTGCTTACCTGCCCATTGACCTGGAAGCACCATTGGAACGAAAAACGTTCATGTTAAAAGAGAGTGGGGCATACCTGGTGTTGACCGATCAACCAGGGGAAAGCACATCCTTTTCCGTCTCCGATGTCCCGGAGGGCATAGAAACGTTGGATGTTTCAGATGATCGTATATATGATCCGGACACCACCCCCCTGGATAGTCAAACCAAATCCTGGGACCTGGCGTACATCATTTATACGTCGGGGTCCACCGGGAAACCCAAAGGGGTACTAGTGGAACATGGCCACGTAGTCAATACACTGGTTTACCGAAAAGAAGAGTACCTAATGGACAGCCGCCACACCGCCTTGCAGTTGTTTTCCTATGCTTTTGACGGCTTTCTCACCAGTTTTTTTACCCCCATTATCTCCGGGTCTCGTGTGGTGATTCTTAGTAAACAAACCATCGAAGATATCACCCGGATAGTCGAAGTTATTGCCGAGAACCAGGTGACCCACTTTATCAGTGTACCCATACTGTACCAGGCAATAATGAACACCATAACCAAAGTAGAGGCTGCTTCATTACAGGTGGTTACCCTGGCCGGTGACCAGGTTCAGCCCCATTTATTGGAGCTCACCGCTGCTGTGAATAAAAATATAGAAATCGTCAATGAGTATGGCATTACCGAAGCAGGGGTCATGTCCACTGTTTACAGGCACCAGGAAAAAGACCCCCAAATAAAAATCGGTTTTCCTGGTTGGAACACACGGATTTATATTACCCGGCTAAATGATGGGGAGGGCCGGCAGCTGCTCTCTGTTGGCATTTATGGTGAAATGTGCATCGCTGGTGCCGGGGTGGCCAGGGGTTATATGAACAACCCTGGTTTAACCACCGCCAAATTCACAGAGGATCCCTTTTTACCGGATCGGCTCAGCATTGGTGGTAATGGAAGACATCGACGGATGTTAAAAACTGGGGATATGGCCCGGTGGCTGCCGGATGGAAATATCGAATTCATGGGGCGCATCGACCATCAGGTAAAAATCAGGGGATACCGCATCGAGCCAGCCGAAATTGAAAACCGGCTGAAAAAACACCAACGCATCAAAGAGGCCGTAGTAATTGCCAGGGAGAACAAGAAAAACGATAAGTATCTCTGTGCTTATTACGCTGAAGACGATTACACTCCCCCAGAACTGTGGCCTTCGGTGGCGGAATTTTTTGTTTACGATGAGCTGCTTTATTATGCCATGACCCATGATGAGCGGAGGAATGAAAGTTATAAAGTTGCCGTCAACCGCCTGGTAAAAGATAAAGTGGTAGTGGAGGTTGGAACCGGCCAGGATGCTGTATTGGCGAAATTTTGTGCGGAAGCCGGGGCCCGGAAAGTGTATGCAGTCGAGCTAATGGAAGAGAGTTATAAAAAAGCCAAAGAAACCATTCAGCACGCTGGTTTAGAGGAGACAATTGTTTGTATCCACGGCGATGCCACCAGGGTTCAATTGCCTGAAAAAGCCGATGTATGCATCTCTGAAATCGTCGGTTCCATTGGCGGTTCCGAAGGGGCCGCTGTGATCCTTAACAATGCCCGACGGTTTTTAAAAGAAGATGGTGTCATGATTCCCCAAAAAAGTATAACAAAAATAACTGCCGTCCGGCTGCCGGACTCCCTTCATGAGAATCCTCGATTCTCACAGATTCCGGCAAATTATACCGAAAAAATATTCCAGCATATGGGATATCCTTTTGATTTAAGGGTTTGCGTGAGAAATCTTCCCCCATCCGCTGTCATTTCCAACCGGGAAATATTCGAGTCCCTCGATTTCTCAGCTGCGGTGGAGGCAGAGGCTGTTAATCGGATTCAACTTGTTATCCACAAAGACTCTCGGTTGGACGGTTTCTTGCTCTGGTTGAACCTGCATACGGTGGAGGGTGAGGTTATCGATATTTTGGAGCATGAGCACTGCTGGCTCCCCGTATTTGTGCCTCTGTTTTATCCTGGAATCCAGGTCTCTGCTGGCGACCGCATCGAGGCCCGGTGCATACGGACCTTGAGTGAGAATAAAATCAACCCCGATTTCAGGATCAAGGGCGAATTAAAAAGAGCAGAGAGGGAAGCCGTGGAATTCGACTATCCCCTCCCTCATTTTGAAAAACAGTACAAAGCCGGCCCTTTTTATCAAAAACTGTTTGAAGGGGAAGCCGTTGTGGAAACCCCGACCGCTGGTAAATTAAGCACCAGGGAATTAAGCGACTACCTGGCCGAAGAATTACCTGCTTATATGGTACCCACCTATTTCGTACCAATGGATCGTATTCCCCTGAATACCAATGGAAAGATCGACCGGCGTGCGCTGCCAGAACCGACGGAGGGCACGGCAGATCAAGAATATGTACCACCCCAGGATGAAGTCGAAACCCATCTGGTAGAGATATGGCAGGACGTCCTGGGCATTAAAAAGATAGGCATTTCCGATAATTTTTTCGATTTGGGCGGTCATTCCTTAACAGCCACTATGTTGGCCTCCAGGATACACAAAGCATTTCATGTTAAAATACCGTTGACTAAAATATTCGTTACACCCACTATCCGGGGCATCGCCGGGCATATCAAAGAAATAACGGAAACCTCCAAAGAGATATTTGAGCGCATCGAGCCCACCGGGGAGAAGTCCTACTACCCGTTATCTTCGGCCCAGAAGCGGTTGTATTTTCTTTATCGACTGGAAGAGGCTGGTCGAGGTTACAACATGTCCCAGGCCGTTATCCTTGAAGGTGACCTAAATATCGGCCAGGTGGAAACCGTTTTTAAGAAGATGATTGAGCGGCACGAAAGTCTCAGGACCTCCTTCCACATGGAGAACGGCGAACCCGTCCAAAAAATCCATAAAAACGTCGAATTTGAGATCGGATATCAAAAAAAACCTCACTCATCTTATTCACCCCAGGACCTCATGATGAATTTTATCCGTCCTTTTGACCTGGCACAAGCCCCCCTGATGCGGGTGGAACTGCTCAAACTGGAAGGGGGCAAACATCTCCTCATGATGGATATGCATCATATCGTCACTGACGGGACGTCCCTGGGCATCATGATAAAAGAATTTGCCTTCTTATATAAAGGTGAAGAACTGCCGCCACTGCGTATCGGCTACAAGGATTATGCCCAGTGGCAGACCCACACCCGGCAGCAGGAAGCTGCAAAAGAGCAGGAAGCCTATTGGACTCATACCTTTTCCCAGGAGGTTCCGGTGCTTGATCTTCCCTCTGATTTTCCACGGCCTGCAATCAAGAGTTTCCAAGGCAGTTTACTGGACTTTTCGTTTGCTGAAGAGGAAACCAGGAAATTAAAGGCGTTTGCAAAAGAAGCGGATGCGACCCTTTATATGACCCTCCTGGCATTATTCAGCATCTTACTTTCAAAACTCAGCGGGCAGGAAGACATAGTCATCGGCACACCCACTGCTGGCAGGAGGCATACCGATGTTGAAGCGATTGTCGGTATGTTTGTCAATACCCTGGCCCTCCGGAATTACCCATTGGCCGGGAAAACCGGTATTGAATTTTTGAAAGAGGTCAAAACCTGTACCCTCAAAGCCTTTGAGAACCAGGAATATCCCTTTGAGGACCTGGTGGACCGGCTGGCTGTTCGCCGTGATACCGGCCGTAATCCCATCTTCGATGTCCTGTTTGCCCTGCAGAACATGGATGTCTCACCTTCGGAAATCTCCGGGTTGAAGCTGATACCCTGCGATTATGAAACCGGGATATCAAAATTCGATTTGAATTTGAACGGTTATGAAGAACGGGACCAGTTGTTCTTTAGCTTTGAATACAGCACCGCACTTTTTAAAGAAGAGACAATCCAACAATTTACCCAGTATTTCAGGGAGATCGTATCGTCAGTAACCGCTGAACCTCAGTTGGAGATATCGCGGATAGAAATACTAACCAAGCAGGAGAGGAGGCAGGTATTATATGAATTTAATGATACCACTGCTGCCTATCCAACGGATAAAACCATTCATGGATTATTCGAGGATCAGGCAGCAAAGACCTCGGACAAAATTGCCATTACAGCCGCTCCCTCTAACAATATGTCCTATCCGTCCTATCTGTCCTATAAGCACCTGGACCAGGAATCCAACCGATTGGCCTGTGTACTGCGTGAAAAAGGGGTAACCGACGGCAGTATCGTGGGCGTTCTGGTCGAGCGTTCAGTGGAAATGGCCGTCGGTCTATTCGGCATATTAAAAGCGGGCGGCGCATACCTGCCCATCGAGCCGGGATACCCTGAGCAGCGCATCCGTTACATGTTGAGTGACAGCAATGCGAGGATTTTGTTAACCAATTTCTATTTATCTACTTCGTGTCCCTCGTGGTTATCTTCTTTAAATTGTCAATTATCAATTGTCAATTGTCAATTGTCATTGAGTGCTCCTGAAATACCTCTTCATCATTCATCGAACCAATTCATCACTCATCATTACAATCTGGCCTATGTTATCTACACCTCCGGTACCACCGGCACTCCCAGGGGAGTGGCTATCAACCATAATAATGTAGTGAACGGGCTCTGGTTCAGGAAAGAAGAATATAAAATAGGCACTTCCGATGTCTGTTTGCAAATGTTTTCTTATTCTTTTGATGGTTTTGTCACCAGTTTTTTTACCCCCTTGATCTCCGGGTCGGCCGTTGTATTGCTGAGTGAAGAGCAGTTGGCAGATATCAAAAAAATAAAAGATTCCATCGTAAATAATAAAGTTACCCATTTTATTTGTGTACCGCCTTTGTATCATGCCATTATCGAGTACTTGACTCCTGTGGAGGTTTCCACGTTACGCGTTATTACCCTGGCTGGGGATAAGGTATCGCCCAAAACATTGGCACTCACTCGTGAGAAGAACCCCAATTTGGAAATTGCCAATGAGTATGGCGTCACTGAGGCATCCGTTGTCTCTTCCATTTACAGGCACCAGGAAAAAGATGATGTCATTAAGATAGGGAAACCCATCAGCAACACTCAATTATACGTATTAAACAAAGAAGGCAAGCCGCAGGCGAAGGGTGTGCCCGGTGAGTTGTGTATCGGTGGTGTGGGCGTCTCCGCTGGATATTTAAGCAACCCCGAGTTAACAACGGAAAAATTTGACCAGGATTTTCAGGATTACCAGGATGAAAAAGAAAAGAAAAAGGGGATAGACAAAAAGCCCTTTACCTCTCTACCTCTCTACCCCTCTACCCCTCTTTATCGCACTGGTGACCTAGCCCAGTGGCTGCCGGACGGCACTATCGAATTATTGGGACGAATCGATCACCAGTTGAAAATCAGGGGATTCAGGATAGAAGCCGGTGAAATAGAGAACCGGTTACGAATGAAAGAAGGAATAAAAGAGGCACTGGTAATAGCAAGAGAAGATAAGAACAGCGATAAATACCTGTGTGCCTATGTTGTCCCTGACGGGACGTATGGGGCTTGGGATATGGAGCATGGAGGAGAGGCTCCAGCGGTCCTGGTTGAAGAATTAAGAGAATTTCTTTCTAAAACTCTGCCCGGTTATATGATCCCCTCCTATTTCATGCCCCTGGAGAAGTTCCCGTTAAATCCCAATGGTAAGATCGACCGGAAAGCGCTGCCCGCACCCGAAGTAAAAACAGGAAGAGAGTATATTGCCCCCTCCAATGAAAACGAAGAAAAACTCGTGCAAATATGGGCGGACGTATTGGGCTTGGAAAAAGAGAAAATCGGTGTTAACGATAATTTCTTCGATCTCGGTGGAAATTCCTTAAAGGTCATGCAGGTGAGCGGGAAACTGAAAGAAACATTTCAACAGGACATACCTGTTATTGCCATGTTCCAGTACACCACCATTGGTTCCTTTGCCCACTATTTAAACCCAGGACAGACCCGGGTCCAGGCTCAACCCCGCAGCTCCCAGAAGGACCGGAGTAGAGCTATGAATAAAGGAAAAAACAAGTTAAAAAACCTGAAACACAAAATGAAGGAACGGAAAAATGGAAAAAGTGAATGAACGAACAGGATTTGAAATAGCTGTTATCGGTATGGCCGGAAGGTTTCCTGGGGCCGGAGATATCAATGCCTACTGGGAAAATTTAAAAAATGGAGTCGAGTCCATTACCTTTTTAACCGATGAAGAACTAAAACAAGCAAAAATCAGTGAGGAGATGCTGGAGAATCCCAATTATGTAAAAACCAAAGGCGGCGTATTGGACGGTATCGAGTATTTTGATGCACCCTTCTTCGATTACACACCCGGGGAAGCAAAAGCCATGGACCCCCAGGTCCGTATTTTACATGAATGCGCATGGACAGCACTGGAGGATGCCGGGTATGCTCCTGGTACGTATGAAGGTTCCATCGGTATTTTTGCAGGCGCCGCACCTCACCTGGAGTGGGAACTCCTTTACTTGTTGTCGGGAAACAGCGATCAGATCGGTGATTTTGAGGCCCACCACTTTGTCAACAGGGACTCCTTATGTACTGCGATTTCTTATAAGCTCAATTTAAAAGGGCCCGCCGTGTTGGTTCAAACCGCCTGTTCCACATCCCTCGTGGCCATTCATACCGCATGCCGCTCGCTGTTAAGCGGCGAATGCGATATGGCGTTGGCAGGTGGGGTGGCAGTTTCCTCCAGGAACCAAACCGGTTATATGTACCAGGAGGGAATGGTTCTCTCCCCAGACGGACACTGCAGGGCCTTTGATGCCAAAGCAAACGGGACAGCCGGCGGGCAGGGGGCAGGGATCGTTGTGTTGAAACCCCTGGACGATGCAATCGACGATAGAGATGATATTTATGCTGTGATTAAAGGCTCTGCCGTCAATAACGACGGACTCAGACGAATCGGTTATACAGCCCCGGGCATCGACGGTCAATCGGAAGTCATCCGGGCAGCCCTGCATATGGCTGAACTCCCTTCCGAAAGTATGACTTATATTGAAGCCCACGGCACTGGTACCCCCCTGGGTGACCCGATCGAGATCGAAGCATTAAAGCAGGCCTTTGATACCAAAAAAAAAGGTTACTGTGCAGTGGGCTCTGTTAAAACCAATATCGGTCACTTGAATACCGCTGCAGGTGTGGCCGGTTTTATAAAAACCGTACTGGCTTTGAAGCACCAGTTGATCCCCCCCAGTTTGTTTTTTAACACACCGAACCCCAAAATCGATTTTGAGAACAGTCCCTTTTATGTAAACACGGAGTTAAAAGAGTGGAAGAATAATGTCTATCCGTTGAGGGCCGGGGTCAGTTCTTTTGGCATCGGAGGTACCAATGCCCACGTGGTTCTCGAAGAATGGCCGGAGAATAAAACCCAAAAAATAAAAGATCGATCCCAACGATTAATTCCAGAAGGAGCAGGGGGGCTTGCCCCCCTGTCAGGGAACACATCCCATCATTTGATCGTATTGTCTGCTAAAACCCAAACCGCCCTGGATAGGGCCGCAGAAAACCTGACCGAATTTTTAAAGCAGCACCCAACCGTTAATATGGAAGATGTCGCCTATACCTTGCAAGTGGGACGGAAAACATTCCCCTATAAGAAAAAATTGTTGTGCTCCACCGTGGAGGAAGCAGTGGAGGCCCTGTCCCAATCCACCGCTTCCGGGGAATCACGAAAAGTTCAATGGTTTCTGTCAAAAGAGGAAGATAGGCCAATAGTTTTTATGCTTCCCGGGCTGGGTGCCCAGCATGTCAACATGGGGCTCGACCTTTATTGCCACGAGACGTTCTTTCGAAAAGAGATGGATACCTGTTTTGACCTTTTAAAAGAGCTGTCCGGTATGGATATGAAAGATATTCTTTATCCATCCCCTGGGACTCCCTCCCTGAACTCAGACCTGGGAGAAGGCTCCAACAGGATGAATCAAATGGAGATCAGCCAGTTGGTTGTTTTTACATTCGAATATGCACTGGCCAAATTGTTGATAAAATGGGGAGTTCGGCCTTATGCTTTGATCGGTTACAGTTTTGGCGAATACACCGCTGCTTGCCTCTCCGGTGTCGTTTCTCTTCGGGATGCTTTGAAGATGATCCTCATCCGGGGGGAATTGCTCCGACAGGTACCCCCTGGCACCATGCTGAGCGTGCCCCTGCCGGTGGAGGAGTTAGAACCTCTTCTGGATAAGACCCTGTCCATTGCCATCGATAACGGACCCTCCTGTGTGGTTTCAGGTCCAAATAAGGCAGTCGAAGCCTTTGAAAAGCAGATGAAACAAAAGCGGCTGCTGTGTGTGCGCATGGATGCCTCCCGGGCCATCCATTCCAAAATGATGAACCCCATTTCAAACCTTTTCCAGGAAAAAATCAGGGATATTACCTTCAATAAACCGGGAATCCCTTATATATCCAATGTCACCGGTGACTGGATGGCCGATGAAGCAGCCGCAGGCCCTGGTTACTGGGCCACCCACTTAAAGGAAACCGTCCGCTTTGTGGATGGAATGAAAAAACTCTTGGATAACAAAAAAGCCCTATTTGTTGAAGTAGGCCCTGGCCATGATCTCAAAGCATTGGCTGTCCGTCTAATTGATAATGAACCCGAAACACGGCTGGTTAACCTGGTCAAAAACCCGGCGCAAAAGGTATCTGATACCTTTTACCTGTTGAATAAAATTGGCCAATTGTGGCTTTACGGGAAAGTGATCGACTGGTCTGAATTTTATTCGGGAGAAGAGAGGCACCGTATTTCATTGCCAACATATCCCTTTGAGCTTCGGCGGTACTGGTATGAAGGAGACCCTTTGCAGCGGGGTTCTGAGATTCTACAGGAGAAAGCCTCGTTACGCAAACGGCCAAATATCTCAGCCTGGTTCTATGTGCCTTCCTGGAAACGGTCGCCGTTAAATGGTTTTACCGGCTGCAAAATCTCGGTTCCACCTGTAACCCTGGTGTTTACCAGTGATTATGGGCCGGGTTTATTATTGGCGCAGCGATTGGAACAGGCAGGGGGAGATGTCATCGTTATTAAGGCTGGCAGTACATATAAAAAAGAAAAGAACTCGCTCTATACGATTTCCCCCGGGGAATATGAACACTATGAGCAACTGTTCAGCCATTTGTCCAAATCGAAGCGGGTACCTAACGCCATTGTTCATTTATGGAACGTAACGGCAAATCCTCATTTAGCACCGGAAGAGGTTGAAACAGTGCAGGACCTGGGATTTTACAGCTTGCTCAACATTGCCAAAGCATTGGGTAACCTGGTGATTACAGAAGCCATTCGGATAACTGTGGTAACAAACCATATGCAGGCGATCCTGGGGGACGAGGAAATTTGTCCCCTGAAATCCATCATACTGGGCCCCGTGAAGGTGATTCCGCTGGAGTATCCCAATATCACGTGCAGGAATATCGATATCCCTTTTCCCGAGCAGGACAGCATCGTGGACCGATTATTGACAGAACTGGTGGAAGAATCCACAGTCCAGGTTGCTGCCTACCGGGGCAGGCACCGGTGGGTGCAAACCTACGACCCTACTGCGATGGAAGCTTCACATGAAGGAAACATGCGGTTAAAAGAGAGGGGCGTTTACCTGATTACTGGCGGTACCGGCGGTATCGGGCTTGTACTGGCAGAATATCTTGCCCAAAGCGTCCGGGCCAAACTCGTTCTTACTGGCCGTTCCTTTTTTCCTCCCAGGGACCGCTGGCAGGAATGGCTGGACACCCATGAGAAGGAAGATCGTGTCAGTCGTAAGATAGAGAAAGTAAAAAATCTTGAAAAATCCGGCGCAGAAGTGCTGGTGTTACAAGCCGATGTCACTGATACGGAACAAATGCAGCAGGTGATTTTTCAGACGAACCGGGAATTCGGCCCGATCAACGGCGTGATTCACTCCGCTGGTCTTGCCGATGGTGCCGTTATCCAGTTGAGGACGCGGGAAAAGACCGACCAGGTCCTGGCCCCCAAGGTAAAAGGCACACTGGTGCTGGACCGTATGTTGGCAGACCAAACACTCGATTTCTTTCTTTTTTGTTCCTCCCTCGGTTCCGTGCTTGCCGGGCCCGGCCAGGCAGGCTACTGCGCTGCCAATGCTTTCCTCGACGCCTTTGCTCACTATAAGAACGCAAAAAACAGTGGCTTTACTGTGTCGGTGGACTGGGACACATGGCGGGAAGTGGGAATGGCCCTGGAAATCGCAAACCAACATTCTTTATCTTTTTTAGAACACGCCATATCGCCTGGCGAAGGGGCGGCTGTTTTCAAGCGCATCATGGATAACCATCAACCTCAGGTGCTGGTATCCACCAGAGATTTGAATCTTATCCTCCAGCATTGGAATGCTCCTCAAAATGATGATTCGGCTTTGTTTGAAGAAGAAGAGGAGAAAAGGTCGGAAGAAACCCTGAACCGTCCCCTGTTGAGCAGCGACTATGCAGCACCGACGAACCAAATAGAAGAAACATTAACAGAAATTTTTCAAACGTTCTTCGGGTATGAACGGGTGGGAGTCGATGATGATTTCTTCGACCTGGGCGGTGATTCATTGAAAGCCATGACCGTGGCTGCCAATATTCATAAAGAATTAAATGTAAAAATAGCCCTCGAAAAGATCTTTAAAATCCCCACCATCAGGGGATTGGCCGCTTACATAAAAGAGGCCAAAGAAGAGAATAAAGAAGACAAATATCAACGCATCGAACCCGTTGAAAAAAAAGAGTATTACCCCGTTACTTCCGCCCAGAAGCGGTTGTATATTTTGCAGCAGATGACCCCGGAAAGTACCGGTTACCATATGCCCCAGGCATTGATGATAGAAAGTCATTTCGACAAAAAAAAATTGGAATCCGTCTTTAAGCAGTTGGTCCGACGGCATGAGAGTTTCAGGACCTCTTTTCATATGTTTGATGAGGCTCCAATCCAGCGCGTTCACGATACTGTCGATTTTCAAATCAAATATCATTGCCCGGGGATTAGAGGAGAGGAATCAGAAGGCAAGGAAAAGCACATACTTTCATCTCCGAATGAAATAATAAAGAATTTCATCCGGCCCTTTGACCTGTCCCGGGCACCCCTGCTGCGAGTGGGGCTGGTAAAAGCAGGTGAAAAGGAACACATCCTGGTGGTGGACATGCATCACATCATTACCGATGGGCTCTCAAAAGATATATTGACCCGTGAATTCCTGGTTCTCTATGCCGGGGAACCACTGCCCCGGCTGATGCTGCAGTATAAAGATTTTGCCCAGTGGCAGAACAGCCCGGACCAGGGAACTTCTATAAAGAACCAGCTCGGCTATTGGCAGGAATTATTCCAGGAGGAACCACCTGCATTGAGCCTTCCCATCGATTACCCCCGGCCGCCGGTTCAGCAGTTTGACGGCGGTTCTTACTACTTTGACCTGGATAAGGCTGGTACCGATGCATTAAAAAAATTGGCAGCCGATTCCGATGCTACTCTCTTCATGGTGCTGATGGGGGTATTAAACGTCTTCCTTTCCAGGTTGGGGGGCCAACAGGATATCGTGGTGGGTACTCCCATTGCTGGTAGACGCCAGACCGAACTGGAACCCATCATCGGTATGTTTGTCAATACCCTTGCGATGCGCAATTTCCCCTCTCCGGTAAAAACCTTTAATGCGTTTTTAAAGGAAGTCAAAGAGCGCACCCTGAAGATATTCGAGAACCAGGAGTACCAGTTTGAGGACCTGGTGGACTCCATCTCGGTCCGGCGCGACCTCAGCCGGAACCCTTTGTTCGATGTTATGTTTACCTACCGAAACATAACTGGCGACGGCCCCGGAACCGTCCCGGTCGATCTGACCTTAAGACCTTATGCCACCGGGATGACCGTTTCCAACTTCGATATGACTTTGAATGCCGTTGAAGCCGAAGACCGGTTATCTTTTACCATCGAATACTGCAGCAAACTCTTTAAACCTGTCACTATGGATCGTTTTGCCGGTTATTTCAAGCAGATCGTCTCTGCTGTGGGGGAGAATCCAGAGGTACGTATAGCAGACATGGATATCGTCCCCGAAGGGGAGAAGGAGCAGATATTATATACATTTAACGATACCGACGTGGATTATCCGCGTGATAAAACCATCCATGAATTATTCGAGGACCAGGTGGAAAAAACGCCTGACAAAGCTGCTTTAGTTGGCAGTTGGCAGTTGGCAGTTGGCAAGGGGGTGTCACCCACTGCCGATAAGGGAGATGAAATCGGAGAAAGGGTGCAATTAACCTATGGGGAATTGAATGAAAAATCCTTCCAATTAGCGCGCTTATTAAGGGCAAAAGGAGCAGCATCAGAGGTTATCGTCGGTATAAAGACAGACCGTTCCATCCATATGATCATCGGCATTATGGCCATCTTAAAAACCGGTGCTGCTTACCTGCCCATCGACCCTGGATACCCTGAGGAACGCATCCATTACATGCTGGCAGAAAGTGCAGCAAATATATTGTTGGCAAGTTCCGATTATATTCCAGTGGGAGCAGGAAAACAAGGCGGACTTGCCCCCCTGTATTTGCCTCTGGATAATCACCTGACTGCGTGCACTTCGCAACTCGCAGCGAATCCAGCAGACCCAGCAAGCCTGGCCTATGTCATCTACACCTCTGGGTCTACAGGGAAACCCAAAGGCGTCATGATCCAACACCAATCAGTGATAAACTTTATAAAAGGTATTACAGATATAATCCCTTTCAAGGAAAGTGACTCTATCTTATCTTTAACCACCATATCCTTCGACATATTCGGTTTGGAGACGCTCCTTCCGTTGACCAGGGGATCAAAAGTGGTTATCGGAAGTGAAGAGGAGCAGTTAAACAACGGTTTGATCGCATCAGCTATAAAGAGAGAAAACATAACCATCTTCCAGGTGACGCCATCCAGGCTGCAGTTGTTGATAGAGGATGCTGAAGCGTCAAAATCTCTAAAATTGCTGGAATATCTACTGGTAGGAGGCGAAGCACTCCCTGCACTGCTGCTGGAAAAAGTAAGAGACCTGGTAAAAGGAAAAATATACAATCTTTATGGACCGACAGAAACCACCATATGGTCGGCAGTAAAGGATGTGAGCGGTGAAGAACCTTTGAATATCGGTAAACCCATTGCCAACACCCGTATTTATATATTGGATCAATGGGACCATATCCAGCCGATAGGAGTAGCCGGGGAGTTATATATTGCTGGAGACGGTTTGTCCAGGGGTTATATCAACCGCCCGGAACTAACGGCTAAGAACTTTGTAGAACAAATAATCAATGGTCAATTGGAAAAACCAAAAACCATCTCTACCCCTAATGAAAAGTTTTTGGGAGTCCAGAACCCTTTTTTCAAAAAGGGTTTTGGCCACCGGAGGCTATATCGCACCGGTGATTTGGCCCGATGGCTGTCGGATGGTAACATCGAATTCCTGGGCCGGATGGACAACCAGGTCAAAGTCCGGGGCTTCCGCATTGAGTTGGGTGAGATCGAGACCCAACTGGTCCAACACCCGCGGATCAAAGATGCCGTGGTCATCGCTCGAGAGGAGAGCAGTGGTGGCAAATCTCTCTGCGCCTATACTGTTGCCCCTGCTGGCTGCGAGAAGACCCCTGATATCGTCGAAATCCGCCAATATCTTTCCCGCACCCTGCCCGATTATATGATCCCTTCTTACGTCATGCAGCTCGAAACCATCCCCCTGACTCCCAACGGCAAAGTCAACCGCAAAGCACTGCCCCAACCCATCGTCACCTCCATCGAAGCCTATGTGGCCCCCTCCAATAAAGTGGAAGAACAATTGGTGGTCATCTGGTCAGAGTTGCTGGATGTAGAGAACATCGGAGTTAATGACAACTTCTTCGACATGGGCGGTGATTCGTTAAAAGCCATTACCGTGACTACCAATATTCATAAAGAATTAAACGTAAAAATAGCCCTCCAAAAAATATTTAAAAGCCCCACCATAAGGGGATTGGCCGCTTACATAAAAGAGGTCAAAGAAGATAATAAAGAAGATAAATATCAGCGCATCGAACCCGTTGAAAAAAAAGAGTATTACCCCCTCACCTCCTCCCAAAAACGGTTGTATGTATTACAGCAGTTGAACGTAAGCAGTATTAATTATAATATGCCCCAAATACTGGACCTGGACGAAGAGCTGGATAAAATAAAACTGGAAGCAACTTTTAAAAAATTAATAAAAAGACATGAAAGTCTCAGGACCTCATTTAAAGCGGTAGATGGAGAACCGACACAGCAGGTTCATGATAATGTCTCCTTTGAAATAGAAAATTATGATATTTCTGGTGATTACGGTGGGGTTTCTGCCAACATCATACAGGATTTCATCCGTCCCTTTGATCTTGCTCATGTCTCGCTGCTGCGTGTGGGAATAATAAAGGAAAAAGAGAAAAAATATATCTTGATGGTGGATATGCATCATATCATATCGGACGATATCTCCGGTGAAGTGCTGAAAAAAGATTTTATGGCTTTGCTTTTGGGGCAGGAACTGCCCCATCTGGAAATACAATACAAAGATTACTGCCAATGGTACAACAGCAAAGGGCAACGGAAAGCGTTAAAGAAACAGGGAGAGTATTGGATAAAAGAATTTGAAGGGGAGATACCGCTGTTAAATCTACCCATCGATTATGAAAGACCTTCTGTGCAGAGTTTCGAGGGCTGCACTGTAAACTTTGTTATAGGAGAAAGAGAAACCGGGAAATTAAAAAAGTGTGCGGAAGAAGAAGGTGTCACCCTTTATATGATACTGCTGGCCATATATACCATTTTTCTCTCCAGGATAACCGGTGGACAGGAAGATATCGTGGTGGGAACAGGAACGGCCGGACGAAAACACGCAAATCTCCGGGAAATAATCGGTATGTTTGTTAATACCCTGGCCTTGAGAAACTATCCCGAGGGTGAGAAAACCTTTAAGGCCTTTCTAAAAGAGGTAAAAGAAAGAACTTTGACCGCATTTGAGAACGAGGATTACCCCTTTGAAGAATTGGTGGAGAGAGCCCTACCCCATCGCGAATGGGGCCGGAATCCCCTGGTTGAAGCAGTCCTGGTGCTGCTCAATGCGGTAAACAGACCCGGGGAATTACCCGGGACAGAAACCCCTGAAACAGAAGCGGAACTCTTTAAAAATGAAACCGGGACCTCAAAATTTGATATAACGTTATATGGTATTGAAATAGGAGGGAAGCTGTTTTTTGCCTTTGAATACTGTACAAAACTCTTCAAAAAAGAAACTATTCAGAGGTTTATCGATTATTTCAAAGATATGGCAGCGGATGTGATGGAAAATAAAGATATAAAATTGAAGGACATTTCAATCGCTCATGACTTTTTAGAAGCGAAACTGGATGTGGGCCAGGATGAGCTTGAGGGCTTTGATTTCCAATAGTGAACGTATATATGCAGGAGTAAATCTGAAATGAAAAATAAAGATTATTCAGAAAGGCAAATACTGGTAGGCAGCCAAAAAATCAAGGAAAAAAAATTCTGGCTGAATGAATTATCTGATCTCCCGGAAAAGAGCAGCTTTCCTTATGACTTTGACATTAAAAAAACAGGTCCTGTGGAGTCGGATGTTGATGCAGTGACATTTACGATTACCGATGAGTTGTTCACAAAACTAACATCGCTCAGTAATCATTCTGATATCAGGCTGCATTTCATCCTGGTGGCAGGTTTAGTGGCTCTGCTCCGTAAGTACATCCCCTATCGCGATGATATTCTCGTCGGAGTCCCCATTTATAAGCAAAAGAGCGAAGGCCGGTTTATCAATACTGTGCTGCCCATAAGAAACCGGTTTCAAGAGAGTATGACATTTAAAGAGTTGTTACTGCAGGTGGGACAGAATATACTGAAAGCAGGGGAAAACCAGAACTTCCCCATTGAAACTTTGTTCCAGCAATTAAACATACCCTATGCCGAGCAAGAAGATTTCCCATTATTCGATATTTCAATCCTCCTAAAAAACATTCACCATAAAGAATACATCCGGCACATCCGTCATAATATGACATTTTCCTTCTTGAGAGATGATGGGCATATCAAAGGAGTGGTGGAATATAAACCGGCATCCTATGATGCAGGTACTATCGACCGAATTGCCAGGCACTACCGGAATTTACTGCAAAACGCGCTTTCGGATGCAAATACAAAGGTGATTGAGATCGATGTGCTCTCCCAGGAAGAGAAAAAACAACTGCTGTATGATTTTAACGATACCGAATCGGAATACCCTTCAGGTAAAACCATCCATCTATTGTTCGAGGAACAGGTGAAGCGAACTCCGGATAATACCGCAGTGGTTTCACCCATCGATTTAAACGATATCTTCGATGAATTGGAATCCGAAGAAACCACAACCAATCTCTCTGAAAAACTGGGGATCTGTTGTTTTAAGAAAAATCCGTATATTCACCAATGGGACCTGGAACTGCCCGATAACGGAATCGGTTTGAAGGGCATCAAAACCAACTGCCACAACAATGTTATCGTAAACCCCAACATAGCCTGCCTGTTGGACCTGTTTGACGGGGAAAGGACTACCGCTTCGATTTTTTCCCTGGTTAAAAATATAAACCTCAGGCTGTTCATTTTCCCATTGGAAACCGATATCCTTGAGGTAACCGCCAACCTTAATAAAGAAGCCGCGATATATTCCAATCGTAAATGGGACGATTTTGTCCGGTTGGTTAAAGACTTATATAACCATTATTTAATCGAGCTGGAGGGTGTGAATATAAATACCGTCAAAGCTGAAATCGATCCGGCCGTCTCCATTGGTGACTATTTTGATCCCGAAGGCTCGTTGGATGAAACATCCCTGGGCCAGGACGAATTACTGGGCCAAAAGACGAATTTATCCAACGGTCGGGTACTGCTGCTGGGAGACACACCCGGGATGCCCACCACTGGTTTGTTGTACCTGGGTTCATATTTAAGAAGAAACGGAATCACCGCTTATTGCCAGTTCAACGATTCCACAGAAGATTATGCCGCTATGAAAAAGAACCTCGAAGAGCTGCTGGAAAAAATTCAACCCGAAGTAGTGGCAGTAAGCTTGAAGTGGTTTCCTTATATTGCCAGGGTCCTGGATATGTGCAAAATCATAAAAGAATATGCAAATAGAAATGCCTCTCCTGTAAAAGTTGTGGTGGGGGGGAATACCGCTTCCTATTATTGGGAACAAATAGCCGCATATGACGCCATCGATTATGTGGTATGCGGGGACGGCGAGGAACCCTTATTGGCAATATGTAGGGGTACGCCCGAAGAGAATATTCCCAATTGCATCTATAAGAAAGATGGGAAAATTATAAAAAACCCCATCGGTTATGTACAGGATAAGACTCATTCCCCTGACATATACCTGTCTCATCTTGATGAAATACTCCTGTCGAAACATGCCTCTAAATTCGGCACCTTCTTTATATATACTCATAAAGGATGTGCCATGAATTGCCTCTACTGCGGCGGGTGCAACCAGGCCCAGCAAAAGACCTTTAATCGTAAAAAGGTATTGAGACGGGGAGTAGAGGAAGTGCGAAAAGACCTCCTGGAAGCCCGCAAATACGCCTCCACGTTCCAGTTCGACTTTGATACCATACAAAAAAACCTGCTGGACTACTGCAAAGGAATCTGGGAGGGGATCGATCTCTCCGATTTTTTCTGCATAATTACCACCCTGACCCCACCCTCCCCTGCCTTTATCCAACTGATCTCCAACACGTTTAAATACGTTTATTGGGATTTTGATGTATGCACATTGTCCCAACGGCACCGGCAGCAGCTCGCTTCGCTTGGCCTTGTAAAACCGCAGCCTTCGGATGAGGAAATCCTGGCATTTTTCCAACACTGTGAATCCCAAAATAATATCGAAGTGAGAGTTAATCTTATTACCGGCTTACCTTATTTTACCGCCGAAGATATTAAAACCAGTGAAAAGTTTCTTTCCCATATCATGAATCATTTTTTTTGTTTTAGCGAACTGCACTGGGCGCGGCTGCATGCGCAGCCCGGCGCTCCTGTTGTGGAAAATGCCCCAAAATATGGAATGTATTCCTATGCATCTATTTTCGAAGACTTCCTGGAATACAGCCGGAAAAACTTCAATAAAGAGACCACTTATACTCATATGGAGGATTTGGTCTATCCTTATATCTATTTTGAGGATGATGAACTGAATTCAAAGGTCACCCGATTTTATTCGGAAAACAATCAAAAAGTAGAGACACACCGACAGAATAACCGGAGGCAATTGACACCCTTGCAAACACTTTCCTTTCGGGAACTCAATTTAAAAGCCAATCAACTGGCAACCACCCTGCGGGAAAAAGGCGTTACCACCGGTTCTATTGTGGGCCTTGTATTATCCCCTTCAACAGCCATACCTTTGGGAATCCTGGCCGTGTTAAAAACCGGTGCATCCTATTTACCTATCGATCCACAGTATCCCGAAGAGAGGATCGCCTACCTCCTGGATGACAGCAAAAGCAAACTGGTAATCACTCAAAAAGAATTTACCGGTAGTATATCCTTTGACGGTGAAATCCTGGATATCGACGAAAAAAACCTGTATAAGGGAGAGGGAAGGAACACCAATATCGCCACCACCCCCGAAGATATTGTGTATACGATCTATACCTCCGGCACCACCGGGAAACCCAAAGGCGTATTGGTAAAAAATAAAAATCTCGTCAATTATTTTTTCTGGTTTATTAAAAAGACCCTGCTCAGGGAAGAGGACCGGACCATCCTTACTTCATCATTTGCCTTTGACCTGGGATATTCCTCCATATACCCATCCCTTTTAACCGGCTGCCAACTGCACGTACTGCCACGGAACATGTACCTGCTGGCGGATAAATTAATGAATTATATCCGGGAAAATAAGATAAGCTATATAAAGGTAACCCCCTCCCTGTTTTCCGTAATGGTCAACAATCCCGGTTTCACGTCCGAAAACTGCAGCCATTTGCGCCTGGTCCTGGTGGGAGGAGAACCCATCATTGTAAAAGATATCCAACATGCCCATGATACACTTCCCCATATTCAAATCATCAACCACTACGGACCCACTGAAGCCACCATCGGCTGCGTGGCCGAAATGATCGATTTCTCCTCTTTCCACCAATACAAACAGAGACCCACCATTGGAAAACCCATCCATAATACCAATGTATATATATTAAATAAGGATTTGAATTTATTACCGGTTGGGGTTCCAGGTGAATTGTGTATATCTGGTAGATGCCTGGCTAGGGGTTACTTAAACCACCCGGATTTAACAGTAGATAAGTTTACCTCTTTCCCTCTCTACCCCTCTACCTCTCTTTATCGCACCGGCGACCTGGCCCGATGGACCGAAGATGGTAGAATCGAATTCCTGGGCCGCATGGATAACCAGGTAAAGATAAGGGGATACAGGATCGAACTGGAAGAAATCCGGAGCCGGCTGCTTTTGCATCCCCAAATAGAGGAGGCATTGGTCATCGATCAAACGAATGAAATCGGTGATAAATATATTTGCGCCTATATCGTTCCCGCTGAAGAGAATTCCCGAGAACCGCAGGAAAGGGTCGTGGATATCGCCCGTTTTGAAAGCCAGGTAACCGCTTACCCCGATAAAATCGCTGTAAAATCTCCCTCTGGCATCCTGACCTACGATAACCTCAACAGGTATGCCAATCGCATCGCTTGCCAAATAGAGGAGGAATACGATGACCGATACGCTTTATCGGATAAAGAGAAGACCAGGTACGCTCGACAGATGCTCCTGCATGGGTGGGGAGCGGGATCCCAGGAAAGGCTCAAAAGTACCACCGTGTTTGTGGCAGGTGCTGGAGGTGGGGCGTCACCCACCATTATGCAGCTTGCCCTGGCCGGGGTAGGTACTATTATTGTTTGCGATTACGATGATGTCGAGTTGTCCAACCTGAACCGCCAGTTCCTGCACGACGAATCCAGGATCGGTATGAACAAGGCCCTTTCAACCAAAATAACCATAAACAAGATAAACCCAAATGTCAATGTTATCCCTGTTACGGAAAAACTTACTTGTGAAAATGTTTTTGAACTGGTAGGTGATTCCGCTGCTATTTTCGATATGCTTGACAATCAGACCGATAAGTTTATACTTTCCGAATGCGCAGCAGTCAAAGGAATCCCCCATGTTATTTCCGCTATGACCGATATAAGCTCCTATGCAGCCCTATTCCATCCCCCTCACACCCCCTGCTTTCACTGCATCTTTGATAAAAACAAACTGGAAGAATTGATTGCAGGCATGAAAGGTTTCGTAAAAAATTATGAAAAAAAACCCCTGCCGGTGGCTGCAGCATCCCTTTTCGTCAGTACCGGGTTCGCCGTTAACGAAGCCATCAAGATCATACTGGGGCTGGAAAATCCAGCCTATAATAAGTATTTCTTCTTTAACCAGAGTGGATCGGAAAGCATCAAGAATTCCGATAGTTTTAAAGCCATGACCTATACCTACAGCAATCATTTCAGGAGAATATGTAAAGAACAGGGGTTTGACTGGGACATTGGGTGGAGAGGCAGGTTCCTGGAAGAATTGGAAATCAAGCCCGACCCTGATTGCCCGTTGTGTGGAGTAAAGGGTAAACAAAGATGGGCTGTCCTGGAAGAGCGATTGGCAAAATTCTCCCCCCGATTCCTGACCGAAACTCGCAACAGTGAAAATGAAAAGCCGCAAACCGTCGCGTTATTAACGAATCATGACCTGCATCTGCCCACTGGCCTTATAGGGATACTGAAATCAGGTAAAACCTGTGTATATTTGGACCCTGCTCTTCCCGGGGAGAATTTGCGCCGATTATTGGAAGACTCCGGCGCACGAGTCGTGCTAACCGATAAACAAAATCTTGATAAAGCCGGGAAGGTAAGAGACGCTGTGAACAAGTATATTCCAGTAATAAGCATCGAGGAGAGAATAAACAACCGTCAAGACCAAGGCCAAAACATCGAGGTCAATCCCGAACCGGGGAAAACCAGACCTTCAACCCACACCCTCGATTCAGCCTTAATCCCCCTTTTCGATGCCCTGTTCAAAGGAGAGACTGTTGAACCCTCCCTCCAGGTACCGAACCAAAACATCCACTCCTTTTCGCAATTGAGAGACTATTTGTTAAAGGATTTGCCCGAATACATGATCCCCTCCTATTTTTTCCCGCTCGAAGCGATCCCTTTAACCCCCAATGGAAAAGTAGATAAAAAAGCGCTGCCGGAACCCGGGGACGCAGCAGAGAAAGATGCGTATGTCCCCCCATCCAATGAGATGGATGAGCAGTTGGCAGAAATATGGTGCCAGGTATTGGGCATTGAAAGAATAGGGATCAATGATAACTTCTTTGAATTGGGATTGGATTCCATAAAGGCAATCCAGGTATCTGCACGGATGCTCAATAAAAAATTAAAAGTAGAGGCCAGGGATATATTTGCGAATCCCACCATAAAAGAGCTGGGCCAATACGTTCAAAAAGCCGATCGTCCCATCGATCAGCGTGCAATCGAAGGGGAAGTTCCATTGCCCCCTATACAGCAATGGTTCTTTGAAAAGAAATTCAAGGAGAAACATCATTTTAATATGGCTGTTATGTTATATAAAGAGAGTGGATTTGATCAAATCGTTGTTGAAAAGGTATTTACTAAGATAGTGGAACATCATGACGCCCTGAGAATGGTATATGCTTGTGCAGACGAAGGAAGCAAGATAGAACAGGAGAACCGCAGCCCGGATGGAAAGCTGTTTGACCTGGAGGTGGTGGACCTCTGCCATGCTGGGAATATCGAGGAAGAGATAAGTAAAAAGGCCAACAGGATACAACAGCAAATCAATTTGACCAGAGGCCCCCTGGTGAAGCTGGGATTGTTTAAAACCCCCTCTGGTCACCACTTGTTGATCGTCATTCATCACCTGGTAACCGATGCTGTTTCCATGAGGATATTGCTGGAGGATTTTGCTTCCGGTTACCGGCAGGCGGAAAATAAAAGGGAAATAAAGTTTCCCCAAAAAACAGACTCCTTTAAAGAGTGGGCCCAAAAACTAAAGCAGTATGCCGTTGGTGAAGAGGCACTCAGCCAGTTGGAGTATTGGGCCGGGATAGCAAACGCAGGAGTAGAGAACCTACCCCGGGATTTCGATGCCACAGCAGAAGATAAAAAAAATAAAAACCGAAAAAACCTTCGTATCAAGTTGACCAAAGAGGAGACCGAAAACCTGTTAAAGAAGGTCAATAAAGCCTATAATACCGAGATCAACGATATCCTCCTGGCAGCCCTCGGCATGGCAGTGTACCAGTGGACAGGAATAGAAAAAGTGACCGTAAACCTCGAAGGTCACGGCAGGGAATCCATTTTGGAAGACGTTGATATCAGCCGCACTGTCGGCTGGTTTACTACCCAATATCCCGTTGTATTGGATATGAGTCGCCCCGACCATTTGCCCTATACTGTAAAATCCGTTAAAGAGACCCTCAGGCGCATTCCCCATAAGGGAATCGGGTATGGTATATTAAGATACTTGACACCCCCGGAGAAAAAGAATGGCTTCAATCTCGATATCGAACCTCCCTTCAATTTCAATTACCTCGGAGAATTCGGCCAGGAAAAAGAGGGAGAAACACCACATCTGGGAATTTCTTCTATGGATGCCGGTCAAAGCATAAGCGATCAAATGGAACATTATTATGCCATCGGTATCAACGGCATGATTGCCGGTGGGGAGCTGATTCTCTCCGTAGACTTTAACACCTGTGAGTATAAGAAAGAGAGTATTGAACGTTTCACCCGTTACTACAAGGAAAAACTAACCCGGATCATTGCCCATTGTATTGCCAAAGAGACCATTGATCCAATTCCCAGCGACGTGGGGTATGGTGGAATCTCAATTGAAAAATATCAAGAATTGGAATCATTTGTAAACAAATGGCAGGGAAGCAACCCTGGAATCGAATCCATATATCCATTATCCCCCGGGCAGAAGGCATTTCTTATCCATACCCTGGAAAATAATGCCCATCGAACTCAGAGCATCTTGCATTTGCACGGCGAGGTCGATTACCGGTTGTTTCAAAAAGCGTATGAACTGTTGGGAGAAAGGTTCGAGGTGTTGAGAACCGTCTTTTATTTTGAAGATTTGAAACACCCCCTGCAAATCGTTTTGAAAGAGAAACGTATGAACGTACATTTTGAAGATATATCCGGGCTTGCAAGTGAAGAAAAAGAGCGTCGGCTGGCGGAAATCAAGGAAAAGGATTGGGAAAGCGGTTTCCAACTTGAAAAAGAGGCGATGAGGGTCTCACTGGTAAAAACCGAAGACAATTCCCATGTATTGTTCTGGAGTGTCCATCGGAACATCATTGACGGCTGGTGTATCGGGATTTTATTCGTGGATTTTATCCAATTGTATCGTTCATTACTGGAAGCGAAACCCATCCAACTCCCGTCGGTTACCCCGTATCAAAAGTATGTCGAATGGATGGAGCAGAAGGACCGAGCCCAATGGATAGCCTATTGGGCTGAATACCTGGAAGATTACCATCAGGAAGCCACTTTGCCCGAATACCGGGAGACCGGGAAAGAAGATGCTTTTAAACTGGGAGAATATCGATTCCAAGTGGAAGAGAGACTGGTTGAAGGTTTGAATCGAATTGCCAGGGAGAATAAAACCACCCTGAATACGTTGTTTCAAACCCTCTGGGGAATCGTTCTACAAAAATACAATAACCGGGATGATGTGGTTTTTGGTGCAACAGTACATGGACGCTCCACCGACGTTGAAGGTATTGAGAATATGGTGGGTCTCTTTGTCAATACCGTACCCGTACGCATTCGTACAGGGGATGCCCGCACTTTTTTACAGCTGCTCACCCGTGTGCAGGAGAAATCCCAGTGGTCTAAACCTTATGAATACACCCCGATGGCAGAGATCCAGGCAGTAACACCCTTAAAACAAAAATTAATCGACAGCAATATGATCTTCCAGAATTATCCCATCAAAACTCAATTCAGTGAGATGAACAAACAAATGGGAAAAGAGGGACGGCACCAAAGTATAGGATTTACCGTCTCCAATACAGAGTTTCACGTACAGACCAATTTTAACATTAATATTTTTGTGAATACAGGTACAGTTATTTACATCGAATTTAGTTTTAATGCTGCCGTCTATCATCTTCATATGGTGAAAGAGGCTGCTTTAAGTTTTAAAAAGGTCATCGAACAAGTTGTCGAGAATCCCGGGATAAATCTGGAAGATGTGAAGATTTTCCGCGATAAAAACTAGTGATATAGAATCTTAAAAGGTAATGTCAAACGTTTCATGAAAAAACGAAAGCTCAGGCTGAGCTAAAAGCGGTTGAATTTCTTGATAAACATGAATTTGTTCTCGTGCTACGTAGCCGGCTCCTACGCAGAGTAGCATCGTATTTCGGGCTTCGAATTTCGAATTTTTTCTGTCATACGAGAAACTCTTGCGGTATATCTTTAATCCTGGAAATATCCAGTATTTTATCCCGTACATTGAATCCCATGGTGCATTTAACACTGCAGGTGGTACAATCGTTACAGGCGGGGCGGGATAAATCTATCTCTATCCCTTCCATGGTTTCCCTGGCTTTGGCAAGGTTCCGGTAACCGTACGCATACATATAACTCCGCATCAAAGTGGGAATATCCAGTTCCTTTGGACACTGACTCATACACTGCCTGCACTGACTGCAATAGAGACCGGTCATAGAGAGTTTTTCACCCATTTTCAGGTCTGCTTTTTCCTGTGGTGTCAGGGTTAAGTCTTCCATCACCGATAGGTCGGTCTCCATTTGGTCGAAGGTGGAAAACCCTGGAATGGTTGTATGAACATTTTCATTTTGAAGCACCCATTTTAAAGCTGCTTTTGGATTGATGGGATGCTTCCTTTCCCTGTCCCAGTAAACCCCGGCCTGTGTCTTCATGGCCACGATTCCTAGACCTGCTTTGGCAGCATAATCGATGGCCTTTTCAACCTCGGCAACATGGGGCTGACGGAAATTGTAGGCTGTGAGCACTACATCATGGACTTTGGTATCTACTGCGGCCCGGATGACTTCGGGTTCATTGGTATGGACAGAAACCCCGAGAAAGCGTGCTTTACCCTCTTTTTTCATTTTTTGCATGGCAGAGAGGATGGCTTCATGGAAAACAGCCTCCTTTTTTATAGGGGCGTGTAAATGGAGGAATTCCACGTAGTCCAGGCCCAGACGCTTCAGGCTGGTTTCGAATGTTTCAATAAAAGAGGCGGCCGTTGCCCCCTTTTTGATCAAACCGGTCTTCTGATCCGTAAGTACATAGACTTTTGTACCGATAACATAGGAATCCCGAGGCCTCCCTTTGACGACCTCTGCGATTATCTCCTCGTGGCGTCCCCTCATGTAATTGTTGGCCGTATCGAGATGGATGATACCCACATCAAGGGCAGTAGCGAGTAATTGTTTGTTCTCCGCCGCACCCATACTGATAATCGGGAGTTTGATCCCTGTCTTCCCAAGGGTCCTGTAAATTATTTTTCTCTTCTTTTTGGACTCTTCGGCTTTACTCTCTTCCTCTCCCTTTATAAGGGATGGAAGAAAGGCCACACCGGCAAGACCTGTTGCGCTTTTCTTTATAAAATTCCGTCGATTGGTGTTCATTCTTTTCATTGTTTTCGATTCCTCCTTTAATTTTTTATCTACTGGATTCTAACATCTCCATGGTGAGTTGATCCTTTTTTTTGAAATCTTTAGAGACTGAATAGATACCGGCGGGGGCATTTTTCTCGGACATCTCCGTTATCTCCCTCTTTGATTTGACAGCCTGACCTTCCACGTAGCTTAATGTTTCGGAATAGACCCGGACACCCCTAATCTTTTCCAACTCCTTTATTAAGGCCTCATCAAAGTTGGCAAGCTTATAAAACACGGGCTGCATCTCCAGGTAAGCATTTAAATCGAATGGGACGTCTGTTGTGTACCAGGCTTTCATATCTCTCTGGTCAACACGTGTTTCCTGGAAAAGAATCCATGTGTTGGTTTCATAACATTTTGCATTCAATTTGCCGATTTTTTTCGTTTCCGGGGTCTCTTTTACTTCCCCTTTGGTCCGAAACATTGCGGCCCTCATTTGCAGTTGTTCCGGTAGGATTTTCGCCAGATCCAATGGGAGTGTGGTCTCAACATAGGTTTTATCCCTGCGAGCGACAAAAATAAACTTTTTTTGGTTCAAATCGATGATAATGATCCGGCCTTCGGTAATAGCAGCCATTTTTTTATCCCCAATCCAATATTCGCTCACTGTTTCAGTACCAGGCTCGACTGTTCCATGATGATAAACTGAATCCGTATGTGTCTTCTCTTTTATGTAAACATCCCCATTTATGACAACGGCTGGGAGGATTACCATCACAATAATAAATAAATATCTTTTCATAACACCTCCTTTATTTATATTGGCTATTAATTCATATAGTATAATGCATTAATATATTGATACGTAAATAATGTGAAATGGTTTTTTTTATATGTGCTTTCTTCTTCTGAAGAGAAAATCAAGTTAATGAATAAAGAGGTAGTAAGGTAGAGAAAAATAAGGGGACATTCAAAAAAATCATGTTTTCTTCGCGCGTCTTCATGTCTGCACGTCTCCTCGCGGTGTATAAAATTGGCGGTTGATTTAGAACCCCTTATTACTTATTTGTAAGAAATGTTCAGTGCTAAGAGACAATCCTGGACAATACCCAATGGGAAATATTATTTCCTATTGAATTTTTTCTATAGGAAATTATATTTCCTATTCAGGGGGATGGGTGTCTCTTGGATTTTTAATCATCAATCGTAAATCTCAATCGTTTTCACCGATCTGAATATCCGTTTCAGCATCATAATTATCATAAGAGGGAGACTGCGTTTCAAAAGCGGAAACAGGGTCAGTGATTTTTACCAATTTCTCTGCTTCGTGATTCCTTTTTTTATTAAGAAATTCAGAAATATCCTTTTTGGGTATCAATGAAATGCTCAACTCTGCATTTAAGGCATCTGCGATTTTTTGTAACGTGCTTATTCTCGGAAAGGCTTCACCATTTTCAATTGTCCGGATAGACCGGGGCGTTCGATCTACTTCATTTGCCAGTTGCTCCTGCGTCATACCCAATGCCTCTCGAATTGCTCTGATTTGATCTTTGTAATCCGGACAGTTGGTGAGCCACTCCTGCCAATCGTTTGATGATATAAATTTGCTGCTTCTCTGTTCTGTAAAATATTTTTTTTTCATGCCCCTATTATAGGAAATTTTATTTCCTATGTCAAGCTCTTATGAGGAAAAAATATTTCCTATTCTATTTTTGTCAATAGGTAATTATATTTCCTCTGAAATGGAATAATGATAAAAAACGAAAATAAAACCAGGCAATCGGCTAATTGGAATTAAGGGTTTGATTCAACCAATCCATGTACTTATCAAATTGAATACCGATATGAACCCTTTTTTCTTTACCTTCTTTTTTTTCTATGAAATCCAGATACTCCTCTCCTACGTGTTTTGCTCGCATTTTATCCCCTGCAATGGTCAATAAATACATCCTGAGCGTACAATAATTGAAATGATGATAATCGTCTAATAAATTTGTACGTGAAAGAAAATCCACCAGCAAATGCAAATAGTGCTCTGCCAGGAGGTAATTTTTCTCCAGAAGTGCATTTGCCGCAAAATGAATATATGTCCCAGGCCCCTCAACCTGTTCCACTGACCTCTCTTTTAGGGCCATAGAGATAATTTTTTGCGCATACTGATTGCTTCCTAACACCCAGAGAATATAATTTTCCAATAACGGGTTGTGGATACATTTATGTAAATATGTAATATCCGTGGTATATTTCCTCCAAATGTTAAGGGGGATTAAAAGCTCATTTATTATTTGAGAGGCAGAAAAGTACTTTCCGGATTTTTTACGTAACGATTCAGGCCATATTTTTGTTATACCTTCACTATTCAAGAAATTCTCTTTTGAAACAGTATAATCCATGAAATCGATGTAAGTATCGATAGGCAGAGGACCCACATAAGAAGATAACCGTTTGGGATAATTATCCGCCAGGGGTAAACTACTGGAAATCCAATTTCGTAATCGCTGCCCATCAGCGATAAAAAAAGCCCCAAATTGTTCCGGGCTCTCAAAACCCAGAGAACGCATTTCTGGTCCGACTTTACGGTCATTCCATTGACGGATAAAATTTTTTTCACTAACCGATTTTCCCGGATTTTTTATCCCAACCATCATCCACTCAACCCCAGACCCTGCCCAAAGCGAGCATTCCTTAAAAACATTACAAAAGCCTTTTAAAATCGATTTAGATTCCGAAACCTTCAGTTGATAAACCGGCAGCCAATAAGTAACGATTCCTCCTTCGGATAGGTGGTCATAGATCAATTGGAAATATTCCTGGGTATAGAGACTCACGATTCCCCTGGAGGTAGGGGGTGGCGGCTCTGCTGTAATTAAGTCAAATTTTCGCTCCCTTGTAAGAAGAAAAAAACGTCCATCCTCAATATGTGTTTTGACACGAGGATCATGGATAGGATTTTCTCTCGGGTTTGGAAAAACCACTTTACTCTCCATTATGATATCCCGAGAGATATCAACAATCTCTATATTTTGTATGCTTTTCGTATCGGTTAACGCTTTTGCAGTCATTCCACATCCATAACAAATCAAAAGGGCGTCCTTTATCTCCGGGTGTATGGCAACAGGCCAGTAAACGAATGCCTTCATATAACGCTTTGCCCCTAAGGTGGTAGCAGACATCGAATGGTTATTGGTTACCAGCCGATGATAGTAGGCCTTATTCAACAGGTCTTTTTGAAAATATTGAATCGTTTCACTAACACCTTCCCGAACAGCCACCCGTCTCTCCCCTTTAATATTATACTGAGCAAATGGAATTTTCAAATAGTGAATATTCATAAAACCAAACGGGAAAATCATCAAACAAATGAAATAGGCTGCTATTGCCACATGTTGAACAGACAGTTTTTTCTTTAATTGGATGAATTGCTCTTTTTCGAAAACGATGATGGCAACGATGCCATAAAAAAGGGCAAATATAAAAAATGATTTCTCGATTCCTATATAGGGTATAAAGATAAATCCAGCGATAAGCGATCCGAACATCCCCCCGGTGGTATTTGCCAACGTTAATAGTCCGGAAGCCCTTGTTTCAGATTCCATTTCCTTATGCAATGCTTTTCCAAGCATGGTAAAAATATTTCCCGACACAAAAGAAACCGGAAACATGAGAAATAGAGAGAGGCATACAATTTGAACATCGGCATAAACACCAAATCCTTTTAGAATATTATACATTGACCCGAAATTGGTGTAAATCAAGATAATAAGCATCCCGTTAAAGAACAAAACAGGCATGAGAAAGCGATGAGCATTTGATCGCAGTCGGAACCATCTTGATGCAAACAATCCTCCCAGACCAATCCCAAATAAGACCGCTGCTAACATTACGGCAAAATTCCAGCTGGTAGCACTGAAAAATAGCAGCATGAAGCGAAACCAAATAACTTCTAAAGCCAAAAGGGTTAAACCTGAGAGAAAACTTCCTAACAACAGACGCATCATTTTCTGTGAAAATGTTGGATAAGCCAGGGATTTTTCTACCATTTTTGGAGTAGGATGTTCTCTTTTACTCATTTTATAAACCCAAATTGCGGTTGCTGCTGCAAGTAAGTTCAAACCAGCGGCAAAAAGGCCGGAGCCTCTTATACCAAACAATTTGATCAAAAATAATTCGGCTGTAACAACACCCACCATTGCTCCAAAGGTATTCCATCCGTAAAGTATCCCTAATACACGTCCAAAGCCTGGATTTCTTGAATATAACGCTTTTACCAATACCGGGAGAGTGGCTCCCATAGCAGCGGCAGGGGCTACCATCAGGCAAAATGCAATCATTGCCTTTAAAGAGTTTAGGATAAAAGAATGATTCAAAAGAGGCCGATATATAGGAACCAGAAAGGGGGTGAGCTTCGGAAAAATGAGCACCAGGGAAAAACCGGAAATTGCAATTAAAATTTCAATGAACGCATAGGTACGAATAGGAAACTTGATTTTATGTCCCCAAAATGCAACAAGGGCACTTCCCAGGGCCAGACCTCCCATAAAGCTTGCTAAAACCAGGGCCCCGGCCCACAAACTATTCCCAAAGGTCAGCCCGGCTAATTGGAACCACAATAGTTCAAAGACAAGAGCTGAGGCACCAGAAAGAAAAAAAATTCCACATAAAACCGCAGTTGTATTTTTTAACGAGGTCATTTCTCTTAATTATATAGGGTAAACAAGTTTTGTCAATAAGGCATAATGTTTCGGGGAGAAAATTCCAAAAAAATCAAAAACTGAAATTGTTTACAAATTTTTCATAATTATGTAAAATAGAGAAAATGAGCAAAAATATTTATTCTACAATTATTGGAACTGGCAGTTATCTTCCTAGTCGGAAGGTTGACAACAGTGTATTTCTCCAACATGAGTTCTTTCAACCGGACGGGAGAATGTTCGACAAAGCACCGGAGCTGACGATAAAAAAATTCGAAGAAATAACAGAGATCAAGGAGCGAAGGTATCTTACAGACGATCTGGTTACTTCTGATATTTCTTTCTATGCGGCCCGGGACGCCCTGAAATCATCAAAAATCGATAAAGAGAGCCTTGACTATATCATTGTTGCTCACAACTTCGGAGACGTAAAAGCAAATAATAAAAGATCTGATTTTGTTCCAAGCCTTGCGGCAAGGGTAAAGCATAAATTAGAGATTGAAAATCCAAAAACCATCGCTTATGATATTTGTTTTGGTTGTCCTGGTTGGCTGCAGGGTTTAATCCAGGCTTATTATTATCTTAAGTCAGGTGAAGCAAAGCGAGCCCTTGTTATAGGTGCAGAAGCCCTTTCCAGGGTTTGCGATCCCCATGATAGGGATAGTATGCTGTATGCTGATGGAGCGGGAGCTGTGATCGTTGAAGCAGTGACAAGTAGTGAACCGGTTGGCATATTGTCTCATGCCGTTAGATCAGATACCCTTGAGTATGCATATATGCTTTGGATGGGACCGTCATATAACCCAGATTATGCAGGTAGTGAACTGTTTCTCAAAATGAATGGTCATAAGTTGTATGAATATGCATTAAATACAGTTCCAAAAGTGGTGCAAGAGAGCCTGGTAAAAGCGAATTTATCTCTTAATGATGTACATAAAGTTCTCCTACACCAGGCCAATGGAAAAATGGATATGGCCATATTAAAGCGACTATTTAAATTGTATGGGCAGAAGGAAATACCGCCTTATATCATGCCGATGACCATCGCCGGATTTGGCAACAGCTCTGTGGCAACGATACCGACATTACTTGACATGATATTTAAAGGTAAGCTTGACAATAATAAAATTAAAAAGGGGGATGTTATTGTTTTTGCCTCTATAGGAGCCGGTATGAATGTAAACTCAGTGGTATACAAAATGCCATGAGTTTTTTCATTCGCAACGTCCATCTAATTCCTCTACTGACCATTTGGTTTTTTTTCATTTGTTGTTTTGATCGGAATCTGGTATGATTCCATATTATGTATATACTGGGTATCGAATCTTCCTGTGATGAAACCGCTGTGGCTGTTGTTGAACGAGGGCAGCAGAATCGGGTCATCAATGAACGGATAAAGTCCCAGATTCCTCTTCATGCCAAATACGGGGGAGTGGTACCGGAAATCGCCTCACGAAACCATTATGAGGTTATCGATCATTTGACTGCAGAGGCATTGAAAAATTCCGGTATAACCATCCAGGATATTGAACTAATCGCTTTAACCCAGGGTCCAGGTCTCATTGGTTCCCTGTTGGTGGGGCTTTCCTTTGCCAAAGGTCTCTCTTTTACATATAAAATTCCCGTTGCAGCAGTGGACCACATTTCCGCTCATATTGAATCCGCTTTTATCGAGAACCCAACGATTGAATACCCTTTAGTTGCGCTGGTGGTGTCTGGGGGACATACCACTCTCTTTTATCAAAAGAGTAAATTTGAAACAGAAATTATGTCTAAAACACGGGATGACGCAGTGGGCGAGGTAATGGACAAAACCGCCAAATTTTTCGGATTGGGTTACCCTGGGGGTCCGATCCTGGACAACATGTATAAGGACGGCGATCCCAATCGGTTTAAATTCACGTTTCCCCGAATGAGTGACGGTTCCAATGATTTTTCTTTCTCTGGATATAAAACCGCGGTCATCCGCCACAGCCACGGTAAAGCAAAAGAGATACAACCAGACCAACAAATCTTTAAAGATTTAATCTCTTCTTTCCTTCATTCCGTGGTGGGATATCTCCTGGAAAAAACCAGTGCCGCAGTAGAAGAGAAAAAGGTCAAATCACTGATCGTATCAGGAGGGGTCAGTCGGAATTCGCTCCTGCGAGAAACGTTTAACAGGGAATTTAACAGCCCCAGCAGCAGTGTCAACTTGGTTATCCCCTCTCCCCGGTTTTGTACCGACAATGCTGCCATGATTGCCTGGTTGGGATATGAAAAATACCAGGCCTTTCCCCATCTAAACTATTTTGACTTCCATTTAAACGCCTACTCCCGCGCTCTATTTAAAGAGAAAAAAAAGCACAGATAGAAAGGCTCAACCTGAATTCTTAGAATGACTTATCGAGAGGCTATCCACGTACCGTTGGCGCTTGCAACATCGCTGATATTAATTGTCATGCCGCCGCTCATCTGATTTTCCGTATCAAAAGAGCCCGAATAGGCTTCAACCACATAAGTTTCATCAGCATAGAAGTATTCCAGTGTGAAGTCTATAAACTCACCGGTAACCAGATAGGTGCCCAGGCTCTGGCCTTCCCAATAGACGTCTCCACTTCTTTTACCGCCTGCAAATGTATAGGTTTCATCGAAACTTTCATCTGCAAGGGTGATTGTAAATATCCACGTTCCGGTGATATCGAACTTCGCTTTCTTCTTACAACCTGTATTAAACAATAGTCCAGCCACCACCAGAATGCTAACGAGAATGATTAGTATTTTTTTCATTATTTCCTCTTACTATTGAAGTATTATTCATTATAATATAACCCTGGATAGAAATCAAGCCCGCGGGATTTTGGGGATTAACTATTTTTGGGTAATATTTGCCTGGGCGGGATACGAAAAATACCGCGCCTTTCCTCATTCCAACTATTTCGATCCCTATTTGAACGCCTACGCCTGCGTCCTTTTTAAAAAGAGAGATAAAAGAACTTAGTAGGTAGTAGGTAGTAAGAAGTAAGTAGTAAGAAAAAAAAGATATTTTTTATACCATTTATTCTAATATATCCTACCTCCTACTTCTTACTTCCTACTCCTTACTATTTTCTGTTTCTATTTCCCTGTCACTCTATGTTTTATTATGTTTGCCACTAAATCTTCGCTCAATATCCCTTTTTGCAAAGCCAGTTTTATGATAAAATCTTCCAAATTATATCCATAATCAATCAAAATGCTTCCTTCTTTTATACCGTAAATATTAGTTCCAGCAACCTCTAGATGCTCTCCATAAGCAATGATTTTATCATATGGGAAATCAACTTTTCCTATTTTTTCTATAACTATTCCTCGGTACCCGAGAATTGGACGGCTTACTTTTTTTACTCTACTCTTAACTTCTTCTCTAGAGGAAGTAGAAAGCCAGTAATCTATAATTTCTATAGTAGCCATATCTGTAATCCCTTCTTCTCTATTTGAGGTTGATATAAATAAGGTTGGATTAGGCACACCCGAAAAAATATCAATTGTTACTCTCAAACCATTTTGCTTTATTTCCGGGGAATTTGATTTTAATCCACCATTATTTGGGGTGATTGAATAAATGTTTGACATACCCCCTCCCTGAGTACTAGAAGAGCAAATGCAAAAGCAACCTCCATAATCAGTGTAATCTCCTCGATTTGCGTAATAGGGATCATTTATAATCTGACTGGATAAGTCCAGATTCGTTGCATTCGTTCCTCCTGGCTTATGGGACCATTTACCGTTACTATCCCTACGGTACCAATGGTAATCATAATTTGGCCACACAAAAAGTGCCACCAGATCCCAATTTGAGGGGCATGTTTCATAACCCGGTAATTTCCTTAAAAATCCATACTTTCCTACTCTTATAAGACCATCCGCAACAGAAGCATTTGCAACCTTATCGACTGTCATGCTTGTGGGTTGAGCACCTGCATATCTACCCGGTTGGGCATAGGTGTCTGTTCTTTTGTTATTAGAATAGTTGTAACAGTTATTATTAAGTCTTATTTGCGAGGAGTCGTTCCAAAAGCTCGGACTATAGGGTGGTATTGCACTGCTGCAATTTTTAACTTTAAAAGTATGAGAGAACTGAAGCGTACAGCTTTGAGTAATATCCCCTCCTTGGAATTCAACATCAGAACCTTCTAAGCATAAATGATTGGAAGAGAATGGTCTTAAGATTACCCAATAGGTTTGTAATTCATCAGGCCCCTGGAGTTGATAAGATAAATTGGCGACTCCTGAGCTGTTGGTATAGCCGGATGTGATATGGCCCTTATAAAAATATAATCTGCTGTAATACGCGGTGACTACCATTTGGACTTTCACATTCGATACCGGATTGTTATTCGCATATCGAACCGTTATTGTTGCCTCGAAAGTATTGGTTATTGTAGCTGCGTAAGATATTCCTGAAAAAGTTAACAAAAGCAGCCCCGCTAATAGGATTGACAGAATAAATCTGCAATTTTTTTTCATTTTTTCCTCCTTTTTTTAAAATTCGTAATGTCAAAGGTCTATTAGATAGAACCTCTGCAATACTTTACCTCATTTTTTATTTTATTTGTTTAATTATGCTTAATAAGGCTTGTAATATATAGATATATGAGGTAGAATTTTCAATAGGAAAAAGGTCTCATTCTCTAAAATGTGACCTTTTTCCTATGAATCAAATCCCCTTATTTTATTTCATAAAACTTTTGACATTATCATCGAAGTATAGGAAATTTACATAAAAAAATGTTCAGGCTTAAAAATATCATATACGGGTTTACAGAGACCCCTGGAAGGCTCTCGGTTGGTAAATGAGAGCCAATGACTATTGACTATTCTTGCTTAATATATTATGATTAATGACCTATGAAAGTTTTTTCGATTACCGGTTGGTCAGGGAGCGGAAAAACGGCATTGATCATCCGACTGATAAAACATTTTAAATTAAAAAATAAAAAAGTTATCGCTGTCAAAGACGCTCCCCATAAGTATTATTTAGAGCCTGAATCAAAGGATACGTTTAAATTCCTTGAGGCAGGATCCGACGAAGTCTGCCTGGTGGCCAAGAATGAAATGGTGACCATGAGACGAATTACGAATAAAACCCATGTCTTTGAAATGCTTGAAGCCCGGTATGCCGACTGTGACATCCTGCTGCTGGAAGGCCTGTGCAGAGATAATATCCCTGTGATCGAGGTGTTTGATTCCACTAAGCATGAAACGCTGAAATTTCCTGTTGAGGCTCTAAGTGCCATTGTTTCGGATAAGCCAGTAACTGAGGCGATTCCCAATTTTAATATAAATGATATTAAACAAATAACACATTTTATGGAGGCCTATGATGGATAAAGATGTTTGTTTAAAAGTAAATGACCGGGAAATCCCGCTCAACCCCTTTGTAAAGGATGTATTTGCCAATGTAATTGAGGGATTGGTGAATTCCCTTGACAAAATACCTGAACGCATAAACAACATTGAGATAACAATTGAACAGCAGAAAAAGGAATAAAAAAAAAATGAAATACTTAAAAACCTATGATGAAAAATGTATCGGATGCAACACCTGTGTATCGGTTTGTTCCAAACTTTTTTTCAAAGAGGATAATCCTGAACAATCCTGTATCCAGGTATTCCCCCTGGCAGAGCCCGATTGTTTTCGATTGAGTGTCTGCAACCAGTGCGGTACGTGCGTAGAGGAATGTCCCATCGACGCCCTCTCTATTAACAAACAGGGAGTCATCATGCTCAACAAAAATCTCTGTTCCGGCTGCTATGTTTGTGTTGATTATTGCCCCACCAACAACATGCGGACGTATTCTGCAGGAGTGATTCCTTTTAAATGCACTGCGTGCGGCGCCTGCGTCAGGGAATGCCCGGCAGAGGCTCTTGAAATTGTAACAAAAGAAAACGAGAACTGAGCTTTCCCCAATCACTTCACAACTCAGCGGGGAAGAAGACCTGTTTGTTCATAACCAGCCATAAAGACCTTGACAAATGAGAGTAAAATATTTATTATGAGTCATGATTAATAAAAAATGTTTCTGGTGGATAGGAGGATTATGTTATGCTTGAAGAGAAAATCGCTCAGATGCAAAAGGCACACGAGGTCCTTTATGAGTTCCCATTTGAGCTCAAAGAGCTAAACAAAGGTTACTCAGACAGAACACTTCGAATCGATCTTGATAAAAACGAAATCACGATTCATCCGGTGACCCAACAGATGAAAGACCTGTGGACCGGGGGCAAAGGGTTTGACCTCTGGCTGATGCTCCAGGAGATAACCAAAGAGACCAGATGGGATAGCCCAAAAAACCCTATCTGTTTTTCATCAGGTCCGTTGGGTGGGACCACATCATTTCCCGGTTCAGGAAAGACAATTGTAACAGCCATTTCTCCCTTGACCCATTCGATAATGGATTGCAATGTGGGAGGCTTTTTTGGACCCTTTTTGAAATTCGCCGGGTTTGATGCCCTCGTCATCGTGGGAAAAGTGAAAGAAGAGACCATCATCTTCATCGATGCCGTCAACAAAAAGATTACTATTGAAAGAGCACCCCTTGAAAGCATTGATTCCCACCTATTGGTGGAAGAGTTAACAGAGATGTATGCTGATGATGACCTGGACAGGCGAAATATTTCGGTGGTTTCAGCGGGCAGAGGTGCCCAACATACGAGAATGGGGATTTTGAACTTCTCCTTTTGGGACTGGAGACGGAATGTGGCCCGGTTGAAACAGGCGGGTCGAGGTGGGATCGGAAGTGTTTTCAGGAACAAAAACCTGAAAGCCCTGGTAATAAAAAACAGGGACATCACGCCTGCCTGGAGAGTCAGCGAGAACAAAGTGGCCAAATGGGTGGCACCGAAAAAAATCTCCATCCAGTGCAAAGGCGAGATCGCGGAACTGGATGCCATCATAAACAAATGGGAGAATGATCCCGAATTTGTCATTGAAATGATGCAGGATATCCAGGAGCGTTTCCGTCACATCTCAAAAACCGCTCTCGATCGACTGTTGACAAAAACCGGTGTTCCCAAAGCCTACCTTTATCATATTGCCACATTTTACAAAGCCTTCAGCCTGGAAGAGAAGGGTGATATCATCATCCAGGTATGTATGGGAACCACGTGCCATGTCAAAGGTTCTGCAAAAATTTTAGACTCGTTTGAAAGAGAACTGGGTATCAACGCTGGACAGACCACTCCGGACAAAAAATACACCCTTGAAGCAGTCGCCTGCCTGGGGGCCTGCAGTATTGCACCGGTGGTGAAAATGGGAGAAGAAGTCTTTGGTAATGTCGGTGCCAAAGATGTTCCCAGGCTTCTTAAACAAGACGTGTCAAAAGGGAAAAAAAAGGAAAAAAAGAAAGTCCCCATAACCACGGAGGAAATAATAGGAGCGTCTCGATTAGCAAAAGAAAACCTAAAAAAGTTAGCTGAGACCCAAAACAAAGAATTCTCCAGGTATAAGGGTATGCTGATGGTCTGCACAGGTACAGGCTGTGTCTCTGCAAAGGGTTTTGATATTCTAAATAAACTAAAAGAAACCCTCAAAGAAAAGAACCTTGATAAAGACTACATGGCAGTGGGTACCGGATGCAATGGTTTCTGTGCTGCAGGGCCTATCGTCGTGGTCCAACCGGACGGCATTTTCTACCAGAAACTGAAAGAAGCGGATGTGGAAGAGATCGTGGAATCCCATCTTATCGCTGGAAAACCAGTGGAACGGCTTTTCCACAAAGATCCAGTGACTGGTAAAATAAACAAAACCATGGAAAAAATCAAGTTTTTTTCAAAGCAGCAGCTCATCGCCTTACGGAACAAAGGATTGGTTGACCCGGAAAACATTAATCATTACATTGCCAGGGGCGGTTACCAGTCGCTCAGGAAAGTACTGGAAGAGAAGAATCCTGAAGGGATCATAAAAGACGTCATCCGTTCCGGTATCCGCGGCCGCGGCGGCGGTGGGTTCCCGGCCGGTGTCAAATGGGAATCCGGGTATAAAGCCAAAAAAGAAAGAAACGAGATCATCTACGTGGTTTGCAACGCTGACGAAGGCGATCCAGGCGCCTATATGGACCGAAGTATCATTGAAACCGATCCCCATTCGGTCATCGAAGGGATGCTGATTGGCGCCTATGCTGTCGGAGCCATCAATGGATACATTTATATACGAAAAGAATATCCCCTGGCAACGGAACGGCTGCACAAAGCCATAAACCATGCCCGGGCATACGGGCTCCTGGGAGAGAATATCCTGGGTTCGGATTTTTCTTTTGATATCCATGTTCACCGTGGTGCTGGCGCCTTTGTCTGCGGTGAGTCCACTGCCCTGATGGCTTCTATGTCCGGCCGTGCCGGGGAACCACGAGCCAAATATGTCCACAACGTGGAATACGGTTACCGGAACAAACCCACCATTCTCAACAACGTGGAAACCTGGGCCAATATTCCCGTTATTATTGAAAAAGGGGCGGAATGGTTCACTTCCATCGGAACCGGCGATGTGAGTAAAAATCCTTGGAATGGCTCCTCCGGGACAAAAGTTTTCTCCCTGGTGGGGAATATCCACAACACCGGTTTGGTAGAAGTACCCATGGGTATTACTTTGAGAGAAATCATCGAGGATATTGGCGGCGGTATCCCCAACAATCGCTCATTCAAAGCCGTTCAAACTGGCGGACCGTCGGGAGGCTGTATCCCGGCCAGCCTCCTGGATATGAAAGTCGATTTTGACTCCCTTACAGAAGCAGGTTCCATGATGGGTTCTGGCGGCATGATCGTGATGGACGACCGAACCTGCATGGTGGATGTGGCCCGCTATTTCGTGGAATTTCTCGTGGATGAATCCTGTGGAAAATGCACCCCCTGTCGTGAAGGGCTTTATGCCCTGGCCAACACACTCAAACGTATTTGCAGCGGCGAAGGAAAACAAGATGATATCGATTTCCTGGAAGAGACCTCGAAGACCATCATCGATGCCAGCCTCTGTCAATTGGGGGGTTCCGCACCCAACCCGGTGTTGAGCACCCTCCGCTATTTCAGGGAAGAGTACGAGGAGCATATCAAAGAGAAAAAATGCCGGGGTGGGGTATGCAAACCCCTTATCACCTACAGCATTAACCAGAACTGCACCGGGTGCCGGGTCTGTGCCATGCAGTGCCCGGTGGAAGCCATTTCCGGGGAAAAGAAAGAAATTCACAAAATCAATCTTGAAAACTGCATCAAATGCGGGGTCTGTTATGAGGTCTGCAAATTTAACGCAGTGGAGGTAAACTAGCCATGGCCACCAAAACAAACAAAATAGAAATAACCATCAATGATAAAAGAGTCACTGTTTTAAAAGACACATTCCTGTTAAAGGCGGTACAGGCAGCGGGATTTCGAATCCCCACCCTTTGCCATCACAAAGACCTCACACCCACCGGTATTTGCCGGTTATGCGTGTGTGAAATCGAAGTCCGTGGAAAGAAACGCCTGGTTACTTCCTGTAACTACCCGGTCCGCTCGGAAATCAAGGTGGAGACCCATTCCGATCGGGTCAAAACCCACAGGAAACTGCTGGCAGAGATGTACCTGGGACGATGGCCCAATGTGCCGTTAGTAAAAGATATAGCCCAACGATGCGGGGTCGTTGATGGTTCCAGGTTTAAGAGTGAGCTGACCGACGAGAATCCTAAGGCCTGTATTTTGTGTGGTCATTGTGTCAAGGCATGTGAAGCGTTCATCCAGGAGCAGATACTTGATTTTGCAGGCAGAGGTATCAAACGTCACCTGACCATGCCTTTCGGTGAAGTGGACCCCCATTGTGTGGGCTGCACCTCTTGTGCCTATGTTTGTCCCACCGGTGCTATCGAGATCATCGACGACCTGAATGGGCCAGTGAATGCTAAAATGATCCGCGATTTCGGCATGAGGATCAGTGCTGAAATGGCCACATTGGATAAATCCCAGAATGAGATGAGAGCGTATGGAACCGCTACCATCGTCGATGTGATGGATGCCTATGACCTGCTCCCCGTCATGAACTACAAATTCGGTGCACATCCTGATACCCCAAAGATCGGCAAGGAATTGATGAGAAACAGATATTTCACCCAGAATATGCCGGATGGATGTTGGAAAGGGTGTTCCATGGCCTGTGCAAAGGCAGTGGATGGCTTTGAGGTGAGAACCGGGCCTTACAAAGGTCAGAAGGTGACAGTCGATGGCCCGGAATATGAGACCGCAGCCGGGGCTGCCAATATGGGCTGTTTTGATATGGATTTCCTGGTTGAATTCAATTTCTACTGCGACACCTATGGAATTGATACCATATCCCTTGCCACCTGCATGGCCTTTGTGATGGAATGTTTTGAAAATGGGATCATCACAACCGAACACACAGGCGGTAAAGCACTAAAATTCGGAGCCACCAATGAAGTACTAGAGTGTCTGCATGAAATGGCCAGGGGCGAAGGATTCGGCGTCCAGGTGGGGCAAGGAATCCGGTGGTTGAAAAATAAATGGATCAAAGAATTGGGAGCAGACCCGGATTTCCTCAACGACATCGGTATGGAAGCCAAAGGCCTTGAATATTCCGAATATGTTTGCAAGGAATCCCTGGCGCAGCAAGCGGGTTATACATTGGCGGTAAAGGGACCGCAGCACGATGAGGCATGGCTGATCTTCATGGATATGGTGAACAACCAGATTCCCACTTTTGAGGACAAAGCCGAAGCCCTTTATTATTATCCGTTGTGGAGAACCTGGTTTGGGTTGTTGGGGCAGTGTAAAATCATCTGGAACGATGTCGTGCCGGCAGACAACAGCACATATCCGCCCCCGATTGCCGCGAAAGTGCCGGGGCATGTGGAAAATTTTTTTAAGTTCTTCGAAGGTATGACCGGGAAGCCCATGACTGAGGAGGAGATGTTGAATCAGAGTGCCAGGGTGCACAACTTGCAGAGGGTCATGTGTCGGATGATGGGATTCGGTACCCGGAAAGATGACATGCCGCCTTATCGGGCTGTAGGTCCTGTCACAAAAGAGGAGTATGAATCCCGGGCCGAGCGGTATGATAAGCAGATGAAGGAGCTCATCGGAATTGACCCGGAAGGTAAGAGCACCGAGGAAAAAATGAAAATAACAAGGAAATACCGTATGGAAATGTATGACAAAGTTACTGATGCCGCTTATAAACGTCGTGGTTGGAACAAAAATGGTGTTCCCAAGATTGAACGACTCAAAGAACTGGGTATTGATCTCCCCGAACTGGTAGAAATCGTCAAAACTGACCAATAGTTAACCGCGAAGACACGCGAAGGTACGCGAAGACAGACAACGAGATATACAATAAAAAGTTTTTGCGGGGTCCAGGGGCGGTTTTTTCAAAAAGAGCCCCTGGCCGCCGGAGGCAATGATAGACATTGAAAGATATAGACAAAATTTTTGAGAGGAATGTTCCTGGGACCAGGGAGATTCTTTCAAAAAAGACAGTAGCCATTGCCGGATGCGGCGGACTCGGTTCCAATGCAGCAGTGGCTCTTGCACGTGCAGGTATCGGCAAGATCGTGATTGTTGATCCGGATGTGGTGGAGCTTTCCAATCTCAACCGGCAGTATTATTTCCTTGACGATGTAGGTAAAAAGAAAACAGATGCACTCACTTCACATCTTTTGAACATCAATCCCGGTTTAAATGTGGAATCCCATTTTATAGAACTGACAAAAGAAAATATTTGTCAGCTTTTCAAAGAGGCTGATCTATTGATCGAGGCTTTTGACAAAGCAGAAAGCAAAGCATGGCTCATCGAAGCCTGGTGCACTCATTTCCCGGATAAGCCCATCATCTGCGGCAGTGGGCTTTCCGGGTACGGGAATACCACGACATTAACCGTGCAGCGATCAGGAAACATCGTGATGTGCGGTGATTTCGAGACTGATATGAGTATGGGATTAACATCGTCACGGGTGGCCATTGTCGCTAACATGCAGGCCAATGAGGCAATTGAGATTTTGGTGAACGCTGGAGTAAAGGAGTGCATATGAGGTTTTGAGCGATGATTATCATTAACAATAGAGATAAATTGGAATGGCAGAAAGACATGACAGTGAAGGACCTATTGGATAAGATGGGTTATAAATTTTCATTGATAACCGTCACAGTGAACGGCATATTGGTTCCCAAAGAGGATTATGAGGATCGTCCAATTCCTGACAATGCCAATGTCGGTGTTTTCCACCTGGCCCATGGTGGTTAAAGAGGAAAAAAGGGGAAAAAACGTATCGCTCTTTGTTCTCATCAAACAAAAGGCACACTTCCGCCACATTTCCCAAAAGCTCCATCAATAGGGCAAAATCATTTTTGGATGATTGTTTCGGGGATTTTTTTCGTTTACTATAAACCACTAAAAGGTGATAAAAAGTGACATAAAGTGGTCACTTTTTAGCCACCATTATTTTTGACTGAATTTTGAATTCAGGGACGAGCATGAATGTCTCATCCTCGATGCAAATGTTGCAACACAGACCTTCCCCTGATATTACATTGGGGTGGGTAGGCGGGAAGTATTTAGTATTTAGACGATGATTTAATTATTCCCACAGATAGAAAATCTACAATAGAATATACCCAAATGGGTTCTGACTCACGTTTCTATAAGTCAATTGAGGATAAGGGAAAAAAAGATCAAAATCCTTTTTAACTAAAGTTTTATCATCCCATATCCTTTTCTCGGACTCATCAACTTCATCTGATTTATCTCTATTCACAACAGGATCTACTGCCTGGAGGTTGATTAAAATATTTGTACCTCCTCTTGATGTAGGGTAGATGTGATCAATTTGCATTGTCTGAATGTCAAGTTTAGTTCCCGAAATTGCACATTTCCCTGATTGAATAAAATACAAAAAATCACCATAATACTTTTTTATCGGCTCCTTTCTAGTTACCCCTGCTGTGAACGTATTACTCCTATATCTCAATGATAAAACATTGTTTTCTTCTCGCCAACGTGATCTTAAAAAAGGCTTAAAGAGTTCAACATTTTCTCTTCTGAAGTCTAACTCCATTGCTGCATTATCTTTATCCCACACATGTCTCGTCTTTATTGTAAAACGATTTTCTATCGTTACAAAATTATCTTCACCAAACCAATTTTCAAGAAAATCAACTTCTTTAACTATAGGAATTTGAATAACACAACCTAAAGAGAGAAGTATATGTAAAGTATATTTTATTTCTTCAATTTCTTCATTCGTATATGGTCTATCTAAAATAGGTATAACACGGTGGTAATGGAATCCCATATTCAAACAAATTTTGGCACTAGCATGATGCCATTGAGAAAAGAAGTTACGATGAGCTAACAATGTAAAATTCCCAAGAAGAAAACCTTTGTCTATAGAGTAGAAATTATGACTTCGTTTTTTATATTCAATTTCTGGGAGATGGATATATGCCTGTTTTAAATGAAACAGGCTAGCATATTTAATTTGGTTCTCTTTCAGAATGTGTGGGTAAAGTATTTTAGAACCTACAAAAAATACCAAAATTTTTGGTCTATAAAAGAATTTGTGGGTAAAGGCGGCATTGCTTATTGGGGGCTTTGAAAGGATATTTCGGAACCTTCAATCTGTCAATAGAAGCATTTGACAGATTGAAGAACCCGAAATCAGTTCCAATTAAGCCCCAATAAAGCAAAATAAATTTGAGTTCAAATTTATTTGGATCTTTATAGCCTGGAAACATTTATTAATAATGGTTTTAGCACCTTATCTCTTGATTTTACACACAAATTCTTTTTAAGAAGCAAATTTCCTTGAAAAAATTTTGAATGATGAAAGGTAAGAATAGATTCAATATTATCAAGTTCTTTAGTTTGTGGCATTTTTATTTTAGGCATTTGAATTTGTTCTGGATTTTGATATTCGAAACCCGAATTTTCTTACTTTTACTTTAGAAATTATTTAAATATGGCATCAGTTATGCTACCCATAGTTCCTGAAAGAGAACCTTTAATTTTATATAGGATAGAATCGCCTTTGATCTGATAGTACCGAGAATTGCTCATTTTATATCCTTTACTTAACTGCTCTTTTGCCAAACTGCTTCTTTGCCAAAAAATCGAAAACAAAAATGCCCGCCATTGGCATGCTCCCGCCATTGGGTAAGGAATCTAAACGTCGTACCCTTAAATACATTCAATTCAGCTTTTCTACATATAGTCATTGCCAGTTTTCCTAACAAAAAAAGGATACTATACCAGAGAAAAGCTTTCAAGTTTTTTGGTCAAAAGAAGTGAAAAAAATCTTTAGAGAGGGGAAGGAAAGAGGGGACAGGCGCCAAATGTACCTTTTTCTCGATATCCCGTTAAAGATCAATTGGTTGGAGGTGGAGAGGTGGAGAGGTGAAGGGATTGAAGAGATGAAAAAATGAGAAGATACCAGTTGAATTTTTTATTGAAATTTCCAGGTATTTATTGTAGAATATAAAAACAATATAGAGGAGTTAAATGCTAAACAATGGTTACATCAGACAGGAGAAAACATTTGAAAAGAAAATTAAAAACAAAAGAAAAGCTTTTGTTGGGGCTTTGTGCGGGATTTGGTGCATTAGCACCAGATATATTGCTATTTTGGTCTAAACGTTTTACCATGCCCGGTTTGACATTTGAAATATGGCAGTATTGTGCAGCAGCTTTGTTTTATATGGGACTTTCTGCATTTGTGGCCTTAATTTACCCTTATAAAAATCCAACATATTGGAAGGCCTTTAGTATTGGCGTGCTGTTACCAACCGTCATCTCCGGGATTGCATCAATTGGCAGACCCGTTACAATTTCTCCACGCGGCGGTTTTATCCCCGGGACACTTTTAGACCTCATCTCATTACTTTGAGAGATAAAAATGTTTGGCAGGTTAAAAGGATATTTTATCCTCATATTTCTGCTGGTAATCCTCTACGGTTCTTTCTCATGCAGCAAATCCACTGTTCCTGAACCGGATTGGAATATACTTAGAGATAATTCGTTAACGTGGCTCAAACAAAGTAACAGGGAACTATTTCAAAAAAATGAAAAAATTATATTCAATTATCCCACACCATCCAGGAACGTATTTGATTACATCGAATTTATTCTAAACTGTGCGAAAGCTCGTGCGGCGATGAATTATGGAGACCCCTATATACTGTTAAAAAAAGCAGACGAAGCCTTATTGCCAATGCCCAAAACACCGGGAAAATATTCACTCCTTTTTGAATTAGCTCAAGAGTATTCAAAAATTCATTTACATCGAAGGGCGTTGGAATTGGCGGAAGAAATACCTTCGCATTTCAAATCGGAAAAGATCAATGATTTCCAGGATTTAGAGAAAGTTATACTTGAATGGATGAATCGGAATCCGAGAACAATGAGACTTAAAAATAAAAAAAATTCTAACGGTTCTCCTCTTGTAAAACGCTTGCTGGATTTACCCGGTGTAATCCTTGACACTCCTCATTACAACGAATTTAAGCTCGCAGAGGAATTCAGAAGAGAAGAGATGGATGGTGCCGGCGATAAAAAAAAATTGCCGTCCCAAAAGGAATTACCGTTTTTGCTCTCATCTTACAAAAAAAACCATCAACCTGGGAAATCGAAAGAAGAAGTAAATACAGGGGAAATTGAAGAAAATCGAGACCCTTTTGATTTCCAAGTAATAGAGCGGCCCATAGAAGAAAAAAGAGTGATATTCGATACTTTCAGTAAAGAAAAATCACTAAATAGAAGTACAGCCAATGAAATCTTAACAATACCGGAGGTTAAAAATTTTTTCTCCCAAATCCTGATGAAAGAAGATTTTACCATCAATAGTGTCCTGGAAGACAGGAACCTGGTAATCCTGAATTTTTTTATAGGTGAAAGTGATTCTCCATTTGGCGAATTCCGTATTTTTATTTTACACCAGTCAGGCGAAGGGAATATAACCCTTGCGGAATTGTACCCGGATGAGCTGCCGCTCATACAATTACGTGATTTAACCTCTGACAATAAGCTTGAGATTATAATAAGCGAGCGAGGCGGCAGCGGCGGCTTCTTATCGGCGATTGTATTGAAAACCGAGCCGCTAAGGATTATCTGGACCTGCTGGACACTATATCATGGCCGGATTGATTTTTTAGATATTGATACGGATGATGACCTTGAGTTAAAAATAATAGAGGGAAGCGGAGATCGGATCGTCGATTGCAATCAATGTCCATGCGTTTATCATTCTACCCTTTTTGATTACAATAAATCCAAAGGGAAGTATATGCCGGCGGCGGAGGACAGGATTTCTTCGGAAGTCAGTCTTGAAGACTATGGATTAACAGGCATGGGGCCCCATATGTGGTTAAGTCTATTGTATTATTTTAAACAGACGAAGGATTCTCGAGACATGTTGTTGGACCTTTTTAAACTCAGCGGGAGTAATATTGATGATTTCCTCAACATACTCAAAAATAAGGAGCCTTCCGTTTATACAGACGAGCTTTTGGAGAAAATTTATAACGAATTTATGACCCTTCATAATTTGTTAAAAAGAGCGAAAAATTTTTTATTGGCAGCGGACTTGCTCGGGGAATTAGTCAATGCCATGGATAGTGATAATATGCCCGACAAATGGAAATCGTATCGGCGTTTAATTCAAATGAAGCGCCTCCAGGTATTAATACTTGGCGGGCGCTTTAAGGACGCTTTGAAACTGGCAAACGAAAAGTGGTTTTTGGAGGGCATTCAAAGTTCTCAACGTGAGATTGAAATTTATTATAATACGCTTTCCGTAATTTATTTGAGTACAGGCCAATTAGAGAAAGCTTATCAAGTCCTTATGGAGTACAAATCCCGTGCTGCGCCTGATGATGAATATGCCGTAGGAAATTTGCCGATATACTACAATTTGGTTGGGGATTATGATAATGCATATTCCCATGCACTGCATACACTTGATCTGGCTGTGCAAAATGAAAATATTGTTATGCAAAGCGCCGCTATGATTCATCTGGCGTCGGCATCGATGAATTTAGGACGTTATCCAGAGTCGCTTCAATGGATAACAAGGGCACTCCGGATTACAAAATCTTTATCTCACAGCGGATATTCATCAGTGCTCTTATCTATTGCCTCCAATATAGCCCTGGAACGTGGATATCAAAACATTGCGATTGAAATCCTGGATGAAGGGGCAGTTCTTCTCGACGAGGATATATGGGATACCCAGGGAGGAAGTATTTTATTTTTATTTGGAAAAGCCATGGCTGACTTAAATAGAGACGATATTGCCTTACAGTGTTTTATTACCGGTAGTAAGATTTCGAAAAATACGGATTTTACCGTATATATTTCTTCACAGTTTGAACTTTCTAAAATGAGATATAAAAAAGGGGATTTTACCGGTGCGTTAAGATATGCCCGGGATGCATTTCATTCCATACTTTCAACTCGAAAAATTATCAGCCAGGAACATCAAAAATTCACATTTTTAGCTGAAAAAGAGGACGTGGCATATTGGTATTTTAAGCTTTTGCTTGAATCAGGGGCTGCGGGAGACCAGGTTTTAAAGGCTGTTGAGAGTTGGAAAATGCAAACTTTCCTGGATATTTACACTGATTCCATGAGTAACCTGTCACCATCAAAACTGATGGACAGCAGCAGAATTATATATGATTCGTTAGACCATGATGAGATTTTTCTCGATTATATTATCGGGGAAGATCAATCGTTTGTTGTTGTGGTATCAAAATCTTTCGGGACAAAAATTGTAAATTTAAAACTCACCGCGTCTGAAATTAGAAAAACCCTGGACCATGTAAAGGAATATATGAAAGTTCGAAATGCGGAGTCATTAAAGCATATCAGGAGGCTAACCGTTCCCGACGATTTGTCCCAAAAACTCAGCAGGTTATATAATCTACTTTTAACGCCGATTAAAATCCCACCCACTGTAAAAAGAATTATTATTTCACCGGACAGGAGGATATTTGGAGTTCCCTGGCCTGCTTTGCTTATAAAAAATGATATTCAACTTATCGATAAATATGAAACCGTACAAGTACCTTCCGCTCTAATTGCATATAACATCGTTCGTTCTAAAAATGGGAATATAAGCAGCCGTTCTATCAATAAAAAGAATAGAGCACTGATTATTGGGGCCCTATCCTCCGTGAAATTTTCCGAAGCCAGCGGGTCCTCTTTGTATAATTTAAACCAGGAGGTAACCGAACTTCCTGCCTTGCGCAACGGGTGGTCCGAATGTAAGGCGGTAGCTCATGCATTAACATCTTATGACGTTCAATTTTTACTTGATTCACATACATTCCAAAAACGCAGAGAAAATTTCATATGTGAACCGGCGACTCCTGGAAACATTTTTGCAAAAATAAAAGAGTCGAATATAGTGCATATTGTTGCTCATGGAATGTTCAATGTAAGCGCCCCAATGCAGTCTGTGTTGTTTCTTGGAAACGGCAGTGGTGGTAATGTCCTGAAGGCTTATCAATTAGCAGAACAGGATTTTCCCGGTACTGAATTGGTAACCTTAGCAGCCTGCAGCACAGGGGTAAGCCTTGGCAGACCGGGTTCTGAACCGATTGGATTCGTCAGAGCTTTATTTGGCGCCGGTGTACATAGTTTACTTTTAACCGAATGGGAGGTTGATGACAAAGTTACTGCAGCCCTTTTTTCCAAATTTTATGCAAATTTGAGTGGTAGATATAAAATCACTGCATTGCGAGACGCTCAACTTTACATACGCCGTACATATAAACATCCTTATTTTTGGGCGGGTATTACATTACACGGGTATTGGAAATAAAATCAAGGGAACCCGGGGTGATGCAAAATGGATTGTTTGCCGCTGCCGTTTTTGTTTTGGTCATTTAGGCTTTGGTCATTTGAATTTGTTTCGAATTTCGGATTTCGTGCTTCGAATTTAGCCTTAACTGGCGTTTGTCAAGGGTAGGTAAACGGATTCTTGTATAGGCGCATATGATCTTTGTTTTCAGGGATTGCCAAAAAATGGCGTGTACCTATACCTGTTTAGAAGTTACCTTTCGTTCCTCTATTTGCAAAACCTGCAATGGAAGCGGGGTTTCGAGCTTTTTATAAATCTCTGACACCGGTTTCATCACCTCATTTCGGTGAAAAAAATAAAAATTTTTTGTGCTGCAACGTGTCACTTGAAGAGTTTCTAAACTCTCCTGACCTCTCCACCAGGACTGGTTACACTCACGCTCAATGATTCTCTGGATCAACAAAGAAAGCACGCAAATCCGAATATGACTCTCGATTCTCTTAGGGGGCCAGTGATTAACAGGATCCAGCTTAATCTGACTCTTTTTCAACGAACGAAAGCACCTCTCAATCACCATGAGGCCCTTATAACCGCAAGCAGCATCTTCGAAACTGAGCGTGTCATCATTGGTTTCAATCACCCACTTGCCATCGTACCTGGAAGCATTCCTCACCTTTTCGTTGCCTATCCGGATCAAGCCTCCCTTGGTGATAGTTAAATATCTCTTGTATCGCAAGGAAGCTAACAAATCGATCGCCCATTGGTTCCTCGCCAATCGATCCTTGTGAGAACGGATCTCCTCTTCAAGCTTCTTTATTATTTTCTCCCGATGTTTTCTTTGACGCTCCGCTTCCCGGGGATTGTAACACAAAATATATCTCCGCCTCCGCTCCCCATCCCCTACGATAACCTCTTTGGCATGAAGATTATCCTTAATAACTGTGTATCTCCCCCTGCGCGTCAAAACCTCTTCCTTTACTTCCTTTGAACTACCCATCCGAGTGGCAAGAAGGTATTTCCCACACGCTCGGGAAAGCTCCTTCTTGTTCTCCTCGCTGTTGATCCCTCCATCTGCAACAAAAAGGGCCCGGTTCAGCTTCCAACCACGCATATCTGCTCGTACTTTCTCTACTGTCTTTGCATCTGCTGTATTACCAGGGAATACCCAGCTTTTAACCGGAAGACCATCTCGCGTTACGGCCAACGCCACCACCACTTGCGGCGCCCATACTCCTCCCTTGTTTTTACCGTACTTGCGGATACCACCACCTCCCTCCTCCATATCCTCGTCTTCCTCATCTATGGAAAAAGACACGGTGGTGGTGTCGTAGAAAATCAAATCCACATCCAGATTGAACAGATTGGCTGTATGGAAAAAAACACTCTGCTCTACCTCTTCTGCATGATCGTACAAAACATCCATGGCCCAGTACATGTCACCAAGAAGTAGATCTTTGCAGGACGGCAAATACACTTTCTTTAACCATCGATCCCACACCCCCAACTTTGATTTCGGTTCACATAGCGAAAAAAAGGTGCCAGACCAGAAGTGCGCCCCTAAAAATTGGTATAAACCAGACACGCTTTCGTCACGTTCTCCAGGGACAGCTTAATCTATCTCTCTAGAATTGTCAATACAGCAATTGCAGTTGTTAGATGGGAGATTTTGCAGATTTTGTGCAGATTTTGGGGACAGGCGACAATTAAGACAATTAATTAAAGAATGCCAGAAGGTCGAAAAAAGGAAAAGATAGGCATTGGCATTGATTACGATGCTACTTTGGAAAGCTTTCGATATTGTCCACCTAATATTATCTAACTATCTTCAATCTTCATAGAAAAAGCATAACAACAATTGCATAAGTAGGATATCGAGGAAAAGGAAAAAAAGAGTGGTTGACCGTCACGGACGGGAATAGGGGACAGGCGCCAAACGCGTCGAAGAGAAAAAGAGAGAAAAGAAAATGTGTAGTGTGTAGGGGAAATTAGATTCCAAATGGGAGAGGAATGGGAGAAAGTTTACTAGTTTACTGCTACTGTCCCGGTTTTTATTTGGTTTTTAAAAATTTTGCGGAATTGCTGATACCAGTGGTTTTCATTGACAATGTCTCTCCAAAATGTTACAATGCACTAACTATTTTTATTGTGGAGGTTAAAAAATGAATCGGCTAACAATGGTTATTTTAATTTGTTTTTTCTTAGTAGTTAATTTTGGATTTACAGAGGAAGCCAAAGAGGCTGACCTTAAGAACCTAATCGGAAAGACGGTTAAAGTAAGATACGTAACCCAGCTCGGTGGAAGTGGATTTAAGGTTGGTATCGTTTCGAAAGTCGAAGGAGATAAGTTTTGTTTGAAATGGAACAAGCAAAAATGGGTAAAGCCAATAATAAAAAAGCTAAAGGATGAAGGCAGCACATGGATAAGTAATGAGAAAATGACCGGTTTTCCTTTTAAGATGAAAGTTTCTACTTCATCGATCAAAGATGAACTTCATAAGGTATTTATCCTGGAAAAAGATAAAGAAGAAGTTTTATATTATGAAGGAAATCCAACTTATTTGACAAAATTTGTCACCCTGCCAAAAAGTAATGTTAAATATGAAATAAAAGGTACTGCTAAGCAGGTATCAATAACTTATAGATTGTATGGGGATGATACCAGACAGGAGCGCGGAGTTAGACTTCCATGGACTTATGAGTTTACTGCAAAATCCGGGGATTTTCTTTACATTTCAGCTCAAAATATGAAGGATGAGGGAAATATTGAAGTTAACATATACAAAAACGGATATTTATACAAATCAGGATCAGCAAGAGGCGGATACACTATAGCCACCGCCAGCGGTACATATTAAGGCCGGCACGCTGCTTGCGCTATGAGTAGAAAAGGCAGAGCTTTTATGCTCTATTGTTACTGTCAAATATCGGACGGAAATAGGGGACAGGCGCCAAACACGACAACATAGTAGAGGAAAATATGAAAAAGTTTGATGCCTCAATTCCAAGATGGAGATATTGGAGTCACAAGGTTAGTAACCCCCAAACATGCCCCAAATGTCAAAGCCCTTTAGAGAAAGAATTCCATACATATTTGCTGCTGACGAGAGAGGGTAATGAAATAATGCAATTTATGACGGGTAATGATGGTGGCAGCTTTTGTCCGAATTGCCCCGTTGTCGTCCTTGATTATGATATATTTTCTAGTAGGATTGCTGCAGCAGTGATCCCAGGTGAGGGATCGTTTTCGGTTATCGGTATCGTCGATCTAGAGGCAATCCCGGAAGATAAAAAGGATATTCCCATCGGAGAGGATGGAAATCCCATACCATTAGTCAAGTTTCTCAACACCAAAGAAAGTGGCAGATCTCCAAAAAAAAATCATACAAAATCGCGGAAACGAAGAGGGCGATCAAAACAACAGAGAAAGCAAAAAAAGAAAAAACGGTAAAAAGACTGCATGAAAGCTACATGAAAAGAGGGACGAAAAGGAAAAGAGGGAAAAATTGTCTGTATTCAAAAGAATATTTTTATCACCTGTTGCATGTGGAATCGTTTTGACCCTGGTGGTTACACTTCCCCTGTTGAATTACTCCCAATTTCGTGAAGATGATCATATTCAACTGGGGGTGCTGTCCGAAAAGTTAAACTATCCCTGGATGGGCCCGTTAAACCTGTACGGTTTTATTTCCGGAGATCCGGGATATATCCAGGGAATGGTTGCCCAGGGACCCTTTACATGGGAAATGGGTATTAATTCTTCTTTGAAAGTAAATTTTTTCCGTCCGTTAAGTTCCGCGTTAATGGCATTCACTTATAATGTTTTCGGTCTCAACCCAGTGGGTTATACCCTGCATAGTATTGCCTGGTATATAACCGCAGTGATTTTGCTGGGCTTCCTATTGATGCGGATATTTCCCCGGCCTGAAAAGTGCCGCTGGCACCCTGCCGTATATATAGGATTGATCATGTTTGCCATTTCCTCCAGCAACAGTTTCACGGTAATGTGGAGCGCTGCCCGGTGGATAATCATTGCGGTGACATTAAGCCTGGCCGGGCTGTTGGCGCACATAAAATGGCGAGAAGAGAATTGGAAACCGGGTCGGCTGCTTTCCCTGGCTGCTTTTTTTACGGCTCTCCTGGCTGGGGAAGTTGCATTGGCTGTAATGGCCTTCCTGGCAACTTATGAATTATTGGCCCATCCCGATCCCCTTAAAAAACGAATAAAAGCCCTTTTACCGGCAGCCCTGCTGGTGGTGATTTACCTGGTGTTTTACAAAGCGATGGGCTGTGGGACCGCTGGTATCAGCGATTACTTAGACCCCTTTAATGATACAGCCGTTTTTTTATCCGCCCTGCCAGGCAAAGGGTTGGCTTTTTTGGGAGAAGTATTTTTTGGCAGTAATTCGTCCCTGTGGTACTTCCCGGAGCGACGTTTGACGGTGGTGCTGCTGGGCGCCGCAGCTATTGTCCTGGTAGGGCTTCTTCTCTTTCCGGTATGGAAATCATCAATACGGAGTCAAAAGAAGCGCATCCTCTGGATAATCACCGGGACACTGGGTTCTTTGCTTCCGTTGTCAGCCCGTGCTCCCAGTTCTCACGTGATGTTGATTCCTTTGATCGGTGGATCGGCATTGGTGGGATTCATCCTTTATTACTGGGGACAGCAGGTAAAAAAATCCTTCAGTTTCCGAAATATGCCAGGGATATTGGCTGGTGCTGCACTGGTGGTTTTGTTGTTTATCCGTCCTCCTTTAGCCTGGTACCGGTTTGCCGTCAATTGGCAAGAAAACCACCAACGGGTAGAGACATTTCACCGTCAGTCGGTGTTAAATCAGCTTCTTCCCCATCAAAAGGCGATTTTTCTCAATTTTTACAACTGGACCTATGACTTCCACGGCTATTATTACCGTAAACTGTATGATATGCCGATGCCTGAGTCCTGGTGGCGGTTATCTTTCTCTTCCCAGCCTTGCCGCTTTTTGCGGACTGCAGAAGATACCCTGGAAATAGAAGTAATCGACGACAGCCAAGTCAGAACTCCTGGGCCAACTTATAATAGTTCGGATAACGATCATGTCATTCGCTTCCAGGGATTTCAAGTTACTGTATTGAAAACCGGACCTGTGGGACCAACCCATGTAAAATTTAAATTTGACCGTTCATTGGATGATGATGTTTATCAATTCCTGTTATGGAAGGAAGGCCGTTTACATTTCCAGGAACCGCCACCAGTAGAACAATCAATGGTTGTTTCCAATTAACAGGGGCATTTTTCGTTTGTGCCTAAATTCTCCTTCAAAATTGCATTAAATGATTACCCTGGAAAGATCCGCAGCGAGTTTTACAATATAATCTCTGCCGAATTCTCTATTCTCCATGTTATCCACCCACCTCGAGGGAATCCAATCCGTTCCGTGCAATGCACCCATCTGGGCACCTGTCATTGCTCCGATAGTATCCGTATCACCCCCAAAATTAACACTCTTAATAACCGTTGCCTCGGGTGTTGAGTGATATTTTACAGTGGCCAGTAACGCACAAGATACGGCTTCCGAAGCCCGTATGCCGTTTCCAAGAAATCCAATGGCTGTTTCGTCGTCAATATCTTTTTTTAATACTTCTTTCAGGTACAAAATCTTCTTTTTTATGATCTCGACCTCGGCTATTTGACACAGTTTTTCGAGAAATGACATCGGGTCGAAATCGGCAGTATTATCAATATTCGTCAGAATAGCAACCGCTTTGGCCTGTACCAGTGCGCCATCCACCCCTTCTGGATGAGTATGGGTACACTGAACCGCATCGAAAACCGCTTTTTTTAATGGTTCATCGTTTTTATTGTGGTATACCAGTCCTACGGGAGCGATTCGCATAGCACCGCCGTTTCCAAAAGAGCCGTCTTTAAACACCATATATCCCGTCTTTCTATAATCTGCACCCTGTCTCAGGGCATTCATAACCGCATGTGCACCGGCGCCGTAACCTCTCCAGGGATTATAAAAACGCGCATAAGACCCGGCACAATGTTCAGCATCGACGCCATTGTTTTGGATAATGGAGTGTGTCAGCGCCAGTGTCATTTCTGTATCATCTGTATAGCAGCCAAACCCTCTTCCGGTATCCAAAAAATCCCTTACTTCGCCGTACCTTTGTTGAATTGTTTTTCTTGAAAGTCCTTCGATGCCTGCACCCAGTATGTCCCCCACCGCAGTACCCAGGAGAGAGCCAATGCATTTTTCTTTAAATGAATCTTTATTTCTCATTATCCAACTATTTTTATTCCCTTCATGATCTATTTTAACACAATTTCCAAACATTTGCACCTTTGCCGCGCCATCCCGATTCACCATCAAAAAAATGGTGAATCGGTGTTCTAGGTTCTATGTTCAAGGTTCAACGTCGATGAGCTTAAAAGAATAATTAACTATTTTAAGTACTTTGAAAAAAAAATTGAACTTTGAACATTGAACATTGAACACCAAATCCACCATTTTCTAAAAATCAGGTGGTGGATTTGGGGCCACCTCCTTCTTTTCAGAAAACACATTGAAAAGGCTCAAAGAGGATGCCACGTCAGAATGGCACCTACAATAAAAGATAAAAGGTGGGAGTTAATAAAAAAAGGAAATTTTGAGTAAACATTTTATTAGTGGTAAAATAAAAGATGAACGAAAATGAAATAAAAGAAAAGAAAAAACCCTCATTTATCCAGTCCCTTACTCCTCTAATCTTAATAGCAATTTTCCTCGGACTGGGATATGGAGTTCTGCGTTTAAAGGCGGAAATACTTCTCATAGCTTCAGCTCTTGTGACCGGCCTGATCGCTGTCCATCTCGGTTATAGTTATAAAGAGATTGAAGAGGGTATTATCTCCAGTATGATGAAAGGGATGCCTGCCATGTTGATCGTTATCGTGGTCGGGGCACTCATCGGGTCCTGGATCGCTGCCGGTACAATTCCCATGCTGGTATTTTATGGGATTAAAATCATATCTCCCAAATTATTCCTGGTCACAACGTGTATCGTATGCTCTGTTATTTCGGTGGTGACCGGGACTTCCTATGGTACTATCGGGACTGTAGGTGTAGCGTTTATAGGCATTGCCCATGGCCTGGGTATTCCCCTGGGCCAGGCTGCCGGGGCCATTGTTGCAGGTGCCTATTTCGGAGATAAGGTTTCCCCTTTTTCCGATACTACAAATTTAGCTCCTATTGCAGCGAGGAGCAATCTTTTTGATCATATCAAACATATGCTGTGGACGACTACACCTGCCTGGTTAATCGGTTTGGCCGTATATTTTCTACTGGGACTTGGTTCCCACGGTAGCGGTGAGGTGTCTTTGGCTAAAGCCGAACTGATTATGGATACCATTCAGAAGCACTTTACCTTTCACTGGTTACTCCTTTTGCCTGCTGTTATCACCCTATATTCTGCAATTCGTAAAAAACCCGTTATCCCCTGTATGTTCCTTTCTGCAGGGGTGGCAGCAATATTATCAATCTTCATCCAGGGACTCGATCTCAATACTGCGATACAGTCTATGGTAACAGGTTTTGAATCGCATACGGGTCTGGATATATTAGACAAACTCCTGACCCGCGGCGGCATGGTAGACATGATGCATGTTACATTGATTGCATTTTGTGCTTTTGCTTTCGGGGGGATTGTGCAAAAAGCGGGTATGTTGGATGTCCTATTGGACCGCCTGTTAAAAATCGCCAATACTACTGGAAAACTGATCAGTGCCACAGTTGCCTCCTCCATTGCCACTGCCCTGATGACCGGGAGCTCTTTTCTTTCCATACTTATCCCCGGTGAGCTTTTTGCCCCCGCTTACAGGAAGCACAACCTGGCAGCGAAGAACCTGTCCCGTACTACGGAAGACAGCGGAACGGTTGTTGTTCCTCTTATTCCCTGGAGTATTGCAGGAGTGTTTGTCTCAGGCACGCTTCATGTGGAGGTACTCTCTTATCTTCCATGGGCCATAATGTGTTACACGGGATTTATTTTTGCACTGGTTTATGGGTTCACCGGATTTGCAATCGCTAAAAGGATCAGGGAAGATGAAACCACACCTGGAAGCTAATCCCACGCGTGGCGAGCCCACAATAAGTCCCCTTATGGCCTGGCACTTTTTTTGAACCTCCTTTTTTCCTATGTAAATGGGGGATTAAAAATATTAAAAAAATCACCCTAAAATATTGATTTTATTTATTTAGAAATTGATAAAATTAATTTTTTAGGCTATATAAATTAAAAAAATTAAACGGATATTCTTTGTGTGTGATTAAAAAAAAGGCCAGTCAAAAAAACATTCTTGTAAAACCGTGGATTTTTTACAAAAGCCCTTTAAGTTTCATCCACTGATCATTAAATATGGTGCTGAGGTAGCGAGACGCACTGTCCGGGAAAATGGTTACAATACGGGCGGGTTTCTCCAATGATCGGGCCAACTTTAATACGGCCCACAATGCCGCTCCACTGGAACCACCACCCATGATGCCCTCTTTTTTTACTAAGAGGCGGGTGTGAAAAAAGGCCTCTTTATCAGTCACCCGGTACATATCGTCGATATTGGAAAAATCTGCGCATTCGATTAGAAATTCATCCCCTAGACCCTCGATAAGATAGGGACTGGATTTATCAATTCTCCCCGTATAAAAATAGTCGTAAAACACCGACCCTGCAGGATCGATAGCAATGACTTTGATATGGGGGTCCTTTTCCTTAAGGTATTGGGCCACACCGCCGATAGTGCCACCCGTGCCAATCCCGGCTACAAAATAATCGATCCGTCCCTCCATCTGTTCCCAGATTTCTGGCCCCGTGGTCTTGTAATGGGCCTCGTTATTCTCCGGGTTGTTGTGTTGGTCCGGGAAATAGCAATTGGGGGTCTGCTGGACGATGCGGGGGGTGATATTATTGTAACTGTCCGGCGATTCCGGTGGAAGGGTGCTGTCCACTTTTTGCACATCAACGCCCAGGGCTTTTAACTGGTCCAGTTTCTCTTTACTGAGAGAGTCCCTGACAATGACTTTTAATTGATATCCCTTCTGGATTGCCACCAGGGCCAGACCCAATGCGGTATTTCCGGAAGAGTTTTCTATGATCAACTGACCCTCTTTGATCCGTCCATCTTTTTCCGCTTTCTCGATCATGTATTTGGCTATACGGTCCTTGATACTGCCCATGGGATTCAAAAATTCCAACTTGGCAAAAATATCACTGGCGATTCCATCGGTTATCTTATTCAATCGTACCAATGGTGTATTGCCAACAGTTTCCAACACATTATCGTACACTCGTTTGTCTGTGATCATTGTCATGATTCGTTAGTCCTTAAAATTAAAGTGTTATAGTTTATAACAATTTGCCCTATCTGTAAAGCCCCGTCGATCTTTTAAAAAGCTCAGTAAGCCCCAAATCCACCACCTGATTTTTAAAAAATGGTGGATTTGGTGTTCAATGTTCAATGTTCAAAGTTCAAAGTTCAAAGTTCAATGTTTATTTTAAAGTACTTAAAAAGTTAATTACTCTTTTAAGTTCATCAACGTTGAACCTTGAACTTTGAACCTTGAACAAATTCACCGCCTGGCCTGATGGTGGATTTTGGAGGCAGTGAGCAGTAGACAGGAGTGACTTTTTTTGATAAAATTTAACATATAAACTAAAAAAAGGAAAAACGAGAAAATGATATATATAAACTTTTTTTATTTTTTCATTGTCATCGCGCTTTTTTATGCGGCACCTCCGACTCCCTCCGGGGTGTTTACTCCCCCTCAGAATTTGCTGGCAATAGTGGTCATTCTCTTTGGATTCTGGCACTTCAACCGGTATAAATTTACCCAATTGCGAATCAGGCTCAATAATGAGGAGATTTCCCTTGAAGCAGCCAAAAAAAATTACTTTTTTCGTATCAATGTCCATTTCATCATTGCCATTGCCCTGTTCGCTTTTGAAGTATTTGTTTTTGATCTTAAATTTTTCATTTTACAGGCAACCGTTTTGGGACTCCACGATTTCATGAGCAGTACCATTGGGCTTGCTGTTTTTATGCTTCACCTCTCCATCATCTGGTATTGGGGATTCCAGGCCATGGGGGATGTGCTTGATATCGGAGATTCTGCAAAAGACAATGTCCGCTCCAATATCAAATTCAACCTGGTGATTGTGATCCCCTGGGTGATTATTTCACTTATTTATGATGTATCGGGCCTGGTTCTACCAGGGATAAAAGATATGTTAACCACCCCACTATTCCGGGAGATGTTTTTCGTACTATTTCTGCTGACGTTTACAGTGTTCGCACCAATGCTAATTGCCCGGCTGTGGGATTGCGAACCTTTGCCTCCTTCAGAATTGAAGGAAAATATCCTTGCCCTCTGCCGTTCACAAGGAGTAAGATTCAAAGACATTATGTCCTGGAACGCTCTGAATAAAAGTATGGTGACTGCAGGTGTGATGGGTATAGTATGGCCGTTCCGGTACTTGATGATTACACCTGCTCTATTGAATTTGCTGGATAAAAATGAGATCATGGCTGTGGTAAGCCATGAGGTGGGCCATGTGAAGAAAAAACATCTTTTGTTTTACCTGGTGTTTTTTATGGGTTTTATCATCTTGATAAACAGTATCTGGGACCAGTTTATCAGTTTCATTTTCACCACACCGTTAGGCATAGAAATCCTCACCTCTGGCGACCGTGGGCCAAATATGGACGTTTTAAACCTTGCGTTTATTTCCATCATACTGCTGGTTTTTATCGGCTATTTCCGGTTTATTTTCGGCTATTTTATGCGAAATTTCGAGCGGCAAGCTGATGGTTTCTGCTTTGAATCTGGTATCAATCCCAACTACATGATTTCTTCCTTTAAGAAACTGGGCGAACGTTTGGGGGATGACGGTAAAGCATCAAACTGGCACCACTACAATCTCTCCCAACGCATCGATTTCATCGAGAAAGGAAAACAAAATCCCGGTATCATTACCCGGCATGACAAAAAGGTAAAGCGTGGGATTGCAGTCTTTGTTACTGCATTGATCCTTTTTACAGCAGTCGCATATAAAGGGCATCTGGACGGCAGTTCCGATTTAGAGCGAAGGGCTAAAATCTGGGAACAAGTACTTAAAAAATACCCTGATAATCCCAACATATATGCCGTGTTGGGTGAGATTTACTATCAATTGAAGGATTGGAAGGCCGCTGAAAAGGCTTATAAATATTCCATCGGGTTGAATTACCGTCAGCCAAACGTATTGAATAACCTGGCCTGGCTGCTGTTGACAGCAGAGGATGAGTCGCTGAGAAACCCGAAACGAGCATTAAAACTGGCCAAGGATGCTGCCTCCATGGGAGAAGCTGCCCATATCATGGATACCCTGGCAGAAGCCTATTATCAAAACCAAATGTACTGGGAAGCCTATAAGGCAGCCCAACGGGCGGCACAAATGACCACAGAAAACCACCCCTATTTTAAAGAGCAATTGGAGAAAATGAAAAAAGCCCTGAAACCAGGGGAGAAATAAAGTGCCTAAACCAGACAAGCCGGAACGCGCCCCTAAGACGGGCTTGTCTGGAAATTACAATTTACAAATCCCAAATTACAAACAAATTACAAATTCCAATGACCAAAATTACAAACAATCCTAACAGACTTTTAAGAACCTTTTAATATTTAAATAGAATTTCAAAGAGGTCTTTTAAGTTCAGATTTGTGACTTGTAATTTGTGGTTTGGGACTTGTTTGTGATTTGTATTTTGTGGTTTGTAATTTTATTTTCTGCCATTTCCTGGCAGGATTTAACTTAGAAGGTACTAAAGTTATGGCGCGCCAGGGGCGCGATATCTTTTAGAACTAAAAAGGTATATGGCGCGGAGCGCCGCCTTAACTTTAGGCACTTTAGCTCACTTTAGGCACTTTAGGCACTTGACTTACTTTTTACTCCGGTTACTGCGTAGACCGGGGAGGTATATAATAATTTGTTTAACTTATCTACATTTGAATTAAACGCAGTGGCAATAGGACTCTCCGGGCTGATCTCTTGTAATAACTCCGCCTCCAATTGCTCCGAATACAAAATACTTACATCATTAAATCCCGAACTTTCCAGGAGGTATCTCATGTATTCAGGATGCAGCGGTTTCTGATGGGTTACATCCAGGAAATAAATATTGCTTAAAGCAAATATTGAAAGGGGATTGACCGTCTCCAACACTATAGGGGAACCCTTTTTTAAAACCCGGAAAGATTCCAACACCATCTCCCGTAAATAATCGGGTTGAAGATGTTCGATCACCTGGGCGGAAAAGATGCCTCCTATCGATTCATCCCCTTTTTCCTTGAGATATTGCAGCGCATCGCTTTTCTGACACTTGAGTCCTTTTTCCTTTGCGACCCTCAACATCGAAAGTGAAATATCAATACCTTCCGCTTCTTTTCCCTCCTGCTGCAGCAGTTCGATAAATTCTCCTCTACCGCATCCAATGTCTAAAATGTGATCAACGGATGAAAAAATAGAGAGGTACTTTTTTAATTTTTCCTTTACCTCTGCTTCTTCTCCTCGAAATCGCTGTTCAAAGTCAGAATATTGATAGGGGGATAATTGCCCTTTTATCTCCTTTAGAGCAGTTACGGTTTTGGAATCGGTTTTTTTATCGATAGAGTCGATCATCTTATCCAATGATTTTTCAAGGGTGATAAAATTGATCAGCAGGGTTTTGACATTGGAGTACTCTGCTTCCAATTTTTCAATCTTCCACTCCAGGGACTTAAACACACCAGTGGCATGGTTATTGGAATAGGCATCCCACTCTTTATCTTGAATGGTAATTAATTGGTTCAGGTCCTCATTAAACTCCAGGAGTTTTTCAGTGATTTTGCCTTTTTTCTTTTTATTAAAAAAGATACCGGTTTTTTCGATTAAGTGGCCAAGCTGTTTAAGTGTTTCGTTTAATTTTCTTTGCTGATTTTTCCTTTTTTCAATTAGCTCTTCAATTATCCTTCTCATTATCTGATTTGTTTTCTTCTTTTTCTTCTTTTGTTTCTTCGCTTCCTTTTTTCAAGGAGTTTCTGAAGTTCATAATGCCTTCGCCCAGGCCTTTTCCCAGTTGGGGCAGTTTTTTACCACCGAATACCACTGCGACAACGCCAATAATAAGCAATATTTCCCAAATACCAAGCGGTCCAAACATATTTTTTCTCCTTCACCAAGATTTTAAAGCTTTATGGTTATTATGTCAAGTGTAGAGATTCCAAAATCACTATTTTTGGAAAAGGGACAGTCCAGGAAATCCTCTTTTAGAATGGGAAGAAGGGGACATTGGCTGGTTATTAACTCTAAAGAGGGGGCATGAGGGGGAGCGCCGGAGGCATTTAGTTGAAAATATGAGAAATATATGCCATAATATCCAACAAGAGGAGGATAAATGATAAAAAAAAGCGTTTTAATCTTTACGTTGATGATTTTTATCAGTTTTACTTTTTCCTGCACCTCCATAAAAAAAATAAGAGTTCATGGGCCTCGAACAGAGAAGATAAGAAAGGCCAAGATTCTAACCGTGTATACAAAATCGAAGAAACTATTCGAGTTTTCCACAGAAGAACCGGCAAAAATTGTCGGAGATAATATTGTGGGGAATACCGTGGATAAATCAGGCAACATGATGGAAGTCTCCATCCCCCTTTGGGATGCAAAGGTCATCTGGGTAAAAAAAATCCATACCGAATTGATTATTTTAACGCCTTTCGCAATCGTAGGGGGTCTTTTTTCTATTTTGATGGCGACTGCATTGGTATTCTCAGGTTGATCTTCCCTCGGAACGCATCAATATTCTGCTGAAATGGTAATGTCAAAAGTTTTATGAAAAAAATGAAAAAAAAGGCCCACAGAATACACAGAAAGCACGGAAAAAAGATACAAAGATAAAAAAAAACTTCGGTGTCTCTCGTGCTTCGTAGCGGAGCTACTCCGCAGAGTAGCATTCTGTGTGTTCTGTGGGCTCTTTATTATATAAGGAGGAAAAATGATTAAAAAAATCGCTTCAATTATTACGTTAATCACATTTATTGGTTTCACTTTTTCCTGCGCCACCGACACCATAAAAAAAATAAATCTAGAAAGGGGTGAATCTTGGAAAGGAGGGAATATTTCGTTTATAACCGTTTTTACAAAGTCGGGCGATCTTTATGAATTTTCCAAACGTCAACCGGCGAAAATGGTCGGAGGTAAAATTGTAGGAGAAGCAATCGATGACACCGGTAAAATAAAAACTGTCTCTATCCCCCTTTCAGAAGTAGAGGTGGTGTGGATAAAAAAACGTGACGTTGGTAAAACCCTTATAAAGTCTTTTTCAATCGTGGGGGGTGTCGCTGTCCTTTTGGTGATAATGATCATCGCATCAGACCCATCATGTCCGTTTATTTACTCCTTTGACGGAGAAAATTACACCCTCGACGCCGAACCCTATGCCGGAGCTGTATGCCGGGGACTCAAACGAACCGAATGGTGCGGATTAGAACACCTGAAAGAGGTGAACGGGGAATACAGGATTTTGATGACCAATGAACTGGATGAGACCGATTACACGGATGAATTAAAATTAGTGGTCGTGGATCATCCGGGGGATGTCCGTGTGGTTCCCGATACTTGGGGGGGTATACACACCATTTCCAATCCCATTGCCCCAATGCGGGCCTATGACCGGGAAGGCAGCGACCTGTCATTTTATGTTTCAAAGAATGACCACCGGGTATGGGTAAGCAAGGAATGGGAAAAAAACCCTGAAAGGGTAGAGAATTTAAAAGACGAACTCATTTTCGAGTTTCCCAAACCAAAAGAGACCTCCCGCGCCAAAATTATCTTTAACGGCGGCAGCACTTTACTGGGCTCCAAGGCCCTCAAATACTACCTGGAACTATATGGAAAAGAGGTGTCCCAGTGGTATGAGGAGGTGAAAAATCTCGGACCGGCTTTTTTTAAAATGGCAAACACCGCTTTGAGAGAGGAACTTTTTTCACTTCAGATCAGGGTGGAAACCGAAAAGGGATGGGAATCCAGGGGAATGCTCACGGGTGGTCCTTTCCTGATCTCGAAAGAAAAAGTGTACACCCTTGATCTGACGGGTGTACCGGGTGATACCCTCAGGATTAAGCTAACGCCCCCGACCGCTTTCTGGAAGATCGATTACCTTGCCGTTGACTATTCCGATGATTTGCCCGTTCATATCACCGAAATCAATGCGAAAAAAGGAACCTCTAACGGTCATGAAGGAGAAGATGCAGCAGCCATCCTGGCGGAAAACGACGATAATCACCTGGTAATGGCCAATACCGGGGATTCCACGGAACTGGTTTTTCAAGTCCCGCCTCAAAGCCCGGGGATGGAGCGAACAGTCATCCTGAAAACTGCTGGATACTACCACATGCGCTTAAAAGCCGACGAAGAACCGAACAGGGATATCCTCGATAGAATCCATTCTGAACCCGGTTTTGTCCTCCAACATGCATTAAAAGAGTATGGACAGTGGGAAAAAGGGGTTCTGGAAAAAATAAAACATCAATGATCTTGCAGATGCCGTAGAGAATTCAGTAATCAGTGTTAGAGAGACAGACATTGGGCCACTATCTCGGCAATGTCTTTAACACCGCATTCCTCATCTTTTCCTTTGTCTTTTACCCCATCATCCAGCATGGTCATGCAGAAGGGACAGGATGTTGCAATGATTTCCGTTCCTGCTTCCAGGGCCTGATCGGTTCTTATATGATTGATCCTGGTACCGAGATGTTCCTCGGTCCACATCAATCCACCTCCGGCTCCGCAGCAAAAACTGTGATACCGATTCTTTTTCATTTCCCGGATCTTTGCACCCGACTGAGATAACACCGATCGGGGGGCATCAAAGATACTATTATGCCGTCCCAGGTAGCAGGGGTCATGAAATGTAACAGAGGCGTTTATTTTTTCCTTCATTTCTAATTTCCCTTCCTGGATTAATTCAGCAATGAATTGACTGTGATGGATGACTTCAACGTTCCAATCTTCGATTCCTAAAGATTTTGCATATCCAGGGTATTCGTTTTTAAAGGTATTGTAACCGTGGGGGCAGGTGACGAGGATTTTTTTAATGTTATATTGTTTGATAATATTAATATTCTCCTGGGCCAGCATCTGGAACATGTATTCATTGCCCAATCGTCGGGCCTGGTCACCACAGCAATTTTCTTCCTGGCCCAAAATACCAAAATTGATACCTGCAGCCCGGAGGATTTTGACCATGGCTGTTGAAACCTTTTTCCCCCTGTCATCAAAGGACCCTGCGCACCCCACCCAGTACAGGATATCAACGGCAGAATCCTGTGATAGTGTTTTTATATCCAGGTCTTCGGCCCAGTCCCCTTTGGTAGCCGAACCAAAACCCCAGGGGTTGCTGTTGTTTTCCATATTTCTAAAAAATTGGTTCAACTCGGCCGGGAATTTTGCTTCCATAAGGGCCTGGCTCTGTCTCAAGCCAATTATCTTGCGTAAATGTTCATTTTTCACCGGACACACATGCATACAAGCGGCACAAGAGGTGCAGGTCCAGATTTCATCATCAGTATATATGTTGTTCATTAACGATTGTAATTGGCTGCTTTCCCCTTTAAGTAAACCTTTTTTTTCTTTTAACAGGTAGTTTTTTAAATGAACGATCAGGTTTTTGGGTGAGAGGGGTTTCCCGCTTTGGTTGGCCGGGCAATAATCATCACATCTTCCACAGTCGATACAGGCAAACCCGTCGAGCAAATCTTTCCAGGTAAAATCAGTGACTTTAACAATTCCAAACGTTTCTGAATTCTCAATATCCAAAGGTTTGATAATCCCTTTTGGATGATAGTCCTGGAAAGCAATATTTACGGGACCCGCAATCATATGGAGATATTTTGAACGGGGAACGTATAGTACGAATAAAAAGACATTTAGAATATGAATCCACCATAAAATCTTAACAACCAGGGGATCGGAGGGGAACCAGCCTGCAATCGCTTTTCCTACAAAGGAGAGGTACGCATGGTCTGGATTTTGGGCAATGACTGCACCCTCATAAAGTAAGAATGTTATAGTTACAGTAATCAAAAGTGCATAAATAATGGCGGATTCAATGGATGGATAGGTATAGGATTTGGGTCTAAAAATATATCTCCTGATGATGAAATACAGTACAGCCACTAAAACCATGATGGCAAAAATATCCACCCAACAACTGTGAAAGCGGCGGACCCATCCATGACCGAATACATTCCACTCTGTATTAAATCCCTCTAAAACGTGATTAAAACTAACCGTATCAAAGGTCAACGAACCGTATAGAAAAAAGAAATGAACAAAGCCTAAAAAAAACCTCTCTTTTTTTATTGAACAGGTGAGAAAAAAGAAAGAGGTGACCGCATCTGTTATTCTTTTTAGCGGTTTGTCAAAACGGTTCTCAGGATTGGCGATCTTTATAAGTCGATACCTGATATAAAGTGGGTGAAAAAAACCGTAAATGGTAAAAACTAGAACAACAGTAAATATAATGGCCTCAATCCAATGCAGCATGTATCCTCCTTTTTATGGTATATTATTTAGGATTTTTAATTGTTAAGTTTATCACAAATTTTATAGACATGCAATAAAAATTAAAGCAACTATTCAGTTTTGAAAAAACCTATAATGCAGTTTATGTTTCACTCACCCGTCCGGTGTCCTTCGGAACACCTCCCTGAGGCTCGTTCAATCATAAACTGCATTTTATTTCTCAAAACTGAATAATTAAAAATGAGAGTAACGATTCAGTTTTATCAAGTAAAAAGGATAAAAAAGAGTTCTTTTAAGTTTATATAAAAAAAAGGGCGGGAATTTTTCCCGCCCTTTTTTTGTTATTATAATGGTCTATTATTTGACCACACGCACACCTACACTTAATGATTGTTCTTTGCCTCCAGGCTTACAAAATTGACCCTCCCTGACTCGCCATGCTTTCTTATTACTAGTACTTATTTTCCAGAAGAAATCTTTCCAAAAATTTTGTTTCAGGTGATAAGTGAACGCATTGAGGTTGCATTTATCCCAATCACCACCGTAGGATAATACGACGCTCTCTGTGCTAATTTGAAGTGTTTTGGATGATGGTTCATACACCAGGTATGCTTTGGGGAATCGTAAAAAGAACCGATCCGGATGTTTTTTGTCGCTTCCGCCCACCACATCGACTTTGATGTTGAGTTTTTGTAAATTGCCGCCTATTTCACAAAAAGTACCGCCGGTGACCTTATAGACCTCTTTCCGGCTGGTATTTATTTGCCAATAAAACCCCTTCCAGAATTTCTGGCGGAGGTGGTAGAGGTAGGGTCTCATATTACATTTTTCCCAATCGCCGCCATAGGATAACACATTTTGCTGCGCGATGATCTGTATGGATTTTGTTGCCGGTACATAACCAAGGTAAGCATCTTTAAAATCCAGGAAGAAACGCTGGGGAGGTTTAAGCGTTAATACCGGTGTCACCGGCCTGAGCGTTGTAGTTGCAATGGGCCCGATAGTCTTCCTGCATGTTAACCGTTTGGTCAGGGAATTGTTGGTCTCACTGAGCTCTGTCAGTACTCCACCGTGGTCCGCAATCACCTTGATAGAATGGGTTCCTGGTGTCAGATTCAGGTTTGCGGCTTTGGGAAACCAGACATGGGTAGCGATTCCGCCTGGAGCTTGTAGGTTTCCTGCCGAGTCAAAGCCCTCGAGTATAATACCGCCCCAGGGTTGGTTGCCCTTGTACATTTGAACGCCCACTGCATTGGGCAAATTGTAGTATGAGGGAGGGACGCCTGCTGTACCGATGTTTTCGATAGTGACTTCGATTTTACAATCGTTGATGAGCCGGATATCTTTGACCATTAAATCCGGGAGTTTCTTTGTTTCGTCCGTTCTACAACTTAGCCTCTTCCGGATATACGTATTATTTCTCTCATTCGCCTCTTTGACATCGTTCGAACGGTCAACCACTCCCTTAACAGCAATAGGAGGGCCCACTTGATAACTCAGGATACAGGTTGCCACTCCACCAGGTTTTTGAAGTTTTTTTCCCGGGTCGAATTTCCATATGGATTCACCGCCCCATCCTTTGCCATTGATATAGACATAAACGCCCGCGCTTTTAGGATGATGTTTGGTGTAAACGTAATCGGGAAGATATCCCGGCCCATTGTTCTTGACCACCACTGCCAGTTTGCATTCCCGGGCAGCGGTGATTTTTAAGATTTCTAGGTCCGGTTTCCTCACTTTTTGAGCCGATAGGCTGATTGCCATCATCAAGAAAACCACCATCATTGCTACGACTTTTGAGTTAAAATGTCGTTTCATTATTACCTCCTTTGGTATTTTTTTTATTTTATATAAGTTAAATAAATGAAAGAGAAAAAAATCTCAAAAAAAAATTTTTTCAAACCACAACGGATTCGCCTTTCGTTTCTCCTGTCTCTTTATTTATCACGATCTCTATATTTCTAAGGTTAGATCCCTTTCAAGCTGTTCGACTTCCTCAGCAGCAAACATCGCCTCGTCCATGGAAACCCTTTTTTCTTTCACCAAATCCAGCAGATGCTGATCAAAGGTTTGCATCCCAAAATCCCTGTTTTTGGCCATATATTTAGGTATTTCTCCTGTTTTTTCAGGGTTTTTAATACACATTTCAATGGTCTTATTGATCAACATGACCTCACAAGCAGGTATAAGGCCATTTTTTTCAATATTGACGAGAAGTCGCAGGGCGACTATGGCCTTGAGGTTTTCGGATATTCGCTGCCGTACAGTCATCTGTTCTTCTGGGGGGAAATAACTAAGCAAGCGGCCCAGGGTGCGCATCACATCCGGTGTGTGGATAGAACCCATAACCATATGACCTGTTTCCGCTGCTTTTAAACAGGTATCTACCGTTTCAAGGTCCCGGAGTTCACCCACCAGGATGATGTCTGGGTCTTGCCTCAATGCCGATCTCAAGGCTGTGGAGAAAGAATCGGTGTCAGACCCAACCTCTCGCTGAGAAATGATTGATTTATCATTCTCGAAAAGGAACTCAATCGGATCTTCAATCGTCACGATGTGCGCCCCCCTGTTTCTGTTGATATGATTCACTATAGTTGCCAGCGTGGTGGACTTCCCGTTGCCTGTTGCCCCGGTCACCAGGACCAATCCCCCTTTTATAGCTGATATTTTTTCAAGTACTGGCGGAAGATTTAATTCAGAGAAGGTGCGAATCTTGAAAGGGATAACCCTCAACACCACCGCATACTTGTTGCTCTGACGAAAAACATTATACCTGAAGCGAGCGACACCGGGGAGGGAAAAAGAGCCATCATATTCTTTGATTTCTCTTTTAAATATTTCTTCATCTTCAATCCGGGTAAAGAATTTCCCAATCAAACAGGTATCCTCTTCAGTAAGCGGAGGATGTTTGAGGGAAATAAGTTGACCATTATGACGAACCATGGGCGGCACACCCACCTGAAAATGCACATCTGATACTTCATTTTGCGCGGCAAACGTCAGGATAGAATTAAGATTTGACTTTAACATTGTGACCTCCTAAAAAAACCCTTGTGGGGATTGAGATAAAATGTCTTCCTCAGAGGTAGAGGAGCAGGTATTAGGTGTTGGCCTTTTTCTATCATCGATACCACATTCATCTACCATTTAACAAACTCCAAAATTGTTTCTAATATTTATGTTTAATTATATCACAGAATAAAAATAAAGGTAAAATATCTCTTCTTCAATCCTTTTTTCTTGACATTTGGTCATTTCCCTTCTAAAATATCATTACATGAAAAAAGGATTTTCCTCTTCTTCTAATTTTTTGTATAAACTTGCCTGTGACGTTTTTTTATAAACTTTGAAATATAAATATTGGAGGAATTAAATGATTGAGATTCGTTTTCACGGTCGTGGCGGACAAGGAGCAGTAAAAGCATCCGATGTTCTTGCCATTGCCGCATTTAACGAAGGAAAAGAAGTACAGGCTTTTCCATTTTTTGGTGTTGAACGCCGCGGTGCCCCGGTGACCGCATTTACTCGCATCAGCGAAAAGGAAATTCGCATCCATTGTTATATCTACGAACCCGATGTACTGGTTATTCTCGATCCGACGCTTATCGGTGCTGTACCATTAACAAACGGCCTTAAGCCAAACGGAAAAATCATAATAAATACAGAACGGCAATCCCATGAATTTTCATTTCCTGAAGCCGTGAATCCGCAGATTTTTACCGTTGACTGTTCGTCAATTGCCCTGAAACACGGTCTCGGAACCAAAGCTGCACCCATCGTAAATACCACTATCCTTGGCGCTGTTTCCAGGGCTACAGGTCTGACTTCCATTGAATCGATTAAAGAAGCAATCCGGGAAAAGATTCCTATAAAGAAAGAGGAAAATGCCAAGGCTGCGCAAGAGACCTATGAATATATGTCAGTTTAGGAGGTCAGTATGGCTGAAAAAAAAGAAGTAAACGAAATGGTTGAGATTCGTACTGCCGATGATATGCCCCCCATGCCTGCATCGATGGGAAGTATGAGGATGAATAAAACCGCTTCCTGGCGTTCTATTCGCCCGGTTATTCTGGTTGAAAAATGTAAAAGCTGTATGATTTGCTGGAAATTTTGTCCAGAACCAGCGATTTTCCCAAAAAATCCACCAGAGATTGACTACGATTTCTGTAAAGGTTGTGGAATATGTATTGAAGAATGTCCCTTTGATGCTATCATTTCCGAAAAAGAGGGTAAATGAGAGTAAGAGGAGGTTACTGATGAAGAAGATATTAACAGGAAATTTTGCAGCTGCATACGGCGCCGCAGCAGCGAAAGTAAATGTAGTGGCTGCATATCCTATCACTCCGCAGACCACCATTGTTGAAATAATGTCTGAAATCGTTGCAGACGGTCTATTAAATGCTGATTTTGTTAAAGTGGAATCCGAACATTCTGCATTGGCAGCGTGCATTGGGGCTCAGGCAACCGGTGCCAGGACATTCACAGCCACATCGGCACAGGGATTGGCACTGATGCATGAGCTCATCCACTGGGCAGCACGGGGTAGACTTCCGATTGTTCTGGCGAATGTAAACCGGGCAATGGCGCCTGGCTGGTCAATCTGGGCAGATGTTACGGACGCCGTTTCTCAGCGGGACACCGGCTGGATGCAAATGTATTGTGAAAATAACCAGGAGGTGTTTGACACCATTCTTATGGCCTACAAGATCAGCGAACACGAAGAGGTGCTTCTCCCTACTATGCTCAGTCTGGACGCTTTCTTCCTTTCCCATACCTCCCAGGTGGTCGATATTTATGACGAAAAAACCATCGATTCGTTCCTGCCTCCATACCATTCCAAGATTAAGCTGGATGTAAATGATCCCCGGGCGTTTGGTGGTCTTACTTCTCCTGACCATTATTATGAGTTTTCATACAAAATACAGTTGGCACAGCAGAAGGCCAAAGAAATTATAAAGCTGGTGGGCAAAGAGTTCGGACAAATTTTTGGAAGAGAATACGGCCTAACAGAAGCTTACCGCTGTGAGGATGCCGAATTCGTTTTGGTGGACTACGGAACCATTGCCGGTACGTGTAAGGATGCGGTTGACCGGATGAGGGACAACGGCATCCCTGTAGGTGCACTAAAAATCCGCTACCTCCGCCCTTTTCCAGAAGAAGAAATAAAACAGGTTCTCCAAAATGTAAAAAAGGTAGGAGTCATTGACAGAGCCATCTCTTACGGTCATTTGGGACCGTTTTTCTCCGAAGTCAAATCTGTCATGTATGGTTCTGATATTCCTATGTATGGATTTATTGCCGGCCTGGGAGGCCGTGACGTTTCCATTATGGATATTGAATCCATGGTATCATATATGCAAAAAAATGAACCGGAAGATCTGATCTGGATAGGAGTGAAAAAATGAATAAAGAAACAAAACCCCAAGATAAGAAGATAAAGCTGACCATCCCTGAGGAGGAGATAATGTCTCCGGGCCATTTGGCCTGTCAGGGATGTGGTGCTTCATTGGCCATGAGGTACACGTTGAAAGGGTTAGGGCGTAAAACCATTATTTCCCTCCCCGCCTGCTGTTGGGCAGTGATAGACGGTCCTTTCCCTTATTCAGCCGCTGGAGTGCCCGTACACCAGTCTGCATTTGAAACCGCTGCAGCCACAACCTCTGGAGTCAGTCATGCCCTCTCCCAACTGGGTAAAGAAGATGTGACTGCCCTGGCCTGGGCTGGAGACGGCGGTACGTTTGATATTGGTATACAAGCACTTTCAGGCGCTGCCGAACGGAACGACAACATCGTATACATTGTGTATGACAACGAGGCTTATATGAACACGGGAATTCAGCGATCCTCGGCCACCCCTCATGGTGCCTGGACCACCACAACACCGGTCAAACACTATAAAAAAGGAAGGAAAAAAAATATTATGGAAATTATGGTGGCCCATCATATCCCCTACTGTGCCACTGCCAATATCGCCTACCCTGAAGATTATATAAAGAAAATTCAAAAGGCCAAAGGAATTAAAGGCACAAAATTTTTCCATTTGTATGCCCCCTGTCCCTCCGGTTGGAAATACACGCCTGAGATTACCATTAAAATTGCGCGGCTCGCCACTGAAACCAATGTATTTCCCATTTATGAGGTTATCGATGGAGTCTACAAGATTAATAAAAAGATCAAGAATCCCAAACCGGTGACCGAATATCTAAAACTGCAGGGCCGATTTGGTCATTTACCTGATGAGGAGATTGCTTTTATTCAAGAGGAAGTAGACAAAAACTGGAATCGCCTGAAAAAACTGGAAGAAGTTTTCGGAGAATAGAAAAAAAAACAAAAAGAACGAAATTTTCAGGGGGTAAGGTATAAGAAGGATATTAAAAAGGTAGAAAAAAGGTAGGGGCAGGGTTGAAACCTACCCCCTCAAAATACGATTTTATATCCAGTCGATTGACTTAATAGGTAATTGAATCCGTGGTTTCATTGTTAAGTGCCGGGTTATAGTTCAGGGTGGCGTGGGTAACATTATCGACTGTTATAATGTAAGGACCAGGGGATTTCGTCTTGGCAGAGGTAAAGCTTACGGTTCCATCGGAAAGGGTGGCCCCTGAATCCGTACCACTCACCACACCACCCCAGGTTACATAAACAGTGGCATCAGGAACAACATCTCCTTTGGTATCTTTAATGGTGATTACTGCAGTGGCCTCGTAGTTTCTACCTTTCTTTTTGATACTCATGCTGATGTCAAACACATACATTTCAGGCGTCGGGCCGCTGACTGTGACATTTTTGGTTACAGGATCAGTCGCCCCTTCATTATCGGTAACGGTTAAAGTAACAGGATAGGTACCAGCGGAAGCATAGGTATGGATCGGATGCTGCTCCGTGGACGTGTTGCCGTCGCCAAAATCCCAATCCCAGGAAACAATGGTGCCGTCCGGATCATAGCTCTGGTCTTCAAATGCAACGGTCAACTCAGTCGTAGTGAAGTAATAAGTGAAATCAGCCACTGGCGGTTGATTGCCCGGGATCGGACCGTTAGGGGTGCCAGGGGTGCGAAGCTGTACTGATGGATCACCAAAACAGGTCCAGGTATCTGCCATGCTTTCTCCTGCACTGCCATTGATGTCGATCATCTTGAATAGTCCATTCACAAACATCCCACCAAAGGTTCGTTTGGGCCCTGACGGGGATACTAAGAGATCAGCCATCTCATCCTGGGCATCCATGGGGGGGGTCCATGATTGGTTGATGGTGGAACCTGCGTGTGCCACAGCCCCGGTGGGGTTGCCATTATTGGCGGCCCGCAGCCAGGCTTCACAGAAACAGGTATAGTTTTTAAAATTCCCCACCACACAGGCCACTGAAACAATAAACGGCAATTCGTACTCATTGACCAGGCTGTCTACGTTGGAATTGCAAAAGGTCCAACCACAGGTCCAGCACGTCGTACTACCGTGACCGCAGTACCACATAGTACCTGTGCCATTATTAATTAAATTGGTCAGGTTAGTGGTGCTGCCCCCGCTCTGATGGTTCGTATCAGTGGTATAACCATAGCCTGCTAAATCAGAAAGAATTAAGTTGATATGCTGATAATCATACTCCCCATTATGACCCGGTCCTTCGGAAGAACCCATTCCAACCGCATGCCTGAAAAATTCGGCAGAAGAGAGTAAATCCCGTTCATAGTGAATGGTACGATCCACTTGCGTGGTCACATGAGCCCCGGTCTCGGCTGAAAAACGTCCAACAAAAATATCCAGGTAATGGTCACCGCCCACAATATAACCATAGTTGTTATCCGAGTCTCCTGCGGAGGTACTGGAAGTGGGTACCTGGGCATGGTCACCCACCAACAATAAGTACGTTAAGCCATTGGTATTATAATAATTAGCAACATAGGTCTTTAATGCAGCAGAACTGCCAATCGTAGAATAATCAACCAGATCAACACTATAACCAATGCTTTGTTTCCACGTAACAAAGGGGTCCATCTCATCCAGGAAATCGTTATAGCAAATAATCAGCATATTTCCAATGGGATCAGGTAACGGTATATATGTCACTTCAGCCTCTGCAAAGTTAATGAAATGCCTTTCATAGACGTTTTTGAAGTCACGTTGGTATTTCCCTTTGGGTTTTTTCCTTTTAAACGTGTTGTCACCGACTCGGCCAGTGGGTGAAGCTTTTACCTTGATCCTGTCATAGACCCGTAATACCCTGGTAACCGGGTTGTACTGGAAGGGATATACGGTAAGAGCTTGTCCTCTGAAGTCTCTGATGATATAAGGGCTGCTCAATTCTACCAAATTTCCCGGGAAGAAGGCATTGGTTTGGTATTCCGCACCATATTCATAGGGAACCGTGTCAGGGTCAACGGTTCTTAATAAATTACCTTTTGAAGGAGCAATGTCAATTCCAGTTATCTCAGTGAAAGAGGAATCTAAAACCTCAACTTTCATCTCTGCTTCATCCGGGACAATCACGGATGCGGTTAGTTTTGCTACTTCTGGGGCGCCTTTTTTCAGTGTTATACCGGTTTTGGGAGCCAACAGTTTCTTTGCTTGACCTTTTGGCGTGAGAACACTTTCAAAGTCATACGCATTGACTTCGAATCTTAAAACAATCTCATCTGCCGATGAAGAAATAAGGGTCGCCTTATTTCCATTTGCTGCAAACGCAGTGGTTACGCTTACTAAGAGTAAGCATACCAACAAAAACTTGAATTTTTTCATTTGATACACCTCCTAAAATATTTTTTATCGTTTTAAATTTTAACAGTTTATATTTTGAACCAGAATCGAGTAAATGACAATCCATCATAAGTTGTATTTTTGGGTGTAAAATGTTTAAAAAATATGTACAACTAAAGTTGTACTTTTTTTTAAATGGTTGTATATTTAAGAAAATAAACAAAAATACTGCGCGCTGTCAGGTATAATGGAAACCACATACAATCAATGGAACCAACTGCCCCAACCGATTCCCAGGGCCGCCAAAGCCCCCTTTGCCTACTGCTTACTGCCAACTGCGTAACCCGGACGAGACGGAGCCAAAACGGACTTGCCTGGAAATTACAAATTACAAATCCCAAATTACAAGCAAATTACAAATTCCAATATCCAAAATTACAAACAGCACTGACGGACCTTTAAGAATCTTTTAAGATTTAAATAAAATTTCAAAGAGGTCTTTTAAATTCAGGTTTGTGATTTGTGGTTTGTAATTTGTTCTCGTGCTACGTAGCGAGGCTACTTCGCAGAGTAGCATGTAATTTGTATTTTGTTGTTTGTAATTTTATTTTCTGCCATTTTCTGGCAAAACTTTACTCAGAAGTAACTACTCAACCCAGCGATATTCGTGTCAGGTAGAAATAATTACATTCTCCAACTACGCTCCAAAAACAGAGATGATATACGTATTTTATATAATGAAACTCAATCAATTGTATCTGCTGATGTCGATGCTGAATTCGATGATTGAGCAGGAGCGTTTGTATGAATAAGAAAATAAACACATTTTTTTTGAATTTTTTGATGTTGATGGTTTTTACCCTTCCGAAATGGGGCCAGGGACTTTATGACCTGAGAGTCGAACCTTATGATTGGAAAATATCGAGCCCGGAAGCCCAGGGCATGGATTCCAGGGCATTGGAAAACGCTTATCAAAAAGCAGCATCCATGGATTTTATGCTCACCCTGGTGATCATAAAAAATGGTTACCTGATCGGGGAGCAATATTTCAGGGCATTGGAAAAAGAAAATGCCATGTGTATCGCATCGGCATCCAAGAGTTTTTTAAATGCCCTGGTGGGGATCGCTTTGGAAAAGGGATATCTTAACAGCGTGGACCAGAGAATGATAGGCTTTTTCCCGGAGTATGACATACCCGACCTGGACTCAAGAAAAAGGGAAATTACCATCCGTCACCTGTTAACCATGACCTCTGGTTACAGCGACCAGGATTCGTTTGACAGGACGGGCAACTGGATCAGGTACGGTATCCAGCAAATCCCGTTACACAATTCACCAGGGGATGCCTGGCTTTACTCCACATTTGGTACCCATTTACTGTCGGCTATTATCACCAAAGTATCGGGGATGTCCACCCGAGATTTTGCCCAAAAATACCTTTTTGAACCGCTGGGTATTACCGTTGCCTATTGGCATCAGGACCCTTCTGGTATTTATTTTGGTGGTGCCCGGATGTACTTTGCCCCGCGTGATACAGCCCGGTACGGGTACCTGTTTTTAAAAAACGGTACAGTCGAAGAGCGTGAAATTCTATCAAACGAGTGGATAGACGAAAGTTTGCAGGACTATTCGAACCGATCGCTCTGGACCATTTATGAAACCGTGGAAGAGGGAGGGTATGGTTACTTATGGTACCTGGGTAAAATGGGGGGATACTCTGTATTTATGGCTTCTGGGTTTGCCGGGCAGCATATTATTGTCATCCCGGCCCTGGATATGGTCATTGTAAACAGTGCCTTCCCTGACATCATGTCCGAAACGGGTGAAAACCATATCCGCCACCGGCAAATCCTGCAATTCATTGCCAATTACATATTAACAGCCATCTTGAAAACCCCGGAAAATCCACCCGCATCCCCGAAGGATGCACAGGTCACCAGGATACTCAACCGATCGCTCTTTATGTCTGAAATCCTCCACCTATTCCAATGGCAGCCCAATCCAGATAACACGGGAACGAATACAGCAGTGGTATATCGAATATACCGGCTGCACAATGGGAACGGCGTATTACTGGGGGAAGTGGATGCACAGCAGCGGGAGTTCCTTTACCGGAACGTCGAGGAAAATACCGATATCCCTCATACTTACGGTATTTGCACCCTCACCTCTGACGGCCGTGAAAGTGTCCCGGCAGTAATCGAAATTGAGCCAAAAAACACAGATTCCTTGTAGTACCTGAAAAACTGAAAAATGAAAAAGGATCAGGCGAAAAAACCTATTACCATTAGAAATGTTAGGAGGTGAGACGATATGATCAAAGATAATCCACTTATTGAAAGAATTCGAGACGTTCGCCACCAAATTTCCGAGGAATATCATCATGATCCCAAACAACTTGTAGAGCATTACATGGAGCTTGAAAAGAAACACCAGGGGCGGTTCATCAATCTTATAGAAATCTACCAGAAAAAAACAGAGCATTCAGAAATGCCGAACAGCGAAAAAAATACACCCGTCTGAGGAGGACAAGAGGAAAAGGGGTCAAGCGAAAAAAACTCTCCTCAAGGCTCTAAAAGATGAAGATTTTCGGGTACGGCTCCAGGCGGCCGATTCACTGGTGCGACTGGGCAAATCATTTGATAAGGCCGTGCTTGAGGCACTCCTCCAGGTTCTGAAAGATAAAGATGAATCTTCCTTGGTACGGGTAAAGGCGGCCGACTCCCTGGTGCGACTGGACAAATCATCTGATAAGGCCGTGCTTGATGCACTCCTCCAGGTTCTGAAAGATAAAGATGAATCTTCCTTGGTACGGGTAAAGGCGGCCGACTCCCTGGTGCGACTGGGCAAATCATCGGATAAGGCCGTGATTGAGGCGCTCCTCCAGGCTCTGAAAGATGAAGATTCCTTGGTACGGCGAGAGGCGGTCGATTTACTGGTCAGACTGGGAAAAGCGGATAAGAACGTCATCGATGCACTCCTCCTGGCTCTGAAAGATGAAGATTCCTCTGTACGGCGACAGGCGGCCGATTCCCTGGGAAGACTGGGAAAAGCGGATAAGAACTTCATCGATGCACTCCTCCTGGCTTTGAAAGATAAAAATTCCTTGGTACGGCTAGAGGCAGCCGATACCCTGGGAAGAGTGGGTAAAGCGGATAAGACCGTGCTTGAGGCACTCCTACAGGATCTAAAAGATGAAGATTCCGATGTACGGGGCAAGGCGGCCGATTCACTGGGGCGATTGAGAAAAGCGGATAAGAAAGTAATTGAGGCACTCCTCCTGGCTCTGAAAGATGAATATTACGATGTACGGCTCCAGGCGGCCGATTCCCTGGGAAGAGTAGGCAAAGAGGATAAGGCCGTGCTTGAGGCACTCATCAAGGCTCTGAAAGATGAAGATTCCAGGGTCAGGCTCGAGGCGGCCGATTCCCTGGGAAATCTCTGGCACGATAAACCCGACACCGAACTTATTGATTATCTTAAACATCCGTTAAGTGGATACCGAACCGCCGCAGCTTATGCATTGAAACACAAAAAATCTATTTCGCAAAAAACCCGTGATGAGATAATCCGATTAAAAGATACCGATAAACGACCATGGGTCCGCCTGGGCGCATGGAAAGCCTTTGAATTACTTCAAGAAAAAAAAGAAAAGGAACAAAAAGAAAATCAGTAATTGATCAAAAGAAACATTCAAATTCTATTCTTTCCAATATTCCCGGGATACCTTGTAAAATTCTGCTAAATACGTTTCACAGCTCTCAATAATTTTTTTAACCTGTTCTATATCTTCTTCTGCAATATCAGCACCAATACTGCCACCAAAATCATAATCGCCTGTTTGCCTTTCATTAAACAGCTTCTGTATTGTTTTAGAGAAAGATTTTGGAAAGGTACCGGGTTTAACAAATTCTTTTATAAACGATCCAATTGTTTCCTTGTGTGATGAGCAAGTTATTTTCTTTGTCATTAATACAGCAGATATTGTATGAAAAACCGCATAATATGCACGAGAAACACTGTCATCAAAACACTCATTTTCAAAATTTATCACGGCGCTTTTCAGTTTTTTCCGCCCTTTCTTAAGCATCATCTTCATAATTTCCAAATCATTATTATCCGCCATCATAATTCTATACCCTCTTTTAAAATATTTAAACCGATGGGAAATCTCTTTTTCATTTCCCACTCTTTCTCGTCACAAACAATGCAGCCAATCAATTCATAATACTTATCCATGATTTCAACACAAGCGTCCAGTATAATCTCCTGGCTGGATTTATCTTTCTTATCTACGATGACCAGGATATCGTAATCAGAACTGTCTTTGTTATCCCCACGGGCATGAGAGCCAAACAGTATAATCTTCTTCAAATTACTTTTTAGTTTTCTTTTAACAATTCTAGCGAACTCCTGGTCGATTCTTTTCCTTTTTTCTTGTTGTATATTGGTCTGCTTAAACAATTGTCCCATATTAATCTATCCGAAAAAACATAGTTCCAGCCAGTTTTCCCTCTTTTTTTAAAGCTATCCATTTCCCTTTTAACATCTTTTCGAATGCTTGCTTTAATAATACAGTCATATTTCTACTCCTCAACTCATGACTATATAATAAAATTATAGTTCCCTTTTGTCAACTATTGAGGTGAAAAAGAGGTCAGGCGAAAAAACCTATCTCATTTCCATCATGAATTTTACAAATTCTTTTGTGTCATCACTGAACCCCTGGAGTTCATCATCCGACATTATATCGTGGTAAACGAGACTGAATATTCTTTGCTTCGCCTTTGACCTTCGATAATCATCGAAACATTCCGCTATGATATCGTCCCTTTGTTCATAATGTCTGAACATATCCATGTATACCTGGTATTGTTCGTGATTTTCCTCGTTTTTCAATATTAATGCCGCTTCTTTGTTTATTTGGGTACATGCTCTTTCCAGCAGCATCGGTTTCAACTTTTTCAAATACTTCCAATCGGATTCTTTAATTTTATCGATCATTTTTCCCTTTTCCCTCACTTTTTTTGCTATTTTGCACTGGCGTCTTCTTCAGGATCGTGGGGTTCAATCATCGTCACAAAAACGCCGTGTGAATAAGTATACCGGTCCAGGTCATTGGAAACCTGGGCCTGTTCAAGCCAAAGATTCCAGTAGGCATATAATTCTTCCTCTGAGAGATTTTTTAAGTCCAGGTCCTCTTCACTTAAAAATTCGTCTCTGATTTCAACCATGATTTATCTCCTTTCCACGTTTTCACTTGGAGTGAAAGGCAGTACTGCTTCAGCCCGATGAATCATTTGTTTCCATAACCAGGTGGGGATATTTATTTGCCAGGGTTATTATATCCCTGGCACTTCTTGAATAAAGAAGCTGATCCCGGGGGGATTTCATTAAACGCGCGATTTCGCCGATAACCACATAATCTTTTTCATCACCATCTTTACTCATTAATGCCAACCGATGCAATACCATTTTATTTCAATTTCCACAGGATAGATTGCCTGGCGATGATGATATCCTCTTTTTCCAGCCGGACGTCAAACGGTTCTACCTTATCTGCTTTTTCATAATACGTATCTTCAATATCTGCAATCTTATCTTCCAACTCCTCTTGCAACTGTAAGATATCCTCTTCCAATTGAGATAATTTAGTTTTACCTAATTTCGCTCGATTAGAAGCACTGGTGGTGGAGCGCCTTCTCCGGGCGGCAGTTGCTAATCCCCTGACAGACTTACCTCCTAGCAATACACCCAGCACAGACTCACCAATGGAAAGAAACTCTTCGGTTCGCTTTGAACTGGCTTCTTTTTGAAGCTTCTGCACTTTTATCTTTTCCCTTTCAATTTGGTCTTCCAACCGTTCAATTTTACGCTCATAAGTGTCTTTCAAATGTTCAATCTCTTTATCGATCATCTTCTCCACCACTTCCCTGCACTTGATGCGAAAGGACTCTTCAGACTCATCGACCTCTGAGACTAATTTTAAATCTCGATTAATCAATAGTCGGAGAACATGCTGTGAGAATAAATAATTTTTAAATGACGACTGCATATTCCGAAGGGTTGAGTAATTCAATTTAGTCTTCAGGGTTTCATAACCCATGACTACAGGGTCTGGCACAGATGAGTATTCAACCTCAGTTTCCTCCAGTTGCGACTCGCTCCAATCAATATTGGGTTCCATGGGGGCAGAGGCATAGTATTTCTTTCGCACATAAACTCCCAACTGGTTGTCATCAAAAACCACCTCCCCCTGTAAGTAAAGATAAGGAGAATAAAATTTACCCTGGGAATCGGCTGAACTTTCATAAAGACACTCTATAGGTGTATCTGCCTGTGGTGCAAAGGGTAGGAGGTCGGCGCGGGTGGGCATCGAAGAAGGTCCGGGAGGCGGCCCCGCCGTTGGAATGGGCGGAGGCACAGAAGATGGCATTGGTGGGGGCGGTGAATAGGGTGGGTGTGGAGGTGCAAAGGAAGGCATATAGGGCGGAACCTGCGCTGCTTCAACACCCGGGGAAGGCACCGGCGGTGGAACATTCCACTGCTGCTGCACCGGGACTGGCCGCGGCACTGCTTTATCTGTCAACATCAACTCCTTGATCTGCTCCCGGGTCAATGGCCCGGCTAAATAGGAAATCGCCCAGCGGGTCTGGAATAACTTGACCCCTGATTCATGAACATTCTTCACCAAAAAAACCCTTTTTTTCAATGAAGACAAGAGATTGTTTATTTCTGTTGTGTCCAGGCTATCCCCGGAGGCATCCAATATGCCCCTCAGCCCTTCCATCACCCTCTCCCGGTCCATTTCAGCCTGCAGTTTGCCAATGAACCAGGTCCCGGTATTGGTAAGGGCTTTGTAATCAATATCTTTGGGATTCTGGGTAACCAGCACCACACCCAACCCAAACGCCCTGGCCTGCTTCATTAAAATCATCAAGGGATTCTTGGAAGGAGGATTTTGAGGATAAGGGGGAAGGTAACCATATATTTCATCCATGTAAAAGAGGTATTTGAGATCAATAGCGCCCGGCTGCTTCCTGATCCAATCAACAATGTCGTTCAAAAGCAGACTGAGAAAAAACATCCGTTCATTGTCGTTGAGATGGGCAATATAAAAAATATTCACCGGTACCCTGCCAGCTTTTTTTTCAAATAGAAACCCTGCCGAGAGGGGCATCCCGGTTTTCCAGAAACGAAAACTGGGAGCAGCGACTATATTATTGATTTTGAAGGCCAACTCCACCCGTTCCTTTTCATCCATCAATTGGTTGACCTCAAAAACTCCCAATCGTTGAAAGGGCGGCTTTTGAATATTGATAATCAGTTCTTCCAATGAAAGGTCCCTTCCCATTCGCCAGTAATGATCGATGATATTGGAAATCAATATGTGGGGTTGACTGGTCAGGGGATCGGCACTAATGCCCAATAACGAAAGAAGTGCGGAGACAGTGTTGCGTATTTTTTCCAATAAACCTTCCTCATCTCGGGCCAGCTCAGCTCCGGGTGCTTTAAATCCTTGAATAATACTCACCGGCATGCCAGCGGAAGAGCCCGGGGTGAAAATCCGTAAATCCATCTTTTGCTGCAAAGGCAAAATATGCTCCCGGTTGATTCCCCAGGAATTTAACCCCTTTTCCCATTTTTCGGCCATCTCAGCTGCATAGGTATCAAGGTCCTTCCCTTCTCTCTGGGCTTGAGCCGGAGAGACCCATTTTTTGAAATCACCAGGTGATAATTCCGGGAAAACCAGGGCCAGGTTAGCAACGTCACCCTTAGGGTCCACGATAATCACCGGGATATCCTCATTAATGGCCTCTTCCAGTAGGTCTATGCATAGACCGGTCTTGCCGCTGCCGGTCATACCAAACACCACTCCATGGGTGGTTAAATCAGAAGCATTGTATAAATACCCCTGGTCCATCAATTTATCGCTATCCAGTGAAAATTCTTTTCCTAAATAAAAAAACCCTTTTTTATCCATGAAAACCTCCTTCAAAAAAAATAGATAAAATAGAATTATAAATCAAAATAAAGATTTTTTAAATCAATTCTTTTTGTTTTTTTTGCCTCCGGCGGCCAGGTAATGAAAAAGGGGTCAGGCGAAAAAACCCAGAAAAAACTCTTAACGGATCAAAAGGATACGAGCGGCATTCTGGCCTATCCCCTAAGGCATCCTACCTTTCTCGTTTTTTAAACATGGATTAAATCTCTAGTGGATTTACTACTTCTAAAAAATCAAATTCTTCAAAATCTGCGACATTCAGTGTGTATATCCCGGATATCCCATGGTCTTTGAGAGTAGCCACAAGGGCGATATCAAATACCTTTTTCCTTGTAGTTACCGAGCTTAATAAATCTAAGCATGTCCGAATTTGTGTTTCTCGCTGATTAATGACTGTAATCCCTATCTCCAGGTAGTCATTCGTCACCTGGATTGCTTCTGAAAGCGACAACGGCTTTTCCAGGTTTTGCCGGGTAATCACATTTATAAACTCCATTAATACCTGTGCGGTTAAACATACTGTAAGGTTTCCTTCTTCATCTCGTTACTTCACGACTCTTTCCAGGAAAGCCGTTGCTCTCTCATTATACTCGGAATCCGTGTTATGTGCATAAACCAATATGTTGGTGGCGATTGAGAACATTTTGATCAAATTCTATCGGAATATAACTCATCACGATCTACGTGTACCTCTTCTCCCAAACTGAACTTTCGAACTTTAAAGGGCTTTGATTTTGTATTTGTTTTTACCTGTTCTTTTTTGATGTCATTTTTCAGGGACTGAAAAATGATTTCCATAACCCGGATTCGTTCTGCTATCGATGATTGCTTAATCTCGTTAACGGTATTGCTGTCAATCATTTGGTTTACCTTCCGGTTATTTTTTACCATGATTGAGAAAAGAAGTCAATATTGACATTATTTTTTACAGATGCTTTCGGCCTGTCCCCAAATCATCCAAATCATTTTCCTATCCCCCTTTCCTTAATTTTTTCTAGCGCTTACTTGAAAAATATTTTTCTAAGGTGTATGATACCAACCAGGAGGAAATAATAATGAAACCGAAAGAATTTAACAAAAAGCTTTTTTTAAACAAAAGAACCATTGCCCACCTGGGCAATAAAGAAATGAGTGAGGCCCATGGAGGTGGGGCTACTGTTAAACCTACTTGTATACCTATTGCAACTCGAAGCTGTCCTACTAACGATTCATACCCCGCTGGTGGTGCTTGTTGCTGCGGTGGTGATACGACTATTGAGATTTGTTAAAAAGGGCTCACGCGCCGCATGGTGCCTCCGGTAGGAATGGGACGCATACACCCTCTTAGAGTTTGAGATAATAATTGTTACGTAGGAAATCTCCCGTGCCGTGCAAACGGGTGCACCAGCATGGAAACTAAAAAAGGGGTCAGGCGAAAAAACTTCCTAACGGATCAAAAGGATACGAGTATTGATTGGATAGAGCCACTCAATGCCATTATGGGTAACGATGGCATCATCCTCCAGGGGAATCCTTACTTTTTTGCCTCCCCACTCAGATGCCGGAGTATAGGCAAAAAACTCAACGGCAAATATATTTGTGGGCTGGATGGTGAAGGTTAAACGCAAAGGATTAAACCACGCAATGGAGGGACCAATTCCATGGCCCCAGTTACCAACAGAATGACACCCGATAATGACTTCGGTTTTTTTGGTTTCCGTTGGCTTATTAAAGGTTTTCATTATGGCAAAACCAGCTTCCCGGACTTTTTGATTAAGAATCTCCAGTGTCTCTGCCGCTGTCCGGCCTATTTTTATATTGCTCCGAATGATTTCTCTCACTTTCAGGGCCTGATCAAATGCATTTTGAATTCCAGCCGGAGCTTTGGTTTCTCCCTCTTTTAATACATATGCAATGCGTTTCATATCGGTATAAAGATTCATAAGTCCCACCCCCCAATCGATCATGATCAGGTCTCCTTTTTGGATAATGCGTTCATTGGACACCGCTTCGATTCCATCGGGTCCGGTGATATATATTGACGGCATGCCAAAGGATGAACCCAGGCCTCTTTTGTTCAGCTCCTCCATTATCCACCAGGCCACATCTTCCAGCATGATTTTGCCAGGTACAATGACTTCGTTTGATAAAGCCCGTTCGGCAATTTCGTGGGAGATTCTACCCGCCTCACCAAAGGCAGCAATTTCACCGGCGACTCTCCTTGAACGGAAATCCGACACCAATTTTTCCGCTGAAACCAATCTTTTGGAATAGGTTTCCCCCAGGATTTTTTTTAGGTGTAAATACCCCATGTGGGATAAATTATCCGCTGCTCCGATTTTTTCAGATGTATTAATACCGATGCGTTTCGGGTCCCTTTCCTTCACAAACTTAGCTAAATCCGCTGCAGGTGCAAATATATCGTACGCACCGCCTTTCTCAATTAAATATCCATCAATGCCTAAAGCGGCTCGCTCGATTCGGTTACCTCCCCTATCGGTAAAAATATAGTACCCAATACTTGAAACATATCCTCTTCCGAAATCCTCATAGAGAGGGCCGACATTACCCTCTTTTACCATTGTAATCCACATATCGATCTTATTTTCCCGCATTACTTTCGGCAGGATGATATCGAACTTATCCCTCCTGATCTGGTTCATCATCTCCCAGCGAAGGCGGGCTTCGCCTGCTTTTAAAAAAATATCAGGCAATATAGTGAATCCCAAAATCAAACAAAAAAGAAAAATATTTCTCTTCATAACGTCACTCCTTTTTAATACATTTTGATCAAGAACCATTTTAGACGATAACGATATTATTTTCAATCCCTCTGCTCATTCTGGGAGGTAAAGGCAAAGAAGTGAAAAAGGTGCCAGGCGAAATCTTTTTCTCCACAAGCCGCTTCGGAGAAAGCCAACACCCCCGCTGACAAAGAGGGGACAGACGCCAAAAAGGGCCCTTCTAATGAGCGTCCCTTGCTTTGTTGCTTTTCTTTCCAGACTGGATTTTCTTTCTTATTTACGGTATATAGTTCGAGCATAAAAAACAAAAAGAGGGAAATTAGGGGGGCAGACGAAAAAAATTTTTAGAATAAGAGAATAAGCGTGCCACCTTATAAGGCAGGTCGAGTTTTTGTTCCAAAGTACACATAATTGTATACTTAAGGAGGTCTCTTATTATGAAAGAAAAATGGTTTCAATTTATTATTTTGTTTGTGATTTCTTTAATCGTCAGAAGAACAGATTTCTATAGTATTTTAGAGAAAAAATAACAAATATTGTTGCATGCCGTTGTAAATGCTATGGAGTAGATATGGAAATATCCGGTATACTAATAAAATACAAAATCGGAAACGAGATACTTCCCAATAAATTTTACTACCTACCAAACCATTGCATAGAAAAAAAGTGGAGAAATACCCTATATATCAATATTTTTTTTATGCCTATAAGAATGAAAATGCAACAATTTTGTGTATTTACAAACCGCTGCTGTTATGATAGCGTTAAACTCTTGTTAATATTTAATTGCAAAGATTCTTGAAACGAAATAATGTGTGATTAATAATTTCATTCAGTTGGGCTTAAGAGTAGAGGCTGATGTGATGCATGGGTAGTTTTATGTTGAATTTCCTTGTTAGAGACTCAAGGGCGGAAGCTTATCCAGGTCAATTTAATGGATTGGGATATCTACAAATTCTTGATAATAAAGGTTTTCCAGGACGACTATTTCAAAATGTCGAAATAATAGAATATCATCCGTAAGATAAAGTCCGTGGAATAATAGAGTAAGGGACCAACGTTATAAGATAAATAAGAAATGAAAAAATTTGTCAAAAAAAGTATCGAGGACATCCTTGCCTTAACCCCCATGCAGGAAGGAATGCTATTCCATTATTTGAAGGCGCCTGGAAGCGGCACCTATTTTGAGCAATTAAGCCTGAGGATATCCGGTAAAATCGATACCTGTCTTTTTGAAAAAGCCTGGGACGTTGTCATCCAGACAAATGAGATGCTTCGAGCCGTGTTCCGGTGGGAGAAACTGGAAAAACCCTCACAAATCATCTTAAAAAAGCGGCCTTGTGAACTAAGGTTCCATGACCTTTCGGGTTTGGACAACTACTGGAAGAGACCGGCGTTGGAAGAAATCAAAACCAAGGATAGGGACGAAGGATTCGATTTAACCCGGGTTCCTTTTCGGGTCATCTTATGCAAGCTGGACGAAACGGTATTCGAAATGGTCATCAGCAACCACCATATTTTATATGACGGGTGGAGTAATGGGATCATTTTAAAGGAATTTTTTAATGCCTATCATTCGTTGTCTAAAGGAGAACAACCGCTCACACTTCCGGCTAAACCTTCTTTTAAAGAATTTATCAAATGGATTCAAAACCAGGATAGCAATAAACATAAACAGTTCTGGAGCGACTATTTAGCCGGCTTTGAAACGACAACGGAACTGCCTATAAAAAGGAGAGTGGAAGAGACAACGAGCCCGAGAGATTACTCGATTATACTGGAAGAGGATATAAAAAGTAAGCTGGATGTTTTTGTCAAAAACAACCGGATTACATTGGCCTCGGTTTTCTATTCAGCCTGGGGAATACTGCTGCAAAAATATTGCGGCAGCGAAGATGTCATTTTCGGTACAACCGTATCTGGCAGGTCTGTTGGGATAAAAGGAATCGAGGATATGGTGGGGCTGTTTATCAACACCATTCCTTTGAGAACCCAAACATTCCCCAATGAAAAAATAATCGGTGTGGTTTTTCAGACAAATCAAGTATTGCGGCAGCGTGAAGCGTTTGAGAATACACCGCTGGTGGATATCCGAAGTTACAGCAGCGTGGACGGCGGTGGATCGCTGTTCGATACAATCGTCGCCATAGAAAACTATCCGCTGGACAGCCGATTACTCCCGCAAGAACACTCATTATCGATTAACTCCTTCTCCATGGTGGAAATGCCTCACTATGATTTATCAGCAGCCATCCTGCTGTTTAATAAAATCGAAGTGAAACTTTCCTACAACCCAGGATTTTTTGATAAAGAAACCATTAAAAATTTGACCGGGCATTTTAAAGGAATTATACAAAATATTATAGAAAACCCGGAAGCAAAGTTATCTCAATTGGAAATAATATCCATCGAAGAGAAAAGCCGGATTTTGTATGAATTTAATAATACAGAAGCGGAATACCCCGAAGATAAGACCATCTATGAATTATTCGCAGAACAGGTGGAACGAACCCCGGACCACATTGCTGTTATCGGTTCAACCGTAGAGTCCTTGCACGCAGCGTCTCTACAAATAACCTACCGCCAATTAAATGAGCAAGCCAACCGGTTGGCCTATTTATTAATAGAAAAAGGTGTGCTGGCGGACAATATTGTGGAAATAATGGTGGAACGTTCCGTTGAAATGATTATCGGAATTTTTGGCATATTAAAGGCCAACGGTGCCTACCTGCCCATCGACCCGGATTACCCGAAGGACAGAATCGATTATATACTGAAAGACAGCTCAGCCAAACTACTGATTACCACCAGGAATAAAGATGGTGAAAAGGTGAGAAATTGGGGAGGTGAGAAAGTCCTATTAGAAGAAATTTTTAAATCCCCGGGAATTCCCACTTCCCCTCTCACCTTCTTACCCCCTTACCCTCAAAATTCTTCAAATTTGGCCTACATCATCTACACTTCCGGTTCCACGGGAAAACCGAAAGGGGTAATGATAGAAAATCGATCGTTAATAAACTTTATTAAGGGTATTACAGATATTATCCCCTTTCAAGAGAATGACCGAATTTTATCGTTAACAACAATATCCTTCGATATATTCGGCCTTGAAACCATCCTGCCGTTAACAAAAGGATCAACAATCATTATCGGGAGTGCGGAAGAGCAGCAGGATGCGGTTCTGGCTGCACGGATAATGGAACGGGAAGCTGTCACCATATTCCAGGCCACTCCATCGAGACTGCAGTTATTTATACAGGGCCCGGAACAAGGAAAGATTTTAAAGAGATTAAAATACTTATTGGTAGGAGGAGAAGTCTTGCCGGAGGCATTACTTGTAAAACTCAAACAACTAACCGACGGCAGCATTTATAACGTTTATGGTCCAACCGAGACAACAATATGGTCCACCATAAAAGAAGTAAGCGGCCGTAATAAATTAAATATAGGCAAACCCCTGGTCAATACTTTCATTTACATATTAAGCCGGGACGGATTCCTGCAGCCGGTGGATGCGGCCGGTGAAATCTGCATCTCCGGTGAAGGGGTCGCCCGGGGATACATCAATCGGCCGGAATTGATGAAAGAGAAATTCCCGCCTAATCCATTTGTTAAAGGAGCACGGCTGTACTACACCGGTGATATCGGCAGGTGGCTCCCGGATGGAAATATCGAATGCCTGGGCAGGATCGATCAACAGGTCAAACTCAGGGGCTTTCGTATAGAACCGGGCGAGATAGAAACCCTTTTGTTAAAACACCACCGAATAAAAGATGCGGTGGTCGTACTAAAAGGAGATGGAACCAACGATAAAAACCTGGCCGCATATTTCATCTCCGATATAGAGCTTTCGGATATCGAATTAAGAGAATATTTATTAAAAGATTTACCCGAATATATGATCCCCGCCTATTTTGTGGGTATTGAAAAGCTCCCACTGACTCCCAGCGGTAAAATAGATCGCAGGTCTTTGCCGGAACCTATCGTTTGTAATGTAAAAGAATATGAAGCCCCCCGGAACGACATAGAAAAAAAACTGGTGGAAATTTGGTCAACCGTATTGGGAATAGAAAAAGAGAAAATAGGAATAAACACCAACTTTTTCCGTTTGGGGGGGCATTCGTTAAAAGCCACTTCCCTTGCGTCCGGGATATACAAGAAATTTAATGTAAAAATACCATTGGGAGAGATATTTAAAAGACCCACTGTCCGGGGACTTTTTGATTATATCAACGGGGCGGTGGGCGAACCGTACATATTGATAGAACCGGTGGAAAAGAAAGAATACTATGTATCATCATCAGCGCAGAGTCGTTTATACTTTTTGCAGCAGATGCATAAAACCACTGCTGCGTACAACATGCCTTCCGCATGGATATTGGAAGGAATCATCGATAAACCGCTGTTGGAAAAATCGATCCGGGCACTTATCCGGAGACATGAGAGTTTAAGGACTTCGTTTGAATTAATTAATGAAGAGCCGGTTCAAAAAATCCATGAACAGGTGGAATTCCATATCGAAATATCAGGGGTTAGCAGTGGCGAACCCCTGTGGCGGGCCGATGAAACAAACGTTTCAAGAAGTCCGGGAACCCTATCTCCAAAGAGTTCCCGGCCGCCGGAGGCAATTATAAAATCTTTCATCCGGCCCTTTGATCTGTCAAAAGCACCGTTACTGCGTGTGGGATTGGTAAAACTAGCAGAGGAACGGCATCTATTCCTGGTGGACATGCATCACATCATTTCGGATGAAATCTCTACAGGAATTCTTATACACGAGTTTACAGCCTTTTATTCAAAGGAGAAATTGCCGGAGATAGGTCTCCGGTACAAAGACTATGCAGGGTGGCAGAGCCGTGAAAAAAGGAACAAAGACCTTTTAAAACAAGAAGAGTACTGGAAAAAAGAATTTGAGGGAGAAATACCTGTACTTGAACTCCCCACAGATTATGAGAGACCTATTGTCCGGGATTTTGAAGGAGACAGTATAAATTCTGAGATAAACAGGGAAGTTTCCCGTGCCATAAAGACTTTAGCGCTGGAGACGGGAACGACATTGTATATGATACTGCTGCCAATATACGGCATCTTATTGGAGAAATTAAGCTGCCAGGTTGATATTGTCATCGGAACTCCCGCGGCCGGACGCAAGTATGCCGAACTGGGGAATATTATCGGTATGTTTGTCAATACGTTGGCCTTAAGAATTTATCCGTCAGGTGAAAAAACATTTTACAATTTTTCGGAAGAATTAAAAAGAACCACCATACAAACTCTTGAAAACCAGGATTACCAGTATGAAAACCTTATAAAAAATGTATCCGCAGACCGCAATACGAGCCGGAATCCATTATTCGATACGATGTTTGTCTTTCAAAATGTGAATCTTAAAACCATGGAAATCCCCGGCTTGAAGTTGATTCCATATGCGTATGAGAATAAAATATCAAAATTCGATTTGACACTCTTTGTTGGAGAAATAGAAGAAAAAATATCGCTGAGACTGGAATATTGCACAAAATTGTTTAAAAAAGAGACAGCCGAACGGTTTATTCGTTATTTCAAGAATATCATCCACTGTGTATTAAAAAATAAAACACAGAGAATAAGTGAAATCGAAATATTAACAGGAGAAGAAAAGAATCGGCTCCTGGTTGAATTTAACGATACGGGGTGTGATTATCCGAAGGATAAGACCCTTCATCAATTGTTCGAGGAGCAGGTGGAACGGACACCGGATCATACAGCAATCGTCGCCCCGTGCGGGGACACGAACCATTTGTCTTTGCATTCAAAAGAAGCCGCGCAGGCTTCACCCGGGCATGACGTCAAGATATCATACAGGCACTTGAATGAAAAATCCAATCGACTGGCCCACCGGTTGAGGACGCGGGGCGTGACCGTCGATAACATTGTCGGATTATTGGACACCGGTTCATTCGAAATGATTGCGGGACTCCTGGGGGTATTAAAAGCCGGGGGAGCTTATTTGCCCATGGACCCCGGAACCCCGGCAGAACGGATTGCACTTATTCTTAAAAATAGTCATTCGGATTTGTTATTAACCCGGCGCGGGATACTCGAAATGGGCGATATCGAATTCGCAGGAGAAATTCTATACCTGGATGATGAAGACCTTTATCCCTGTAGTACTGCCAATATGGAAAATATAAACCAGCCCTGCGACCTGGCGTACCTGATCTATACATCGGGTTCAACAGGTAAGCCAAAAGGTATCGCAGTGGAACATAGGGGGGTGGTGAACTATATAAAGTGGGCGGAAGCGTTTTATTTAAAAAATGAAAAATTCCAATTCCCTTTATGTTCATCCCTTGCCTTCGACTTAACCGTGACATCTATTTATGTTCCCCTGGTATCGGGAAACACAATTGTGCTGTACAATATAGAAGACAGTGAGTTTGTGATTTCAAAGATCATCCGGGATGGGCTGGTACAAATCCTCAAGTTGACGCCCTCACACCTGGGAATGCTCAAATACGGGGATACCGAATGTCGCGGTATCCGGCGTTTGATCGTGGGCGGCGAAAATTTGACATCGAAACTGGCCGCGGAAACGGTTCGATTTTTTGATAAAGATATTGAGATCTATAACGAGTATGGCCCCACCGAGGCAATCGTTGGTTGTATGATCCATAAATACGATCCGGCAGCCGATTGCAGGAAATCTGTCCCCATCGGAATACCAATTGCTAATGCACAAATCTACATATTGGACGACAATCTCAGCACTGTTCCTGTCGGCGTCGCCGGGGAATTGTGCATATCCGGTGACGGACTGGCCAGGGGGTATTTAAACCGACCGGAATTGACTGCTGAGAAATTTATCACTCATCCATGGATACCGGGGAAATTAATGTACCGGACCGGTGACCGGGCCAGGTGGCTGCCGGATGAGAAAATAGAATTTTTAGGCCGGTTGGATGACCAGGTAAAAATAAGAGGGAACCGAGTCGAAACGAACGAAATAGAATTCCTCTTATTAAAACATGAGGCGATAAAAGAAGTGGTCATCGAAATCGTGAAATCCCCCGGCGAAATCGAAACCTGTGCCCTGTGCGCATATATTGTCTCAGATAGGGAACTGACGGTAAAGGAGATGCGGGAACACCTTTCCAGGAATGTACCTGATTATATGATTCCCTCCTACTGGGTGAGCCTTGAAAAGATTCCACTGACCCCCAGCGGGAAGGTGAACCGCAAAGCCCTGCCGGAACCGGAAGTAAAATCCCGCGGTGACGATGAGGCTCCCGCTGGTGAGATCGAGGAAATGTTGATCGAAATATGGAAAGACGTATTAAAAATTGAAAAAATCAATGTGAATGATAATTTCTTTGAAATGAGCGGGGATTCAATTAAGGCGATTCAACTTATATACCGTTTATCAAAACATAAAATGAAATTCGAGTTAAATGATCTATTCTTGAATCCCACCATCCGGCAATTGGCAACATGTATCAAGAAAACAGAGTTTGAAGTCGATCAGCGTCCGGTAGCAGGTGACGTTCCTTTAACGTCGGTTCAACGTTGGTTTTTCAGCAGTATAAAGACCGATAGACATCATTACAACCAGTCTTTGGTACTTCACAGGCCGGCTGGTTTTTGCGAGGAAACCGTACGGGTTGTTTTTACAAAAATCGTGGAACACCATGATGCACTGCGGATGGTATACGATTTTGACGGTAACCGGGTCATCCAGGAGAACCGTGGGGTGGACGGACAATTTTCCCAATTATTCTACCTGGAGACCTTTTACCTGGAGAATTCCGAAACCATAACAGAGAAAATCGAGCGGGAAACCGGCAGGATGCAGACGAGTATCGATCTAAGCCATGGTCCGATGGTAAAATTGGGATTGTTTCAAACAGCGGAAGGAGATTATTTATCGATCATTATTCACCACCTGGTTATCGACGGCGTTTCATGGAGAATCCTATTGGAAGATTTTTCTTCCCTATACCGGCAGGCCCTGGAAGGTGAAAAAATGAGCCTCCCGTTAAAAACCACTTCTTTTAAGGAATGGGGTGAAAAGCTGATGGATCATGCCACCGGTAAGCAGCCGGCCATGGAAATCCCGTTCTGGAGAAAAATGGAACAGACACGGGTATTGCCGCTTCTCAAAGACAGGATAACGACAACACCGGCTCGACGAAAAGACATGAAGCAATTGACCCTTCGATTATCCCCTGATTATACGGGAAAACTACTGAAAGAAGTTAATAAAGCTTATAATACGCGAATTACCGATATCTTATTGGCAGGCCTGGGATTGGCTTTAAACGATTGGTCCGCCAGAGACCGTATAGGGGTGGCCCTGGAAGGACACGGAAGGGATTATCCGGTCAAAAATATTAATCTATCAAGAACAGTGGGATGGTTCACTGCTATTTTCCCGGTAATTATCGATATACCTAAAATCGGCGGCATCCCGGCAGTCATAAAGAAAACCAAAGAAATATTGAGACGTATTCCAAACAACGGCACCGGATATGGAATATTAAGATATATGACCCTGCCGGAAAAAAAAGAAAATATCCTTTTCCAATTAAAACCGGAAATTTGCTTCAATTACCTGGGGCAATTCGATGAAATGGCGGACCGCACCGACCCTTTGTTCCAGGTAGTGAATATCCCTGTGGGGACACCTATCGGGCCAGATTCGGAAGGATTGTATGCCCTTGATATCAGCGGTTTTGTCTCCAGGGGAGAATTAACCATATCCGTGGATTACGATTCCCGGGAGTACCATGAAAAAAATATCTCAAAATTTGTGAACCTCTATGAGAAACACCTCAAGAAAATCATCCTTCATTGTACGGGCAAAGAAAATACAGAATGGAGTGCTTGCGATTTAACCTCAGAGGATATTAGCGAGAATGAAGTCGACGGCATCTTCGATGAACTTGGAGACATTTTCCCCAATTAAAGATATAAAGGAGAATTAAATATGGCTGCTGTCACCAAAGCTGATGTGAAGGATATTTATTCCCTTTCTCCCATGCAGCAAGGCATGTTATTTCACTATCTGGCGGACGAAAAGAGTTCTATCTATTTTGAACAATTAAGTATTCGAATTGTGGGTGACATCGATCCCAGGCTCCTGGAACAGGCGTTTACAATACTAACCCGGAGGCATGATATCTTAAGGACTGTATTTGTTTACAAAAGTTCTGAAAAACCCAGACAGGTTGTCTTGAAACATAGGGATGCACCTGTTTATTTCGAAGATATATCCCACCTGGAGGAAGAAAAAAAAGCCGCCTGTATCGAGCAATTAAAAAATAAAGACAGGGAAAAAGGATTTAATCTTTCAGCGGATGTTCTTTTACGGTACACTGTCATTAAAGTGTCGGATACTTTGTATGAATTATTATGGAGTTTTCATCACATCATCATGGACGGTTGGAGTAATGCCATTTTAATAAAAGAGTGGTTGTCCTTATACCAGGGATTAAAAGAAGGCCGGTCAATGGATTTACCGGCGGTGGTCCCCTACAGCAGATATATCAAGTGGCTTGAAACTCAGGATAAACAGGAGGGCCTGGATTACTGGAAATATTACCTGGAAGGTTATGACAGCCGTTCAAGCATTCCCAAAACCCGGAAGCCGTTTTATGATGGTCAGGTTGAACAGGAAAGCTTTAAATTTGAATTCGACCCGGTTTCTACCAGGGCCCTGATCAAAATGTCAACCCGGAATAACGTAACATTAAACACTTTATTCCTGGCTATCTGGGGGGTCTTACTGCAAATTTATAACAATACCGAAGATGTGGTATTTGGCGCAGTGACATCGGGCAGGTCTGCAGATATTAACGGGATCGAAGAAATGATCGGTCTATTCATCAACACTATCCCGGTAAGAGTCAGGGGGGAAGGCGGACAAGAATTTATCACGCTGGTAAAACGGCTGCAAACCGAATTGAACCAATCCCGCAAATATGAACATTTACCTCTTGCGGAAATACAAGCAGGAAGTTTATTAAAAGCAAACCTGCTGGATCATATTGTTGCTTTTGAGAATTACCCGCTGGCGGAAGAACTGGCAGCCCTTTTCGATAAAGGTCGGCTGGGGTTTTACTTACAAAAAATTGAAAACGTCGAGTGGTCCAACTATGATATGAACATCGTGCTGGTGCCGGGAGAGACACTGGCCGTGCGGTTATTATACAATGCCCTGGTTTATGACCGAAGTACCTTAATAAAGATCGAAAGTCACCTGAAACAAATCGCAGTACAGGTAATCTCTGATTGGGGAATGAAACCCAAAGACCTGACGATTCTAACCGAATCTGAAAAAAAACAAATATTGGTGGAATTCAATAATACAACCGTTGAATATCCAATGGCGAAAACGGTTCATCAACTATTTGAAGAACAGGTGGAACGTACGCCGGATCGAATCGCCTTAGTCGATCAATGTCACATGACTTATCGTCAATTGAATGAAAAATCCAATCGCATGGGGAGTCAATTAATAACAGGAGGTGTTGAAACTGAAACCATTGTCGCCATTAATGTGAGACGTTCCATAGAGATGATGATAGGAATTCTCGGTATATTGAAAGCAGGGGGCACGTATTTGCCCATTGATCCCGATTATCCCGCCGATCGTATTCAATTTATGTTAAAAGATAGTAATGCAAAAATATTAATAAATAAATCCGAAAGTCCCCGGCAGAGACACCCGATAAAGAATATAAATGGCCAGGACAAAAACCCTAGCGATTGGATGGTTCTGGATTTTGAACATTTGAATTTCGAATGTGTCTCAAATGTCGATAGTGGTGCTTCGGATTTGAATTCTTCAAACCTGGCTTACATCATGTACACCTCCGGCTCTACCGGCCGCCCCAAAGCAGTGTCGGTTGAACATAGAAATGTTGTCCGCCTGGTGATAAATTCCGATTATGTCGAATTAACGGGAAATACACGCTTGCTTCAAACCGGCGCCCCCGTATTTGATGCGGTGACCTTCGAGATGTGGGGACCCCTATTGAACGGTGGAATGCTCTTCCTGGTGGAAAACCACGTGATATTAGATGCAGACAAACTGGGTCAGGCATTAAAAACATATCAAATCAACACACTGTGGTTGAGTTCTTCCTTATTTAATCAATTGATGCAGCAAAATAGTGATATCTTTTCGGTGTTGGAATATTTGGTGGTTGGCGGGGATGTCCTGTCCCCCCGGTACATTGCCGAAGTAAGAGACAGGAATAGGGGATTAAAAGTAGTGAACGGATACGGACCCACTGAGAACACGACATTTTCCGTATGTTACTGCATTGAGCGGGATTTTGAAAATAATATACCGATTGGGAAACCCATTCATAATTCCACGGCTTATATATTGGATAAGTATAATCGACCGCAGCCCATCGGGGTACAGGGCGAGCTGTATGTCGGTGGGGATGGATTGTCCAGGGGGTACCTTAATAACCCCGAATTAACCGCAGAAAAATTTATATTTAATAGGTCCTATAAGACCGGTGACCTGGCTCGCTGGATGCCGGACCCTGCGGCGCAGGGGGCTTATATAATAGAATTCCTGGGACGCATCGATCAACAAGTGAAAGTCAGGGGGTATCGTATTGAACCCGGGGAAATCGAAAATTACCTTATGGCTGTAGAATATATACAAGAAGCAGTGGTCATAAATAAAAAGGATCAAAAAGATGAGACATATTTGGCCGCATACATCGTCTCGATAAAACCGGTCGATGCCGCTGAATTAAGAAATATCCTATCCGAATCACTGCCGGATTATATGATCCCTTCTTTTTTTACGCAGTTGGAGAAAATTCCTTTAACTCCCAATGGAAAGTTAGACAGAAATGCATTACCTGAACCGGGAGAGGGAATTAGTGATTCCGGAGATAAATATGCTGCGCCAACGAGTGAGACAGAGAAATTAATTGCTGAAATATGGGGTGACGTATTAGGGGTACAAAACCCGGGCATAAATGATGATTTTTTCGACTCCGGCGGCCATTCCCTGAAAGCCATGAACTTTATTTCACTGGTTCATAAACGATTGAATGTCAAAATTCCCTTAATTGAATTATTTGAGCATCCCACCATAAACGGTATTTCGCAGCTTATCGGAAAAACCGGTGCGGATATTTATTCTTCAATAACTATTACCGAAAAAAGGGACTATTATACATTGTCTTCCGCTCAAAATCGTTTAGCCATACTGGATCAGTTGGAAAAAGGGAGTATTCGGTATAATACAACCATTGTGCTGGAGTTGGAGGGGAGCCTGGATACCGCTGCATTAGAAAATGTCTTTAAGCGTTTAATCAAGAGGCATGAAGTCTTTAGAACCGCCGTACATTTCAGCGACGGCAACCCGATCCAGGTGATATACGACCACGTCGATTTCGCCCTGGAATATTATCATAAAGGAAATGCAGCGCCCAATAGAGAAGAAAGAATAGAAACGATAATATATCATTCATTTATCCGACCATTCGATTTATCACATGCGCCTCTTATGCGGGTGGGGGTGATAAAAATCGAGGATATGAAGAACTTGTTGATGGTAGATATCCACCATATCTTTTGTGATGGGGTTTCTTTTGATATCATCGTTAATGATATTTCGAAATTATACAGCGGGGAAAACCTCCCGGAATTGAAACTACAGTATAAAGATTATGCCGTGTGGCAGCAGGAGATGATGATATCTAAAAACTTAAAAGACGAGGAATCCTATTGGCTGGAGAAACTGTCGGGAGAGATACCGGTTCTTAAACTTGCCACCGATTACCCCAGGCCCGCCTTCCTGAGTATTGAAGGCAGTTGTATCGATTTTAATAGCGATAGGGAATTAACCCATCAAATAAAGAAATTCTGCAGGGATCGCGGGGTGACGTTGTATATGACGCTCCTGGCCGCGTATAATGCATTATTATATCGATACACCAACCAGGACGACATAATCGTGGGGACAGCGACGGCAGGAAGACCGCATGCCGATTTACAACACATCGTCGGCATGTTTGTCAATATGCTGGCGATGCGCAATCATCCTTCCGGTGAAAAAACCTTTAATCAAGTTTTACAGGAAGTCAAGGAAAATGCCTTAAATGCCTACCAAAACCAGCATTACCAATTCGAGGAATTGGTGATGAAACTGGATCTAAACAGGGACTTAAGCCGAAACCCGTTATTCGATACGGAGTTTACCATGCAAAACATGGCTGTCCGTGAAATGCATCTGCCGGGATTACAGGTAAAAGAGTCCAATTTTAATGAACGGACAGCGAAATTCGATATCGCATTTCTTGTTTATGAAATAGGCGACGAGATATGGTTTCATGTGAATTATTGTACCCGGTTATTCAAAAGTGATACCATTGAACAATTATGCCGTCATTATATCCATTTAGTCCAGGAGGTGGTGGGTTTCCCGAAATTAAAACTACATGAAATCCCGATTCTATCCGACCCGGAACAGCACCGGCTGTTGTATGAATTCAACAATACCGCAGTCGATTATCCCCGGGATCTGCCCCTCCACCGGTTGATCGAATGCCGGGTAGAGAAAACCCCTGACAGTATCGCCGCTGCCGGCCCTTCCCCGGGGACATACCATGACTCCCCGGTACAAATAACATACCGGGAATTGAATGAAAAATCCGACCGGACAGCGCATCTGTTGACGGACAAAGGGGTCGAACCCGAAACCATTGTGGGAATAATGGCGGAGCGTTCCGTCGGGATGATTATCGCAATCCTGGGCATATTTAAATCCAATGCAGCTTATTTGCCCATTGACCCCGGTTACCCCGAGGAGAAGGTTAAATTTTTGTTGGCCGACAGCAGCGCCGGGCTGATGGTTACCACCCGGGACCTGGCTGAAAAAGGTCAAAAATTGGAAACGTGGGCGGGTGAGACAATTCTTTTAGAGGAAATCACCCACTCCTCAAATCGTTCCGCTCATTTTCATAATCTCGTTTCCGCTTACTCTTCCCTTCACAGCCCTTCAAATCTCGCCTATGTCATTTACACTTCCGGTTCCACCGGGAAACCCAAAGGGGCAATCGTGGAACATCGCGGCATGGTGAATCATATGCAAGCCAAGATCAATGACCTTCAAATGGATGCAGAAAGTATCGTGGCCCAGACGGCCTCCCACACCTTTGATATATCCATATGGCAATTTTTTGCCGCCATTGCCGTCGGGGGTAAAACCGTAATTTATCCCCATTCTTCACTCCTGGAACCGGCCAGGTTTATCGGCAGGATTACCCGGGACCGGGTAAATATCATAGAAGTGGTTCCCTCCTATTTAACGCTGTTATTAGACACCATTGAAAAACTGGACCGGGTATCCTTACCCCTCCATTTTCTCCTGGTCACCGGCGAAGAGGTGAAACCTCACTTGGTAAAAAAATGGTTCCGATTATTCCCGGGCATCAAAATGGTTAATGCGTACGGCCCCACTGAGGCGTCTGACGATATCACTCATTGTATCATGGAAAAAGCACCCGAAGCAGCGCGCGTACCCATCGGTAAACCGGTGCAAAATCTCAAAATATATATTGTGGATGAGTTTATGAATCTATGTCCCATTGGTATTGAAGGGGAACTGTGTGTTTCGGGAATCGGGGTCGGACGCGGATATTTAAATAACCAATCGAAAACCGGACAGGTATTCATGGAAGACCCTTTCCGTGAAGAAAAAGGGGTACGACTCTATAAAACCGGTGACCTCGGAACCTGGCGCCCGGACGGCGTTATCGAATTCCGGGGCAGAAAAGACTCCCAGGTCAAAATAAGAGGATTCCGGATCGAATTGGGCGAGATCGAAACCAGCCTGTTGGAGTCAGAGGATGTAAAAGAAGTTGTTGTAACCGTGTCCGAGGATGAAGTCAGGGGAAGCTTTTTATGCGCCTATATCGTTCCCGGGGGAAACGGGAAATTTAATGTGGATCACTTAAAAACCCACCTGTTAAATAAATTACCGGAATATATGATACCCGCTTATTTCGTAGAAATCGAAGCCATGCCCTTATTACCCAACGGCAAAGTGAACCGGAAAATGCTGCCGGAACCGAAAATGGATGATCAAACCATTAAAAAGGAATTCGAAGCGCCCGGCACAAAAACTGAAAAAAAGATTGCCAGCATATGGTCTGATATTCTTAAGCGGGACACTATCGGTATCCATGACAATTTTTTTGACCTGGGAGGGCATTCACTTCTAATACCAAGGCTTTTTAATAAGCTTGAGAAAGTGTTTCCCGGTAAAGTAACAATTACCGACCTATTTGAATATCTTACCATCCACCAGGTGGCCCGGCACATCGAAGGAATCCGGGAAAATGAGTCTGACGATGATTTGATCGTTGAATTGTCCATCGATTAAATGTAAAAAGGAAACGTTGAGAGAGAGGTAAAACCATGACAGGTTCAAATCCCGATATCCGCTGCTTTCGAAAGGGCTGGAAACAAAAGATAGGGAAATTCACCAAGGTGTTTGTCAAAGGGACCGATTATGAACGGGGCCTTCAATTCGGGACCCTGATGGCAGCTGAAATAAAAATTGCCGTTAAAGGCTTTATATGGTATATTATCAATGCCACTCCACAAATTCCTTATATTTTAAAATGGAGCAAGCGCTGGCTGCCTCTCCTGGTAAAACCCCTGGTATTTTTTATTTATCGCAAAAGCGTGGCGGAACGGATTAAAAAATACCCCGAGTGGATGAGAACGGAACTGGAAGGCATGGCCAGGGGCGCACGAATCCATCTTTTCTTTTTACAATTTATGAATTCCATTGCCGACGAAACAAATTTGTTGGGGGATGAAGATTTATTCTTTTCCAGGCCGCTGCAATCCTGCTGTTCCTTTGCTTTTACCGGTAAAGACGGGAATATTTACCATGGTAAAAACCTTGACGGGGTCCCATTTGTAGAATTTGTCGATACCATGTGCTTTCAGCAGCGGGAAGACGAAAATGGAGACTGGTTCGCGATTATCGGACCGCCCGGCCGACTTGATTTATATGAATTCGGCATGAATTCGCACGGCTTATCCATGGCGTTGACCGGCAGATTTTTCAGGGGAAAACGCGCCTCCAAATTGGCTCTGACCAATGCAGTCGAACTTAAAATACTCCGCTTCGCGAAAAACCTGGAGGACCTTCAAAAAATCTATCATACGAAAACCGGTTTCGATCGTTCCGACTGTCTATTGATTAGTTCTTACCGGGACCGTGATTACCGTTTGTTTGAAGTCACTCCCATCGGCGCAGCCGCCACGCCCTCCAGGGACGGCAGGTTATTCAATACCAATACCTATGTCCACCAGGCCTTTCATAAATACAACAAACATTGGGGAAACATATACGACAATCAATTTTGTGATCCCCGCTACAAAAGATTGGGGGCACTCATGGCAGGGAACCCGGGAAACCTGGAAGATGCCTTCAACATATTGTCCGATACTGTTCAACCTGGGTTTGAACAGAGGATTTTTTTTGGACAGGCGACAATCAATCGATTTATCACCTACGTGTCGGCTCTTATGATAAGAGGCAGCAGCAGCCCCGGTGTCTGGATTGCCAGGGCCCATACCTATTCCGCCCTCCAGGAGTTTTCCTTTTTCGATTTTTCCGATCAGCCGCAAAAAAAACCTGTTATCCGACCGGCAAATCCAATAATTAACGCACCGGGGTTTTCTGACTTCGAGCAGTATATACGGATAAGGGACAGCAAGTACGATGTCTCCCTGGATAGGCAGATAAATCAAGTTGAAAAATTGTTGAGAAAAGAGCCGGATAACCCCATATACATTTTATTCACGGCCCAAGGCTATTTTAAAAACAAAAAATGGAGGGCTGCCGTCCAGGTATTGGAAGATCATCCACTGGAATGGGCTGCTGATTACTGGTACTGTTTCGGGAAATGCCAGATAGAACTGGGAGAGTATGCGCAAGCAAGAGAAAAATTTTTAAAAGCCGTGAATTTACCCGGGATCGACGGCTTTAACCAGCATACGGAAACCGTTTGTGTCGTGCAAATGGTGAAAGTAAATGAAAAATTGGGTTTGACCGGAGAGGTTAAGCGATGGCAAAAAAAGCTGGCAGACCTTCAGGCAAAATTTGCTACTCCCAATATCGGTATGCCGGATTACCCCTACATTAATAATATCGTCGAACAACTGGAGGACCTTATACTATAAGCGTAAGCGTTAATGCAAAAAGGCGGTAATGATGCAGCAGTCAGTCAAAGAAAACAAAGAAAAAATAAATAACCTTTATCCCGATAGGGATATCGCAGTGATCGGTATGGCGGGCAGGTTTCCCCGGGCGGATAACCTGGAAGAATACTGGGAAAACCTGGAAAAAGGTAAAAATTGCATCGGGAGCGTACCCGAATCAAGACTCAATGATTGGCATCCCTTTGGCGACAAACGAAAGGATTTACCCCAATGCGGCTATATGAACAGGATCAGTACGTTCGATGCTCGATTTTTCGGTATTCCCCCGGAAGAGGCGGCTTTAATGGACCCGTGCCAGCGGCTTCTTCTTGAAGTGTTGTATGAAGCCTTTGAATATGGCGGGTACGGCGGCGGTAAAATGGCCAATACGCGTACCGGGGTCTTTATTGCCTGTTCCAATAGTAATTACCGGGAGCTTATCAGCCCGGGAGATTATTCCAGTGCGGCCGAAATCGGTGTTTTACCTGCTGTGGCTGCCGGGCGGTTATCTCACATCTTCGACCTGCGGGGGCCGTCGCTGCTTATCGATACGGCCTGCTCGTCCTCTCTTTCCGCTTTACATTTTGCCTGCCAAAACATCCTGGACAATGAATGTTCCATGGCTGTGGTGGGAGCCATAAATATTTATGCTTACATGGCCAGGAAGATGACGCAGGCCGGCAGCACTTCTCCGAAAAACTGCAATGTATTCGATAATTCCGCCAATGGAATGGTGAACAGCGAAGGCGTCGGCGCACTGCTGCTAAAACCGCTGCCCCGGGCATTAAAAGACGGCGATATCATTTGTGCCGTTATAAAAGGAACCGCCATCAATCACAACGGGGGCCGAACCCCCACCGTGTCCGGCCAGAACCTGGAATCACAGGCGGAGGTCATACTGCAGGCGCTGGAAAAAGCACGGGTAAACCCGGACACCCTTTCTTACTTTGAAGCCAGTGGGGCTGCGGACCCCATGGGAGACCTTTTTGAAATTGAAAGTCTTTCCAGGGTATTCGCTAAATATACCCAAAGGAAACAGTTTTGCCCCATCGGTTCCGTAAAAACCAATATCGGCCACCTGAACCATGCCTCCGGCATGGCAAGCCTTATAAAAGTGATTTTGGCCATGAATCACAAAAAAATACCCCCACTCATCCGTTTCAAAGAACCCAATGTCCATATCGATTTTAAAAATACCCCGGTTTATATCGAAACCCAATTAAAAGGATGGAAAGCCGCAGGGAATATTCCCAGGCGAGCAGGCGTCAGTTCCTTCAGTGTAAGTGGAACCAACTGCCATGTGATCGTTGAGGAACCTCCCCGGCTCCCATACCACTCCCTGACATACCGGGAGCACTACCATATCATCACGATTTCGGCAAAATCGGGGACTTCTTTGAAAAAACTATGCAATGCCCTTAAAGAGTGTATCCTGGACCATCCCGATCTTGATATAAATGATATTTGCTTCACCCAGAACACGGGACGGGGGTGTTATGATTACAGGCTTGCCGTGATATGTCGGGATATAGAGCAATTGATTGATCATTTAAATGCGGCTGCTTTGATCGATGAGGTGTCTGTGCATCCCGGGATTTTCTATGGTACCGCGGTAAAACAATTGAATCGGGAGGACGCCCGGGCCGTTTTCCTCTTCTCCTCCTTCAATCCCGGCATGGAAGTTGTTTGCCTGGATTTTCTCAATAAAGGTTTTATCAGTGTCAAATACATGGAAGAGTGCAACTCCATCTTCCCCCTGGAAAAACACCCGGCAGTGCTGTATTTTGCTTTCCAGTATGCCCTGGCCAGGATGTGGATGGACGCAGGCATAAAACCCGCATTTGTACTGGGATTCGGCATTGGAAAATACGTTTCAAAAGCCATTTCCGGGACCATGGATTTGCATGAAGCACTGGATAAATGTAATAGTGAAACCCGTGAAGAAAATACCTTTAATAAGGATAAATTTATACAAAATATAGAACTTTTGTATGCAAAAAAAGATCAACGAATATTTTTGGAGATCGGGATTGAAAACAGCCTGGGCAGGTTAGCCCGGGAGACCTTATCGGGAAAAAGCGATTCCCGGGTGCTGGATTCTTACGGTCTGGAAGATAAAGAAAGGACGCTGCTGGAATCCATTGCATTGCTCTATACCAGTGGGGTCCCCATCGACTTTTCCTCTCTTTTTCCCGGCCAAAAGGTGAGATTGCCTGTTTACCCTTTCGATGGCAAACGGTATTGGGTGAAAAGCTGTGCCGCTGCCCTGGATATAAAACCCTCATCCGCCGCAGCGGCGGCGTCTGATAATCCCCCGGATATCGTTCCCGGGACGTCGAATCCCAGGCCTGATCTCGATACCCCTTATTCTGCTCCCTCCAGTGAGATTGAACGAAACCTGGCCTCTATTTTCCAGGGGTTTTTCCATATGGAAAAAGTGGGGATTCATGATGACTTCTTCAAGTTGGGCGGCGACTCTTTAAAAGTAATGGATATCATCTCAAGAATTCATCAAGAATTTCATGTCGAAGTACCGTTGGTAGAATTTTTTGCCGGCCCCACTATCAAATACCTGGTGCAATTCGTGGATAAGGCCAAAAAAAATATACCCCATTTCATCCAGCCTGTGGAAAAAAAAGAATTCTACCCATTATCTTCTGCTCAGAATCGCTTATACATTATCCAGCAAATGAACCCCGACAGCAAGGCTTATAATCAACCCATTCTATTGGACCTGGTTGAAACCTTACAACAGAAAGAAATGGAACCGATTTTCAAAAAATTAATCCGGCAGCATGAGGCCTTGAGAACCTCATTTAAGGTTATTAACGGGACCCCCATGCAAGTGGTTCACGGTGATGTCCCTTTTCTCATCCAATATTTCGAATCCAATGAAGCCAATGTCCAGGAGAGCATTAAATGTTTTTTCAGACCTTTTGACCTGGACCAGGGTCCACTGATGAGGGTTGGCCTCGCAAGCATAGAAAACTCTGCATATTTATTAATGATGGACAGCCATCATATTATCTCCGATGCTGTATCCAGGGATATTTTGATTCATGATTTTTTCTCCCTGTATTTTAATGAAGCGCTGCCGGCCTTGAAAATTCAATACAAAGATTACTCTGAATGGCAAAACAGCCAATCACAGGAGGAAGTCGCGGCAAACCAGGAAAAGTACTGGCTGCAGAAATTCTCAGGGGCTCTACCCGTACTGGCCCTTCCTACCGATTTCCCCAGACCCCCTGTGCAAAGTTTCGCAGGTGATTCGGTTACCATTGAACTTGAAGAGGAAACACAGGCGAAATTAACAGCATTGGCGGTGGAAGAAGGAATTACCATTTACATGCTGCTGTTGGCCTGTTATAATATTTTGCTTTATAAACTCACCGGCCAGGAAGATATCATTGTGGGAACCGACTCCGCGGGAAGGAAATATGTCGATTTACAAAAGGTAATCGGGATGTTTGTCAATACCCTGGCATTACGAAATTATCCCAGGGGTGAAAAAACATTCCCGGCCTTTTTAAAAGAAGTAAAAAAAAATACATTGGAAGCCCTCGAGAACCAGGATTACCAGTTCGAAAAAATAGTGGAGCAACTGGTTACCCATAGAGATATGAGCCGTAATCCATTGTTTGATGCCGCCTTTTTCTTTCTAAACCGGGATTCATATCGGCAGCAAGACATAAAAAGCGTAGGATTCGTTCAGTCCCGGTATTATCGGGATGAGGGAATTTCCCTTTTCGATCTGGTATTGTTTGCAAACGAACAGGATAAGCGCCTTTCGTTTACCCTGGGGTATTGCACGAAACTATTTACAAAGAAGAAAGTTGAGACTTTTGCCGTTTTGTTTAAAGAGATTATAAACTCGATACTTGAAGACAGAAATATAAAATTGAAAGAAATAAAATGTGCGCTTCAATTATTAGGAACCCGGGCGGAAGAAATTTCACCCGACGACATCGAATTTTAAGACACATGTGCATTCTTTCAATTAAAAATATGGAGGTATATAGACCATGCCATTCAATGCATTATCAATTTCAGCAGAAGATGAACAAAGTTTGCAGAGACTCGCTTCCGAATATGTCGATACTTTATTACACTCGGAACAGCAAATAGAAGATCTTTGCTATACGTCGAATATCGTTCGATCTTCCCTTGAAAACCGCCTGATCGTGGTGGGGAAATCCAGGGAGGATTTTATCAAAAAATTACAAAAATATCTCAATGGCGAGGATCAAGGGGAAGTATACACATCGTTTGGGAAAAAGAAATTTAACGGCCGGATTGCCTTTCTATTTACCGGGCAAGGTTCCCATTATGCCGGGATGGCCCGGGAACTCTATGATGAGTCTCCTATTTTCAAAAAAGAATTGGACCAATGTGATCAACTTTTCTTCAACGAAACCGGGACATCGATTATACAATTATTATATTCCGACAGCACGGCAGGCGGTGCCATAAACCAGGCGGTAAATGCACAACCCATCATATTTTCCATCGGGTATTCACTTTGCAAATTGTGGGAATCCTGGGGTGTCGTACCTTCTGTGTTGATCGGCCACAGCATCGGGGAATATGCCGCCGCCTGCATTGCCGGTTTGTTCCCGTTGGAACAAGCCGTAAAATTAGTAGCTGCCAGGGGAAAGTTAATGCAGGAGATTCCAGGGAATGGGTTGATGGTTGGCGTGTTAATGAACGAAGCGAAAGCAAAATCGTTGGTCTCAGAATATCCCGACACTCTCTCGATTGCTGCGGTTAATAGTCCGGAAAACGTAACGATATCAGGGGACCGGGTACCCGTACAACACTTTAGCAATAGAGCCAGGGAATTGCGTTTATTCGTGGAAGAGTTAAATATATCACATCCTTTTCATTCCGTCATGATGACCCCTTATGTGGAAAAATTAAAAAAAACAATCGACGGTATTTCGTTTTCCAGACCGACAATTCCAATTATTTCCACCATATCCGGGCGTCCTGGTGAAGAAGAGATGAAGCATATCGATTACTGGAGTACCCACATCTGTAATACCGTGCGCTTTTACGATGCAGTGAAAAAAGCAGGAGAAATGGGCGTCCGGGTCTTTGTGGAAATGGGAGGAACCGCCTCCCTGTGCGCTTTGGCTGCTGAATCTATCGATGATGCGGGGGCGGTTTTCCTGCCCTCTTTAAGGAAAGGGAATCACCCATGGAGGCAAATAATAAATAGTCTCTCCGATTTGTATTCAAGTGGTATCCCCATCGATTGGAAAAAATTTTACGACCCCCTTGATAGAGGGAAAATGATACCAGAAAATAGTAGTGAGGAGAATAGGATGGCAGTGAAAGATAAAAAAAGAATTGAAGAAATTCAAGCCACATTAAAAACAATGGTTGAGAAAATTGCCGGGATTGATCCCAGCAGCATGAATGAGGAGGCCAGTTTATTATCTTATGGAATAGATTCGCTGATGCTTGTTCAACTAAGAAAAAGAATAAATGAGAAATACGAGGTAGATGTTACGGTTAATGATTTTTTTACGACTTATTCCAGCATAAAAAAGGTTGCAGAGCTGATATCCGAACGGTCCACGCAGCAAGAACAGGCACAAGAACCGGCACCCCTATCCACGCCGGGGGCAGAACCGGGAAAAAATACCCCGTTTGAAATTATCATCTCAAAACAACTTGATTTATTGAAACTGCAATACCAGCGGACCTCCGAAATAGTAGAAAAACAGTTGGCGGTTCTAAAAAAATCATCCGATTCCCCCTCCACCTGGGATGGTCTGTTTAAAAACCGGGAAACAGGGGAAAAAGAAAAGCATTCATTAAAAGAACGCGCCGATAAATATCTTCCACCTTATAAATCGGAAAAGGATGATTTCACCCCCATGCAGGAAGCATTTTTAAAAAATTTTATCGAACGCTTTACCCATAAGAGTCGGAAATCGAAATCATATACACAGAATTATCGAGCGGTGTTTTCCGATTGGACCGGTTCCCTTAATTTCCGGCGCAGTTTAAAGGAATTAATCTATCCCATCGTATCGCAGCGTTCCGAGGGCGCCAGGATATGGGATATCGATGGAAACGAATATATCGATTTGTCCATGGGGTATGGGGCTGACTATTTCGGTCACAGACCCGTGTTTATCCGGGAGGCAATTGAAAAACAGTTGCAGGATGGATACGAATTGGGCCCTGTTGCTCCCCTGGCCGGGGAAGTTGCAAAATTGATTTGCCGGTTAGCCGGTGTGGAGCGGGTGCTTTTCAGTAATACCGGGACAGAAGCGGTAATGTCCGCCATCCGGGCCGCCAGGACAATCACCGGTAGAAAAAAAATTGTCCGCTTTGCCGGATCTTATCACGGCACATTTGACGGTATATTGGCCGAAGCCGACGAAGATGGAACATTTCCTTTAACCCCGGGAACTCCCATGTCCATGATCGCCGACACCATTGTTTTAACTTACGGTTCCCCCGAATCTCTCGAAAAAATCGAGACTTTAGGAAGCACACTGGCCGGTGTATTGGTGGAACCCATACAAAGTAGAAATCCCTCATTCCAACCCAAAGAGTTTCTACATAAATTGCGGGAAATCACATCCCGGGTGGGTTCAATTCTTATATTTGATGATGTTTATATGGGATTTCGCATCCACCAGGGGGGAACCCAGGCCTATTATGATATCAAGGCCGATATTGTAACCTACGGTAAGGTTGTCGGTGGGGGAATGCCCATGGGGGTGGTGGCTGGAAAGGCTGAGTTCATCGATTCTTTCGATGGCGGTCGTTGGGATTATAACGATGATTCCGTCCCCCACGGTCCCGTTACTTTCTATGGCGGGACCTTTTGCCGGCACCCCCTGGCATTGGCCGCCGCACATGCTGCCCTGAAGTATATGGAAGAACAGGGACCCGAACTTCAAGAAAAAATAAATCGTAAGGTAACGTTTTTTGCCGATTCTGTCAATGCTTTCTTCGACAGGGAAAACATACCTCTTCACGTATCCCATGCCGGCTCGACTTTCCGATTCAATTTTTTCGGGGCATCCGATACGACATCTCAACCGGTGGAAATGGAATTGTTTTATTATCTGTTATGTTATAAAGGAATTTACATGTGGGAAAGAAGAATCTGCAGTTTATCGACGGCACATTCGAATGAAGATATTCAAATGCTGATAAAAGCTGTAAAAGAGAGTATCGAAGAGCTTAGAAACGGGGGATTTGCTTTTTCCGGCCCACCGTTGGGGGCACCGAAACAAGAAGGTAAAATGAAGCGTGAATACCCCCTGACATCTGCCCAGCAGCGGTATTATGTTCTCAATCAAATAAACGGTCTTGAGAAAGCCGCACACCTGACCATGGCTATGACCATAAAGGGCTCATTGGATGTCAAAAAATTGGAGGCCGGGGTGCAGACGGTTATAAAACGGCATGACATATTCCGAATCGGTTTTGAAATGAAAGAAGGTGAAATCCGTCAGGAAATACACGATAATGTGGAATTCGCGGTTATCCATCAAAAAGCTTCGACAGAAAGTTTAGATGAATTGGTTGAAACGTTTCTCCAACCGTTCGATCTTTCCGAACCACCCTTAATACGGATAGGCCTGGTGGAATTTTCCCGGGATTTTTTCCTGTTGATTTTCGATTCGCATCACATTATTTCCGATGGGGAATCCGCAAATATATTGATCCAGGAAATGATTCGACTGCATCATGGGCTTACACTGCCGCCGGTAAAAAAAGGCCTTATCGATTATCTTGCCTGGTGGGACACCTATTTAACCTCTTCCGACTTTAAAACCCATGAACAATACTGGATCGAGAAATTCTCAACGCCATCGCCTCCACTCCAGCTTCCCCTCGACTATCCGCGGACTGTAAAAAGAAATTTCGAAGGCTCCATGATTAAAGTCCGTGTCGAAACAAACACGACAAAGGCCTTAAAAAAAACGGCCGCAACATCGGAAGCCACGCTGTTCATGGTATTGCTGGCATCCTATTATATACTGCTCTACAAACTATTCGGCCAGGATGATATCTCCATTGGAATTCCCGTATCGCTCCGGGGTGAAAAAGACCTGGACAACGTCGCGGGTCATCTGACCAATAACCTGGTATTTCGATGCCCAATAGGAGGCGATGCCCTTTTCACCACGTTTCTAAATGAACTCAAAAGGGAGTGGATGGATGCGTATGTCCACAAGATTTACCCCTATGAGATGTTGGTGGAGAAGGTTGACATAAAAAAAGATCTAAGCCGAAATCCATTATTTGATGCCATGTTTATTTATGAAAATGTGAATGAGCGAATCTTAAAAATCGAAAACCTGGAATGTAATCTCTACTATTACAACGCCGGCCTATCTCCGTATGATCTCACCATGGAGGTCAGCGAAGCCAAAGAATATCTTGATGTAAAATTTTATTATAGTACCCAACTTTTCAAGAATGAAACCGTTGAAACATGGGCCGATTATTTTATCCGAATCCTGGAAGACATTTTAAGCAGCGACGAGATCGTTATCGGCAATATACTGAAAGATATTCCCGCAGAAAAGAAAACATTTCCCGGGAAACCGCCGGTTGAAAGAGAAGTGGATGCGGCGATGCATACAAAAAATAAGCGTTCTCCATCCAGTGAGATCGAGCAAAAAATAATGGAGCTGTGGGAGCAGGAATTAAACCTCCGGGACCTGGGGGTCGATGACAACTTTTTTACGTTGGGTGGACGTTCTCTCGATACGATTCGAACGGTTTCCCGTATCAACAGCGAATTAGGCACAAAAATTTCGTTATCGGCAATATTCGAATATCCGACCATTGCGGAATTAGCGGCATATATTGCGGGAAATCCTGTGTCGCCGGACATAAGGATTCCCCCGGCACCTCTTAAGCCTGTTTATGCGTTATCCCACGAACAAATTCGTTATTGGACGGGAGTACAAGCCGTCTCCGCAGATGGACCATTGGAACTGGAAGGCGCTGAAATTACTGCGGATGTCGGCATATTGGAAGGTGTCCTGCATGTAAACCTGTTAAAGGATGCTGTAACAAAAATCACCCATCGCCACGATATTTTACGGACCGTTTACGAAGAAAAAAACGGGGAGCCGGTGCAAATTATCCGGGAAAATATGCAACTGCCGTTAGAGTATGTCGATTTCACCGGTCTTTCCACCCGGTTGAAGGACAAAAAATTAGCGGAACATTTGCGGCAGAAATATAAGAAGAAGTTTGATTTAAAAACAGGTCCGTTGATTACATTTACTTTATACAAAATGGAAAATTCCAGGCATTTCCTTTTCGCAAATGCCTGTCACATCAGTTTCGACGGTTGGAGTTTGTCCATCATCATGAACGAGCTTGCCGAATATTATAATGCGTCTAAAGCCGGTCAGGCCGATTTTTCGCTGCCCCCTGTTATGCGCTATGTGGATTATGTCGAATGGCATGAGAACCGTCTGAAAAGCGGCCGACTGGAAAATCAGGCTGCGTATTGGAAAGAGTATTTAAACCGAAAAATCCCGGTAGCACAACTCCCGGCTTATCCTCTTTCTCAAGGGGATACCGCCGACATCGAGAATCCCGGGATATTCCTGTTAAAGTTAAACCCGGATTTGACACAAAATCTATGCGCTGCCGCTTCACATTACAACACAACACTGTTTGCTACGCTATTCTCAATTCTTGAGGTCTGGGTCGCCGTCATCTCCAATCAAGATATCATTACGCTGGGAACTGTATTTTCCGCCAGGACTTACCCTGAGTTAGAAAAAATACCCGGGATTATGATGAATGTCTTACCCGTTCGGGTGGATTTATCCGGGAACCCCGATTTTCAAAAAATTGTTGCCCTGACAAAGCAAGCCATATTCGATACGCGCATGAACCAGGAATACCCCCTCTCCCTTGTGGTTCATAAAATGCGAAAAGTGATCGATCTTAACCGGGATATCTATTCCGTCATGTTTATCGGACAGGATGCGATCCCGGAAAACATCCATTTCGACGGCTTAAAAATCAGTTCATGCCTTTTAGCAGAATTACTTTCCGATTCCCATCATAAAGATGGCGATTTTATCGATTGTGAGTATGATATCGGACAATTGGATTTATTAATTGAGATGGTTGAAGAAAATAATCAAATCAAATTCATCGTTCGTTACAATCACCGTAAATTTAGCTTAAAGGGAATAAAGGAATATTTTAACCACTTCCAGTCGATTATCCATCAGTTGATCAATTCCCCCACTCTCCATCTGTCGCAGTTGAAGTCATCTAAAACGGATGAACTGGAGGTCCTTTTTTAGAAAATAGAAGGGACAAAAAAAGGAGTATTTTAAAATGAAAGGTTCTTCAAACACATTGGCTGGGGTGTTGGAATCCCTTCACGGCACTCAATCGGGTATTACCTTTATAGAAGGGGAGAAAGATGAGAGTTTTCTCCCTTACGCCGGGCTGTATCACAGTGCAAAGTGCTTATTATCCGACCTCAGGGAATACGGTTTAAAACCGGGCGATGAATTGGTATTCCAGTTTCAATCCAATAAAAAATTTGTTATATCTTTCTGGGCGTGTATTTTAGGGAAAATAATCCCGGTTCCCCTGACTTTAAGTGTTTCCGATGCGTCAAAACTCATCAACGTGTGGAAGGTATTAAAAAATCCATATGTAATTACAGATTCCACTGACTTTAAACGGATGCTCACGGCACGGGAAAATACCGCCCCAACCGTGAACATGCAAGGTAGAACCATTTTTTTTGATGACCTGCAAAGCAGTATTGAAGCGGTTGCCCTGGAAGACATAGAACCCTCCGATATCGCATTTATCCAATTTTCATCAGGTGCCACGGGGAATCCGAAAGGTGTTGTCAACACTCACTTTTCATCACTGGACAATATACGGGCCATACTACAGGCAGGTGTCACTTCCCGGCAGGACCGTTTTTTAAGCTGGATGCCGTTAACCCATGACATGGGGCTGATAGGATTTCACCTGACGCCGCTGTTTAACCGCTGCAGCCAGTTTTTACTTCCTACTCCATTATTTATTAGAAGGCCCGCCCTGTGGATGTCGAAAACAAGCGAACATAAAATAAACATCCTGGGTTCACCCAATTTCGGGTATTTCCATTTCCTGACCAATGTCAATGAAAATGCGATAAGCCACTGCAGGTTGGACAGTGTCAAATATATTTTAAATGGGGCGGAACCCATTTCAGCGAAATTATGCCGTGAGTTTACAGGAAGATTATCAAAATACGGTCTCGGCACGAGTGCCATACGGCCCACCTATGGACTCGCTGAAGCCACCCTGGCGGTTACCATGGTTCCTCCCCGGGAAGATATCGTCGAATACGACTTGCACCGGGATCACCTGAGCGTTGGTTCCACCATTCGATTTGTCGACGCCGACGACGAAAACACTGCTGCTTTTGTCGATGTCGGGATGTCCATCGGTTCCCGGATAAAAATAGTAGACAGCAGCGGCAATCAACTGCCGGAACAAACGATCGGACACGTAAAATTAAAAGGAGACAGTATCACTTCCGGTTATTACAACAACCCGGCGGAAACGTCCCGGGTTATCTCTAAGGATGGTTGGCTCGATACCGGGGATTTAGGTTTTATGATCAACCAGCGCCTCGTCATTACAGGAAGAGCAAAGGATCTGATTATTGTCGGAGGTACCAATTTTTACCCCCATGATATTGAAAGGGCCCTGGAGGGTATCAGGGGACTTGAAATCAATAGAGTCGCGGCCGCCAGTACATGGGACAACAATTTAAGTCGTGAAGCCGTTATTCTTTTCGTCCGTCATAACATAATCAAAAACGATTTCTCCAGGTTTATTTCCCTGAAAAATGAAGCCACGGAACGGCTGTTTAATAAAATGGACCTGAAGGTGGACCTGGTTATCCCTGTAAAAAGAATGCCGAAAACCACCAGTGGCAAATTGCAGCGATTCAAGTTAGTACAGGAATACCGGAAAGGAAAATATCTCCGGGTTATCGAAGAAATCAAAAAAGTGGAACAACGCTTCCTGCCCACCGCACCAACAACCCCAACCTTTGATGATGAAGAAAAGGCCAGGGAAATCCAGTCGTTTCTGGTGGAAAAAGCATCACGATTGCTGGAAACCCGGGAAATCGATTTAAACCAGGGACTGATGGACATGGGTTTTAATTCGCTGAAAGCCGTCCGCTACCAGGAAATGATAAACTCGCATTTTAATATTAATCTTCCCATATCTTCAATTTTTGATTATCCGACAATTCCAGCAATCTCAGAACTGATTTTAAAAGAAATAAAGGGCGACAAATCTTTAAAACATGATCAACTAGAAAAATTGAATGCGCCCCGTCCGTCTATAATTGAATCCATCGCTGTTATTGGAATCGGGTGCAGGTTTCCCGGGGGAGCCGATACCCCGGATAAATTCTGGAAATTGTTGAAAAACGGCGTGAATGCATTGACCGAAATTCCGAAAGAACGGATGAATGTCGAAGATTTTTACAGTGAGAATCAACAGGAAGAAGGGAAAATGTACACAAAATATGGTTCATTTATAGAGGATGTGGATACGTTCGATAGCCATTTTTTTGGCATCACGCCAAAGGAAGTCGAAAATATGGACCCCCAGCAGCGAATTCTGCTGGAAGTATGCTATCAATCGCTGGAGAATGCCGGGATAAGCATTGAAAAACTGAATAACAGCAATACCGGTGTTTTTATCGGGATTTCAAACGATGATTACGCCAGGTCAAACGCCTCAAATTACGATTATAATAGGATCAACCAGTATACCATTACAGGCAGTGCGTTTAGTACGGCTTCCGGCAGGATATCATATTTTTTTGGATTCCAGGGGCCCAATTATGCAATCAATACGGCCTGCTCGTCTTCACTGGCAGCAGTACATAATGCCGTTCAAAGCTTAAAAAGCAGGGAAAGTGATATCGCATTAGCCGGTGGGATTAACCTCATCTTAAGCCCGGATGCATTTATCGCCTCATGCCGATTAACAGCCCTATCAAAATCCGATCGAACCAGGCCCTTTGATGATAATGCCGACGGCTATATTCGTGGGGAAGGATGCGGGATAATCGTGTTGAAAAGATTTTCGGATGCCGTCAAAGATAACGACAATATTCTTGCCGTCATTAAAGGAAGCGCTGTAAATCATGACGGAAAAAGCAGCGGTTTAACGGTCCCCAATGGTTTAGCCCAGGAAAAAGTAATCAAGCAGGCGCTGGCAAATGCACGAATTTTCCCCAACCAGGTCGACTATATTGAAGCCCATGGCTCAGGAACTCTTATTGGAGATCCCCAGGAAGTCCAATCCTTAAGTTCCGTATTTTCTACCGATCGGGAAAATAAATTAATAATCGGTTCCGTCAAATCCAATGTCGGGCACTTAGAGGCCGCCGCCGGAATCGCAGGCCTGATAAAAACCATACTGGCGTTGAAACATAAAAAAATCCCGGAAAGTTTAAATTTTAAAATTCCAAACCGACACATCCCCTGGGAAAAATTACAAATCACGGTGGCCAATCGATTAACCGATTGGAATGTAAAGGGGAAACCCAGGACGGCCGGCGTTAGTTCTTTTGGATTGAGCGGCACCAATGTTCATGTTATCCTGGAAGAATCCCCCAACTTACCCGATTCAAAACCGGACAACAGTACATCCGCCTATATCGTAAACATATCCACTAAAACAGACAGCGCATTAAAAAAACTGGCGGAAAGTTATATCGCATTTTTAGAGGAGTCGTCCCCCTACAGGCTCTGTGACATCAGTTATACATCTATCATAAGTCGTGGGGATTGGCATAGACGAATATCCATAACCGGGAGTTCAAAACAGGAAATTCAAACTATTTTATCGGGATATTTAAATGAAAAGACAAATAAAAATTTACACCAAATCCCTGCCAGGAAGCCGGAGTCGAAAAAAATCGCCTTCCTGTTCCCGGGGGAAGGGAATGACCTGGATAACACCGCCCGCAGTGTGATTAACCTGTATGAAACGGTGCCGGTGTTTAGAAACGAAATGGACCGATGCGATAAAATAATAAACACTTATAGACATGAATCGCTTTTAGAAATACTCAAGAATCAAAACACGGCTGAAAAATTAAACCAGCCCGTGTGGGCTCATTCGTTTCTATTTTCAATCCAATATGCGCTGGCTAAAATGTGGATATGGTTTGGGGTTATGCCGTCGATCGTAATGGGAACCGGTATAGGGGAATATCCCGCGGCCTGTACCGCCGGCATATTGGACGTGGAAACAGCGTTAAGATGTATCACCGAGAACTCGCCGCCGCCCACGGTATCTCCTGCGGCAAAGGTCGAATTGCAAAAGCCGGCGATTCCCTTCATCTCAACCGCTTATGGAAAAGAAATTCCCGGCGATGAATTAACCTGCCCCCGGTATTGGGAGAAGGAGGCCTTAAACACAATAAAACAAAAAGGGGTACAAATTTTCCTGGAAATGGGCTCACATTCAACTTCAACAAATCCCGGTGAACTGTGGATTGCTTCTTTAAATAAAAATGACAACCCGTGGAGACAAATATTAAATTCGATGGGAGAACTTTATGTGAACGAAATCGACGTGGATTGGGAAAAAACAGCGCTGGTAATCGACGGGAAAAAAATAGTTTTACCCAACTATCCCTTCGAGCGAAAACGATTCACCACGGGCCATAAACCAACGCATGAAAATAACAAATACACGGTAACCTCTCTAAAAAACATGGAGAACGGGTGTGACAATCTAATGGAAATAATCGAACGTCAGTTTAAAATCATGGAAAAGCAATTGGAATTGTTGTAAAAACCATTTAAAAACAATGGGAGTATAACATGGAACGAAACAATAAAAAAATACTTTTAATATTGGCGCCGTATCACCCTCCCCTGGTTCCTCCCCTGGGACTTTCCTGTCTAAAAAGTTATATAGAGCCGCATGGGTATGTTGTTTCGATTGTGGATGCCAACAGCTCGGAAGAATTAAGAAATTACAATTTCCGGTATTTTGACATTCTAAAAGAACATATCCCGGAGGAAAAACAGGGAAATTTTTATAATATCGGCAATGAGGTTTTGAGAAACCATATGATGGCATGTATCAGTTATAAAAATGAAAAAGAGTATGAAGACCTGGTAAAAACGATAATCGCCAAAACGTTTTTTTGCGATATCGGCAATGAACCGATTGGTGAATTAAATAGAGTATTAAAAGAATATTTTGCCGATTTAAAAAAATATTTCCTTTATCTGCTTGAGAAAGAAAAACCCAATGTCGTTGGTTTGTCTGTTTTTAAAGTAACGGTGCCCTCATCGATATTTCTTTTTAAACTGACAAAAGAAGCAAATCCCGGGATTATGACAGTAATGGGAGGCGGTACCTTTGCCGATCAACTGGCACCCGGCTCTCCTGACCTGGAATACTTTGCAGGAAATACCCCTTATATCGATAAAATTCTAATCGGCGAAGGCGAAATTTTATTTCTAAAACTATTGAACGGAGAACTGCCGGGAAATAAAAAAGTCTATTCACTGCAAGATATCCAACCACATTATATCGATGTCTCATCCGTAAAGGTCCCGGATTATTCAGGGCTTGACGTGGGATATTACCCGTACTTATCATACTTTACTTCACGAAGTTGTCCGTTCCAGTGCGCCTTCTGCGGGGAAACCGTCATCTGGGGGAAATACCGGAAAAAAAGCAAGGAACAAATCGTTAATGAAATGAGAGAATTATATGAGAAATACAACCGCTCTATGTTTTTAATGTGCGATTCCCTGCTTAATTCCACAGCAGACATCATCTCCGAAGCACTCATGGAAAATAATCTTCCGTTGTACTGGGATGGATATTTAAGAGTAGACAAACCCGTCTGTGACCCCAATAATACCATGAAGTGGAGAAAAGGGGGTTACTATAGAGCCAGGTTGGGGGTAGAAAGCGGCTCTCAACGCATATTGGACCTGATGAATAAAAAAATTACCACCAATCAAATCAAAACCGCCGTCACAAGTCTTGCGCTTGCCGGTATTAAAACCACTACCTACTGGATTATCGGGTTTCCCGGAGAAACGGAAGAGGATTTCCAAAAAACCTTAGACCTTATCGAGGAGATCAAGGATGATATTTACGAGGCCGAGGCCAACCTATTCTGGTATTTTCCAAATGCACTGGTGGAGTCGGATGCATGGTCAAAACATGCGGCGCTCCTATACCCGGAAAGCTCAAGGGAGATGCTGATGCTGCAAACACAGTATTTAAAACTGGAACCCTCCCAGGAGGAAAGCCACCGGAGATTGAATCGATTTGTCCGGCAGTGCAGCCGGCTGGGTATCCCCAATCCATATTCGCTGGCCGATATCTATCAAGCGGATGAACGATGGAAACAGCTACATCAACATGCGGCTCCATCCTTGATCGAATTTTATAACAAAAACCTGGAAGACCCGATCCGGTTCCCCCATACCGTATCTACTAGAATTGAAGTTTTCCCCCCCGGGCGAATTCCTGATGATCGCATAAATAACCTTCCCCTGGAAGAACCCTCGATGCTCCTGGAATTAAAAATAGGCCCCGACTTAACTGGAAAACTTCGCGAAGTGGCTTTAACGGAAGATACAGACAATTTTGTTGCAATGCTGGCAGTGATAAACGCCTGGATATCAATCCTTTCCAATCAAACGTCTTTTTCCATCGGCGCCGTGTTTCCCGGCACCACCCTGCCTGTCCCTGTGAGTGTTAATTTATCCGGGAACCCGGATTTCCAACAGGTACTGTCGCTGACCAAAGAAGCCGCGTTAAACGCTTACAAAACATACAACAGGAGCAAAAACGAAGGGGAAAATTCCGACAATAATATATCCCCTATCGTGATTATCGGGCATGAACCGGTTCAACGGGACAGTGATGATTGGATAAACACGGAAGATAAGTGGAACCAATATGATTATGAGATAAAAAACGACCTACAGATAGAAATGATGGAAGAAAACGACCGGATAATCTTTTCAATCCGGTACAACCCCCGCATGTACCGCAAGGAAACCATAGAACTCTATTTCGACCGTTTTAAAATGGCTTATGAAAATCTTCTTCACTCTCCGAACCTTCATATATCACAACTGCAAGATTTAAATACAGGTGTTCTATCCGAAATTTTTTAGACGATAACCAGGAGAACTATCAAATGAGCCAGAAGGAATATTTATCCAGGGAAAACGTAGAAACAATTTTAGAATTATCACTGCTTCAAAAAGATATTTTCTTGAAGTGGGAAACCGGCGTAGATAAGGATTCCGACATCCTGCATATGAGTTTTCAAATAAAAGGGTGCATGGAACCGAATCTTGTCCGGGAAGCCTGGCAGGAAACCGTACGACAGACGCCTTCATTACGGACAATCTTCAGGAAAGCACGAAACCGCACCGTCCAGGTGGTATTGAAACAATACCCATCTCTCATTGAAATTACGAATTTAAATGAGCCTGTCCATCTCCTGCGTGATCCATCATTAAGATTCAACCTGATGGAAGAAGTTGCCGTAATTACCCGGTGGATAAGAAAAACCGACAATTCATCGCTTTTCATATTAAGCTGCCACAGGGTGATACTGGACAAACAAGCGCTGCTCCACGTTTTTGAAGATTTTATGCTCATCTATGACAGCCTATCCACCGGTAAGGGTATTCCTGCCATTCACCGGCCCCCGTTTAAAGGATATCTCGATTGGCTTGCTCAACAGTATTGGAATCCCGCATTTGAACAATGGAAAAAAGAACTTGCCCATTTTTCAGCGCCAACCACTTTCACCGGGTATCGATGGTTCGATGAAAAAGAGGGCAAACCCTTCTCCTGTCAACGCCTCCTCCTAACTAAGCAGCAATCCGATAAATTGGTAATTTTTTCCAGGACGTATCATGTTTCACCTGAAATTATTATCATGGCAGCCTGGGCTCTATTATTGAACCTCTACAGTAGAGAGAACCATGTTGTTTTCGGCGTCGAGATCCAGGGAAATCCCGGTAATTTCAAAGATATCATAGGTCCTTTTGCAAACCTTCTACCCCTCAATGTCACCATCGATTGGCAAACGCATTTGCCCGACTTTTTGAAGCAAATCGCGGCGAAAAAGTCATTCCTCCTCCAATATGCCTATCTAACAATAGAAGAAATCATTTCCAACATCGGTCTACCAGGGGAGACAAATATTTTTGAAAACTGTATTGCGGTCCATTCCCGGCAAGACCAAAATCTTAAAAAATATGAAAACTTACAATTGGAAAAGGTCGATTCCTGGCAGGATCAAACGCATTCATTCACCCTTGAAGTGGTGACCGGGAAAAGATGGGAGTTCATTCTTTATTGTTTTGAACAGGGACTCCCCGACTCTGCTGCACTCCAAATCCTGCATATCCTGGAGACCATATTGATAAGAATGCAAGAAACACCGGAAATGAAACTATCGCAATTGAGTTTCCTGTCCGACGATGAAGCAAAAAGGCTCGAAGATTTTAATCATCCTGAGTTTTCCATTTCCCCTGGATTATATGAACGCTTTATGCACCGGGTATTTGAGAATATTGTGGAAAAAAGCGCCCATCATATTGGCCTGATCGGGCCGTCGCCATCCCCCGGCAATCTCCACGAATACTCCTATCAAATAACCTACCGGGAACTAAATAAAAGGGCCAATCGATTAGCGCATTGGTTGAAAAAAAATGAAGTTAGTGCCAATGACCTTGTAGGGATTTTTTGTGAGCGTAGCATCGAAATGGTGATTGCCATCCTTGCGGTTTTTAAATCCGGGGGAGCTTATATCCCTCTAGACCCTGCCAATCCCGACTCCCGCATAAAAAATATCATCTCGAACTGTAGGGTTAAAGTTATTTTCACCCGGCAGCCTGAGGCAAACCGGACGATCGACCTTATAAAGGAATTATCGTTTTCACCGATAGTATTTTGTTTGCAGCCCATGGACGGTGATAATGCCGTCCCGGATTTTGCTGCACTGGAAGGGCATTCCGACGAAAATATCCCCCCGGTCGGCAATCCCCGCGACACATCATATATCATATTTACTTCAGGCACCACCGGGGTGCCCAATGGCGCCGTGGTGGAATACATCGGGATGCAGAATCATCTCCAGACAAAGATCCGTTTATTGGAATTGACCCAATCAGATAAAGTCATTCAAAATGCGTCTCATTGTTTCGATATTTCAGTCTGGCAGTTTTTATCTGCCCTGATGGTGGGCGGCCAGACCATTATATACGGCAATGATATCGCCATGGATCCACAGCTTTTATTAAATTCCGTGGTGAAAGACCGGGCCACTATCCTGGAGTGTGTTCCCGCCGTAATCGAAATGATCCTTCATGAAGACAACAAGAAAATCGCCGCCGAGGGGCTTCCGCTTCCTGATCTCCGTTTCTTGTTATCTACCGGTGAGGCCCTTCCCACAGCATTGTGCCGGAAATGGATGGAAAATTATCCCCATGTCCCTGTAGTGAATGCATACGGTCCTACCGAGTGCTCCGACGATACCCAGCATAGGATTATTTCACCCGACAACTCCCCGGAAGATTATTACATCAATGTCGCGTTGGGAAAAATAATCCCCAATTTTAAGGGCTATATCCTGGATAATAATATGAGAAGGCTTCCTACCGGGTGCGCCGGGGAAATATGTTTAACGGGTATCGGTGTTGGAAAAGGCTACCTGAATAACCAGGAACGTACGTCTGAGATTTTTCTAAAAAATCCTTTCCTCGATGGCATGGGAGAGCGGTTGTACCGGACCGGTGACCTTGGATTCATCGATGCTAAAGGCCAATTCGTATTCCTTGAAAGAATAGATTTCCAGGTTAAAATCCGCGGTCACCGCATCGAATTGGGTGAAATCGAAACTCAACTTCGAAAACATCCGGCCATAAAACAATGTGTGGCTGTAATACGAGGGGAATCGGAAAGTCAAAAACGAATTATTGCCTATGTCGTTTTAAAAGAACCGGTAACTCCGGTAGAATTACTAGAATATCTACAGGCAATATTGCCACATTATATGCTGCCCGAGCATATTGTGGAATTGGAAGCCCTGCCCCTGAATCGCAGTGGAAAAATTGATCGTAAGGCCCTGCCCGAGCCCGGTGTCATTCTAGAGAGCAGCCAATTGATACCCCCCGGCACTCCGATGGAAGAGAACCTGGCCAAAATCTGGGAAGATGTACTGGAGATATCTCCCATCGGGACTAATTACAATTTTTTCCAGATGGGCGGCCACTCTCTCAAAATTATCCAGGTCAGATCAAGGATTAATAAAGAATTCGGCCTTGATATCCCCGTTATCGAACTTTTTAAAAGGCCCACTATCCAGGAATTGGCTGTGTTTATTGAAGAATATAACGAAAAAAATATTCCCGGGAAAATTCAAATTGCCAGATTACCGACAGCCCCCTATTACCCCATGTCTCACGCGCAGCAGCGGCTTTACTTCCTGTACCAATTGGAACCGGAAAATACAGTATACAACTTGCCCTCAGCATTAGAGTTCCGTGAAGACCTGGATATCGACTCTTTGAAAAAAGCCATAAAAATGGTTAGCGATCGTCAGGCTTCACTGCGAACGACATTCGGGTTGGCGGATAATAAGCCCGTTCAATTTGTTGCCGATCCCTATGAAGCTCCATTTGAATTCGAGGATTTGTCTTCTATGCCGTCTTCCCAACGCCATAAAATCCTATCGGAACGCCTGGAAAAAGAAATAAATTTCAAGTTTGATTTTGCTGAGGGCCCGCTCTTTTATTCGATTATTTTTAAAATGGAAGAGCAGTGCTATATATTATTTTTCAATATGCATCACATTATCGGTGATTTATGGTCGTGGGGAATTTTCTTTGAAGAACTCTTTACATTTTATAAAAGTTTTACCGAAGGCTCGAAGGCAGAAGTCTATTTACCTTCATTACATATTCAATATACGGATTACGCGGGATGGCAAAATCAAATTATAAAAGAAGGACATTTCCAGGTACATGAAGAATTCTGGCATAATCAATTCTCGGGTGAACTACCGGTATTGAATCTTCCGGCCGATTCCCTTCGCCCCGACGTCCTGACTTATCAAGGAGGACAGGTATTTAAAACAACTTCGAAAACCTGCTGGAAAGAATTAAGCCAACTATTCCAGCAGCAAGAATCGACATCTTTCATCGGTGTGCTGGCGGCATTTTCTTCATTTTTGTCACGCCTGACCGGACAGGAAGACATTATTATCGGGACACCTGATGCAGGGCGTACCCATGTTGAAATTGAAAACTTAATCGGATTTTTTGTAAATACATTACCCTTCCGCATCGATTTGAGAGCCAATCCCACGTTCCTGGAAATATTGAACAGGGTTAAAAATTTAAGCATGGATATCTTTGAACACGCCGAGTACCCCTTCGACATGATCGTCAGTCAATTAAATCTTGAAAGAGACTTCAACCGTCATCCTCTATTCTCGGTCATGTTCCAGGTCATTGAAGATAATAAGGATGAACATGATACGGAATTTTCGCTGAGTCAATACCCTATACCCCTGAGTAATATTGATTTCGATCTGGTGGGCACTTTCTATGAAACGGAAGAAGCACTCATGTGCAGCTTCTCTTATAGTAAAGATTTATTCAGGGAAGAAACGATTCAAGGTTGGCTGGATCATTTTATTATTTTTATGGAAGCCGCCGCCGCTTCCCCGGAAACACATATTTCAGACATCCCCCTGTTAACATCTCAACAAATAAAACAGCTCCTTCACGATTTTAATAATACCCGGGCCGAATTTCCGGGGCATAAAACCCTCCATGAATTATTCACAGAACAGGCGGAACAAACCCCGGATCATATCGCGGTTTTCGGACATGGGGGCACAGGCACGGATAATAATAAGCCGATGGCTGTTACATACCGGGAATTGAGTGAACAATCCGACGGGTTGGCCTATTTATTAATAGAAAAAGGTGCCCGGGTGGACAGTGTCATCGGTATCATGATGGAACGGTGCATTGAGATGCCTATCGGAATAATGGGCATACTGAAGGCAGGATGCGCGTATTTGCCCATTGATCCCGACTATCCCGCCGATCGTATTCAATATATGTTAAAGGATAGTAATGCAAAAATTTTAATAAATAAATCCGGAAGTCCCGGGCCGGGATACCCTGTAGAGAATATAAACGACCGGGACAAAAACGTTGGAGATTTGATGGTTCTGGATTTTGAACATTTGAATTTTGAGTCTGTGTCGCATTTCGATATTCCTGCTTCGCATTTGAATTCTTCAAATCTCGCTTACGTTATCTATACTTCGGGTTCTACCGGTCGTCCCAAAGGGGTCTTGATTGAGCACAGGAATGCTGTGAATACGATAACCTGGCGTAAACATGAATATAAACTTGATGCCAATGACAAAGTACTGCAACTTTTTTCCTTTGCTTTCGATGGCTTTGTAACATCCTTTTTTACCCCTATTGTTTCCGGTTCACAGGTCATCTTCATCCCGGCGGATGATACCGGGGATCCCGCTGCAGTTAAATCTGCAATCATATCCTATCATATCACCCATTTTATCTGTATTCCCGCTTTCTACTCCCTGCTGCTGGACACCTTTACGCCAGGCGAGTCTACCCCATTAAAAATAGTAACCCTGGCCGGCCAGGAACTAAAGGCACAGGTGCTCAAAAAAAATGCCCAATTCCGGGTGCCCCCGGAAATCGTCAATGAGTACGGGGCTACGGAAAATAGTGTGGCCACAACCTGCTGCCGGGCTGCAAATAAAATCACTGATATACATATCGGCAAACCGATTGCCAATTCAAAAGTCTACATCCTTGATAAATATCGTAATTTATTATCAAAGGGCGCCGTTGGGGAGATTGGCGTATCCGGTGAAGGAACGGGTCGGGGTTACCTGAATCAGCCGCTCTTAACATCGGAAAAATTTGTACCCTGCACCTCTGAAAAGGGAAAGCGGATATATCTTACCGGCGATCTGGCCCGCTGGAAATCGGACGGAAATATAGAGTTTTTAGGAAGAATTGACCACCAGATCAAGATAAGAGGATTCCGCGTGGAGTTGGGAGAGATAGAGAACCGGTTAGTGAATTATCCGGATATAAAAGAAGCGGTTGTCTTGGCGTGGGAGCATGACAGCGGTGATAAATATCTATGTGCATATATTGTTTCCAATAAAGAACCTGAAATCCCTGAACTGCGGGAGTTCCTGGCCAAGACGCTGCCGGACTATATGATCCCTACCTATTTTATACCATTAAGTCAAATACCCTTAACCGTTAACGGTAAATTAGACAGGAAAGCGTTACCGGAACCGGCGTTTAAATCCGGTGAAAGTTATGTGGCCCCCAGGGATAAAATGGAAGCCAAATTAATTGAATTGTGGGCTGAAATTTTAGGTGGAGACGCAGAGCATGCGTCTCAATTGCATTCTTCCATAGGAATCGACGATAATTTTTTCCATTTGGGCGGGCATTCGTTAAAAGCCACTGTATTGG